>Ga0268283_1000011_pt1 | contig 229390 bp, 205 predicted proteins | sample saktaG_13_FD_190140 | JGI IMG/M metagenome (GOLD analysis project Ga0268283, IMG submission 190140) | Saline water microbial communities from Sakinaw Lake, British Columbia, Canada - sak_2013_06_06_36m | ecosystem: Environmental > Aquatic > Non-marine Saline and Alkaline > Saline ...
TATTCTGGTGGACGGCCTCCGCGGAATCGGCCTGTCCATGGATAAACCCCGTGCAACCTTTTATGTATGGATCGAAGTTCCCAAGGGGTATTCTTCGACATCGTTCGCCTCGCATCTCCTGACCCGGGCCGGTATTGTGGCAACACCGGGCAATGGCTTCGGCGCTCCCGGCGAGGGTTATGTCCGCATGGCCCTGACCGTGGGAACCGAGCGGATGAAAGAAGCCGTGGCCAGGATGAAATCCACGGGATTCTAGACATGTTTGCGCATACGGCGTTCGTGGGTGTGGGGTCGAACCTGGGACAGAAGCGGGATAACTGCCTTCAAGGGATTGCGGCCCTGACTTCAAATGGCCATTCCCGGCTGCTGAATCAGTCCCGGCCATATCGAACCGAGCCGGTCGATTATCCGGATCAGGACTGGTTTGTGAACTGTGTGGTGCAGGTCGAAACATGCCTGGATCCTTTCGAGCTTCTGGCCGTGTTGCAGGATATCCAGAAACAGGCGGGCCGCGTTCAGGATGCCATCCGGTTCGGCCCCCGGATTCTGGATATGGACATTATTTTTTATGATGCGGCCGTCATTGACCATCCGGATCTGACGTTGCCGCATCCGCGGATGCACCTCAGGCGTTTTGTGTTAAAACCGTTATGCGACATGGATCCGGCGTTGCGCCATCCCATCCTTGACCAGACGGTTCGGCAGTTGCTGGACAACCTTGATGATGCGGGACAGGGGATCGTTGAATTATCATGATTCGAATCATTGTGCTCATTGCCGTCGGGTATATCGGATTTCGGCTCTTGAAATCCTGGATTGTAAAGCATATAACTATTTCTCAGGCAGGTACGGATCAACCGCCCGGCGAAATTGACGATATCATGGTTCAAGACCCGGTTTGCCAGGTGTATTTCCCCAAAAGAAGCGGTGTCCATTTACACCGGAACGGCAAAGATCTATACTTTTGCAGTCCGGAATGCCGTCAGCGGTATCTATCGAATTTATAACAGGCCAGGTAATGCCAGGTCTCATTGAAGAGGGGCCCGGAGATCTTCATGATGTGCCCTGACCTGCAACATTGAGCATTTTTACAAAAGGAGCGGTCCATTGAAATTTTTTCTTGATACGGCAAATATTGATGAAATCAGAGAAGCCTACAGCATGGGCATGGTGGATGGCGTCACCACCAACCCCAGCCTGATAGCCAAAGAAGGCCGGGATTTTGAAACCATCATTCGGGACATCTGCGAAATTGTGGATGGCCCCATCAGCGCGGAAGTGATCAGCCTGGATATGGAGGGGATGCTGAAAGAGGCCCGCCATCTGGCCAAAATCCATCGGAATATCGTGGTGAAGGTGCCGATGACGGTAGACGGCATCAAGGCCACACGCCTTCTTTCCAAAGAAGGCATCGATACCAATGTCACACTGGTCTTTTCGCCGCTTCAGGCCCTGATGGCGGCCAAGGCAGGCGCCACCTACGTCAGTCCGTTTATCGGGCGGCTGGATGATGTTTCCCAGGAAGGCATGGTTTTGATCGAGCAGATCGTGCAGATCTTTCAGAACTATACGTTTCATACGCAGGTTATCGTGGCCAGCGTTCGCAATCCGCTTCATGTGCTGGAGTCCGCAATGTTGGGCGCGGACATTGCAACCATTCCGTTTAATGTTTTGGCAAAATTTGCCTCCCACCCGTTGACCGACAAGGGGATTCAATCCTTTTTAAACGACTGGAACAAGTCAAAGACATGTGGATAAACAGGCCTCAACTGGATAAGGATCAGGTCAAGGGGCTGCTGAGTCACCCGAATTTTCTGACCATGTGCCGGGTTGCCGCCATACCGGGGATCATTCTGCTCATGCTGTGTCCCAACCGGCTCAGCGCATTCATGGCAGCCCTTCTTTTCAGTGCGGCAGCCATCACCGATTATTTTGACGGGTTTATTGCGCGAAGCCGGGGGTTGACCTCGGAATTCGGGAAAATGATGGACCCCCTTGCCGACAAGCTCCTGGTCTCATCTGCCTTTATCATGATCGTATCCCATGGGTGGATCCCCGGATGGGTCATCTGCATCATCATCGGCCGGGAAATCGCCATTACCGGACTGCGGAATGTGATGGCCGATAACAACGAGGATATTTCCGCCTCAAATCTAGGCAAATATAAGACCGGCTTTCAGATTGCCGCCATCATCCCCCTGTTGATTCATTATCCCTATTTTGGAATCAATTTTCATGGCATCGGCATGTTTTTTCTGTGGGGAGCGCTCATCTATACGGTCTGGTCGGGCCTGGACTATGGGTACCGTTTCAAGCAGTTCATAGTCAAACCGTAGAGGGTTCTGCAAAAAAGAGGTTGACAACGAGGGCGGAAAAAGTTAGATAGATGGCGCTTCTGAGCGGGAATAACTCAGCGGTAGAGTGCAACCTTGCCAAGGTTGAAGTCGCGGGTTCAAATCCCGTTTCCCGCTCCATTTTTTTTGGTTTTTTGGCGGCATAGCCAAGTGGTAAGGCAACGGTCTGCAAAATCGTTATTCTCCGGTTCAAATCCGGATGCCGCCTCCACACCCGATATTCAAGGGCTGAATTGATTCAGCCCTTTTTTTATTGGCTGCGATCGGTTTTGTGGTTATCCTGCATCAGGCAGCATGTTTTTTCACCCATGCCACAAACACGTCCATCCAGTTCTGCAGGAATTGCCTGCTGTCTGCACCCAGGTTGCCGGTCTCGTCAAAGAATCCGTCCTTTACATGGATGAACGCTTCAGGCTGGCCAAGCGTCCGTACGTCCAGATAAGCGAGAATATTGCGCAAATGCTGTTGCGCCAAGGCCGTGCCGATGCTGCCGATTGAAGCGCCCATCACACCGGCCGGCTTCCCTGCCCAGGCGTTTTGGCCGTAAGGGCGCGAAGCGTGGTCGATTGCGTTCTTGAGTACGCCAGGTATCGAACGGTTGTACTCCGGAGTTACGAACAGAATGCCCTGGGCGCCCTTGATTTCGTTCTTCAGCCGTATGACGGATTCGGCCGGGTTGGCGTCATTGTCCTGGTTGTAAAGCGGCAGGTCGTCGATTTTCACCTGTTTGAACGTGAACTCCGGCGGCGCCAATTTAACGATGGCGCTTGCCAGCTTGCGGTTGAACGAATCCTTGCGAAGACTTCCGACGACGACTGCGATTTGGTATGTGTTCATGATGGCCTCCTTTCAATTATGGGTGTCAGGTCTATTATAAACTAAAGTCCCTTTTTCTGAAACAGTAATTACTCTTGCGCAGTTATCAACAGCTGCCTGTGTCGATGGTTGTCCACCCGGTTTTTCAGGAATCGCCTGCAGTAAATCACGCCAATAAAAATATGGACATATGATTTTATTTTTGATACTTAAAAGCTGAAATTTAATTCATTAATTGATTTTTAACCAATTTATTTTGATTAATTGTCATTTTGAAAGCCAATTGCACTCAATAAAAGGAGAATCCAAGATGAAATTCAAGTGTTTCAAAATGTTGGTGCTTCTTCTGGCCGCGGTGTTGATGATCCTGCCTGCCCGGCAGGTTTTGGCGGCAAAACCGATCGTCCTTGGCTGTCCACTTTCAACCGCCTTTCTTTACGGATGGGCTGCGGAAAGAGGATTCAGGCTGGCGGCTGAAGAAATTAACGCCGCAGGCGGGGTCAATGTAAAGGGGGAAAAGCGCCTTCTGGCAGTTGAAGTGATCGACACGCGCGACCTTGAGCCGGCTGTTCCTGTTAGTGACGCCCTTTTGGCGGTGGAAAAGCTGATCCTTGATAAAAAAGCCGATTTTATCCTGGGCGGCCCCGTCCGTTCCGAAGCAGCTCTTGCCGCCATGCCGCTTTTATCGAAATACAAAAAAGTTTCCATCCTCACCACGGGGGCATTGACCCCCAAATACAATGCCCTGGTGGCTGAGCAGTACGACAAATTCAAGTACTGTTTTCGAATTCATGGCGAGGCAAAAAATTTGGTCGGAGAGATGTTCGCCAATTTTACCGAACTGAAAGAAAAATACGGATTCAACAACCTGTTCATTATCGCTCAGGATGTATCCCATGCACGGGGTGCCGCCGAAGTGATGAACGATGTGGCCATTAAAAAAGGCTGGAATGTCACCGGCGTTGAGATTTACCCCACGGGCGCAACGGATTTTTCCATGGGACTGCTCAAAGCCAAAAAGACAGACTCGCAAATTATCAATATCTGGATGGATATGCCGGAAAGCGCCATTTTGCTGAAACAGTGGTATGAAATGCAAATTCCCGCGCTGCCGTTCGGCTCCACTTTGGCGGCGGCAGAGCAGCCCGGCTTCTGGAAAGCCACGGACGGCAAAGGCCAATACACGCTCTGTAATGTGGTCAATGCCGGAAACGCTCCCTCCGAGGCTACCCCGTGGACCATGAAATTTTACGACGCCTACGCCAAAAAATGGGGCGTGGAGCCGGAGGGCCTTGGCTCATCCAGCAGCTACATGGCGGTATATGTGCTGCGGGATGCCATTGAACGAGCGGGCAGCCTGGATTCCGACGCGGTGGTGGCGGAGCTTGAAAAGACGGACGTCATGGGGGTTTACGGAAGGCTCCGTTTCGATCCCAAAAGCCACCAGGTCATCCCTGCCATGGATCCCAAGGAAGGCGCGGTCGGAAGTATTATTCAGTGGCAGAATAACAAGCGCGTGGTGGTCTATCCCAAAAGCATTGCAACGGGAAATATCCTGTTGCCTCCGTGGATGAAGGAGAGCAAATAATTCCTTGTTGTGCACCGCAGGCTGAACAGCCTGGAAAACAGGGCTTTTTCAGCCTGAATGCCTGCTGAAATATCAGTTTGAAAGCCAATGGGAATGAGCATGATGATATTATGGATATTTTGATCTACGGAACCATAAACAGTGTGACACTTGCGCTTTATGCGATTGGATTCGCCATGGTTTACGGCGTCAGCCGTCTGCCCAATTTCGCCCACGGCGCCTTATATGTGGTCAGCGGATTCATCACCTGGAGCTTCCTGAATCTGCTGGGAGTGAACTACCTGCTCAGTATTATCCTGGCGCTGATTGCAACCGGAGTCATTGGCGCCTTGATATACCAGTTTGTGCTCATTCGTGTCCGGGGCATGGAGATTTCGGAAATCATCGCCTCCTATGCCATTGGGCTGGCGATTCTGGAAGGATTCAGGTGGGGCGGATTTAAGGGCCTGACCTATACCCTGCCCGCCTTCATCGCGGGGAGTATCGAGATTGCCGGCGTGTCGGTGGATTACCAGCGCATACTGGTGGTCGGCATCGGGGCCGGCGTGGTGGGGCTGCTGTGGCTGTTCACTCGCTTTACGCGCATCGGCCTTGCCATGCGCGGAATGGCTCAGGATGAACGGGCGGCCCTGATGCTGGGTATCGATTCCGATCTGATAGCGGTTGTGGCCATGGGGTTCGGCTCCATGCTGGCGGCTTTGGCCGCCGTTTTGCTGCTGCCGCTGGGCAACATTGTTGTCGAGGCAGGCTATAACATCCTGATTCTGGCGATTGCCGTTTGCATCGTCGGGGGTCTGGGCAGCTGGATGGGCGCCGTGATAGCCGCTTTCCTGATCGGTTTTGCCCAGATACTGACCGTTGTTTATCTGGGCCCCCATTTCCAGATGGTGGTGGCGCTGCTGGCGATCATCCTGACGCTCATCCTCAAGCCATCGGGGCTCTTCGGGCAGCAGAAAGAACTGGAGGAGAGAGTCTAAATGGAAAACAACACCCAGCGCCGCAAGGAGCGGATCGATCGGGGCATCAAGGTGCGTTCAGACGGTATCTATGCCCTGATGTCCATCAGGGAGTTATCCTATCTTGCCTTGCCCCGGCTGATCCTGATTTTTGGGATGCTGGCCCTGCCGCTGCTGCTGCCGGGCATGTACTGGCAGCGCGTCATCACCATCACCTGCATCTACTCCCTTTTGGCGCTCAGCTTCGATTTCCTGGCCCATTTTGTCGGACTGGTTTCACTGGGAGGGGCTTTTTTTGTCGGAGTCGGCGGTTATATGGCTGCCATGATGAACACCGCCTGGGGTCTGAGCCCCTGGCTGACCGTTCCTCTCGCCGCCCTTGCGGGAGGCGGCATCTGCATGCTGCTGCTCTTGCCCTGCCTGCCGTTAAGGGGGGTATACTTTGCCATCGTGAGCCTCATGTATCCCCTTTTTGTGGCAAGACTGATCGAAGCGCTGAATATTCTCGGCGGAACCGACGGCATTACCGGCATCGACAGTTTCACCAACCGCTGGGTGGAACAGTACCTTATCATCGGCGTACTGCTCCTGCTCCTGTTCGGTGTCAGGAGGTTGGTCAACACCGACATCGGCCTTGTCCTGCGCGGTGTCAAGGACAACGACCAGGCGATCCGGGCCTCCGGCATGAATGTTACTCTGTATAAGGCCATGGCCGTATATATCGCCTCGGCCATGGGATGTTTGAGCGGCGCATGTCTGGCGCATATTTACATGTGGTCCGGGATTTCCCAGTTTGCGCTCGATTTTTCAATTCTGCCCATTGCCGCCACGGTGATCGGCGGGGGGGGCACCCTGATCGGACCCGTGCTGGGTTGTTTGATTCTGGTTCCCATCTCGGAGCTTTTGCGGGAGTTCGGAACCCTTCGCATCGTTTTCTATGCGCTGATTCTGGTTGCCTTTATCGTTTTCCGCAGCGAAGGGGTCCTGGTTTACGGGCAGCGCAAATATCAACAGTTTGAAAGGTGGACCCGGATATGAAACCGGACGCAGATAAAGAGCCCATTCTCCGGGTGGAAAAAGTCAGCAAGGCTTTCGGCGGCATACAGGCTTTAAACGGGGTCAGTTTCGAGGTCCATGAGGGCGAAATATTGGGGATCATCGGCCCCAACGGTTCGGGTAAAACGACCGTGGTAAACTGCATTACCGGATTCATCAAAAAAACATCCGGGCGCGTTTTCTTCCGGGGCAGGGATATATCCAGCCTGCCGCCCCATAAGATCGCTGATATGGGCGTGACCCGCACATTTCAGATCATGCGGCCCTACTTCACCCTGCCGGCTTACAAGAATCTGGTCATTCCCCTTTTCTCCCCACGGGCCAAACGCACGGGGGGGTGGCGCGGCGGCGGGAAGCTGGGGGACAGAAACACCGTCAGCATCGATATTCTGGAGGAGATCGGCTTTGAGCGGGATTCATACGTGCCTTACAAAACCGCATCCACCCTGCCTACCGGCTATCTCAAGCGCCTGGAGCTCGCCCGCTGCCTGGCCTTGAAGCCGGAGATCATTATTTGTGACGAAGTTTTTTCCGGTTTGAGCATGAGCGAAATCGCCAGCATGGTGCCCCTGATAGAGCGCCTGCAAATGGAAGGCATTACCCTGATCATGATCGAACATCGTCTCAGGGAGCTGTTCCGGGTGGCCAACCGGATCATGGTGCTCAATTTCGGGGAAAAGCTCACGGAAGGAACTGCGGAAGCGGTCATGGCCGACGAGCGGGTCAAAGCGGCTTATTTCGGATCCCAGAAGGTTGCGGAGGTGATGAAACATGCTTGAAGCGAGCGGGCTGATGGTGTTTTATGAAAATATGCTGGCGCTCAATAATATCCATATCAAATGCGGGGTCAACCAGATCGTTGGGGTCTTCGGCGCCAACAGCGCCGGCAAATCGACACTGATGTACACCTTGTCCGGCATCATGCAGGATATCCAGAAAAAAGAAGCCATGGCCGGCGGCGAACGGATCACGCTGATGGGGCAGATCCGGTTCATGGGCGAAGACATTTCCGGTCTGAAACCCAGCCAGCGGGCGCGTAAAGGCATCGTGCTCTGCCCGGAAAGGCGGCGCATATTTAACGAAAGCAGCGTTCTGGAAAATCTTAAAATCGGCGGCTACCTGGCTTCAGCATCCGAGGCCCGCAATACGCTCGAATATGTATTCAAAATATTTCCGCCCCTTGTAAAGCTTAGAAAACGCATCGGCGGTTTCCTCAGCGGGGGCGAGCAGCAGATGCTGGCGATCGGCCGGGCTTTGATGGCGCAGCCAAAAATCCTGCTTCTGGACGAACCGCTCATGGGCCTCAGCCCGTTGATGCAGGCCGAACTGATTCTCGCCACCAAGGGGATTTGTGATGAAATGAAACTTTCGGTCATCATTACCGAACAATATGCGCGGCCTGTCTTGCCGATCGTGGATTACGCCTATATTCTCGAAAACGGATCGGCGGTAATGGAAGGCAGCAAACAAGAGCTTATGGACAACCCGGACGTGCGCTCCGCTTATTTCGGGATCGAGGAGTCGTCTGAATGATAAAAGCCGCTGACAATGATCTCGCCAATGAGCTGACCTATACACGATTTGACCGGATGGCGGAAAAATACCCGCGGAATACGGCCATTATCTATTTGGGCGAAACGTTTTCCTATCGCCGGCTGTATGACCTGAGCGCCCGTTTTGCCGGGGCCTTACAGGATCTGGGAATCCGCAAGGGGGACCGGGTGATGATCTATGTCTCCAATTGCGTCCAGTGGGTCATCGCTTTTATCGGAATCCAGAAACTGGGGGCGGTGATCGTTCCGGTTTCCCCGATCTACACCTCCCATGAACTCGACTACATGGTCAAAGATTCCGGGGCGGAAACCCTGATCTGCCTGGACACCAATTTCTGCTATGTCAGGGAGGTGATGGAAAAGACAGGCTTGAAACGGGTGATCGTCACCAATCTTGTGGATCTGCTTCCACCCTGGAAACGGTATCTGGGCGTTTTGTTCGATAAAATTCCCAACGGCAAGGTCGATTACAGTCCGGGCGTTTACAGCTTCAAATCCCTTTTGAAGCATGCGCCGCTCAAGACGCCCGCAGACATGGATCCCATGCGGGATCTTTCCTACCTGCTTTATACCGGCGGAACAACCGGATTTCCCAAGGGCGTTCCCGGCAATCACTGCGGGATGACGTCGTATGTCAACGATGTTACCGATGATGTGGCCGGTGACAGGCTGTTGGAAGGCCGGGATGTCTATATCGCGGTCAATCCGTTGTTTCACATCATGGCCCTTGGGCTGTTCATGTCGATCGGTCTGAACAAAGGCAATGCCACGGTGCTGATGCCCGTTCCCCAGGTTGATGCAATTCTGGAAAGCATTCAGCGCTTTGGCGTAAGATGGTTACTGGGTGTGCCTGCCCTGTACCGAATGATTCTTGATAATGACCGGCTTGATCAGTATAAGCTCGATTCTCTTCAATACTGCTTCTGCGGTGGCGATGTACTTCCCGTTGAGATGTATAACCGCTGGGAGGCGCATTTCAACATTCCGATCTACCAGGTTTATGGGTCCACCGAAGTGGGACACGTTTGCTACAGCCGGATCGACAAGAAGCCGAAACCCGGAACCATCGGTCTTCCATTGAAAAGCCGGGAATGCATGATCGTAAATCCGGCGACACTGGAGCCGGTCTCTTCCGGCGAGAGCGGAGAGCTGCTCGTGTCTTCACCCTACGCCATCAAAGGCTACTGGAACAAGCCGGATGAAACCGAGCGGACCTGTGTTTCGATCGGCGGCAAAGTTTTTTGCCGCATGGGTGATTTCGTCAGTGAAGATGAGGATGGCCAGCTCTATTATGTGGAGCGCAGCGCCGATCTCATCAAGCATAAAGGCTACCGGATATCGGCATCGGAAGTGGAGGCCATCCTTCAGGACCACCCTACGGTGATCGGCGCCTGCGTGGTGGGCGTACCCGATGAGCGGGTAGGCGAACGGATAAAGGCCATCGTGGTGCTGAAAGAAGACGCGCGGGGCGTCGGCGGGTCCGACCTGATCAAATGGTGCCGCGAACACCTGGCTTCCTATAAAGTTCCCGCGTATATCGAATTCAGGGACATGCTGCCCAAATCCAAGGTCGGCAAGCTGCTGCGTCGGGAGATCCGCGATGAAGAGCGGCGGCGCGTTTCCAAGGGCAAGGATCCGGCGCCTGCGGCCTCCGAATAAATGCGCCGGCTAAAAGTCGGTTTTCATGAAAATTTTGTCCATAAAGAAGGGATCGTCGAAGTGGCGGGTGCCGACAAAAGCCACTGCCTGGCGGCCCCACTGCCGCATGGAGCCCGGGGAGAGGACGCCTGTCGGCCAGAGGATGAAACGCTCCAGTCTTTCGGTCCCGATGCCGACACCGTTCTGGTCGAACATGCCGGCTCGCACGCCGTGATGACGGGGCAGGCTTCGGAGCTGTCCGTAGTCAGTCAGGGAATAGCAGGTTGACTCCGATTGCGTTTCACGCGCCAGCGGATAGAGATGCCGGACGGCATGGGTCCGGCTATTCATGGCGATGGTCATCAACTCGCTGACCGGATTGACTTCAGGCGTCTGAAGGACGAGCGGCGATTCCGCGTAATCGATCTTTTCACGGACGCGGAGCCCTTTTGCCGGGAAAGCCATGTAGAAACATCCGCAATTGTGAATGGTTTCATAAAGCAGGGGCTCTCCGTTTTTGTCCAGAGTCACGCGATAATTTATCCCATCCAGAAGCCCCCCATAAATGTCCAAAGCATTTTCCTTGGGGCGGGAGGGAAACCAGATGATGTAATTGAGCTGGGTCAGGATATCCTTTCCGAAGCGCGTAAAAGAAAGAAGCGTATAGGTAAGCGGGGTTTCGGTATTGACGCCGAGTTCCCCTTCGGGCCTCCAGAACGGGGCGCCGATTTTGTCTTGAACATCCTGTGTCTGAACTTCCCAGGCCGGGGCGAAAATCCGGAAAAGCGCCTGTAAATCCTCGGGAGAGTAAGCTGGAATGCCCAGGGCATCCCGCCGGGTTTTCTCTGCGATCCGGCGGCTTGACGGCAGCTCGCCGGATTTCTCCGGAACGTAGCGGATGAATGACCCATCTGCCGGAGGGTGAGTGGAGAAGCTTTTTATCGCCTCGGCATGCCAGTTGTCCACGCCCATCGAAACAAACACACTGAAGAGCGGATAAACGCCCAAAGCCCGGTGAAGCAAGCTGTACTCATCGGGTACTTCAACCTGTTTACGCAGCTCCCCGATCCGGGGATTGGGATCTTGAAAATCCGCGGCCTTCAGAAGGTTGCCGCAGGTGACGACATTGCCGTTAAGTACGTCTCTGTTGATCGTTGAGACCTGTGTCGGGGCGTCTAATGTCGGCAGATTGGCGATTTCATATCCGCGGGCTTCCTGATCCATTGCCTGCATGTGGTTCAACCAGACAGCCAGGGCATTTCCGTCCATGGCTTCTTCTCGAAACGAGGCCAGAAAACGATTTGACCGCAGGAATGGAAATTCCTTCACGCGGAAAACGCCGGCATCTTTCACGCCGGCTTCTGCAATCTGCTGATCCAGCGATGCAAAAAAATTCGTGCAACTTTCCATCGAGCCGCCGTCGCTGATTTGCGTTGGCCGGGAAGGGGGTGTTGCGCAACCGGCCGGAAAAAGCGCCGAAAACCAAAGAATGGATACAAGGGAAAGCATCGAGCTTCGTCTGAACATGGCCATTATCCTTGCTGCTTCATTTTCTTGAGCATTTCGTCGATGGATTGTCCGTTTGGCGCCATGGCCAGCGGATTGACCGCCAGGAGTTCTTCCCATGCCTGGATGGCGCCTTTCGGATCGTTTAAATTGTGCATCAACACAATCCCCTTGTTGAATCGCGCGATTTCATGCCTGGGGTTAACGGCGACGGCCTTGTCAAAACACTGAATGGCTTTGTCGTATTTTCCGACTTTGCGATACATCACGCCTTGATCCGTCAATACGTCGGCGTTGTCGGGGTTGATGGCCAATGCCTTGTCGTAGGCGGCAATGGCTTTTTCCGGAAGGTCTGAATCAAAGCATAAATTCCCCAATTGTATCCACCCTGCGATGTCGCCGGGGTTCTGGGATGTTTTGAACTCCAGTCCGGCAATCTGATCCGACAGGTCGGCGGATGATTTCTTTTCAACGTGTTGATGCGGGTCCGCGGACGGACCGCCCCCTGTCTTGTAAAGGGTCAATAACACGCCAACCAGAATGCCTGCGACAAATGCCAGAGCCACAATCCCATAAGAGACGCCATGTTTTTCAGGGATTTTTTCGACGGGCTTTTCCACATTTTTTTCAAGCCTTTTCTGCTTTGCCATAAACGCCTCCGAATCAGTGTTTCATTTTTCAATTTTGATGCCCCACTTTCCCGTGATTCTTTCATAATTGATCTGATTCATCAAATGGAATCTGGAAACATCGAAAAAGGGTTCCAATACAAATGAAAATGTTCTTGACCCCCCCCGGTGCACCTGCTATGCAGAAGCCTCAGCTGTCTTTTTTCGGGTGAAAGCGACAGGCGGAAGGCATGCCTGATGGTTCGCACAATCTTTCAGTCAAGGAGGAGCGATCATGTGGAAAACAGTCAGCGCAGGAGGGTCCGGGGTCGAACCCGCCGTCAAACAGTTTCTTCCACCCTGCCAGGTGCGTTGTCCCATCAACGAGGACATCCAGAGAACCAACGTCCTGATCTCCCTTCTTCCGGAAGACCCGGAGCTGGCCACGGACGGCATCGTTCAGATCGGTGACTACCTCTACGAAAAGAATCCATTTTTCCCCGTTTGCGGGTATGTTTGCGGGCTCTGCGAGCTGGAATGCAACTACCAGGCCAAGGGCGGCGCCATCCGGCGGAGGCTTCTGAAGCGCTTTATTGCGGATACCTACATCTACCAGATGGAAAAACGCGACGAATACCCGCTCATCAAGAACCGGGAAAACGTGGCCGTGGTGGGCGGCGGACCGGCAGGGCTGATGTGCGCCTATGATCTGAGCAAGCGGGGCTACCGGGTGACGATCTTCGAGGCTGCGGACCGCCTGGGCGGAGCCCTGTGGCTGATCCCGCGCTACCGGCTGCCGGAGAAAGTGCTTGCCTCGACCCTGGATAATCTCGTGAGGCTGGTGGGGGTCGATGTTAAATTCAACACCCGGATCGGCGAGGGCAAGTGGACTCTCGAGAAACTCCGCAACGACGGCTATCAGGCGGTCTTCCTGGCACAGGGAACGCCTGCCCCGCGGACCCTGAGTTTTGGCGGAAAACTGGTGGAGGGCCAGGATCTGTCCGGGGTCATGTACGGGCAGACGTTTCTTTACGAGGTCAGCCACGGCAACATCAAGCCCAACTACTTCAGGGGAAAGAAGGTGCTGGTCATCGGCGGCGGGAACGTGGCTTTCGATGTGGCCAGGACCGCCCGCAGGCTTGCCGCCGAGACCACCATGGTCTGCCTCGAGTGCGAGGACCGCAGTTCCAGGGACCGCGTTCCGGCCGACTGGGAAGAGGTTCGCGGCGCATGGGAGGAGGGGATCCGGATCATCTATTCGCGGGGCGTGAGCCGGATCATCGGCACGGGCGAACGGATGCAGAAGGTCGAGTGCCCGCGATGCCTGAGCGTTTTCGATGCCAAGGGGTTCAACCCGAAGTTCGACATGGCCGACACCCTCACCCTGGAAGGCGATGTGCTCATCATCACGGTGGGGCAGGGGCCGGATATCCTGGTCCTGCAGACTGACGGTCTCCTGAACGAGCGGGGGCAACTGGTCGTTGATCCGCTGACCCTGCAGAACCAGAACAAGGAGTGGATCTTCATCGGCGGGGACGTGCGCCGGATCGGGTTTATGGTGGATGCCATGAAGGACGGCTTGACAGCCGCCGATTCCATTGAGCGCTACCTGCGCGAACTGAGCCTGCGGGAAGGGCGCAGCCGCCTCCTGGAGTCGCAGGATATCCCCCGCCGGCGGCATTATGAGTCAGAGCCCGAGATCCTCTGGATACCGCCGGAAAAACGGATGCACTTCAGACTGTTTGAAAGAGGTTTCACCCTGCCGGAGGCCATCGATGAGGCCAAGCGTTGCCTCACCTGCGGGCCGTGCATCTCATGCAAGGCCTGTGTTTCCGTGGGGATCCAGAAGAACCTCTCGGGCGTCGAAGTGAATCCCGAGCGTTGTTGCGGCTGCGGGATCTGCGTGTCGGTGTGTTACTACGGGGCGGCGCAGTCCAAAGATGTCGAAAACAAGCGGGTGTCGGTGACGGACAGCTTCAAGTGCAAGTCCTGCGGCATGTGCGTGGTCGCCTGCCCCTCCAATGCGCGGCGGTTGGTCGGAGATACCATGGATCAAAGGATCGAGGCGGTCTATTCCTCGCTGGGCCCGGCTCGCACAATGGCAAAGGAGACTGCCCATGGAAACCTATAAGCCCAAACTCGTCTGCTTTTCGTGCAATTTCGGGTGGGGGTATCTGAGCGACGCGGAAACCCTCTGCGCCGCTACCCTGAACTGGATACCGGTGGTCTGCAGCGGCAAGATCGACACCCACCACATCCTGAAGGCCTTCAGGGCCGGGGCCGACGGGGTGCTGATTCTCGGGTGCCCCGAAGGACACTGTCATTTTCAGGACGGCAACTATCAGACCCGGAAGAAGGTCTACCTGATCCGGAAAGTGCTGGATGCCTTCGGGATCGAACCGGAGAGATTGGCCATTGATCTGGCCATTGATCCGGAGGGGAAGAAGATTCCGCAGCTGGTCGGTCAGATGAGAAACAACCTGGCTAGGCTGGGCCCGGTGAAACAGGTATAGGGCAAAGGGGGAGCCGGATGGCGGAGAAACCAAAGGTTGCAATTTACGGGTTGGGGGCCTGTGCGGGGTGCGACGAGGCGGTGATCGACCTGAACGAGGCGATTCTGCAGGTGGCCGACGCCGTTGACATCGTCCTCTGGCCCTTGGCCATGGATTTCAAGTACAGCCGTATTCAGGCGATGCAGGAGGGTGAGATCACGCTCAGCATCCTGACGGGCTCCGTGAGGAACTCCGACCACCAGGAAATGGCGGAGCTGCTGAGGAAAAAATCCCAACTGGTGCTTGCCATGGGCGCGTGCGCGTGCTTCGGCGGCACCCCCGGCCTGGCCAATTTCCGCGGCAGGGACGATATCTTCAACTGGGTCTACCGGGACGCGCCGACGGTGGTAAACCCGAACGGGAGCTTCCCGCAGCCGGAGACCGATCTGAACGGCCGCAAACTGACCCTCCCGAGCTTCTTTGAGCATGTCTTTACGCTGGATCAGGTCATTGACGTGGATTACTACCTTCCGGGGTGCCCGCCGCCGCCCGAATTGATCGGCAACGCCATCAACGTGCTGCTCGCCGGCGATCTCCCGCCGAAAGGATCCACCCTGGCCCCTCGCAAGGCCATCTGCGACACCTGTCCCCGCAATCAGCGCAAACCGAATCGCATGGAAATCAAATCTTTCAGGCGTATCCACGAGGTGGAGGCCGACCCGGACGCGTGCTTTCTGGCGGCCGGGATCATCTGCATGGGGCCTGCGACGCGCACGGGGTGCGGGGAGACCTGCATCCGGATCAACGTCCCCTGCCGCGGCTGTTTCGGCCCGGTCCCGGGTGTCGTGGGGTCGGGACCCAAGTTCCTGTCCACGCTCGCCTCCCTGCTCGTGGTGGAGCGGGACGATGAAATCAAGGAGGCCATCGACTCCATCGATGATCCGGTTGGTTACCTGTACCGTTTTGCCCAGCCTTCATCCATCCTGGGAAGAAGAAACGCCAAGAAAAGCATGGAGGAATGACGATGACTGCCAAGACCCTCACCATCGATCCCATTACACGTTTGGAAGGCCACGGGAAGATCGAGATTTTTCTGAACGACCAGGGGGATGTGGAGGACGCCTTCTGGCAGGTATCGGAGCTCAGGGGCTTCGAGCGTTTCTGCCTGGGCCGCCCTGCCGAGGAGATGACGCGCATCGTTCCCAACATCTGCGGCGTGTGTCCGTCGGCCCACCACATGGCCGCCACCAGGGCCCTGGACGACCTCTATGATGTGGAACCCACACCGACGGCCAAACTGATCCGTCAGCTCGAGTTTAACGCTTTCTACATCGAAGACCATTACATCCACTTCTTCTTCCTGGCCGCCCCCGATTTCGTGGTCGGCCCGGATGCGGACCCTGCCGAGCGGAACATCCTCGGTGTGATCCGCAAGGTGGGCAAGGAGGTCGGCGCCCGGGTCATCGAGGTCCGCAAGAAAAACCGGGAGATCATCAGGCTGGTCTTCAGCAAGCCGCCGCATCCCGAAGGCGGATTGCCGGGGGGAGTCTCCCGGGGCATCACCTCTGATGAGCGCAGGCGGATCAAGGAGATCGCCGATTATTCCGTCGAGTTCGCACAGTTTGCGATGGGCCTGTTCAAGGACCTGGTGCTGCGCAACAAGAAGAATCTTGATCTGGTGCTCAGCGATGCCTATCAGTTGAAGACCTGCTACATGTCCCTGGTGGATGAAAACGACAAGGTCAGCTTCTACGACGGCACCGTCAAGGTCATCGATCCCGGCGGCAAGGAGATTGTTCGGTTCGACCCGCGGGACTACGTGGAGCACATCGGCGAGTGGGTGGAGCCCTGGACCTATATCAAGATGAGCCACCTGAAGAAGATCGGCTGGAAAGGGCTGGTGGAGGGGGAGGGAACCTCGCTTTATCGTGTGGCTCCGCTCGCCCGGCTGAACGTAGCCGGCGGCATGGCCACGCCGCTTGCCCAGAAGGAGTGCGAGCAGATGTTCGACACCCTGGGCGGCAAACCGGCGCACCACACCCTGGCCATGCACTGGGCCCGGCTGATCTGCGCCCTCCAGGCTGCGGAGCACAACCAGATGATCGCGAGCGATCCGCTCCTGACCAGCAAGGACATCCGCAACATGAATCTGCGCCTGAAGCGCGTCGGTGTCGGGTGCGTGGAAGCCCCCCGGGGGACGCTCTTCCACCACTACGAGACCGACGACCGCGGGTTGCTGACCCGGGTCAACCTCATCGTGGCTACGCAGAACAACGCCGCTCCCATCTCGCTGTCGGTCAAGAAGGCGGCCAGGGAGTTCATCAGGGGGGGCAATGTCAAGGAGGGGCTGCTGAACAGGGTCGAGATGGCCTTTCGGGCCTATGATCCCTGTTTGTCCTGCGCCACGCACGCCCTGCCCGGGCGGATTCCGCTGGTGGTGAATATCCGCGATCAAGAAGGCCGGGTGATCCGGACCCTCAGGAGGTCTTGACGTGAAGGTACTGATCCTGGGCATGGGCAACCCCATCCTGTCCGACGACGGGGTGGGCCTGCATATCGCCCGGTCCCTCGAGGGACGTTTTGCGGGGACGGACGTGCGCACCAGCGCCCTGATCGGCCTTGACATCCTGGATATCGTGGCGGGCTACGATCAGGTCTTTGTCATCGATGCCATCCAGAACGGGGGCCGCCCGCCGGGCACGGTGGTGAAACTGGCGGCCGGCGAAGGGGCCCTGCACCTTTTCTCATCCCACGGCATGCATTTCTTCGAGATCCTGCAACTGGGAAAAGACGTGGGAATCGCAGTTCCGGAGGTGGCCGGGGTCTACGGGGTGGTGATCGGCCCTGATTGCCGTTTCGGGGAAGGGCTGTCTCCTTTGCTGGCGGGGAAACAGGCCGGGATTGTCAGGCAAATTGCGGAGGATTTGGGTCGAGAAAGGACATACCATGCATAATATGGCTTCGAATCGGGAAGACGGGCCTGAGCGCGAACCCGGTAAAGAGAGAAAACTCATAGGCGACAGGGGGGATTTTTTTCTTAACAGAATCCAGGGGGAGGCCGGTGTGAACATTTCGGCCTGTTATCAATGCGAACGCTGTACCAATGCCTGTCCGGTCAGCCATTACATGGATATCAAGCCTCACCAGGCGATGCGGTATATCCAGTTGGGATGGCGCGAAGAACTGCTGAAATCATCTACGATCTGGGTCTGCCTGTCATGCGAAATGTGCACGACCTATTGCCCCAATGAAGTGGATGTGGCTGCAACCATCAATCATTTGCGCAACATGGCGGCGCACGCGTCCGTCACCGCCAAAGATAAAAGTCTTGCCATATTTCATCAAACATTTCTGGAAGTGCTTGTAACATCCGGTAAAGTCAATGAATTCAGGTTGATGAATGCGTATTATTCAAAGCCGGATATCCTGAAGCAAAAAATGAAAGAAGGCGCTTTAAAAGAAGAAATTCTACTGGGCCTGGCTTTGCTGCGTAAAGGCAGGCTCAAGCTATACACGCCCAGGTCCAGGGCGATCAAGGAACTTCGACAAGCCGGTCATCGGATTCGTGGAGAAATCGTTTGATGAAATTATCTTTTTATCCGGGATGTTCCCTGGAAGGGATGGCCAATGACTATGCACGGTCCATTCAAGCGGTTTTCAGGGAGCTGGAGATCGAATTGATTGAAATCGAAGACTGGTCCTGCTGCGGAGCCACGGCAGCACACAGCCTCAGCGAATCGATGTCGGTGCTTCTGCCTGCAAGGAATCTGGCTGCTGCGGAAAAATTGGGGCTTGATATCGTTGCTCCATGCGCCATGTGTTTTAATCGGCTGCGGTATTCTCAGCAGATGATCCGGAAAAGGCTTTTTGATATTCCCTGGCCGGTTACCGGAGAAATCCAGGTCCATGATATGACGCGTTTTTTTGCAGAGCCGCTCATGATAACGTCGATAAAAAAACGGCTTTTGAAACCCCTCAGCGGGCTCAAAGTGGTCTGCTATTACGGCTGTCAGATGGTTCGTCCTCCGAAAATCACCGGTTACACGGATTATGAAAACCCTCAAACCCTGGATCGTATTGCCGCTGCGGCAGGGGCTGAAGTGATAGACTGGTCATACAAATCAACATGCTGCGGGGCCAGCATCGGTATCGCCCGCAGGGAAATCGGAGAATCCCTTACAAAAAGAATCTTGCAAAAAGCGGAGCAAGCCGGGGCGGAAGCCATTGTCGTTTCATGCCCGTTGTGCCAGTCAAATCTCGATATTTTCCAGAAAGATCGGCCCGATAGACGCATTCCGGTCTTTTATTTTACGGAACTGCTTCGTTTGGGTTTTAGCCGGATTGGTGATCCGCATTGGTTTAAAATGCATTTTACGGATCCGGTTCCGCTTTTAAAGTCAAAAGGCTTATTATAATCATTATGGAATCCGGTCTGAATAACCCTGTGGGAAAGGTGATCGTTATCGGCGGCGGCATCGCCGGTATTCAGTGCGCCATTGATCTGGCGGATACGGGGTTTTTTGTTTATCTCATTGAAAAGTCGCATTCTCTTGGCGGTATAATGGCGCGTCTGGACAAGACTTTTCCCACAAATGACTGCTCCACCTGCATGTTTTCTCCTAAACTGGTTCAAGCGGCCGGTCATGCGAATATCAGGATAATGCCATTGAGCCGGGTACTTGAACTGAACGGAATCCCCGGGCGGTTTACCGCTGTAATTGAAAAACTCCCCCGCTATATTGATGAAGAAAAATGCATTGCGTGCGGCAAATGCGCTGAAAAATGCCCCGCGAAAGTTCCCGATCCGTTTAACGGGGAACTGGGAACCCGTAAAGCCGCTTTTCTGACATTTCCCCAGGCGGTTCCATTAAAATATGCCCTGGATGCTGAAAATTGCCTGTATTTAACCCGGGGAAAATGTGGAATCTGCAAGAAAATCTGTCCGGCCCGGGCGGTTGAATACGACCAGAAACCAGAAATCCTGCAAATCAGTGCCGGTGCGGTTGTCATTTCAACGGGTTTCGAGCTGGCATTAACGGTAAAGGAAGGTGAGTTCGGTTACGGAAGATATCAGAATGTGGTAACGTCTCTGCAGTACGAACGGATGTTATCCGCAACAGGTCCGCATGCCGGACATCTTCTGCGACCCTCGGATGAGAAAACCCCCCGGAAAGTCGCCTGGATTCAGTGCGTACTGTCACGGGATGCCGCCAGAGGCAGGCCTTTTTGTTCTTCAGTCTGTTGCATGCAGGCTGTAAAGCAGGCGGTATTAACGCGCAGCCATGAACCGGATACGGAAGCGACCATTTATTTCATGGACATTCGGGCTCATGGCAAAGGATTTGATGACTATGTCGATCGCGCCCGTAATCGGCACGGCGTGCAATACCGGAGATCCATGATTTCCCAGATTTACCTGAATCCTGAAAATGACAATCTGGTCATCGAGACATTTGACCATCACTTGAATCAGAAAAAGGAAGAAGAATACGATCTGGTCGTGCTCTCCAGTGGGTTGAAGCCATCGGGTGCCTTTGCCGAGCTGGCAAAACAACTGGGGCTTGTTACGAATCCTTACGGGTTTTTATCCGCCGAATTTGATGAACCTGTGGCGACTTCCCGGCCAGGCATATTTGTGTGCGGCGGCGTCGAGACGCCCAAAGACATTCCCGAAACCATCATCCAGGCCGGAGCGGCCGCAGCCGAAGCGTCCATATTCATTGCTTCCGCAAGAAATACCGAGATTGTTGTTGAAAATAAACCGGATGAAAAACCCATTGATTCAGCGCCCCGGGTGGGCGTGCTGGTTTGCCATTGCGGTACCAATATCGCCGGTGTCGTAAATATTGAACAAGTCCTTGAGGATGTAAAAACTCTTCCCCACGTTGTTTTTGCCACCGATTTCATGTTCACCTGCTCCACTGAAACCCAGCCGAAAATTATCGGATTGATAAATGAACACCGCCTGAACCGGGTTGTGGTGGCGGCATGCTCGCCGAAGACGCATGAACCCCTGTTTCAAAATACGTTAAGGGATGCGGGTTTAAACCCATACTTGTTTGAACTGGCGAATATCAGGAACCAGTGTTCCTGGGTCCATGGAAACGACCCTGAAATCGCCACCCGGAAATCAAAGGAGCTGATACGCGCCAGTGTGGCCCGGGCCGTTCAATTGGAGCCGCTGCGCGACAAATCCTTTCGGGTAATCAATGAAGGACTGGTCATCGGCGGCGGGGTGGCGGGTCTGAGCGCAGCACTGACCATCGCAGACCAGGGATTCAAGGTGCATCTTGTTGAAAAAAGCGATCAGCTTGGCGGTTTTGCAAGAAACCTGAAATTCACCCTGGAAGGAAATTCCCCGGCAAGGTTGATCCGTTATCTGCTGGAAAGAGTCGTCCACCATTCGAATATTTCAGTTTATTTAAACAGCAGGCTCGTATCCCATAACGGACATTCGGGAGCATTTGATGGAACCGTTCAAACGCAGGAAGGGCCGGTCGATATCCGGTACGGAGCAGTCATTGCCGCTACCGGTGGCCGGCCGTATGAACCCGGGGAATATCTTTACGGAAAGGATGAACGGATACTGACCCAGGTCGAGCTTTCAAAACGCATCGTGGAAGATCCGATCTGGGCGCAGCGGCTCAAGAGCGTCGTGATGATCCAGTGTGTCGGATCACGCGAGCCGGGCTTTTCCTACTGCAGCCGGGTGTGCTGTTCCGCAGCCGTTAAAAACAGCATCAAACTTAAAGAGATCAATCCCGGAGTCAAGGTCATCGTGCTGTACCGGGATATCAGAACGTTTGGATTTAAAGAGCTCTATTATTTAAAAGCCAGACAGCAGGGCGTTCTTTTCTTCCGGTTTGTTCCGGAAGAAAAACCGGGTGTTGATGATGTTGACGGCAAATTGACCGTCGATTTCACGGATCGAAGCTCTCACCAGGACTTTCGTGTTGAACCGGATCTTGTGGTGTTAAGCGCCGGAATTCGGCCTGATGAAGGCTCCAGGCAGATCGCCCGCCTCCTGAAACTTCCGACGACCGACGAGGGCTTCTTTCTGGAAGCGCATGTGAAATTAAGGCCGGTTGAATTTGCTTCCTCCGGGATTTTTCTGGCAGGATCGGCCCACAGCCCCAGATTTATTGAAGAGTCCATTACCATGGCCAAAAGCGCTGCGCAGCAGGCCATGAAAATCCTGTGCAAGGAGAGGATGGCAACTTCCGCGGCAATTGCTGAAGTGGATCCGGACAAATGCGCCGCGTGTCTGGTCTGCGTTCGATTATGTCCTTATGGGGCCCCGTTTATCAATAGTGACGGCGTGTCGCAGATTCCTCCGTCAGCATGCATGGGGTGCGGAATCTGTGTTTCGGAATGTCCTGCAAGGGCAATCGTACTCAAGCACAGCACCGATGATCAATTGTTTGCCTGTATCGATGCGATGCTTGATTGCCAGAAATAAGAGCGACGGCACGTTTTTATTTTGCTTTTTCGTTTTTATCATGGTTTACTGCACCAGAATAAAAAGCTCATTTTTAAAGTAGTGGTTCTTTGCGTATTGTATCGGTGCAGTGCGCCGGGCAAACGGCGTTCCTGCTGTGATCCTATCCCCAGATTACCGAGGAAAATACCATGAAAGAGCTTACCGGCATCCTTATTCTGTTACCATTTCTGGCTGCGTTGAGCTGCTTTTTGATAAAATCCAGCCGGATCAGATCATTCATCGTTCTGGCTACCGGCTGCATTCTGATCATCAGCTCGCTGCTCCTTATCCCCCATGTTCCCTTCGCGTTTACACCTCAAACCGTTTTCGGCCTTGGGGTGCATGGTCTCATTCAGGCTCCGGAATTCATTCTGATGTTCGCCATCCTGTATTTCGGATGCAAGCATCGCAGCCTGCTGGTCATCGTTCCGGCCGCATTGCAGATCATTTTCGTGGCCTGGTTCGAGGGATTCATGATTCATGGCCAAAAGACCTTATGGCCCGCCGCCCAGGCGTTATATTGTGACAACCTCTCGCTCATCATGGTGATGATCATTTCCATCATCGGATCGATCATCTGCTTTCAAGCCCTGCCCTATATGAAAAACCATGAGGAACACCTGCATCTGTCAATAACCCGGCAGCCCCGCTTTTTCTTTGTCATGCTGTTTTTTCTGGGCGCCATGAACGGTCTGGTGCTGTCAAATGATATGATCGTTATCCACTTTTTCTTTGAAGCCACCACGCTCTGCTCGTTTCTGCTCATCGGGCATGACGGAACCGAAAAGGCCGTCCGGAATTCCGTAAGGGCTTTATGGATGAACAGCCTGGGGGGGTTGGCTTTCATCGTGGCGCTGATGATGATTTACCGGAATCTTGGCAGTATCGACATGCAGCAGATTATCCGCACGCCTCCCGGCGCCGGACTTTCCTTTCTGGCTCTGGCGCTTCTTTGTCTCGCATCATTCACCAAATCCGCACAATTTCCCATGCAAAGCTGGCTGATAGGCGCCATGGTGGCGCCGACTCCGGTTTCCGCCCTGCTTCATTCGAGCACCATGGTCAAGGTGGGTGTATACCTGGTGCTGCGGCTGGCTCCGGCCATGCAGGGGAGTTTTTTGAGCCAATGCATCGCCCTTTTTGGGGCATTCACCTTTCTGTCCGCTGCCGCTCTGGCGGTCGGGCAAAGCAACGGTAAAAAAGTGCTGGCCTATTCCACCATCAGCAATCTGGGGCTTATTTTCGCCTGCGCCGGCCTCAACACGCCGGAGTCCATCACCGCAGCGATCCTGCTCATTATTTTCCATGCTGTTACCAAGGCCCTGCTTTTTCTCTGTGTGGGCACGATCGAGCAGCATATTGAAAGCCGGGATATCGAAGACATGCGCGGCTTGTATGCCAAAATGCCCCTGACGGCGCTCATTACGGTGATGGGTGTGGTGATGATGATCATGCCCCCCTTTGGCCTGCTCCTTGGCAAATGGATGGCCATGGAAGCTGCCGCCAGGAATATTTTCGTCATCGTCCTGACGGCCATCGGCAGCGCGCTGACCGCCATGTACTGGGCCCGGTGGGCGGGTACGCTGATGAGCGATCCGTTTGCAGGAAAGTTCAAACTCGAAAAGCAGCCCGTGGTGACCTGGGCCGCCTTGTTGTCGCTTTGCGCAGGCGCAGGGATTCTGAGTATTTCAGTTCCCTGGCTGTACGCGGGGTTGTTTACGCCTTCGATGAGCCTGAATTATGTGCCGCCCTATTCCCTGAATAACGGCATCCTGGAGAATACTTACGGCGTCTTTGCCGCCCTGCCCCTTTGCCTGATCGCTGTCCTGGGTTTTCTGCAATCGATCTGGGCTGTCAGAGGGGCGACAAAGGCGCGCGTCTGTTCGCCCTATCTGAGCGGCATTCAGACCGCAGAGCCCAGGGTTTTTGTGGGGCCCATGCATCAACTGGTTAAAGCCGAGGCCGGAAACTACTATCTTTCGAACATATTCGGCGAAAGGAAGCTGACGATCTGGATCAACCTGGCCGCCGGCGTGCTGCTGACCCTGATTGTGGGAGGTGCGCTATGACAACAAACCAGGGTATGCTGATACTTGCCGGCCTGGTTGCCGGCCCCCTGCTCGGCGGTCTGATAGCCGGTCTGGACAGGATTCTCACCGCTCGCTTCCAGTCCCGCATCGGTCCGCCGTTGTTCCAGCCGTTTTATGACGTGATCAAGCTTTTTGGAAAAGAGAAAGTCGTGGTCAATGTCTGGCAGGCTTTCTGCGCCAACGCCTATCTGACGGCGGCTTCCATTTCGGTTGTTCTTTTTTTTCTCCGCTCCGATCTGCTGCTTATCCTGTTCATTCAGGCGGTGGGAGCGGTCTTTCTGGTCGTAGGCGCCTTTTCCTCCACATCGCCTTACAGTCAGGCCGGCGCTCACAGGGAGCTCCTGCAGATTCTCTGTTATGAGCCGCTTCTCATATTCGTCATTGTTGGCATCTACCTTCAGACCGGCAGCTTCAAAATTGAATCCGTCTATGCATGGAACCACCCGCTTCTTCTGAAGCTGCCGTTTATGTTCGTTGTGTTGAGTTTTGTTCTGACCATCAAACTTCGCAAGTCCCCTTTTGATTTATCCACGTCACACCATGCGCATCAGGAACTCGTCAAGGGACTGCTCACGGACTATTCCGGATCATTCCTGGCGCTGACCGAAATTGCGCACTGGTACGAAACCGTGCTGGTACTGGGCTTTTGTTCCCTGTTCTGGGCCACGAACCCGGCAGGTGCGATTCTGCTCGTCGGGTTGACGTATTTTCTGGAAATCTGGATCGATAATGTTTCCGCCAGAATGAACTGGCGATGGATGATCGGATACGGTTGGGCCATGGGCATGTCGCTGTCCCTGGTGAATCTTGTCTGGTTATATGCACGATAGGGGACCCGTATGTTTAATAAAATCCTCACAAAAGCCCGGAGCCTGTCGCCCTGGGTGCTGCACTTTGATTGCGGCAGTTGCAACGGCTGCGACATAGAGGTCCTGGCCTGCCTGACCCCGGTTTATGACGTGGAGCGGTTCGGCATGATCAACGTCGGCAACCCCATGCATGCCGACATTTTTCTGGTTACCGGCACGGTCAATCACCGGAACAAGAAGGTCCTGCGCAACCTTTATGATCAGATTCCGGATCCAAAGGTGGTGGTTGCCATCGGTTCCTGCGGCCTCACGGGCGGTATTTTCCGGGAAGCCTACAATGTGGTTGGCGGTGTGGACAAAGTCATCCCCGTGGACGTTTATGTCCCGGGATGTCCCGCAAAGCCTGAAGCCATTATCGACGGTGTGGTTCTGGGCCTTGAAAAATTCAAGGAAAAGGCGAAAATGGCCGCTTGCATGCGCACGAGCAACTCCGTGGAGGAAAAGCCATGATAGAACAGGTGCTTTCCATCAGCCCGGATAATGTGGTGGGCGAAACCGCGAAAATGAAAGTGGAGGGCTACCGGTTCGTGACATTATCCTGTGTTGAAATTGACGAGACTACGGTGGATATCCTGTATCACTTCGACAGGGATCTTCAGATGAAACACTTGCGGCTGACCGTGCCTAAAGACCGTCCCGTGCCAAGCATTTCTCCGGTCTATTTTGCCGCTTTCCTGGTCGAAAACGAGATACAGGACTTGTTCAATATCCGCTTTCAGGGGCTGGCCATTGATTTCGACCGTACGCTTTATCTGGAAGAGGAAGTAAAGAAGACGCCTTTTTGCAAATATGTGGTGATCAAGACCGCCCCCTTGGGTGAAGTCCCGGGAGAGAACGCATCATGACAAAGACGATTATTCCCTTTGGACCCCAGCATCCGGTATTGCCGGAACCGGTGCATCTCAAACTCACCCTGGAGGACGAAGTCATCACGGAAGCCATTCCCGCTATCGGGTTCGTGCACCGGGGCCTTGAAAAACTGGCGGAAATCCGGGATTTTCATCAGATGATCTACGTGGTGGAACGCATTTGCGGCATCTGCTCGATGATTCATGCCATGTGCTACTGCCAGGGCATCGAAGCGCTGATGGGCATTGAAGCGCCTCCACGGGCCAGGTTTCTGCGGGTCATCTGGTCCGAATTGCATCGGATGCACAGTCATCTCCTGTGGATGGGGCTGTTTGCGGACAGCTTTGGATTCGAGAGCCTTTTTATGCAAATCTGGAAAATCCGGGAGAAAATTCTCGATATTGACGAAGCCACCACCGGCAACCGGATTATCATCTCTGTCAATGTCATCGGCGGCATGAGAAAGGATCTGAGCCCGGAACAGGTAAACTGGATTCTCTCGGAACTCAAGGATGTCGAAAAGGAGATCAAACGGCTGGAAACCACCATTATGAACGATTACACCGTAAAAAAGCGCACGGTGGGAAAGGGGGTTCTGACCAGAAAACAGGCTTACGACCTGGGACTGGCCGGCCCAACCCTTCGCGCCAGCGGAATCGCTCAGGATATGCGGATGCTCGGGTACGCGGCATTCAACGAAATCAATTTCGAGCCGGTGGTGGAAACAGACGGCGACTGCTATGCCCGGTGCAGGGTCCGCTTTCGCGAAGTCCTTCAGAGCATCGATCTCATCCGGCAGGCCATCGCCAAATTGCCGGATGGGGAAGTGGCCGTCAAAGTCAAGGGCAGACCCGACGGCGAGATCATATCAAGGGTGGAACAGCCGCGTGGCGAGGTGTTTTACTACATCAAGGCAAACGGCAAGAAAAATCTGGATCGGCTGCGGGTCCGGACCCCGACCTTTGCCAATGTGCCCGCCCTTCTTGCCATGCTGCCCGGCATGTGGCTTTCAGACGTTCCGGTGATCGTTTTGTCCATTGATCCCTGCATCAGTTGCACGGAAAGGTGAAAGGGGGAAAAGCCCATGTTCACGATGACGCCAACCATCATGAGAAATTTTGTCGGCAAGCGAGCCACCCGGCGCTATCCCTACGTTGTCAGGCCCCCCTTTGAAAACGCCAGGGGCGAGATTTATAACGACATCCTGACTTGCACATTCTGTGGCGTCTGCGCCGTCAAATGCCCCTCTCAATGCATCACGGTGGATAAAAAAGCGGCCACGTGGTCCTGCAACCCATATGCCTGCGTCTATTGCGGTCTATGCGCCGAAAACTGCTCGAGCGGCAGTCTTCAGCAGAAACGCGACTACCGCCGGCCGGTCCAGGAGAAGGAAGTGATCTTCCTGAGAGGTGAGATTAAAAAAGAAGCAAAAGAATAAAAATCAATTCCGTTGATAGCTCAAATTATCATCAATTAAAACAGGATATTGGAAAAAAATTTAACTGAGATCCCTTCTGAATGCCATACCGATTCAGAAGGGAATTAAAACCTTTGCGGTTATCGACCCATTCATCCAATAGTTTTGAATCCGGCGCCCGTTCCACCCGGGCCATGGCAGATCCTGGGCAATCTTTTACAAATCGATTGAAAACAGGCCTGAACACCTCGCCTGCCATCAGTTTGTGAGGGTAATCGTATAGCTACTCCCTTGTGTATAAGTCACCGGGTTCCATCTGATAGAGCCTCCACTGCACTGCTTTGCTTCTAATTTATGGGATCCATAAGGAATCTGTCTTGTAAAAGTCACTTTATACCCGGGCTGCAGATTCGTGAAGAGTGATTTGCCGTCCAGAGTACCATCCGCACAATAACTGGAGCTGTTTATAACGATCAGAGTCCCTTTTCTTGCCGGTTTAGGAAAAAGCTTTTCATCGGTTGTCGTTTCCAGATACACATCCGCATCACTGTTCAGGTCGTTGGCATCGACCGGCATGATTTCCGCATCCGTTTCAAAGGATTGGCAGAAAACGGGAGGAGCAGCGCACAGGATGAATAAGCCGACCGTTAAAAACATGAATAATACACTTATTTTTCTCATAATACCCTCCTTTAGCATAATTTCTGATAACTTCGTAACGAGATCTGTCGATAACCGCAATTCGTGTCGCTTCTCAATCAGTTCGGGCAGGGAAACGCTGGATGTGGGATATCCCTGCCTCGTCTTTGCCGCTGGGTGAAATCCGGTTGGGTTCCTGTCTCAAAACCAGACCAGGAAAGGATTGATAGGAAAATCTTTCTAGACCCTTATCAGAGTCAAAAGGGAAAATCAAGCTCAATTTACCCGTTTTTCCCGGCCCTGCCATTCTTTTTCCCGAAGCTTGAACTTCTGAATTTTGCCGGTGGCGGTTTTTGGCAATTCCCCGAATTCGACGGTTTTGGGTGCTTTGAACTTGGCCATTCTCTCTTTGCAGAAAGCGATGATCTCTTCTGCTTTGGGATGGGCTCCGGCTTTGGGGACGACAAACGCCTTGGCGACTTCGCCCCATTTCTCATCCGGGACGGCAATCACCGCGACTTCCAGAACATCCGGGTGGCGGTAAATTACATTCTCTACTTCAACGGTGGAGATGTTTTCGCCGCCGCTGATGATGATGTCTTTTTTCCGGTCCATGATCTGGATGTAATTGTCCGGATGCATGACTGCCAGATCCCCGCTGTGAAACCATCCGCCTTCAAATGCCGTGGCGGTGGCCTGCGGGTCGTTGTAGTAGCCCATCATCACGTTGTTGCCGCGCATCACGATCTCTCCGATGGTTTTGCCGTCGCGAGGCACCGGCTGCATGGTGGCGGGGTCCACGACATCTGCGAACATGGCGACGATATACGGTACTCCCTGACGGGATTTCAGCTTGGCCTGTTCCCCGGCAGGAAGCTTGGACCATTCCTGATGCCAGGCGCAAACCGTGTGGGGACCAAATACTTCAGTCAATCCATACGTATGGGTAATAATGGCGCCCACGGATTCCATGTTCTGAATGATGGTCGGTGCAGGCGGCGCGCCGGCGGTCATGATGCGCAGGGGATGCTTGAGTTTGATGCTGTTGGCGGTCGCATATGTGGACATTCCGATCAGAATCGTCGGCGCCGCGCACAAATGCGTGACGTTTTCCCGGTTGATCGTGGGGTAGATTTCTTCCGGCAGCACCTTCCGGAGACAGACATGGGTGCCGCTCATGGCGGTGACGCCCCAGGTAAAGCACCAGCCGTTACAATGAAACATGGGAAGCGTCCACAGATAGGTCGATGTGGAATCAAAGCCGATTTCCAGCATTTCTCCCAGTGCATTCAGATAAGCGCCCCGGTGATGGTACATGACGCCCTTGGGAAGTCCGGTGGTGCCGCTCGTGTAGTTGATGGTCATGAGCTGATATTCGTCATCAACATCCGGAACGATCGGCGCAGGGGATCCGGTGGCTAAAAATTCCTCATATCCCAAGCCCGGCAGGGGGTTATCGCTGCTGATATCGCAGATATTCACGAATGTTTTTACCTGCTTCAGTTCACCTAAGACCGGTGATACCAGAGCCGCGAATTCATTGTCCGCAAAAACGGCCTTGGATTCCGAATGATTGATGATATAGCAGACTTCCTGAGATGCCAGGCGGATGTTGATGCTGACCAGTACTGCGCCGATCATGGGAACGGCAAAGTGGGCTTCCAGCATGGGTGGAATATTGGGGCAGATGAAGGCGACCTTGTCTCCTTTTTGAATGCCGATGTTTTTCAAGGCGCTGGCAAGTTGATTGACCCTTGAATGGAACTCCTTGTACGTATAGCGCTTGTCGTTATAGACAATGGCTGTTTTATCCGGGTAAATCATGGCGGACCGGCTGATGAAGTGAACCGGCGTCAAGACATCAAAAAAAACATTTTTGTTCTCCATGGGGGCATTGTCTCCTAAATTCCGTTTAAGTTATGAACGATCGCTCAGTCAAATCTGTTTTTGTTTACCGTCATTCCCCGGATTTTGTCAACTTATTTATTCAGGCATTATAAACTGAACGTAAATCAATCATGTTGCCTGCTTTTTGCTGTCAAAAGCAAAGAGAATCGCTGTTGATATTTCGATAAGGGTTGAATAAAATAAATCCTTAACGAGAACATCCACAAGCATCAAAAGGAAAATGGAATGGCGTCGATTTTGGTAATGTATGGTGTCGTAGGGGCTGTTGCAGGCGTTCTGGCCGGTCTTCTGGGTATTGGCGGGGGACTGGTGATCGTTCCGATGCTGGTGTTCTGTTTTTCCCGCCAGGGAATATCCGACCAGGCGATCATGCATCTGGCCCTGGGTACTTCCATGGCCAGTATCATGTTTACGGCTGTTTCAAGTTTCTGGTTCCATCATCGGCGGGGTGCCGTAAGATGGCTTGTGGTCAGACGCATTGTTGTCGGCATATTCGTGGGGACATTTCTGGGCTCATGTGTAGCTGCAAGTCTTTCAACGCGCTTTCTGAAGGGCTTTTTCGTGATATTTCTCTATTACGTGGCGGTTCAGATGTTGACCGGTCGAAAGCCAAAACCCGGTCGGCAACTCCCGGGTGCTGCCGGCATGTTCGGAGTGGGAAATGTCATCGGCGGGGTGTCCAGCCTGGTGGGGATCGGCGGCGGCACGCTCTCGGTGCCCTTCATGCTGTGGTGCAATATCCCTTTGCACGAGGCCATCGGCACATCGGCGGCCATCGGTTTTCCGATTGCGGTGGCCGGCACCATCGGTTATGTGGTGAATGGTTTTTCTGCTGCCGACCTGCCCGTCTATTCTCTGGGCTACGTCTATCTGCCGGCCCTTGCCGGGATTATCGGCGCCAGCGTGCTGACCGCCCCGCTCGGGGTTCGCCTGGCCCACAGTCTTCCCGTGGACAGGCTCAAGCGGCTGTTCGCCGGACTGCTTCTGGTGGTGGCTACCCGCATGCTGATCAGCCTTTTCTGAACAGAAGGATCCGCGTGATTCAGATAGCGAAACCAAATCCTGCGACAGCAATCAAAAAGGGCAAACCGGTGAATGATAAATTCACAAAACCGATCTGCCCTTTTAATTCTGTAAACCGATGGAGACGTTTATTTATCTGAACAGCAGGAACCGGTGGTACCGCAGCTGGAACAGCCTGAGGTAAAATCAATTCCGCAATCCACTTTGAAACCGCTCACCAGAAAATCCACTTTGATCGGCTTGACTTTTGCCATGAATTCTTTATCCACGACATATTTGAAGCCATCAATGTCAAAAACATCGTCTGTTTCTTTTGACTCATCCAGAGCCATTGCCATACTTGGCCCGCCTCATCCGCCTTCGTTCAAAAAAATCCGGATGGGAGTGACTTCCTTGCCTTTAAAATATTCAGCTATCTGTTCCGTAGCTGAAGGGGTAACCTCGACCATGACACCCTCCTGTAGAATAATAAATGAAATCCGCTTATAAAAAGCGGATCAGACATCCTGTCTAACCCGTACTGATGGGTAAAATTAACCATAGGGAGAATATTTGTCAATGATTATCAGGGGCGGAAACAGTCGATATCCTGTGGCTCTGATCGGTTATCAGAAACCCGATCATTTACGCCATATTTCCATTTGCCGATAGATCTTTTGGCCTGGCTCATTCCAGCTCCTCCGGAATAAAAGCGACCACATCGTCAATTGAATTTGCATCAGTCAAAAGAAGAATGAGTCGATCCATTCCTAGCGCATTTCCGGAGGCTGCCGGCATATCGTTCAAGGCGCTTAGAAAGCTTTCCGGCATGGGGTACTCCATTTTTCCGGCATGGTGACGAAGCCGTCGTTCCGCTTCAAACCGCTTTCGCTGCTCAACCGGGTCTGTCAGTTCGGTGAAGGCGTTGCACAACTCCAGCCCGGCGATATAAAGCTCGAAACGCTCGGCAACTGACGGATTGTCCGGTTTCAGCCTGGCCAGAGCGCTGCAGGAAGCCGGATAATCATAAAGAAAAACCGGGTGATCATTTCCGAGGCAGGGTTCAATATCAATTGCCATGATTTCATCAAAGCGATTCTTTGACAGCGCTTCTTTCATCGAAGTCCGTGAGTACCGGTCAAATGCTTCACAGACCGGCATGCGGTTCCAGGGCGAGGACAGGGATATCTGCCGGTCCCGGTATCCAATGGAATCAGGTTGGCCGGCGACTCCGGCAACAAACTGAATCAGAGTTTCGCATTGTGTCATCATTTCCAGATAGGTATGGCCGGCAGTGTACCATTCCAGAAGGGTGAATTCCGGCAGGTGCAGCCGGCCCCTTTCCTGTTTGCGGAAGCACCGGCAGATTTGGAATATTCGAGGGTATCCGGCGCTTAGGAGCCGTTTCATGCAGAGTTCCGGGGAGGTGTGCAGAAACCACCCCCCGGCTTCCTGGGCATCGATATGGGTTTCAGGCGCCGGGGCCGGAATCCGGATTGGGGTTTCGATTTCAAGATAATCGTTATTTATAAAAAAAAAACGGACGGCTTGAAGGATTTTGGCTCTCAGGGTCAGATTCCGGCGAATGAAATGTTGCCGGTAATGCTTCATAAACGCCATTAAAAGAGTCCTTGCAGGGTTGGAAGCTATTGAAAAAGTCTTGTTTCGGAGAACATTCCATGCTATCAGCATCATAGCTATGCAACAAAATAACACGGGGATCGTCAGCCATTATTCCTGCTGAAATTCCGTCACATTTTCAGAATTTCAACCGGTTTTGTCAATTCTTTTATTTCTGAATCATCATGCGGAGGAACGATTCATGGCTCAGGACAACAAGCGTTCGGTATTCACGATGGTATTTCTTCTTGCAGTCTTTTTTCAGGTCATTTTTATTTTTGCGGACACGCGAGACACGCCCAACAAGGCTGCAGTTGAATTTGCGCGGATGTATTATCAGCTTGATCCGGCAATGGCGGCCCGACTCTGCGATGAACTGGCGCTGGATGAAGAAAGCAATGTGGTGGCCTCCTACATTCAAAGCACGGCAAAGCAGGCCAATGAACGGGGATATGACGTCAGTTATATGAAAAACAGTCTGTTCAATGTCAAAACCCATACGCTAAAAATGAGTTCCAGCAGTGCTGAAATTCGTATTACCGGGGATATCAAAAAAGGTATCAATCCGCTGTTCGCCTATGTGGGAAAACTGTTCTTTCTGGGGAAAACCACTCCGCTGGACCAGACCGTCAATGTCATCAAGGAAGGTGGAAAGTGGAAAGTCTGCGAAGGTTTTTTTTCAGTATCTGAAAACTGATGATTTCTACTTTGTCCTAACCCCCATCCACCATGATTCTGATTGAAAAATCTCCAAAAGTCATGTCCCCCGTTTATGCCCGGATGCGCCAGCGGGCCCGCCAGATTGTGTCACGGTTTTCGCAGCCTGCTTTTTACAGAGACTTTTCACCTCTTGTTGACATATCGAGAAGTTTTTTTCGTACGAACCCGGTTTTGAGAAGCCTGTATGCGTTTGTCGCCGAGCAACTGGAAGACGATTTCGGGCATGGGCTTGACCATGCCGTTAAGGTAACCGTTGACGCCGGCGTATTGATGATGATTGAAGGCGGCCGCTGCGGGTATTCGAATGCTTTTACGGAGCAGCGCGTCATCATTGTGCAAAGCGCGGGGCTCCTTCATGATATCAAACGGAAAATGAAGCATCATGCCGTCGAAGGGGCGGAATATGCCCGGAAAACGCTTCGGGCCTATCCGTATGCTCCGGATGAAATTGAAGACATCTGCCAGGCCATTCGCAATCATGAAGCATTCCAGCCCCCCGTCAGCATCAACACGCTTGAAGGAGCTCTGGTAGCCGATTGTCTCTATGATGCCGATAAATTCCGTTGGGGACCGGATAATTTTTCGCATACCGTCTGGGACATGGTGTCTTATTTTGACCCGCCGTTGTCGGAATTTCTGAGCCGGTATCCCAAAGGAATGGAAGGGCTTTTAAAAATCAGACAGACCTTTCGCACTCAGACCGGAAAGGCTTATGGCCCTGAATTTATCGACATGGGCATTGCTATTGGAGAAGAACTGCTGGATGTGATACAATCAGAATTTATCTCTGTTGAATAACGCTTGTTAACCACCAACTCGGTCCGTAAGAGATGTCATGAAAAGAAGTTCCGTAGATAAGAAAGTCATTAAAGAAGCCGATCAAGTACCGGAGAACCGTGTCCGTCTGCGGTCTGCCGAGCTTACCGAATCAAATTTTAAGCTCTATGAGGAAATCCAGGAACATGTAAAAACCGAAGCGGCGCTGATTGAGCAGACCCGGCGAAATGAAATGATTCTTCAGACCGCAATGCACGGATTCTGGATTACCGATACCAGCGGCATGATCCAGGAGGTGAACCCATCCGCAGCTTCAATTCTGGGCTATCCGCCCGAAGAACTTCAGCGAAAGTCGATCTATGATTTTGAGCCTGAAGACCATCACCGGATTGCTCCCCAAATTCGAAAGGCTATTCGCAACGGGGCAACTCGGTATGAAGCCCAACTCCTGCACAAGAAAGGCAATGTCGTGTCCCTGGAGTTCAACACCCATTTTCTGGATATGGGAGAGAGCTCTTTTCTGTTTTCTTTTTTCAGCGATGTCACAAAAAAGAATCAACTGGTTCAGTCCTTAAAAGACCGGGAGGCTGAATTGAAAATCAAGATCCAGAATCTTAAAGAGATGAACATTGCGCTGAAATCCCTTCTGAAAAAGCGGGACTTGGACATGATGGAACTGGAAGAAAAAGTGCTGTTCAATGTCAAAGAAATGATCTCGCCATATATGAATAAACTCAGAGCATCAGAACTGAATGAAAAACAGGAGATTTATCTGACGATTCTTGAATCCAATGTCAAGGATATCATCTCGCCGTTTTCCCCTAAATTGACATCCCGTCATTTTAAGCTGACCCAGGCCGAACTTCAGGTTGCCAAGCTGGTCCGAATGGGGATTGCATCCAAGGAAATCGCTGAGTTAATGGGTCTTTCCAGAAGAACCATTGAATCCCACCGGGATCGGATTCGAAAAAAAATCGGGTTGGACAGCCGGAAACGGAATTTGAGGACGTTTCTGATGTCCATTGACTGATTGTTCGAAAGGGGTCAGGAGATGGATTTTTTTCTCTGCGTGCTGGGTATGGTCATGATCATCGAAGGGCTTCCGTATTTTGCTTTTCCGGAGCAAATGAAATCCTGGGTATCCAAGATTCTGGAAATGCCGGATGGATGGCTCAGGCGATTTGGTGTTGTGCTCATGTTCACGGGCCTGTTTCTGGTGTATCTGGGGAAGAGGTGATCCGATGCACGCTCTGAATGATTATGATTATGAACTTCCCGAAGACCGGATTGCTCAGAAGCCCAGCCCGCAGCGAGATGGCTCCCGGTTGCTTCATCTGGACCGAGAGACCAGCGATATTTCCCACCGGATATTCCGCGATTTGCCGGACCTGATGCGCTCCGGCGATGTCCTGGTTGTCAACAACACAAAGGTCATCCCCGGCAGAATTCTGGGCCGCAAGGATACCGGCGGCAAGGCCGAGGTTTTGATTTTAAATTATGCAGATGGCCGGGCGGATCGAAAAACGGCTGGAGAATTTGCCTGCACCTGTCTGATAAAAAGTTCAAAAAAAACCCGGACAGGCTCAATGATTTATTTCGATCACGGCCTTCGGGCCGAGGTGCTGAAACAGTCAGGAGACTGCTGCGACGTCCGGTTCACCTGTGAAAATGATTTCGATCAGGTTCTGTACCAGGTGGGGAAAGTGCCGCTTCCCCCTTATATTCGACGGGAACCCGGGGCCGGGTCTGGTGAGGATCATGCCGATTATCAGACCCTCTATGCGTCTGAAAAGGGGGCGATTGCTGCGCCGACGGCCGGGTTTCACTTTTCAGCGGAACTCATGACCCGATTGCGGAATCTGGGAATCGCGGTGGTCCCCATCACCCTTCACGTGGGTTATGGCACATTTATACCGGTAAGGGTGTCGGATATCCGGGACCATCGGATGCACAGTGAAACCTATGCAATTACCAGGCAGGCTGCCGAAGTCATTAACGACGCCAGGGCTGGCGGCGGCCGCATTGTGGCGGTAGGCACCACCAGCGTGCGGACGCTGGAATTCTCCGCATCTGAAAACGGAAGGATCAGGGCAGGCGCCGGGGCCTGCAATCTGTTTATTTATCCCGGTTACCAATTCAAGATCGTGGATGCCATGATCACCAATTTTCACTTGCCCCGATCGACGCTGCTGATGCTGGTATCTGCTTTTACAGGTCGAAGCGCCATTCTGAATGCTTATCAGGCAGCCATTCAAAATGGCTACCGGTTTTACAGTTACGGGGATGCGATGCTGATTGATTGATGGGGGCAAATCTGAAATTTAACGAAATATCAAGATCATCAACGACCCTGGCAAGGGCCGGAATCATCCATACGGCGCGAGGAGATATTGAAACCCCGGTTTTCATGCCGGTCGGAACGCTTGCAACCGTCAAGTCCCTTTCACCCGAGGATCTGCTTTCCTGCGGTGTCCAGATCATTCTTGGCAACACCTACCATTTATTCCTGAGACCCGGGTGCGAAGTGATTCAGGCTTTTTCGGGACTTCACCGTTTCATGAACTGGGAAAAACCCATTCTGACCGACAGCGGCGGATTTCAGGTTTTTTCACTGGCCAGGCTGCGGAAAATCACCGAAGAAGGCGCGGACTTTCAGTCCCACATCGACGGCTCCAGGCATTTGCTCACGCCTGAAAAGGCCATTGAAATTCAGCTTTGCCTGGATTCCGATATCATCATGTGCCTGGATCAGTGTATTGCCTTTCCTTCTACACAAAAAGAGGCCGGCGATGCCATGGATCTGACCACGCGATGGGCAAGGCGCTGCCGGGCCGCCTGGAAGGATCAATCCGATGATAGCCATGCACTGTTCGGGATTGTTCAGGGAGGAATGTATCCTGAGCTGCGCCGGGCTTCGGCAGAGGCCCTTGTTGAAATGAAGTTTCCCGGATACGCCATCGGCGGATTAAGTGTGGGAGAGCCGGCAGCGGTGATGCTGGAGATGGCCGAGATCACCCTGCAGCATCTTCCCCGTTCTGCTCCCAGATATATCATGGGCGTTGGAACTCCGGAAAACCTGGTCGAGCTGGTCAGCCGCGGGGCCGATATGTTTGACTGTGTGATGCCGACGCGAAATGCCAGAAACGGTCAGCTCTTTACGGCAAATGGAACGCTGAATATCAGCAACGCCCGTTTCAGAACCGATACGGCGCCGATTGACGCCGAGTGTGCCTGTTATACTTGCCGGCATTATTCCAGGGCTTATCTGCGGCATCTTTACCTGTCCCGCGAAATTCTCTCGTACCGGTTGAATACCATACACAACATTCATTATTATATCAGTCTGATGGCGGGAATGCGACGCGCCATCATGAATGATGCATTCGATGATTTCAGAAAAATATTTTATGAGCAACGAATCCCAGACAGCGAGGAGGAATAAGGAGATTTATCATGACGATAGCCAAGAATATTGAAGCCATTATGTCGAAATCCTCATGGATTCGAAAAATGTTTGAAGAAGGTGCCCGGCTGAAGGCCATTCACGGGGCGGAAAATGTATATGATTTCAGCCTGGGCAATCCCAACCTGGATCCGCCCGAGGCATTCAAAACCATTCTGAAAACCCTTCTGGAGCAGGAAACGCCGGGATGCCATGGGTATATGCCCAATACCGGTTATCCGGAAGTCCGCAAGGCTGTTGCGGATTATCTGTGCGCCGAGCAGGGCGTTTCAATTTCAGCGGCCGAGATTATCATGACTTGCGGCGCTGCGGGAGGACTGAATGTCATTCTGAAGGCCATTGTCGATCCCGGGGATGAGATTCTGACGCCGACGCCCCATTTTGTGGAATACGGGTTCTATGTCGGCAATCATGGCGGCATATTGAAAACGGTTCCGACATACCCGGATTTCACCCTGAATATCGAGGCTATTTCGGATGCCGTTACGCCACAGACCAAGGCTGTTTTGATCAATTCGCCCAACAACCCGACCGGACAGATCTATTCGGAAGACAGCCTGATGGCATTGGGGAAAGTCTTGACCCAGAAGGGAAAATTGTTTGGCCGAACCATTTACCTGATGGCGGATGAGCCCTATCGAAAAGTCATCTATGACGGAGCCAGGGTCCCAAGTGTATTTGGCTGTTATGCCGAAAGCATCCTGACCACTTCCTATTCAAAGGATATCTCGATTCCGGGAGAGCGGATCGGATTTATTGCCGTAAACCCCGCCGCGACCGACAAGGAAACGCTCCTGGGCGCCATGGCGCTGGCCAACCGGATTCTGGGCTTTGTCAATGCGCCCGCCCTCATGCAGCGCGTGATCGCCAGAATGCAGGGGTTAAGCGTGGATATCTCCGCTTATGCCAGAAAACGGGAACTTCTCTGCAGCGGTCTTTCGGAAAGCGGCTATGATTTTGTAAAACCCCCGGGGACATTTTATCTTTTTCCGCGAACGCCCATTGCCGATGATGTTGAATTTGTCAGAGCGCTGCAAAAGGAACTGATTCTTGTGGTTCCGGGAAGCGGTTTCGGCGGACCCGGGCATTTCAGAATTGCATTCTGCGTATCGGATGACACCATTATCAAGTCATTGCCCGGCTTCAAGCGGGTGATGGATCATTTCAAGCCCTGAATCATGACTTGTTGAAGACGGACAGACTGAAGCCTGAAGCTTTTGAGGGATTCATCACATCCTGATGACATCCGCCTGTTTTTTCTTCTTGACAGAACAAATCCATTCATATATCAAAATAGTAACGATGTTTCGATTTTAATATAATTTTATTTGAATTATTGCTGGTATTATCTATATATCAATATGTTATAAAAAATTATTCAGTAGAACACTATTTTTTGCTGTTGTGATTAGTGGGTTAAAATCGCAATGTAAATAATTAATATTATTATCATTATATCAATTTGTTGAATGGGATGATTTTGACAATCGATGACAAGAATGTGTTAGACGGTAACAAGGTTTTCAAGCCTGAAATTCAGAAACGGCTTGAAACAGCGGTTCTGGAAATATTTTCCGAATCGGATTTTCATCAGGCCAATATCCGGACCGTTGCTAAAAAAGCAGGGGTCAGTTTCAGCACCATTTACGGCTATTACGGCAGCAAGGAAGGGCTTGTGTTTGCGGTGGTGGATGTGTGGCTGGGAAAGCTGACGGACCGGATTATCGATCACCTTCAGGGCATCGAAGATTTAAAGGAAAAACTCAGAAAGGTTTTCTGGCTTCAGCTGGATTATTATGAAAAAAATCAAGGATTGGCTAAAATATTATTTATGACCCTTCCCATGAAAACATGGATGGCGGATAAAACCTTTCAACAAAAGAAAATGATGAACCTGTTTCTTGAAGTCTTGAGCCAGGGGCAGAAAGAAGGGATTCTAAACCCGAATGTCCGTGCCGGCGTATTGCTGGATTTTATGATGGGCTTTGTCCAGCGAACTTTTTTTATGTGGGTTTCACGAGGCCAGAAAGAAAGCATGATTGCCCAGGCCAATGTGTGGTTTGAAATGGTATGGCGGGCAATCTCCGCTGCCTGATGAGGAATTGCCTGATTTTTCTTGATTTAACCGCAACGATTTGCCGGTTTTATGATCAGGCAGGATATTGGATGTCATGCATAACAAAAACCAGAAACCTTTGGACTGTCAGGGAGTAACTCATGAAAATTCTTAAAATTGACCACCTCGGAATTGCCGTCAGCAGCATCGATGAACGAAAAAATTTCTGGACCGAAGTATTGGGCCTTTCATTTGCCGGATCTGAAACGGTCCAGGAACAGAAAGTGACCACAGCGTTTTTTCCGGTGGGAGAAAGCGAGGTTGAACTTCTGGAATCCACCTCGCCGGACGGCCCCATTGCCAAATATCTTGAAAAACGGGGAGAGGGAATTCAGCATGTCGCCTTCCGAGTTGAAAACATTGAAGCGGCTCTGGAAGAATTAAAAGCCAAGGGCATCAAGCTCATTGACGAAAAACCCAGAATCGGCGCAGGCGGGGCAAAGATTGCCTTCCTTCACCCCAAGGCCACCAGCGGCATTCTGGTCGAGCTGTGCCAACGAGACCATTAAGAACTTAAGAAAATGGAAGAGCCGGCAAGCGACGAACCTGGGCGCTTCCCGGCTTCTTGACCTTCGCCGTTTCGCAATTATAAAACTGCAGGCGATTTTTTTCATCATTATAAGGAGCGCACCATGCCGGATCATCCGCAAAAACAAAAATGGACAGACCTTGCCACAAAACTGCTTAAGGGGAAATCGCCGGATACCCTGGACTGGTTGACCCCGGAGGGGATCCGGGTCAAACCGCTTTACACGGCCGAAGACCTGGAAGGAATGGAACACGTCAATACCCTTCCGGGTCTTGCCCCGTTTGTCCGGGGTCCCATGGCCACCATGTACGCCGGAAGGCCCTGGACCATTCGCCAGTATGCCGGATTTTCAACTGCCAGGGAATCCAATGAATTTTACCGGAAAAATCTGGCAGGGGGGCAAAAAGGGCTTTCCGTGGCGTTTGATCTGGCCACCCACAGGGGATATGATTCGGACCATCCCCGGGTTGTCGGCGATATCGGAAAAGCCGGAGTTGCCGTGGATTCCGTCGAAGACATGAAGATTCTCTTTGATCAGATTCCCCTGGATGAGATGTCCGTATCCATGACCATGAATGGCGCGGTTCTGCCGATTCTGGCCGGCTATATCGTGGCTGCCGAAGAACAGGGGGTTGCCCAGGAAAAACTGACCGGCACCATCCAGAACGACATTTTGAAAGAGTATCTGACCCGCAACACCTACATCTATCCGCCGACGCCTTCCATGCGGATTGTATCGGATATTATCGGGTATTGCTCCAAACATATGCCCAAGTACAATACGGTCAGCATCAGTGGATACCACATGATGGAAGCGGGCGCCAACTCGGTGCTTCAAACCGCCTTTACCCTGGCGGACGGGCTGGAATATGTCAAGGCGGCGCTTGCGACGGGGATGGATATTGATACCTTTGCTCCGAGACTGTCTTTTTTCTTCGGGATCGGCATGAATTTTTTCATGGATATCGCCATGCTGAGGGCCGCCCGGTTTCTGTGGCATGAGCTGATCAAGCCGTTCAACCCCAAAAATGTCCAGTCTCTCATGCTGAGAACCCATTGCCAGACCTCGGGATGGAGTCTGACGCAGCAGGATCCTTACAACAACATTATCCGCACCACCCTGGAGTGCCTGTCCGCAGCCCTTGGCGGAACCCAGTCCCTGCACACCAATTCCTTTGACGAGGCGGTGGGGCTTCCCACCAATTTTTCCGCCCGAATCGCCCGGAACACCCAGATCATTGTCCAGGAAGAATCCCAGATCTGTCATGTCGTGGACCCGCTGGGAGGATCCTATTACGTGGAAGCCCTGACCGACGGCATCATCACCGAAGCCCGCAAGATCATCACTGAAATTCAGGCACTTGGCGGAATGGCCAAGGCCATTGAAACCGGAATGCCCAAACTTCGCATTGAAGAATCGGCGGCCAGGAAACAGGCCCGGATCGATCAGGGCCTGGATGTGATCGTCGGTGTGAATAAATACAAAATCGAGGAAAAACCCCTGGATGATGTCCGGGAAGTCACGGATTCGGTTCGCGTTGAACAGGTAGAGCGCCTCAAGGAACTGAAGGCCAAACGAAACGCGGCAGCGGTTCAAAAAGCCCTGGATCACATCACCCGCTGCGCGGAAGGTGACGGCAACCTTCTGGAAGCCAGCATCACGGCGATCCGGGCCAGGGCCACAGTTGGAGAGGTATCGGATGCCATGGAAAAAGTATTTGGCCGGTTCGTCGCCACCACCCAGTGTATTTCCGGTGTCTATGCTTCCGAATACGGGGATAACAGCGTGATCGATACCCTTCGGAAACGCTGCCGGGATTTTGCCGACAAGGAAGGCCGAAGACCCCGGATTCTGCTGACCAAAATGGGTCAGGATGGCCATGACCGAGGGGTCAAGGTCGTGGCGACGGCGTATGCGGATATCGGCTTTGACGTGGATATCAGCCCCATGTTCCAGACGCCTGAAGAGGCTGCCAAAATGGCCATTGAAAACGATGTCCATATGGTGGGGGTCTCCAGCCTGGCTGCCGGGCATAAGACCCTGGTTCCCCAGCTCATTGCCGCTTTGAAGGCAGGTGGCGGGGAGGATATCAAGGTCGTGGTCGGAGGCGTCATTCCGCCGGCGGATTATGAATTTTTGTTCGCAGCGGGTGCGGTCGGCGTATTTGGACCGGGCACCTCCATCACGGATTCAGCCAATCAAACACTGAATGTTCTGGAGAAAAAGCACGGATGACCGTTGAGATAGACGCCAGTGTCAACGGCCTTCTGAATGGGAATCGCCGGATTCTGGCCAAAACCATCACCTTGATCGAAAGCTCTCTTTCAGATCATCAGGTCTTGGCCCAGGCCATTCTGGATCGGCTCCTGCCTCACACCGGAAAAGTGGTGCGCCTGGGGATTACGGGCGTTCCGGGCGTTGGGAAAAGCTCTTTTATTGAGAGCCTGGGAATGCTGCTGGTTGAAAAAGGTCATCGCGTGGCGGTTCTGGCCGTGGATCCTAGCAGCACCCGTAGCGGCGGGAGTATTCTGGCCGATAAGACCCGAATGGAGCGGCTTTCTGCGGACAGCCGGGCGTTTATCCGGCCATCGCCCTCCGGTGGTACCCTGGGCGGGGTCGCCCGAAAAACCCGGGAGACCATGCTGGTATGCGAGGCTGCCGGTTTTGATGTGATCATCGTTGAAACCGTCGGGGTGGGCCAGTCTGAAATCACCGTGTCTTCGATGGTGGATTTTTTTCTGGTCCTGATGCTGGCAGGGGCCGGGGATGAACTTCAGGGAATCAAAAAAGGGGTTCTGGAACTGGCCGATGCCATCGCCGTCAACAAGGCTGACGGGGACAACATTGAAAAAGCCGGCAGAGCCAAAAAAGACTATGAAACAGCGCTTCATCTCTTGAGGCCCGCCTCTCCCAACTGGTCGCCACCGGTGCTGACCTGCAGCGCCAGGGAGCTGACCGGGATCGAAGCGATCTGGACCGTTGTCCTGAAACACCGGGATATCATGACATCTAGCTGCGAGCTGGACCGGAACCGCAGGTCTCAGTCTCTGTCCTGGATGTGGTCTCTGGTGGAAGAGGGGTTGAAAGACCGGTTTCACCATCACCCGAAAGTTCAGCACCACCTGCCCCAATTGTCGCGGCAGGTGGAAAACGGGATGTTGTCGCCGACAGCGGCGGCCTTTCAATTGCTTTTTTTGCTTGACAAATCGTAATTTAACTGGCTACATCATAGCTATATGATAGCCTTGCAGATATCGGACTTTTTACGAAGCCAGCCAAATATGAGATAAGAAAGGATATAACAATGGGTATTGTGGACGACAAAATCAAGGATCTGAAGGAACGGGAAAAAAAGATCCTGAAAATGGGCGGTGAAAAAGCCATCGCCAAAGAGCGCGAAAAAGGCAAACTGACCGCAAGGGAGCGACTGGATCTGCTGTTTGATGCCGGCACGTTCCGGGAAATTGACATGTTCGTATCGCACCGGTGCACCAATTTCGGGATGGAAAAGTTGGACATTCCCAGTGACGGCGTGGTTACCGGTCATGGCCTGGTGGAAGGTCGTCCGGTTTTTGCGTTTTCCCAGGATTTTACGGCCCGTGGCGGAAGCCTCGGAGAAATGCACGCCAAAAAAATCTGTAAAGTCATGGATCTGGCCATGAAAGCCGGTGTGCCCTTTGTCGGGATGAATGATTCGGGCGGGGCCAGGATCCAGGAAGGCGTGGATGCGCTTTCAGGATTTGGTCAGATTTTTTACCGCAATGCCCTGGCCTCGGGCGTCATTCCCCAGATCTCGGCCATCATGGGGACGACCGCGGGCGGCGCCGTGTATTCTCCGGCCATGACCGACTGGATATTCATGGTGAAAAACTCCAGCTATATGTTCATTACCGGCCCGGAAGTCATCAAATCCGTTACCGGTGAGGAAATCAGCTTCGAAGACCTGGGCGGCGCCATGGCCCATAATGAAAAAAGCGGCGTCTCCCACTTTGCCTGTGAAAACGATCCGGACGCCATTGCCAAGATAAAGACCCTGCTCTCTTATCTGCCGTCCAACAACATGGAAGATCCGCCCATCGTGCATACGGGGGATGACCCCCGTCGCGTGGACCCTGCCCTGGATGCCATCATCCCCGACAGCCCCAACCAGTCTTACGACATGAAGGCGGTGATCGCATCCATTGTGGACAACGGCGTTTTTTTTGAACCTCATGAATTTTACGCGCCCAATATCCTCATCGGGTTTGCCCGGCTGAATGGCAGAAGCCTCGGCATCATCGCCAATCAACCCAATGTCATGGCAGGCTGCCTCGATATCAATGCCTCGGACAAGGCCACCCGGTTTATCCGCTTTTGCGATTCCTTTAATATCCCGATTCTGACCATTGCCGATGTGCCGGGGTATCTGCCCGGAAGTCATCAGGAATGGGGCGGCATTATCCGCCACGGCGCAAAACTGCTCTGGTGCTATTCAGAAGCCACTGTGCCCAAGCTGCTTCTGGTTACCCGTAAGGATTACGGCGGATCTTATCTGGCCATGTGTTCCAAGGATCTGGGGGCGGATATGGCCTTTGCATGGCCGACTGCGCAGATTGCGGTCATGGGTGCGGCAGGCGCCGCCAATATCATTCATCGCAAGGAAATCACCACGGCAGCGGATCCGAAAGCCAAACGCCTGGAGAAAATTCAGGAATATGACGATCTGTTTTCCAATCCTTACTGCGCGGCAGCCAGAGGTTATATCGATGCGGTGATTGTTCCCAGCGAAACCCGTCCCAGGCTGATTGACGCGCTTGAGGTCATGTGCAGCAAGCGGGAAACCCGGCCGCCGAAAAAACACGGCAACATACCGGTATAAGGGAGGAGCGATGAAAGCAAGTACCCAACAATCCCAAAAAATGGCTGCAGCCATTTCCGCGGTTTTCGGCTATATCCGCTCGCAGGAAGAGGCTGCTGCGCTGGCCATGTCTCTGACTGAACCGGCGGCCGAACCCGTAATTGAGCCGTCCAAACCTGATGCACCGGTAAAATTGTGGGGCATCAGCGGCAGGCAGGATATGATGAGTATGCGGAACCTGATGCAGCTTCGAACGTTTCAGGGGTCGAAGCTGCGGTAAAAAGGCTCAAGGCCGTTGAATCCTTCAGCCTTCAGTCTATATCTGAAAATTCCCGAACCGACTTAATTAATATTGAGGAGACCCTTAACATGAGTGACCATGATCAAGTAAAAATGACGGCTATGAATTACGGCAAGGACAGACCCAAAGCCCAGAATCCGGTTAAAATAATGGATCTGACATTGCGGGATGGCCACCAGTCGCTGTTTGCCACACGGGGCAGAACAGAGGACATGATTCCCGTGGCGGAGATGATGGATGAAATCGGTTTCTGGGCACTGGAAACCTGGGGCGGCGCAACCTTTGACACCATGCACCGGTTTTTAAATGAAGACCCCTGGCAGCGCCTCCGGACCCTGAAGCGCTATATCAAAAAAACCCCGTTTTCCATGCTGTTAAGAGCCCAGAACCTGGTCGGATACCGCAATTATGCGGACGATGTCGCCCGCGCTTTTGTGGAAAGAGCGGCTGCAAACGGCATGGATGTTTTCCGGACATTTGATGCATTGAATGATTACCGGAACTTTGAAACCGTTGTTCCGGTCATCAAATCCTGCGGCAAGCATTTTCAGGGCTGCATCTGCTATACCATGACCGAACCCCGGCTCGGCGGCGAAGTCTACAATCTGGACTATTACGTCAACAAAGGCAAAGCCCTTGAGGCCATGGGCGCGGACAGCATCTGCCTGAAAGACATGGCAGGCCTGATCGCACCTTATGACGCCTACGCGATTATCAAAGCCCTGAAAAAAGCCGTGAAAATCCCGGTCAACCTTCACAGCCATTTTACATCCGGCATGTCGTCCATGTCGCATTTAAAGGCGATTGAAGCCGGCGCGGACATCATCGACACCTGTATGTCGCCTTATGCCTACCGGACATCTCATCCGGCCATCGAGCCGCTGGTCATGACGCTTTTGGGAACCAACCGGGACACGGGATTTGACATCAAGGCCCTCGCCGCCATCAATGAAATACTGGAAAAGGAAATCTGCCCCAAATACCGGCAGCTTCTGGATGACACCAAGCTGTCGATCATCGACATCAATGTGCTCCTGCATCAGACCCCGGGCGGCATGCTCTCCAATCTGGTGAATCAACTCCGGGAAATGGATGCGCTGGACAAGATCGATCAAGTCTATGCCGAGCTTCCCAGGGTTCGAAAAGATCTGGGACAGATTCCGCTGGTCACACCCACCAGTCAGATCGTGGGAATTCAGACCGTGAACAACGTGCTCTTCGACGATAAAAACGAGCGCTACAAGATGATTACCGGCCAGGTCAAGGACCTTTGCTACGGACTGTACGGAAAAACCGCGGTTCCCATTAACGCGGAGGTTCAGAAAAAAGCCCTGAAAGGATATGCCAGAGGCGAAGAGCCCATTTCCTGCAGACCGGCTGAAGTGATCGAGCCGGAACTGAAAAAAGCCCAGGAAGATGTCAAGGGTCTGGCCATGGATCTGGACGATGAGCTGATTTACGCCTTGTATCCGGTAACCGGCAAACGCTTCCTGCAATGGAAATACGGCAAGGAACCCGTTCCGGACGATGTCAAGCCCATCACGCTCGAGCAGGCCAAGGCCAGACAGGAACTGATCCAGAAGGCGATCGCCGGAAAACTGATTGAAAAAATCGAGAAAGAAGCACCGACCAAGGGCGATGCCTTGCGCAAATTCAATGTGTTTGTGGATGACACGTATTTTGAGGTCGGGGTCGAAGAAATCGGCGGCGCCCCGGTTGTCAGCTACATTCAGCCGGCCAGACCGGTTGTTGCTGCAGCTCCGGCACCGGCTCCCGCAGCCGCCAAGCCCGCCGCACCTGCGCCTGCCAAGCCTGCAGCAGCCGCACCTGCCGCAGCCCCGGTGGATGGTACGCCCATCAATGCGCCCATGCCGGGTATGATTGTCCGGTTTGAGAAAAACGTCGGCGATGCGGTCAGCAAGGGGGAAACCGTGGTGATCCTGGAAGCCATGAAAATGGAAAATGCCCTTGCAGCACCTGTGGATGGCACCATCAAAGCCATCAATTTCAAAAGCAGCGATTCCGTTCCCAAAGGCGCAGTCCTTTGCGTAATCGGGTAGGGTTATAGCCTATCGCCCATCGCCTGTTACTAATTTACAGATACAATCAGGGGCTGGGCTTTATTCCAGCCCCGTTTTTATTAAGAGGAGGCAGTACTGATGAAGATTCATGAGTATCAGGCCAAGGAGCTTTTTAAAAAATACAGCATTCCCATACCTGAGGGTAGCGTGGCGTTCAACGTCCAGGAAGCCCAGGCCGTTGCCGAAAAACTCGGGGGATATCCGGTTGTGGTCAAGGCCCAGATTCATGCAGGGGGCAGGGGAAAAGGCGGCGGAGTCAAGCTGGCCGGCTCCAGGGAAGAGGTTGCGGTTATCGCCGGCCAGATTCTCGGCATGAACCTGATCACCCATCAGACCGGCCCTGAAGGCAGGCAGGTGAAAAAGGTTCTGGTCGAGCAGGGGCTGAATATCCAGAAAGAGCTGTATTTAAGCATCATTCCGGACCGCGCCACCGCAACAATCGTCATTATCGCCAGCGAAGCCGGCGGCATGGACATTGAAGCGGTTGCGGAAAAAACGCCGGAGAAGATCATCAAGGTCTATATCAACCCGCTGGTCGGCATCCAGGCCTACCACTGCCGGGAAGTCGCCTATGGACTCAACCTGGCGCCGGAAACCATCAAGCCTTTTACGGCGCTTTTGAGCCGCCTGTATGCCTTGTTCGTCGGCTACGACTGTTCGCTGGTTGAAATCAACCCCCTGATCATCACTGCGGATCAGACCGTGATCGCCCTGGACGGAAAAGTCAATTTTGATGACAGCGCCCTGTTCCGTCACAAAGACATTTTGGCATACCGCGATCTGGATGAGGAAAATCCGCTCGAAGTAGACGCCTCCAATTTCAATCTCAATTATATCGCCCTGGACGGAAACGTCGGCAATATGGTCAACGGGGCGGGTCTGGCCATGGCGACCATGGATATCATCAAACAGGCGGGCGCCAGCCCGGCCAATTTCCTGGATGTCGGGGGCGGAGCCAATGCCGAGATGGTTGAAAACGGGTTTCGAATCATCCTGAGCGATAAAAACGTCAAGGGCATTCTCATCAATATTTTTGGCGGCATCCTTCGCTGCGATATTCTGGCGGAAGGCGTGGTGCAGGCAGCCCGGAAAACCGGTATTACGGTTCCGGTTGTTGTCCGCATGGAAGGCACCAATGTCGAGGAAGGCCGACGCATATTGAGTGAATCGGGTCTGAATTTGACGACCGCAGTGGATCTAAAAGATGCAGCCCAGAAAGTGGCCGCCATTGTTAAGGGTTAGGAGGAAACACCGTGAGCATATTTGTCAATAAAAATACCCGGCTTCTGGTTCAGGGAATCACCGGCAAGGAGGGGCAGTTCCATACCCGTCAGTGTGTGGCTTATGGCACACAGGTTGTGGCAGGGGTGACACCGGGGAAAGCCGGGCAGAAAATGGATGATATCCCTGTGTTTCATACGGTCAAGGACGCTGTCAGGGCAACCGGGGCCAATTGCAGCATGATCTTTGTGCCGCCGCCGTTTGCGGCGGATGCCATCATGGAAGCCGCTGATGCGGGTGTGGAGATGATTGTCGCCATTACGGAAGGCATTCCGGTCATGGATATGATGCGGGTAAAAAACTTTCTCTCCGGCAAAACCTGCCGCCTGATCGGTCCCAACTGTCCGGGAATCATTACACCGGGCGAGTGCAAAATCGGCATCATGCCGGGGCCGATTCATCAGCCGGGAGGACCGATCGGCGTGGTGTCCCGTTCCGGGACCCTGACATATGAAGTGGTCCATCAGCTGACCCGTCAGGGAATCGGACAGACCACCTGTATCGGCATCGGCGGTGATCCGGTCAATGGCACCAATTTTATCGATTGCCTGGATGCTTTCCAGAAAGATTCCGAGACGGCCGGCATCGTCATGGTCGGAGAAATCGGCGGAACCGCTGAAGAAGAAGCCGCAACATTTATTCAACAGCATGTCACCAAACCGGTGATTGGTTTCATCGCCGGACTCACCGCGCCTCCGGGCCGGAGAATGGGCCATGCCGGCGCCATCATCAGCGGCAGCAGCGGCACGGGCCAGGGAAAAATAGCCGCCATGAAAGCCTGCGGCATTACCGTGTGCGAAAATCTGGGAACCTTGGGAGAACTCTGCGCCGGCGTTTTCGGCAAATAGTTTTTACGACTCAGGCCGACGGTATATTGACTTCAGACTGAAGGCAAAGCGGGGTAGCCCTGTTTTCCAGTCTTCAGCTTAACAACCGAGTGGTTATAAAAGAATATAATAAAGGCAAGGAGTAAGGGGGGACATCCTTCTTGGTTCTTGCCTTTTTTTATGAAAGTGCTATTGTTTCCGTTTACAAAGGAAGACATCAAGGGTATAAAAACAAATTTGTTAAAGCCATGAGTCTTTCATACAATTAAGGATGAATATCCATGCATGAAATGGGCATTGCCATGCAGGTTGTCGAGATTGCTGCTGCTTCCATTCCCGAACACCTGAAAAACTGCCGGGTGCAGGGCGTCTATCTGAAAATCGGCAAGCTGTCTTCCGTGGTTCCGGACAGTCTTCGATTTTGTTTTGATATTGTCTCGAAAGACTCTGCGATCGCAGGGGCCGCGCTTTATATTGAAGAGATTCCCGTGACAGCCCGGTGCAAGTCCTGCGATAATCACTGGACCATCGACGGGCCCGTCTTTTCCTGTCCCCGGTGCAGCAGCGGAACGATTGAGCTGACCTCCGGCCAGGAGCTGGACATCGCATCCATCGAGATTGAAGAAGACCCAAACGGTGATCAGATGTCAGCGAGCGCATAGTTTCCTCAGGATTTGTGCGCCTTGCCTGCGGACAGGCATTTTAATGCCGGTACAAAGCCGCCCGAATTTTGACTTTTTACGAGTTCATCAAAGTATACTGTTTTGAAAAAAGGAAATGCAATATGGAAATAAAAGTGGTTCGAAAGGTTCTGGATGTCAATAACACTCTGGCCGAGCAGAACCGGAAACTGTTTGCAGACAACAAAGTGTTTGTGCTGAATGTCATGAGTTCTCCGGGTTCCGGAAAAACCACGATGCTGGGGAAAGCCATCAGCCGGTTGATGCCGAACGTGCGTACCGCCGTCATTGTCGGAGACGTCAGCACGACCCATGACGCCGACCGGCTGGCCAAAACCGGTGCGCCGGTGGTTCAGGTCAATACCGATGCCTTCGGCGGAGACTGTCATCTGGCTGCCCATGTGATTGCCAAGGCTGCGGAAAACTTTACGCTGAAGGATGTGGATCTGCTCATTGTGGAAAATGTGGGAAATCTGGTCTGTCCGGCGGAATTTGACATCGGCGAAGATGCCAAGGCCGTAGTTCTCAGCGTCACCGAAGGTGAAGACAAACCCCTTAAATACCCCTTGATGTTCAGGGTATGCGATGCCGCCATTTTAAACAAAATTGACCTTCTTCCTTATTTGGAATATGATAAGGATGAAGCAATCCGGAATATCGTCCAAATTCATCCGGGCATTCCGGTATTTGAGATGTCCGCCCGAACCGAGGATGGCATGGAGCCCTGGGTGATCTGGCTTAAGGAAAAGGTGAAAGAAAAACTCAAATCCTGACATGGGATGACGGATGCGAATCATTGCAGGGGAACTGAAAGGTCGAAGACTTCATCGCCTTGAGGGAAAGCAGACCCGGCCCACATCAGACCGTCTGAGAGAGACGATTTTCAATATTCTGTCATTTCGAACCCAGCAGGCCGTTGTACTCGATCTTTTCTCCGGAACCGGCGCAATGGCCATCGAGGCCTTGAGCCGTGGGGCGGATTACGCGGTTCTTGTTGATGACTCAGCTCAGGCGATATCGCTGATAACGCAGAATATCCGGTCTTTTTCTCTGGAGAAAAAAGCCCGTGTTCAGAGATGGAACATTGCCCACAACCTGAATTTTCTGCGGCCGGCCCAGTTGCAGTTTGATCTGGTTTTCATGGATCCGCCCTACAACCGGAACATGATCGGCCCCACGCTGAAAAACCTTCTGCAAAGCGCATCCCTGGCTGTGCAGGCCTGTATCGTTATCGAGCATTCTGTTTTGGAGCCCATCTGTTTCGATCACCCGGAATATGAGCTCTATGATCAACGGATTTATGGAAAAACCATGGTATCGTTTCTATCCTTTAATCCATCCTGGCCTGGCAGCCATGATCAGACATGAAAGAATGAAGCTGTTCTATACCTTACCGCCCATCACCCATCGGAACCCATGAAACGAATCGAAGATGTCACCCTGTTGTATGAGATCAGCAAAACGCTGAATGAACACCTGGATCTGAAAAAATCCCTCTACAAGGTTCTGGACACCCTGTCCATCTCCATCAACATGATCCGCGGCACGATCACGCTGTTAAACCCTCTGACCAACGAAATCAGCATTGAAGTGGCGCACGGCATTTCCCGATCAGCCGTTGAACGGGTGAAGTATAAACTCGGAGAAGGGATTACCGGAAGGGTGATTCAGACAGGCCATGCTGTCACCATCCCCAAAATAAGCCAGGAGCCTCATTTTCTGAATCGTACCGAAGCCCGGCGCGGAAAACTGGATCAGGAGGTCTCCTTTATCTGCGTTCCGATAAAAAAAGGCAGCCAGGTCATTGGCGCGCTCAGTGTCGACCACCAATACGATGAATCCTATTCGCTGAAAAACGGAGAAAAGCTGCTTTCGGTGATCGCCATCATGATCGCCCGGCATGTCATTAATCTGGAAACCATTCATCTGGAGAAAGAACAGCTTCGGGAGGAAAATCGCCGGCTTCGAAACGAGCTCGAAACCAAATACAGTTTTACCAATATTATCGGTAACAGCAGCCGGATGCGGGAAGTGTTTCAGATGATTTCCCAGGTTTCCAAAAGCAACGCCACGGTGCTGATCCGCGGGGAGAGCGGAACCGGAAAAGAACTGGTGGCCAGCTCGGTTCATTACAACAGTCTGAGGGCGAAAAGTCCGTTTGTCAAAGTCAATTGTGCAGCGCTTCCCGCCAACCTGATTGAAAGCGAGCTTTTCGGGCATGAAAAAGGAGCCTTTACCGGCGCGATCAAGCAGAAACTGGGCAAGTTTGAAATGGCCAATAAAGGCACCATATTTCTGGATGAAATCGGTGCGGTGGGTCTGGATGTCCAGGTCCGGCTGCTTCGAGTCCTTCAGGAGAGAGAATTCGAACGGGTCGGCGGGCACCAGACCATCAAGGTGGATGTCCGGGTGATTACGGCGACCAACAAGAATCTGGAAATGGCCATTGAAGAGGATGCCTTCCGCGGAGATCTGTATTACCGCCTGAATGTGTTTCCCATCTATCTTCCCCCGCTTCGGGAACGAAAGACCGATATATTACTTCTGGCAAACTATTTCCTCGAAAAATACAGCAAGGAAAACGCTAAGGATATTCGCAGGTTTTCAACGCCGGCCATCGATATGCTGATGAATTATCACTGGCCCGGCAATGTCCGGGAGCTTGAAAACTGCATTGAGCGGGCGGTTCTGCTTTGCGATGCAGGGGTCATTCACAGTTATCATCTGCCGCCGACCCTTCAGACCGGAACCGAAACCGGAACACTTCCTGCCATGTCCCTGGAGGATGCCGTTGCCAACCTTGAAAAAGAGATGATCATTGATGCGCTGAAAAATACACGGGGCAATGTCACTTTGGCAGCTCAACTGGTCAAAACAACCGTTCGCAAATTTGCCTATAAATCCCAGCAATATGGAATCGACTATCGCAATTACCGGTAGCAGCGGTTTAAGAGTTGAGGCCAGGGTCTGAAGCCTGAAAGAATTTCAATCATTAAAAGCTTCAGCTTTCAGCCTGTATTTTATATGAACGTTTTGTGAAAAGTTATTGGAATTTTCGCAGTTCCTTTTTAGAATATGGAGATTGTTGCATGAATTCGGAGATGTTCAGAGAATATGATATTCGCGGGATTGCGGGAAAAGATATGACCGAGGCGGATGTGGTATTGATCGGAAAGGGAATCGGAACGTTTTTGAACCGGAACAACTGCTCGCGGATCACGGTCGGAAGAGATTGCCGGATTTCCTCAGACAGTTACGCCGAAAGACTCATTGAAGGGCTCATATCTACCGGCTGCCGGGTTATTGACATCGGCATCTGTCCGACACCGGTCCTCTATTTTTCAATTCACTACCTGGGGCAGGAAGGCGGCGTCATGGTGACTGCCAGCCACAATCCGGCCGAGTACAACGGGTTTAAAATGTGCCTGGGTTCCGGGTCCATCCATGGCGAAGATATTCAGAAGATTCGTAGCATCATTGAAAACAGGGCATTTGTGAAAGCCGGCGGCGGCAGCCTTTCTGATGCGAATGTACTTCCACACTATCAGTCGTTTGTGCAAGAGAACATTACCATTGTAAAAAGGCTTCGAATCGCCGTGGATGCCGGAAACGGTACGGCAGGTGTCGTCGCTGTTCCCATCATGAAAACGATGAATCTTGAAGTTCACGATATTTACTGCGAGATGGACGGCGCTTTTCCCAACCACGAAGCAGATCCGACGGTACTCAAGAATATGAAGGATCTCATTGCCCTGGTCAAGGAAAAAAAACTGGATGTGGGGATTGGCTATGATGGTGACGGGGACCGCATCGGGGTGGTGGATGAAAAAGGAGACATCGTCTATGGAGATAAGCTGATGATTCTCTTCTCACGGGAGATTCTTGCCCGAAAACCCGGCGCCACTTTTATCTCCGAAGTCAAATGCTCCCAGACCCTGTATGATGATATTGAAAAAAACGGGGGGCGGCCCATCATGTGGAAAACCGGCCATTCCCTGATCAAAAAGAAAATGAAGGAAGAAGGCGCGGAACTGGCCGGAGAGATGAGCGGACACATGTTTTTTTCCGATCGCTATCTGGGATATGATGACGCCACATACGCCTCCTGCAGGCTTTTGGAAATTTTATCCAGAACCGACAAACCCCTTTCAGCGCTTTTGTCGGATGTTCCCAAAACCTTTACCACGCCGGAAATCCGCGTGGAATGCCCGGATGACCGGAAATTTGCAGTGGTCAAAAAAATAACGGCGTATTTCAAAGACCGCTACAATGTGATTGATATTGATGGGGTCCGGGTTCTCTTCGGTGACGGGTGGGGACTGGTTCGCGCCTCAAATACCCAGCCGGCCCTGGTGCTTCGGTTTGAAGCTGTGTCCCAGGTCAGGCTTACGGAAATTCAAGCAATGGTGGAATCTGTCCTTGCAGATATTCAAAAAACCTTGACAAACGGGTCAGGGGACATGATTGTATAAGTTTAAATTAAAATTTGTTTTAACAGGAAGTCATACTACCCTAATCCAAGAAGGAGAATAATTGAATGAAACGATGTAAACATGTTTTAACCCTTGCGGCTGTTGCGCTGATGATACAGGCAGGGATGGCTTTTCCGGTAATGTCCGAGGAAAAGAAAACAGAGGCAAAGCCGGCTGCCGCCAAGACCAAAACCGGCGACAAGGCTGCTGCAGACAAGAAAGCGGCAAAACCGGCAGATGAATCTTCAAAAAAAGTGGCGATCGTCAATGGCACAGCGATTATGCAGTCGGACATGGACCGGGGAATGGAAGGGGTGATCCAGCGCAGGGCCCGCACGGGAGCACCTATGGATGAGGCACAGTTGAAGTCCATTCGAATGGATGTTCTGAACAATCTTATCAATCGGGAGCTGCTTAACCAGGAAAGTAAAAAACAAAAAATTGCCATTACCGACAATCAGGTAAATGACAAACTCGCCAGTATCAAGCAGCGGTTCAAGGGGGATGCCGAGTTCAAGGAAATGCTCACCAAGATGAAACTGACCGAGGCGCAGATCAAGACTCAGCTCAAGGAAGATCTGGCGATCCAGACCCTCATCGACAAGCAGATAGTTGAAAAAATCAATGTGACGGAACAGGATGCGCAGGCTTACTACGATACCCATCCCGAGGCATTTAAACAGCCGGAACAGATAAAGGCCAGTCATATCCTTGTAACGGTTGACCCCAAAGACGATCCTGCCAAAAAAGCCGAAGCACTCAAGAAAATTGAATCCGTTCAGGAAAAGCTCAAAGCCGGTGGAGATTTTGCAGCACTGGCCAAGGAAAGTTCAGATTGTCCCAGCAAAGAAAAAGGGGGTGATCTGGGATATTTTGGAAAAGGACAGATGGTCAAGCCCTTTGAAGATGCTGCGCTGGCGTTAAAACCCGGTGAAACCAGCGGCATCGTGGAAACTCAGTTTGGGTATCATATCATCAAGCTGACCGATATCAAACCCGAAGGCATTATGCCGTATGCTGAAGTCAAGAACCAGTTGTTACAATATTTAAAACAGGAAAAAGTCAAAGCAGAACTGGATTCCTACCTTGCCGTACTGGAAAAATCGGCAAAAATAGAAAAATTAATAACGCAATAGTTTTTTTCTTGACCGCCAATAAATGGTTACGTTATACTATTAGTATATTTTCCCGGCTTTTATTTCGGTTCAGGGGATCCCTTGAAATGGGTTCCTGTCCAAGAACACTGTTCTGAAACCCGATCTGAAATCCAGGGACCCGAATAAACATTTTTTTAAGGGAGGTCGTGTTTTGGCAAAAGGAATAGTGAAATGGTTCAGTGATAAGAAGGGGTTTGGATTCATTGAGCAGGAAGAGGGCGGAGACGTATTTGTCCATCACTCAGCCATCAAGATGGAAGGGTTTAAAACCTTAGCCGAGGGTGATCGGGTCACGTTTGATGTGGAAAAAGGAAGCCGGGGACCTGCTGCAAAGAACGTTGTTAAGATTTAGTTTAACAAATTAACCGTTATGAAAGGGCATTTCTCTCCTGCGAGGGAAATGCCCTTTTTTTATTCCCAGCGGCGTCTTTCAATTCTCGGGCGTGATTTGTGTGTTTTGAAAAAACCGAAACTGAAGGTTAAACATAACTGCTGCTGTTCAAATTTCCCGAATTGTGATATTCAGATCCATATTTATATTTGAAATGGTTTTCCCATACAGCGCCACAATCAGGATGAAAATAACATTATGTTTTCTTTGCAAAGATTACTTGGAAAAGATGAAAAATTTTTTGATTTTCTGGAAGACAGCGCTCAGCAGGTATGCAACAATGTCAATGCATTGATCTTGCTGATGAAGGATCCGGACTCGGCCAGCGCCCTTGCCGATTTCAAGGAAGCCCGGCGCAAGGGCAAGCGCATTACCGAGGATATTGACGAGCATCTGTGCAAGACATTTGTAACGCCGATTGAGCGTGAAGATATCGAGTCGTTATCGGATGCATTATATAAGATCCCGAAAATGCTGGAGAAATTCAGCGAGCGGTTTATCCTTTTTTATGAGCCGCTTCAAGGCCGCGATTTCTCTCAGCAGATATCCATCCTCAAGCAGGCAGCCGAAACACTTCTACTGATGGTCAAATCGCTTCGCCGGAATCCAAAGCTGGATACAATCAAAGATCAGAGAGACCGACTGCATGAACTGGAAGGCGATGCGGACCGGTTGATGCTCGATCTGTTGTGTTCACTTTATAATTGCAAACACGAAATACTGGAACTGACTATTTTGCGGGACCTTTATGAATTGCTGGAAAAGGCCATAGACCGCTGCCGGGACGCCGGCAAAGTGGTATTTCATATCGTACTGAAAAATTCGTAAATCGCAGTCAGCGGACAGCTGAAGCCGGCAGGTTCATTGCAAACCGTAATAACTGCACTGGCCGACTGCTCGAGAGGAGTTTATGATTCTGGTTTTCTGCGTGGTTCTCGTGGCGCTGATATTCGAATATATCAATGGGTTTCACGATACGGCAAATTCCATTGCCACTGTTGTTTCCACAAAAGTACTGAAGCCAAGGGAGGCGATTCTGATGGCGGCGGTCTTTAATCTGTTGGGAGCGATGTGGGGTACGGCAGTGGCCACGACCATCGGCAAGGGACTCGTGGAAACCCAGTTTGTCACCCTCCAGACGATTATCTGCGCTTTGGTGGGCGCCATTGTCTGGGGACTGCTCACCTGGTGGTTCGGCCTGCCCTCCAGTTCCAGTCATGCGCTGATCGGCGGATTGTGCGGCGCAACGCTGGCATCGGCTCATGAGAACTGGTCCGTTATTCAGTGGGCATCTGTTAACCCGGTCACGCATAATATGGAAGGTCTCTGGCCGAAGGTGATTGTTCCCATGGTCATCTCCCCGATCGTGGGAATGATCGGCGGCTTTTTGTTAATGGGCCTTTTGCTGCTGGTATTAAGAAGGCAGACGCCGCATCATGTGAATGCGGTTTTTAATAAATTGCAACTGGCGAGCGCATCGCTGATGGCTTTAAGCCACGGTACCAACGATGCCCAGAAAACAATGGGGATTATTGCACTGTCATTGTATACCGCAACCCAGGCGGGGATGTTCCGGGAGCTGCCCGACTGGATGGATTTTCTGGTATCCACAAAATTTGAAGTTCACACCTGGATCAAAGTTGTGTGCGCCTTGACAATGGCTGCCGGTACAGCCGCCGGAGGCTGGCGGATTATCAGAACCCTCGGGCATAAAATGGTCAAATTGCAGCCCATCCACGGTTTTGCGGCGGAAACCGTTGCCGCCCTGGTGATTCAAATCGCCTCGCACTGGGGGATTCCCCTGTCCACAACCCATATCATTTCAACGTCCATCATGGGAGTTGGGGCAACCAAAAGATTCAGCGCCGTGAAATGGGGGATTGTTGAACGGATGATCTGGGCATGGGTGCTGACGCTGCCGGTAACCGCACTGATGGGCTATTGGTGCCTGAAATTTCTCCATCTCATTCAGCTCGCTCCCTGAAAAACCGCATTTGTTGTTTTGTTCCTGAACCCAGCGGAGGTGCCCTCTGATGAAATCCTGCGTTACCGATACCCTCTCCCAGGAAGCCATTGCTCTGGCCGAATTCTGGCAGAAACGGGCCAACGCGCTCATGGACCCGGAAGAACGCGTGATCCAGGAAATGATGATGCGCCTGTTAAACAATCCCCTGGATAAGGTGATCCTGACCAAAATGATGGATCAGGGCTTTCGATCGGGCAGTTATGGCCGCGTGGCGGATCAGATCAACGATCTGATGCGGACCTACGGCATTCCCGAGTTCTTCAGGGTTTCGGAAAAGCTTCTCATGCGCCTCTTTCTCAGCATGGGAAGGCATATTCCGGCCATATCGGTTCCCAGAATCATCGGAAAAATGCGTTTTGATAGCAGCCGCTCCATTATCGCCGGTGAAGCCGAGGCGCTTCATCGTCACCTTCAGATGCGCAGATCCGAAGGCGTTCGTATGAATCTCAACCACCTCGGGGAAGCTGTCCTGGGTGAGCAAGAGGCTGCCGATCGTCTGAAAACCTACCTGGAAGATCTGCAGAATCCTGAAATCGAATACATTTCGGTCAAGATTTCAACCCTCTATTCACAGATTTCTTCCCTGGCTTTTGAACATACGGTAAAAACGCTAAAGGAACGTCTGTCCAGGCTTTACCGCACGGCCCAGAGCCACTGTTTCACCCGTCATAACGGCTTGCGGTCGCCTAAATTCGTGAATCTGGATATGGAAGAATACCGGGATCTGGATATCACGCGCGCAGCGTTTACGCAAACCCTCGATGAACCGGAGTTCAAGATGCATTCTGCCGGAATCGTCCTTCAGGCCTATCTGCCGGATTCCTGCGATATCCAGATTGAGCTGACCGAATGGGCCAAAAAGCGGGTGGCTGACGGCGGCGCTCCCATCAAGATCCGGATCGTTAAAGGCGCCAACATGGAAATGGAGCTGGTTGAATCCAGCCTGCACAACTGGCCGCTGGCCCCTTATGACAACAAGCTGGATGTGGACGCCAATTACAAGCGCATGGTGGACTATGGCATGATCCCGGAAAACATTCAGGCAGTTCATCTGGGAATCGCCTCGCACAACCTGTTTGAGCTGGCCTATGCCGCTATCCTGGCAAAACACTTCGGGGTGGGTGCGAACATGAGCTTTGAGATGCTCGAAGGCATGGCGGACCCTGTGCGGCGCGCCATTCAGGAGTCCACCGGCGACATGCTGCTGTATGCGCCGGTGGCGACCCGGGATCAGTTCATCAACGCCATTGCCTACCTGATTCGAAGGCTTGATGAGAATACCGCGGAAGAGAATTTTCTCCGGCACTCGTTTAACCTGAAAACCGATTCAAAAGCCTGGGATTTTTTGAAAGACCAGTTTGTCAAATCCTATCACCACCGCAAAATCGTCCCCAAAGCCCCCAGGCGATCCCAGAACCGCCTGGCTGAAACATTTTTGGCCAAAAGATCTCTGGATGCAGACACTTTTTATTCGGGTGAATTCGCCAATGAAGCCGACACGGACTGGGCACTTGAAGCCAGCCGGATCTGGGCGCAGGCCATTCGAGACAAGTGGCAAAAGACCCCGGACAGCAGCCTGTTCACCATTCCCGTGGTTGCCGGCGGAGATGAGATCCGGGTCGATATATCTTCCGGCAGCTCTTATGGGGAATGCCTGGATATTTCACGGATTGGAGAATCCGGCGGCAAGCCCCTGATCGCCCGGTATGCCCTGGCGGATGACAGGGACATAGAGCTGGCGGTTTCCACTGCCAAGGCGGATCCCGACGGCTGGCGCAGGAAATCCATGGCCGAGCGGCATGAAATTCTATCCCGCGTGGCCAGACAGCTTCGCATGGCAAGGGCGGATCTGATCGGCGCAGCCGCCGCCAATACCGGAAAAGTGTTTTCAGAGGGGGATGTAGAGGTTTCCGAAGCCGTCGACTTTGCGGAATATTACCAGCACTCGGCAAGGGCGTTTGCCGACATGCATCATGTCCGCTGCTCCGGCAAAGGCGTGGGACTGGTGATTTCTCCCTGGAATTTTCCCATTGCCATTCCCTGCGGCGGCGTTCTGGCCGCCCTGTCCGCCGGCAACACCGTTATTTTCAAGCCGGCCTCGGCCGCTGTTCTGGTGGCATGGGAGATTTGCCGGTGCTTCTGGCGAGCCGGGGTTTCCAAAAACGTTCTCCAGTTTCTACCCTGTGCGGGATCGACCACCGGCGCAAAACTGACGCATCATCCGGATGTGGATTTTATCATTCTGACCGGCGGCACCGATACCGGAATGCGGATTCTCAAAGAGCGTCCTGCCGTCTTTCTGGCTGCCGAGACCGGTGGAAAAAACGCCACGATCGTCACTGCCATGAGCGACCGGGACCAGGCCATCAAAAACGTCATTCAGTCGGCATTCGGCCACTGCGGCCAGAAATGCTCGGCAACCTCACTCCTCGTCCTTGAAAAAGAAGTTTATGAAGATGCGGTTTTCAAAAAACAACTTCTTGATGCAGCCGGAAGTTTTTCGGTGGGATCTGTCTGGGCGTTTGAGAACCGGATGGGCCCTTTGATCCAGCCGCCTTCCGGAGTTCTGAAATCCGCTCTCACAAATCTGGAGCCGGGCGAATCCTGGATTCTGAAACCCGAAAACATCGGTTTCAATCCGCATCTGTGGACTCCCGGAATCAAATGGGGTGTCCAGCCCGGAAGCTTTACCCATCTGACGGAGTTTTTCGGGCCGGTTCTGGGGGTCATGTGCGCAAAAAATCTGGAAGAAGCCATTGATCTGGTCAATCAGACCGGGTACGGCCTGACGTCCGGAATTGAAAGCCTCGATAAACGGGAGCAAGTGCTGTGGAAAAGCCGGATCAAGGCTGGTAATCTTTATATCAACCGGGGAACCACCGGAGCCATCGTGCTGCGCCAGCCCTTCGGCGGCATGAGAAAGTCTGCGCTGGGATCGGGAATCAAGGCAGGCGGCCCCAATTATGTGAGCCAGTTCATGAATTTTGAAGAGATCGGCCTGCCCCCGATCGGCGCGATTCAGAAAGATTCCGAAATCCTGCGGCTTTCCCAAAGGTGGCGGATCAAGCTGGACGGAAATCATTTTCCCGGCATTGAAGCCGATATGTCAAAAACCATCCGGGCCATTCAGAGCTATATTTATTGGGCGGAACAGGATTTCCGGGCTGAAAAGGATTATTTTCACCTACGGGGTCAGGACAACATCATCCGGTTTCTGCCGGTGGGGACCGTTGCGGTCCGCATTCACGGAGACGACTCGCTTTTTGAAACCCTGGCACGGATTGCAGCGGTCCGGATTTCGGAATGCTCGCTGCTTGTCAGCATTCCACCGGGTCTGGTCAATACCACCACGTCGTTTCTGGGTTCAAAGGAAGGCCAGGCCCTTCTCAAGGATGCTCGCGTGGTTCGCCAGACCGACCGGGATCTGATCCAGATGCTTTCAAAAATACAGCGGATTCGCTATGCCCATCCGGACCGGGCGCCGTCGGCGGTTCTGTCTGAAGCGGCTGAAAAAGGATTTTATATCTCCCGCATGCCGGTCCTGATGGAAGGCCGGATCGAGCTTCTGCAATATTTCCAGGAGCAGAGCATCTGCGACAATTATCACCGGTATGGAAACCTGGGGGAGCGGGCCATGGTTTCTCAGGTATGATTCAATGGGAATTCCGTTCATCCAAACTGCTTCGGTCGGATCACCCGATCGGCATGGAATCGATTTTCAGTAAAATAAATTGCTTTGCAGAAAGGGATTTTCTCTGCTATTTTTTATTGACAGGTGGATGTCAAGCATAGCGACTGACTTGCAACGACCCTGACCAGACAACCCGAAAGAGCGAAAGTTCAATAGACCCTATTATGAAAGACGAAAACGGCCTTTATTATTACCCATTTCCGGACAACAAACGTGTGCGGATGTATGTGAAGGATGATGACGGCGTCATCTGCTTCAGAATGTGGAGCGCTGATGATGCGGAGCTTTGGAAAGCCCATGGATGGATGCCCTACAGAGCCATTCTTGAGGCATCCCGGTTGAATACCCAAAAACATTTTGACCCGAAGCAGGCCTATGATATTCGGGTGGCGCGGGAGTTAATAGCGGTTTCAGTCTGAATGCCGGCTGGAATATCATTCTGGAATCGCATTGGAATCAGGAAATGGGTCGTCGGTCAAAGGTAAGAGAAAAGCTGCCTCAGACCCATTGCCTGGCAGGTTTAATACCGGTAATGATCCGGCTTGAACGGCCCTTCAGCCGGAACGCCCAGATAATCGGCCTGAAAAGGTGTCAACCGGGTGAGTTTGGCTCCGAGTTTTCCCAGGTGAAGTCTGGCGACTTCTTCATCCAGGAGCTTGGGCAGGGTATAAACCCTGCATTCATGTTTCCGGCTTGCCAGGGCGATTTGGGCCATGCACTGGTTGGTAAAGCTGTTGCTCATGACAAAACTGGGATGACCTGTGGCGCACCCCAGATTGACCAGCCGGCCTTCAGCCAGAATCAGGATGGATCTGCCGGACTCCAGGGTCCATTTGTCCACCTGGGGCTTGATGCTTTCTTTGATGCACCCGGGGCTGTTTTCCAGATAGGTCATCTGGATCTCGTTGTCGAAATGGCCGATGTTGCAGATGATGGCCTCGTGTTTCATCTTTTCCATGTGGCTTCCGGTAATGACATGGTAGCAGCCCGTGGCCGTGACAAAGATATCGCCTATCGGCGCAGCCTCTTCCATGGTCATGACCTGATAGCCTTCCATGGCTGCCTGAAGCGCGCAGATCGGATCGATTTCCGTGATGATGACTCTGGCGCCGAATCCCCGCATGGACTGAGCGCACCCTTTTCCCACATCGCCGTATCCGCAGATCACCGCCACTTTTCCGGCAATCATGATGTCGGTTGCCCGCTTGATGCCGTCCGCCAGGGATTCCCGGCATCCGTAGAGGTTGTCGAACTTGGATTTGGTGACCGAGTCGTTGACGTTGAATGCCGGAAACAGCAACTCGCCCTTTTTGGCAAGATGATAGAGGCGGTGAACGCCGGTTGTGGTCTCCTCGGAAACCCCGCGGATATTGGCCGCGATTTTTGTCCACAATTCTGGATCTTTGCGGTAGCTGATCTTCATTCTGGCCATTAAACACTGCATGTCCACGCTGTCGTAAACCTGATCCAGAAGGGACGGGTTCTTTTCGATGGCTACGCCCTGGTGGACGTAGAGTGTGGCATCGCCGCCGTCATCCACGATCAGGTCCGGACCGGTTCCGTCCGGCCAGAGCAGGGCCTGTTCCGTGCACCACCAGAACTCTTCCAGGGACTCGCCTTTCCAGGCAAATACGGCTGCCGAGCCATTTTTCGCGACGGCTGCCGCGGCATGGTCCTGGGTTGAAAAAATATTGCAGGTGGCCCAGCGAAGATCCGCTCCCAGAATCTTCAGGGTTTCAATGAGCATGGCGGTCTGGATGGTCATGTGAAGGCTGCCCATGATTTTCAGCCCCTTGAGGGGTTTTGAGGGGCCGTATTTTTCACGGACGGACATCAGCCCCGGCATTTCATTTTCAGCCAGCTTCATTTCCTTGTTTCCAAAATCCGCAAGCGATATATCGGCAACCTTGTAGGGAAGCCAATGGTCAATATCTATCACGACGTTAATCTCCTTAAAATTTATCAAATCCCGGCTTTTTCCCTGAGGATGCTGGATATCTGGGTGTTTTCCCATGTAAATTCGGGCTCGGTTCTGCCAAAATGGCCGTAAGCGGCGGTTTTTCTGTAAATGGGGCGAAGCAGGTCCAGATGCTCGATGATGGCTGCCGGCCTCAGGTCAAATACTTCCAGAACAATTTCCTTGACCCGTTCCTTGGGAATCAGACCGGTTCCCATCATGTCGATCATGATGGATACGGGTTCGGCAACGCCGATGGCATAAGCAATCTGAATTTCGCATTTTTTGGCGATTCCGGCGGCAACGATATTCTTGGCTACGTGACGGGCCATATAGGATGCGCTGCGATCCACCTTGGAAGGGTCTTTTCCTGAAAAACAGCCGCCGCCGTGGCTTCCTTGTCCGCCGTAGGTATCGACAATGATTTTCCGTCCGGTCAGACCGCAGTCCCCCATGGGGCCGCCGATGACGAATTTTCCCGTTGCATTGATATAGTAACGGGTGTCGCCATCCATCATGTGCCTGGGGATGACTTTACGGATGACTTCCTCGATGATGGCCTCCTTCAGATCTTCATACGTGACGTCGGCCTTGTGCTGGGCGGCAATGACAATGGTATCCACCCGCCTGGGGGTGCCGTCTTCATATTCAATGGTGACCTGAGACTTGCCGTCCGGACGGAGAAAGTCGAGGCTGCCGTTTTTGCGGACCGTTGCCAGGCGCTGGCAGAGTTTGTGGGCATACATCAGGGGCATGGGCATGAGTTCCGGGGTTTCATCCGTGGCAAAACCGAACATGAGGCCCTGGTCGCCTGCGCCCTGTTCCTTGAAGAGCCCTTCGCCGGCATTGACGCCCTGAGCAATATCCGGTGACTGGTGATCGATGCTGGTCAGCACCGAACAGGTTCTCCAGTCAAAGCCCATCTGAGAAGAATGATAGCCGATTTCCTTGATCGTATTTCTAGCGATTTCAGGCATTTCCACATAACAGGCCGTGGAAATTTCTCCGGCAATAAATACCAGGCCGGTGGTGACCAGTGTTTCGCAGGCGACCCGGCAGTTTTTGTCCTGAGCCATAATGGCATCCAGAATGGAATCCGATACCGCGTCTGCAACCTTATCAGGATGTCCTTCGGTTACGGATTCGGAGGTAAAAAAGAATTTTTCGCTCATGAGTTCTCCTTGTTTCATATCTATTGGGTTCCCGTTCGGGCTGTGGCTGTCGGGGAAATAAAATGGTTGTCAATGTGGCGATAGCATCATGTTGTCAATCAGGCGGGTTTTCCCCACTTTTACGGCAAGCGCCATGACTGCAGGCCTGTCGATGACTTGCATGTCCTCCAGCGTATCCGGGTCGCAGATGGCAATGTAGTCGACGGCGGTTTCGGGAAAAGACAGAATCAGGCCGGCAGCCGACCGGATCAGGGCTTTTGCGTCTGTCAATCCCTTCTCAAGATGATTCCGGGTCTGGCAAAGCGCCTGATACAGGGACAGGGCGGCCGGTCTTTGGGATGCATCCAGGTATGCATTGCGTGAGCTCATGGCCAGTCCATCGGATTCCCGGACCGTGGGGCCGCCGGTAATCTGAATGTCCAGATCCAGATCCTGAACCAGTTGCCGAATGACACGGACCTGTTGATAATCCTTCTGGCCGAATATGGCGGTGTGGGGTTTGACGATATTGAACAGCTTGGTCACGATGGTCGCCACCCCTCTGAAATGAACCGGTCTCGAAATGCCGCAAAGGTGGAGCGGAAGCTGCTCCAGGGCAATGAATGTCTGAAATCGGGGACCGTACATCTCCGTTGCAGATGGATAAAAAAGAATATCCACATTTTCTTTCCGGCAAAGAGACTGATCGCTTTCAAAGTCCCTGGGATAGGCGCCAAGGTCTTCGCCGGGGCCGAACTGAGTGGGATTCACAAAAATACTGACCACCAGCGTATCGGCCATGCTTTTGCCCAGCCGCATTAACGACAGATGACCTTCATGCAGATAGCCCATCGTGGGAACAAAAGCGATGGATTTTCCCTGATTCCTCAGGTGGTTCGACCGGGCCTGCATCTCGGTTTTCAGCGATATGATTTCGATGGGCGCCCCCTTGCAAGTGATGACTTCATCAATTTTGTGACTGCATAATCAGTTCGGCTTCATCTATCAAGACATTTGTTCAGAATAAACAACTACTTTATCATGAAACCATGAAAATTACAATGGGGCTTTTATGGTGCTTAAGAATGATTCCATTGACTTTAAATTGCCGCTTCGATATATTTTTGAAAAATAATGAGGTTGTTGAAAGGAAATGAAATATGAATGTTGATCATCATGACAAACAAGCCCGCATTGAACCGGTTCGACTGGGCCTGGAGAGTCGGTTCAAATTCCGGTGTCATAAAGACGTCAGTTGTTTTACCCGGTGCTGCAGAGGCATCAGCATCATTCTTACCCCCTATGATATCATTCTTCTGAAAAAGCGGCTGGAGTTGACATCAGGCCAGTTTCTGGCCCTGTATACGGTGCCGCAACTGCTTGAAAAAACCGATCTGCCGCTGGTGCTGTTGAAACTTCTGGATGATGACTCCAGATCCTGCCCGTTTGTCCGGGAAGATGGATGTCTGGTCTATTCGGACCGGCCCACCACCTGCCGGTATTATCCGGTCGGTGTCGCCTCTCTCAGCCACAAGGAAGGCGCCGATGAGGATGGTTTTTATATTATGATCGAAGAGCCGCACTGCAAGGGCTTTGAAGAGGACAAGAACTGGACCATTCGGGAGTGGCGCCGGGACCAGGGTGTGGATAGTCATGACGAGATCAACGCGGGGTGGACGGACCTTGTGGTGCGCAAACGGTCTTTCCCCATGAATGTTCAACTCACGGAAAAAGCCAAACAGCTGTTTTTCATGGTCAATTATGATATCGATCGGTTTCGGGACTTTGTTCTGGAAAGCTCATTTCTCAAACGGTATCCTATGGACGATCCAACGCTTGAATCCATTAAAACCGATGATGTGGCGCTTCTGACCTATGGGATGACATGGCTGAAAAGCGTTCTTTTTAAAGAAAACAATCAGTTGGACTCACTTCAACCCTGATAAGATCCTGGTCTCCGGGGCCTTCAAACTGCCGATGCCAGGATAAAAACCGGTCCACCTTATCCTGGCCATAGGGGAAAAGGCCCAGAACGATCTCTTCCGCCGACTTTTCCAAAACCGGGTGCGGGTTGCCGTTTTTGGAATAAAATTTATCCGCGTAACAGATAATCTGCTCTTCAAGGGTCTGCGGGGTCATGTCACGAAGGGGAATGGGCAGTTTTCCGGATTGGATGTCTTCTATCGTGATTCCCACGCCGACATGGCGTTCGCATACCAATCCGTGCCTGGATAGTCCTTCCCGTTCCAGAATCGCTCTTCCCGAAACCCCGTGGCAGATATAGGAAAGGGCGCCGGTACAGCCCAGTTCCGGTGTCCGGGTCATGATGATGCCGATGTCGTGAAGCATGGCGGCCTCGTAGATAAAATCCATGTCCGGGTTCAGATGGCTGAGGTTGCGGGCCAGGGCCAGGGATTTGTGAGCCACAAGGCTGCTGTGTGCCACCAGGATTTCGTAGACTGCAGCGCCCCGCGGACAGTGGGCGGCAATTACTTCCAGGGGGTCCATCTTACTTGATTCCCCTTGACTTTCCGGCCATCAGCACCCCTTCGATAAACGGATCGAGAGATCCGTCCAGCACGTCCTGGGCATTGCCGATGTCCAGGTCGATCCGGTGATCCTTGACCATTTGGTAGGGGTGAAGGATATAGGAACGGATCTGCCTTCCCCAGGCAATTTCGTCCTTGGTGTCATGCATTTCCTGAAGCTTGTCGTCCTGCCGCTGCTTTTCAAGCTGGTAGAGCCGGGACCGCAGCACTTTCATGGCCAGGTCCTTGTTGCGGTGCTGGGACCTTTCCTGCTGGCATGCGACAACGATTCCTGATGGCAGATGGGTAATCCGGACCGCACTGCTGGTTTTATTGACATGCTGACCGCCGGCCCCGCTTGCCCGAAAAACATCGACACGGAGATCTTTTTCATCGATATCCACCACGATTTCGCTGCTCAGCTCCGGATAGACAAAAACCGATGAAAACGAGGTCTGACGTTTGCCGTTGGCGTTAAACGGCGAAATGCGGACCAGGCGGTGAATGCCGTTTTCGGATTTCAGATATCCATACGCGTATTCACCGGTCACGGTAAACGTGGCGCCCTTGAGGCCGGCTTCATCCCCGGGCTGGTAATCCACGATCTCCATCTTGAAGTTTTTCCGCTCGATCCACCGAGCATACATGCGAAACAGCATTTCGGACCAGTCCTGGGCCTCGGTTCCGCCGGCTCCGGCGGTAATGGAGACGATAGCGTTGTTGAGGTCGTCTTCGCCATCCAGCATCAGGCTCAAGGACAGGTCCTGGATGCGTTTTTCAATCTGAGCCAGTTGCCGCACGACGTCGCCAAGAGTTTGCGCATCGGATTCTTCCGTCGCCAGGTTCAGCAGGATTTCGCTGTCTTCCAGGTCCTGGCAAAGCGCGTTAAAGCCGGTGACCTTTGAGGACAGCAGGGTGCGTTCTTTTAATATGACGGTGGTCTTTTCCGGGTTGTCCCAGAAAGACCTGCCGGCGATCATCGCCTCGATTTCCTTCAGTCGTCTTTCCTTGCCGGCCAGGTCAAAGATACCCCTTGAACGGTTCCAGTTTTTGGTAGAGTTCCTTGATATTCTGTTTGATTTCCAAAGACATGATAGGCCTCCTTTAATTTTGACTTTTTACGGGTTCATCAGCATGGCCAGTTTTATTTTTTTTGGCTGATGGCGCAGAAAAAACACAAAAAGATGCTGATTGCCATGCAGATTAAGGCGAAAACATCGCCGTATCGCGTATAAAAAGATTCTGTTTTTAAGACAGGCATGCAGCGGGTGATCACCGCTTCTTCGAACAGCGGGGTTGACGCGATAATCCTGCCAACCGGGTCAATAAACCCGCTGATGCCGGTATTGGCGGAACGTATCAAAGACCTGCGGTTTTCAACAGCACGGAAAACAGTCATGGAAAAATGCTGATACGGTGCACTGGTTTTACCATACCAGGCGTCATTTGTCATGTTAATTAAGAACGCCGCCTGGTTTCTGGCCATTTCCCTGGATAGATCCGGGAAAATCATTTCATAGCAGATCTGAATACCCAGGGGAAATTCCCCCCAGGCCAGGGTCTGGCCTTTTCGGCCGGACTTGAAATCGCCCACTTCTTCGACGAGTTTTCCAATAAACGGAAACCATTTCTGAAGCGGGACATATTCGCCAAACGGTACGAGATGGACCTTATCGTATTTTCCAGCCACATTCCCGCCCGCATCGATCAGAAAAGCGCTGTTGAAAAAATCGGCATGATGCTCATCCCGGCGGATAAACGACGGGCTGCCGATCAAAAAAGGGGTCCCGGTCTCCCGCACTCCTTTCATGACCATTTCAGTCGGCCCGGCATTGTAGAGAAAATAAAACGGCGCCGCGGTTTCCGGCCAGATAATCAGGTCGGGGCTGGACGGTTTTGCCGATTTGGAAAGTGCAATGTATTTCTCGGTTGTCGAGAGCTGGAAAGCCGGATCCCATTTGATGGTCTGATCAATATTGCCCTGAACAATGGCGATCTTCAGTGAGGCGGATTTGGATATTCCGGCATCGATGGAACTGATGCGCCACTGGCCGTATCCCAGCACATAAAGCACAAGAAGAACGGAAACGGCAAGGCCGCCTGCGGCTGAACGGCGTTTTTGCAGGGCGCGCCCGGACTGCCTTTCTGAAAGATATCGCCAGAGCAGCAATCCGGCTACGTTTACAGAAAGGATCACAAACGAGATGCCGTAAACGCCGGTCATATCGGCTGCCTGAATCAGCGTTAACTGGCGGTACTGGGAATATCCCAGGAATTCCCAGGGGAATCCGGATAAAAAAAACGACCGGAGATACTCCAGTGCAACCCATAGTGCCGGCATGGCCGATAAAAAACCGACGGGTTGGGTTTCGATCCATGAAAAAGCGGCTGCAAAAATCGCCGGATAAAGCGCCATGTAAGCGACAAGCATAAAAAGAATCGGCACGCTCAGATAAAAGGGCAGGTGGCCGAAGGTCATCAGGGTATGGACCAGCCAGTACAAGAGCGTCAGATAATGCACGCCGCCGGTCAATAATCCCAGCCGGAAACCGTTTTTAAGAGACTGTCCCTGCAGCGAAATCATCAGCGGAATCAGGGCGATCCAGGCCAGCCAGGACAATCCGATGCTGGGAAACGATGCGGTCAGAAGCAACCCGCTGAATCCCGCAAGGATCAATTGCTTCACGGTAAGGGTATTCGAATTCGTCATGTTCCCTCGATGATGACCAAAAGTTCCGCCGCCACGTTCTTCACGGAATCGCTTCCGTTTAAACATCGCCACGGATGCATCAAAACGATAAACGCTATGAATTTCTCTTTATGATCAATACCACCAATAGCCGTTTCTAACAACCCGGAATGAACGGGAACGGCTATCATCTGGAAATTTGAACAGGTTGTCACAGATTGACAAATATTGCTATTGTTGATAAATCGTTACCATCTATAACACATCATAAATAAAGACGGATTCTGCCGGTTCCCACTCTCCGGCCCGGGAGCCTGCGGAAAAGCATTCACGACGGCTGTTGAAAGCATCCATGACAGAAAATGCTATGATTTCAAGAGATATTACGCTCATCAATGCGCTTGGACTTCACGCAAGACCAGCAGCCCAGATCGCCATGCTTGCCGCAAAGGCTGTTTCAAGAGTCTGGATGATCAGCGATGGAGAGCAGGTTGATGCCAAAAGCATTATTGATATCCTTTCCCTGTATTGTCCCAAGGGATCCCCAATCCGGTTTGCTGTCGAAAATGATCAGGACATCGAGACATTGAATGCGATTGCAGCCCTGGCGGAAAGCGGTTTCGGAGAGAATTAGCCACATGACAGACAGCGACTTTCGGGAAATCATCCTTACCGGTATTGGCGTCTCTCCGGGCATCTGCATTGGAAAAGCATATCTGGTAGACGTGGAAGGGGTTGATATTGTCGAAAAATATCATATCCCTCCGTCCCATGTTCATTCGGAAGTCAGTCGATTCAAGCTGGCGGTGAAAAAGGCCAAAAACGAACTTCGCGCCATCATCGAGAATACACCCGATGCAATCAAGGAACATGCCGATATTCTTGAAACCCATGTCATTCTGCTGAAAGACAAGCTGCTTTACGGAAAAATCATTGAGATCATTGAAGCGGATTTAATTAATGCGGAATGGGCGCTGAAAAAAGTGGTTTCTTCCCTGAAAGCCATGTTTCTGAATATGTCCGATCCTTACTTGAAGGAACGGGCCATTGATATCGGCCAGGTATCGGACAGAATCCTGAACAATCTGGTGGGATCGGAAGAAATCAATATTGCCACAATTGATAAGCGGGTGGTGCTGGTTGCTGCGGATTTGTCCCCGGCGCAAACCAGCCAGATTCAACTGGAACGTGTCAAGGGGTTTATCACGGACAAGGGCGGTGGAACATCGCATACCAGTATTATCGCCAGGACTCTGGGAATTCCGGCGGTATCCGGCCTGGATCATGCGACAAAAACCATTGGCAACGATGATCTGATCATTGTGGATGGCATTTCCGGAAACGTCATCGTGCACCCTTCCGAGCAGAACCTCGTTGTATATGAAGAACGCCGGATTGAGTACGAAATGCGAATGGCGGCCCTGGGCCGGCAGAGTCATCTGGATGCGATTACGCTTGACGGCCACCGGTTTATGGTCATGGGCAATATCGAGCTCCCGGAAGAGATCGTATCCGTTCTGGATCGGGGAGGGGACGGCATCGGCCTTTACCGGACCGAATTTCAATATCTGGGCAGGCCGGATTATCCCGCTGAGGCCGAACTCTTTGAAAAGTACAAAGACGTCGTGGAAGTCATGGCGCCAAGACCGGTCACCATCCGCACCCTGGATATCAACGGAGACAAGGCGCTGGACCGGCCTCTGGAAAGTGTTGAAGACAATCCGGCGCTGGGGCTCCGGGCCATCCGGTATTGTCTCAGGCATCCGGATATCTTCAAGACCCAGCTTCGGGCCATTTTAAGGGCTGCGGTTTACGGGAATGTGCGGATCTTATTTCCCATGATATCCGGTTTTGAAGAAATCCAGGAAGCCAAAGCCATGCTCGACACGGTATCGGATGCGTTGCAAAAAGAGGGAATTGCGCATAACCGCGACATCGAAATCGGAATCATGATCGAAGTCCCGTCGGCGGTAATCCTGTCCGATATTCTGGCGGATGCCGTTGATTTTTTCAGTATCGGCACCAATGACCTGATCCAGTTTTCCCTGGCTATTGACCGGGGAAACCGTCAGGTGGCCTATCTTTTCAATCCGCTGCACCCGGCGATTCTCCGCCTGCTTCGGCAGACCGTGGATGCGGCCCGGGCCAAAGGGAAAAAAGTGTTCATGTGCGGGGAAATGGCAGGAGACCCCCTTCATATTCCCATATTGATGGGGCTCGGCATTCAGGAATTCAGCATGAATCCAAACGCCATTCCCCTGGCCAAACAGACGATCCGGTCCTTGAATGTTCAAGAAACGCGAAGTTTTCTCCGCGATATATTGAAGGAAAAAACAGCTCAGGCCGTCATGGAGCGTGTTCAGAGGCGATTTGGTCAGAATGACGGGTAGGGTTGTGCGAGGGTAAAAGGCAGTGTGTGTGAATGGGGGGCGAAAGCAATGGATTCGCCCCCCTTTTTTTTAGTCGCACATCTCGAACAAGGCTGCTGCGCCCATGCCGCCGCCGATGCACATGGACTCCACGCCGTATTTGACGCCGCGCTGTTTCATGTTGGCCAGAAGCGTGGCGCAGAGTTTGGCGCCGGTGCACCCCAGGGGATGGCCCAGAGCAATGGCGCCGCCGTGAATGTTGACGCGGGCCATATCGATGCCCAGTTCCCGGACGCTGTAAATGGCCTGGGAAGCAAAGGCTTCGTTGATTTCGAATAGATCGATATCCTTGATCGACATGCCGGCCAGTTTCAGCAGTTTGGGAATGGCGTATCGGGGACCCACGCCCATTTCATCCGGTTCGCACCCGATGGTGGTGTAGCATTTAAGCTTGGCAATGGGTTTAAGGCCCAGGGCTTTGACTTTTTCACCGCTCATGATGATGGTTGCGGCGGCCCCATCCGTGGTCTGGGAGGAATTCCCGGCTGTGACTGACCCGTTGGCCGCAAATACCGGGCGCAATTTGGCAAGGCCTTCCACCGTTGTGGTTTCCCGGATGCCGTCATCATCGGAGACGATAAACGTTTCTTTTTTGTATGTGCCATCCGGTTGTTTGACGAATTTGGCCGCAGGTGTCGGGACAATTTCGGTATACAGCCCCTTGGCTTTTGCCTCGCCGGCTTTCATGTGAGACTGATAAGCGAATTCATCCTGCTCCGCACGGGAAACCTGATACCGGTTGGCGACGTTTTCCGCGGTGATGCCCATGGATGCGTAGAGGTCCGCGCGGATCTTGCTGTGATCCGGATGAGGCCGGGGAAGATTGCCGCCCATCGGCACATATGTCATGGATTCGATGCCGCCGCCGATAACGATATCGGACCATCCGGACATGACCCGAAGGGATGCCAGGGCAATGGCTTCAAGCCCGGATGAGCAGAACCGGTTGACGGTTGCGCCGGAGACTTCCGGGGGGAATCCGGCAATCTGGGAGGCGATGCGGCCGATATTCAGACCCTGTTCGGCTTCCGGAAATGAGCAGCCGATCATCAGGTCATCCACGTCTTTCTTTTCCAGGTTCGGTGTTTTATCCATGGCTGCGTTCAGAATAAAGGACAGCAGATCTTCCGGCCGTGTGTCTTTGAATCCCCCCTTGCCTCGCCGGCAGCCCGGGGTTCTGACGGATGTAACAATATAAGCGTCTCTCATGGTAGAATCCTCCTATTCTTAATTTCTGAGCGGTTTGCCGGTTTTCAGCATATGATCAACCCGGGCCACGGTTTTTTCCTGTTTCCAGAAGTCGATAAACGCATCGCGTTCCAGCTTGAGAATGGTTTCTTCATCCACTTCGCTGTTGGTGCGCACTTGGCCGCCGCTGATGACAAAAGCGATCCGTTTGGCTAAAAACACATCGTATTCGCTGACGAACTTGGCGTTTTCCATGTTGAAGAGCTCGGCGTTGATCATGCCCTGGGCCGCTTCGCCGAATACCTTGATCTTGCGTTTGACCGGCGGTGAATAGCCTTCATCCACCATTTTCAAAACTTCTTTTTTGGCTTCGCCGATCAGATAATCCCGGTTAAAGATAATCCGGTCATTGGGACCCAGGAAACCGTTTGCCCGCGCTTCTGCAGCCGATGTGGATACCTTGGCCATGGCAATGGCCATAAAGGTCGGGACAAAAAATTTGGCCAGATCCACATCCGTGGCGGCTTCAGGAATATTGGCCGTCATTTTTTTCCACAGGTTCAGGCATCCCCCGCCGCCCGGCAAAAGCCCCACACCCATTTCCACCAGCCCCATATAAAGTTCCGCATGGGCGACGATCCTGTCCGCGGTTCCCAGACACACTTCGCATCCGCCGCCAAGGGTCATGCCATAGGGTGCGGCCACAACCGGAAAGCTGGAGTATCTGGTTTTAAGTGTTCCTGCATGAGCCTGGGCCAGAAACGCATCGATTTCCGCGTATTTCCCTTCTTTGGCCAGGGCGGACATAAAGGACAGGTCTCCGCCGGCCGAAAATGCGCCGGGCATGCCGCCGGCCTGGTTGCCGATGACAAGGCCCACGCCATTGGCGTCCACATAGTCCGTGCATTCGCCCATGAACTGAACAATCTCGCCGTTGATGGCGTTCATTTTTGTGTGGAATTCGCAGCAGAAGACACCGTCTCCAATGTCCACAAGCGATGCGGATTTGCAGGATTTGACGACCTTGCCGGCGGCTTTCAGGGATGCCAGGGAGATGACGTTCTCGCTGATCTGGACGTCCTTGTAGGATCCGGAGGCAAAATCATAAAACCGGACCTTGCCGGCCTCGGTTTGATAGAATGCCTTATGACCGGATGCGATCATTTTTTTTATGCCGGCCGGAACCGCAAGCCCGTCTTTTTCCATTTTGGCAACGGATTCGACCAGTCCGATGGCATCCCAGGTTTCAAAGGGGCCCATGGTGAAATTAAAGCCCCATTTCATGCCGTTATCGATTTCAACGATGGTGTCTGAAATCTCCGGGATCCGGTTGGCCGAATAAATCAGGTTGTGGGCAAGGGCTTTCCAGGCAAAGCGGGCGCCTCTGTCATCGCCGTACAGCACGGCCTTCATTTTATCGGCAAGGCTCTTGGCTTTTTTGGCTTCGGCCAGGCAGGGGAAGTCCGCAGGGGCATATTCCACGTATTCCAGGGTGGCCGGATCAATGACTTTTCGAATTTTTTTCCATTCGGGGGTCAGATCGGTTTTATAAAAACCGCCCTGGGTTTTATTGCCCAGAAATTTCTTTTCGATCATTTTCTTGACAAAATCCGGAATGACAAAGCTGTTTCTGGCTTCATCATCGACAACCAGGTTGAAGGTGTTGCCGGCGACATGTCCCATGGTATCCAGACCCACCAGGTCGGTGGTCTTGAACATGGCGGTTTTGGGGCGGCCCAGAACCGGTCCGAACAGCGCATCCACTTCGGGGATGCTGATGCCGTCTTCCATCATGAGCTGCATGGCCTTGACAATGCCCTGAACGCCGATCCGGTTGGCGACGAAATTGGGGGTATCCTTGGCCCACACGATGCCTTTTCCCAAAATCCGTTCCCCGTAATCGGCCATAAAGGAAAGGACTTCCGGAAGGGTTTCTTCGCCGGGAATGATTTCCAGAAGCTTCATGTACCGGACCGGGTTGAAGAAGTGCGTTCCCAGAAAATGCTGTCGAAAATCCTGGCTCAGTCCTTCGGACATGGCTTTCAGCGGTATCCCGGAGGTGTTTGAAGAGATGATGCTGCCTTTTTTACGGACCGGTTCGATACGTTTGAAAAGTTCCTGTTTGATTTTCAGATTTTCAACCACAACCTCGACAATCCAGTCGCAGTCCGACAATTTGTGAAAATCATCTTCCATGTTCCCGATGGTGATCAGATCGGCGTCTTTTCGTTGCATGAGAAGGGCCGGCCTGGACATCAGAACCGTATCCATCCCGGCCTTGACGATCCGGTTTCTGGCGGCCGGATTATTTTTCTCCGCTTCCTTCAAGTCAAATGGAACAATGTCCAGCAATAGCGTTTTGATGCCTGCGCTGGCAAGAAGCGCGGCAATCCCGCCGCCCATGACGCCTGAGCCAATAACTGCAGCCGTCCTGATTTTTCTGCTCATAATAGCCTCCTGAATGGTTGATTTCATACCCCTGTTATATCAAATGAAAAAGCCCCGAATCCGACTGAATATGAATGAGTATTCATTCATTTATCAGAGGACAACTTGAGATGTCAAGAAAAACATTAACGGGAAGGCGGCCGAAATAAATAATACGTGAAATCAAATGAGTAAATGAGATTTACTGGAAAGATATCGCTGAAAAATTCTGGGAAACGCCAAAAAGACAGGCCGTCTAATGGAATGAATTTAAATTCATTGCGCCTGCAGGGCTTCACTTGTTTTCCTGGACAGTTGTTCAAGGCTGAACGGCTTCTGGATAAATCCGCTGCACCCCCGTTTCAGAATATCGGATGCCTGACCGTCAACTGCATAACCGCTGGACAGAAGAACTTTAAGGGTTGGATACATCGTTTTGAGTTTGTCAAAGGTTTCGCTGCCGCCCATCACCGGCATGATCATATCCAGGATCACCAGAACAATATGATCCTTGTGTCGTTCAAAGATTTTGATCGCTTCCCTGCCGTTTGGCGCTGTCAGGACCTGATAGCCCAGCCTTTCCAGCATCTGGCCTCCGACGTCCAGAATCATCTGCTCATCATCTACCAGCAGAACTGTTCCGGAGCCTTTTGCAACGAAGGGTTCGGGAACATTTTTTTCGATGCATGCCGTATGTGTTGAGGCCGGAAGATAGACCGTAAATGAAGTTCCCCTTCCTTTTTCACTGTAGACATTGATAAATCCCCCATGATTCTTGATAATCCCGTAAGCAGAGGCCAGACCCAGTCCGGTTCCCCTTCCTTTTTCCTTGGTGGTGAAAAACGGTTCGAATACCCGTTTCTGGGTGTTGGAATCCATCCCCACGCCGGAGTCGGTTATGGAAAGTTGGACATATTTTCCCGGAATCACCGAAAAAGCCTGGATAAAACTGTCGTCGAGCACCTCGTTTTTAGTCTGAAGGTGAAGATTTCCGCCTTCGGGCATGGCCTGCCAGGCGTTCACATAGAAATTCACCAGCACCTGCTCAATCTGACCACGATCCACATCAACCGTCCAGATGTCTTCCTGGAGGCTTAAAATAATGGTTATTTCTTTTTTTGTGCGGCCAAACATTTCCGAAGTCCGCTGAATCAGCTCGTTCAGATTGGTTGGCATGACTTCGAACTTTCCCCCTCTGGCAAAGCCCAGGAGCTGACGGGTGAGGTCTGCGCCGCTTTGAACGTATTTTTCAATGTTTTTCAACCGATCATATCCGGGATGAGACGGATCCATATTCATCAGCGTCAGGGTGGCATTTCCGAGAATGCCCATGAGCAGGTTGTTGAAGTCGTGGGCGATGCCGCCGGCAAGCGTGCCGATGGCTTCCATTTTATGTGCCTGCTGGAGCTGGCTTTCCAGTTTTTTTCGTTCCTGCGCCGCCCGCTTTTTATCGGTAATATCCTTGATGGTTCCGAGGCTGGCTGTTTTTCCCTGATAGTTGATAATGCCGATGTTCAAATTGACCGTCAGCCGGGTGGACCCGTCCTTGTGGAGAATGTCAAACTCATATTCGCTTTCCACTGCTTCACCGGCCTGTCGCCTTTGGTAGCGATCCGCCGTGATCTGGCGGTATTCCGGCGCAATCAGAGGCAGAAATTCCAGATCCGTCATTTCCTCGACTGAATACCCCGTCATGCGCGCCAGGGCTTCGTTGACAAATTTAAATTTGCCGTCCTGAAGGATAAAGACGCCGTCCTGAATGTTGTTCACCAGGGTCCGGTATTTTTCTTCGGAAGCTTTGACCAGAACTTCGGCTGTTTTTCGCTCGGTAATGTCGTTGATAAAGCCTTCCAGGGCAAGCAATTCGCCTTCATCCGAGTAAATGCCGGTTCCCTGTTCCCAGACCCATTTTTCAACGCCGGCGGTGGTTTGCATCCGGTACTGCAATTGATAGGAGCGATGCTGCGATACAGCTTCCTGAACATTTTTCCAGACCATTTTCCGGTCATCCGCATGAATGAGATGGGTGTAGGAACGGATGTGGTTGCCGACCAGTTCATGAGGGGAATATCCGGTCAAACTTACGGATCCGTCGCTGACAAAAGTGATGGTCCAACTGCGATCGTTCCGGCACCGGTACACCATTCCGGGAAGGTTTTTCATCAGTGTTGACATCAGCCGTTCACTTTCCTGAGCCTCTTCCTCGGCTTTTTTCCGGTCAGCGATTTGCCGGGATATGTTTTGAATCATATCATTGGTGACATGCTTTAAGGATTCAAGAAGCTCCACGGGCGATGTCCCCGTGATCCGCGCAGAAAGATCGCCGCTCGACAGCCGGAGGAGCACGTCGAAATGTTCGGCCAGACCAATGGCAAATTCATGGGACAGGTCTACGATTTCGCCCAGGTTCCTGGCCGTAAGGTTTACCAGTTCTTTCAGCTGGGTGATCAGTTCAAGGCCGGATTCTTCCGATATTCGGACATATGGGTCCCCGGATGCGATTTTCCTCAGGGCTTCAAATACCTCGGACAATCCAATGGCCATCTCCGATCGGGAATATTCCTGATCAAGATTCTTTTCCAAAGCCATCTTGGCGGTTTCGGTCAAGATCCTTACCGGACAGTCTTTCTGGTTGCACCCAATTTGTTCCCAGCAGGGTGGATAGGTGGTCACGGAATCCAATCCTTTTCAATAGAGATTCAGGCTTTCTGAAAATGATTCTGGGAAGGCATGCGCACTGCAAGGATGCCATCAAAACTGAATCTGAATTCTTTTTGCGGTTTCGCCTTCTTCCTTTACTGAAAGCATCACTTTTCTCAGGCGCTGGCACCATGCCCGAATGTCTCTTTCAAATGTCGGGCAGTCTCCCAGTACTTCCAGAATGTCGCCTGGCTTCATGCTGGGGGCTTTTACGGCAATTTTCAAAACAGGCTGAGGACACTTTACCCCGAGTGTATCCAGAACTACAACTGCCATTCGGTTTGTCTCCCTTTGTACGGATAGTTCATCGTTGGCTGCCGGCGGCAAGAGAATAGAATACAAAAATATTCCGCCCATTGTAACATGGCTGTCGTGGAAATCATATCGTTTTGTTCCGTATTCAGTGAGTTGCGCACGCCAGGCAGGGGTCGTAGGCCCGGTAGGCCATTTCGATCCGGTTGGTTATCCGCTCCGTAACCTGACCGTCTGAGATGAGCTGTGAAGCGGCCTGAAACACTGAGCGGCAAATGGCGGCTGCATTGTGCTGCGTGGCGACCACAAGATTGAGTTTTAGAATGATCGCATGTGAGTTCGCCTGATAGGTATGAAACAAGGTTCCCCTGGGTGCTTCGCAGGCGCCGATACCCGATCGCTCTGTCAGCAGTGGTTTCGGCAGGTTTCGAACTTCTGCGCAAAGAATATTCGAATCTCCGGCCAGTTCAGCGGTCCGCTCGGCGGCATAAAGCACTTCGATCAATCTGGCCCAGTGGTAGGCCATTGTGTGATGAACGGGCGTATTCCCAAAATAATTCATCATTTTTTCATATTCGGCATTGGCCAGGGGGGTGGAAATGCCCGAGGAGACATTCAGTCTGGCCAGCGGCCCGACCCGATAAATGCCGTCAGGCGCATCTCCGGGAAAATGGTTTCGGCCTGCATCCTTCAGCGCCAGGGTTTTCATATAAGTCCAGGGCACGACTTGTTCGACAAGATGGCGGGAAAAATCCCTGGCTTCAAAAATTGAATGAAGGGTTCCGGCCGGATCAATCATTCGAATCCTGCCGTCATAAAAACTGAGCCTGCCGGTATCATCGACCATGCCCAGATAATGAGTCTGCTGATAATACAAGGGATCCGTCATCATTTCAGACATAGAAGTCCTTTTCAGCAGGAGTTTTTCAAACAGATTCAAGGACAGTCTGGCAAATGCAACCATGTCATCGGAAGCCGACAGCGCAAAATTGCGGTCTTCCGCGCTCAGGGGCTTTGAAACACCGCCGGGAAGTCCAAAAACCGGATAAAGCGCGCTTCCGGCAATCCTGGCAATAATTTCCCTGGCTTTGTTTCGGGTTGCTATCATCAGGGTGGTGAAGGATTTTCCCATTCTATCTGCAAGGCCGAGAATGTTTCGCTGAGAAGTCGGGACATCCGGGCCCAAAAGCCAGTCCGGCCCGCCTAAATAATAGACATGGAGCAAGTGATCTTCAAATATAAAGGCATGATAAACCAGCTCACGGATATTTTTTGCCGCAAGGGGCGGAGAGACGTTGAACAGATCGTCCAGAGCCTTGGTGGATGCAATGTGATGGGCAGTCGGGCAGACCCCGCAGATCTTTTGTGTGAGTATCGGCATTTCCTCTGCAGCCCTGCCCTCGCAGAATTTTTCAAACCCCCTGAACTCCGGCACCTGAAACCGTGCTTCGCTGACCTTCCCGCGTGAATCCAGAGTGATTTCGATCTTCCCGTGCCCCTCTATTCGTGTAATCGGGTCTATGAGGATGCTCTGGGTCATGATGTCTCCTTTGGAAAGCCTTCAGTCCGATCCTTTAACTGCGTGGTTTGATCAGCGATGCAGCCAGGCTGTAACGGTAAAAGAGCCCTGCCGGATCGGCAATTTCCGAAATAATCTGTGCGATCGTTTCCGGGTCGGTTGCATCGATCAGGGAAGCAATGAAAGAAACGGCGTTTGCCCCCTGATCCCGGACGCCGTCCAGTGGCCCGAAACACCCCCTGCAGGGCATGTTTGCCGAAATACACCGGCACTGACAGCCTCCCCGTGTGGAAGGTCCCAGGCAAATGATTCCTTGGTCCAGAAAGCATTGCAGCGGGTTCCACTCGGTTTCGTGAACCCGTTTGAACCGCTGAACAGACAGACGTTCCGGAAGGGTGCCTTGCCGGGGACATGTCCGGCAGAGCGCCCGGTTTTCAGACAGGATGCCGCCTTTTGGCGGAAGGCTGTTTTCAAGAAGGCTGAAAATGGCATTTTTCACCAATTCCGGAGGGGGCGGACAGCCTGGAATGTAATAGTCCACGTCGATGACCTGATCCAGGGTCCTGACCCGGTTCAGGGGCCGGGGCAAAGGACAGCCTGAAAAAGGTTCAGATCCGGGAATTGTCCCGGATGGATTGAAGACGGTCTCGGCGTCGATAAACGCTTTTTGAAGGGCTTCTTCCGGCCGGTGCAGGTTGGAAAGGCCGATCACGCCGCCGATATGCGCGCATGAGCCGTTGGCAATGACATATCGGGATTTTTTCCGCAACAGCCTGGCCATGCTGACATGATCTTCCTGTTGAATGGCGCCGTTAATCAAAGACGCGAGGATGGCGCCGTCCGCCAGAGCCTCAAGATCTGAAAACCGGGCGTCCATGGCGGCCGGCCAGAAAATGATTTCCGCGGATTGCGCCAGTTTCAGCAGGTCTTCGCCCAGATCAATGACCGATTCTTCACATCCGCCGCAGCTGGCGCACCAGTAAAGAGCGATTTTGGGTTTGTTCATGTGATGCGCACATCATGCTGTGGAAAAGGGATTTCGATGTGACGCTCCCGAAAAAGCCGCTCTATTTCAAACCGGATGTGCGTTTCCACGGTGACCATGTGATCAACCAGGGTCCAGACGCGAAGCTTGAAAATCAGCGCGCTGTCTCCAAAATCGGAAAACAGGACATCGGGTTCCGGAGTCTTTAAAACCCACTGTGCTTTTCCGGCAATCTCCTTAAGGGTTGCGGATACCAATGCCGTGTCAGATCCATAAGCCACTCCAACGGTGATGACCCTGCGGATGCGGTGGTCCTTGAAACTCCAGTTGATGACCTTGTTGCTGATAAACTCCGAATTGGGAATAATCAAAGAAGCATTGTCATAGGTTTGAACCAGGGTCGAGCGAACATTGATTTTCTGGACAACGCCCCAGACCCCATTGATTTCCACGGCATCTCCCACCTGAATGGGCCGTTCGAAGAGCAGAATGATACCGCTGATAAAATTGTTGAAAATATTCTGAAGACCGAAGCCGAGCCCGATACTGATCGCGCCGAAAACCACGGTGAGAGAGGTTGAGCTGACTCCGATCATTCGAAGCGATATGAAGATGCCGATGGCCCAGATCAAGTAGATGCTGATGGTGGTAATGGAGTCTTTCAGTCCCGTATCCATGCCGCTTCCGGCCAAAATTTTTTCCCGCAGCACCTTGCGCCACAGGTGAGTGGACAGATGGGTGAGCAGAAGCATCAGCGTCGAATAAACAAATCCCAGAAGGCTGAACTGCATATCGCCGATGGGAATCGGGTAGTTGATGATTCTGAAAAAACCGATGGCTACGGCGTTTTTAGCGCCCCAGGCCATCAGAATCGCGATGAAAAAAACCGGGAACCAGATTGCCCGCAACACTTTCATGGACAACCACTGCAGGGTGTAACGATCGGAGGCTTGACTGCCTAAATCAGACGACTTGAGTTTATTCAGATCCTGCTGCCATTCCCGAAGCGACATCATCAATATTGCGCCCCAGCAACAGACGATTAGGGTGATGCCCCAGGATGTATACCAGTAAATGGCCAGATAGCCGTAGCCGATCAGCTCCAGAACCGGCCCGAGACCTGCAATTGCATATCCGGTTCCCATTGCCATGGGGCGGATTTGGAGAAATCTGTCGGAAAGATCGGGAATATGAGATTCCACAGATTTTCGAAAATGGATATACCCCGTCAGCAGGCTGATGCCGAACAGCATCCGGGAGAGGATCAGGATACTTCCGCTTCCATCCAGCAGCCATTCCAGCCCCAGGTACAGGATCCCGAATAAGCGGATACTTCGAAGTCCAAAACAGATTTTTTTACTGATTCTCGAAGGGATTGAAGGCAACGGCAACCGGTTCCATGCCTGAATGCCTATCAGACCCCACCGGGTCAACAGCCAGAGCCATAGAAAATCCGGAGCGATTCTCCACTTTACAATCTCGGCCGATTCTGCCTGAAGGGTCACATATCCGGCGATGAATGCCGTTGTTCCGGCAAGAACCAGGGATTTTTCCAAAATAATGAAAGCCAGATGCCGCCAGGGCGTTTTGACCAGCTTGCCGCTTTGTTCGTAGTTATGGCAAAATCTGCGGACACGAATCAGTCCCCACAGGAGGCCTGTGTAAAAAACCAGAGCGGTCAACAATCCATGGCCGGCAGATTCCCAGAACGATCGGGTGAACAATGTCCGGAAATCATCGGAAAATAGCTCCCATGTTTTATTGAAAACAGCCGTTATTTCAGTTTTGATCTGTGTGACATTCAGCGCCAGAAGCGGCGATGCGCCGCGCTGAAAGAGCGCTTCCTTCTTTTTCTGAGAAATCTGACGGTTCAGTTTTTCAGATAGATCGGAAAGCGCGGTTTGGGTTTCTTCGAGTTGCAGCTTGAGCGGCTGATAGATATCAAGGATTTTTTCAATGCGTTTTTGTTTGGCTGTCAACAGAGTAATCAGGGTTTGAAGATTTTTTTTCAAAACGCCTGTTACCGGATCAACCGGGCCGGCCGCACTGATATCCGCCAAATGCTTTTCATTCAGGCTGAGCTGTTCCCGGGTCTGATCCAGCATGAGGATGAACTGGCCTGTTCTTTCGGAAATATCCTTTAGTTTGATATCAATGTTGTATCGAGCGTTCAGGGTGTCAATTCTGGCTTTTTCCAAGTCTGTCACAGTGGTCTGGGGCAGCAGGAGAATGTTTCCGTACGCCGATAACTGAACATTATACACCGCTTCCGCAGTCAACTCCTTTTTGTATTTTTCTGCCAGGTCGAGACTGGTTTTCAATTCCGCATTGCGCAGGGTTTCCGTATCGATGGTGGCTTCAATGACCGGAAGATCTTCTGGCCGGTGATTTACAGCCACAGGTGCGGAGGTCTTGGCGCTGCGGTTTTCAGCGGCAGCCAGGCTGAGGCTTTCCAAAATGAATCCAGCAGCCATCAAGATTGTAAACGCCAACAGACCCAGGGCTAACGTACGGTGCCGGAAGGTCTGATGAGTCCGGCTACCGGCGTGGTTCTGCATAAACTGATTCTCCCAATGCTTGACGAGTTCATCAATGCTACGATCATAACCGGAAATTTCAATTGTTTATATATCACCAACAAGGGGTTGACACAACACTGACGTGACGGTAGGCTGGAACACGATCTCACCCGTCAATGGAATGTATATCCGGATAGCTGTTTTTTCCCGTTCCGAGGGTCTCATGGTTAAAAACATATCGTCTGCTTCTACAGGAATTCCGTCATTCAATGACCATGAATGGCGCAGCTTCAACATGCTTAATATTGCGGCCAATGCCATAGGCGCGGGTCTCTGCATTTTCTATTTTTACAATTTTGAGCCCACAGGGAATTTTCCTGACCTGTTCGACGCCTTTGTCATCCCCGTTATTGTCACCCTCTCATTAATCATGATCGGATTGCGGTATCAATACCGATGGAAAAAAAGTCTCATGGCGTATATCCATATCCTCCGTCAGGGACTGGATGCCCCAGCGGATCTGAAAAAAAATGCCCAACGTCAGATACTGAATCTGCCTTTTATCTCTGCCGGTATTTCACTGGTGATGTGGGGGCTTGCCTCCCTGTTGATGGCGATGTTCAGACTGTTGACCCATCCAGCGGGAGAAGCGTTTTCGGAAAGCATGAAGCATGCAGTACGCATTTTGGGAGGGACCATTCTTGCCGGCCTGGTAACCAGTGCGGTCATTCTCTTTACCATGGAAACCCTGTGCCGAAAGATCCGCCCCTATTTTTTCCCGCAGGGCGGTATGGTAAAAACGACCGGTGCATACCAACTGAAACTGCGGATCCGGATGCTCATCACCTTTTTCCTGACCAGTATTTTGCCGCTAGGGCTGATGGCGATTCTTTCCTATAACAAGGCCCGCTTGATGGCGTTCATGGAACCGCAGGAAGTACTTCAAAGCATGTTGAGCCTGACGATATTTTTGGTGGTCATTGGAATATCCGCATCTGTAGTGCTGTCCCGTCAGTTTGCAATCAGTATTGTCGATCCCATTCAGGATATTGAAAAAGCCATGACCCGTGTTGAAAACGGCGATTTGACGGCTTCGGTATGGGTTCGATCCAATGACGAACTGGGAGCGATGACGGAAAATTTCAATAAAATGATGGATGTTCTCAGAGAGCGTTCCCGGATCCAGCAATCCCTGAACATGGCAATGGAGGTACAGCAGAATCTGCTGCCGAAAAGCCTTCCCCGGATACGCGGCATTGATATGGCGGGTGCCTGCAGTTATTGCGATGAAACCGGCGGGGATTATTTCGACATCTACGTGCCGGATTTATCCAATCCGGAAAGGTTCAGCGTCGTGGTCGGAGATGTTTCGGATCATGGTGTCCCCTCGGCCCTGGTCATGACAACTGCTCGAGCATTGCTGCGCATGCGTTCTTCGATGCCCGGCAGTGTCGCACAGGTGGTTTCCGACGTTAACCGCCAGTTGTCCCGGGATGTTGAAGATTCCGGCCAGTTCATGACCCTGTTTTACGGCGAATTGGATCGGGCGTCGCTTCAACTGCGCTGGGTCAATGCGGGGCATGATCCCGGCATTCTCTTCGACACGCATACCGGACAGTTTCAGGAGTTGAAAGGCAAGGGAATGGCCCTGGGGATTTTTGCCGATGCAGAATATATTCAGTCCGAAAAAGACGTGATTCCGGGACAAATCCTGATCATTGGAACGGATGGCATATGGGAGATGCACAATCCTGAAGGGGGGATGTTTGGTAAGGACAGGCTGAAGGACATCATCAGAAGCCATGCCGAATCTTCGGCTGCTGAAATCGTTCATAACATTATGAGCGCTTTGGAGCAGTTTCGATATCCGATCGAAAAAGAGGATGATGTGACGCTTGTCGTCATCAAAATCATTCACCAGCAGGCTGGGAGTGCTGAGTGACATAAACCATATTAATTTTAGAATTTATGCAGCTTCACTCGCTCATTTATTCTGATAATAATTATCATTTTTCTGAATTTCCTTAGTTTTGTATTGACTTTTAAATATTAATTCTGACATTACTTAATATTTAAGTATGATTTTAATTTAGCTGAAAGGAACCCAGTCATGTCAAAAAAGCGATACACGATTCAATCGTCCTGTCCCAAATGCGGCTGTACGGGATTAACCGTCCTGACACCGGAAGAAATCAAAGCGCGATATGGGAATGTCCCGAATATTGATCTGGAGTGTGGTGAATGCATGCTGAAATACACGACGGATGTGAAAACAGCTTGTCCGGAATGGGACCAGGATTGTAGCCTTCAGGATTCTTGACGATTTGATGTGAAGTCCGTTTTCAGAGGATCATGGACAGGGTTACTTGAGGTGGTCATTGCTTAATGCCATAGACCCAAATAAAAGAGTTGTAATTACCGGCATTGGAACCATTAATCCAATAGGGAGCAATGCCGGAGAGTTTTGGTTTAATCTTATTGAGGGGAAGTCCGGCGTCAGACTGGTAAAAAATATGGACGTGTCGCAACTACCTGTAAAAATTGCGGCAGAAATTGATTTGCCGGATCTGAGAAGTATTCCTTCAAAACGCAAATTCAAAAGACTGGATCGCGGCATTATTCTGGCTTATATCGCCGGGTCTGAAGCCATAAATGATTCCGGATTGGAAATCAATCGCCATCCTGAACGATATGGTGCATTGATTGGCAGCGGAGGCGGGGGTATCGGTACGCATTTGACGCAGATGGCTCTGGTATACAATCAAGGGTGGAAAAAAATATCACCCTATTATGTTACCAATGTCATTCCCAGTAGTCCGACTGCGTTCTTGAGCATGGAAAAGAATCTTCAGGGTCCGTCCTTTTCTGTTAACTCTGCTTGTGCATCCAGTAATCATGCCATTGGCCTGTCCGCCATGATGATCAAGATGGGAATGGCGGATGCCATTTTTGCGGGAGGAACAGAAGCAGTCCTGACGCCTGCTACGCTTGCCGCCTTTGATAAAATGCAGGCGATTTCAAGAAGGAATGATGAACCTGAAGCGGCCAGTAGGCCGTTTGAAAAAAATCGGGATGGTTTTGTTTTGGGAGAGGGGGCGGCGGTGCTGTGTATAGAGGAACTGAATCATGCATTACAACGGGATGCCCATATCTATGGAGAAATCAGCGGTTTTGGATTTACAAGTGATGCTTATGACATCGTTGCTCCCCAACCCGAAGGCAATGGGCCAGAACGGGCAATTAAGCAGGCTTTGTCAAGCGCCCGATTGAATCCGTCCGATATCGACCTGATTAATTGCCAGGGAACAAGCAGCCGTATCGGTGATCTTGCGGAGTGCCGGGCCATTAATCGTGTTTTTGGCGGCAATCTTGCCGGAATCTTACCTGTTCAGGCTACAAAGTCGTTGACAGGCCATTTGCTGGGCGCCTCAGAAGCCGTCGAGGCAATTGCCTGCCTTCTGACACTGGAAAAAAAAATTATTCATCGAACATTGAATTTATATGATAAAGATCCCAACATCAATTTAAATATCTCAACAGAGACGGTTGAGAATGTGAAAGTTAACCACATTCTTTCAAATGCATTCGGTTTTGGCGGGCACAATGCGGTTGTTGTGCTGTCAAAATATCGAACAGCCTGATCAACAAGATGTGAGCAGATATGGCAAATCAGAATCCGCATAAAAATGCCGCAGCTATTACCGGAATCGGCATGATTACGCCCCTGGGCGTCAATACCCGTGAATGCTGGATCAATTTGCTGGAAGGAAAATCGGGGATTCGTCGGATCGATCGATTCGATACCCGTAACTGTTTAACCCAAATCGGCGGGCAGGTACCCGATCACTATTTCGACATCGAACAGACGTTTTTCAGTAAAAAGGAAATGGAGCGATACAGCTTTCCATCTCGTATGGCCATCATTTCCGGTCATCAGGCCATTCTGGATGCAGATTACCCGATCCATGAAACCGATCGTATTCGAAAAATGGCGGTTATTTCGGGCAGTGGCGGCTCCATATACAGCGACAATATTCTGTTTTCAAAAAGTCACATATCCGGTACGACGTTTTGGGATAGTTCTCCACTGGATATACATGCCAGAAATGCAGCCGGCTGGTTTGGCTGTCAGGGCCCGACTTTCAATGTGGCTACGGCCTGTTCGTCGGGTGCATTTGCTTTGGGGGCAGGATTTGATCAGGTTTGCCAAAACCAATGCCCCTGTCTGGTTGTCGGGGTCGACTGTACATTGTTGCCTGAAATCTTTCATGGGTTCAACAGCCTGATGGCGCTATCTACCAATAATGACAATCCCGGTACAGCCAGTCGGCCGTTCGACAAGTCCCGAAATGGTTTTGTCATGTCCGAAGCTGCCTGTGCCATACTTCTTGAGCCGCTTGAGTTTGCCGTAAACCGGAAAAGCCGTATTTATGCGCTGTTATCCGGTTATGCAACGACTTCTGAGGCTTACAACATCATCGCACCGGAACCTACCGGGCTGGAAATGTCCAGAACGATGCTTCTGGCGCTGAACAACGCCGGCGTTAGAAGGGAAGATGTCGGCTATATCAATGCCCACGGGACGTCAACCCAGCATAACGATATTGCGGAAACCAACGGCATCAAACACACCTTTGGTGACAATGCCTACAAAATCCCGGTGAGTTCCACGAAATCGATGATCGGTCATTCCATCGGTGCGGCCGGAGCCATCGAAGCAGCGGTTACGGCTCTCAGCCTGTACCATCAGATTTTAACTCCTACAATTAATCTGGAACATCCCGATCCAAAATGTGATTTGGACTATATCCAAAACAGCAGTAGAAAAATTGAAGGGCTGACCACGGCTATCAGCAATTCATTCGGTTTTGGCGGACACAATTGTACGCTGATTTTTGAGTCCATTTCGGCTATCCAACCCATGATAAATAGAGGGTGCCATGCATTCAAATAAATCAAAACTGATTGGTATTGTGGCTGAAAACCATATCCTTACAGTTTCGATCAATAATCCTCCCCACAATTATCTGCCTTGGAGGTTCTTTTCAGAACTGGATGAGGTTTATCAGCAGATGGCGGATGATGACATTCGTGCCGTTATCATCACCGGCTCATCGAAAGTATTTTCCAAGGGTGCGGATATCAATGAATTCAGGGAAAATCAGGAAGCGATGACCGAGGAGATGATCTTATACGGCAATGAGGTGTTCAACCGGATTGAACGGCTGGATAAACCGGTGATTGCTGCCATTTCCGGGGCATGCCTTGGGGGCGGATTTGAACTGGCGCTTTGCTGCAACTTCAGGTTATGTTCGGAAAGGTCTCTGCTGGGGTTGCCGGAAGTATCCATCGGCGTTGTACCGGGTCTGGGCGGAATCCAAAGGCTTGCCCGGTTAACAGGCCAGGCCAAAGCCCTTGAATTGATTCTGTTGGGCGAGATGATTTCTGCACAAAAGGCATTATCGCTTCATATCGTCAACCGTGTTTTTCCTAAAGAAAATTTTATGAACCATGTAAATATTTTCGTTAAAACAGTACTCTCTGCAAAAAAGGAGGCCATACAGGCTGTCATCTCCCTGTCCAGACTGCAATGGAGCGATTCTGAAAAAGAACGGATATTGAATTCCGCCAGACAGTTTTTGGACCTGGCAAATAAAAGAAAATTTCAAACCTGAATAGTATTATTCATAATTGTTTTCATTTTGGAGGCTACGCGTGAAAAGAACACTTTCTGAACAGGAAAAGAGACAAATTTATGAGGAGATCCGTGCATATCTGGCTGAAGAACTTGAAATTGACCCTGAAAAAATAACCGATGATACCAACATCATTGAGGACCTGGGTGCAGACAGCATATTGTTTCTGGAAATGTTTGAGGAATTCAAGGGGAAACTGGGAATTGAGCTGGAAGTTCGCATCATTGGACAATACATGTTAAACCATCCCGTCTATACTTTTAAAGAAATTACCGAAGCCATCTATATTTTTGTCGAAAAAGGAGAGGAACTGATTCAGGAGATGGAGCAATAGAGTGGGAAAAAAACCGAGAATCGCCATAACCGGAATAGGAATGATATCACCGCTTGGCGTGACGACATCCGCCAATTGGGAAAATCTGTTAAATGGCATATCCGGGATTGATACGATTCAGAAGTTTGACACATCTGATTGTCAGACCCGAATTGGAGGACAATTACCGGCATCATTCCATGAAATAGAGAAAAAGAATTTTAACCGTCATTCTTTCAAACAGACCTTACGGGCTACTCGAATTGCCTCGCTGATCTCCAGAGAAGCCATTCAGGACAGCGGTTTAAATCTGAAAACGATGGATTTGAAACGATGTGGCGTGGTGTTGGGTACCAGCGGCGCAATTTTGGACGAAGATGGCAGCTATGCCGGATCCGGAACCTATCGCATTATCAGAGAAATGGCAAATGCGCCTCCTGCCCGAATCAGCTTGGATCTGGGATTTCAGGGACCCAGTTATACATTGACCGCGTCAAGTGAATCCGGTGCCTGTGCGATTGCCAATGCTTTTGACATGATTCATTGGGGAAATGCCGATGTTGTCGTTGCGGGAGGGGTTGATACGTTACTGACCAGAAATTTCATCCATCGGTTTAACTACTACAATCTTCTGACCAGCCACAATTCCCATCCCCGGTCGGCGGTAAAGCCCTTTGATAAAAACCGGGATGGTTTTGCCCTGTCAGATGGCGGCTGCGTGGTAGTACTGGAGGATGTGGAATATGCGCAGAGACGGCACGCCCGTATTTACGCATATCTGACCGGTTATGGCGCAACAACATGGCAATCTGCTGCAGGCCAGAGCCATGTGGGGATGTCAGATACCATGAAAATGGCGCTGGAAAAGGCAGACCTTTCTCCTGAAAAGATCGATTATGTTTGTGCATCCGGAGCCGCAACGGTTGATGGCGATTTGAATGAAGCAAAAGCCATTCATCATGTTTTTGGACCACATGGTAAGCAATTGATGGTCAGTTCCTTTAAATCCATGATCGGCCATACAATGAGCGCGAATGGCGCCATAGGGGTTGCCGTGTGTGCGCTTGCGTTGAAAACCGGACATGTTCCCCCGGCAGTCAATTTGACGAGTCCCGATCCGGAGTGTGAGCTCAATTTTGTGCGGGCCAAGACGCTGCAGCCATCCTGTTTATCTGCAGCCATGAATAACGCATTCGGATTTGACGGCTCTCACTGGAGCATGATTCTTCAATCACCACAATGACCCCATCAAAAAGGAACCCCTCTATGAAGCTTTTAGATGGAAAAAAGATTTTAATTTCAGGTGTCGCCACCCAGAAAAGCATTGCATGGGGAATCGCAAAATGTCTGCATGAAGCCGGCGGTCAACTGGCGTTTTTATGCCTGCCGTCAAATAGCCGTCGTGTGAAAAAACTGGCACGGCAACTGGACAGCGATATTGTTATTGAATGCGATGTTCGAAACGACAGTCAAATAGAGGCGGCCTTTAAGTCCGTAGATATGGCTTTTCAAGGCGAGCTTCATGCCCTCGTTCACTCAATAGCGTATGCGAAAATTGAAGAATTGGGGGGTGAATTCTTACAGGTTTCTCATGAAGGCTGGAACCTCGCTCTTGAAATCAGTGCATATTCACTGGTGGCATTTACCCGGTACGCCAGGCCCTTGATGAACAATGCCGGTGGGGGGTCGATCATCTCCATTACCTTTGGCGGTGGAGAGCGGGTTGTACAAGGATATAATATTATGGGCGTAGCAAAAGCAGCATTGAATATGTCGATTCGCTACTTGGCCTATGATTTGGGGCCTGAAAATATCCGTGTGAACGGAATTTCATCCGGGCCCATAATTACCATGTCATCCATGATGATAGAAAGTTTTGACAAGGCGCTGGATATTGCCACGAAACATCCGCCCTTGCTGCGAAATATATCGGTGGAAGAAGTCAGCAATGCTGCGCTTTATCTCTTGTCTGATTTGTCCAGCGGGGTGACCGGAGAGATTATTCATGTTGACTCGGGCGCAAATATCCTGATGGCTCCGTCTATCACCCATCCAAAGTATGTAGAGCGCTGATCGTTATGGAAATTGAAGCATCGAGGCATGAAACGCGTCACCATGGGGATATAACGAAAGTCGGAATAGTGGGCCTTGGTAAAATGGGTTCTTCGATTTTCAAGCTCCTGGCCGACAGGGGTTTTGAAATTACGGTTGTTGAAGAGAATCCGGAACGGTTACGGAATTCTTCTGATATGTTTTTTCAAAAATTGGAACGCTCCCTCAGGCGCCAGGGGATTTCTGATATCGAAATCGGCTGTCGCAAGGCCAGGTATCATTTCAGTCAGCATATATCCGCATTGGCAGAGACGGATATTGTCATTGAAGCTGTCTTTGAAGATTATGATCTGAAAGCGCGCATATTCAAACAACTGGAATCGGTCGTTCATAAGGACACGATACTGTTAACCAACAGTTCGTCGATATCTATTCACACCCTTGAAAAAGAGTTGAATCATCCGGAACGATTTTGCGGGTATCATTTTTTTCATCCGATAATTATGATTGACCTGATCGAAATCATCAGAACCGCCCAAACACCCGAATGGCTGATCATCAAGCTTCAGAACTTTTCGAAACAGATCGGGAAAAAAACGATCGTCGTTTCGGATGGACCCGGCTCGGTAATCAATGCCTTACTGGTATATTATTACGCCGAAGCCGTTTATATTCTTGAGGAAGGCATTGCCCCGCCGTCACAAATCGATCATGATGCCAGGCCTTTTTTTTACGTTGGCCCCTGCGAGTCTCTTGATGTAATTGGCGTGGATTTGTTTTTATCCGGGTTGCGGCTTACTGAAAGCCCTCTGATCCCGATTCGACGCCCCGGCCCCGGCCAGGAACATTTACCGCAGGAAGAGATTGGCGGCAGAAAAGGTTTTCATTATCCTCGGATTATCGATCGCATGCTGGCTGAAAACCGGCTGGGGAAAAAAACGGCTTTAGGCTTGTATCGGTATGACAAGGGCAAGGCCATCGATGACAACCTTGAGTATTACATCGATCCCGAACGATCCGGACAAAACGCCTGCCTGGGAAATCCAAACGACATTATTACCTCTCGCCTGCTTTTTGCCCTTTTTGCCGGAGTGCTGAATAGCCTGGAGCTGAAAACGGGCTCTCAGGAAGACATCGACTACGGGGTTCAAGCCATACTGCAAATGAAATCGGGCCCCATCGCCATGATGAAAAAAATGGGATTTCAGAAGGTTGCAGACGGATTTCTGGATATGGCGGAGCGATTTGGCTCCCGATTTCATGTGGCGGATATCCATCACCTCTTTGTTTAGGAAAATTTGAATGCCGCTGATAGAACTTAAACAGATTACCAGAACATATCATATTGGAGAGTCAACCGTTTCTGCGTTAAGGGGCGTGGATCTTTCCATAGAAAGAGGGGAATTTGTCGCAGTCTGGGGACCGTCGGGTTCCGGGAAAACAACGCTTCTCAACCTTATTGGCGCTATCGACGATCCGACATCCGGTCAATTGTTCTTTGATGGAAACGAGGTCATTACACTTTCGGATAATCAGAAGGCTGAACTGAGAAATACATCCGTCGGGTTTATTTTTCAGCAGTTCAATCTTGTTCCGGTTCTGACAGCATTGGAAAATGTCATGCTTCCTTTACAGATTCGCGGAATCCCTGTAAAAAAGGCCAGAGAAGAGGCTTGCTATCGTCTTCAGGAGGTCGAATTATCAGAGTTTATGCTGCACAGGCCAGACAAGCTTTCCGGCGGGCAGCAGCAGCGTGTTGCAATTGCCAGAGCGCTGGTGACCCACCCCTCCCTGATTATTGCGGATGAACCCACAGCGAATCTCGATTCAAAAACCGCTTTCAAAATCGTTTCATTGATGCGAGAGCTGAATCAGAAAGAAAATACGACTTTTATTTTTTCAACGCATGATCAGCGGCTGCTGGACAAGGTTTACCGACTGATCCATCTTGAAGACGGCATGATCGTGGAGGAATAACGGAACGTGAAAGCATGGATAGTTATCGCTCTTCGTAACATCATCAAAAACCTCAGACGTTCCCTTTTTACGATCATGGCCATTTCTTTGGGGTTTGCCGCGGTCAATCTTTTTGGGGGCTTTACCGCATACATGTATGAAGCCAACCGCGAAGGTTCCATCTATACCTCGTTTATAGGACATCTGACTGTGGCCCGGAAAGGTTTTTTTGAAAAGGAAAGAAATGAACCCAAACACTATCTGATCACACCCGGGGAAATCGAAACTATCCGCGGTTTTTGCAGGAAGATACCGGAGGTTATTTTAGTAGAACCGCAAATGCGACTTAACGGCCTCATTACGGACGGAAAAATATCGACAATTTTTGTCGCTCAGGGGATTGTTCCGTCTGTTCAGGATATTTTTTCCCGTGAATCTCACATGAAGATCATGGAGCCTTACGAAGGTAAAGCAATCACCGATGATAATATTTACGGTATCGGCATGTCAAAGGGACTGGCCAAATTTCTTAGGCTGGATCTGGGATCGGAAGCCGTTATCATGGGTACGACAGCCGATGGACAGATGAATGCTCTGGATGTAGTTGTTTACAACATTTTTAACGCTCCCGTTGCTGGTATCAATGACCGGTTTATTCAACTTCCATTAAAACTGGCTCAGCAGTTTTTTGATACGGATGGCGCCCACATCATTACCATCCTTCTGAAAGACACGCGGGACACAGAGAAAATTCGCAGCATGCTGAGGCTTCAGATCGCCCAGAATGGGCTTGACCTGGATATTAAGACATGGAATGAACTGAGCGAGTGGTACACCAAAGTCAAGAATATGTTCGACATCATATTTCTTTTTCTTTTTATTATCGTATTCATTATTGTCGTGATGAGTGTAATCAATACCATGAGCATGGCCGTCATGGAAAGAACTCGTGAAATTGGAACCCTGCGGGCGCTTGGGCTTAAACGCAGAGGCGTCATGACACTTTTTGCGGTGGAAGGCTGTCTGCTGGGAATGGGTGGCATTGCCGGAGGCGGTATCATCAGCATGCTGGGCTGGTGGTTCATATATTTTTTTGAGCCCACCTGGACTCCGCCGGGAATTACGGCCCGGATTCCGCTTCGACTCCAATTTTCACTGGAATATATGGCGTACAGCCTCGTTTTTTTGATACTGCTGTGCGTAATTGCATCTCTGATACCCGCCAGAAAAGCAGCCTATCAGAATGTTGTGGATGCACTTGGGCATGTATAATCCAATTTTTATGATAAAAGAGAATCTGATTTCATGAATTCCTTTTCCTCGAAAAAATTCATTCAGTCCTTGATGGAATCCAAATTTATCGTTCAAGTTTACGACAGTCTATTCTGGCGTCATAGTCTTTTTGCAATGGCGCTGCTTCAAATTTCATCCAGACGTGAATTTGAAACGATTTATCATGCACTAACATGCATGAATCATCCAAACGCAGTTCTTGATGTCGCCTGCGGAACGGGGAAATACACCCGCAAATTGGCTCAAAAAATGACCGTGCCCGCAGTTTTCGGTTTGGATATTTCCATGCCCATGTTGAATTACGCCAGCACCAAAAATCAAGAAAGCGGTCTGGATAATATTCACTTGATTCGTTGTGACGCCAAGACGCTTCCTTTCACGGAAGAATACTTTGACGGCGTTATTTGTTCCGGGGCGCTTCATCTGTTTCCAGATCCGCAACAGGTTCTGTTACAGATTAACAGCGTATTGAAAGCTCACGGGAGATTTGTTTTTGCAACGTTTTACAAACAGTCAGGCTTTTTCTTCAATTATCTTGACAGATATTCCGCCAGATTTCTAGGGCTGACACCATTCAGTATTGAAACCCTGGAAAGGTTGTTACACAATTCCAATTTTATCAATATGAAAATCCATCATAAAAAAGGTCTCTGGATCATTGCCAGCGCAACAAAAGCTTGACGGCTTCGTAAAAAGTCCGGATGCTGCGTTGCGCGGCATCCTTCGTCATTGCAGCGTACCCAAAAGTACGCTTCATTCCTCAGGATTGTCGCCGAAAGCTCCGGAGCGCGCGCCTTGCCTGCGAACTTTTTATGAAGCCGTCTGAATTTTAACTTTTTGCGAGTTCATCAAATCTTGCTTATAGCGGCTTTTATGGAAATGGGGTTCTTCGCTGTCTCTGTCACATGAATTAATTCCCGGAATATGGGATATAACAGGATATCATTTGATGATTTCGTTTAATTTCAAGCTTGCCTTCAGGCTTGTTCTGAAAACACTTTTCACGGACAAAAAATCAAGGGCGCGACTTACCGGCAAAAGGATAGCGGCCATGCTGATTCTTTTTACGTTCTATGTCGTCAATGAAGCCATAAACTGGTCATGCCTGCTGCTGGATGAAATTCTTTTTTCGGACTATCGCGATACGCCAGTCAAAGATCCGGTTTTTATTGTCGGCTTTCCCAGAAGCGGGACGACCTATATCCATCGGCTTATGGCCAAGGATAACCAGTTCACGACGATCCGGCTCTGGGAAATTTTGTTTGCGCCGTCGATTTTCCAGAAAAAAGCGTTTCAAGTATTGGGCCGGTTGGATCGAATGCTGGGCCATCCGATTGCTTTCCGGATTCGCCGGTGGGAACAGAAAAATCTGGCCAATGTCTATCATTCAACCGGATTATTTGAACCTGAAGAGGATGAATTCATGCTGATGCATATATTTTCCTCTATTTTTTTAATTTTTATGTTCCCGTTTTATGAGGATTTTAAAGCTCTTTCCCGGTTTGATCTTGAACTGCCCGCTATTGACCGTGCCCGGATAATGCACTTTTACAAATGCTGCGTTCAACGCCATTTATATGTTTTCGGGAAAGATGGAAAAATATTTCTTTCCAAAAACCCGGCTTTCACCACCAAGGTTCAATCTTTGAGGAATACATTTCCAGACGCGCGTTTTATATGCATGATCAGAAACCCTTTGGAATCCATTCCCTCCACGATCAGTCATATGACTTTTTTCTTCGAACAATTTCATTCATCGCCTCTTCCCCTTAGTGTCAGTGAATTCGTAATGAATATAGCCAGAGACTATTACCGGTTCCCGTTATCAGTGCTTTCCCGATGGCCGGATTTTCAACATGCGATTATTCCATATCATATCCTGGTCGATGACCCGGAAAAAACGATTCAAAATCTTTATGGCCGCTTTCAATTTGCTGTTTCCCGGTCATTCCAGATTGAATTGACAAAAAATCAGCAGAAAGCGTCCGGCTATCAAAGTAATCATACCTATTCACCTGAAAAAATCGGACTTGACAGGGAATATATCCTTTCAGAATATCAGGATATATTTAAATACCTTGCCCTTGACACAGAAAGCCTGTCCAGCTTAACGCCATTTCATCTACGGGGAAAATGATGAATTTGAACAGGGAGTGCTTCCAAAAACTGCTAAGACAAGAAATCAAAATGGTCTGGGAAAACGGTGTGTGCTGCTGGAAGATGTTCGGTCTGAGCAACCATACGCCGGGTACACTGATTCGAAGGCCGGCCTTTTTGCTTTTTAGTTATATTTCATTCCTCCTGGACAATGTCTTTTATAGCCGCTTTAAAGAAATCAATGTAGAAAATCCAATATTTATTACCGGTCATCCCCGTTCCGGAACCACTTTTTTACACAGACTTCTCAGCCAGACACAGGAGTTCGTCTGTTTTGAGTTCTGGCATACATTGGTTCCATCTCTGGTTGCCAGAAACTTTCTATCACCCATAATCCGATTGATCGAAAAAAAAAGGAAAGATCCTTTACTTATTGAAAAAACAGGACATTATATCTCATTAAGCTCAATAGAAGAAGAGGAGCTTCTCCTGGCAAGATGTGGCAATAGTCCGATGGTATCGCTTTTTTCAGGTCTTGCCTTGGGGGATGACGATTATTGGGATTTATTTTACTTTGATGAGCAGCACGATGATTTAAAATATGAGACAGTCCACTATTTGGAATCATGTTTGAAACGGCAGATTTTTTATCTGGGCAGAGAGCAGATTCTGGGCAAAATGCCGTATGCCATGCTGCGTTACAAAACTTTGTTGGAAGTATTCCCCGATGCAAAATTTATCTATATGATTAGATCGCCTCACGAAGTGGTCCCTTCTTATTTATCTCTCATAAGAGTGCTATTGGATAATATCTGGGGATTAAAAAATATTCCATCTTCCAGAGCCGATGCTATTTATAACCGAGCGTATGAGCAGAGTATTCGTTACTATCGATGGGTTGAAACCCTTGAAAATAAGGGACTGTTGAAACCCAATCAATTCATGACAATTTCTTACAGCCTTCTGAAAACCGATCTGACGAAAGCGCTGACAGATATTTTGGCGTTCACCGGGCTCAATATCAGTGACCATTTACGCAATATCATTCAACAACAGGCGGAAAAACAAAAAACATACAGAAGAGAACATCAAAACATGCCACTGGAGGATTTCGGTTTTTCCAAAGACCGGATAAACCGGGATTTTAGTTTTGTTTTTGATCGGTATGGGTTTGATAAATAGACATTATGACAATGGTCTGTTCATGAATCAAAATAAACCGGATATGTCACCTGCCGTTGAAGACGTTTTATGGCAAAATTGGGGATCTCCCATTACAATTATCGCATTTGCAGGGATGGACGTGCGTTATGGGGGAATGCCGCGTTTTGAATTTCAGAGACTGTTTTCCCATAAAGAAAAACGGTATAACCTTGTTTTTGTGCGTGATGTAAAACGGAGCTGTTATTTTCTTACCCCGCAGGGACGAAAAAATGGGTTGTCTTATTATCAGGAAGCGATCAAAAAAGCCTTATCTCATCTCCCGCATTCTTTTAATGTCACAGTGGGTCTTTCCGGGGGGGGGATGGCCCCCTTTCTCCTGTGCAACAGGCTGCCGATCCACAAGATCGTGGCATTCAATCCTAGTTTTCCTTTAGACATCTACGCATCCGAAAGCCTTTCCCGATCGTTTCTCAGACTTCCTTTGCTGCTCTCCGATCCCCATTCCTATTTCGAATCGATTCTGGTGCTGCTTTCCGCCCGCCAGATATGGCAACGCCTGCGTCATTCAATAGGACGGAAAGCGATACCGGATGCAATTCAGTGTTACCTGTCCACCCTTCCGGAACCCCCTCCTGCCTCCATTTATTTCAGCCAATATCATCTCCCGGATTTCAATCAGGCCATGCGCCTTGAAGGGATTCCCGGTATCACATTGAAACCGGTGAATTCAGATCGGCATATCTGCCTGAGGGTGCTCAAAAAAAGGGGAGAGCTGATGCCGCTTCTCCATCATGAGATTCATGATGCATATGCAGCCTGGATTACGAAACCTGAGGCCATCTCTTGAAACTTGATCCTATTTGTTTCTGCAAGGCAATAATCCATCCCCGCCTTCCTGCTGTCCTGGCTTTGGTGGCGGTCTTGCTCTGTTTGCCTGCCCTGTGGGTTGGCTTTCAGTGGGATGATTACGCCCACCAGGTGGCGCTGCATCAGTTTCCTGAAACCCGTCAACTTGCACCTTCGCCCCTGTTCATGTTTTCCTTTGCCGATGGGGATATTGCTCGGAATCATCGGCTGATGGAAGCCGGATGGCTTCCCTGGTGGTGTCTGGAAAATCTGCGGATGGCGTTTTTCAGGCCGCTGACCGCTCTGACGCATTGGCTGGACCATCTTCTCTGGCCCGATTCTCCTGTCATGATGCATGTTCACAGCCTGGTATGGTTTGGTCTGCTGGTTTATACCGCTGCGATATTGTACAGACAGATCATGGGAACGGCCTGGATTGCGGGAATGGCTGCGCTGCTGTTTGCACTCGATGATGGACACGGGGTTCCGGCCGGCTGGATTGCAAACCGGAACGCGCTGATCGCTTCTGTTTTTGTGATACTGACGCTCGTTTTTCATGATCTATGGCGGAAAAACAGCCGGATATCAGGCGCCGTGATTGCGCCGATATTCTTTTTGTGCGGCCTTCTTTCCGGAGAATTGGCTCTTGCCGGAACCGGGTATCTTCTGGCCTATGCTCTTTTCCTGGATCATGGAACATGGACCAGACGGTTTGTCAGCCTGATGCCATATGGTGTGGTCGGTGTTTTATGGCTGATGATGTATCGCATGATGGGTTTTGGGGCTTTTGGTTCTCACTGGTATGTCGATCCGATCAGAGATCCGGGTGAATTTTTTCTGGCATTGCTGGTGCGCGCCCCAATTCTTCTCATGGGCCAGTTGGGATTCATTTCCTCAGATATCTATATGACCCTGTCTGTTTCAGCCACCTATTTTTTATGGGGAATCTCCGTCATTTTTCTGATGGTTCTGTTCTGGGGAATCTTTCTGGTTGTGAAAACAAATTCGCAGGCACTGTTTTGGGCTTGTGGCATGTTCCTGGCTATACCACTGGTCTGCACCACTTTTCCGTTTGACCGGCTGATGATGTTGTCAGGCCTGGGGTCAATGGGCATTCTGGCAATATTTCTGAAAGATGCCGTGGCCTGCAACCGGTTTACCCGCTTGATGCTGCCGATCGGCGATCCAAAGGAATTGCCATCAATATCCTGGCGGAGTTCATTTACAGGCGTACTGGCTGTATTGATCATCGGTGTTCATCTGGTCATGTCTCCGCTGTCCCTGCCCGCCAGAGCATGGAGCACTGCGTTGCTGGGGAAAATGATCAGGAACCTGCATCGAGTGGTGCCTGCAGACACCGTTCTGAATCAGCAGGATATGGTTATTGTCAACTGTCCTTCTTCGACCATCGGCGGATTTTTTCTGTCAGCCGTTCGGCTGCTGAATGGAGAGTCCGTTCCGAGGCGTGTCCGTGTGCTGTCTTCCACCATTTATTCTGTTGAGATAACCCGTACGGATTTACATACATTGGCTATCCGTCCGGAAGGCGGATATCTGGATTATGTCGGTGCCATGCGTTCAAAAACGGATCCAAAGCCTGTTTTTTTCCACATGGATTATATTTTTCAGCAAATGGACAGAACATTCAGAGGCACGCGATATCCTTTTGACCTGGGGCAACATATCGATCTGAATGGACTTTCCGTTACAATTAGTGAACTGACCCTGGACGGACGGCCGGCAGAGGCGGTATTTCGTTTTTCAGTGCCGCTGGAAGATGCATCCCTGAGATGGCTCCAGTGGCAAAATGATACATTGGTACCGTTTTCACTGCCTTCAATCAATGAAACCCGCCAGCTTCCCGCTCCGAAACTCACTTACTGGTAATAACAGATGGCGGTGTGTGAAAGAGAAAAACGTACTATTTCTATCGTCACCTGAGTGAGAATATCCAAAATGAATCATCGTTCTGGAAAAAACACCTGTAAAATTGTCTTATAACTGTTATTTCAGCAAAATTTGTGCTATATTTGCCTATTGTATCTTGTCTCTTGAATCGTTATTTGGAGCGCTGAATCTATTGTTAAGGAGAATAAAGTGACAGGAAGAGATGTGTATATTTCAGGGATCGGTTCCTTCTCACCGGGCAACCCCGTGCCTTTTGATCAGATTGAAGATGTTTTGGGAAGAATTACCGACGCCCCTCCAAAGCTGTTGAAGCGAATTGACAAAATACGTCCCCTGATGAAGGAATTAATGGGTGTCGAGTATTCGTATTATGCAATAGACCCAGAAACCAGGCAGGCGACCGAATCAAACGTTTCCATGTCTGTTAAGTCAGCCCGGCTCGCCCTGGATGATGCAGGGATGATTCCTGAGGATGTCGATTTGCTTATCTATGCAGGCATCCTTTATGATCACATGTGTCCGCCCTCCAGCGTGCTGGTGCAGGATGCATTGAATATTCCTTACTGCGCGGAGATATCCATTCATTCTAACTGTACAGCCATTTATAAGGCGATTCAGGTGGCATCTGATCTGATTGCAAACGGTCGCTACAGAAATGCTCTGATTGTGACATCACAGCTTTCATCAACATTTTTGAGAGCCGAATATTTTAATCAAAAAGCACTTACGGAAAATCAGGCCATTTTGCGCTGGTTTCTCAGCGACGGTGCCGGCGCCATGGTCCTGACCCACCATAAACCTGAATCAGCCTGCCTGAAAGTGGTGGACACCTATCTGGAGTCAGTTGGAGCGGGAATGGAGCCAGCTATGAAAATGTCGTTTGGTGCCGTCAATTGGAAGATTTTGGATATTTATGAAAATGGCTGGCATCACCTGACACAGGATATAACATCAGTCTCAAAAATAGCCCCTGAGCTTTTCGGAAAAGGGCTTAAGTCAATGCTGGACAAAACCCAGATAGATATCTCCACGGTGAAATGTTTTTTTGCCAACATCCCAACCAAGCATATGATGGATTTGGGTGTAAAGAATTTAAGGAAAAATGATTTTAAAAATAACGACTTGGTTATTTATTCCAAACTGGCCACGCGGGGATATCAGGGGGCGCCGGCCATCATCATCGCTCTGGATGACTACATGAAAGATCCTCCCCTGAAGCCAGGAGACAGGATCGCCAGTTTTGTTACGGAATCCAGCAAATGGATGCATGCCGGATTCATCTTTGAATATTGTTAACCTTTATGGAGACTGCTGTTCTGACCCACATCAAAGTATCTACTGAAATTGAATCTTCTCCGATAGGCATTTTAATTCCCGGAATCGGCATTTCTTATACGGATGCTGTAAGATCCATGAAAAATGACTCCCGGTTTCAGCAATATTGTCAGATCGCCGGAATCGATGCCGGTTATCTGAATGATCAAACGCTTCAGTACGAGAGCAACGACACCCTGGACACCCAGAAACTGTCTTATGTGGTCAATTGTGTGATGTGCGACCTGTATAAGAAAAGGCAAATACGACTGGATTATGTAGTTGGATACAGTATGGGCATTTATGCCGCGCTGTATTGCGGCGGCTATTATGCATTTGAAACCGGATTGCACATTCTTGAAAAAGCATTTGAACTGATCAGCGCCTATTGCAAGTCCACGCCGTATGACTATGCAATGGGGTTGATACTGGGATTAACCGAATCCGAAATCCGGGGGTTGCTGTTCAGCGATGTGGGAGAAGGCGTTGATATCGGGGTCTACAATGGAAAGCGCGGTTTTGTCATTGCAGGCATCAGGGGAAAAGTTCATTTATGTCTGCAAAAAGCCCGTGCATCCGGAGCTATCGGTGTTAAGGTTATCCGGACCCCTTATCCGTATCACTCGCCGCTGTTAAATCATGTTTTCCCGTCATTTTTCCGGTTTCTGAATACCCAATATTTTACAGTTCCATCTCATAAAGTGCTTTCGCCCATTGACGGCGATGAGGTGACCGTAGAGAATGCGGCCAATGTCATTGCAAAAGCACTTTGTACCCCCCTCCATTTTGAGAAAGTGATCCACGTTCTGACTATCGATCATCATGTGCAACACTGCTATGAAACCAGTCCGAATAAAACCATGCGAAATCTGGTTCGATATATCAACCGGAATATTCATATTCACTTTCTTGAAGAGAATGCGGGATGAAATCTGATTCCAGCCAGAAGAGCCGCTAATCAGAATATTGTGGGTGCATTGGGTCACCTCTGAGTTCATCGGAGCGGATTCCTATTCTGGAGATTTGTAATATGCCGAATTTGATATTGAAAGTTGTATGTGCTTTTCTTCTGTTTGTGATTGCCGGTGTAGAAAATTCATCCGGCCAGATGACTCCAAGAGAAATATTGGCCCGTGCCGATATGGCCAGAGGTAATCTTGAAGGGGTGAAATGGCTGGTCCATGTTGTCTCTATCGAAAACAATACAAGCCAGGACCGGAGCCTGAATGTTCTTGCTAAAGGATATGATTTTCTGGGTGTCATGATTGAACCCCCGAAAGTCAAGAATCAAAAAATCATCATGATTGACCATAACATGTGGTACACCAAGCCCGGGGTGAAGAAACCAGTCCCGATATCTTCCCGGCAGAAGCTGATCGGCGGCGCCGCCTATGGGGACATCGCCGCAACCAATTATGCGGATGATTATACGCCGAATCCAATGCCTGATGAGACCATCAATGGCGAATTGTGTTATGTGTTCGATCTGAAGGCTGCAAGTAAAAAATCGACTTATGATCTGATTAAATACTGGATATCAAAAGAGCGAATGGTCGGAGTAAAGTCCGAGTTCTATACCGTTTCCGGAAAACTCTTTAAAACTGCTGTATTTGAATATGATAACCAGATTGTCATAGAGAATAAACCCAATCCTTTCATCTCCAGGATGACCATCACGGACGCCCTGGTTGAAGCGAACATCACCACCCTGATTTTTAGCAATAACCAGTTGGTCAGGATTCCGGATTCAGCATTTGATATGAATGTTTTTTCAGAGCAATAGGAAGTCGGGGGCCAACTCTGCGGTGTTTTCATGGAATGCATTCTGCATCACGTTTTTACTGGCGGTTTTCGGAATCTGGGGACCTCTGAAGACGTTTTCAGCCGAACCCCCGTTCCTTCCGGCTGCAGAAAAAACGCAGCAATCCGCTGATTCGGCCTGGACAGGCGAGTTGGCGGAAGGATTTAACTACCTGTTTAAGACATTGCTTTCGGGATCGGTAATTCAGCCTGCGGATTCATCGCAAAACCCCCATAACGATTTTCTTCAGATTCCGCACTATGCATTTAAATATGAATTCCGTCCGGACTTCTCCCTGGCGTTTCGTCAGATTAAATTGAGTATTAAACCCAGATTTGTCGGAACCTGGCAGGATTGGGAGGATGGTTCGCAGAAAGGCCAGAGTAAAACCGATGATGATATCTACATCAATGAATGGCTGGCCAGCTACAAGCTCCATGAAAACTGGTTCGTATCGTATGGAAGGGAGAACCTTCAGTGGGGGCCGTCGTTTCTGTTATCGCCATCCAACCCGTTTTTCAGGGATAACGGGCAATCCAATCCCAGGCAGGAGGTGAGGGGAATGGATTTTGTGCGGTCCGTCTGGGTCATGAATCCGGCGTGGACCCTGTCGTTAATTGACAATGTCGGTGAGGGGGCACAGACTTTCCTCTATGAATTCGAACCCACCTATGCGATTAAAATAGACTACACGACATATCAAAAATACGCCAGCCTGATCGGTTCCTATACTGAAAACGACCGGTTTCATCTCGGCGGTTTCGGGGGATGGACTGTATCCGATGGTTTGATGCTCTACACCGAGGGAAGCCTTTCCATGGGCACAAATGCTCTGTATCCCCGAAAGTTATATATTCAACCACTTGACCTGGAGCTCATTCGAATGGTGGCTGCAGAGGAGGATTCAACAGCCCTTGAAACAATATGGCTGTTTGGCGGATCCTACACCTTTTTATCCGGCCAGACGATCGCCGCGGAATATGTTTTCAATGGACCGGGATATTCCCGTGAAGAGGCTGAATCATACTATCAATTCAGACGGGTGGCTTCCCGATTTTATGATTTTCGTTACCCTATCGGAGATCTGTCGAAGCTGGGCCTGCTTCATACGCTGGACCCCAAATTAAGGCTTCTCCGGCAGAATTATCTCATGCTGCAGTATCTGCAAACACAAATCTGGGAAAAACTGAATCTGCTGATTCGCTGTACCATTAATCTGGATGACGCTTCCAGCCAGCTTATTTACAATTTGGGATACGATCTTGGAGATCATACGCAGCTTTACCTGATTGGAAATCAGAACATCGGAAATACGGAAACCGAATTCGGATCGATTTATCAATATGGCATATCACTTGGTATTGAATACGTTTTTTAGAGGAGGGAAACATGGCGGTGATTGATTATATTGTGGATGGACAGGTGGCGGTTATCACCCTGAACAGCGGAGAAAACTGCTTTAATCCATCATTTCTGCAACGTTTTTTATCCGTTCTGGATGAAGTTGAAATCAAAACCGAAGCCACAACGCTTGTGGTCACATCATCTCACGAAAAGATTTTCTCCAATGGCATCGATCTGGAGTGGCTGGTTCCGGTCATTCAGAGCGGGGATGTCCAGGGCGCAAAGGCATTTTTCTATCTGTTGAACCGGTTATTTAAACGTATTGTCACCTATCCCCTGGTGACTGTTGCCGCGATCAACGGCCATGCCTTTGCAGGCGGCGCCATCCTGAGCTGCGCATTCGATTTCCGGTTCATGCGCTCGGACAGAGGGTTTTTCTGCTTTCCGGAAGTGGACCTGGGAATTCCGTTTATGCCGGGCATGAACGCCCTGCTGAAAAAGGCCATTCCCATGTATAAACTCGAGGAAATGGAATATACCGGAAACCGTCTGACAGCCGCGGTCTGCGAACAGCATCACATCATTACCCAGGCCTGTTCCATGAAAGATCTGATGCCGCAGGCCCTGTCATTTGCGAAATCCGTGAATAAGAAGCGGGCCATCGTCCAGGAGATGAAAATCAGGCTGAACAAGGACATCGTCCATGCCATCGATGTCGAAGATGTGCCGTATATCGAGTCCGGCGAATTCAATATCGGATAACCTGTCATGGTCAGTTGGCAGCAACCTCTTTAATCGTTGAAAAAGGCACCTGATGAAATTCCTGATAACTGGCGGAACCGGATTTGTCGGATCATTTCTGACACAGCAGCTACTGCAGAACAAACATGAAGTCACCGTTATCGGGCGCTCATCGGCGCCTGTTGTTCATTCCGGGCATTTTCATGCGATTTCTGCGGATACGGCCCGAAAAGGTTCCTGGCAGAATGCGCTGAAGGATGTGGACGCGGTGGTCAATCTGGCGGGAATGTCCATTTTTCAACGCTGGACGCCCGCCTACAAGCAGCAGATCTACGACAGCCGTATTCTCACCACACGTCACGTTGTCGAGGGGATGACCGGCGATCGTCCTCAGACCCTGATCAGCACATCCGCGGTCGGCTATTATGGCAGCAGAGGGGATGACATCCTTTCGGAAACCGAACCCTGCGGCAGGGATTTTTTGTCCCGGGTGGGAAAAGATTGGGAGCACGAGGCATTTGAAGCAGAGAAAAAGAATGTCCGGGTCGTTGCTGCGCGTTTTGGCGTGGTGCTGGGCAGGTCAGGCGGCGCGCTGAAGCAGATGGCGGCGCCGTTTAAGTGGTTTGTCGGTGGGCCGATGGGCAGCGGTCTGCAATGGTTTTCCTGGATACACATCGCGGACCTGCTGGCCGGCCTGATGTTTGTGCTGGAAAATCCGAAGATTCAGGGGCCGGTGAATCTTTGTTCGCCGGTTCCGGTTACCGGCGGGGAGCTGGCCAGGACCCTGGGCGCCGTCCTGGGCAGACCCGCCGTCATCCCCGCGCCTTCAATGGCGCTTCGGCTCATTTTAGGGGAATTTGCCGAAACGCTGCTGTCCAGCCAGCGGGCCATTCCGGAAAAACTGCTCAAGTCCGGCTTTGTATTCGGATTTCCAGACTTGAAAGATGCGTTAACCGATCTGTGCCAGCCCCAGTTCAGCTAATTTTTCGACGGATGGAATCCCATTGGGGGTCCATCCCCGGAAACGGTAATAGGTATCCAGCATTTCTTCCAGATGACAAACCTTTCCTTTGGATGGGCCGGCGGGCATGGGTTCAGCGGTCATTCGAGGGGGAAGGGTATCCTGTTTTCGGTCGAACCCGGCCCGGTTGATAAACATCCGCTCGGCATTGAAAATGCGCTCTCCTGCGATTTCAAGCTCTTCCAGTGTATAGTTGGCGCCGGTGGCGGCGTTCAACAGCTCCATAATGCCTGTTGGACGAAGGTTCAGCGTGGGTTCCACCAGATACCGAACCGAAAAAAACACGCAAAGACCGGCAGAGTCAATAATGGAAAAAATATTCTGCCACCTGGCGACCATCTCGGATTTGTCTTCCCAGGAATGGGGATCAACGGGATGGGGGACTCCCAGAAGCTCGCAGTATGCCGTATCTCCGCGCATGTGAGAGGCCCCGATGGGAGAGGTGGCGTAATTCAGCCCCAAGCCCTGCACGCCCCGGGGATCATAGCCGGCAAAATCCATGCCCTTGGATACCATGGCCAGTTCCGGATGGCCATATCGGGAGGCCAGCCTCAGGCTGCCTTCGGCCAGGATGTCGCCGAAGCCTTCCCGATATGCGGTCTGGCGAACCAGAGACACAACGGCATCCCCATCTCCCCACGCCAGTGAGCGTCCGATTTCAGCAACCGGCAGAAATCCTTTTTCAACAAGTTCCATGGTGCACGCAATGGCCGATCCCATGCTGATGGTATCCAGACCCAGCTCATTGCAAAGGTAGTTGGCCTTGGTCAGCGCAGCCAGGTCGCTGACCCCGCAGTCTGATCCCAGGGCGTAAACCGTTTCATACTCCGGTCCTTCGCCCTCGCCCTGATAGGGGCCGTCCGGAATGCGGGTTACTCGTCCACAGGCAATGGGGCAGCTGAAACAGGGCTTTGCCTTTATCAGATATTTTCGGGTGAGCGTTTCTCCATAAATGGATTCCCATCCGTCAAAGGTTCCCTGCTGAAAATTGTGCGTGGGGAAAACGCCGAAATTCTGGGTTCCCACAACCGTTATGGCTGTTCCGTGAAGCCTTAAAGCCGACGGGTTCACGCGGGTGGCCTCTTTGAATTTATCCCGGTATCGGTTGCTGACAGCTTTAAAAGCGGCTTCATCCGCCAGCGGGACATCGAATTTTCCGCGAACAACGATGCCTTTGAGGTTTTTACTGCCCATCACCGCGCCGACGCCTCCGCGTCCGGCAGCTCTGTCCCTGTCATTCATGATGGATGCGATCTGTGACAGATTCTCTCCGGCAGGGCCAATCACCGATGTTTTGGCTTTTTCGTCGGTTTCCGATTTTAAGATATCATCGGCCTCATGGGTGGTTTTCCCCCAGATATGTGAAGCAGGCCGCAGTTCAGCCTGCTCCCCGTTTATCCAGAGGTACACCGGTTCGGAAGATCTCCCCTCAAGAATAATGGCGTTACAGCCTGTTTTTCTGAGTTCTGCCGGAAAATTTCCGCCGGAATTGGCGCAGGTAATGGCACCGGTCAATGGGGATTTGGTGGTAACCATATATCTGGCGCCGGTAGGCGCCAGGGTTCCGGTCAGAGGGCCGCAGGCCAGGATCATTTTGTTTTCAGGTCCTAGTGGGTCACAGAGCGGATTGACTTCCTTAAGTAAATAATAAATCCCCAGGCCCCTTCCGCCGATATAGTCCCTGGCGACTTTGGAATCCAGAACCTCCCTGGATATCGCCGCGCTGGTTAAATTGACCCTTAAAATGACGCCTCTTAAACCTTGCGATGGGTTTGGTTTATCGGACATTTTTCTTCTCTACCTTCTGAAATTCAGCAGTGATTCTGTCGGACTATAAGGACATCGCGCCTTCGATGACGGTCTTATCGGGAACAGCGACCGGCCTGCTGCCGGAGTTCTGAATGACGACGTTTCCTTTCATAGCAATGTGATTCCCGAAAAAAACATCGCCTCTGACAGTCAGCGATTCGCAGTTCAGCAGAGATGGCGGGCCATAAGGGAATCTTTTCCCAAATTCATCAATTCGGCCATAATATTTGGGGTCCAGATCTATTTGAATCTGATCCAGCCGGCGTTCCGGGTTGACTTCCAGACCGCAGGTGCTGGAATAGGTAAAGCAATCCGATCGAATGGCCAGAAGTTCGTTGCATTTTTTGACCGGGTAAAAGCGGGATCTGGGGACAACGACTGCCGCCGCACCTTCAAAAAGCGAGATGGCCGAGCCCATGGCTGTTTCAATCTGGTAGACGGCTGGGCTGTTGTCGTCACGGGGATTCAGGGGCTTGGGATTCAGGATCATGGGCAAGCGAACATTTCCCTGGGTATCAATCAACTTTTTGACATATTCCAGGTTGACCCAGATGTTATTGGTATTAAAATACCGGTAACGGGTGATGTCTCTGCTGATATCCAGTTCATCATCCGGGCACTGGGCAACTTCACGCAAGAGGAGTCTTCCGTCCCGGTGAAATGCCAGATGCCCGCCTTTAAAATCCACAGGGGTCCGCATCGACACTTCCATCATGAACGGGAGCGCTTTTTCAGAAAAATATCCCAGCAATTTTTCGTCCATCGTGGCGCCGAGATTGTCCGAATTGGCGATGAAGGCGTAACGAATCCCTTCTTTCAGCAATTGGTCCAGTACGCCGGAAGTGTAAAGCGCGGCATAAATATCCCCATGCCCCGGGGGATTCCATTCCAGATCCGGATTAATTGGCCAGATGGCCGGCGAAAAATCGCTTTGCAGGATCTTGGGGAATTTGTTCTGCATAAAACACAGCGGAGATTGTTTTAAATGAAGCAGATTCAATGTCGCCAATGTGTCGGCATGGGTATTGAAGCTGTTCATGAATGCCAGGCGGACGTGGCGGATCTTAGCCTGCTGGACAATGATTTCCAGGAAAGATTTCCCGTTCCGGGCCTCCAGCAGGGATTTGGCGCAGGTAAGGCCCATGCTGGTTCCCAGTCCGCCGTTCAGAACGATCATGACCGCGTGGGGCAGCGCCTTTTTGCCGGCGTTGGTGAAAGAATCAAATCGCGCGGCATCGGCGATTTCACGGGATTCAACCGGCCGGATATCTTTGTTGAATATCCATCCCTTGTCCCCGGTCAGTACGCTATCATAGTACCAGGCAAAGGTGTCTATGACAACGGGCTGAAGCCCGGCTGTTTTCATTTTCGAGATAAATGCAGGAAGATGTCCGGATTCAACAGCCATGATATTGATATCTCCTCTGATCCATGAATAACGTCAGGTAGATGACGGGTGCCGGGTGCTGATGTTATAAGACAGATGACAGAGGGCAGAAAAAAGGGGTTCTCCGGTGTCCGCCATCTGTCGTCTGCTTGATGTCATCCGATTCCTTCAATCCACCCCATGGTATCCGGGGCCTTACCATACTGGATATCGGTCATGGCTTTATACATCTTGTTGGCGATTGGCCCGACCGTGCCATCTCCGATCGAAATGACCTGCTCGCCGTATTTGAGCTCGCCTACGGGAGAAATGACGGCGGCCGTGCCGGAACCGAAAATCTCCTGCAATTTTCCGGAAGCATGGGCAGCCATCACTTCGTCGATGCTGATCTGGCGCTCGGCTGTTTTGAGCCCCCAAACCCTGGAAAGCGCCAGAACGGAATTGCGGGTGATACCCGGCAGGATGCTGCCGTTCAGAGCCGGGGTGATGATCTCGCCATCAATCACAAAGAAGATGTTCATGGCGCCGACTTCTTCAATATACTTCTGCTCCACCCCATCCAGCCACAACACCTGAGTATAACCTTTTTTATGTGCGACATCCGCCGCAAACAAGCTGGCCGCATAATTGCCCGGTGTTTTGGCTTCCCCGACGCCTCCGCGCACTGCCCGGACATGATTGCGGGTGACCCATATCTTGACGGGATTGAATCCGGCGGAATAATATGCGCCAACCGGTGACAGAATGACAAAAAAACGGTAGGTGTGGGACGCCCTGACCCCCAGAAACGGATCTGTGGCAATGATCGTCGGGCGGATATACAAGGATGTGCCGGGTGCCCCGGGAACCCAGTCTTTTTCAAGCCGGATCAATTCTTTTAACGCCTCAACCCCAAAGGCCTCATCAATCTCGGGAATGCACAGCAGATGGGAGGAGCGGTTCAGCCGTTTGTAATTGTCCCCGGGCCTGAAAAGCTGAATAGCGCCCGAGCCGGTCCGGTAAGCCTTGAGCCCTTCGAATACCGCCTGGCCGTAGTGAAGCACCATGGTGGCCGGATCCATTTGAATCGGCGCATAGGGCTCAATTCGGGGATTGTGCCATCCCTTGTCCGGATGGTAATCCATGTTGAACATGTGATCCGTGAAAATGGTTCCAAACGCCAGTGGATTGGAAACATCAGGCTTTGCCTTTAAACGGTCCGCTTTGGTGATGGTCAGTTGCATATCCGCCTCCTAATAATATCCTTCGCAATATCCCGCCCTGTTGGGGCCATATAAAAAAGTCGGTTTTTGGCAACAGCGGCAGTGAGTGTCAACCTTAGTTGCCAAAACCCCTTATGGACTGATAGCGATTGTTGTGATTAAAATCAAGGACTAATATGAATGGATATGAAAATAAATCAATTTTATGAGCGGGTTTGGTATGATTTTTTCCAGGGGGAGCGTTGAATCTCGTTATAATTGGAAAGCGCCAGATACAGTGCGCCGACAGCCAGTTCCGCACAATGAAAGTGATCTTCCGGAAGCGTTTCCAGGTATTCGGCGACAGTTTCAGGGGTAATTTCCCATGCCTCGCCGATCGTTTTTCCCTCGGCAAGAAAGGCAACCGTATTGGCGCAGGCGGCCGTATTCATACAACCCGTGGTATGAAACGAAACGGAGTCAATCGTATCTCCACGGGTTTTGAGAAAAATCTCGGTTGTATCCCCGCAATCGCCTGTTTTTTTACCATATCCATCCGGTGCGGCAAGGATCTCGCACCGGTCGGTTCGAAAAGCCATTTCCAGGTATTTCAGGGAATGGCTCTGCCAGAAATCATTCGGATCTTCGCTCATCATTTGTAATCTCGTGTTTTCGTGCAACAATCAACCAAAGGCGGCATCGGGCATGTCCATGACTGCACTGCTGCCAACGGATATGGCCTTCATCCTGCCAAGTGTTCCGGGAAGAACCGAAAGCATGTAGTATTCGGCGCATCGCAGCACGCCTTCATAAAATACAGCTTGTTTGTGATCCTGTACAGCTTTTTTTCGGGCCGAGTCATCCAGACTTCCGGCAAGTGTTTCCAGTTTCGGGGCGGCGACGGTTGCCCGCCACAGATGCATCCAGGCCATGATGACATCGCCTGTGACTTCAAGAAAAGGCTGTGCAAAGGAAAAGGCTGTCATCACCTTCGGGGACATGGCATTCATTCCCAGAGCCATGGCGACTTCGCCAAGCCGGTTCACTGCTTTTTCCATCTGCTCCGCCAGGGGGTTCAGCGCAGGGAAGGACCTGGCTGTCTCAATGGTTTTTTGAATTTCCTCAAGAAGGCTCATGAAATACTTGCCTTGTTTCATCCCCAGTTTTCTGCCCAGAAAGTCCATGGCCTGGATGCCGTTGGTGCCTTCATAAATGCTGGTGATTTTGCAGTCGCGAAGGAGTTGCTCCACCGGATATTCCTGGGTATAGCCGTATCCGCCGTAAACCTGAACCGCCTGGGTGCAGACTTCAAAGGCCCTGTCCGTGCAATATGCCTTGATCACCGGCATCAGGATTTCGATCAGTCCCTGATGGCGGTCTTTGGTCTCCGGATCAGTCGAAGTCGCCACCCGGTCAAAGCAGGAGCCGACATAATACAGAAAGCTGCGCATGCCGTCCACATTGGCCTTCATCCACAGCAGCATTCTGCGGACATCCGGGTGGTTGATGATGGGAGTCGACGGGGCGGCCGGGTCCATCATGGACAGCAGAATTTTCCCCTGAACCCTCTGTCTGGCGTAATTCAGCGCATGCATATAGGCGGCGCTGGCCATGGAAAATCCCTGGAGGCCCACTCCCAGCCTGGCTTCATTCATCATGTGAAACATGGCCCTCATGCCCTTGTTTTCCTCTCCCAGCAGAAAGCCCCGGCATTTGCCCTTTCCCCCGAGGGTCAGGCTGCAGGTGGCGCTGCCGTGAATCCCCATTTTTTCTTCAATGCCGGTGCACACGACATCGTTTGGCTCGCCCAGGGCGCCGTCATCATGGACCCAAATCTTGGGAACGATGAACAGGGAGATCCCCCGGGTTCCGTCAGGCGCGCCTTCAATGCGGGCCAGGACCGGATGAATAATGTTTTCGGTGAGATTCTGCTCGCCCCCGGTGATAAAGATCTTGTTGCCCGTGATGCTGAAAGTCCCGTCCGGATTTCTGGCGGCGGCAGTGGTCAGGGCGCCGACATCCGATCCTGCCTGAGGTTCGGTAAGCAGCATGGATCCGCCCCATTTTCCGGAGTACATGTTTTTAAGAAAGAGTTGCTTTTGAATCGGGGTTCCAAAGACTTCAATGAGTTTTCCGGCGCCGTGGCAAAGGCCTGGATACATGCCGAAAGCGCAATTGGCGCCGTTGAAATATTCCGCGATGGCCAGCGCAACGGTAACCGGCAGCCCCTGTCCGCCGACCGCAGGATCATCCAGCATCGCGATCCATTCGCCTTCCCGGTACAGCTTGAATGCCCGGTGAAAGGATTCCGGCACCTTGACGACACCGTTTTCAAACCGGCATCCTTCCCGGTCCCCTGCAGCGTTGATGGGCAGCAGTTCTTTGACTGCCAGGTTTCTGGCCTCGGTTATTATCAAATCAAGGGTTTTTCGATTGAATCCGGCAAATTTTTCATTCTTGATCAGCTTTTCCACTTCAATTTGTTCATAGAGGACAAAATCCATGTCCCGTCGATCCGATATTTCCTGTGCCATTTTCCGTGTACTCCTGATATGGTTGAAGACAGGCTGAAGGCAAAGACTTAAGGCTGAAGTTATTCTCGCCACATTCAGCCTTCCGTCAGCCTGTCCGGGCTGTGACTGTTATAGAATAAATCTGGAGATGATCTCCTTCATGATTTCGGTGGTGCCTCCGCCAATGGAAAGAACCCGGTTGTCCCGGTAAAGCCGCTCGACCAGATACCCACGCATGAAACCGTATCCGCCGAAAATCTGGACCGCGTCATACGTGACCTTGTCGCTGACATGGCATGCAAAGTTCTTGGCCATGGAGATTTCCTTGATCTGATCCACGCCGGCATCGATCTTGGCGGCTACCCGGTATGTAAATTCCCGGCTGACTTCAATCAGCGTCGCCATATCCACCAGCTTGTGCCGGGTGACCTGAAAGGATTTGAGGGGTTTGCCGAAAGCCTTGCGCTCTTTTGAATACTGAAGGGAAGCTTCCAGTGCAAGTTGAGCGGTCATGTTGGCGATGATCGCCAACTGGAGCCGCTCGGACTGAAAATTTCCCATGATGCCGTAAAATCCCTGATTTTCCTCTCCCAGCAGATTGTCCACCGGAACCCTGCAGTTGTCAAAATAAATCTGCGCCGTATCCGATGACCACCACCCGGTTTTTTTCAGCTTTTCGGATACGGAATAGCCCGGAGTTTCGGATTCGATGACCAGTAAGCTGATGCCGTGCGCGCCTTCTTCTCCGGTCCGGACCGCACAGGTGATCTGATCGGCCCTGCAGCCGCTGGTAATAAAGGCTTTGCTGCCGTTGACAACATAATGGTCGCCGTCCCGGAGTGCAGTGGTCTGAAGATTGGCCACATCCGAGCCGCCGCCCGGTTCGGTAATAGCCAGGGCCGCAATTTTTTCTCCTGCCAGAACCTGGGGCAAAAAACGTTTTTTCTGCGCTTCCGTGCCCAATCGGACGATCGGCGGAAGGGCGATGTTCAGTGATCCCAGGCTGGCCACAAATCCGCCGGACCCGGATCTCATCAGTTCTTCCCAGACAGCGATCTGGAAAAAAATATCCCCCGGGGTGCCGCCATATGCTTCCGGATAACCGGTTCCCAGAATCCCGACATCCGATGCTTTTTTGTAAATGTCGCGGGGAAACTCGCCGGCTTCTTCCCACTCTTCGATAAACGGCGTGATTTCTCCGGCGACGAACTCTTTGACGGAACGGCGAACCAGTTGATGCGATTTGCCGAAATATTCCTGAAATCCGGATTGATCCTTGAATTCATATGTCATGGCGCGTCCTGATAGTCTGTGTAAAAGTAATGAATTTTCACGATAAAAATGATTCTACTCGGGTAATGGCGCCGGTGGAATGACCAGGGCGGAGCCTTCGGCCACGAGTTCCCCTTTCTGGTTGGTCCAGGTCAGCGCCATGCGCACCCACCGTTTCTTTTCGATTTTTTCGATAATCTCGCCGGTTGCGGTTATGGTGTCACCAAAATATGTCGGCGCTCTGAAGCGGGTGTTGACTTCAAGGGCAACGGTGCCCAGTCCGGGCAGTTTCATGCCCAGAACCGGCGCGATCAGGCATTGGGGAAGGGCGCCGTGGGCGATCCGGGTGCCGAACGGTGTTTTCTTGGCAAATTCCTCATTCAGGTGCATGGGGTTGAAATCCCCTGAAATTCCGGCGAACAGGTAAACATCGGTTTCAGAAATGGTCTTGGTGAACGAGGCGGACATGCCGATTTCCAGTTCATCGAAGGTGAAGCCCAGTTCGATTTTGGATTTTTCATCGGGACGGAAGTGATCGATGTCCATGAGGGTGGATGTGGTCTTTTTGGCAAACACGGCCTTGACCTTGAGTCCGGGTTTCATCTGGCTGATGGGAATGCCCTTGATGATGTGGGTCAGGGGGGTGTCCGCGCCGTCAAGCCGGATCTGCGCCAGAATGTACGGCGGTTTGACGGGCTGATAAGGCTCTTCATAACGGATAACCGTAAAATTGGTGACGGACCCGGTGGGTTTCAGCTCCACCCAGTTGTCTGCCAGTTTGGAAAAGCATTTTTCGCAGGTGGATCGGGGTGGAACAAACACGCTGTTACAGGTCGTGCATTGGACGCCCAGGATCTTTTTCTCATCCCGAAGGGCGATCAAAAACCGGCTTCCGGTTCTGCCGGCAAAATATTGATAGGGAAGGGCCAGCTTGCCTTCCACGACAAAACAGTCTGTTCGCATGGTCTCTCCTTAATCGATGATCTCAAAATATAGAATGTCATTTACCGTGCCGGTGCGCCGGTCATTCCAGACAGGGCGCACCCGGGCGCCTCTTTTGACCCGGTCAATGTCCGATGCTTTCAACTCGTGCCAGAATGTCTCATGATCCCTGCACCCATCCAGAAGGAAATGCGCTGAAATATAAGGGGTTTCCCGGCTTTCTCCGGTCAGGGGGTCAGGACTGGCATAATAGGTGATATCCGGTGTGGTAATGACGCCTTCGGGTCCGACTTCAACCCAATCGGTTGCCCGGATACGGCATTCCGCGCAGATTTCACGGGGAGGAAGCTGAAGTCGGCCGCATTTCGGGCATTTGTTGGCCAGAATCTTTTTTTCTTTCAGAGCATTCAGAAATTTTCCCATGACCGGGCCTGTAGCAAACCGCTGGGAAATGGACAGCACTTGCTTCAGAACGATCAACTCTTCCGGTTTTTCCTCCGGCTTCCCGGCTGCATTGGGGGGGGTGTATTTTTTAAAGAAACGGGTGGCTTTGGTCAGAAGGCCCAGGTCCCCTTCGATCTTGAGGCGTCCCGAGGAAAATGCCGTCATGCCGTCCAGTTTTCCCAGAGTGATATCGATCCAGTCCCTTGCCGAAATGGTGGTGGTGACCTGCGGGTCATGCAGGCCTTCCAGGACTTTTACGGCGCCGTTTTTGACGGAAACGGTCCAGTTGCCCCCACCGGAGCCGGTGATGACATAGCCGTAATTGGCGGTGATGTCCTTGACGCCGTCCGGGTTGACGCGGGACTCCATGGTGCTGAAAATATCGGCAACGGTTGCCTCCGGACCCGTGCTTTTTTTGGCTCTGAGTTCCAGCCCCCATTTGCGAAGATCTTTTTTCAGCACTTTTCCGATCGGGCTTCTGGGCAGATCCTGATCCAGAATTTCGACATATTTCGGCACCTTGAAACCGGCCAGATTCTTGCGGCAGAAGTCTATGACTTCCTCCTCGGTCAGGCTGTCATCCAGAGGGATGACATAAACCTTAATTTCTTCGCCTTGAATGGCATCCGGAACGCCGATGGCTGCGGCCTCCTGAATCTTGGGGTGGGTGGCCAGCAGATTGTCGATTTCCTTGGGATAGATGTTTTCACCGCCACGGATCACCATGTCCTTGATCCGGTCCACAATGAAGATATAGCCATCTTCGTCCTTGTAGCCCACATCCCCGGTATGAAGAAATCCGTCAACGATCGTTTCCTCGGTCTCTTTTGGCCGGTTGAAATAGCCTTTCATGACCGCATCCCCGCCGACAATGATTTCACCCGTCTGATGGGGAGCACATTCATGACCGGTTTCATCTACGATTTTGACGATCTGGCCCGGAAGGGCCAGTCCGATGGAGCCGATTTTCCGTACTCCCTCCCTCGGGTTCAGGGTGGAGACGCAGGTCACCTCGGTAAGGCCGTATCCTTCAACAATCGGGATATTGAAAACTTCCTGAAACCGGTTGAACGTCTCCGGGGTGAGCGGTGCAGCACCGCAGATGCCGAATTTCAATGAGCTCAGATCGTATTTCTGACGGCTGGGATCTGTCAGCAGAATCTGATAAACAGCCGGAACCGCAGACCAGAAATTGACTTTATAGCGGTCCACCACTTCCCAGAATTCGCTGGCGCTGAAGGATTTTCGAAGGACGATGGTCAGGCCGATTCCCAGGCTGAAGGTGCAGGTGAGCATGGCATTGACATGAAACAGGGGAAGAAAACACAAGACCGTCTGGCGTTCTTCGAGCCGAAGCGCCTGCGTGACGCCGCCAACATCCGCCAGCACATTTTTGTGGGACAGCAGCACGCCCTTGGGGTTTCCGGTGGTTCCGGAAGTATAAAAAATATAGGCGATGTCCCCATCGCCGCAGGGACAGACAACCGGCGATGGATTGCCGGACTGCAGCAATTTCTGAAACGAAATGTGATCGGGTTGTGCAGAGGCGCCGACCTCAATGACGGTTTCAAGGTGCGGACAGCGGCTGCGGATTTCTTTGAGGATCGGAACGTACTGGTCTTCGATGATCAGCCCCTTTCCCCTGGAGTCGTTCAGCAGGTATTCGATTTCCGGAGCTTTCCACCAGCCGTTGATGGGACCCGCAACCGCGCCGATTTTCTGAATGGCGAAATAGGCGATCAGGGTGCCGGGGCTGTTCTGCACCAGGACATGGATAAAATCCCCTTTTTGAAACCCCAGGGACTTCAGGCTGTTTGCCAGAACGTTGACCTGGTTGCCAAAAGCCTCGTAAGAAATGGTTTCGTCATAAAACTGGAGATAGGGTTCGTTTTGATAGCGGCTGACAGCCGTGTCAAGATAAGTTCCCAGGTTCATGGGACCTCCCTTTTATAGTATGAAAATTGTCAGAATTCGGTGAAAAAAGAATCCGTTCTTCATTCGGTTGTTACCAGGGGACGTCACGGGTCAAAAGAAACAGGACGGTCCACATGGTGCCGCCAAAACCCGAAGCCATTGCCTGATTCACGGTTTTCGGGACCTGATGGTCGCCGGCTTTTACCATGATCTGAAGCGCGGCTTCGGCCACGCGAACCATGGCGGTCGCGCCGATCGGGTTTGAAGCAATGACGCCGCCCGATGGGTTGACCGGAAAAGCGCCGCTGATGGCAATGTCCTGGTTTTCCACCATCCGGATGACGGCATCCCCTTCCAGAAGCAAAAATTCCCGAAGCCAGTCCACACCCCACCAGCTCGACGGATCATACATTTCAAATATATCAATGGCCTTCAGGGGATCCGTGATGCCGTTTCGTGCAAAAAGCTTTTGCGCGGCGTAGCGGTGCGTGCTCATAACCGGCGCATTTCCAAAAACACCGAACGTTTCCTCCCGGTGAACCGTGATATGATCCTTGATCCAGGCCGGCTGAGGGCAGAGCTTTTTGGCCTTTTCCTCGGAGGCGAAAATCATGGCGCACGCCCCGTCGCTCTGCGAACACATGTGAATCATGCGAAGCTCTCCGACCAGGGCCGGTGAATTCTTGGCCAGATCATCGGCCTGGTCAAATTCAAGGCCGAGCCTGCGGTGGGCCATATCATTTTTCATGGCATGCTTGTCCATGAGAATCCGGTAAGTCATGGCAGCTTTTTTGGCCCGCTCTTCGCCGAATTCCGCAATCAGCTCCGCGGCGGTCATGCCGGTCAGGGCGCCGGTCTGAAGCTGTCTGCCCCAGAGGGGATCGGCCATGTTCGTGATGCCGCCGGTGGTGTGTCCTTCCTGAAGTTTTTCAAAACCAATGGCCAGCACCACATCATGAAGACCGGAGGCTACAAGATGGTCTGCGGCGCAGACCAGGGTGGCTCCGGTGGTTCCGCCGGTGGTGATGCGAAGCGTTTCCTTTCCATAAGCGCCGGTTCCCAGAACATGCCATAAATCCGGCTGGTGAACCATCTCGAAGAGTTCCATATTGCCGTGAAGCACGCAATCGATGTCATCCATTTTCAAGCCGGTCTGATTCAGCGCCGCCGATACCGCCTCAAAAATCATTTCCGGCTGGTTCACATCTTCTCTGTGACTGGAGTAAACGGTTTGTCCCACGCCGATGATGCCGACATTTCGGTTTTTCTTCATGTCTTTTCTCCTTTTAATCCCGTTCCAGAATGACAACGGTATGAAACTGACCTGCCGGCCCCATCACGCCATGGCTGAGCCCTTTCTTGGCCTTTGAAGCCTGGTGTGCGCCTGCCTGGCCTTTTAATTGAAGGGCGATTTCAGCCGTCCGGACCAGGCCGCCGATGATGAGCGGATTTCCCGCCAGAGTCCCGCCGGAAAGATTCACGTTAAACCGGTCGGGGCCCCCGCTTTCCAGCCATCTGCCGCCGGCACCTTCATCGCAGATCCCCAGTCCTTCCATCCACATCGGGAGTTGATAGGCATAGGGGTCGGAGACTTCGATCACGTCGAAGGCGGTTTTGGGATCGGTAATGCCGGCCCTTCGAAAAGCCCGTCCGGATGCGGCTTTCAGGGCAAAATTGGAGGTCAGGTCTCTGTCACCCAGAAAGAAACTGTCCATGCAGTTTCCCACGCCCGTAATCCATACAGGGGTATCGGTGAGCTCTCTGGCGCGGTCTTCCGCAGCAAGAATCATTCCGACGGCGCCATCTGAAACCGGGTAGGCATGAAACTGCCGGATAGGGTCGGCCAGGAAGGCGGACTTCAGGACTTCGTCCGGGGTGAGAGCCTCAACTTCAGGCGTATAAAGGTTTCTTGCCGCCTGTTTCCTGGCCCGGACAACAAGATTGGCCAGGGCTTCATCGGTGATTCCGGATTTTTCGCAGTACGCCCGTGCCTGAAGTCCGGCAGCAGCCAGAAAATCAAGTCCGACCGGGCGGGTATAAAACGGATCAAAGGCCAGGTGGGTGACCTGGTTCCGGCTGGCCGCCTGGGATTCTTTACAGTGCCCCAGGACCAGCACGATATCCGCATGCCCGGATTGAATGGCTGCCAGGCCGTAATATATGGCCTGTGCGCCTTCCTGGGCCACTTTTTCTTCGCAGCCGAAATGCGCGCCCAGCACATCGGTCATGGCATTATCCGAAATGGTCCGGGCGTCAAAGATATCATCCGATACGCTGATGCTCATGCCGATGCCGCCATTTTCCGAAAAACCCAGGCCTGTTTGACTCAGCAGCGATTCCAGCACATCCAGTGCCATGCCCTGGAAGCGCTGCTCCCAGTTGTCCCGTTTGTAGGGGGTTTGTGCAACAGCGCAAATTCCCACGCGTCTTGCCATATTTGCCTCCTGCCTAAATGTGAAAAAAAGAAAATACCTTTACAGATAGCAATTCCAGAAATCTCCGTTGCGGATCGCCCGGATGATCGCATCCTTGTCCGGAACACAGTCCATCTCCACCCATGCCCTGCCGCAGCCCATCGCGGTATGGGAATCGTCCGTTGCGATTTTGACATATGGAATCTCCGGGATGTCGTATTCCGGCGTCCTGAAGCCCTTTGAAGTGATTTCAACCGCATCCAGCGGGAATTGCCGGCCAATGGCCTGCATTCGCTCCAATACCTTGGGAATCGGCAAATCCAGCTCCGATGGGTGATTGAACACGTAAAGCGTTTCCCGATCGCCAAAAATCCGGTTAACGTGAATGTATCCTTTTTCAAAGACCGTCATTTCGACGCCGGTAAAAATGATCAGCCGGGTTCGGATCCGGGAAATTGCCGCGTAGCAATCCGGTCGAAGCAGGTAGTCGTGATCGGTCAGGGCGATGAAGTCAAAACCCAGATTTTCGTAAACGGCCACCGCTTCCGGGATGGTCAGCCTGCCGTCCGAGCATGTGGTATGAACGTGCAGAGCGCCTTTTAAATGCATAACACCCGGCTGATGCCGCCAACAATAAAATCAACGGCGTCTTTACCAATGGTTTTCAGTTCGCCGGACCGGTCCTGCCAGATCAGATAGTGATAGGCCAGCCGCTCAAACATGCCCATGATGCTGACGGCCATGACTTCTGCGGAAAGCGCGCTGGGAAAGTCCGCCTTCATGTTCTGGCCCAGGCGGATCAGGGCATTCTGAACATCGGCAATGAGACGGTCAAATATCAGCTTGCGATGGTCTTCCACCAGACTGCTCTGGCCAACGGATTCCCTGAAGATAATGGCAATGCGTTCCGGGTGTTTGGGGCAGAATTCCTCAAAAAAAATCTTTCCGGCCCGCCTGAATCCGTTCAGGCTGACATCAGCCTTTCGAAACTCCGCGCCGAGCATATCCCTGAGTTCAAATCCGATTTCATCCAGAAGCTGTATCAGGAGATCTTCCTTGTTCTTGAAATAAAAATATACCGTTCCGACCGAAACCTCGGACAGATCGGCGATGCGTTCCATGCTGGTCTTGTGATAGCCCTCGCTGGCAAACAGAGTTTCGGAAGCGCGTAATATGGTCTGGTAGCGCAGCTCCCGCTCCCGTTGTCGCCGCTGAGCGCTTCTTGAAATGGTTTCGGTTTGTTCGGATTGCGTCATAACCAAATTTGCTTCCTCTTCTATTGGTAAAACTTCATAATTGTTTCGATCACAACGGATAGCCTACCGATATCCCAGAGCCGCATCACCGATTTTTACACGGGAAATTTCAGTCGATGTCCCGGAGATCTGGCCATATTTGGCGCAACGGTAAGCGATTTCGGAGGGATTTCCGGATATAAAACCCGATCCTGCCAGAATCTGAAGACTATATCCGGACACTTTTTCCGCAGCTTCGGTGCAGAATACCTTGGCGCACCACATCAGGGATTCGGCCTCCTTCGGACTTGTCTCCAAAGTCCAGGCTGTCCGGTACGCAAAGAGCTGAGAAGTCTGCTGAAGGGTCAGCATTTCAGATAGCTTGAAGGCCACTTCCTGATAGGCAATAATCGGCTTTCCACCGCTTCGGTGGGTTTTGGCGTAATCTCTGGCAGCATCAAATGCAGCCCGCATCAGGCCCAGGGAGGCGCCCAGAAGAATCTGATTCTCCCAGAGCCGAAGGGTGTCCAGAACGCTGCGGTCTTCAAAGGGGCCAATGACCTGATTCATTGGTATCCGGCAGTTGTTCAGCGAAATACGCGAAATGGCTGCACCTTCGTATCCCAATGTATTGAAGGGTTTACCGGCTGCAAGGCCGCCGGTTCCCTGTTCAATGATAAACAGAGCGATCCGGCCATTCATCAATCCGGCCACTGCAAACCGGTCTGCAACCGGGCCATTGACCACGTAGGTTTTATCTCCGGTAATGTTCAGAAAATCTCCATCCTGAGTTCCGGTCGTTTTCAACGGATCATTGTCCACATTCAGCGAATCTTCGGAAAGTGCGACAGCGCCCAGAAACTGACCCTTCATCAGGGGCGCCAGCCATCGCTCTTTCTGCTCGTTGCTGCCCCATGCGGCGACAATGCCGCCAAAAAGACGTGTGCTCATTTCAAGGGACAGATAAAGGGATGGGGACAGGGCGGCCAGGGTTTCCATGGCGCCCATGAGGGTGGTTCCTCCAAATCCTTCGGGGGTATCCAGCCCAAGTTTCAGGTATGGGGTTTTCCCCAGAATCGCCAGGGCGTCTTTAACCTGGGAAGAATCTTGAGTTTCAAGATTCTTCCCTTCAGCATACTTCTTGGTTCTGCCCTGGATATCTTTAAACAGAGCCTGTTCGGCCAAAGAAAAATCGAAATTCATCGTAACGTCCCCGTTTATTGGTTACATCAGTTTGGAAATGATCATTTTCTGTATTTCAGAAGTGCCGCCGCCGATGGGCGCCAGCCGGCTGTCTCTGAAAATCCGCTCAACATCAAATTCGTGCGTGTATCCATAGCCGCCATGCAGCACCACCGCATCATTGGTCGGTCCCAGGCTCCAGTCGCCGACAAAGAGTTTGGCGACAGCCGCCTCCAGGTGATTGAGGGGCCTTCCCTGATCCTTGCACCAGGCAATCCGGTACACCAGGGCGCGGGCAGCCTCACCAAAGATGCGGATATCCGCCAGCTTATGCTTGATGGCCTGAAACTGGGCAATGGGTCTTCCAAACTGAACCCTGCCTTTGGCGTATTGGGAGCATTTTTTCAAAAGGTATGTCGCAGAGCCGACAAACGGCGCCAGCAGGGCGCTTCGATCCCATTCCACGGTCTGCATGGCCATTAAAAATCCTTCGCCTTCGTTCCCCAGAAGATTTTCGGCCGGTATTTCGCAGTTATTGAATACCAGTTCGGACGTATGAGACGTTCTTACCCCCATTTTGATCAAGGGCGGCCCGGCAGTAAATCCCGGGGTCCCTTTTTCCACAATGAATGCCGAGATGCCGGCATGTTGAAGTTCGGGCCGGGTTTTTGCGTAAACCACGGCCACATCTGCAATCGGGCCGTTGGTGATCCACATTTTAACGCCATTCAGCACGTATTTGTCTCCGCGTTTTTCCGCGATGGTTCTTAACGAGGCGACATCAGATCCGGCATCCGGTTCAGAAACCCCCATACAGCCGATCCACTCCCCGCTGGCCAGCCTGGGGATGTATTTTTTCCGCTGGATTTCGTTGGAATGACGGAAAATGGTGTCTGCACACAGAAAGGAATGGGCGCCATAAGCCAGAGTCAATCCCCCATCGACGCCGGCCTCCCCCAGAGCTTCGCCTGCCAGGACAGTGGTTACGACATCGGCGCCGCCGCCGCCAAGCGCTTCGGGAAAATGCAGGCCAAGTATTCCAAAGTCGCCCATTTTCCGAAACGATTCAAAATCAAATTCTCCTTTCAGATCATGTTCCCGGACCCTGGGAACAATTTCTTTTCTGGCAAAATTAACCACTTCCTTTTTGAACAGGAGTTGTTCTCTGGTAAATGCGAAGTCCATTTATGCCCTCCGGTAAGGTGATATGAAAGCCGTTTGGCTCGCAAGATTGATTTGAATCTTGCGCCATGAAATGACGATGCTTTTTTGGGGAACACGCAGCATCATGCTTTGTCGGCCTGGCCAAGCACGGGATAAAAGCAAAACATATGAGATGAAGAAAATTATAATTGCGAATTGTGTTCAATATTTGAATTACGAAATACATGAGTCTTTGAAAAATGTCAAGACATATTAGAATAGTATTATAAATTTGAATTAAATTCAATACTCGAATTCCAAGCATGCTCTTGCGATACAAACTCGCGGGGTTTTGTCGTGGTTGAATGTTGCTGGGTGATGGTAGATATCTCCATTAGTATTAATAAGTTAAAATATTATATCGTGACGATCACGAAGCCCGTTTTCACAAGTAATGTTCAAGGTTTTCGCTTCACAAATATATCTCCACAATACTCCACCTTATAGTTTGCATTATTTGTATATTAACAATTGCGAATTATTAGACTTGTTGAATATAATTTCTCTTGACACTTTAATATAAATATAATTATATGATTTTCGTGGAGTAAAGTGGAGGAAAAAGGATGTTCCGGGGAAGCAGCTTTCATACCATTGATGGAAAGGGCAGAATTATTGTCCCGGCTAGATTCCGGGATATCATTCAGGCCAGCGGGATTGACTCGCTGATGGTTTCCGGAATGGATCTCGGACTGGTGGCCTATACCCTTCCGGAGTGGCAAAAAATTGAAGCCCGGATTTTGTCTCTGGTTGAAAAAAGCGAGAGCATGCGAAGATTCCGAAGGGTGTTTATCGGCGGTGCTTATGAATGTCTCTGCGACAAACAGGAGCGGATTCTGATTCCCCCCAGTCTGCGGCAATACGCCGGACTGGATAAGGAAATCGTTGTGGTCGGTGTTCTTGACCACTTTGAAATCTGGTCGCGGGAAACCTGGGATAACGAGAATCTGAAGATGGAGGCGGATATGAAAAAGGAGGATGTCAGAAACGAGATAGCCAGATTAGGACTTTAATCATGCCTTACCATCACATTCCGGCAATGCCCCGGGAAGTGGCGTATTATCTGAACTGCCAGCCGGGGAAAATTTACGTGGACTGCACTCTGGGCGGATGCGGTCATGCCAGGGGGATTTGTGAAAAAATGATTCCCGGTGGCGTGCTGATCGGCATTGATCAGGATGCGGATGCCATTGAAAACGCTGAAGTCGCTTTAAAGGATTATCTTCAGCAGGTGCATTTGATTCATGGCAATTTTGCTCAAACAGCGGATTATCTGTCTCAGTTAAAAATCGATGCTGTGGATGGGATGCTTCTGGATCTGGGGTTGTCTTTTCATCAGCTTGCACAAAGCGGCAGGGGATTCAGTTTTAAAGCGGACGAACCTCTGGATATGCGAATGGATGTGCGATCCGATACGACTGCAGAAGGATTGCTTCATCAACTCAATGAAGCGGAACTTGCGGATCTTTTCTTCCGTTATGGAGAAGAGCGTCATTCACGGGCCATTGCCCGGAAAATCGTTGAAATTCGAAAACGCCAGACCATTTCCACCAGCAGTCAGCTTGTGGAGATCGTTAGCGGGGCCGTGCCGCCATTTGCACGCTACAAATCAAAAATTCATCCGGCAACACGGGTGTTTATGGCGCTTCGCATCGCCGTAAATCATGAAATCGAAAGACTTGGGGAATTTTTGAAACAAGCTCCGGATCTGCTGAATCCGGGGGGGAGGCTCTGTGTGCTGTCATTTCATTCTCTCGAAGATCGAATGGTCAAGCAGCACTTGCGTGAGTTGCAATCCAAATGCACCTGCCCTTCGGACTTTCCCCGTTGCGTATGCAACAAAACTCCCAGAGCCCGCCTGCTGACATCAAAAGCGGTGCGGCCCACTGAAAACGAAATTCAGCAAAACCCCATGGCCAGAAGTACGAGGCTTCGGGCCATGGAAAAGATATGAGATGCATTGCAATGCACTGCGTTTTTCTCGGAATCTGCAAGAGGCACTGAAATGACGACTTCCGATTCCCCTAAAAAAAAGAAATCAAATCTGCTGGGAATCTGGATTGCTCTGCTGGCCCTGTTTATAGTCGAACTTCTCTTTTATACCTGGTGCCGGGTGCAATGCACCCGTTTGGGATATGAAATGACAAAGGATGTTGAAGCCAATCGAAAACAGATGGTTCTTCAAAACAGTTTGGTGCTCGAGCTTGCGCGGCTGAAATCTCCTGAACGGATTTCTGCGATTGCCCGGCAGCAGCTGAAACTGGAACCTCCGTCACACGAACAGATGGTGGTGCTGCCATGAAAACAGATGAAAGCAAAATGCTGAGGTATCGGATCCGGATTCTGGGGTCCATTATGTATGCCCTGTTCTTTCTGATGGCGGGAAAAGCGACATATTATCAGGTTTTCCAAAGCGAATGGCTGGCTGATAAAGCAACAGATCAGTATGAAAAAGTGGATGTGTCTTCCGGACGACGCGGGGATATCTTTGATGCCAGCAACCGGAAGATGGCGGTAAGCATTGATGTGGTTTCCGTGGGGGCGCATCCGAAAAAAATCAGGGATGCTCGTGCAGCGATCAAGGTGCTTTCGGAGGTTTTGCATATAGACCGGCGGGAATTGATCAATAACCTCTATTCAACCAAACCGTTTGTATGGATAAAACGGCAGATCACGCCCAAAGAATCCAAACTGCTGGCGGATTTAAATATCCCGGGCATTGTTTTGAAGCCGGAATACAGCCGGTTTTATCCGAACAAATTCCTTGGCGCTCAGGTGGTCGGGTTTTGCGGTTTGGACGGAAGAGGCATCGAAGGGGTTGAATATTTTTACAATGCCGATCTTCAAGGAACCGAGGACCGGGTTAAGGTTCTCAAAGACGCCCTGGGCCGAAGATTCGAATCTGAAAAAAACACGGTATCGGATTCCAATGGGCATAACCTTGTTCTGACCATTGACGGTGCGGTTCAATACATTACCGAAAAGGCGCTGGAAGAAGCCGTGGTGGGATTTTCCGGAAAGTCCGGCATGGCAATTGTAATGAATCCCAGAACCGGCGGTATTCTGGCTCTTGCCCATTATCCGTCCTACAATCCGAATGCTTTCCGGGAATACCCCAAGCGTGAACTGAGAAGCCGTGCACTGACCGATCCTTTTGAGCCAGGGTCCACCATGAAAATTTTCAGTGTCGCTGCTGCCATCGAGTCTGGAATCTGCAAGCCGACCACCGTATTTAACTGCGAAAACGGGGCATTCCATATTGGAACCAATGTGGTTCATGATACGCATTCTTATGGAATGCTGACAGTCCAGGAAATCATCAAGTATTCCAGCAATATTGGGGCGATTAAAGTCGGTCAGGCGGTGGGGGCGGAAATCCTTTATAAAAATCTTCGGAATTTCGGGTTTGGAGAAAAAACAGGGATCGACTGTGCCGGTGAAACCGCAGGCGTTCTGGCGCCCTATGCCAAATGGCGGAAAATCGATGCCGGCACCATTGCGTTTGGCCAGGGGATATCGGTTTCAGCGATTCAGTTGATCACGGCCACATCCGCCATAGCCAATGGCGGAATCCTGATGAAGCCCTATCTGGTGCAGGCTGTCACCGATGCCAATGGCCAGGTTATCAAAAAAATTGAACCGACTCCGGTGCGCCGGGCGATTTCTTCAGAAACGGCACGAACCGTTCGGCAAATGATGAAGGAAGTGATCACTACCGGAGGAACCGGCGTGAATGCGGCTCTGGAAGGCTATGCGGTTTGCGGAAAGACCGGAACGGCCCAGAAAATCGAAAATGGGATGTATGCCAGGGGAAAATATGTTTCCTCGTTTATCGGCTTTGTTCCTGCGGATCACCCGGAAGCTGTCATTTTGGTTATTGTGGATGAGCCGCAAAAAAGGTATTATGGCGGCACTGTGGCGGCTCCGGCGTTTAAGCGAATTGCGCTGGAAACGCTGGGGTATTTTAATATTTCCCCACAAACCATCCCAAACCGTTTAACGGTTTCGCTGGAAAAAGAAGGCAAAGGTTGAAACTTTCGAAATTACTGGAATCCATTATCCCGCAGCAGGTGCGCGGGATATCTTTATCTTTCGATCATAAGTCCATTTCCGTTTCCTGTACGCTGCCGGTTCATTTAAATCCGGACCCTGAGATCAGTTCGATTCATTTCAATTCGCGTGAAGTTCAGCCCGGGGGGCTGTTTGTTGCGATTCCCGGACTCAAATTCGATGGTCATGAATATATCGACAGCGCTGTCAGCCAGGGCGCAGCAGCGGTCATCAGCCAGAAACCCCTTGCCTTGAATGTCTGGAATATTGAGGTCGAAAACAGTCGAAAAGCCCTTGCAACGCTGTCCAGTCAGTTTTATGGCGATCCTTCCGAAAATCTTAAGATTATTGCTGTTACCGGCACGAACGGTAAAACCACCACCGCGTTTTTAATTGAGAAAATCCTGTTGCAGGCCGGTCTTTCGGTTGGCGTGATCGGGACATTGAATTGCCGGTTTAATGGAAACGTCTTTGATATTTCCATGACCACGCCGGAGTCCCTGGACCTCCAGCGGATCTTGGCGGATATGTCAGCCAACGGGGTTACCCATGTGGTGATGGAAGCCTCTTCTCATGCGATTTTTCTGAACCGGATTGACGCGTGCTGGATGGATGTGGCGGTCTTTACGAATTTGACTCAGGATCATCTGGACTTTCATGGCAACATGGAGGCTTACTGGCAAAGCAAGAAAATGCTTTTCACCGAACATCTGGCCAAAGGTCCCAAGAAAAACAAGGCCATTGCCGTTATTAACTGTAATGATCCCCGGGGAAAACGTTTGTTCAAAGAACTGCCTTCGGCCCTGAGAGTCGGCTTTGCCGACAGTTGCCACTTGTGGCCCGAAATTATCCGCAATGATCAGTTCGGAATGCAAGGCGTTATTACGACCCCCGAAGGCCTGTTCAAATTTGAAACGCCGCTGATGGGTCAATACAACATTGAAAATATACTCTGTGCCGCCGGCGCCTGCCTGGCTCTGGGCCTGCCCCTGAACGTCATTCGATCCGGAATTGAATCGGTTGAATTTGTTCCCGGAAGGCTTCAACCCATTCCTAATGACCTGGATCGGTTGGTTTATGTGGATTTTGCGCACACTCCGGACGCATTGGAAAATGTGCTTCAGACATTACGGGCCCTGACAACGGATAGAATTATTTGTGTGTTTGGCTGCGGCGGGAACAGGGACAGGGAAAAAAGGCCACTTATGGGTCAGATCGCCGCACGTCTGGCAGATATCTGCATCATCACCTCGGACAATCCCCGATTCGAAGATCCGATGGTCATCATTGAGGATATTCTGGCAGGTGCCCAAAAGCAGGGTCTGCCGCCCTATAATCTCAGTGATGCCATCGAAACGCCGTCGGCCAGGGGCTATGTCGTGGAGCCGGACCGTTCCCAGGCCATCGAATTGGCCGTAAGAATATCCCGGCGCTGGGACATGATCCTGATTGCTGGAAAAGGGCACGAAACCTATCAGATCGTTGGCAATCAGACGGCTCCCTTTGACGACCGGCTGATTGCCGGAAACGCCCTGGGGCGGTTGGAAAAACCGAGACTACGGGAACATCATTGGAAAAAGAATCTGGCCTGAACCAGATCAGGAATCATCGTCATTTTCTTCGATTGCGGGTTTCGGATCGAAAATTCGAGAAGTTGTGAACGGGTGTTTTCTCTACACTCCCGAATGCCATGGCTGGCGCAGGATATTTTTCATGCAGTGGACAACAGACGACATTCTTGTGGCAACTGACGGGGAATGGATATGCGGAAACCGGAATGTGCAATTTTCAGGAATAGCCATTGATTCGAGAAGCATATCCTTAACCGAATTATTTGTTGCCGTTCGCGGGGAATTTCATGATGGTCATCGATTCTGTGCCGATGTGGTTCAAAGTGGTGTAAAGGGCGTTCTCATTGATGCCCAAGCGATCAAATCCCTGCCGATTGACGAATGGGGGCTAAAAAAAATCGCCTGTATCGGGGTGAAGGATACCATCCGCGCTCTTGGAGATCTGGCAGCCTATCACAGGCGTCGCTTTTCCGTATCGGTTGTGGCGATTACCGGATCAAGCGGAAAAACGACCACGCGCAGCATGACTTCGGATATTCTGTGCCGGCGCTTCAACATCCTTTCAACCGCCGGAAATTTTAACAACCATATCGGTCTTCCCTTAACGCTTCTGAACCTGGAAAGAGAACATGAATGGGCTGTGCTGGAGCTGGGAATGAATCATTCCGGAGAGATTGACCGCCTGTCCGAGATCTGTCAACCGAATATCGGCGTCATTACCACAATCGGTACGGCTCATCTGGAAAATTTTACTTCAATGGATGGTATCCTCCAGGCAAAGGCCGAGATTTTTTCACATTTACGCCCTGAAGGTCAGGCGATTTTGAACATGGATGATCCCAAACTGCTGGAACTTTCCCGGCGGCTTTCTGTTCCGGTGATTTTTTTTGGATTAAATCCCGGCGCCAGGGTCAGGGCCCGACAGGTAGAAACCCGCTCTTCCGGGACATCGTTTTACCTGGATCTACCTGAAGAAACGGTTGAAATCAGACTTCCTGCAGCCGGAGTTTTCATGGCTACCAACGCGCTTGCGGCTGCCACAGTCGGTTTTGCTCTTGGATTGTCCGGTGATGAAATCAAGGACGCTCTGGAAAAATTCCAGCCGATCAAGGGCCGGATGAATGTGATTGAAACCGCAAGGCACATACATATAGTGGATGATACCTACAATGCCAATCCGGTTTCAATGGCGGCCGCCATTCAGACGCTTCAAAAAATAAAGGATGGCCACCGGGGCATTCTGGTTGTCGGGGACATGCTGGAACTCGGAAAGCAATCGCCTGAGTTGCACAGAAAAGTTGGAGAAATTGCTGCAACCGCGGGCATGGCGGCCTTGTATGCAACGGGCGGATTCGCAGGCGCCGTTGCCCAGGGTGCGGCAGACCAGGGAATGGACCCCGGGCGAATTTTTGTCGGCGACCATCAAGCCATCTGCGGACACCTCAAGGGCAGCCTCAGAAAAGGAGACTGGGTTCTGATCAAGGGATCCCGGGCAATGGGCATGGAAAATATCGTTCACGATATCGCAAGGTGGGCGCAACGCCTTGACAGCCCGGACATATCCACTAAAAGTTCATCCTAATCCCGTAAAGACAAAACCCTATGCTGTATCTACTTCTTTATCCACTTCATACGTCATTTTCGGTTCTTAATGTATTTCGTTATATTACTTTCCGTACGATCTACGCCAGCCTGACGGCTTTTCTGATCTGTTTTGTCCTGGGGCCCTGGGCCATCAAAAAACTGAGCTATCTTCAGATCGGCCAGTATATTCGCGAAGACGGTCCCAAAACCCATCTGAAAAAAGCGGGAACGCCCACGATGGGAGGAGCGTTGATGCTGGTGGCCATTTTGACATCTACGCTCCTGTGGGCCAATCTGAGAAATGTCTATATCTGGGTGGTATTGGGGGTGACGGCTGGTTTTGGTCTCATCGGGTTCGTGGATGACTATCTCATGCAGGTCAAGAAACAGAGCATGGGCTTGAATGCGCGAAACAAATTTCTGTTTCAATTGTTAATTGCCGTTTCAGCCGGTATATTTCTTTATCAGTATCCCGAATTTTCAACTCAGGTAACCTTCCCGTTTTTTAAAAATTTTTCTCCGGATTTTGGATTGGGATATATCGTATTTGCCGCGCTTGTCATTGTCGGCACTTCCAATGCGGTGAATCTCACGGACGGCCTGGATGGGCTGGCCATTGGCCCCACTATTGTGGCTGCTGTAACCTATATGGTTTTTTGCTATGTTGCCGGGCATGTCCGGATCGCCGATTATCTTCAGATCACATATGTTGCCGGAAGCGGTGAGCTTGCGGTTTTTTGTGGCGCCCTGGCAGGCGCAGGTCTGGGTTTTTTATGGTTTAACGCCTATCCTGCCCAGGTCTTTATGGGAGATGTCGGATCCTTGTCTCTGGGCGGCGCGCTGGGAACCGTGGCCGTCATTACGAAGCAGGAAATCTTACTGGCGCTTGTGGGCGGCCTGTTTGTAATTGAGGCCCTGTCCGTCATTTTCCAGGTGGGCTATTTTAAGCTCACCCATGGCCGACGAATATTTCGAATGGCGCCGCTTCATCACCATTTTGAATTAAAAGGGTGGCCGGAGCCCAAGGTGATTGTTCGATTTTGGATCATCTCTATTGCGCTGGCATTGGTGGCCATCAGCACGTTGAAACTGAGATAGGGTTTGAGGGCATGAATCTGAATCGCATTAAAGTACTGGTCGTCGGGCTCGGCATGACCGGACTTGCCACCGCACGGTTTTTACATCACCGCGGGGCAGTGGTTACCGTTACCGACATGGCCGCCGAAGCGGATCTGGCTTCATCCGTCCTTGAGATGCATCAGCTTGGGATTCGAACCGAGATAGGCGGGCATCGTTGGGAAAGCTTTGAATCTTCGGATCTGATTGTTTTGAGCCCCGGAGTGCCTCATACCCACGATTTCCTGATAGACGCCGGACGAAAAGGCATACCCGTTATCGGGGAGATTGAGCTGGCATCCCGGTTTATCCGGGATCCGGTTATCGCCATAACCGGAACCAACGGCAAAACCACAACCACATCGCTTCTGGGCAGCATGTTGGCTCAATGCGGCATGGCCGTTTTTGTGGGGGGGAATATCGGCAATCCTCTGATCGGGTATGTGGACCGGGAAGAAAAGGCTGACTGGGTCGTGCTTGAGATCAGCAGCTTTCAACTTGACACGATTGACACCTTTCGGCCGGATATCGGCATTTTGCTCAATATCACAGCGGATCATCTGGACAGGTATCCCGATATGGCAGGCTATGCCGCCTCAAAAGGCCGGCTTTTTCAAAACCAGACGGTTGAAGACATAGCCATTTTTAATGGCGCCGATCCGTGGGTTCTATCCGAAACCAGCCGGATTCCGAGCCGAAAATGGGTTTTTAACGGTTCGGACACCCTGGAAGAAGGGGCTCGGGTCTGTGGGGACGAACTGGCACTGGCCTTTACTTCCTGTCCGTACCGGAAAGCGGGTTCCCCCTGTGCACTGCCGGCATTCAGATCCGTTAGACTCAATCTTGGCGAATCCCGGCTGTATGGCAGGCACAACCAGGAAAATATCTGTGCTGCGGCGATGGCTGCCATTGCCGCCGGTTGCGATGTTCGGAATATCCAGATTGCCTTGAATCAGTTCAGGGGGCTTTCCCACCGCATCGAGTATGTTCAGACGGTGAAGGGTGTCACCTATGTGGATGATTCCAAGGCGACCAACGTCGATGCCGTATATCGAGCGCTGGAATCTTTTCAGGCGCCGGTTATCCTGATTATGGGCGGCAGGGATAAAGGCGGCGATTACAGGATTCTGGAAAAGGTGATGAAGCATCATGTGAAACACCTGATCCTCTTGGGAGAGGCCGGTGAACTCATTGCTGCGGCGCTGGGAAATCTGGCGCCGACAATGCGGGTATCTTCAATGCAGGAGGCTGTTGCCAATGCACATCAGATTGCAGCCTCGGGAGACGTTGTGCTGCTGTCACCGGCCTGTTCCAGCTTCGACATGTTCAGAAGTTATGCGCACCGGGGAGATGTCTTTCAATGCGAGGTGAATAAACTTCGATGAAAGGACAAGTACCGGTCCGATGGAGAGCATATCGAAAGTTCAGTTATGATTTCAAGTTGCTTTTCCCGGTGCTGGTTCTCGTAGGGATTGGCATCGTCATGGTGTATAGCGCCAGTTCCGCCATCGCCATAAAAAAATATGGCAATGATCTCTATTTTCTGATCAAACAATCCTTGTTTGCTGTTGTAGGATTGATAGCCATGTTGTTTTTTCGGAAAATTCCCTATGAATACTATCGTAAATATGCATATCTGTTTTTGATTGTCGCCATAGGGCTCCTTGTGGCTGTCAAGTTCACCGGCCTCGGAATCAAAGTGAATGGCGCCAAGCGTTGGATGTTAATTGGCGGGGTGAGGTTCCAGCCTTCGGAATTTGCACGGTTGGCGCTGGTAATTTTTCTGTCCTATTCTCTTACCAAAAAACAGGAGCGCATCCGGTCTTTTTTCATAGGATTTGTTCCCCACGTGTTCTTTTTGGGAATTTTCGCCGGACTGATTGCCCTGCAGCCTGATTTTGGTTCCGTGGTGATTCTGGCCGCCATTACCTGGGTGATGATGTTTGTCGCCGGGGTTCGGGTCGTTTATCTGACGGCATCGGTGGGGGCCTTGCTTCCATTTGCATATGTCTATATGATGAGTGCGACATATCGAACGGAACGATGGCTGGCTTTTCTTCATCCCTGGGAACATGCATCGGACCAGGCCTATCAGATCGTTCACTCTTTGATGGCTTTTGGGACAGGCGGCATTTGGGGAACAGGCGTCGGCAAAGGGCTTCAAAAACTCTTTTATCTGCCGGAGCCGCACACGGATTTCATATTTTCAGTCATCGGAGAGGAACTGGGACTGGTTGGAGTTCTGTGCGTCCTTTTTTTGTATGTTCTTATCCTGTGGAGCGGACTGAGTATCGCTAAAAATACATATGACCTTTTCGGATCGTACCTGGCTATGGGAATTACAGCTGCAATCGGTCTTCAGGTCTGCATCAATCTCGGGGTTTCGCTGGGGCTCATTCCCACCAAAGGATTGCCGCTGCCGTTTCTCAGCTATGGCGGGACATCGCTTCTGGTCAGTATGATATCCATCGGGATCCTTATGAACATTGGATCGGGAAAAAAATAACCATCATGACGCTCTGGGAAAGAACGAACAATAACATGAAAAAACTGCGGATTGTGATAGCCGGCGGCGGCACCGGCGGTCACCTGTTCCCGGCAATCGCCATTGCGGAATCCTTTCTGGAAAAAAATCGCCAGAATACCGTTCTGTTTGTGAGCACGGGCCGGGCATTTGAGAAAACGGTGCTGGCCGAGCATGGATTCAGGCTGGAATGCATTACTGCAGAAGGGATTAAGGGAAAGGGATTTCAGCATCAACTGAGAGCCCTCTCCAGGCTTCCCAAAGGGGTGGTGGAAGCATTGAAAATTCTCCGCAGGTTTGTTCCGGATCTGGTTGTCGGGGTAGGCAGTTATGCTTCCGGACCTCTGATTCTTGCAGCCTGGATGCTTCGAATCCCCATCGTGCTTCACGAACAGAACATTCAGCCGGGCATAACAAATCGGATTCTTTTCCCGCTGGCCGCCCGCGTTCATGTCTCTTTTCCAAACACCCGATTCAGAACCCATTCCCCCAAAATCCGTTTTTCCGGAAATCCGATCCGAAAAAAAATCCAGGAATGCGCCGTTCGATCCATTTCCCATGAGCCTGGCGTCGGTGCTTGCCGGCGGCCGTTTACGGTTGGGATCATTGGCGGCAGTCAGGGCGCGCATGCCATCAACCTGGCGGTTATTCAGGCGCTTTCCCTGTTAAAGGATACCGGCTGCCATTTTATTCATCAAACCGGCCAGTCGGATCTGCAAGAGGTTCAGGACGCCTATCGGCGTCATGGGATTTCCAGCGTCGTCCAGCCATTCTTTCAGGACATGACAGACTGCTATCAACCGGCGGATCTGATGATCTGCAGGTCCGGCGCAACAACGGTTGCCGAAATCATGGCGATTGGGAAACCGGCGATATTGATTCCCTTTCCCCATGCATCCGATAATCACCAGGAATTGAATGCCGGCCGCCTGGTACAGTCGAAAGCGGCGGAGATGATCCGGGAAAGCGATCTGACCGGCAGCGCTCTGGCGGAAAGGATTCTGTTCCTGGCTTCAAATCCGGAAATGCTTGACCAAATGGCTTTTCGTGCCAGACAACTGGGCAATCCCTTTGCCGCCAGAACCATTACAGACGATTGCTATGCGCTTATCGGATGAATGATCCGGGTGATGGAGTCCTTGATCAGGAATGAAAACAAGCCGGTGTTTTTTTGCCGGCAAAACGAAGATGACGCCGTTGTATCGGGGAAGCCAGCCGGGCTGGGTTCCCGGATTGGTTTGGGTTAAACCTGTAACAAAGATGTGAGCGTATGTATCAAAAAACATATCATATTCATTTTGTGGGTATCGGCGGCATCGGCATGAGCGGTATTGCCGAACTGTTGCTGAACATCGGTTATCAAGTTTCCGGCTCTGATGATGCGTCATCGGACATCACGGAAAATTTAAAAAAACTGGGCGGTGTGGTTTACAAAGGGCATTCCGGTGAGCAAATCCAGGGCGCCGATGTGGTGGTGGTTTCATCGGCCATCAGCTCCGACAATCCTGAGGTGATCACTGCCCGGAAAGAGTCCATTCCCGTTATTCCCCGCGCGGAAATGCTGGCGGAATTGATGCGGTTGAAATTCAGCGTGGCGATTGCCGGGGCGCACGGCAAAACCACGACAACCTCCATCGTCTCATCGGTCCTGGATCAGGGGGGGTTGGACCCCACGGTGGTGATCGGCGGCAGGCTGAAAAGCATCGGCTCCAATGCGGTTTTGGGAAAAGGCGATTTTATTGTAGCGGAAGCAGATGAAAGTGACGGATCTTTTTTGAAGTATTCCCCGACCATTGCCGTAATCACAAATATTGATCGGGAACATCTGGACTTCTACAGGGATCTGGACCATATCAAGTCGGTTTTTCTGGCTTTTATTGATCGCATTCCGTTTTACGGCCTGGCCATTCTTTGTCTGGATAATGAACCCATTCAGGACTTGATTCCCGAGATCAAGAAGCGTTTTACCACTTACGGAATGAGCTCGCAGGCGGACTATCAAGCCAGAAACGTGGTTTTTCAGGGGATGAAATGCCATTTCAGCATCGATTTCCGGGGCAGGTTCCTGGGAGATATTCTGCTGAATCTTCCCGGGCTTCACAATGTTTACAATGCCACCGCCAGCGTGGCGGTCGGGCTGGAACTGGGCATCCCTTTCGAAAAGATTCGAACCGCTCTTGAAACCCTTCAAGGCGTGCAGCGGCGGCTTGAAATCAAGGGCGAAGCCGGCGGCATCACCGTGGTGGATGATTACGGGCATCATCCCACTGAAATTCGAAACACCCTGGAAGCCCTGAAAGAATGCTGGCCGGATCGCAGAAAGGTGATCGCCTTTCAGCCGCATCGCTATAGCCGGACGCAAGCGCTTTTTGATGATTTTACGCGGGCGTTTTATCAGAGCGATGTGCTGGTGGTCCTGCCGATTTATCCGGCAGGAGAAAAGAAAATCGAAGGGGTCAGTGCGCTGGCCTTGTGCGAACGCATTCGATCCCGTGGACACAAAAACGTGGTCTATCTTGAAAATGTATTGACAGCGCCCACACATTTGCAGTCAATTCTCAGACCCGGGGATGTGCTCCTGACCCTGGGGGCCGGGGATGTCTGGAAAGTGGGAGAAGGGGTTCTGAAGCTGATGATGGATGACAGATGACGAATTCAGGGAAATTTCATGCTCCTTGATGCGGATGCCAGGAGATGGCTTGCCGACGTGACCTTCGGCCGGGTCCGCTATGATGAGCCGATGTCTCGTCACACCTCGTTTTGTGTGGGGGGGCCGGCTGAAGCCTTTGTTGCGCCTGAGACTTCAGATGAACTATCGGCGTTGGTCGCAGGACTTGTAGGCAGGGAAATACCCTACCATGTTGTGGGCGGCGGAACCAACCTGATTGTAACCGATGCCGGGATTTCAGGCGTTGTAATCTGCCTGAAGCCGTATATGTCGGAGATTGTTATCGAAAACATCAGTGCTTCTCAGTCAAGGGTAACGGTCATGGCGGGGACCAGCCTGCGGCTTTTTTGCAGCCATGTCATCCGGAAGGGTTTGAAAGGGATGAATTTTGCACTTGGGATTCCGGGAACCGTGGGCGGCGCCATTCGAATGAATGCCGGAACTGCTCTGGGCTGGATATCGGATGTTCTGGAGTCCATTGCCGTGATGTATCCTTCGGGACTGCAGGAAACGATTGGCAGAAATGCATTGAGCTTTTCCTATCGTAAGCTGATGCTCCCGCAACTGTCGCGCGGAAAATCTTTTTCTGGCCAAACCATTATCGTGTCCGGCAGGTTTTCTCTTGTCCGGGCCAGTTCCACGGAGCTGAAGCATGAAGCCGCAGAGATTCTGAAAAACCGGAAACGCCGGCAGCCGGCAACGCTGCCAAGCGCCGGATGCATCTTTAAAAACCCATTGGTTGGAAAAACAGCCGGTGAACTGATTGATCTTTGCGGGTTAAAGGGTCTGAAAATCGGTGGCGCAGAAGTATCTGTAAAACATGCCAATTTTATCGTCAACACCGGATCTGCGGCGGCTGCTGATATTCTATCTCTGATGGACAGGGTGCGGCAAACGGTTTTTGAGCGGTTTAACGTGAACCTTGAACCGGAAGTGATCCTGATCGGAAATTGATGTGTTGATGCGAAACCGTTATAAAAGGAATTCAGCGATTCGGCGGATAAAAAAAGCCCGTTTCCGGCGTTCGTGTTTAAATATTCTGGCGGGAATGCTGGGAGTTGTATTAATGAGTTTGTTTTTCATCTTCTGCCATGATATTATTCTACAGAGTCCGTACTTTAAGATAACATCCTTAAATGTAAGCGGAAACAACAGGCTGAGCGTGCAGGAGATTTTGGATACAGCCCGGATTAGGCCCGACGCCAACCTGATTCTGGTTAACCTTCCGCTGGCCAGAAAATACCTGTTGTCTCATCCCTGGATTGCCGAGGCTGATGTTACCCGGGAGCTTCCCGGAAAGTTAGTCCTCAGCATAAAAGAACATCGTCCGCTAGCCATTTTGGATATGGGGAGAAAATTTCTGATTAATATGGAAGGAAAAATTTTCAAGGAAGTCTCGGACGCAGATCCGGTTGAATTGCCGGTCATTGAAGGGCTGGATTTCTCGGATCTGGATATCGGAGATATTCGGAGAAGTGCCAATTATGACGCTGCCTTGTCTCTGCTGGAAATCGGACGGAATCCAGCATGCATTCTGTCCCGGCAGCAAATTCGACTGATTCATGTCGACAGGGAAGAAGGGGTTACGCTTTATTCGGCGGGACCCATTCAGTCCGTGAGGATAAATGCCATTAAAGTCGGCTATCAGGATTATTCGGAGAAGTTCGTAAGACTGGAAAAAATCATTGCTTATATGAAAACCAATAAGCAGTTCCAGGGTATTGACTGGGTTGATCTGCGTCAAATGAACCGTGTCGTGATCAACCCGCTGATTTCAGAGCCGCATTCAGACGGCCACAAGGAGATTTGACATGCCGAAGCAGCAAGAGATTATTGTTGGCCTTGATATCGGAACTACCAAGATATGTGCTGTTGTCGGGGAGGTTTCCGGAAGCGAGATCAACATTATCGGGATCGGCGCCCATCCTTCCGTTGGTTTGCGAAAAGGGGTCGTTGTCAATATCGAGGCGACTGTGGAGTCCATCAAGAAAGCGGTTGAAGAGGCTGAACTCATGGCCGGCTGTGAAATTACCTCGGTATATGCCGGTATTGCCGGCGGCCATATTACCGGATTTAACAGCCGGGGCATTATCGCCATTAAAGGGCTCGAGGTGAGCCAAAGCGATGTGGAACGGGTGATCGATGCAGCCAGGGCGGTTGCGATCCCCATGGATCGCGAAGTCATTCATGTGCTACCACAGGAATTCATTGTGGATGACCAGACCGGGATTCAAAATCCTGTGGGGATGGCGGGGGTCAGGCTTGAGGCCAAGATTCACATCGTCACCGGAGCGGTAACATCTGCACATAATATTGTCAAATGCGCCAATCGAGCTGGGCTGGATGTCTTTGATATTGTGCTGGAGTCTCTGGCATCCGGTGATGCCGTACTTTCCGAGGAAGAAAAAGAACTGGGCGTGGCGCTGCTGGATATTGGCGGCGGGACTACGGATCTGGCAATTTTTTCCGGGAAAAACATCCGCCACACCTTTGTGCTTTCCCTTGGCGGAAACAATCTGACCAATGATATTGCCGTCGGTCTGCGTGCTCCCCTTTCCGAAGCCGAACTTATCAAAAAGAATTATGGTACCTGTGTGACCGGCAATATCAACCCCGAAGAGATGGTTGAGGTTCCCGGTATGGGGGGAAGAAGATCCAGAAGCCTTCCCAGGCAGATCCTGGCGGAGATCCTTGAACCCCGCATGGAAGAAATGTATTCGCTCATCAAGCGGGAGATCTACCGGGCGGGGATGGAAAACTTCATAACATCAGGGGTCGTGATCACCGGGGGGTCTTCGATGCTGGAAGGTGCGATCGAAACCGCGGAATCGGTCTTCAGCCTGCCGACCCGGATCGGCAGGCCCATGGGAATCAGCGGCCTGGTGGATGTTGTCAACAATCCCATGTATGCAACCGGTGTGGGTCTGGTATTGTACGGAGCCAGACACCAGCATACCCGGAAATTTCGGATTCGCGATAAAAACATATTTAACCGAATCATGAACCGGATGAAAAAATGGTTTAAAGATGTGATATGACAAGTGACAATACGGAACATGCCAAATTGGTGTTAGTTTACAGGGGATCAAGGAGGATGGGGTATGTCTTTTAGCTTTGTGGATTCTGAACAACAGGCGATTATTAAAGTGGTCGGCGTTGGCGGCGCCGGAGGAAATGCTGTCAACAATATGATTGATTCCAATCTTCAAGGGGTTACATTTATTGTAGCCAATACGGATTTGCAGGCTCTCAGCAGTTCCAGGGCGCAGATCAAGCTTCAGCTTGGAGAAGAATTGACCAAGGGGTTGGGTGCAGGCGCAAATTCCCAGGTTGGAAGGGAAGCTGCGATTGAAAATACGGAGGCCATTCGAAATGCGCTGGCAGGCAGCAACATGGTGTTTATTACCGCCGGATTTGGCGGCGGAACCGGAACAGGCGCTGCTCCTGTCATTGCGGATATCTGCAAGGAAATGGATATCCTCACGGTCGCTGTTGTAACCAAGCCGTTTTCCTTTGAAGGGAAAAAACGTTCCCGGTGCGCGGATGAAGGCATCGAATCTCTTCGTCAGGTGGCGGACACGGTCATTACGATTCCTAACGACCGCTTGAGGGGACTGGCCTCAAAAAATGCAAAACTCATCGATATGTTTAAAAAAGCGGATGAGATTCTGTTGAACTCGGTCAAGGGCATCACCGATCTGATTTTTATGCCCGGGTATGTGAATCTGGACTTTGCAGATGTCCGCAACACCATGTCCAAATCCGGCATGGCTTTGATGGGGATCGGCATTGCCAGCGGCGAAAACCGGGCCATTGAGGCAGCCGAAAGGGCCATCCAGCACCCGCTTCTTGAGGATATGTCCATATCCGGCGCCAAGGGCGTTCTCATGAATATCACCAGTACGCGGGAGATTACCCTGGATGAAATGACAGAAGCCTCGGATCGGATCCATAAGGAAGTGGGAGACGATGCGGAAATCATCTGGGGCCAGATATTCGATGACAATCTCGGAGATGAGATGCGGGTGACCGTCATTGCAACCGGAATCGGGTCCAGCGCCGAAATGATTCCGGGAAGGCGGAAACTGACCGCGCTTCGGGGAAGGCTTAGAGACATTACTCCCTCGGATATGGAGAATGTCATCGATTATGAGGAGCCGGCTTTTATCCGCAAGCAGGTCAAGCTGGATGATGCGTCGGTTCCGGAAACGGATTGCGGATTCAAACTCAACACTCAGGATGAATATGATCTGGACGTTCCCACGTTTTTGAGAAGAAAGGCGGATTAGCGCTTGGGGCGCGGCAGGGCTGAAACCCATCACCCGCATGCCAGGTCCGAAACCGGGATCATTCGAAAAAACTGGAAGGGAAAAACCAGCATCGTGCTGGTTTTTCCCAATCATTATGCGGTGGGTCTGCCCAATCTCGGGTTTCAAGCTGTCTACCGCCTGTTGAACAGCATGGAATCCGTGGTGTGTGAAAGGGCGTTCCTTCCGGAAATTCCAGGCCCCGCCGCTTCATTGGAGTCCAACAGTCATCTTGCAGATTTTGATATTATCGCGTTTTCAATTTCGTTTGAAATGGATTACCTCAACCTGCTGCTCCTTCTTGAGGCTGCCGGAATACCGTTGCTGTCTTCTCAAAGGTACGCACCCCATCCGCTTGTCATTGCCGGGGGAGTTGCCTGTTTCATCAATCCCGAACCCATTGCCCATTTCATCGATTGTTTTCTGATCGGGGAAGCAGAACGCCTGCTTCCCCGGTTCATTGACTGCGTCGAATCCTGTTCAAGTCGAAGCGCCTTACTGACTGAGCTGGCCAATGCGGTCCCCGGCGCTTATATCCCCGCTTTCTATGAGGACCGCTACTCGTCTGAAGGCGTCTTTGAATCGCTGACCCCAGTCGGAAAATCCCCTCCCCCTCGGAAAATCACCCGTGTCCATGTCCCCGATCTTGGGGATACGCCGACACAAAGCGTTGTCATAACGCCGCATTCATCATTTGGAAACACGTGTATGATCGAGGTCAGCAGGGGCTGTCCTCATGGCTGCCGGTTTTGTTCGGCTGGATTTGTTTACCGTCCGCCGCGGTTCAGACCCCTGCCCCTTTTGCAGGAGTGCATTCGAAAAGGGGCTCACATGTCGCCAAGAATCGGTCTGGTCGGCGCGGCCGTATCGGATCTTCCGGACCTGGGCATCCTCTGTGATCAGGCACGGGATTTGGGGGTTCAGCTTTCATTCAGCTCGCTTCGCGCTGATGCATTGACCCCGGAGCTGATTTCATCTCTGGCCCAAAGCCGTGTCAAGACGGCCACCATTGCGCCGGACGCCGGATCAGAGCGAATGCGCCGGGTGATTAACAAGGGGATTTCGGAAGCTCAGATTCTAAACGCAGCCGCTGCGCTTGTGGCGGCAGGCATTCCAAACCTGAAGCTCTATTTCATGGTCGGACTTCCGACGGAAACCATCGAAGATGTTGACGCCATTGTTACCCTCTGCCAAAAGGTCAAGGCCGCTTTTCTGGAAAGCAGCAGGGCTCAGGGCAGAATCGGTGAAATGACCATCAGCGTCAACGCCTTTATTCCCAAGCCTGCGACGCCGTTCCAGTGGGCGGCAATGGATGCAATGCCCTTGCTGAAAAAAAAACTGGCGATAATCATCCGGGGTCTGAAAGCACTCCCCAATGTTCGGGTCGAGGCAAACAGCTTCAAGGAAGCTGCTGTCCAGGCCTTTTTGTCCAGAGGCGACCGCAGGGCATCGGATCTGCTGATCAGGGCTGTCCATAACCAGGGCAACTGGGGAAAAACCTTCAGGGAAACCCGGAAGTCTTTCCTCTCATTTACCATTTACCGGCAGCGGCCTTTGGATGAGGTGTTGCCGTGGGATCATATTGATAACGGGGTCCAGAAAAAATTCCTGGAAAAGGAGTACCTCAGGGCGTTGGCAGGGAAGACCTCACCGCCCTGCCCAATGTCAGGGTGTCGATTATGCGGTGCCTGTAAAGAATTGCGAGTGACAAATGACGAACGACGAGTGAAGAACGGCAGTTTATAGGGATTGTCATCCGTCATCCGAAATAACGGGGACCTTGATAAACTCGATGCCTTCTTCTTTAAGCGTTTTTTCTTCTTCTTGCGTGCTGGTCCCTCTGATGTTACGGGGCTCGGTTACGCCATAATGGATTTTCAATGCTTCGGTGGTAAACCGGGATCCCACATTGTCGAAATTTTTTTCAATAAATGCGGCAAGCGTTTTTTTGAGCTTGGCGATTTCCATCTCCGCAAGGGCAGGTGTTTTTTCAGGGTGAGAAGATTTAATGGAAAAGGCTGTCGGTATCTTTGAGACGTCTGCGTCATTGCAGACCGGACAGGTTAACAATCCCCTGGCTTTCTGATCTTCGTAGGCGTTCCCATCGTCAAACCAGCCCTCAAACTTATGGCCCTGTAAGCATTTTAAATCAAAAACAATCATTTCCAGTCACCCGGGCGGTTACAGTATGGCATCAAAAATGGAGCATAAAAATTCTTTTTTACAACTGTCAAAAATACCATACCCCTGTCAAATTGAAAAGAAATTATTGACAGAACAAGGGAATTCAAATCAAAATACAGCCCTTTGAAGAGCAAACCCTGAGGCTGACCAGGGCAATCCCAAAATTCGGAGGCCGTTATCCATGAATCGTTTTGTCTTGATCGGGTGCTGGATTTTATTGCTGGCTGCGACATCGTGGGCCGAAAATGTTTACGTTTCGGAGAATATCAGACTGACGGTTCGCAAGGAACCCGGAAACGATAAGAAAATAGTCAGCATACTGGCATCTGGAGATCAGGTGAATGTCATACAGTTTGGAGACGAATGGACAAAAATACGGCTTTCGGACGATAAGGAAGGATGGGTCCTCAGCCGTTTTCTGTCAACGCAGATGCCGAGTTCCGTGGCGCTTAAGGAACTTGAAAAAAAATATGCGGATCTGGTTGCCCAGTCCGGAATGCCCCAGGAAGATGTCCGCCACCTGAAGGAAAATAACGAGAAACTTGCCGCCGACCAGCAGAACTGCAGCAAACAACTTCAGTCGCTGAACGACAGTTACCAGACACTGAAAAATGATTCACAGGAAGTTGTCACGCTCAGAGCCGATTACGACAATGCCCTGGCCAGGGTTTCCGAGCAGGGCAAAAAAATCGAACAGCTGGAAGCAGAGGTTGGAAAAGCCACGTTTGACCAGTATTTCAAATGGTTTCTGGCAGGGGGCGGTGTGCTGCTGGCGGGTATTTTGATCGGATACATTGCCAGAAGGAAACGGTCGTATTCGTTGATTCGCTGATGAAATAACAATAGAAGGTATTCTTGTGAACATCCAAACCGATTTTTTAGTGATAGGCAGCGGCGTTGCCGGCTTGACATTTGCGCTGAAGGCGGCTGATTTTGGCGAAGTGGTTTTGATAACCAAAAAAGGCATCATGGACAGCAACACCACTCAGGCCCAGGGGGGAATTGCTTCCGTTTTCGGCAAAGTGGATTCTTTTGACCTTCACATCCAGGACACCCTTGCATCCGGAGATGGTCTTTGTAACCGGGAAGTGGTTGAAAAAGTGGTTAAATCCGGTCCGGACCGGATTCGCGAGCTCATCAAGCTGGGGGTCAGATTTAATCTGAAGGAAGAGCAGCGATATCAGGGGGCGCTGAATTTTGATCTGGGCCGTGAAGGCGGGCATTCCCAGAAACGGATTGTTCACGCCCAGGATATGACCGGACTGGAACTGGAAAAAATTCTGGTAGCGCATGTCCGGGAACACGAACGCATCCGCGTCATAGAAAATCATGTTGCCATTGATCTGATTACCTGTTCCACGCGAATGAAACGCGGACTGGTGACCACAACCCATGAGGCTTTTTGTTGCGGCGCCTATGTTCTGGATCGTTTCACCCGCCAGGTCCATACCTTTGAAGCCAGGATTACCCTTTTGGCTACCGGCGGCGCCGGAAAAGTCTATCTCTACACCAGCAATCCCGATATCGCCACAGGAGACGGCATTGCCATGGGATACCGCGCAGGCGCTACTGTTGCGAATCTGGAATTTGTTCAGTTTCATCCCACCTGCCTGTACCATCCGGATGCCAAGAATTTCCTGATTTCCGAAGCAGTCAGGGGGGAAGGGGGTATTCTGGTAGACGCTGCTGGCCATGCTTTCATGGAAAAATACGATCCCCAAAAAGACCTGGCCTGCAGGGATGTGGTGGCCCGGGCGATTGACACCGAATTGAAAAAAAGCGGAGACGATTCGGTATACCTCGACATTTCCCATAAAAAGCCGGAATTTATCAAGTCACGGTTTCCCAATCTTTATCAGAAATGCCTCAGCTTCGGTCTGGATATGACAGCCGGGCCCATTCCGGTGGTGCCGGCCGCCCATTACATGTGTGGCGGTGTTTCCACGGACATTTGTGGACGCACCGATATTCACAGGCTGTATGCCATCGGGGAAACAGCCTGTACCGGGCTTCACGGGGCCAATCGACTTGCCAGCAATTCCCTGATCGAAGCGCTGGTGTATGCGGATTCGGCAGCAGAGCAGGCTGTAAAGGATCTTCAGGCCATGGATTTCAGTGCAACGCCCGTTGCACCCGACTGGGATGAGGTCGGTACGTCACACGGTGATGAATTGATCATGGTCACTCAAAACTGGGATGAGATTCGCCGTTTTATGTGGAACTACGTGGGAATTGTCCGCTCGGACAAGCGGCTGAACCGGGCAAGGCGCCGAATTGAAATCATTCAAGGTGAAATCCAGGAGTATTATTGGGATTTCAAGGTGTCCGCCGATTTGATCGAGCTGCGAAACATCGCGATGGTTGCCGAGTTGATTATCAAATGCGCCATGCACCGAAAAGAAAGCAGGGGGCTGCATTATAATATCGAATATCCCTACCGGGATGATGAACGCTGGAAAAAAGATACGGTGATCCGGCGTCCGTTCGTGGGTTGACAACATCAATTATTGCATTAATGTTTAACGATATTAGCTTGCGCTGGTATTGCTTTTTATTCATATAACAGTAGACACCATCAGGATTTTCCATGACGAGCAAGCGGGACTATTACGAAATTCTCGGCGTCGGACGGGATGCCACCGAAACCGAGCTGAAATCAGCCTATCGCAAACAGGCCATCAAATATCACCCGGATAAAAACCCCGGCAACCATGCCGCTGAAGAGAAATTCAAAGAAGCTGCCGAAGCTTATGAAGTGCTTCAGGATCCGCAAAAACGGCAGATTTATGACCAATACGGTCACCAGGGGCTTGAGGGCGCGGGATTTTCAGGCTTCCGCGGATTCGAAGATATTTTTTCAAGCTTCGGAGGTATTTTTGAGGACCTTTTCGGGTTTTCCGGAGCCGGTCGAACCCAGAGCCGCACCCAGAGAGGATCTGATCTTCGCTACGACATGCGCCTCAGTTTCATGGATGCCGCATTCGGGACTGAAACAGAAATTGACCTTGAAAAAACAGCAACCTGTCCGCAGTGCGAAGGCAGCGCCTGTAAACCGGGAACGTATCCTGAAAACTGCCGGCACTGTCAGGGAACCGGCCAGGTCTCCCGGAGTCAGGGCTTTTTCACGGTCAGAACCACCTGCCCCTCCTGTAGAGGTCAGGGGCAGATCATTGCCAATCCCTGTTCCGAATGCACCGGTGCAGGCAAGGTCCTGATTCATAAAAAAGTGTCAGTCAAAATCCCCGGCGGGGTGGATACCGGCTCCCGCCTCAGGCTGACCGGCGAGGGCGAAGCCGGTTCCTACAACGGGCCTCCCGGCGATCTTTATGTCTTCATCCATGTCGAACCTCATGAGTTTTTCCAGAGAAACAATGTGGATGTCATCTGTGCCGTTCCCATTTCATTCATTCAGGCGGCTCTGGGGGATGAAATCACCGTTCCGACACTCAATGGGGAAAAAGTTCTGAAAATTCCAAAGGGTACGCAGCCCGGGGAACTGTTCCGCTTTTCCGGAGAAGGCATTCCCTCCCTGAGAAACGGCAAACGTGGCGATCAGGTCATTCAGGTCGATATCAAAACACCGACCCATCTCAGTAAAAAACAGGAAGATCTGCTGCGGGAATTTAAAAGGCTGGAATCCGGCAAGTTCTCAAATAAACTGAAAAATATTTTAAAAGGGGGATCTGCCGGAAGGTAGTCCTGATCCATAGCGGGGAAAATAATGTTTGAACTCAAAGTCGTCTCTCATTTTGCGGCTGCGCATCAACTGAAAATGGTGGACAAGAAATGCGAAAACCTTCATGGTCATAACTGGAAGGTCGAGGTTTGCGTTCGGGGGAAAGAATTGAACGATGCCGGCGTGTTGATGGATTTTGGAGAAATCAAGCAGGAAGTCAAGCGCATTGTCGGGGACCTGGATCACCGGTTTTTAAACGAGATGGAAGGTTTCGGGGATCATTTCCCGCCGTCTTCGGAAAACCTGGCGTTTTTTATCGCGCGCGGGCTACAGGAAACCTTCCATTCTCCGGCTGCTTATCTTTACAGCGTTACCACCTGGGAATCCCATAATGCCTGCGCGACCTATTATCCGGACGGGTCATAATTTTTTTCAGCCGGGCAAATTCCTTCCAGAATTTTGGGGAACCGGGATCTTTCAATTTCCGCTTTTTTGAAATTCTCGAAAGTGACATCTTCAAATGGCAGATTCAACTGCTTTTGAAGCGAGGCAAACAGGGACAGGTAATTGGCGGTGATTCTTTTTTCCCAGTCTAAACCGATGGCTTCAGCCGCCTTCCGGATATCATCCTTTGCTCCCTCGATTTCCAGAAAATGTCCGAACGGCAGCGTGTCCAGGCATAGCTCCGTCCGGTTAAAAAAATAAGTTTCCCGCTGTTTTTCATAAACCTGCCGGGGGGTAAACCCCAACTGCTCCAGAATGGCGATCATCGTCTGAGAATCACTGACATCCACTTCCAGTTCCCTGAAGATTTTAAATTCGGTGTCCGCATCGCCCGGATCATCCGGCGGTGATTTTACGGTCAGCCGGCAGCGGGAATCCTGCCGGAGCCGCAGCAGCTTTTTCCCCCGGGTCAGCCGCATCTCTTCATCGTCAAACCGGATGTTGGTTTCAAAGCCGCCACCTTTCGGTTCTGCTCCCAGAGAGCGGACTCTGGCACGGATGGCATCGATGTCCGGCACATAAAATTTGACCTCAATTTCAAGCGATTTCATGGGTTGCCCTTAACTGCCCGCAGGCAGCGGAAATATCCTGGCCTTTGCTGTTTCGGACCATGGCCGTATAATGGTGTTGAACCAGAATATCCTGAAATGTCAGGATGGTTTTTTCATCGGGTCTTCGGAACAGGCTTCCGGGGTGTTCGTTAAACGGAATCAGATTGATTTTGGACTTGATGGGCCGCAGCAGTTTCGTCAGACGCAGGGCGTCTTCCGGAGAATCGTTAATTCCCTGAATTAGAATATATTCAAAAGTGATCCGCTTCCGGGGTGCCAGGGGATACTGCCGGCAGGCTTCCAGAAGATTTTCCAGCGGGTATTTCCGGTTGACGGGCATCAGCCGGCTGCGGGTTTCATCGTCCGTTGCATTGAGCGATACCGCAAGATTGACCGTGACGTCCTTGCCCAGTTGCAGCAGTTCCGGAACTAGGCCGGCAGTGGAGAGGGTCACCCTGCGGGTTGAAAATTCGAGCCCGAAATCCCTGTCGGTCAGGATTCGAATCGCCTGAACCACATTGGCGTAATTGGCAAGCGGCTCTCCCATCCCCATCAGGACGATATTGGATAGCGGCCGGGTTCCGACATGTTTTTTGATATCCCGGACCTGTGAAACAATTTCGCCGGCCGTAAGGTTTCGAACCAACCCGCCTCTTGCCGTCAGGCAGAACCGGCATCCCATGGCGCACCCCACCTGGCTGGAGATGCACAGGGTATCGTGGTTTTTTTCAGGGATCAGTACGGTCTCAACAAGGTTGCCGTCAGACAGCCTGAAAAGATATTTTCGGGAACCGTCCCGGGATGTCTCAATTCTCTCGGTCTGCAGCCGGGAAATGACAAAATGGGCCGCAAGTTTCTCTCGCAGTTCTTGACCCAGGTCAGTCATGCTGTTAAACTGATCCATCTGATGAGAAAATACCCATTTGAAAATCTGACCGGCGCGGTAGGCTTTGATTCCGTTTGCCTCCAGCCAGGCTCCCAGCTGTTCCTTGCTCAGGTTTTTGATGTCCGTCTGTGTGGATGTGCCCATGCCGGTTTTCATATCTTGGCCTTTCATGCAAAACAAACAATTTTCTTGACATACCACTTCTCCCATATTATTTTCAAGGATTTAGTAACACCTTCAGGTGGATTTTATGTTTGACACTCTCAGCGACAAACTGAATGCTATTTTTAAACAGCTCAAGGGTCACGGAACGCTGTCTGAAAAAAATATTCAGGACGGATTGAAGGAAGTGCGATTGGCGCTTCTTGAGGCCGACGTCCATTATAAAGTGGTCAAAAAGCTTGTCGCCGATATCAAGGACCGGGCATTGGGCCAGGAAGTCATGTCCAGCCTGACACCCGGCCAGCAGGTCATCAAGATTGTCAACGATGAACTGACCCGGCTGATGGGTTCCCGGCAGGAAGATCTGAACCTGTCGGGCGAAAGGCCGGTTTCCATCATGCTCATTGGGCTTCAGGGTTCCGGAAAAACCACAACTGCTGGAAAGCTTTCGATATTACTAAGAAAAAACGGTAAAAAACCTTATCTGGTTCCTGCCGACGTCTATCGTCCGGCAGCCATTGAGCAGCTCAAGAAGCTGGGGGACCAGCTTTCGATTCCGGTGTTTCCTTCAACCCCGGACATGGATCCGGTGGATATCTGCCTGGAAGCCAGAACCCGGGCTCACCGGGAAGGCCTGGATACGCTGATCCTGGATACCGCAGGCCGGCTTCACATTGATGCGGATCTGATGCAGGAACTCATCCGTATCCGGGACCGGGTGAAGCCATCTGATATTTTGCTGGTGGCCGATGCCATGACCGGCCAGGATGCCGTGAACATCGCCACTGCTTTTAATGATGCGCTGAATATCGGCGGCGTGATTCTGACCAAAATGGACGGAGATGCCCGGGGCGGGGCGGCCATTTCCATCAAGTCGGTTATCGATAAGCCCATAAAATTCATTGGTGTTGGTGAAAAGCTGAACGATTTTGAGGTGTTCCATCCCGACCGGATGGCGTCCCGGATTCTGGGAATGGGCGATGTCCTGACCATGATTGAGAAGGCTCAATCCGTGGTGGACGAAAAACAGGCTGTCGAGTTCGAGAGAAAGCTTCGAAAAAACCAGTTTACCCTTGAGGATTTCCGGGATCAGATGATTCAGATTCGTAAAATGGGATCTTTGACCGATCTCATCAACATGATTCCCGGTGTGAGCCAGAACAAGCAGCTGAAAGGTTTTCAGGTGGATGAAAAAGAACTGGGCCGGGTTGTGGCCATTATCAATTCCATGACCCCGCTGGAGCGCCACAAGCACGGCATTATCAACGGCAGCCGCAGAAAGCGCATTGCCGGCGGCAGCGGCACAACGGTTCAGGACGTGAATCAATTGCTGAAAAACTATGACCATGTCATGAAGATGATGAAGAAAATAAACAAAGGCGGCCTCAAGAAGTTTGGAAGAGGCTTTTCGCCATTCAGATAATCCGTGATTATAACCATTACAAGGAGAAGTATATGTCTGTTAAAATTCGACTGGCCAGACACGGCGCAAAAAAACGACCTTTTTACCGTATCGTGGCGGCAGATGGGCAATGCCCCAGGGATGGCAAATTTCTGGAAAACCTGGGAACCTATAATCCGCTGAACACCCCGGCTGAAGTGACCCTTAAAGCGGATCGTGTTCAGTACTGGATCGGCCAGGGCGCCACGCCGACCGATACGGTTAAAAGCATTTTGAAAAAACAGGGGATCCCGGATATCCCGGCCTGAAATCCTGGATCATGACGTCATTTCTGAATTCTCACCTGCCGGCCAAGGAGATGGAGCTATGAAAGATCTGATCGGTTACATTGCCCGAGCGCTTGTTGACCACCCTGAACAGGTGTCGGTTTCAGAGATCGAGGGGAATCAGACCTCGGTTCTGGAGCTGAAGGTTGCGAAAGAGGATTTGGGAAAAGTCATCGGAAAACAGGGGCGAACGGCCCGGGCCATGCGAACCATTCTGAGCGCAGCTTCCGCCAAGATCAAAAAACGGTCGGTCCTTGAAATCGTCGAATAAGGCTGTAGAAGCGAAATGAATCCGGATACCTGCGTGACCATTGGAAAAATTGTCGGCGTCCATGGCATCAAGGGGTATGTCAAGATTCACTGCGAGGCAGAATCTTTTTCAGTATTTGCGCCCGGCCATACGGTGATCGTCCGGGATGTGAAAGGCAACAGCCGCGTGACGGAAATTGCGGATGCCCGGCCCCAGGGACGAATGCTGCTTCTCCTGCTAAAAGGGGTTTCCGATCGCAATACGGCGGAAACACTGCCGGGTTCGGATCTGCTGGTGGAAAAAACCCGCCTGCCCGAACTTGAGCCGGACACTTATTACTGGGCGGATATTGAAGGAATGTCGGTGGTATCGGTGGAGGGGCGTTCGCTTGGGACCGTCGCATCCCTTATCGAGACCGGCAGCAACGATGTTTATGTGGTTCAAACTCCGGATGCCGGTGAAATCCTGATACCCGCCATTGCTTCGGTTGTTCTGGAAATTGATCTGGACCGGAAGATCATGCGGGTGAGTCTTCCTGAAGGCCTGTAGCGGAGAAACAGCTGGTATGGGACAACGGCGGAAACAGGCTGCTACGGGATGCCGTCCATGAATTTTGTGGCATTAACCATTTTTCCGGAAATGTTCCAGCTCTTCTGGGGCCATGGCATTGTCAGGCGGGCCATCGAGCAGGGTGTTATTTCCGCATCTGCCGTGAATATCCGGGACTTTGCCGAAGGCAGGCATCAGGTAACCGATGACAGTCCTTATGGCGGCGGAAACGGAATGGTCATGAAACCGGAGCCTCTGGCAGCGGCCATCCAATGGGCTGCACAAGCTGCGCCCGGCGCCAGAACCGTCTACCTGTCGCCGCAGGGCCGGGCCTTCAATCAGGAAATTGCCGCGGAACTTTCCATGCAGCCCGGACTGATTTTGATTTGCGGCCGGTACGAGGGCATTGACGAGCGCATCTGTCAGCAGTTTGTGGAGGATGAAATTTCGATCGGCGACTATGTTTTGACCGGCGGAGAGCTGCCGGCCATGGTACTCATGGAAGCTGTAATCCGGTTGATTCCCGGTGCCCTCGGGGGCGAAGAATCCGCGCAAAAGGACTCCTTTAGCAACAATCTTCTGGAACACGCCCAATACACACGGCCGGCGAATTTTGAAGGCGAACCGGTTCCGGATGTCCTGCTTTCGGGCAATCATGCGCAAATCGAGAAATGGCGGCTGGAATCGTCCCTGATCCGAACGGTTTTGAAGCGCAAGGATTTATTGATGCAGCGCCAGCTTACACTGGCTGAGGTTCGAATCCTTCAACAGTGGCGACTGGACATTGACCATATTCTGCAGTCCCAATCTATATCTGGCGCTGGCCCATTACCCGGTCGTCAATAAGCGCGGGGAAATCATCGCATCGGCGGTGACCAACCTGGATATTCATGACATGGCAAGGGCTGCCAGAACTTATGGGGCCAGAGCGCTTTATGTTGTTACCCCGCTTGAGGATCAGCAGGCGCTGATAAAGACGCTGGTTTCGCACTGGACAACAGGTTTCGGGTCTGTCTATAACCCCAAGCGATGCCAGGCCCTGGAAACGGTCTGCGTTCAGGATACACTGGAAAAAGCCCGTGAAGACATCGCCTTGCGGGGGGAAGGCTTTCCGCGGACTGTCGTGACCAGCGCAAGGGAGCATTCCGGGAGCATTTCCATATCCCGGTTCCGCGAACTGCTGGAAACAGGAAATCCCTATTTGCTGGTGTTCGGCACGGCATGGGGGCTTTCGCAGGATTGCATGGAACAGGCGGATCATATACTGGAGCCGATTCGCGGCAATACGGCGTATAACCACCTGTCGGTCCGTTCGGCGACATCCATTATTCTGGATCGCCTGCTGGGACGGCCATTGTTGGAATGACTATTAAACTCGGGGTTTTTCACCCTGATCATTTACATTAATCTGTCAAATCGTTGGATAACAATTTATTGGGGGAGTCATGGAAACTGTCAAGCTTTTGGAAAAAGAAATGATGCGGCTGGATCTGCCGCAATTTTCCGCCGGAGATACGGTAAAGGTTCATGTCAAAATCAAGGAAGGTGAGAAAGAGCGTATTCAGGCTTTTGAAGGCGTGGTGATCAGCAAGCGCAGAGGCACCACAAACGCAACCTTCATGGTCAGAAAAGTTTCTTACGGGATCGGGGTCGAGCGTATTTTTCCGCTGCATTCGCCGATTATCGATCGGATCGAAGTGGTTTCAAAAGGGGCTGTTCGCCGGGCCAAGATTTATTATATCCGCAAGCTCAAGGGCAAGGCCGCCAGAATTAAAGAAGATCGCTCCTGAAGAGACCCCATGGGTATCGACCTGTGGAGATTCGAGAACCAGGCGCGCCAGAGCGGCTTGACGCGAATCGCAGGCGTTGATGAGGCTGGCCGGGGTCCCCTGGCCGGCCCGGTTGTATCGGCTGCTGTGATGCTTCCTTTTTCCTTTCCGGTTTCGGGGGTAACGGATTCCAAAAAGCTTAGTCCCCAAAAACGTCAGGCGCTCTATCATCAGATCTATGAACATGCCGATGCCATCGGCATCGGCATTGTGGATTCCGGTGAGATTGACCGAACGGATATTTTAAGGGCTTCCCTGCTGTCAATGGTCATGGCGGTCAATAACCTTTCTCCCCTCCCGGAACACGTGTTGATTGACGGGATTTTCAGCCTGCCGCTGTCCCTGTCTCAGGAAGCCATCCCCAAAGGAGATGCCTTGAGCATTTCCATCGGGGCTGCCTCCATTATTGCAAAAGTGACCCGGGACAGCCTGATGCAGCGCTATCATGAAGACTATCCGGTCTTTGGTTTCGCCATTCACAAGGGATATCCGACCCCGTTTCACAAAGAAGCCATCCGGCGTTATGGCTGCTCTCCCATTCACCGGAAAAGTTTTAAAGGGGTAAAGGACCGGGGCAATCATGGTCAATTCCTATCAGATATTCGGGAAGAATAATGAATCCCTGGCGGTGATCCATTTGAAGCGGCAGGGATACCGCATCATCGAGCAGAATTACCGCACCCGCATGGGGGAAATCGATATCATTGCCAAAGACAACGATACCATCGCTTTTATCGAAGTCAAATCCAGATCGTCTGCGGCCTTCGGCAACCCCAAATATGCAGTGACCCTTCAAAAACAACGCAAAATTTCAAAACTAGCCCTTCAGTATCTCAAGTCCACCCATCAAAGCCATGTCCGGGCCCGGTTTGATGTGGTGGCGATATTTTCAAATTCCGGACGCGACACCATCGAGCTTATCAAAAATGCCTTTGAACTTACCAGCCGTTGACGTGTCACAGCGTGTTGAAAGGGGGGCGCTCTATGTGGTGGCAACCCCGATCGGCAATTTTGAAGATATCACCCTGCGTGCCCTGAGCGTGCTGTCCGGCGTGGATATGGTGGCTGCCGAGGACACCCGTCACACGGGCCGGATGCTTTCCCGGTATCAGATCTCATCTGCGCTTATTTCCTATCACGATCACAATGAAACCGAACGCGCTCCCCAGTTTATTCAAAAACTTCAGGATGGACTTTCCATTGCGCTGGTTTCCGATGCCGGCACTCCGTCGGTATCGGATCCGGGATACCGGCTGATCTGTGCGGCGATTCAGGCAGGTATCCGGGTGATTCCCATCCCCGGGGTATCCGCGGCCATAGCCGCCATCAGCGTTTCCGGACTTCCCACGGATGCTTTTGTGTTTTTGGGGTTTCCCCCCAAAAAACAGGCCCGGCGAATCACCCTGTTAAAGGATATTGAAAACGAATCCAGAACTCTGATATTTTATGAATCGCCCAAGCGGGTTCTCGCTTTTTTGATTGATGCGCTGGCGGTTCTGGGGGATCGCTCCGGCGTCGTATGCCGGGAGATGACCAAGCGTTATGAAGAATTTATTCGCGGTCCCATTTCAGAAATGCTGACGGATCTATCGGGCCGCAGGGAGATTAAAGGCGAATGTACCCTGGTGCTTTCCGGAAAAAACAGGGGCCATCCCCTTTCAGCCGAATCCCTGGAAAGCAGCGTTTCGGAGTATCTCCGGCATCCGGCAGAAGGCCCCGGTGAGCTTGCCAGGAAAATTGCACTCGAATTCGGCATCTCCCGAAAAACCGCCTATCAGATGATCTTGTCCGAAAAGGCCAAAAGCGGGCCGTGACCGGGTAATCGCCGGTCTGAACACAGTTTCCAATACACCGTCTTGCATTCCGGCTTAAGACTGAACACTTTTATCATACATTATGGAGACGAGGATAACGATGGAGAAAAGAATACTTCTTCCGGTAGATGATTCGATTCATTCCAGAAACGCCATTCAATATGCAGTCAAGATATCTTCTGCGGTAAAAAACCTGACCTACTCCTTGTATCATGTGCAGCCGTCCATTTCACATTTCTTGCTGGAAGAAGCCAAAACCGATGGACTGAGGCAACTGGATCTGAAGCATCTGGCACAAAAACATGAACAAGCTTCACGGGCTTTTCTGGATAAATGCAAACAGCGCATGATGGATCTGGGGGTCAGTTCCAGCCATATTCAAGTGGTCACCCAACCCCGAAAACTGGGGCGAGCCAAGGACATCATCGAATATGCACAGCAAGGCCAATATGACGCCATTGTCGTGGGCAGAAGGGGTATTTCCCGGCTTCAGGAAACCTTTTCAGGCAGCATCACCTCAAACCTTCTGGAACACTCCCGGATCATTCCGGTATGGGTCATTGACGGCCAGGTGACCGCAACCCGGATCATGATCGCCGTTGACGGATCCGAGAGCTCTCTGAAGGCCGTTGACCATCTTAGTTTCATGACGGCCGGCAATGCCGATATCGCAATTACCCTTTTTCATGTTGTCCCCAGATTCAGCGATTTTTGCCCGATAGAAGTCGAAGAGTCGACAGAACCAGTCGAGAAGATTCTCATCCAGGGCGACAAACGCTGCATCGATCATTTCTATGCCCTTGCGTTGCAGCGGTTTAAGGAAGCCGGTTTTCAGGACAGTCAGATTCAGCTGAAAATGGTTGAGCGCCTCTATAATATCGGCAGCGCTATCGTTGAGGAAGCCAGGGCAGGGGACTACGGTACGGTGGTGGTGGGAAGGCGGGGGGGCGGAAACGCCTTTTTTATGGGAAGCGTCTCGCGAAGCGTGCTGGCAAAATCCGCCAACTGCGCGCTTTGGGTGGTTTCCTGAGCGGATTGCAGACTGCAAATTGTTACGGCTTCCGGAGGGTTCAGGAGCGTGGCGGCGTTATACGGTTTTTTGTAAATCCGTCAATATGGCTGAAAAACCAACGGCCGATAGTTTTAACCTTTGAAGAAATCTTACTGCCGCCATCGCCGGTTTTTTTTCAGCTTGATGCGGCAATGTCTAAAAATATGCTCAGATTGATGCCATAAACGAGGTGCCTTACGTGACAACAACCCGCCGACCCCTGTTCTGCGTACTCTGGATATTTCTTCTTACGGTACTGTATCTTGCCGGTTTTCCCTCCGCAGAAGCTCGCCCGCTATCCATCAAGGTCGTGACGGACAACAACTACCCACCCTATGTCTTTTATGACAGCGCCGGTAAGCTTCAGGGTATTCTGATCGACCAGTGGCGTCTGTGGGAACAGAAAACCGGCATACGGGTCGAGATTCACGCCATGGATTGGGGCATGGCCATCAGCGGCATGAAAGCCGGTGAATTCGACGTCATCGACACGATATTCAAGACTGAGGAACGCTCCGGCTGGCTCGATTTTTCGCGACCCTATGCCGACATTGAAGTTCCAATCTTTTTTGACAAAAACATTTCAGGCATAACCGACGCCGCCTCCCTGAAGGGCTTTCCCGTGGCCACCAAGACGGGTGATGCCGCCGTGGATCTGCTCAAGCGAAACGGCGTTGACAACCTGATGCTCTTCAACAGTTACGAGGCCGTCATCCTTGCCGCCAAAGCTCATAAAGTCCCTGTCTTTGTGGTTGACGCCCCACCTGCCCTTTATTTTCTGTACAAGTTTGGCATTCATGATCATTTCAAACAGTCCGCGCCTTTAAATGTCGGTCAGTTTCACCGTGCGGTTAAAAAAGGAAACAGCGATTTGCTCAAGGTGGTTGAGGACGGCTTTGGACAAATCCCAGCGGATGAGCTCAAAAAGATCGAAACCAAGTGGTATGGCTCGACGTTGCATGATAGCCGCTTGCCACGTTATTTATTGATCTTGGCCGGGAGCCTTGTTTTGCTGATGTTTATCCTTTTCGCCTGGAATCGTGTCCTGCGTCAGACGGTAGCTACCCGTACGGCAGAGCTGAAAACCAGCGCAAAGGAACTGCAATCTCTTTTCATGCGCCAGAAAGCAATCCTGACAGCAATCCCTGATATCATCATGGAGGTTGACAGGAACAAGGTTTATACATGGGCTAATGGCGCCGGACTGGAGTTCTTCGGTGAAGATGTGGTCGGTAAAGAAGCCGCGTCCTATTTTGAAGGTGATCAGAACACACATGATGCGGTCCAGCCGTTATTCAAAAGAACAGGGACTCTTTACGTCGAAAGCTGGCAGAAACGCAAGGACGGCCAGATACGACTTCTGGCATGGTGGTCCCAGGTGCTGGAAGACGACCATGGCAATGTAACAGGTGCGATTTCAACCGCAAGAGACATCACCGACCGCAAACAAATGGAGGATGCGCTTCGAGATAGCGAAAAAAAATACCGATTGATTGCAGACAACACAGCCGATACCATCTGGATATTGGATATGAACCTGCGTTTTACCTATGTAAGTCCTTCCGTAAAGCAAATGTACGGCTCAACGGTGGAAGAAATAGTGGGCCAGACGATTGATCAGTCGATGACGCCGGAATCCATGCAGGCTGTTACCACTGCCTTCATGGAGGAAATGGCTTTGGAAGCCAGCGGTCAGTCAGATCTCCGAAGGATTCGCGTCATGGAATTGGAAGAATACAAATGGGATCGCTCTACGATTTGGGTGGAGAGCAGCATGTCTTTTTTGCGTGATGACAACCAGAAGCCTGTAGGGATACTCGGAGTCAGCCGCGATATCACTGATCGCAAACGGGCGGAAGAGGCGCTGCAGGCAAACCGGAGGCAATTGAAGGACATCATCGAATTTCTGCCGGATGCTACCCTGGCCATTGATAAGGAAAAGCGCGTCATCATCTGGAACAAGGAGATCGAGAAAATGACAGGGGTTTTGGCCGCAGAGATGATCGGCAAAGGCGACTACGCCTACACCATCCCTTTTTATGGCGAGGTCCGGCCGCAGTTGATGGACTTAATCTTTATGGACGATGTTGAAATTATGGCCCGGTATCCCAACATCATCCGTGAAGGCGACTCGCTCGTAGCGGAAGTATTCTGCAATGCCCTTTACAACAATAAAGGCGCATGGGTTTTCGCCAAAGCCTCGCCCCTGCACGATCAGTCCGGCAACATTATTGGTGCAATTGAGAGAATCCGTGATATCACCGAGCGCAAGTGGGCCGATGAAGAGAAGGCCAAACTCGAAATCCAGCTCCAACAGGCTCAGAAATTTGAGGCGATCGGCACGCTTGCCGGCGGTATCGCCCACGATTTCAACAATCTATTGATGGGCATTCAGGGGCGTGCTTCGCTGTTATCATCGAATCTGGAAACTTCCCATCCCTATTGGGAACATATCCATGCCATCGAGGAATACATCCGAAGTGCAACAAACCTCACCAAACAACTGCTTGGCTTTGCCCAAGGCGGCAAATACGAAGTCAAACCCATCGATATGAGCGAATTGGTGCTCGGCAGCTCAGCCATGTTCGGTCGAACCAAAAAAGAAATCCGTATCCATACCAATTGTCAGCCATCGCCCCTGGTGGTGGAGGCAGACAGGGGGCAGATCGAACAGGTGCTCCTGAACATGTATATCAACGCATGGCAAGCCATGCCCCCCGAAGGGGGAGATCTGTATCTGGAGACACGGATCGTCATGCTGGATAAGGCTTACTGCAAACCCCATCAGACAGAACCGGGTTGCTATGTCAAGGTTTCGATCACGGATACGGGCGCCGGCATGGATGAAGTCACCCGTCTGCGAATATTCGATCCGTTTTTCACAACCAAGGAAAAGAGCCGCGGAACCGGCCTGGGACTGGCTTCTGCGTACGGAATCATCAAGAATCATGGCGGCATGATTACCGTATACAGCGAAATCGGTCACGGAACCACGTTCAACATCTATCTGCCGGTATCAGATAAAGAAGCGCATCGGGAGGTTCCCCTGGAAGGAGGACTCGTCAAGGGTTCGGCCACCATCCTGATAGTTGACGATGAAGAGCTGATCATCGATGTTGCCCAGGCCATGCTGGAGAGGCTGGGATATAACGTTATGGTGTGCAGGGGAGGGCAGGAAGCCGTCAGGGTGATCACGGATATGGGAAACAAAATCGATATGGTGATTCTTGACCTGATCATGCCGGGAATGGACGGCGGTACGACGTTTGATCGCATTCGTGAGATTTGCCCGGACATTCCGGTTCTTCTTTCCAGCGGATATGCCATCAACGGCCTTGCGGGCAAAATTATGCACAGGGGCTGCAACGGGTTCATTCAAAAACCGTATAATATTTCTGAACTTTCACAAAAAATCAGAAAAGTGTTGGATGAGTCAAAAGGCTCGATTCAACAATAATTATCCGAAACTGGTTTGCGGCCAACCAAGATGAGGTTGAGGTTCAATAAGTGATAGAAAAGTCAAGATATGCTAATCCGGGCGGAAACTCTGTAAAATCCGAAGAGACAAAAGTAATTGGAGTCGCCAATTCGCTTGATGCCGAAACAATAACAGGATCAATTCTTGGGACGCTCCTACTTTTGTTATTATACGTCGTTAGCAGATACAATTACCTGTTATTTCACACCATCGCAGAGTTTTTATCAATCGCTGTCGCATGGAGTCTTTTTCTCGTCGTCTGGAACACACGGCATTTATCCGATAATAGGGCTTTTATTTTCATCGGGATTGCATTTTTATTTATTGGTTCGATTGATTTGGTCCACACCCTTTCCTACAAGGGCATGGGGGTGATAGCAAAAGAGTGGGGAGCCAACCCTGCAACTCAATTGTGGATTGCAGGCCGGCTTATGGAAAGCCTCTCCCTTTTAATTTTTCCTTTGCTATTTTTTAAACATGTACGATTCAATTTAGTATTTATGGTTTATTCTGCCATCACTGCATTTCTTTTTATCATGATATTCTACTGGAAAATATTTCCCGATTGCTACATCGAAGGTGTCGGGCTGACTTTATTCAAGAAGGCCAACGAATATCTTATCTGTATCATTTTATTAACCGCCTGGATGTTGCTCTATCAGAAAAAGAATCTTTTAGATCCGACGGTCTACAGGCTGATGGCGGTTTCAATTGTTTTAACTGTTTTCGGAGAGTTGGTGTTTACTACATATGTGAGTGTCTATGGCTTTTCCAATCTGCTGGGGCACTATTTCAAGGTTCTCTCGTATTTTATCATATATCTGGCTCTGGTCAGATCCAGCCTTAAAAAACCATATCAAACGTTATTCAGGGAACTCAATTTCTCCGAAAAGAAATTCAAGTCTTTGTTTGAAGAAATGATCAGCGGAATAGCTTTGCATGAAATTATTTGCGATGAAAAAGGCAACCCGATCAACTATCGTTTTTTAAATGTTAATTCCGCTTTTGAAAAGCTGACCGGACTGAAACGAGAAGACTTGATCGGGGAAACCGTGTTGGATGTTTTACCTGAGACGGAATCTTCCTGGATTGAAACCTATGGACATGTTGCGTTGACTGGCAATTCAGTTCAATTTGATAACTTCTCCAAAGAATTGAACAAATATTTTGAAGTGAGAGCATATAGCTTAAAGTATGGGCAGTTTGTTGTCGTGTTCAATGATGTGACGGATAAAAAGCATTCCGAAATGGAAAAAGATAAATTGATCGGCGAGTTGCAAAAAGCGCTTAATGAAATCAAAACGCTTCGGGGTATCCTGCCGATTTGTTCATATTGCAAGCAGATACGTGATGACAGGGGTTATTGGTATAAAATAGATCAATACATTTCTGAACATTCAGATGTAGAATTCAGCCACAGTATTTGCCAGGAATGTGCTAAAAAATATTACCCGGATGTGGATCTTTATAGCGATGAACGTACTTAACAATATTTATCCGAAGGATGGGTATTCTCAGCAAGGATAACCGACCCGGTGATGCCGCCGAACTGCGCAAGCGTACTGAAGGGGTCGCCCGGAAAAAAACAGAATCGAATTGATGAAGCAATGCAAATAGAGGGACGGAACGAAAAAATATGAATTGCTTTGCGTAGATATCCTGATAATAATGTATTTGGGGAAATACCCAGACTGAAAGTAACCCCATATCACATCAGATTTCCCAAACCCCGCTTTCGCTTTTAGTGAAAGGACAACGGTAATAGGAATATGCCAAGTCCCTTACACAACTTATGTGGAGCTCAACATAAGTTATGTTATGTGTAGTTGGAATTTATGTGAAGTCGTTTAAATGCGGATTGTATGAAGCGAATCTGAGCGGTTAGGCATGGAAGAGCCGAGATATTGTGGCTCTTCCATACTTCACATAACTCTATAGGTTCGATAACCATTCCAAGACGTTCGGATCCCGCTTCCATGAAGGGCTTTGCTTTCCAGTTTTGGGTAGCAGTTTTTCGACTGATTCCAGCGTTTTTCGCTTCATTTCAAGATCAATTTCAACATACCCGTTTGTTGTCTCGATAGAAGCATGTCCAAGCCAGGATCGAATCATATTGAGGTCCACTCCTGACTGCAGCAGATGCATGGCTGTGGTATGCCGAAATGTGTGGGGTGTAATCTTCCTTGTCAGCAGAGTCGGACAGGTTCTGGCAGCCTCCGTCACTCGATGGCCGATAATGTAACGCAAGCCGAAACGAGAAAGCCGCTGTCCCTTGGCGTTTACGAAAAGCGGCACAGTCTCTGAAAACCGTACCGACCGATCTTCAATGCTGGTCTTGAGTGCATTTACGGTCTCCAACCATATCGGGCAAGTCCGCTCTTTGTGGCCTTTGCCGTGTATGCGCACATAGTAGGGGCGGCTGAAACGGACATGGTTGACATTTAGATCTACCAGCTCTTGAGCCCTCATCCCAGTGTTGTAGAGCAGGCGCAATAGGGCATCGTCCCGTCTCCCCTGAGGCGTCTGAAGGTCAATATAACGAAAGATATGTAAAACCTCGTCCTGCTCCAGGTACTCAAAGACGGACTGGGCCTGACGTTTGAACGGCACTGTAAGTATGGCTTGGCAAGGGGCAAGAAAGCGGGGGTCTCTGGTTGCGAGATAGCGGAAAAAGGCATGAATAGCCGCCAATCGGGAGTTGCGCGTTCGTACCGAATTTTTTCGAATACACTCGAGATGATTCAAGAACTCCCGGACAAGATGAGGGGTAAGATCGCCCACCATGAGGTCTGTGCAAGATTTTCCACAATGCTGAACAGCGAATTGCAGGAACAGTTTCATGGTATCGCGGTACGCCAGCACCGTATGGCTACTTAGACCCCGCTGAATTACCAGATGCTGTTCAAAGAAACCATGTATAGGCGAGGCAATGTTAATGGTCTTTGGCATAATTACCCTCCTCTCTTATCGCCAAGGGAGGAATAGCAAAGCGGCGATGAAACCGCTTGCCTGCTTTTTCCAACAGCTCGGCCGTGGCTTGGAGGTAAACCTCGGTGCAGATGACAGAGGAATGACCCAGATAAGTCGTTAATAAGGGTAGCTTGGCCGACAGGTCCATCTCTTGCCAATACCATGCAGATAGCCGGTTTACCGCAAAGGTATGACGAAAGTCGTGTATTCGCGGGCCACGCTTCCCTTTAGGCCCTCTAAGGCCGATGTCTCGGACAATTTTTAGAAAAATGGTTGCGATCCCAGAAGGTGCACAGGCACCTTTCCCTCTTGAGCTGACAAATACGGGTGCAGTGGAGACGGTAGAGAATCCGGCATTCTCGCGCTGACGCAAAAAACCGGTAAGGTGGCACACGGTAGAAGGTGAAAGAGGAACATAGCGTGTTTTTTTGAACTTGGTCTCACGAATCGTTAGCAATCGACGTTTGAGATCCACGTCTGCGATAGTTAACTTCAGTGCTTCTCCGATGCGCAAGCCGGTGGAGACGAGTAGCCCAATCAGAGTATAGATAACAGCCGGTCGCAAACTGCCGTCAGGTCCAATATGCATAGCTGCAGTCATGATGGCACACACCTCCTGTTGGGAGTAGATGTATGGAGCAGGACGTGTTCTGCGAGGAAGATAGCTGGAGTGAACTAAACAAGTGCGCGAATCGAATTGATTTAAATAGAGACAGAACTGTCGCAAAATGCTGATACGGTTGATCCGGGTGCCTATGCTCAAGTGCTCCATATCCTTGATCCAACCCTCCACAACTATTTGCGTAATCGTTTCTCCTGGCTTCAGTTCACTCATCAGATAGCGATCAAGGTAGGTGAGTATTTTTTGATCGGACGCTCCCTGTCGCCCTGATAAACAGCGCATCTCCAAAAAGGCCTGGAGCCAAAATGCGAGTGGACTTCGGAAAATGCATATTCCCATAATATCACCTCCCTTCTGGCCAGGGCATGACCACTTGCCGGAGTGTTTTTAAATCGGCTTTGGCATAAATAAACGTGGTATCCAGACAGCGATGGCCCAACACGTCAGCAATACACTTCATTGGTGAGCCTTGAGCTAGTGCCCGAATGGCCCAGGAATGCCGAAGGGTGTTTGATCCACTCCTTAATTTTTTGACCCCAGCCTTTTTCATATATGAACGAACGATCCTGGATATGGCACAGGAATTAAGCGGGCGGAACGGCGCTTTAGCCGACAGAAACACTTTTCGAAATGGACCTTCGGGACGGTGATGAAGATAACCGAGGATTGCCTCGCCCACTGCATCTAAAAGAGGAACTACGACTTCTTTCCCACCCTTTTGGGCGCGGATTCGAATCGTCGAACGTGGCCAACAAATATCCTCCAGTTGCAACTCGGCAACACTCTTACCCCGTACGCCATATGCCATCATCATTATCATGACGGCATAATCCCTGCTGCCAGCCGCCGTGTCCTTCGGAATTTTGTTGAGGATGCGCTGCAGCTCGGAATCTTCCATCCCTTTTGCCAAGCTGGCAAATCGATAAGAAGGGATTGAGGGAATTAAGCCTGAAAGGTCAGTGCTTGTATAACCCTGTCGTGCGCAGAACCGGAGAAATCTTCTTAAGGTACCGGCTAAGCGCCGGAGATTATCCGGGCTTTCTTTGCAATGCTGTTTTATGTACGTCTCGAGACCTTCAGCCCGCAGGAGTTTTAGATGCTTTCGCGTAACCTTTTCTTCTAAACCTTCGAGAAACGCGCAAAGCCGCACATGGGATTGGTGAATAGTTGATTCACAAAATTGACACTCCTCACGCAAATACCGCAGGTACGGATCAAGCATCCAGCTATACCCTGTTGTTACCGGTTTGGTTTTTTTTAATTTGAGTCCCTCTGCCTCAACCAGATAAGAAAATAGTTTCTTTAACATCCCTCGATTGATTGCCCTGGCGCAATAGGATGAGCTTGTGGTCCGGAAACTAGCCAGGTAATCATCCAGAAAGGGCTCAATTAACGAGGGGTCGATTTTGTTAAAGGTAATCTCATTGTCTATTAGGTAGGTGTTGAATAAACAACATTTGCCGAGGATCTCTGTGGCCCGATGCTGCCTATAACCACTTACCTTCAGATAGGCTGCAAACCTATCAAAGCAAGGGCCTAAGGGGCCTCGACGAAAGTCCAACATTGTCCGTCTGTCTTTGTACCAGTATTCAAGCATAGCCTGTCCTCCTTTCTCCTGAAAAGGTTGAAATGGGAGGATTATACTACGCTTCAGAGTTATGTGCAGTAATCAAGGGCAGAGACTTGGATAAATGGGGGGAAGCGTTGCTCCAATACAAACTTGATCACATAACTGGCAACTACACATAACACATCCATTCGACGAAACTAAAACATAAGCTCCTGTTGTTATTTGTGATTTGTTGGGCTGTCATCCTGCCGACACTGGGTTTTTTGTTGACGGTGGAGTTGGAAAAAAGCCAACTGTCCACAATCGAATCCGGGATTGTCAAACAGCTTGATAATCTTGATTTTTCGCTGGCAATGTTAATAGAAGACGTCAAACACGGCATTCAGTCATTATCCGTCAATGACGTGGTGCGCTCCCGTAACGATAGCGACTTTACCCGGTTTCTCGACAGTGACGAAAACCATTTTGAGTATCATATCGGGGATACGGAGCAGCGTATCATCGATCTGTTTCAACTCTACCGGGCAACGCATCCCCATATCAGTTCAGTTTACATGGGACGGGAAAACGGCGGTTTTGTCCGTTCTCACAAGAGACAGCGCCCCAGCCTCTACGACCCCCGCATCCGTCCGTGGTATACTCTGGCCAAAGACCATCCCGGCAAAGTGATGATTACGCCTGCCTATCGATCCGTGACCACGCCGGATGTGAATATCGGCGTGGTCACCGCATTATCGGATAACAACGGCCATGTTTATGGCGTCATCGGGGCGGACATCACGCTGGCCAACCTGACGGATTACATTTCCGGATACCGTATCGGCGATGACGGGCAGATGTTTCTGGTGGATGAGACCGGCGTCATCCTGGCCTGCAGGAATGAACAGATGCGGTTTCACCCTCTGGAAGCCCTTATTCCGGATCATGCCGACAGGCTTCTGTCCCGGCAATCGGGCAGTTTTTCCATCAACGGGAGCCGTGACAGCCAGTATGTCGTATTTATCACCTCGGCGAATCTGGGATGGAAAATCGCCGCCATGATCCCTTCGCGGCTGATTGACCGGCAGGTGACTGCAGCCGTATGGAAAACCCTGTTGATCGTCTGTATCGGTTTGGCCCTGATCAGCGGCCTGACCCTTTGGGGAATGCACCGCTTTGTCATCAAACCGATCAATTCTTTGCGCGATGGTATCGTCACCGTTACCCGGACCGGTGATTTTGGACACCGGCTTATGGTCCTGTCAACCGATGAAATCGGAAACCTTGCCCATTTTTACAACGACATGATGCAGTCGGTTCTGGCGTCTGAACAGCAGTTGAAAAAATCAAAACATGAGCTGGAGACCCACCAGCAGCATCTTGAGGGCATCATCCGGGAGCGGACCACCCATCTGGAGTCCATCAACGTTGAACTGAAAGAAGCTCTGGAAGCCAACAAAATCAGTGAACACCAGTACCGGTCCCTGTTTGAAAATGCGCCCGAAGCCATCGTCCTGCTCAACGAAGCCGACCGGGTGATCCGGGTCAACAGCGAATTTGTCCGGATGTTTGGTTATCCGCCCGAAGAAGTGCTGGGCCGATCACTGGATGATACCATTATTCCGGCAAACCAGTTTGAAGAAGGCGCCGGTTTGAAAAAACGGATCATATCCGGAGAAAAAACCGTACGTGAAACCCACCGAAAACGAAAAGACGGCTCGCTGATTCCGGTATCGATTACCGGAACATCGATTGTGATTGATGGCAAAGTTGTCGGCATTTATGGGATCTACCGGGATATCACGGATATCAAAAACGCGGAAGAGCGGCTGAAGCGGGCAAAAGAGGACGCCGAGGCGGCCAATCGCGCCAAAAGCATTTTTCTGGCTAACATGAGCCACGAAATCCGGACTCCGATGAATGCGATTCTGGGATACGCCCAACTGATGCAGCAGGACGCCACGCTTTCTTCGGATCAGCTCCAGAACCTGACGATTATCAGCCGCAGCGGCGATCATCTGCTGAATCTGATCAACGATGTTCTGGAAATGTCCAAAATCGAAGCCGGCCGGGTGGTGCTTAACCCCAATGCATTTGATTTGCATGCCCTTCTGGATGATATCAAACTGATGATTACCGTTCGCACCCGCGCCAAAGGGCTGATATTGGAATTGACACTCGATGAATCCATTCCCCGTTTTATTGTTGCGGATGAGGGCAAACTGCGGCAGGTACTGATCAATCTTTTGGGAAATGCCCTGAAATTTACGGAACAGGGAAAAATTGCGCTGCAGGTCCATGCTGTCAGACCTCCCGCGTCAGTGACGAACGCCGCAGGAGACCGGATTCTGCATTTTGCGGTCGAAGATTCGGGCGCGGGCATCGCCCCGGAGGATCTGAAGCTCATTTTCCAGAGTTTTGAGCAGACGGACCTCGGTCGGGCCAAAGAAGGGACCGGTCTGGGTCTGGCCATTTGCCGAGAATATGTGAATCTGATGGGAGGCCAGATTCAGGTGGAAAGCAGTCCGGGTATGGGGAGCACCTTCCGGTTTTCCATTCCGGTGTCCACGGGAAAAGCCGGCGATGTTTCAACCCGGGCGGTTGCTCCCCGTGTCATGGGGCTTGAGCCCGGTCAGCCCGAGTATCGCATTCTGGTGGTTGATGATAATCCCACCAACCGGGACATTCTGGTCCGCATGCTGAAGCGCGTGGGGTTCGAGGTCCGGGAGGCCGCAGACGGCCAGCAGTGCCTCGACATGTTTTTTGAATGGCGCCCGCAGGTGATCATGATGGACATCCGCATGCCGGTCATGGACGGCGTTGAAGCCACAAAACGGATCAAGGCTGCCGAAGGCGGAAAGGGCGCCATCGTCATTGCTGTCAGCGCCAGCGCACTGGAGGAGCAGCGGATCGGGGTTCTGGAGTACGGCGCAGACGCCTTTATCGGCAAACCATTCAAGGAAAGCGTCATTCTTTCGGAAATTCAGCACCGCCTTGGCGTGGCATACCGGTATGAAAGCCCGGAGCCTGAAACAGCCGGCGAAACAGTCCATACCGCGCAGCAGAGCCTGGCCGATCTGCCGGTCGAACTGGCCGATGGCATGCGTAGCGCCATCAATGGCGGATATCACGAGGAATTGATGGCGATGATCGAAACGATTGCGCACCAAAACCCCGGCACCGCTCAGGTCTTACGGCAACTGGCGGATGAATACCGGTATGAGCAGCTCCTGGCGCTGCTCGGAGGCGATCCATGATCCCGCAACATCAAAGCAATACGATTATGGTCGTGGACGATACACCGGCCAATCTGAAACTTCTGGAAAAAATGCTGAAGGAGCAGGACTATCGTGTCCGAAGCTTCCCCAGAGGCGCCATGGCTCTGAAATCGGCCCTGAATGACCCGCCGGATCTGATCTTTATGGATGTCAACATGCCGGAGATGAACGGCTATGAGACGTGTCAACAGTTGAAGTCCGACCCTCGCACCCGGGATATTCCTGTCATCTTTATCAGCGCATTGACCGAAACCCTGGATAAAGTCAAAGCCTTTCACGTCGGCGGCGTCGATTATATCACCAAACCGTTTCAGTTTGAGGAAGTGCATGCGCGGGCGGAAGTTCATTTGAAACTGGTTCGCGCCCACCGGGCGATTGAAGAAAAAAATACGGAACTCCAGCAGGCGCTGGCTGATCTTAAAATTGCACAGCAGCATCTGGTGCAGTCGGAGAAACTGGCTGCCCTGGGCGTTCTGACCGCAGGCATTGCGCATGAAATCAACAACCCGGTTAATTTCATCAAGACCAGCGCGCTGGGACTGAGTGCGGATATTCATGATCTGCAAAAACTTCTGAAACTGTATGAAGCATGCCGGACCGACTGCCGGCACCCAACCCTGCCGGATCGCATCGATGCGCTGAAAGCAGAAATGGAATACGCCACGGTCATCACGGAAATCGAGGCGTTGCTGGATCACATCCAGGAAGGGGTCCGCCGTACGGAGGAGATAGTCAACAGCCTGCGCACCTATTCCCGGATGGATACGACGGCGGATGAAAAAACCGATGTGCATGCATTGATCGATGCATCGCTTGTGGTCCTGAAGCCGCGCTACAAAAAAACCATTTCGATCGTAAAATCATACGGCTCCGTGCCCGCGCTGCCGGGTCAGCCCGGCAGGTTGATTCAGGTTTTCACCAACATCCTCTCCAATGCCATCGATGCCATCCACGGCAAAGCAGTGCAGCAACAGGAGACGATCACGATCCGAACAACCCTCCAAAGGCGGGATTCCGCCTCCTGTGTTGTCATTGAGTTCTGCGATACCGGTCCGGGAATCCCCGAAGCCATCCGGGATAAAGTTTTTGACCCGTTTTTTACGACCAAGGATGTCGGGAAAGGAACGGGACTGGGCCTGTCCATCAGCCTCGGCATCATTCAGGACCATAACGGTCTGATCGAAATCACCAACATTCCGGGCGCCGGGACAACGGTTTCAGTCCTGCTGCCACTGGAAAAGGAGGCGCCATGACCCCCGCAGCGACCCTGCCCAAAGTCCGTATTCTGTATGTGGATGATGACATCGAAAACCTCAACAGTTTCAAGGCCGTTTTTCGTCGCATCTATGACGTCCATCTGGCAGGTTCAGCCCAGGAAGCGTTTGATATTTTGAGGAAAAGAGACATCCAGGTGCTGATCACCGATCAGCGGATGCCCGGCATGACCGGTACCGAACTGCTGGAGCAGGTCGCAGTGCGGTACCCCGATATTCTGCGGTACATGCTGACCGGATTCAGCGACTTTGATCCGCTGGTGGATGCCATCAATAAAGGTAAATTGATGGGCTATTTTTCCAAGCCGATCGATCATGAATTCATCAAATCACGGATAGAAGAGGGGTTAAAACGCTATTACCTGGAAATGAAAAACCAGAATTTACTGGAAAAAATCCGACAAAGCGAGATATTTCTTGCCGCGATTGTCGATAATATCCCGGATATGATTTTTGTAAAAGAAGCTGAGAATTTGAGCTATGTGCGGTTTAACCGGGCCGGGGAGACACTTTTGGGGTATCCGGCTTCAGAGATGATCGGAAAAACCGATTACGACTTTTTTTCCAAGGAAGAGGCCGATTTCTTCACCCGTAAAGATCGGGAAACGCTTGAAGCCAAACAATTGATAGACATTCCCGAGGAAAGCATTCAGACCCGGTTCCAGGGCAAGCGATGGCTTCACACCCAAAAAATCCCGATTCTGAATGCCGATGGCCACCCCCAGTATCTGATGGGTGTGTCACGGGATATTACCGAGTACCGCACGATGCATGAGAATGAGAAAAAACTGGAAGCGCTACTGCGCCAGGCCCAGAAGATGGAAGCCATCGGCACCCTTGCCGGCGGTATCGCCCATGATTTCAACAATATTCTGACCGCGGTAATCGGTTTCAGCGATTTGGCCCTGGGATTTGTCGAAAAGGGGTCACAGTTGGAAATCTACATGCAGGAAGTCCATACCGCAGGCAATCGTGCCAAAGAACTGGTCAAACAGATTTTAACCGTTGCCAGGCGATCCAAAACCGAGCTGATCCCCGTTCAGATCAGCCTGATTGCCAAAGAGGCCCTCAAACTGATCCGATCCACGCTTCCAACGACCATCGATATCCGGACATCTCTGGATAGTCATGCGATCGTTCAGGGAGACCCCACTCATATTCATCAGATATTCATGAACCTGTGCACCAATGCAGCTCACGCCATGGAAAACAACTGCGGAATTTTAACGGTAAGCCTTTCTGATTCAAAATTGGATCAGGATACCCAGGGAAAGCCCGCAGACCTGGCGCCGGGGGATTATATCACCCTTACCGTGACGGACACCGGAAAGGGCATCCCGGAAAAAGACATAGAGTTCATTTTTGAACCCTATTTTACCACCAAAGAGGTGGGGACGGGAACCGGATTGGGACTTTCGGTTGTCCAGGGTATCGTGAAAAGCTATGGCGGGGACATTTCGGTTCAGAGTGTAGTTGGCAACGGATCAACATTTACCGTTTATCTTCCTGTAATCAAAACAAACAGCCGGTATGAGCCGGAAACCTTCGATATCCTGCCGGCCGGCAATGAACGGATTCTGATGATCGACGACGAGCCGGCCATCGCAGCCTTATGCGGGGAAATCCTGGCGCATCTGGGCTACAAGGTCACCACCCGGACAAACAGCATCGAAGCACTGGAGCTGTTTAAAAGCCAACCGAATGATTTTGACCTGGTGATCACCGACATGAGCATGCCGAACATGGCTGGAGACCGGCTGGCTGCCGAACTCATAAAAATCAGGCCGGACATTCCGGTCATTTTATGCACCGGATACAGCAAACATGTTACTGAAACCCGGGCGGCCAAAATCGGAATCCGGGCGCTGCTGATGAAACCCCTGGCCAAAACGATACTGACGAAAACCGTTCGAAACGTTCTGGACGGTGCATCGGATTAAAGCGGCATTATCCACGAAACGGTTCTTCAGCTTGCACTGTCGTCCATTCGGTTACGGATATCGTCTCCTTCCTATCAGTAAGTCACCCCCTTCTCCTTAATAAAGTCAGTTCAGGCTGGCCTGAATGTGCCAACCTTAAAACATCCGGGAAACAAAACAGCTGGAAAACCTGTTACGGGGTGTGATAAGACGCTTATTCATGGGTGATTGTCCGGTTGAGATGATATCGACGAAAATGAATGCCGCCAACCGTCATGGGAGGGATGATGCCAGGTGAACCTGCCGGCAGATTGAAACTGCTGATTCGGGCCCAGTATTTTTTGTATTTCGGGGTCATGGGCATGTATCTGCCATATTTTAACCTCTATCTGTACCACATCAAACTCAGCGGTTTTCAGATCGGCGTGCTTTCGGCGCTGCGCTCCGTGCTGCTGGTGTTGTTTCCCGTGCTCTGGGGCATCCTGGCCGACCGGCTTCAAGCTAGAAGGGCCATCTATGTTTCCTGTAACATCGCCAGCGCGATGGCCTGGTCCCTTTATCTGTGTACGACCCGTTTCGAGTGGCTGGTGATAATCACCCTGGGGTACGGGGTCTTTTTCTCCCCTGTCATCTCCTTTCTGGAAGCCTTCACCATGGATGTGCTGGGAAAGGAGAAACAGCGATACGGCCAGACCCGGGCCTGGGGTTCCATCGCCTTCATTGTCGTTGTTATTCTGGTTGGCGGCATGATCGACACCTACCCGGTCGGCATCATTCTGCCGCTGATTCTGATAGGAGGACTGATTCAGTCCGTGGTTTCTCTGGGGGTGCCGTCGGTTCGCACCACCCAGCTCCAGAGACTTTCCAGTGGCGCCGGGCATTTGGTGAGCCGGAAGAGCCTTGTCTTTTTGATCTGTGCCTTTTTGATGCTGCTCAGCCACGGAGCTTATTATGGCTTTTTCTCTATTCATCTGGAGAAACTTGGTTTCGGGAAAACATTTATCGGCATCTCTTGGGCCGTGGCATCAGCTGCCGAAATCATTGTGATGATCTATTCAGGGCGGATATTTAAGCGGTTTTCCCTGGAAACCGTCATGGTCTTTTCATTCAGCATTGCTGCGATGCGCTGGTTCCTGCTGGCCTTCGTCGACAGCGGACCCGTGATCCTGATCACCCAGGTGCTTCATGCATTTACATACGGTGCCTTTCACATGGCCAGTATCCTGTATGTGGACGCCCTGTCCTCAGAGGCATCCAAAACGCTTGGACAGGCAGTCAACAACGCGGTCAGCTACGGCTTGGGGCTAATGGCGGGATTTTTTTTGAGCGGGTATCTTTACGAAACCATCGGTTCCCATGCGCTGTTCATGACCAGCGGGGGGATCGCGCTGTCCGGGGGCATGATCATGAAACTGTATCAGATTGGATTTCAAAACCGAGAAAAGGAGACTTTATGACACATGAGGGATATAAAAATCAGATCGCGGCTGCCATTGACGCCATTCGAAACTATGTTTCGGAGATAACCGGCCAGGCCCCTACCGATGCAGAGATTGCCAGGGCGCTGAACCGGTATTTTGTGCTCAAGGAAATTTCCGAGCATATCGAGATGCAGCGGGAGCATCCGGAATGGTAAGGCAGTCATCGGGCTTGATAAAATGTCAATCCTAAGATAAGCTGTTTTATAGATTTTTTTGAAGGTGGATATCCGAGTGGAATAACGTGCTTGTACATAATCTCGAGGATCGGGCAGGGGGAATCTTTCCGAGCGAGTTCTTCGTTTTCTAATATCCGGCTGATGGGGAGAAAGATTATGAGCAAATACTACTTGTTTCAGGATAGAATAAAATGCATTGGATGCCATAGCTGCGAACTCCAGTGCGAAAGCAGCAAATTCCTTCCGTCCGGCTCAAGACTCTGCCTGATTTTTCCAGACAGCCCCCAAGTCATTGACGGTTTGCCCAGGGTATCCCATATATTGATGTCATGCTTCCATTGCGAAACGCCCTGGTGCGTGGCAGCCTGCCCGACAGGCGCCATGAAGAAGCGTCCCCGCGATGGGATCGTTTATGTGGACCCTTTGCTATGTATTGGATGTAAAAACTGTATTTCTGCCTGTCCCTGGGGATCGGTTCAATGGGACCCGGAAAAACACCAGGCAATCAAATGTGATTTCTGCATGGATCGAATCGATCAAGGGCTAAAACCGGCCTGTGTGACGGTGTGCCCCTCGCACTGCCTGGAATTTGGAATGATCGAAGAAAAAATGCCGGGATTGCGGAAAAAACCGCTTGTTCCCATGATCCATCCACGGGCAGATGCGGAGGATGAAGCCCTTCCGCTAAAGCGGTGCCCGGTGAATGCCGCAATGATCGAACTGGAGCGCATCCTGGATACCGGAAACCTGATCGATCCCAAAAGCCGGCGAAGAACTCAAAAAATCCTGGAGCTGATCCAGGATGTGGCCTGGGGAAGGGCTGGCGCGGATCACCTGCAGTCCATTGAATCCTTTGCACAGAAAATCATAAAAGAAGGCCCCGATGATATCAGCCGAAAAACCGGGCAGTTCGTGGAACAGACGTTGACAGAATACCAGGAGGTGTTTGTCAGTCATGTCCAGTCCAATAATTGCGCCATGGGCGAATGCATCAAAATGGCGCCGGCTCCCTGTCAGATGGCCTGCCCTGCCGGTATCGACATTCCGACCTATGTCACCCTGATCGGTATGGGACGGGATGCGGAAGCCATCGAAGTGATTCGAAAGGACAACCCGTTTCCCTGGGTCTGCGGGCTCGTCTGTACCCGGCCCTGTGAACTCATGTGTGTGCGGGGCAGGATCGACCAGCCGGTTTCCATTAAATATTTAAAGGCCTTTGCCGCAGAGAAATTGATGGTCGAAGGGCGGTATCTCAACCCGGTTAAAGAACCGGATAAAGGCCAGAAAGTCTGTATCATCGGCGCCGGGCCTGCCGGCATGACCGCCGCGTATTACCTGAGTCTCATGGGATACGGGGTCCGGGTGATTGAATCGCTGTCAACGGCCGGGGGAATGATGCTGCTTGGCATCCCCCGATACAGGCTTCCGTGCCGGGTCATTGATCTGGAAGTAGCCATGCTCGAAGAGCTCGGTGTGGAGTTTTGCTTCAATACATCTTTTGGAAAAGATGTCACACTGGATTCCTTAAACGCTGAAGGATTTGAAGCTTTCTTTTTTGCGATCGGCGCCCATAAATCGTTCAAACTCAATATCCCCGGTGAAACGGATTATCCTCAGGTCACTCAGGCCATTGATCTGCTGCGACGCGTGGCCATGGGAGACTGGCAAATTCCGGGGCAGAGAGTGGTGATCATCGGCGGCGGGAACGTGGCCATCGATGCGGCCAGAACCTGCCTGCGGCTGGGCTGCAAGGAAGTGATTCTGGCATACCGCAGAGAACGCACTGAAATGCCCGCGGATGTCGAGGAAGTCGAGCAGGCCGAGGAAGAAGGGGTTAAGATTTCATTTTTGACCATTCCGGTTGCCATCATTGGAACGGGTTCCGGCCAGAAGGGGCGGGTGACGGCGCTTCGCTGTGTTCGCGCGGAAATGATCACACAGGCAGGCAGCAGCCGAAAAGTTCCGGTTCCGATTGAAGACAGCGACTATTTGATTGAAACCGATGCGGTGATTCCCGCCATCGGGCAGCAGGTGGATCAGGACTGCCTGTCGTCGATTCCCAGGCTTAAATGGACCCGCAGAAATACCCTGTTTGCCAGCAGGGTCAACATGAAAACGTCGGTTCCGGGAGTTTTTGCTGCCGGAGATGCGGTTTCGGGGCCGGCAACCGTGATTGAAGCCATCGGCGGCGGCAAACGTGCGGCAGATGCCATTGACCGGTATCTTTCGGAAATTCCCCAGCCCAGAATCCCACCGGTTCCGGTTCGAAGGGGAAGAACCGACTGGATAGAAATACCCGCCAAGGTCAAAATGGAATTGAAGCGACCCGTCATGTCCCTGCTGCCCCTTGAGCGAAGGCGAAAAACTTTTCAGCAGGTCGAAACCGGCTATCCGGAAAAAAGGGTTCGGCAAGAGGCCGCCCGATGCCTTCGCTGTGATATCTGCACCCGGTGCGGGCGCTGTGTGGAGATCTGCCGGGACAAAATAAAGGTCGACGCGCTGAAGATGGGTTATCTTGATTTTGATCGGCCCGGCCCGACCGATTTTACCATTACCGAAGCACGATGCGTTTTATGCGGCGCCTGCGCCGCCAACTGCCCCACCGGGGCCATAAGAATGGAAGATTCCAATGGAGAAAGGGTGCTTTCGTTGTGCGGGACGATTCTGAACCGGCAGAAATTAATCCATTGCGAGAGCTGCGGCGAGATCATGGGAACTGCCCGGTATCTTGAATATATTCGAAACAAACATCAGCCCGTCATACCGGTAGCCGATCTGCGGGCGTTGTGCTATACCTGTGCCCGAAAAACAATGGCGGCATATACGGCGTCCCGTCTGCGTCAGTATGAATAATGTCAAAGTGAGAAACAGGCGCGATCTCCCCTTTTTTAAAGGGAGAATCTCACCTGCCTCGTTATGTCAAGAAAACATGGGATTTATAAGGGAGGGGGAATATCATGGGTTTTCGTAAAGGACAAAAAGTTGAGATTTATAAAAAATCAACGGATGATGGATGGGAAAGTTTTATGGATGCTTATATCGGAACCCATGGTATTATTACCGATCCTGATACCGCTATCAATGATTCCGATGCCCTGGTTGAGGTCAGCCTGGTGGGAAAAGGCACATTTCGATTCCCCCAGGACTGTCTGAGGTGTCTTGACGAATAGAGGCAGAAATTAATCATGCGCAAATTGTCCGGCATCATGTTTGACAAACGGGATCACGGTTTGTTGACCATCGTCAATGATGTGTTGAACCGGGATAAAAGTCAGGAATATAATAAACGCAAGTTTTATCCCCATTTCCACCCTCATGGCATAAAGAAACTGGCGGAATCCAGGGGGCTGCGCATTGCCTATGCCGTCATCCATCTGCTGGAGTCTCTGGATGCGGGCAAACAGGACGAGCGTCTCGGCGCCCTGCGCGCCTTGCGGGACGAGGTGCTCAAAGCCTCGGACGGGGCCATGCCCAAAAATACGGCTCGGGCGCTACTTCAGATCATGAAGGAACTGGTTCGATCTCAGGGAGATTATAACCGCCAGCTCCAACTGGCCCATGATTTCAGGGTTACGGCCACAGGCAAGCCCCGTATCGTGCGAAAGCAGCTGCGGCGCTACCACCTGCTGGAAATGCCTGAAGAATGGAACCAGCTGGCATTTGACGACCACGTTCACGATGTGAACACCAAGGGCCGCAAGTCCGCCACGCATCTGATCATGGATGCCTGGATCAAGGGAATTCGCCGGCTGCGCGTAATATACTACAATTACATCCAGGCTCCTTTTGCCGCTGAACTCCTGGAAGCAGCCGAAATCATGGGAATCACGATGCGAATCGGCATCGAATACGCCGCCCGGTTCCGCGGCCGCTATGTGCAATTGATCTGGGTCCCCAGAGGGTTTATCGACACCCAGGCCTTTCTTTGCTTTTTGACGGAAGCACCGGTCCGGGCGCTGATGGAGGAAGGCCGCCAGGTTTCTGAATATCGCCAGGAGCAGGTCCTGCAGGTTCTGGATGCCTTCAACCGAAGGCATCTGCCGGTGATCAACGAAACGTACGGCATTTTCCTCCAACCCATTGATCGATCCGCTTTTTTGACATTTGTCAAACCCGGCCAGACTTCTTTGCTGCATCTGGCGAAATTCATTCATACACAGCTCCTTCCGGAGCTGGAGAAAAAAGTTGTTGCGCTTCGCGCTCAGTGCCGTTCGGCCAGCCCACAAGAGCAAATCTTTAATGATAATCTTGTGGAGGAAATGAACTGCCTGGATTTTGAAAGCATTCTGGAGCGTTTTCTTAACCCGGCGCGGAATCCGGATCTCATTGATCCTCAAGCTGTCCAGGATGGGCCGGATGTTCCGCCCCTGCTTCGGCTGACTCCCCGTGAACTGCTTTGTCGCCTGGTTCAACTTCGAACCGGGTACCGCATCACCCTGAATCTGACCGATCTGCGGCCTGAGGATGTGCTGGAGCTGATATACGATTGTGAAGGTTTGATCACGCGGCTGGAGACATTCAACCTCAAGGACTACACGGGAGGAAAAACCACCCTTGTTCCCGAGATCAGCCGCTTGCAGGTTGCGATCAACGCTGGCAACGTCATTACGCTGAAGCGCATCATCCTCAATATCATGGAGGAGACCGCGGCGTCTTTCTGTCCGGACAAAGCCGACCGGCTGGAGAAATTGGACGCAATTCTCCACGATATTAATACACTTCGCCTGATGTACAAGGGAACACCTTTAAAATCTCGGATCGGCAGTGATTCAACGGGAATGTCGCCGCGCATGCATGGCATGGGATTGGCGGTTATGGAAACCCTGCCGGGCCGGGCAATCCGGGAAATTTATCAGCCGGATGCGGAGCGCATGATCATCCCTTTCCGGATGACCGCCTATCGACGGATAACCTTTATTCCGCGAAAAAGCGTCACACCGTTTCTCAACCGCTTCTTCAACTGGGCGGAATCGATTCCCGGCCTGAGCTGGCTGGCCCACGAACATTGTAAGGACTGGCTGGTTATGGAACAAACCACCCGCATGGAATCCCCCGGCAACATCGTTACACTGGGCGGAATTCATGAGAATGCCGGAAACGAGCTTGCTCTTTGTCCGTCGCAGGTGAAAAAGGAAGCGCTGCGGTTGTCCTGGCCCTATTTGAACACCCTGGCGAAAATCATCATCAAGATGATGATCGGATTTATCCCTGCGTTTCTGGTTTTTTCTCTTCGTTATGACTGGTGGGTGCTCAAATATGGCGGAGCTTTCATCTGGTTCGGCATTACCGGCGTGCGTAACATTCTTCAATCCGTTCTCGGCGGCGGCGGACTGCGCAGTTCACCGCTTCTGGGCTGGAAAGATTACGTAAGCTGGGAGCGGATCGGCGATTCGCTGCTCTATACGGGCTTTTCCGTTCCGCTGCTTGACTGGGTGGTAAAAACCCTGATTCTGGACAATGCCATGGGAATCACGACGAGCACCAGCCCTTCGGCCCTGTATGCCATCATGGCGCTATCCAACGGCCTTTACCTCTCCTGTCACAACGCTTTCCGGGGCTTCCCCAAGACCGTTATCGCCGGAAATTTTTTCCGCAGCATGCTTTCCATTCCCATTGCCATCGTTTTTAATGGCGTACTTTCCGGTCTTTTGTCTGCAGCCGGGGTTTCCGGAGTGGATGCGGTTTTGCAGAAATGGGCCGCGGTCATCTCCAAGGCCGCTTCGGATTTTGTTGCCGGCGTCATTGAAGGTGCGGCTGACCGGTACCGCAACATCCATCTTCGACTGCGCGATTATCGGGACAAGTTGACCCGGCTTCTGGAAGCCTATACCAGCCTTGAAATGCTTTTTCCGGACAAGAAAGTCATGGAAACGCTCAATGCCATGGACAAAAGCTTGTCGGGCGACGCCAAGGAACTGGAACTGATCATGATCATTCATGCCCTGGATCTGCTCTTTTTCTGGAATTACCAGCCGCGGGGCCGCACGGCGCTGATCATGCTGGCCAAAACCCTTTCAGATGAGGAGCGCCAGATACTTTTGGGCTCTTTGCATATCCTGAAAAGGCAGCGTGAAATCAGCATGCTTTTTATTGACGGCATTATCGGCAAAAACTTTTCCAGCGGGCTGGCCTTTTATCTGAATGCATCCGGGCAGTATCTGGAAGATGTTCAACAAATCCTGGGGGGTGCGGCGGAAAAAAAAGAGACTGGGAATTGAAATGAACCTTACCCTATCCATCGCACAGATGTGTGTCGTTGTCTCGCAGCCTGAAGAAAATCTTCGCAAAGCCGAGTTCTGGATTGCAGAGGCTTCGCGAAGGGGCAGTGATGTCATCTGTTTTCCGGAAATGTGGACTACGGGTTTCAACTGGCTGAACAATGAACGGCTGGCTGCTGCACACGATAAAATCGTTGATCGGGTTGCGGACATGGCCAAAACGTATGGAATCTGGATCAACGGATCCATGCTGGCTCTGAATGAAGCGGGAAAAGTCTCCAATACCTCATTTTTATTCAATGCAAAAGGCGAGCAGGCAGGGCTCTATCGCAAAAGCCATTTGTTCAGTTTGCTTCACGAGGATGCGCACATGGCGCCCGGGGAGCAGTTGACGGTTGTGGATACCCCTTGGGGGCGGGTGGGGCTGGCGATCTGCTATGACATCCGTTTTCCGGAGCTGTTTCGAACCTATGCGCTGAAGGGAGTGGAAATCGTGTTTTGTCCCATGGCGTTTCCCTATCCGCGCCTTGATCACTGGAAGATTCTGGTGCGGGCCCGTGCGATTGAGAACCAGATGTTCATTGCCGGAATCAACCATGTCGGCAGCGAGGATTTCGGGTCCGACGGCGTTGTCACCTATTTTGGTGATTCCGTGATCATCGATCCCTGGGGCAGGACCGTGATTGAAGCCGGAGAAACCGATGAAATGCTGCTGACAGCCACTGTCAATATGGATCGGGTCAAGGAAATCCGCGAGAGCATGACGGTTCTGAAAGACAGAAGGCCCGATCTTTATGAATTGGGATGAATATCGCCCTTTGAATGCTTGCTGGAATAAGTAGCGGCTAAAAAACAAGGATTGAAATAGCCGTTCCTGCAAGAACCACCCACAGGATATCCAGCTTGAAAATCAGGGCGGCAAAAGCCGCACCCGCTGTCGCCATGTGGGGTAAATCCCAGTGAACGTTAAAGGCAAAGCGGACGGTGACCGTAAGAAGAAGCCCCACAAAAGAGCAGAGAATTCCGGAGATGGCACTGGTAAACCACGGCAACGATCGCACCCTGTCGAACCAGGGGGCGATACCGACCAGAATAAGAAAGGAAGGAAGAAAGACACCCGCAGTCGCAATGAGCGCTCCGGCCATGCCGTGCGTCAGGTAGCCCACAAAGGTTGCCGTGATTACGATTGGCCCGGGCGTAAACTGTCCAAGGATGATCCCGTTCAAAAATGTCGGTCCATCCATCCAGGAACGTATTTCAACGATCTCATGAAACATGAGAGGGACCGAGGCAAAGCCTCCGCCAAAGGCTATCAAATCGACCTTTGACATGAGTACAGCAAGATGGAAGAGCTCCTTTCGGAAGATAAAGAGCACGGCATAACATGCGGCGAAAATGGCGAGAAAAACCAGCAGCGGCAGGGTCGTGTGCCGCATTTGGGTCAGCGGAGCGTTTCGGGAAAATGGCTGTCTGCCGTTTAGAAGCATCCCAAGAAGCGCCGCCAGAATGATAATGAGGACCGGGTTTGCCATGAGTCCGAAAAGCCCTGCTGCCGCCAGAGCGATGAGAGCACTTTTCCAGTTCTTGAGGGAAGTCCTCCCGAAGGATAACGTTGCATTGGCTACAACGGCTACGATGACTGCCTGAAGGCCACTAAAGACCGAAACCACGACCGGAAGTCCGTGAACGAGCGAATAGGCGAAGGAGAGCGCCAGCATCAGTAGAAAAGCCGGCAGGATGAATCCGACGTAACTTACCATGGCCCCGCGTACTCCACGGGCTTTCAAGCCGATGTAAGCCGCCATCTGCATGACGGTCGCTCCGGGGATTGTTTGGCAGAGTGCCACGCCGGCCTGAAAGGACTCACCGTCTATCCATTGCTGCTTCTCTACAGCCATTTTGCGGACGTAAGGGATCATGGCCGGCCCCCCGAAGGCGGTTATCCCCAGTCTGAGAAAAGAACCGAATAATTGAGTCAGTTCAGGATTCGGGCGAACCTGAGTGTTTTCAATTTCCTTCTTGCGGACAGCTTCCTTCAGCACGTATACCTTTCCGAGGCAAGCATACCGATAAGTGACAGAAGGCGAATCAACTTCACCCTGGCAATACGGAAAGCCATAGATCCGTTGAAACGCCGTAAATTCCCGGAAGCCGGCGAACTATCCTGAAGATGGCCCGAAGGGTTCGATTCAACGGGCCATCCAGGGATCAATGAAAAAGCTTATTTCCGGGACTATGCGATACCCAGTTTGAATTTCAGGGACTTGAGGGTGTTTTTCATCAGCATGGTGATGGTCATGGGGCCGACGCCGCCGGGCACGGGCGTGATGGAGCCCGCAATTTCCTTGGCCGCGTCAAAATCCACATCACCCTTGAGAATGGCGATTTTTTTGCCCGTCTTTTCACTGACTTTCTCGCCAACCCGGTTGACGCCCACATCGATCACGCAGGCGCCGGGTTTGATCCATTCGGGCTTAACCAGGCCGGGAACGCCCGCAGCCACGATCAGAATATCCGCCCGTTTGCAGTGAACATCCATATTCTTGGTGCCGGTATGAACAACCGTCACGGTTGCATTGGCGCCGGGGCCTTTTTGAAGCATCATGTTGGCAATGGGTTTACCGACGATGTTGGAACGGCCGACCACCACAACTTCGGCGCCCTTGGTTTCCACACCGGCCCGAACGATCATCTCCTGGATGCCGGCTGGGGTGCAGGGCGGAAATTTGACTTCCGAGCCGCCGATCATGAGGCGTCCCACATTCACGGGATGGAACCCGTCGACATCCTTGTCCGGATCGATGGCGTTCAGCACTTTCTTTTCATTGATGTGCTTGGGAAGCGGCAATTGAACCAGGATTCCGTTGATGGAATCGTCCTTGTTGTATTTGTCAATGAGCGCCAGAAGGTCCGCCTCAGAAATATCCACCGGCTGGGAATCCTGAACCTCGTTAAAACCGACCCGGTGCGCGGTTTGAATCTTCAAGGTGACGTAAGACATCGAAGCCGGATTGGCGCCGATCAGGATGGTTACCAACCCCGGTACCACGCCGTATTTTTCCTTGATTGCCTTGACCTCGGCCGTAATTTCTTCCAGGATTTGCTCGCGGATTTCAGTGCCCAGAATTAACTTTGCTGTCATGTTGGATCTCCTTTTTTGGGTAAATGTGAGTGTTTCCTGCTTATCAATCCGATTCTATTCAACCTTGCCAACTTTTTCCGTAAATTAAACAGGATAAGGAACCTGTCGAAGTCCTGTCGTTTCATCCAGTCCCAGCATGAGATTCATGTTTTGAACGGCCTGCCCGGCTGCGCCTTTAACCAGATTGTCGATCGCGGAAATCAGGATCAGGCGGTTTCGGGGAACATCCAGCTTAAATCCGATGTCGCAAAAATTGGTGCCGCGGACATTCCGGGTATCCGGCAGCTTATTATCCGGACACAGTCTGACAAAATGGCGTCCGGTGTAAAAAGATGCCAGGCAGCTGCGGATGTCGTCCGGGCTGACTGTTTTTTCCGGCGTGGTATAAAGGGTAGTCAGCATCCCCCGGCTCAAGGGAACCAGATGGGGAACAAAAGTGATCGAAACCGGGGTCCGGGCTTCGATGCTCAAGACCTCGTCCATTTCCGGATTGTGACGGTGCTGACCGACTTTATAGGCTTTAAAAGATTCCTGAACTTCACAGTAGTGTGCGGTCAGAGAAAGGGAACGGCCGGCACCGCTGACCCCGGATTTGGAATCGGCGATAATCCCGTTTGGTGTGATCAGCCCGTTTTTCAGCAAGGGGATCAGGGGCAGCAGAACACTGGTGGGATAGCAGCCCGGATTTCCGATGAGACGGGCGTTTTTGATCTGCTCCCCATAAATCTCGCTCAGGCCGTAAACCGATTCGTCAATGAGATATGCTGCCTGGTGCGGCTGATAATGCCGTTCATAAACGGCGACGTTGCGAAACCGGAAATCCGCCGAAAGGTCGATCACCCGTTTGCCGTTCTCCAGAAGCGATGGGATGAACGACATGGGAAGCTGATGCGGAAGCGCCATGAAAATGATGTCGGTCCGACTGCAGGCCGCATCGAGGGAATAATCCCGGCAAACCAGATCCACAACGCCGGCCATGGATGGAAAAACGGCGTCAAACCGCGCACCCGCATACTGGCGGGAAGTTATCAGCGTTAATTCAACAGCCGGATGACCGGCCAGCAGCCGGACCAGTTCGGCGCCTGCATATCCGGTTGCCCCAACGATACCCACGCGAATCATATTTTTCTCCTCCCGGCATCTTTGATACAACCATTACTTGTATCAAAGATGATCAACTAGTTCAAGGAGTTTTGGACGGTATTTGTCAATTGTCCGCCGCAAGCCGGATAACTTGTATCCGATCCCCTTATTCCAGATACAATTCACCGGTGTCGTCATCATAGGCAAACAGTTCGGCATGACGTCCCCAGCTGATGGCGATGTCGAGCTGGTCTTCCGCCCGGTTCTCAAAGTCGGCCTGAAGTTTGTTCAGAAAATACTCCCAGGCCAGTCTGTGATTTTCATCTCTTCGCAGGGATTCATAAATCCAGGCAATGACGGGCATCCTGAGAACCCGGCCCGCCAGCATTTCCTTTCTGGCAAGAATGCTGGCCTCGGCATAAGTCTGACCCAGCAGCGCCAGAAGCAAATCTCCTTCCTGAACCGAAAGAAATCCCAGCAGAACCCCGGCTTCGACAATAGGCAATAAGTCATCCAGCTCCAGAGAGAGCTCACCGCCGATCCGGTAGAGATCTGCCCTGCCGCCTTCATCAGAGAGTTTTTCAACGAGACCCGCCAACTGATTCAACAACGCGCGGGGCAGTCGCCGGGTTGCACCCGGTTGACCCGGCGCTGTACCCAGAGATTCGGTTTCCGGACGGGTCTGGCCGGCGACTGCGGCATATACGCTATCCACCAGGTTTTGAAACGATACATCCTTTCGGTGCCGCGGGTGGCGGAGCGATACCTGAATCTCGGATACAATACGGCCTGGATCTTTTCCCATGACCACAATCCGGTCGGCCATCAGAACCGCCTCTTCAATATTGTGGGTGACCATCAAAATAGCCTGGGTGGGAATGGATTTGCTCAGCCACAGCTCCATCAACTCCCCGCGCAGCGATTCTGCCGACAGGACATCCAATGCTGAAAACGGCTCATCCAGGCACAGCAGTTCCGGCTCCACCGCCAGCGCCCTGGCAAAGCCGACCTTCTGGCGCATTCCGCCGGAAAGCTCCCGGGGATAGGCGGATTCAAATCCGTCCAGGCCAATGGTATCAATCAGTTTCCGCGCCTTCTCCTGTCGGATCGATGAAGGAACCCCCCGGGCCTTCAGAGCAATTTCAACATTTTCTTCCACCGTCAACCAGGGATAGAGGGCAAATGTCTGAAAAACAATGGTCGCATAAGGATTAACGCCATTCAGCGTCTCACCCCGATATTGTACGGTCCCGGATGTGGCGGTATTTAATCCGGTAACGATGCGAAGCAGTGTCGATTTTCCACAACCGGATGGCCCCAGAAGCGATACAAATTCACCCGCTTTCAGGGTGAGACACACATCTTTGACTGCCAGGCGCTGTTTGGGGTTGCTTCCATAACCCTTGCAGACATGGTCCAGATTCAACAGGGTTTCGGCGAATTTGATTCCGGGTATTGCTGACATTCGCTTTTCCTCACTTTTATTCCATGCGATACCGTTCCTCTGCCAGGCGGTAAAGCCGTTGCCAGAACAGTCGGTTGATCAAAATAACGCTGATAACCAGAATCAGTGTCCCTGCCAGCAACAGCGCATAATTGCCGGTATCTGTCGCGCGTGCGATCGTTGCCCCGATGCCGGTCGTGGCATAGGTCTTGCCGCCGAATTCAACATATTCGGCCACGATGCTGGCATTCCATGCACCGCCGCTGGCCGTAATCGATCCGGTAATGATGTAGGGAAAAATGCCGGGAATAATCAAAGTCCGCCAGCGGTCCAGTGCAGACAGCCCCAACAGATCGGTTGTAAATCGAAGGTCCTGTGGAATGGCTGCAGCTCCTGCAATGACATTGAACAGCAGATACCACTGTGTGCCCATCAGCATCAGGGCAACTGCAGCGATATTCAGACCGCCATAGACGCGCAGAAGCACCAGCAGCAACATGGGAAAGAGCGCGGTTGCCGGTATGGCCGCAACCACCTGAACCAAAGGCTGAAGCAGCGAAGCCAGTCGGCGATTGGTGCCGATGGCAACCCCAACCGGAATGGTCCACAGCATTGCGATCACAAGGGACGCGAAAACACGGGCAAGCGTGGCCAGAAGCCCAACGCCAAGCTCTACCCAATCTTTGAGCGCAAGGGTCGCCATCAGGGAAATGGCCATGAAGCAGCCGTAAATTACCGTGATGAGGGCGATGGTCGTCAGGGCAATGTGCCAGGCCGGCCTCTTGCCCGGGGATTCGCCAGGCGTGATGCGGACTGCATTATTACCTTGAAAGGACAGCTCCAGCCATTCGTTCAGCAGATCCATCCGCCGCTGGAAAAAGTCCATCAGCCAGGACCGGGAAAGAATATCCAGAAACCAGGATGAAGGGGCGTCATCACCTTCCACCATTTCAATCTTGAATTTGTCTGCCCAGGCCAGCAGTGGCCGCCAGATAAACTGATCCAGAAGAACAACAACCAGAATCAGAACCCCGGTGCCTGCCAAAACCGCTATGAGATTTCCCTGATCAGCGGCGGTTTTTAAATACGATCCCAGGCCCGGCAACCGAAAGTCATGGGACCCGACATGGAAAATTTCAGCGGCCATTAAAAAAAACCAGCCGCCGGACCAGCTCATCATGCTGTTCCATATCAGGCCGATGGCGGAAAAGGGAAGCTCCAGTTCCTTGAAGCGGAGCCAGGCAGAAAAACGAAAAATGGCGGAAGCCTCCCGCAGTTCGGTTGGAATGGTGGTGATGGACTGGTAAAAGCTGAAAGTGATGTTCCAGGCCTGAGAGGTGAATATCAGCACAATCGCCGATAACTCCGTGGCAAAATGTTCCGGGAAAATGGCGCTCAGGCTGAGCAGTACCACAGGTAAAAACGAGAGAATCGGGACGCTTTGCAAAACATCCAGAACCGGCATCAGGATTTTTCGGGCTGCTGGGTTGCGGGCAGCCGCGTATCCGTAAAACAGGCTGAAGAGGAGCGACAGAAAATAAGCGATTGCCATCCGACCTACAGAAAGCAGCGCATACCAGGGAAGAGCGCCCGGGGACAGGGAAATCTCCGGCCCGGAAACAACGGAGGGGGCATCAAAGGCAAGCCGAACACCGCCATAGAGGATTGCAGCCAGTCCCAGCAGAATCATGCCGTCGCCGATGGTAAAAGCGGGCTTGGGCGGAAAGGCGGGCTTATAATAGAATCGTTTCATGGGGGGTTGCCTGGCGTGCTGGAATCAGTTTCATCCTGTGGTGAAATCTCTTGACAAACTGTTGCAATAACCGTTTTTAAAGGCAAGTTCCGCACCAAAGCGATTTCTTTACAATCCTCGAATTCCGGCGATTGATGGATGATATCATCCTGAATACGTGATGTCTTGACCCGTACAGTCCCAAGGGAAGTCGATATTTCCCGGATTTCCCTTCTGGCTTTGATCCGGTTTTCAAAACGCCATCGCAGTCCAATGGAGGTGGTTTCTTTCAGGAGAAAGCGGGAAAACCGGTGAAGATCATCGGGTGTGCACATCAGGGTCAACAAAACGCCAGGCCGGTTTTTTTTCATCTGAATGGGTTTTAGAAAGATATCCAGGGCTCCCAGGCTCAGGGCTTGTTGCATCACATGATCGTATATCTGCGGGTTCATGTCATCAATGGCGGTTTCCAGGACTGCGACTTGATCCCTATCGCAGTCCTGAGTCTCCGAATCCGTATTTCCGATGACCACCCGAAGCAGATTGGGAATTTCAGGATCCGCCATGCCGGCGCCATACCCGGAATTTTCAATAGTCAGCGCCGGCAAGGCACCGAATCCTTTGGCCAGCGTGGTCAGGATGGCGGCGCCGGTCGGGGTCAGCAGCTCTCCTTGAATTCCCGTTGCATAGACGGGGATTCCTTTGACGAGTTCAAGGGTGGCCGGAGCCGGTACCGGCAGAGTGCCATGAGCGCAGGTAACGGTTCCCGAACCCAGATGAATGGCTGAGCAATAGACGGCTTCAATCCCCAGAAGCGTCAGCCCTGAAACCGCTCCCACCACATCAATGATGGCATCGATTGCTCCGACTTCATGAAAATGAACCGCTTCAACCGCAGTCCGGTGGACTTTGGCCTCTGCCCAGGCCAATCGAGTGAAAATAGCCACGCTTTTTTGCCGGATGTCCTGCGAAAGCTCGCTGGTTTCAATCAGGCCGCAGATATCCTGAAGCCCTCTGTGCGGATGATGCAGGTGGGTGTCGATATCCACGACCGCCTGGCAGCCGCCGAGTCCTCTTTTGACTGCCGGCTTGAAGCTCAGGGCGAAGTGGTCCAGATGAAGCTTTGCCAGTTCGCGGTTCAGTAGATCCGGATCAAGCCCGGCATCCACCAGCGCCCCCAGAATCATGTCGCCGCTGGCGCCGGCAAAACAGTCAAAATATGCGATTTTCATGCGGGTTCACTTCCTCAATGAAGATCATCCGACATTGCAGGCGGGAGAAAGGGGTTTAAGGGATTTGCCGACCTTCATTTCAAAAGCCTCCTGGTTTATACGATGCCTTTTTTCTGGAGCACCGCAATATCGTCTTCAGCATACCCGATTTCCCGCAAAATGGGAACGGTGCTTTCTCCAAAACCGACGGCCGGGGTGCGCACCTTGCCCGGCGTTTGGCTCAGCTTGACGGAAACGCCAAAAACCGGCGCTGTTTTTCCGTCCTTTGCCTCGAGGTCAACGACCATTTCCCTTTCCCTGAAAAGAGGGTCCTTCAACACTTCTTCAAGATGCTGAACCTTGCCCCAGCATATATCCAGATCTCCAAGCTCGCTGTCCCACTGACCAAGGGTTTTCCGGCGAAAAACAGTGCGCAGGGTGTCGAAGATTTCCATCCGCATGCCGTCGTCATACTGCAGGCCGATGTATTCCGGAAATCCAAGATGCTCGCAAAGCTTTTTCCAGAAGCGGTGTTCGACGGCGCCAATGGATAAAAACCGGCCGTCCGCGGTTTCGTAGGTATTGTAACAGGCATACCGATGAGACAGCACGCCGTCCGAGCGTGTGGGGATCTGTCGGGTCAGTTGATGAAAGAAGAGCGGGATGGAAAGAAATCCCAGCATGCCATCGGTCATGGAAATATCGATGTACTGGCCTTTGCCGGTCTGATTCCTGGCAACAAGGGCCAGAAGAATGCCGATGACCGCATTCATTCCGCCGCCGGCAATGTCCGCAACTTGAACGCCGGGAATGGCGGGAGAATCATCTGCCTGGCCAATTAAATCAAGGATTCCCGCAGCGCTCAGATAATTGACATCGTGGCCGACCCGATTCACATAAGGGCCTGTCTGGCCATAGCCGGTGATGGCACAGTATATGATGCCAGGGTTGACCTTGCAAACCGTTTCATAATCCACACCCAGCCGCTGTACGACACCCGGCCGGAATCCTTCCATCACGACATCCGCGGTTTTCACCAGACGAAAGAAAATCTCCTTTCCCTCGGGGGTCTTTAAATCCAGGGAAAGGTGCTCCTTGTTGCGGTTGACCGTGGTGATGAAAAGTCCATCCGCGATAAAGCGCTTGTCCTCTATGGAAATCACCCGTGCGCCGTGATCCGCCAGGATCATCGAACCAAAAGGCCCGGGCAGGAGTCTGGAAAGATCCAGTACGGTGATTCCGGTCAATGCCCCTTTTTCCAGCATGCGTCCTCCATCAGTTTTTTGGCTGATCGTTAATTTCCCTTGAAAACAGGGGAACGTTTTTCCATGAACGCGGTTACCGCCTCGACCGGATTCCGGTCCAGTTCGCCGCAAAGGGCCTGAATTGACGAAAAAAATCCATCCCCATGCTGTTTCGCTTGTCCGGCCGGTTCAGAATCAGCCAGGCGATGGGACCTTCATATTCAACCTTGAATGGATCGGTTGTAACCATGCTTTGTTTTCCTTTCAGGAGAGGATTTCATTCATTAAGGCCATGTTCTTTTCCAGCATGGCGCCTTCCATAAGATCGGACATGGCGCTTTGGTAATGGCCCAATGCGATGCCGGGGATCAGATGATTCCGGTGGATTCCGGCCAGAACAGCCATGTTCTGCATGCGGGCATCGGAAAGGCCTGGTTTCAAAATGCGGAACACCTGAATATTTCTTTCGCTGCAATGGGCAAGAATAGTGTCATTATCCACTTCAGGCGCCTGATTCAACCGAACCGGCAGGGGCTGCCAGACGGCATCGTAATAAATGGCGGCGGCGCCGTCTTTCAGAAAGGCGGCTATTCCCCGGAAAGCTTCGTGCCGCTCCAGCGCCACAACCAGATCGGCTTCTCCCTGCCGGATCAGGGGAGAGTGAGCCTCTTTTCCGATGCGGATCTGGGACACCACGATACCGCCGCGCTGCGCCAGACCGTGCGTATCCACCCCTTTTACCGGAAAACCGGCATAGTCGGCTGCCCGAAGCAATATTTCGCTCAAAAGGCCGATCCCCTGCCCGCCGACACCTGTCAGATAGATATTGAATGGCTTCACATAACCTCCTCAAAATAGTTCCTGAGTTGACTGCTTGAGTGCGCAGCGATGGGTCGGCCGTGTTTTAATGACAAGTTTCATCGGTGTAGAGCCACTCGGGACTGCCTTTTTCAACCCGAACCAAAAACCCGCCATCGGGATGGGCGGCAACGAGCACGCCATAGTCGTCAAGATTCATTTCTGCGGCGCTCTGCCCGGCGGCACGCCAGACTTCGTCAAGGTCCTGCAGCCGGGATACCGGAAGCCCGGCAAAGCGCTGACGGGCATCTTTTGTAAGGCGCAGAATATGGACATGAAGCTGGTCCTGGCTGCGCAATCGCGGCGGATTCACCACCAGCGCGATGACGGATGGATCGTTGATCGTTCTTTGCGCGATCTCCCAGGCAAAACGCCAAATGCCGTCCGGGCGGTTGGGGTCTTCGATGCCCGTAACCCGTGCACGGGGGATGGCAAGCCCATGTACAAACCCTTCGGGGCAGCCGCACATCTTATGATCACGGATGACGACAAAATCCTGAGTTTCTGCCCACACCTTCGTCGTATTCTTGCATTTTTCGTCGTGTGCGCACGGTATTTCGATCCTCGGCCAGCGACACCGCTCGCAGTAATCCGCAACTGCGGGATCAAGGCAATTCGTGACGATTTCCCAGAGCGCGTCTCTGGAACCCCCCGCATCTGCCGGCGCAGTAACCATGGCGCCTGCAAGAATCAGCACGCCGGCTACCAGCGCGCGAATTCCGGGGCAAGGAAAAAACTTAAAAGAGGCTTTTTTTGTTCGGTGCGTCATATTCTGAATCCCCTCACCGGTTGTTCCACACCGGCGTTTTCTTTTCAATGAACGCTGCAATGCCGTTCTGGGCGTCTTCAGCCGTCAGATTCATGGCGATGGTGTGCTTGGCAAAATCCAAGGCGGCATCGTCCGGCTGATCGACCTGGGCGTAAAAACCCTGCTTGCCGATGCCCAGTACAAAACGGCTGGCTTCGGCAATCTGCATGGCCAGTTTGTATGTTTCCCCGGGCAGGTCTGCAAGCGGCACGACGCGGTTGATCAGGCCCAGCTCTTTGGCTTCCGAAGCCGGGAAAAGCCGGCCGGTAAGCAGCATTTCCATGGCGGCCTTGCGCCCGATGGCCCGGGTGATCGCCACCATGGGGGTGGTGCAGAACAGTCCGATCTTGACTCCGGGCGTGGCAAACCTGGCCCCTTCTTCCGCCACCACCAGATCGCACCAGGCCGCCAGTTGACATCCGGCCGCGGTGGCTACCCCCTGAACCTGGGCAATGACCGGCTGGGGGATGGCGTGAATCAACTGCATCATCTGCGTGCACTGGTCAAAAATAAACTTGTATTCCTTCACGCCCTGTCCCAGCATCTCGGACAGGTCATGCCCCGCACAGAAATGTCTGCCGGCGGCCCGGATGACGATGACCTTGATCGATTCATCCACAGACAGTGCCGTCAGCGCATGGATCATTTCACGGATCATTTTTTTGGACAGGGCGTTGATTTTTGACGGGTTGTTCAATGTCAGATAGCTGACCGGGCCTTCCGCAGAAAAAAGTATCTCTTCATAATCCATGGAAAATCCTCCTTGATATTCCCTGTATTTCAGACGTTAATGACTTCTTGAAGCGATTTGGGTTCTTTTTTGATTTCAAGTCTTATTATTACAGGAAACCCGGAATGGCAACAACAAGTCACTTTAACCCTTGTTTCAATTTATATGGGATTACCCTGCAGACCCGTTCCGGCGAAACCCGAGAGAACCATTTGCGTTTTTTTGAGAAATCGTTCATAAACTGTCTATCCGGACGGAGCTGTAATCACTCTTTATCCCCATACTTTCAGCAGGACCCAAAATCCATGGACCCAGTCAGCGAAAAGTGTTCAGGTGTCATTCTGGCAGGTGGCATGAGCAAGCGGCTTGACGGCAGAGACAAGGCCATGATTGTGATCCATGGAAAACGGATTCTGGATCATATCCATGCCGTATTTTCAGAGATTTTCAGCGAAATCATTCTGGTGACCAATACCCCCCAGGCGTATCTGGACTGGAACATGCTGATGGTAACCGATCTGTTTCCGGTTCGCAGCTCTTTAACCGGAATTCACGCCGGACTGTTTTACGCTTCCCGGCCATTTGTCTTTGTCAGCGCCTGCGATGCTCCCTTCCTGAAACCGGAACTGGTCCATTTGCTGATTTCACAGGCCAGGTCCGGAGCGGATGTGGTGATGCCTGAAACCGCCAATGGCCTTGAGCCTCTGTGCGCAGTCTATTCCAAATCCTGCCTGAACACCATCGAAGCGCATATCCGGCAGGAAAAACTGAAGATTCAGCGGGTGTTTCACAAATCCCGGATCAATAGAATTGCCGAAGCAAGGCTACGGAAAGCAGACCCTGATCTTGTCTCGTTTGTCAACATCAATACCCCCGAAGACCTGATGCGCATGACGTCTTTTGGAAAGGAGCCCTTATGAGCCTGACCCAGTTGATTGAAAGAATCAAACAGCATCCGGATTATCCCAAGGTCGGGATGATCCTCTGCCATAACGGCGTGGTGCGCGCCACCTCACGGGACGGACGGCGGGTATCCGGACTTCGCATTGTCGTTGACCGCGAAAAACTGCATCAGGTTGTTGAAACGCACAAAAGCCGGCCCGGAATTGTGGAAATCCTGGTTCACATCAATGGCGACATGGATCTTAAGGTGGGAGAGGATGTGATGTATATTGTGGTGGCCGGGGATATCCGGGAAAATGTCATCTCGACGCTTCAGGATACCCTGAATACCATCAAGTCGACGGTTACGCAGAAGACCCAGTATTTCGTGTAATTCTGCCGACGGCATTCCAGTAGATGCGTCATCCGTCCAAACAATAATGAACCCATCATTTCTCCGATGTTGAAACGGATTATCATTTCAACACGCCAAGTTTGTTTTGAGAGTTTGCAAGGAACCCGGTTCATGGAAGAGCAGGATCGTCCTATCCAGACCAGAGACGACCATACAGTGGTCATCGGTTTTTTCCGACCCGAGGACGCACCAGGGATTGCGGCGCTGTTTCGGGCCGTGTATGGGGAACATTATCCCATTCGGATCTATTACGATCCCGAAGCGTTGATCCGTGCCAATGCCGGCGGAGATTGCTGTTCCATTGTGGCGCGGAATGAATCCGGCCAGGTGGTGGGAGCGACCCATGCGGTTCGATCGTCCCCTTATAAAGGGATTTATGAATCCGCTGCCGGGTTGGTTCTCGGGACATATCGAAATCAGGGAATCAACAACCGTCTGCAATGGTTTTTGTTTTACCGGTGGGCCCCGACTATCCCCGGGATAGCCGGGATATTTGGCGAGCCGGTGTGCCAACACATTCATCTGCAGAAGAACTGGCATGAGCTTGGGGCCGTGGAGGTGGGCCTTGAGGTTGCCCTCATGCCGGCCAATGCCTATCAGGATAAAAAAGAGGGCCAGGATAGGGTGGCGTGTATGGCGGCATACTGGCCTGTAGTGCATAGGCCGCACCGGGTCTACCTCCCTGATGTGTATGCCAAGGCCCTTGGGTTTCTTTACTCCGGCCTGAATGAAGAACGTGCATTTTCCCCTTCAGTGGAGGCATTGCCCACAGATCGTCGAACTGAGCGCCGGATAAAGATTTTTGACTTTGCCTCAATTGTCAGGGTGACCTTTCAGGAAACCGGGGCGGATTTGCAGGAGTCCGTGGAAAAGATGGAGGGGGAGGCAAGGTGCAGCGGGGTGAAAGTGATTCAGGTCTGGCTGAAATTGGGGCTCCCCTGGGTGGGGGCCGCAGTGGACGTGTTTCGAGCCAATGGCTATTTTCTTGGCGGGCTCCTGCCCCGGTGGTTTGATAAAGATGGCCTGCTCATGCAGAAGCTCTTCTGCCCCCCGGAATGGGAAGGGATTCAAGTGTACACGGAAAGAGCGGAAAGAATCTTCGAGATCGTTCGAAAAGACCTATGCAGCGTGGTTTCCCTACTTGCCAGGAAAGCGGCCAATTAATGCCATTTTGTTCACTTTGCCCGGAAAAGAGGAATTTTACAGGACACTGGGAATGATGACTGAATTTTCCGATGATCAATATGACCATGCCTATCCGGACGGCATCGAGAACCACTGGTGGAATTTGGCGCGAAACAGGATTTTAACACATGTCGTCAAAAAGTTCGCTGGTGCCGGGGCGGTTGTGCTGGATGTAGGGTGTGGCCGGGGCTTTGTCGTCAAACATTTGCGGGACCAGGGGATAGCGTGCACCGGCGTTGAACCGGCAAAGGCGCAGCCCTTGGTTTCTGTCCGGGACCATGTCCGTACTGGAATGAACGCCTGGGATCTATCGCCTGCGGAGAGGATGTGCTGCGACACGATACTGCTGCTCGACGTCATTGAACATATAACTGACCCTGCCACTTTTCTGAATCGTCTAACCGATGGGTTTCCCAATCTGTCTCGTTTTATCATCACCGTTCCCGCCTGTCAGGAATTGTGGTCGAATTACGATGAATGCTACGGGCATTGCAGACGATACAGCCTTAAAATGCTCAAAAACACTTTCATTGCACCGGGCGCGGACTGCTTATGGGCCAGTTACTTTTTCCACCTGACGTATCCGGCCTGTTGGGCGGCTGCGCATCTTGCGAAAAAAAGAGAGACAACACTGCACGCCCCGCAGGGGATCGCCAGGTGGCTCCACAAATTGATTGCCTGGGCAATGATTCTTGACTATTACTCCTTTCCCGGTCACGTGCCGGGCATGAGCGCCCTGGCCTGTTTTTCACTGAACCGGAAAGGATTCACCGGAAGACAAGACGTGCGGGGATAGCCTCTCCAGACACGTATGGGAGAAGAGCGAGGCTATCCCCGGCCCCTGTTCAGTTTTTCCGCCCCGGATTTCCCGCATTGGCGGTCAGGGACTCCGGATCTGTAATAAACGGCTCAGCCTGACGATCCGACAGGGTAAACACGGAACCGGTTTCCGAAGAGGAAGCCGGATATCCCGCAGCGTCTTTTCCGGTTTTGGCGTAAAGGGTCAGGGTGTAGTCTTTCTTTCCCTTGATGACGATGCTGCTGACCGGATTGGACAGATCGGATATGCTTTTCCCCTCCAGGTAGGATTCGCAGGACAAACGGGAAAGCGTGGAAAGCAGCCGGTTCATTTTGGACAGATCGGCCTGTTTTCCCTGATCCGTCAGCCACTGGACTTCGGTGGGCCTGGCTGCTGCATCGGCAGGCGGGGCTTCCTCCGCGGGAGCAGGGGCGGTTGCCGCAGGCGGCGGGGCCATCTCGCTTTTGCGGATCACCGTCTGTTTTCCTTCCTTGGTAATGGCGATTTCCGTGACCTCTTCCATGTTAAATGCGAGCACGGTTTTGTCGCGCAGCTTGTCTGCGGTCTGGTCAAAGGCGGTTTTAAGGTTCTGCTGCGCGTGATAAACCTCCGGTGCTTCTCCAACCCGGACAAACGTATGCTGGAATGTGGGCGCGGGTTTTCCGATCTGAATGTCGCGCTTGAGTTCCTCTCCGGCCCAGGCCTTGACGAGAATGGCTTTGTCGGGCTCCAGATCGTACCTGGAATAAGACTTGGACTCGGATACCAGAGCAGTCAGGGACAGCTTTTCCAGATCGTCCAGCATGGTGGTCACCTTGCCGGGATCCGCCGGAAAGTCTTGAGGCTGAATCCGCCACTGGGTGTCCTTTTTCTCCAGAACTACCGTTCCTTCCTGTCGTGCAATCTCGATTCGGGTGATGTCGGATGCGGCAACCCTGGCAATGGCCGGAAGCCGGTATTCGGTCCGGTCGGTTTCTCGGACAGACAGGTAGCCGATCAGCAACACAATGGCAATGGCAATAAAAATATATTCTTTTTTTAGTTTCATCATCAACCTTCCTGCTTTTGAAACAACAGTTGAATGTGCCGTCTGCGGGATTTGCGGCGGAGCCATACGACCAGACCCGCAAGGACAACCAGGACCGGAAGCCCGGCAATGTTCAGGGACTTGATGCCGGTTTTTGCCAGGGGTGAAAGATCCGCCAGCGGATTGAAGCGCTGTTCCTTGCTGCGCATCACGGCAATGTCCTGATGGTTGTTGAGATAATCCAGAACATTCAGGATGAAGACGGCATTGGGGCTTCGGCCGGCTTCATCCAGGATGTTGTCTTTCAGCATTTCGGAGGAGGCCATCAGAAATATTTTGCCGGGTTTTCCCTTGGAGATCACCTTCCCGTTCCCTTCGATTTTTGAAAGGTCGGCGGAAGCGGCAGGAGGGGCTTCCGGGGCCGGTTTTTTCTCCGGGGGCTTCTGATCTTCAGATTCATCCGGATCTGTTTGAGCTTTCTCCGGTTGCGGTTTTTCAGGGATGGGCTTTCCCGCAAAATAACTGGGGAATTCCCCTTCCAGAATATAGGCCAGAGGTTTGGCGGACAGGTTCTCTGTCGCCGCAGGCGGCTGTATGAACAGGGGATTGAGGTTCAGCGGCGCTTTCATTTCCCAGGATTTCGGGGAGGATGAGAACAGCAGGTTAGCCTTGATTCCGGATTGAGCGAGCTTGTCGCTGTTTGTCAGCAGGGGGGACATTTTATAGGCAACCAGTCCCTTGATCGGTTTCATGAACGGATAATCCTTGTTGATCTGTTCGTTTTTGATCAGGGGCGCAAAATAGATATTGCGCTCTCCACCGCCGTACTGCTGCGGAACCTGCTGTTTGAAGCTGTTCTCGTCCATTACCATTACCGGTTTGATGCTGATGCCGTAATGCTCAAGAAGCTTTTCCAGGCCGGTATTCAAAGGCACTTGCTGGGGTCCCTGGGCGTTGAACATGTTCTGCTGGCCGCCGCCCTCTTTAAAGGCATCCAGAAAAATGGCCAGGTTTTTCCCCTTCATCAGATACTGGTCTATCTGAAAGAGGTCATAATCGTTGAATGGCTGGGTGGGGCCGGCGATCACCAGGCAGTTGAAGCCGTCCAGAATCGTCCGGTCCTTGAGCTGAATGTCCTTGAACGAATAGGTTTTGGAGACCAGGCTGCGGAACGTTTCCACGTCTTCCGGAGCTCCCTGCTGGCCGCGACCCATTGCAGAGCCATAGAGATTGGGCGTGCCGTGATCCGCCAGATACCCGATGGTTTCATTGATGCCGATAAGGGTTTCAACCTGTTGATTCATGGCCTCTTCAATGGCAGTCATATCCGCCAGTTGATACTGAGTACCGATGATGGGAATCTTGATGACCTGAAGCAGTGGAATGCTGACGGATTTTGCACCGTATTGCATCACCATACCGATGGCGCCCTGACCGGCCGGAATTTTGCCGTTGGAAAGTTCCGGCCATTTGAGGCTCATGATCTGGTGGCTGGCGATGTCCGGCTCCAGCTTCGGATCCACGGAAGGATCCAGAAAAGAATAAGAGAGTTTTCCATACAACTGGGTATTCAGTTTTTTCACCAGGGATTCGATATCCGAGTTGATCTGAGGCAGGGTTTTAAGTCCCATGTAAGGGGCAATCGCGTCCAGCGATGAAGACTTGTACAGCTTCACCTGGATGGCCTCTTTGAGTCCCAGCAGCACGCTGACCTTGTTGGTGAGTTTCTGAATCGCGGTGGTGATCTGATATTCAAGCCCATCGGTGCTGGTAATGGCCGGAATGCGTTCCACCAGATCTCCGTGAATCAGGACCAGCCCCATATAGGCTTTCTGAAATTTGACCTCGTCATTTTCAACCGCTTGAATCTGAACCGGATGGACACCGTAAGATTCAGCCAGCTTCTGATTCTCAATTTTGGCCGACTGCGGCGAGCCATCATCCGGACTGACATCGTAAAAGCGGTAATTGAATGTCTTGCCGGCGAATACCGCGTATTCGGCCAGCAGGTCATGAAGATACCGCTCGGTGCTGTTGTGCGGCGCCGGAAGATTCCGCGTGAAAAAGACATGAAGGGTCAACGGCTCGGAAAGGGATTTGACCGCTTCCTGGCTGGCCTTTGAAAGCGAATAGATCCCGTTTCCGGTCAGATCGATGCGCGCAAAAAGCGTCATGCCGGCCATGTTCAAAAGGATTACCGCCGCAGCATAGGCGATGAATTTGATGTATTTTCCGGATCGTTGTGTCCGGTTCGTCTGCTTTTCCATAATGATGCTCCTTAACATTTTTCCTGCATGGCCAGATGGGCGCCGTAGAGTCCGATAAATCCAACGCTGATAAAATACAGGATATCCCGTGTATCCAGAATGCCCTTGGCGATGTTTTGAAAATGAAAATCCGCGCCCAGGTATTCAAAAAAACCCAGCAGGGACTGGGGCAGAAAAAAGAGCATTTTGTCGATCAGGCACAGGCTGAAGCAGATGGCCGTTCCCACGATAAAGGCGATAATCTGGTTCCGGGTCAGGGACGAGGCCAGAAGGCCGATGGCTGAAAATGAGGCGCCGAGCAGCAATGCGCCGATATAACCGCCCAGAACGGGTCCCCAGTCCAGGGTGCCCAGAGCCGAAACCGTGAGCGGATACAAAAGGGTCGGCGCCAGCATGACCGCCGTAAAACCGGTCGCTGCCAGAAATTTGCCCAGAATGACATCGCTGAAAGTGACTGGAAGGGTCAGCAGGGTTTCATATGAGCCGACGCTGAACTCCTCGGAGAGCAGGCGCATGGTGATTGCCGGCACGATGAAGGAGAAAACCAGGGGTAGAAGGGAGAAAAAATTGCGGAGACTGGCCTGATTCTGCAGAAAAAACGTTGCAAAGAAAAACCAGCCGGTGATGATCAGAAACACCGAAATGACGATGTAGGCAACCGGCGATACCATGTAGGCGCTGAATTCTCTTTTAAAGATATGGATGACGGGTCTCATGTTAGTTCTCCAGGGTGAGTTCGCGGAAAATATGTTCCAGTGTCTGGGTTTCCTGATGGAATTCCAGAAGCAGCCAGTCGGCCTGCCGGATGATCTGATAGATATCCTTGCGGATGTCCGCATCGGATGAAACGGACAGCTTGATATCGAGAAAATTTGCGTCCGAAGGGGCGAGTTTTTCAATCCGAACGATTCCCCCGACAGCCTCCAGTTGCTGCCGGACCGAAGCAAAGTCCGCATTGTCCAGCGTGATATAAATTGTCCGCTCCCTGCCGGCCGACTGCTTGATGGATTGGGTGCTGCCGTCCGCGACAATTTTCCCCTGATGGATGATGGCGATCCGGTCGCAGGTGGCCTCGGCCTCGCTGAGGATATGGGTGGACAGGATGATGGTTTTTTCCCGGCCGATCTTTCGGATGATTTCCCGGATTTCCACAATCTGGTTGGGATCCAGCCCCGATGTGGGTTCATCCAGAACCAAAATCTCCGGGTCATTCATCAGGGCATGGGCCAGGCCGACCCGCTGCTTGAATCCCTTGGACAGCTCCCCGATGGTCTTGTGCATGACCGTGCTCAGGGCGCATAATTGCGCCAGTTCATGAATCCGGAACTGTTTCTTTTCATTGTTAAGCTCCCGGATGTCCGCGACATAATTCAGATAATCATATACAATCATGTCATGGTAGAGAGGAGCGGATTCCGGAAGGTATCCGATCCGTTTTTTGATCTCGAGCGTATCCGGACCAATGGTAAAATCCTTGACCCGAATCTGGCCGGCACTCGGCTGAAGATATCCTGTGAGCATCCTCAGGGTTGTGGTTTTACCGGCACCGTTCGGCCCCAGCAATCCCAGGATTTCGCCTTTTTGAACGTTCAGATGAATTCCGTCGACTGCACAGAAATCATCATAATACCGGGTGAGATTTTCAACATGAATCATGCTTTTCTCCTTGTGAACCGGGAAACAGGTTGCAAACGAACAAAAGGCCGAATCCGACACGGTCATGTCGGTAATTTCGGCCTAATTAATTATAAACGTTATAGATAATTTTCATATCGATTTTTAATCAAACCCCCCCGTATTGTCAAGGGAAAGTTCTTAAAATCCCTGCAGCGTAGAATCCAATTGATGAATCATGCTTTTTATGTTCCAATATTGTCGGATACGATCCGCTCTCTGGACTGCACCTGAATTTTTCAGACAAAATATATAAGCAGACCTTTATCAAAATCAACACCGCCAATGGGAAAACATGCAATTTTGACGTCTTCTCTTGAAAAACGCATCAAGCGAAATGTCTCGGGGCGGAAGCGCGATTTTTTTGCCATCACGCCTCCGGGACTGGAAAGCCTGTGCCGGATGGAACTGATGCGGCTTCCATCCTTCAGCGGTGAAACGGCCGAGGTTTCCGGCGGAGTCGAGTTCAGCGGGAGATTGTATGACGGATATCTGGCCAATCTTCATCTGCGGACTGCCACGCGGATTCTGATGAGGATCGGCACCATATCGGCCTCTCAGTTTACCCGGCTTTCAAAAAAGGCTGCGGAAATTCCATGGGAGCTCTATCTGCATCCCGATGCCATGCCGCTGATCCGCGTATCCACCCGCCATTGCCGACTTTATCATAAAGATGCGGTTTCGGCTATTTTTACAGAGAGTGTTCGTAATCGGCTGTTGCAGTATGCCGCTGATCCGCAAACCCAAGGCACGCCCGTCATTCAGCAGCGTCTTTTCATTCGCGGCATGGATGACCGGTTCAGCGTTTCCATAGACAGCAGCGGCGATTTGCTTTATAAAAGGGGCATCAAAACGATTGGGGGAAATGCGCCGGTCCGTGAAACCCTGGCTGCGGCCATTTTAATGATAGCGGGATATACGGGGAGTGAAGCGTTGGTGAATCCCATGTGCGGTTCCGGAACGTTTGCCGTTGAGGGGGCAATGATGGCCCGGAACATACCACCGGGGTGGAACCGGTCATTTGCTTTCATGGGATGGCCCGGATTCAGGCCTGCTCAGTGGCACCATCTTCGAAACGCTGCGGAGAAACGATTTGTTTCCGGGCCGCTGGCCCCTGTGATCGCGTTTGACAGCGCATCCGCTGCATGCGATTCGCTGGTCCGGATTGCGGGTTTCCATGCTGCTTTGGATCAGATTCAGGTTCTGGAAGGGAATTTTTTTGAACTGAATCCAGGAGCCCTGACAATTGAGCCGGGTCTGGTGGTCATCAATCCGCCATATGGAAAGCGGATGGGGACGCGCCGGGAGAGCCGTCTGCTGATTCAGGACGTGATGACGAAGCTGAAAACCGATTACCGGGGATGGAAATTCGCACTGATGGTTCCCGAGCGTTCGGACCTCGGGGGCATTTCTCCGGAATGGCGTTTTCATTCTATTTATCATGGGGGATTGAAACTGGAACTGCTTGTTGGAAAACTGGCTTAATGTAAACTCATTTATAGGCGGGTGTTTTTTGAATAAATTTTCTGCGGTTGTCTTTGATCTGGATGGCACACTTCTGGACACGTTGGAGGACTTGGGGGATGCGGTGAACCGGGTTCTATCAGATCGTGGGTTTCCGGCGCATCCGATGGATGCCTATCGTTATTTTGTCGGCGACGGATCGGCTGTTCTCATTGAACGGGCATTACCGGAATCCGTCAGGGGTTCCGGTGTTTATCGGGATTGTCTGGCGGCGTTTATGGCGGATTACGACCAGAGCTGGAAAGTCAAAACCCGGCTGTATGACGGGATATCAGAAATGCTGGACAGTCTGACGGCCATGGGGATCGATATAACCATTTTATCCAATAAATCGCATCGATTTACGGTGAATTGCGTTCAGGATCTGCTTTCCAAATGGCGGTTCAAGGTGGTGTTCGGCTTAAGGGATGACGTTCCGCGCAAACCTGATCCGGTAGGCGCCCTGGAAATATCCCGATTGCTGAGGGTAGACCCGGATCGCATGCTTTATCTGGGCGATACGGCTATTGACATGCAGACCGCCGTGTCTGCCGGCATGTTTCCGGTCGGCGCTTTATGGGGGTTTCGAACCCGGGAAGAGCTTCAGGAAAACGGCGCCAGGGCGCTTATCATGCATCCCGGAGAGCTGTTGAGCCTGGTATGATTCGCCGTGAAAATACGGAGGGCGCGGCCGGAAGACCTTTCGGCAAGCCCGCCGATTGCGGGCCAGACGTCCGCGATTCCAGAGGGTTCATGTTTGAGGGCGTTTGGCGTGAACGAGATAATTGATATCCGGATTGCCGTCCAGCGAACAGGTTCGAAACAGTGGATTGTAGTGCATACCCATGATATTTTGCAGAATCAGACCCGCCTGCTGCATCCAGAGCGTCATTTCAGCCGGCTTGATGAATCGGCTATACGTGTGAGTCCCTCTGGGGATCAACCGCAGCAGATATTCAGCGCCGACAATCGCCAGCAGAAAAGATTTGGGATTCCGGTTGAGGGTTGCAAAAAACACGTCGCCTCCGGGTTTGACCAGGGTTTTACAGGCGTTGATGACGGAATGCGGGTCGGGGACGTGCTCCAGCATTTCCAGACAGGTGACGACATCAAAGCAGGGTGCGCGGGCCGCTGCCAGGGTTTCCGCGGTGGTTTGCAGATAGCTTACCTGAAGTCCGCTAACCGGCAGGTGGTGCCGGGCGGCATTCAGGGGCGCTTCTGCCCGGTCGATTCCGGTCACCGTCGCTCCCATCGCTGCCATGGCTTCCGATAGAATGCCGCCGCCGCAGCCGATGTCCAGAACCGATTTCCCGTAAAGGCCGGCGCGTTCATTGATATACCGGATGCGTACCGGATTGATGTCATGAAGGGGTTTGAAATCGCCCTGCCGGTCCCACCATCCATGTGACCGGGATTCAAATCTGGCTATTTCATTGTCATCTACATTTTCGAGTTTTTTCATTATGTTTTATGGAATCATGGGGTGAGCTGATTTCTTGACGGACTTGCCCCTCTTTAATTTTACCATCTGACGGGTGAATATGATACAGTTATTGATGATCTTATCCGTTTTATGCGTCGGAACCTGCAGTTATGCGCAAACCGGCGATATCCCGGAGATGGAGTGCATCCCTTCTCTGGTATCCAGCATTCGCATCAAACCGCCGCTGGATTTTTGCGGGGAACCGGCGCCGCTGGACAGTATGGATGTTCGGGAGCGCCTGGAGCGCGAACTCCTTCTGATGCTCTGGGACCGTGACCAGACCATCATGTGGCTCAAGCGCTCCAACCGGTATATGCCATATATCCAATCCGTGTTGAAAGATCAGTATCTTCCGGATGATCTCAAATACATCCCGGTGGTCGAAAGTGCGCTGCGGGCACTGGCCGGATCTCCCAAGGGGGCGATGGGCTACTGGCAGTTTATCAAGGATACGGGCGCGCGCTATGGGCTGACCATCACGGAAGAGCTGGACGAGCGCCGGAACATGGCGGCCTCCACCCGTTCGGCGCTTGCCTACCTGAAAAAGCTGCATGGCGACTTCGGGTCCTGGACCCTTGCAGCCGCAGCCTACAACATGGGTGAGGCGGGTCTGAAAAACGAGATTCTTCTACAGGACACCGCTGACTTTTACGACCTTTACCTTTACCAGGAAACCCAGCGGTATGTCTTTCGAATTCTTGCGGCCAAACTGATCCTGTCCAATCCGGAAAAATACGGTTTCAAGTTGACACCGGAGGATCTGTATCCGCCTGAGGAAAGCGATCGCGTTCAACTGGAGTTGTCCCAGAGAACGCCGGTGCTTTCCATAGCGCGGGCGGCCCGGACAAGCTTCAAGGTTATTCGGGACCTGAATCCGGAAATCAGGGGGTATTACCTCCCCAAAGGTGTGCTGTCGCTTTCCATACCCCGCGGAGCATCGGCGGGTTTTCAGGAAAGGCTGGCCAGGCAGATCAATGAAAAAAAGCTCTCCCGTGAACCTTCGCCATGATGCGCCGGTCCGGAAGCTCGAATGCCTGCTGTAAAATGAAGCCAGGTGTCAGAATAACAGCAGTTGGGGTCATTTTTATTTTGTATTTTTGAACAGGAGATGCTGTTGGCGATCAATACCAGCCGGATCATTAAATCGGATGTTTTTTTGGATGCTTTTTATGGAATTCTCCGGGCCTATTGCCGGACCTGCCGAATCACCATCATCAACGAAGCTCCCTGGATGGATTACCTTCGAAAAGGCGGCTCCGTATTGCTCTGCGGCTGGCATCAGCAGTTTTTTTCGACGGTTGCTTATTTTGAGAAATATCAGGAGTTTTCCCCATCCCTGATGATCAGCCAGAGCAATGACGGCGACATCGGGGCCGGTATCTGTCAGCGCGCCGGCTGGCGCCCCGTCCGCGGGTCATCTTCAAAAGGGGGATTGAAAGCGCTGAAGCACTTGATTCGTGAGCTCAGGCGCTCCCGGCTGGCGGGTCACATCGTAGATGGTCCCCAGGGGCCGGCAGGGATAGTAAAACCGGGAACAATCTCCCTGGCGCTGGCTGCCCGTGCCGTGATCGTCCCCGTTTCGATTTCCGCGGACCGGGCCTGGTTCTTCAACAGCTGGGACCGCTTCATGCTGCCCAAACCCTTTGCCAGAATCCGGTTTGTTTTCGGGGAGATGATTCATCTGAACGGCTCGGAAGGAAAACCGGATGTTGAAGCCTGGCGGCGTCATCTGGAATCCGTGATGCGGCCATACCTGATCCAGTATTGATGCCACCCGATCAGGCTGACACCGGAGCTGCCGGGATCAGCGCTATTCCTTGTAGACTTCCAGAATATCGAACTCTTCCAGGTGAAACTGCGGGTTGGGGTATACGACGATTTGCTTGGTGATCATTTTTTCAAGGCGGAAGATCAGGTGGTTTTCCTCTCCGTGAAGCAATTCTGCAATTTCCGGATTGACTCTGACCATGATCTTGATACCATCCAATATGCGGTATTCGCTGAGTATTTCCCTGAAAATGTTATGGCAGATGGTCTTGCGGGACATGAGATACCCTTCACCTTCGCAGTAAAAACAGGGCTCGCATAACAACCGGTTCAGTGGCTTTCGTATCCGCTTCCGGGTCATCTGAATCAGCCCCATCTCCGAGATGGGAAGGACATGGGTTTTGCTCCGGTCGTTTTTTAACGCTTCGATCAGGGCATTGTAAACCTTTTCCTGGTTGGACTTCTTTTCCATGTCAATAAAATCGATGATGATGATCCCGCCGACGTCCCGAAGCCTGATCTGATAGGCGATTTCCTTTACGGCATCCAGGTTGGTTTTAAGAATGGTCTCTTCAAGATTGTGTTTGCCGACGTATCTGCCGGTATTGACGTCAATGGCAACCAGCGCTTCGGTCTGCTCGATGACGATATATCCGCCTGATTTCAGCCAGACCTTGCGCTTCAGGGCTCTGGAAATATCACCTTCCAGATTATAGGCGTCAAATATGGGTTCCTGGCCTTCATAGAGTTCAACAGAGTCTCTCATGCTCGGCATGAAGGTGTTCAGAAAGGAGAGAACCGATTCATAAACCGGACGGGAGTCGATGATCAGGGAATCCGCCTCGTGGGTCAACAGGTCCCGAACCGCCCTCAGGCTGACATTCAGTTCCTTGTGCAGCAGCGAAGGCGCGGACGCTGTTTTGTATTTGGTCAGAATCGCTTGCCATAAATTTTTCAAAAACACCATTTCCGGCGCCAGCTTTTCTTGCTGAATGCCTTCGCTGGCGGTCCGGACGATGTAGCCGACGGCGTCATCCCTCAAGGACAATGCCATTTCCTTGAGCCGTGTGCGTTCATCCTCATCCAGAATTCTTCTGGACACGCCGATATGATTCGAATACGGCATCATTACCAGAAAACGGCCAGGCAATGAAATGTAGGTTGTAACGCGCGCCCCCTTGGTGCCCATGGGCGACTTGGCCACATGAACCAGGATTTCCTGGCCTTCCGTGATCAGGTCCTCGATATGAAGGTCTTTGTGGGTGACAGGCCGGTCAATGAACGCAGCGTCGACTTCATCGGACAGCTCATCGTCATCATGGTTGCGGATCATGAACTGTTCGATATCCGTATCCTGATACCCGATCACATCATCCACATAAATGAACGCTGCCTGGCTGAGTCCGATATCCACAAAAGCGGCCTGCATTCCGGGAAGAACTCGCTGGACCCTGCCCTTGTAAATATTTCCGGCAATGTCCGAGTGATCCCGCCTTTCAATAAACAGCTCCGCAATGGTGCCGTTTTCAATCAGGGCCACCCGTGTCTCGTGGTCCATATCGTTGATGATCAGTTTTTTTAGCATGAGGGTGTTTTTAAAAAAGTCAGAATTCATTATTTGCATATATAACTCATTACTCCTTTTTCATGCAATGCCATTCTATGAAAACAGCTGAAAATATTTCAATTGAAAACTTTAATCAAAAGGGGCAGTATAGAATGAAATGGGGTCTCAGCCAGAATGTGAACTGGAATTAGACTTAAAGGGAAAAAATATGATACGCATGACAGAACCTGTTGATGACTTGTTCCATGCCGGCGACAGGACTTTGGGATACGATGTCCGTCGTGTCGTGATGCTTAAAGAATTGCGCTGTGTATTTTATGAGCTTGAGCATGTTCAAACCGGCGCCAGGCACATCCATATCCGGAATGAGGATGCGGAAAATACATTTGGCGTGGCGTTTAAGACAGTCCCGCGGGATTCAACAGGGGTCGCCCATATCCTGGAGCATACGGCGCTTTGCGGGTCCGTCGATTATCCGGTTCGGGATCCATTCTTCTCCATGCTCAAACGCAGCCTGAGCACGTTCATGAATGCATTTACAGCTTCAGACTGGACCATGTATCCCTTTGCCACCCAAACGCCGAAAGATTATTACAACCTGATGGGGGTTTATCTGGATGCGGCGTTTTTTCCGAACCTGGATGAACTCAGCTTCATGCAGGAAGGGCATCGGCTGGAAATCGAAGCACAGAATCCCGTAAAACTGGTTTATAAGGGCGTGGTGTATAACGAAATGAAAGGGGCCATGTCGTCTCCGGATCAGGTGATGTCCAGGTCCCTGCTCAACGCTTTGTTTACGGAAACGACTTACCGGTTCAATTCCGGCGGGGATCCCACCGTCATCCCCAGCCTGACCTGGGATCAGCTCAAGCACTTTCACAGCCGGCATTATCATCCCAGCAATGCGTATTTCTATACATATGGCAACCTGCCGCTGAAAGATCATCTTCAGTTTATTCAGGACAAGGTCTTGAATCGTTTTACGCGGATTGACCCGGGCACGGAGGTGCCATCCCAGCCCCGATGGCAGACGCCCCAGGAGGTTACCTACTATTATCCGCTGGATAAAAATCAGGATCCTTCCCTAAAATCTCAGGCCTGTATGGCATGGCTGACCTGTGATACCACCCATTCCTATGAAGTCCTGGTCATGACCCTGCTCGGGGAAATCCTTTTGGGGAATTCAGCCTCTCCCCTTCGAAAAGCCCTGATGGATTCCGGGCTGGGGTCTTCGTTGAGCGACGGGTCCGGATTCGATGCGGATTGCCGGGATGCATTATTTTCCTGCGGTTTAAAAGACATCAACGCATCGAATGCAGCCCGGATTCAGACGCTGATATTTGACACGCTGACAAATCTGGTCAAAGACGGAATCGACAAGGAATTGATCGAGTCCGCCATTCACCAGATCGAATTTCACCGCAAGGAAGTGACCAACACCCCTTATCCCTATGGACTGAAACTCTTGATGGGATTTGCCGGAACATGGCTGCATGGCGGTGATCCCGAAGAAATTCTGGAACTGGATGCCCTCATGGACAAGCTGAAGGCAGCCATTGCCAAAGAGCCTTATCTTGAAAAATGCATTCAAACCTATTTTCTGGACAATCCGCATCGCGTGCTGCTGACGCTTGAGCCGGATTCAACCATTGAGGAAAGGGAGAACCAGCGGGTTGCCGCTGAACTGGAAACCGTTGCCGCAAGCCTTTCGGATTCGGATCTGGCAAGACTGGTGCAATCTGCCCAGGCGCTTCAGGCCCGTCAGGAAACCATGGAAGATGTTTCCTGCCTGCCGACGCTGGCCATTGAAGACATCCCCAGGGATATCCGGGTGATTACCGAAATGCCGGTTCGGGAGGATTCCCCTGCGCTGTATTATGATCAGCCGACATCGGGAATTGTGTATGTTTCCGCGGCATGTGAAGCCTACGGGCTTTCAGCGGACATGCAGCCGCTGGTTCCTTTTTTTTGTTATGCGCTTCCCAAAATCGGCACGGCGCTTCGGGATTATACGGAGCTGACCCGTCAGATCGATCGCTACACCGGCGGTATCGGCTTTTCAACACATAGCCGGACGCAATTCGATGAAACAGGCGCCAGTCTTCCCCTGGTAACGATAAACGGAAAATGTCTGGTGCGAAACGTGGACCGACTGTTTGAAATCATTCGGGAGATCCTGAGCCAGCACCGGTTTTCAGATCTGGTCCGGTTGAAGATGCTGCTTCAGGAATATCAGGCCGGAATGGAGTCCATGATTGTGCAGAATGGTCACCGGCTGGCGATTTCGCTTTCATCCAGACGATTCTCCCCTTCCAGCAGACTGAACGAATCCTGGCACGGGATCCATCAGCTTAAAACCATTCAGGGCCTGACGCAGAATCTTTCGGAGCAGGCCCTGGGAGCGCTTGCCGTGAAATTGTCCGACATCGGCAGCCTGCTGTTTTCCAGAAACAACCTGAAGCTGGCCCTGATTGGAGAAACCGGGCCGCTTTCGGCTGCTTCCCACTGGCATGAAGCGCTTTATCAAGCTCTTCCTGAAGGAAAGCCGGCCGCTGACGGCCCGCCTCAAACGGATGGGGAAGGCGGGCTTCCCCGTGAAGGCTGGTCCACATCATCCGCCGTCTCCTTTGTGGCCCTTTCCTTTGAAACGGTTCGCATGTTTCATCCCGATGCACCGGCCCTGATGCTGATCAGCAAAATGAGCCGGTCGCTCTACCTGCATCGGGAAATCCGCGAAAAAGGCGGGGCGTATGGCGGAATGTCGATTTATACGCCTGAAGATGGTGTGTTCAGTTATGCTTCCTATCGGGACCCGCATATTGTCTCCACGCTGAAGGCTTTTTCAGGGGCCATGGCGTTTATGGCATCCGGCAATTACAATGATGAAGATATCAAAGAGGGGATCCTTCAGGTTTGTGCGGATATTGACAAACCGGATTCGCCGGGGCCGGCTGCAAAAAAGGCGTTTTTCCGGAAAATCGTATCGCTTTCAGATGAATTGAGACGCCGGTTTAAACACGATCTTCTGGCCCTGACCCGTGAAGATGTGATCCGGGTATCCCGGAACTATCTGAATCCTCTCCGAATCCGAAAAGGGGTGGCCGTCATCTCAGGTGAGGAAAAGTTGAAAGCCGCCAACCAGAAGATTTCGGACAATCCGCTTTCATTGTACCGGATATAATTTATCCCCCTATCAGTTTATTATAAACCCCTGGATCACTTACAGGGCGGTTGTGACTGAAGGGTCAAGTCCATGATAACAAACAGGAGGTGAATTGTGAAAGATATCAGTGAACTCAAATTTCCGGAAAATGTCCGGTACACCAAAGACCATGAATGGGCCAGACTGGAAGGGGACGTTGTGGTCGCAGGCATCAGCGACTATGCGCAGGACCAGCTCGGCGATGTGGTCTATGTCGAGTTGCCGCAGGTTCAGGACCGGTTTGAAAACGGCGAGGTCTTTGGTACGGTGGAGTCGGTCAAGGCCGTATCCGAGCTGTTCATGCCCATTGCCGGAGAAGTGATCGCCATCAACGCGACACTTTCTGATCTGCCGGAGAGGGTGAACAGCGATCCGTATGGCGACGGCTGGATGATTCACATCAACCCATCGGATCCGGCCGCTTTGGAAACCCTCATGACACGGGAGGCATACCTTGACATGCTGAAAGGATGATCACCATGAGATTCTTCCCGCACACCCCGGAACAGATTCAGCAGATGCTTACGGTTGTCGGCGCAGAAAGCCTGGAATCGCTCTTCTCCGGTATTCCGGAAGAATGTCGGCGGCTTCGGGAGATGAACCTGCCCAAAGCTCTCAGCGAATGGGCGCTGAATCGGCATATGGAAGATCTTTCAGCCGGCCTGGCGGTTTCTCCGGAGAGCAAGATTTATATCGGTGCAGGCCGTTATGATCACCATATTCCAGCAACCGTATCCTCCCTGAAAAGCCGGTCTGAATTTCTAACCGCCTATACGCCCTACCAACCGGAAATCAGCCAGGGAACCCTTCAGGCCATTTACGAATACCAGACCCTTGCCGCAAGGCTCATGGGCATGGATGTGGTAACGGCTTCTCATTATGACGGCGCAACCGCCCTCAGCGAAGCCCTGCTGATGGCGATTCGCAAAACCCGGCGCAAACGGGTAGCGCTCTCATCGCTGATTCACCCGTTTTATCGCAGGGTGGCCCAAACCTATCTCGAGCCTGCCGGATTTGAAATCCTTGAGCTGCCCTTTCTGGAAAACGGACTGACGGATCTTTCTCCGCTGGAAGGGGCAACGGATATTGCAGCCCTATCCCTTCAATCTCCCAATTTTTTCGGGTGTATCGAAGACCTGAAAGCCGGCGGCCAAAAGGCGCATGAAACCGGCGCATTGTTCGTTGCCGGATTTACAGAAGCCCTGGCTTACGGACTCCTGAAAAGTCCGGGAAGCCAGGGCGCGGATATTGTTTTCGGCGAAGGCCAGAGCCTGGGAATCCCGGTCACTTTCGGGGGGCCCGGACTGGGAATGCTGGGCTGCACTTCGGAACATACCCGAAATCTTCCCGGCCGGCTGATCGGTAAAGCCAAAGACATGGACGGCAAAGACGGTTTCGTGCTGACCCTTGCCACGCGCGAGCAGCACATCCGAAGGGAGAAAGCCACGTCGAACATCTGCTCCAACAACAGCCACTGTGCCTTGACAGCCGCCATGTATATGGCCTCTCTGGGAAAAAGCGGGTTTTGCGATCTGGCAAAACTGAATCATGACAAGGCAGCCTATCTTCGCCGGCAGTTTACAGACGCCGGATTCCGGATTCCGTTCAGCAGTCCTTTTTTCAATGAATTTGTTGTGGAATTTCCTGAAGGATTTGAAACCACGTATCAGAGATTGGTGGAAAAAAAGATCGTGGCCGGTTTGCCGCTGTCAACATTTTATCCCGAGCTTTCCGTTCAATATCTGTTTTGCGTTACCGAGACCACGTCCAGGGAAGATATGGATGCCCTGATTCAGGAGGTGACATCATGACGGAACCCTTAGGCGCAAGTGGTTTGATCCTGAATGAAAAGCTGCTGTGGGAAAAAGGCCGGAAAGGCAGAAGCGGGTTTTCCATGCCCGAAAGCGATGTCCCTTCCAGCCCCCTGCCGCCGGATCTTGTCGGCGATGGTCCGGACTTTCCCGATCTTTCCGAGGTCGATGTGGTCCGGCATTATACCCGTCTTTCGACCTGGAATTTTGGCGTGGACACGGGCCTTTACCCTTTGGGGTCCTGCACCATGAAATACAACCCCAAAACCAATGAACGACAGGCAGGGCTTGCAGGTTTTGCCGGCGGCCATCCCCTGCTGCCCGAATCGCTCTGCCAGGGTGCACTCAGGCTGATGGCGGAGCTGGAGCGATTTCTGGCTGAAATTACCGGGATGGATGCGGTTTCGCTCCAGCCTGCGGCAGGGGCCCACGGGGAACTGGCCGGAATGCTGGTGATTCATGCCTGGTTTAAGCAGAAAGGCGATTTCCGCACCAAAATCATCATCCCCGATACGGCCCATGGCACCAATCCGGCCAGTGCGGCGCTTTGCGGCTACAGCCCGGTTCCGGTACGCTCCAGCGCAGAGGGCATTCTGTCTCCGGAGACCATTGCAGCGGTCATGGATGAGGAAACAGCCGGCATCATGGTAACCAACCCCAATACGCTGGGGCTTTTCGAGAATCATCTCAAGGCCATTTGCGAAATCATCCACGCCAGGGGCGGACTGGTATATGCGGATGGCGCCAATATGAACGCGGTCATGGGAATTGCCGATATGGGGCGGATCGGAGCGGATGTGCTGCATCTGAACCTTCACAAGACATTTTCAACGCCGCATGGCGGCGGCGGCCCAGGATCCGGACCCGTCTGCGTCAAAAAACATCTGGAGCCGTTTCTGCCGGTTCCGCGAATCATACAACAGGACAGTGGTCAGTACGCCTGGTCGGAGGATTTTCCGGAATCCATCGGAAAACTCCTGACCTTTCACGGTCATTTCGGTGTCCTGGTCAGGGCCTACAGCTACATTCTGTCCATGGGCGGGAAAGGACTCAAAAAGGCCAGCCAGCTGGCGGTATTGAACGCCAACTACCTGAAGGCGCAGTTAAAGGATACATTTCATCTGGCATACGACAGGCCGTGCATGCACGAGTGCGTGTTCACAGACCGTTATCAGCAGGCGGCCAACGTGACGACGCTCGATATCGCCAAGCGCCTCATGGACTATGGATATCACCCGCCGACCATTTATTTCCCTCTGGTTGTCCATGGCGCGCTGATGATGGAACCGACCGAAACCGAGTCCATGGAAGACCTGGATCAGTACATAGACGCCCTGAAAAAAATTGCCGTAGAAGCAAAAGAGACGCCTGATGTTCTCCGCTCCGCACCGACCCGCTGCAAGGTCCGGCGCCTCGATGAAACGGCGGCTGCCAGAAAGCCCTGTCTGGCGGGATGACAGGCGATTTGCTGTCATCTTTCATCCGTCAGCCGTCATCTGTTTTGTGGCATGGGGTGGAGCTGGGAACATTGCCGTATCCGCAGGCCCTGAGCCTTCAGCGCAAACTGGTGGAGACCGTCAGCCGGGGGGGCTGTTCCGGCGTGGTGCTGATGATGGAGCATCCGCCGGTGTTTACCCTGGGACAACGCGGGGGGATGGAAAATCTGCGGGTATCACAGGCGTTTCTGGAGCGATCCGGCATCCCGGTGGTTCAGGTGGAACGCGGGGGCAGCATTACCTACCACGGCCCCGGACAACTCGTGGTCTATCCGGTGGTCGATCTGAAACCGGCAGGAATATCGGTGGTTGAATATGTCGAAGCGCTGGAGGAAGTCATGATCCGGACCGCTGCGGGCTGGAACATTCCAGCCGGCCGGAATCCGGCGGGTCGCGGGGTCTGGGTTGGAGCTGCCAAGCTCGGCAGCATAGGCATCCGTGTTCGACGAACCGTTGCCTTTCACGGGCTGGCCTTGAATGTTTCGGTTTCCATGATTCCGTTTGAATGGATTCATCCCTGCGGGCTTGAAGGCGTCCGCATGACATCCATGGTTCAGGAGGCTGCAAGGGACATTTCCATGGCCGATATCCGTCAGGCAGTGGTCGGGCACATGGAAGCCGTGTTTGGAATCTCGATGACAATGATGGATGAAGCTGCATTGAAAGCGCTGATGAACAGTCTCGGCCCGCAACAGGAGATATGACTGCAAACTATTGCCGATCGGCATCCATTCGTTTGGAGAAATGGTCGGCGGCGGATTTTTCACCCGGTACAATGAAACGATGAATTCAGATCAGCCCGCCTGTAAACATATTCAAAAACCGGCATGGCTCAGGCGCAGGCTTCCTTCGGGTCCGGCCTATGAAACCGTCCGGGCCCTTTTGAAAGGCAGCCGGCTTCATACGGTGTGTCAGGAAGCCAGGTGTCCTAACCAGTGGGAATGCTTTTCCGCCGGAACCGCAACGTTTTTGATCATGGGGCCGTCCTGTACCCGCAGCTGCCGGTTCTGCGCCGTGGAGCATGGGTCGGTCCATCCGCTGGATCCAAATGAGCCGTTTCGGGTTGCGGAGGCGGCCCGGCAACTGGACCTGACGTATGTGGTCATTACTTCCGTTACAAGAGATGATCTTTCCGATGGCGGGGCCCGTCACTTTGCCGAAACCATCCAGGCGGTTCGAAAGCGGATGCCGGCCTCCGGCATCGAGGTGCTGATCCCGGATTTTCAGGGAAATCCGGATGCGCTGAAAATTGTTCTGGATGCCAGTCCTGATGTCCTGAACCACAACATGGAAACCGTTCCGCGGCTATATCCATTGGTCCGGCCGGAGGCCGTTTACAAGCGCTCCCTGTCATTGATTCACCAGACTGGTACAGCCGGACCGCGGATTCAGACCAAATCCGGGCTGATGCTGGGAATGGGAGAGACGCCCGATGAGGTTCGGCAGGTCCTGAAAGACCTGTGGCAAGCGGGCTGCCGGATATTGACCCTGGGCCAGTATCTGCAGCCGTCTTCAGATCAGTTGCCTGTCGAGCGGTTTATCCCGCCGGATGAATTTGACGCCTGGAAAACGGATGCGCTTGCCATGGGGTTTTCGCAGGTAGCCAGCGGCCCGTTTGTCCGAAGCTCCTATCACGCCAAAGAACTTTCGGCATTACGCCTTTAGTCTACAATCAACTTGTTTGCCGGGCCGTGATTGTGATAGAGAAGGCCAATTGATCAATCGCACAAGGAACATTCATGAATGTTATCCCAACATCCTTAAAAGAAGTGCTTGTTGTTGAACCCGACGTATATGCGGATAAACGCGGCTTTTTCATGGAAACCTATCATCAGGACCGGTACCGCAGGGCCGGTATCTCGCAGGCGTTTATTCAGGACAACCTTTCCTTTTCCGTGAAAGGCACCTTAAGAGGCTTACATTTTCAGATCAACCGGCCCCAGGCCAAGCTGGTTCAGGTTGTTTCCGGAGAGATTTTTGATGTGGCCGTGGATATTCGAAAAGGGTCTCCCACATTCGGACAGTGGGCGGGCGTGAATCTGTCCAGCGAAACCAGGCGCCAGTTGTTCGTTCCAGAAGGATTCGCCCACGGCTTCTGCGTTCTCAGCGAAACCGCCCTGTTCCTGTACAAATGTTCGGATTTGTATGTGCAGGCGGATGAAGGTGGTATTCTGTGGTCTGATCCGGCCATCGGCATCGAATGGCCCGTAACGGATCCCATCATCTCAGACAAGGACAACCGGCTTCCCTGCCTTTCGGCGCTATTGCCGCATCAACTGCCCGGGAGGTAATCTGATGAATATATTAATTACCGGTGCCAAGGGACAGCTTGGGACAGAACTGATGCGCCAGGCTCCGGACAGAGGGCTTTCAGCCTTTCCCGTGGATCTGCCGGAGGTGGATATTACGAGCCCTGATCCGGTTCGGGAGGCTATCCGGGATGCCGGCGCATCCCTGGTGATCAATTGTGCGGCTTATACCCAGGTGGATATGGCCGAGTCGCAGGATCTGCTTGCCTTTAAAGTCAACGGTTTTGGGCCTGCCATTCTCGCCCATGTTTGCTCTGAGGTAAAAATTCCCCTGATTCATATTTCAACCGATTTTGTATTTGATGGAAGCAAGCGAACGCCTTATCTGGAAACAGACCCGATTTCTCCACTGAGTGTTTATGGCAAAAGCAAGGCAGTGGGAGAGGCTGTGGTGGAAAGAATCCTGAGCCGTCACATTATCTTGAGAACAGCCTGGCTGTACGCCCTGCAGGGCCAGAATTTTGTCCGGACCATCCTGAGGCTGGGAGCCGAAAGGGATACGGTGAGGGTCGTTTCGGACCAGTTGGGGTGCCCGACCTGTGCCGCGGATCTGGCGGAAGCCATATTGACCCTTTCAGAGGCTATCCGGACCCAGGGGGAAATCGCCTGGGGAACCTATCACTACTGCGGAAAAGGTGTCATTTCCTGGCATGAATTTGCACAGGCGATTCTGGATAACGCCAAAGCGCACATTCCTCTGAAAACCACGCAGGTGGATCCGATCACCACCGATCAGTATCCGACGCCGGCAAAACGGCCTGCCTACTCCGCCCTGAACTGCGAAAAGATACAGAGCGTGTTCGGGATTTATCCCAAACCCTGGCGGGAAAGCCTCGAAAAAACGCTTTGCCGGATGCTGGCCGCTCCTTGAAAAAACGTCAAAAAATAGAGTTGCTGGCGCCTGCCGGGAATTTTGAAAAGCTGAAAATCGCTCTTCATTACGGGGCCGATGCCGTGTATCTTGCCGGCAAGGATTTCAGCTTAAGGAATTTCTCCGGCAATTTCACCCTTGCCGAACTTGACATGGCGATCCGGTTCAGCCATGATCTTGGGAAAAAAGTGTATGTTGCCTGCAACATCTATCCCAGAAATCATGAACTGGACGCCATATCCGGCTATCTGGATCAAATCGGGCGGTTGGGGTCGGATGCCGTTATTGTGGCCGATCCCGGAATATTCATGATGGCTCGCCGCATCATTCCCGGTGTTCCCATTCATATCAGCACCCAGGCCAATATCACCCATTTTGCAGGGGCTGAATTCTGGAAAGATATGGGCGCTGCCAGAATCAATACGGCCAGGGAGATTACCCTTTCCGAGATTTCCGAAATCGTTCAAAAATCCGGGGTTGAGGTGGAGTCCTTTGTCCACGGCGCCATGTGCATCTCCTATTCCGGGCGCTGCCTGCTGAGCAGCTTCATGGCCAAACGGGACAGCAACCGGGGAATGTGCTGTCATCCCTGCCGGTGGCAGTATGCGGTTGTCGAAGAATTGAGACCCGGAGTATACATGCCGGTTCTGGAAGACGAGCGGGGAACCTATATCTTCAATTCCAGGGACCTGTGCATGATCGCGCATGTTCCGGAAATGATCCGGGCGGGAATTGGTTCACTGAAAATAGAAGGCCGGATGAAAGGCATCAATTATCTGGCAACCGTGGTAAAGGTGTACCGGGAAGCCATCGATGCCTGGTACGCGAATCCGGAAGATTTCCAGGTCGATGCAGGATGGTTGAAAGAGCTGTCGCGCATCAGCCACCGGGGATACTGTACGGGATTTTATTTCGGAGACCCGGATCAGACATCTCCCAATTTCGATGATTTCAAGTCCTTCCATGACCACGTTTTTCTGGCGGAAATCATCGAGGCATCTGAAGGGGGCGGTGTGATCTGTCATATCCGGAACAAGATTCAAAAAGGAGATGCTGTTGAGATTCTGACACGCAAAGGCCCTGCCCGGGCCGACACGGTTTGCGATCTGTTCGATTTGACCGGCGCTCCCCTTGATTTTACCCAGACCGGAACCCATGTCCGGATATTGCTGAACGGCCGGTATGATGTCCATGATTTAATCCGAAAAGCCGGTTGACTTTTTTGTCAGGCGCCGTTCCGTTTTCCTGATCGACAATGCCCATAATAACCCATAACCCAGTACATATATCTTACTATGGAAGATGACCTGATTCCCCTGTCGTTGGATGACACGTTCAAATTCTCCTGCAATGCAGGCGTGCCCTGCTTCAATGAATGCTGCAAGGACGTGAACCAGTTTTTAACCCCTTATGATGTGCTGAGACTCAAACACCACTTGGGCATGTCTTCCGGAGAATTTCTGGAAAAGTATACGACTCAGCATATGGGCCCTGAAACCGGGCTTCCCGTGGTTTGTCTCAAAACCGATCCTGCGGATGGCTTTATCTGCCCATTTGTATCTCCCGAAGGGTGCCGGGTGTATGACAGCCGGCCGTCTTCCTGCCGGACCTATCCGCTGGCCAGGTTGTTTTCCAGGTCCCGGGAAACCGGCCAGATCACGATACACTACGCCCTGCTGGTTGAACCCCACTGCCAGGGGCACAGACAAAATTGCACCCGGACTGTCCGGGAGTGGATAGCATTTCAGGACATTGCCTCCTATGATGCCATGAACGACAAAATGATGGATATCATCAGCCTGAAAAACCGGCTGCTTCCCGGCCGATTGGACACAAAGCCCAGGCAACTGTTTTCCATGGCCTGCTATGACCTGGATGCATTCCGGAAATATCTGACGGATAATTTTTCGGATAAAGATCTGGGTCTGAATGCCGAATCCCGGCAACTGCTCCTGGAAGATGACGAAGAACTTTTGAAATTCAGCATGGTCTGGCTGAAGCGGGCCCTGTTCGGATCTCTGATCAACCGGTGATTCCCGGCGCTGCAGGGGATGACAAGCTGTTCCCCTTGTCATCCGTGACGTTGTCATGTACACTGTTTGGACAAATAACCGTAAAAAGAGCCAGAAAGGAGTAAACCATGACAGATCACATCAGCTACGTGTGTGCAGCATGTGGAAAAAAACGCACCCTTCCGGCGAATGAGCCGGCACCCGAATGCTGCAAAAGGACGATGACCCCCGAACCGCTTCCGGTCTGTGAGATGGCGCCAAGTGCGGAGCATTCCCGTATGGATGACGATTCCGGACCGTGTGACGATGGCAGGGCCGGGGGAAGGTAACATTTTCATTTGTGGGGTTGAATCGTTTGCTGGTTCATGACCATTTATTTACAATACGTAAAATACAGGAGTTGAAGAAAGGAACGAAGATGAAGACGGAAGATGTGATTCTTTTCAGCGGAGGCGCCAATGGGGCTGAAGCGGAATTTGGTGTGAATGCCGAGCGTTTTGGGATTGAAGAAGTGAATTTTACGTTTGAAGGACACAACAGAATCCGGCAGCGCGGCCTGCGCGTCCTGAATCGTGAGGAATTGAAAAATGGAGATGTCAGTCTGGAATATGTGTCGCGGTTGATGAATCGCCGTTACACGGATAACCCCACATTCCGTAAAATCCTGCAGAGCATCTGGTATCAGATCAACCATGGACAGGAAGTTTACGTGATCGGAGAGATACTGGCGGATAAAACCGTAAAAGGCGGCACGGGATGGGGCGCCGAATTCAGCAAACTCTGCAACAAACCTTTGTATGTGTTCGATCAGAAGCGCAATGCATGGTTCAGTTGGAACCATACCGATTGGGTGGAGCAAAAAAAAGGGAACGAACCGGTCATCAGTCATGTTCATTTTGCAGGCACGGGAACGCGCTTTCTGGAAGAAAACGGCAAAAAAGCCATTCGGGAACTGTTCGATAGAACATTTGTTCTTTAATTGAAAAAGTCTGTTGCCTTCCGTCAATGCTGCAAATCTCCGACACCGTAACCCTTTCTGACGCCGAGTTCGAGATCGTTGCCATTCGGGCACAGGGAGCGGGCGGCCAGAATGTCAACAAGGTCTCTACCGCCATACACCTGCGCTTTGACATCGGTGCTTCGTCGCTGCCCGATTTTTACAAGGATCGACTTTTAAGGCTCAAGGATCAACGCATCAGCCAGGATGGCGTCATCGTTATCAAGGCCCAGCAGCACCGAAGCCAGGAAAAAAACAGGGAAGAAGCCCTTCGCCGGCTCCGGGAACTCATCCAGAGCGTGGCCATTTCGCCCAGGCAACGCAGGCCCACCCGACGCACACGCAGTTCCCAGGAAAAACGTCTGGACAGCAAGGCTAAAAGAGGAAAGACCAAGGTCCTGAGGAGAAAATATCGGCAATTAAAGAACGACCCGAACGCGGTCTGACTTTGAGGCTGTTTTGCTCCTTGATAATCGGGTTGCTTCACATCCAGGCGAAAACGGAGGATTTCATGACTCTGAACAGAAAACGCAAATCATGGCGCTGATCAGCTTAAAAGATGTGAGTATGGGATTCGGCGGGCATCCGCTGCTTGAGCATGTCAGTTTTCAGATCGAGCGTGGGGAACGCGTCAGTCTTCTGGGCAGAAATGGGGCCGGCAAGTCGACCTTGATGCGGTTGATCCAGGGAGATCTTCTTCCGGATGACGGCGAGATTGTCCGTCAGCAGGGCGTGCGGATTGCCATGCTCTCCCAGGATGTGCCGCAGGGTCTGGCCGGTGCAACGGTTGATGTTGTCGCCGGCGGACTGGGGACGAACCCGGCGTTGCCCGTTTTGGAAGATGCTGCCAGGCGCCAGCAGGTGGAAAAAACCCTTTCGCGCATGAATCTGGATCCCCAGGCCCGGTTTGAAACGCTCTCTGCCGGGCTCAAGCGTCGCGTGATGCTCGCAAGAAGCCTGGCATGCGATCCGGATATTCTGCTCCTGGACGAACCCACCAATCACCTGGACATCGACGCCATCGGCTGGATGGAGGAATTTCTGCTGCGCTATGTCGGAACGCTGCTCTTTGTCACCCATGACCGGGTGTTTCTCCAAAAGCTTGCCACCCGCATCCTTGAGCTGGATCGGGGCCGTCTCACGACCTGGTCCTGCAATTATGAAACGTTTCAAGAGAGGAAGCAAGCAGCCCTTGATGCGGAAACCGGACACTGGGCCGAGTTTGACAAGAAGCTGGCCCGGGAAGAAGTCTGGATCCGGCAAGGCGTCAAGGCCAGGCGCACCCGCAATGAGGGCCGTGTGCGCCTGCTGGAAAAGATGCGGGAGGATCGGCGCAATCGGCGCGACCGCGTGGGATCGGTTCGGTTGCGCGCCCAGGAGGCGGGGCGTTCCGGAAAGCTCGTGGTTGAGGCCGAAGATGTCAACTGCGGTTACGGCCCTGATGCGCAGGTGATTCGTGATTTCTCGACGGTCATCCAGCGTGGCGACAAGGTGGGGATCATCGGCCCGAACGGGTCCGGCAAGACCACGCTGCTTCGCCTGCTGTTAGGGAAACTTTCACCGCAGAATGGCGTCGTGCGTCATGGTGTCCGTCTTGAAACAGCCTATTTTGATCAACTTCGGGCCCAGCTTGATGAAAACAAATCCGTTGCCGAAAATGTCGGTGAAGGAAATGACACGGTCCAGTTCAATGGCAAGTCCCGGCATATCATCGGTTATCTGCAGGATTTTCTCTTTTCCCCGGAACGCAGCCGGTCTCCGGTTCGAATTCTCTCCGGCGGAGAACGGAACCGGCTGCTGCTGGCGCGGCTCTTCACCAAACCATCCAATGTCCTGATCATGGATGAGCCGACCAACGATCTGGATACCGAAACCCTGGAACTTCTCGAGGAGCTGCTATTTGACTATCCGGGGACGCTGCTTCTGGTCAGTCACGATCGGGCCTTTCTCAACAATGTCGTGACCAGTACGCTCGTTCTTGAAGGCCAGGGCCGTGTCGGTGAGTACGTAGGGGGCTATGATGACTGGCTGCGTCAACGAAGGCTTCCTGAGCCGCCGGTCAAGACGGAAAAGGCCAAAACAGAGAGAGCAAAGCCTGTGCGTGAACGCCCCCAGACGCTGAGCTTCAAGCAGCAGCGAGAACTGGAAGCCCTGCCGAAGCGAATTGAGGCGCTCGAAACCGAACAGAAGAACCTGTATCAGATCCTGTCTGATCCATTGTTTTACCAACAGGCCGGTGACGAAATCGCCGGCGCCAAGACCAGGCTGGAGGTTCTTGAACAGGAGATCGAAGCCGCATGCCTGCGGTGGGAAGAACTGGAGTCTTTGAATGGAAACTAAAGGCCGCGTTGCGCTGGTGCTGGGCGCCATAAAAGGCATTGGAAAGGGTATCGGGCTGGAGCTCTTGCGCCAGGGCGCCAGGGTTGCTTTCAATTATTTTGACTGGGAAGAAAGCCTGGATGCACTCAAAGACGATGTGGCGCCGTTTGGCTCGGATGCGATGGTCGTTCGAACGGATCTGCTGGATGTTAAAAGTATTCAAGCGCTTGTTCTGCAGGTGATAAACCGGTTCGGCCGGCTTGATATTCTGATCAACAATATCGAACGGGGCGGCTGGCCCGTGGTTCACGGCCCGTATACCCAGGAGCAGTGGGATCTGGAGATGGCCACCACCCTTCGCGCCAAAATGTGGGTGTTCACCGCGGCCCTGCCGTATTTGAAGTCAAGCCAAAACAGCATTGTGGTCAATTTGTCGTCTATTGCCGGGATCGTGGGCAGAGCCGGCCCTGCCTCCTATGTGTTTAACGAAGGATATGCGGCTGCAAGCCGTGGCGTATCCCTTCTGACGGAAACATGGGCCCGCATCGGGGCGCCGCAGGTCCGGGTGAACGAAATCATGATGGGAATGGTCGAAACCCGGCATGGCGATCAAACCAGAGGGTGGGGGCTGCTGACAGGCCCTGCGCAGCAGGCGATTCTGGACCATACCCTGGTTGGACGCATGGGCACGATTGATGATGTCGTCAAGGCGGTTCTCTTTGTGATCCGGGATGCGCCTTTTATGACCGGAAGCATCCTGCGGCTGGACGGCGGATATGTTCTGGGCGGTGAAGCCGTGGCCCCCCTGCCCGAAGGGGTATTGTAATCAGCTTTTTCTGGGTCGCAGCAGGGGGGATGCCTTTCCCCAGACAAAGCGCTTGATCCAGGCCATTCCGATTTTCAGCAGCTCAACATCATCGGTTCCGGCTTTATCCAAAAGTGCGGACGCGATCCGGTATCGCTTCAAAAAACTGCTTTTGAATACAAATTCCCGAAACGCATCCATGTTATAGGCAGCCATGAACGCCATTTTCCCCCGCTTTCCGTCCGGTCCCTCCCCAGCCCAGGGATCGTTCCGGAACAGCCGCATCAGCTCCGACCACCGTTGGGTCATCCGGTTATAGTCTTCAGCGCCCTGATCCTGGATCCATGCAGATGACGTCCATTGTTTCCGGCCTTTTGACCCCTGGCAGAACCCGGGCGGCTTGAAATAGTGGATTTCTCGATTTCGGCGGGTTTTGGCTTCATATAAAAGTCCCTGCTCGATCGGAAACATGCGGCAGGCTTCCGGACGATGCGGATACACGGAACAGCCGGAAGGCGATAAAAACGGGCAGGGCTTTTCCGGAATCTCCGCCATGGACAGCAGCACTTCCGGGAAAAAGCAGCCGGCGCGCAGCACCACATCCACATGCTTTTCCAGAAACGCATCCGAGGATAATGCCAGGTGCTGCTTCAACCGGATGACATCGTAAGGATACAGGAACAGGTTGAGGTTGTGGCAGCAAAGGTTAAAGCAGGAAACCCCGGGATTGCAGTCGAATGAAAACAGCGTGTCATCATCAATGGCTCCTTCGGGCAGACCTTGAGAATCATCCAATTCAATGTATTTCATGTTCCGGTCAATCTCCGGGAAACCGGATGAGCTTGCCGCCCAGATACCCGGCAAGGGCTGCCGCACCCAGAATGACCAGATGGAGAAACAGATACGTCATTCGGGACGGGGAAGACGCCAGGGCAACCATCGGATCCACCCACCGCCAGACAACAAGAGAAAGCCCTATCAATAAAACCGTGGCGCCGCAGATCATTTTGGTTAAAATCAAATTGGTTAAATTGCCGCCAAGCCGGTTTTTCCAGTCAACATAGCCTGAAAACAAGACTTTGGGCATGACCAGAACCACGATAATCATATTGTAAAATGAAGCGGCTTCAAGTCCGGCGGCCTGAAACAGCATGGAAAGCACCAGAAAGACAATGGCTACCGGCAGGACGCCGTTGGGGATATGGACGCTGATGGGATGGGCATGATATTTTGTCATTAACCCGGTGACAAAGGCGTAATATTTCTGAAAGGCGGTCTGTACCGGTTTTGAGACATCGTTCTCCGGCAAGCCAGAACCTGCATCATCGGTTGAGACGGGTTGTTCTGTAGCCCCGGAAGGGATGTCCCGATGGGCTTCCTCCTGCTGGGGAGCTTCTTCAAGAAGTTCAATAAACTTGCTGCGATCTGCCCCGCAAACCGGACATTTTTCCGGTGGTTCATCTCCCGTGTGCACATAACCGCAAACCGTACATTTCCATTTTTTCATATCATCCTCTCCTCTGTTATCGAATAATCCTCCGCATATCGCAGCATTTCAAACCGGCTTCTTTAAAACCTCAAAAGCGATCCTGGCAATTTTATCTTCTATGAATAATGATTGCTTCATTAAAAGTCAAATTATGCTTTCAAAAACAGAACTGAAGGGCGCTGAATGAATTGGATGGTTATTCCGGCTTGAATGCAGCCAAGAGCTGAGCTATAAGGACAAGATGAACCCTTCACCTTCCACACCGAACGACAGCTCAAAGAAAGCCATTCGTCAGGGCCTCTGGGCGGCATGGCCGATTTGCATCGGATATATCCCGATCGGGCTGGCGCTGGGGCTTCTGGCCCAGAAAGCCGGACTGAGCCCTCTTGAAATCGGCCTGATGTCCGTTTTCGTTTTTGCGGGAAGCGCGCAATTTATCGCCGTTTCCATGATTTCCGCCGGCTCGGCGCCTCTGGCCATCATCATGACCACGTTCGTGGTGAATTTGCGGCATCTGCTGATGAGCTCATCTCTTTCCCTTTATTGCCGGAATGCCGGCAAGACCCTGCTGGCGATATTTGCCTACGGCATTACCGATGAAAGTTTTGCCGTCAACCAGCTCCGGTTCAAGGAAGGAAAATGGACAATTTCACAGGCACTGACCGTCAATCAGGCTTCCAACCTGGTATGGATTCTGAGTACGATTGCCGGCGGCTACGGGGGCCGGTATATTCCGCCGCATGCCTTTGGAGTCGATTATGCCCTGATCGCCATGTTTATCTGCCTGTTGATATTTCAGATCAAGGGTCTCATTTATGTGATAACTGCAGCCATTGCCGGATGTGCCGCCGTTGCGCTTTCGCTGATCATCCCCGGAAATCTGTATGTGGTGATCGCTTCGGTTCTGGCAGCCACAATCGGGCTTTGGGTCCGCACCCGGGCAAGAAAAAGCTGAAAGCTCAAGGATTAATGCGCATTGTGAGCGTTGACCTGCGAACAGGCTGGCAGATCATGAAAATATAATCAGGAAGAAAAATGACTTCAGGAGAATTCGGTCTTATCATTCTGGGCATGGGGCTGGTGACGTACATTCCCCGCTGGTTTCCTTTGTTTTTTCTCAGCAGGCGCAGCCTGCCCCAATGGCTTGTTCAATGGCTGGATCTGATCCCAGCGGCAATTCTGGGAGCGCTGCTGCTGCCGGAGTTGATCACCACCGGCCAGCCCCGGCATATTGACTGGCTGCGGCCGGAATGTATTGCAGCCATCCCAACCTTTATCATTGCCATCCTTACCCGTTCTCTGGGCTGGACGGTGGTTGCGGGGATGGTTACTTACGGGCTGGTTGAAAAATGGCTGGTGTGAAAGGTGATAGAATCCGGCAGGTCGGGCTTCCCGACACAAAGGAGTTGCTCGTTTTTATGGAAATAATTTTGATTTATATCATCAGGAGCGGTGAGGCTTCCGCATAAAACAGACATGAAGGAGGAGTTATGTCCCATCATCACGACCACGACCATGACCACGATCATTGCCATGAGCACGACCACCATCACCATCATGAGGTTCAAAGTGAGATGTCCTTTGAAGAGAAAATGGTAAAGCTCCTGGATCACTGGATCCGGCACAATGATGACCATGCCGGAACATATCGGGAGTGGGCGGAAAAAGCCAGGGAGAACCACCTGGAAGCAACCGCGGATTTGCTGAATGAGGTAGCGCATATGACGGTTGCCATCAACTCGCGGTTTGAAGCGGCCCTGGCCGCATTAACACCGGAAAAACCGTCGTAACCGGTCATCCGACCATTTCCCAGGTGAAAATCGATTCCTGGGAAAACAGACGGCACGTGCGGGCCACACGAACCGATTCGGCGTGAAGGACATTCATCAGAATCATGCTCAGACCGGATGCGGCCAGCATCGGCAAATAGGCTTGTTCCGCCAGATGTTTCTTGGTGGGATCCCTTACGCCGGCCGTAAGATTGGACAGGCCTGCGATGGTTCGGACGGGAAAGCCCAGAATCTCCGGAAGGGTCTTGATGACGGTCAATACCTCTCTGGCCTGAAACAACCCATCCTGCCAGGAAAGCGGGACCACAACAGGATCGATAATCAAGCGGTACGGTTCGATGCCGGCTTCCAGGCACTTCTGATAAAGCAAAACAGCAACATTCAGGCGTTCAGCGCTGTCCGGCGGGATGTGGCCATTCGGATACAACAGATAACAGACAAGATCGGCCTGATGCGCTACCGCAAGCGGCAGGATATGCTCAAGCTTGGAAGGCTCCAGAGAAATTCCATTGAGGGTTGCGGGGGTTTTGCAGGCAAGAAGCCCGGCTTTCAAGGCTTTGGGGTTTGAGGTGTCAAGGATCAGGGGAAGTGGGGTGACTTCCTGAACCGCCTCAACCATGAAGGACATCCGGAATTCCGGATCCCGGTAAAGGGGGCCGGAGTTGATATCGATTCCGTCGGCTCCGGCCATCTCGCACCGTTTCGCCATTGCCTGCAGCGGTAAAGAATCTTTTTCGGCCACGGCGACTTCAATGGCTTTTTGGGTAATTCTCAAATTGTCTGCAATTAAGCGCATAACCCCGAATCACTTTTCAATGCCGATTCTGGCCTGAACCCCCTGGTCATAATAGTGCTTGATGCATTTCATCTCGGTAACCAGATCTGCCTTTTCGACAATTCGGGGATCGGCTCCCCGGCCGGTAATAATCAACTCCACAGACTCCGGTTTGATGGCGATCAACCCGAGGATATCGACGGCTGAAAAAAGCCCGCACATCACGGCGACATTGGCTTCTTCCATGATCACCACATCATGCTGAGCGTCCATCAGAACGGCATGGACCTTTTCAAGCCCTTTTCTGGCTGCTTCGATGTCTTCAATTGAGGGTTTTCCCTTGATGAACCGGCCAAGACCGTACTGCTCAACGCTGATCAAATCCGAAAAGCGCTGCAGCGCTTTAATTTCACTGTAATCGCCCATTTTGATGAACTGGGCGATAAACACCTTCAGACCGGCGCCAGCAGCCCGAAGGGAAAGGCCAATGGCTGCCGTGGTCTTTCCTTTTCCGTCTCCCGTATAAACCTGAACATAACCTTTCATGATAACATCCTGTTTAGCCAATAGTGACAGTGGATCGATCGGCGTTTGGTGCCTGCTGGGCATTGAAAGCGCAGCCGGAAATCTTGCCGGCGGATTTCCCGATGAACAGCATAACCAATTCTGATATCAGTCTGGCATAAAAATCACAAGCATTTATCCGTGCCTGCCGGACTTCAGAATGTCAATGAAGCCCAATCAAACCTTCAACCGGACAGATTTTGCTCCTTGCATTTACAGTGCTCATCATGTATAGAATCAACAGAGTCGTTTTTCATCAGCCGGCCGTACTCTTCCCATCAGCCTGGGTGGCGGAACAGGTAGACGCAAGGGACTTAAAATCCCTCGGGGTTTATCCCTGTACGAGTTCGATTCTCGTCCCAGGCACCAATAAAAACAGAAAGTTAAAGGCGATTAAGTCAGGTTTGCTTAATCGCCTTTTCTGTTGATTTCTGAAATTATCCAGCGGTTATCCAGCGGTCACGGCTACAGGGGACCTTCCCCGGAGAAAAAAAGGCCATCGATTTTACCGGGCTTCGGTGGCTGTCATTGCCCCGGATCTGATCCGGGGACTTGGGTATGGACACGCGCGGACTCAGCCTGATTTCAGCCGCATTTTTTTGCCTTTGCCTTGATGCAGATCCCGATCAGCATGTACCTGAACGGAATCGGACCCCGATCAATGTCTTTTCGATTTTTAGGCCGGAATCACCTTCTTTATTACCCGGATACCCGCTTCAGAAAGATGTGCCGGGAACAGGTGGCCGGTCCTGCAAGGATGATATCAGCTCTGTTCCTGAAATGGCGCAGGTTAGGAATGCGTCAATTCGGTTGACAGGCACGTCAGCTTTACGTAGGGTAATTCTTGATAAATGTTTGAATCCTAAAACCTGCAATCCCTATGCTGGAGATAAAAAAACGTACTTTCGGTACAGCAATCCTGGCGATCAGCGGCGCCGAGATGCGAAAACTTGATGGGCTATCTCAAAATTTGAGCAAATTAT
>Ga0268283_1000014_pt1 | contig 214795 bp, 208 predicted proteins | sample saktaG_13_FD_190140 | JGI IMG/M metagenome (GOLD analysis project Ga0268283, IMG submission 190140) | Saline water microbial communities from Sakinaw Lake, British Columbia, Canada - sak_2013_06_06_36m | ecosystem: Environmental > Aquatic > Non-marine Saline and Alkaline > Saline ...
TAGGTCAAAGAAGGATCTTGAATTGTGGCCTTTTTCCACATTGTTGAAAATTTATCTGCTTGGTCAGTTGAGAACTTTTGCAGTCTCATGTATGTTGCCACATTCTCTTCAGAAGGGTGCATGGTCGCTATTTCTTTTGTTTTCTCAAGCATCTCTCTATACTGCTTTGCCGTCAACTGATCAAGCTTGCCAAACGGTATAGTTCTCATAAATTTTTGTTCATCTTCTCGTCGCTCGCCAACGGCTACTGGCTTCTGCTCCTTTGTCGCATTCTCATCTTTTTTCTGTGGCTCCTTATCGCTAACTCCATAAAACCATGTTTGCTTCTTTTCCGAAGAGAAGTAGTTACTTGCTTCTGCATTAACCGCTAAAACAAACAGAGCCATCTCTATCATCACTTTGACTTTATCCCTCATCCTGTCTCCTTTATGATTTTGGCCCGAGTGCGGTGCTTTTTCTATCTACTATTGTAAAATCAAACCCGCCTCCATTCCAATGAGGCTGAAGCTTTTGTTCTTTGGGGTTAAAGCTTGGATTAGCCTTTAGGAATGCTTTTTGGGATTCCATCCTTGCGCTTTCATCCATAGGTGTTCCTGCTTCTGGATTCCCTAAATCACCAAATCCGCTTATTAGAACGCCAACGCCAGCCCCCTTCGCAAGATTAGCTATATTCGCTGCGGTTGGAGAGTTAATGGCATTTTGAATACCACTTCCCACGTTTGCAAGCGTTGAATGTTCGACCCCAACCGCTCTTCCTGCTTTGTATGCCATATCATCAAGCTTCGCAGCCGCTTTATCCACAAAACCTGCAACCTTTTCCCTAAAAGATCCCCTTGTTTCGTTTGGCGCGACATTAGGATTATTTGTGTGTTGCTGAAGCGAATCGCTTGCTACTTGACTGGCCACTTCTGCAGACATCATTTTTTTTGCCGAAGCATCAACACTTTCTTTGTATAAACTGTTTCCACTCTCTTCAAGCATGGTCGTGCCCTTATGCGTATTAAATTTTATATCGCTGGCCTTTAGCTCATTAATAAGCCTATCTCCTCCTGCATCCTTCAATTTCTCCATGCTTACATTATGTCCGCCTTTAACCTGGTCATTAAGCCTGCTAAGATTATTAAACTTAGTAGTATCGCCCGCCTTTTTTGCTCCGGCCATTTCATGTTCAAGAACACTAGACATTTGGCTTTGAGCATGTTGCTGCGGTGTAGATTTCAGGTTTTTTTCATGCGCTGCTTCGGCTTTTTTTGCATTTTCCTCTGCTTCTGTTTTGGCTCCCTGAAGCTTTTCTCCTGCTTCTCCACCTGGCTTTTGTTGAGCTTCTGGTTGTTTATAGAACTTTTCAACAGTATCTGATATGAGCTTAGCTCCATAAGTTATTCCTGCGGCGGCGGCAAGAGTTTTTGCTCTGTCTCCTGCTTCATCAACATTCCCCGCAATGGTGCTAATACTATTTGCAACGCCCGCTTTTACTTTGTCGGCTTTCGAATTAGAAATAGGAGAGTTTTTAATCTCATCTCCTGTGCTCATTAATTCAAATTTTCTACTATTTATGCCACTTGTGTCTACTTTATTTTTAGAATCATCGGTTAATTCATTTTTCTTTTGCTGATTATTCTTCGCTTGATCTTCTCCCTCATTCAGCCTGTCTTGCACCTCTTTTGCAACAGGCTTTAAACTATTCTCATCTTTAAAAACCGTCCCCTCTGTTGGGTTATAAGGTTTTGTAGCAGCTTGCATAGTTTTCATCAAGCCACCAGCCTGTCCATTATTGGCTTCGCGAACTTCTGCATCAATATGATTTATTCCTTGACGTATTTGTTCTTGACTAAATACGCCGCCTTGTTTTTTGATCTGCTCGTCCACTGCTTTTTGTGCCTGCTCAGGTGTCCCGCCATGCTCTTGTATGTGATTTGCTTCCATAGCTTCTCTTGAGCCTTGCGCAATTAATGCGATACTTTTGTCTGATGTAAGATTTAGTCCTTCTTCTTTCGTCTTAGTTAGTGAATCTTTTTCGGATAATGTTTGCGTGTACGATTTCTTCAATGAATCAGCATCTGTGTATTTTCCAGATGATGCAATGCTGTTTCGGCTTTCCTCTGAATGGGTCAATGCCTCTCTAAAGTCTTTATTTTCCGTAAACTCTCTCGAGGAAACCTTGGATACAGAATCAGACATTTTGCTTGATGCGGAATCACTAAATTTTACTGAATGCCCATCAGTACTGCTCCATTCCCATTTCCCACTTACCCCAAGCTTTAATCCCTTACTAAATCCCACCCCTGCCTGTGCTCCAAACCCAGAAGTCTCCATAGTGCTTTTCATAGCGTCTTTTGTCTGCGAATCTAATTCCTCGTAAGCTTTTGATTTGACTGTCTGCAAAGCAGTTTTATCCGCGACTGTCATTCCTTTGCCGGCTGAAGCTGCTTTGGCATCTACAGTTGTAGCAGTTGAACTCAATGCCGCTTCCGTTGCTTGCCCTATAGTTTTTTCCTGGGCACGCTGTTTCCCATTAACCTCCTCGAGCGCTTGACCGGCACTATCTTTAAATGAGGCGTTGGCGTTTGCGCCTACTCCGTTTACTTTGGCCGCTACGATTTCTCCCCCATCATTTTGAACGGCACCGCTTCCTGTAGCGCTAGTGTTTTCAGTTGTTTTTACGCCATTAGCGGTCGTGGTCTTTTCTTGAAATTGCGTACCCTCTTGGTTAACCGCCCTATTAGATTCCGTCCCTTTTTGGCCTACTGTATAGGAGGACCCATCTTGATATGACTCTTGTTTTCCTAAGCTGACTGCCCCAAGACGTATGTTTCCTCTTGCCATCTCCCCGGCTGCCTGCCCTGCACTTGAACCCATTGCACTTGTCAACCCGCTTGTCAGTGAAACAAATCCGTGATCTGATTTCTTTGCGATCGCATAAGCCAACATAGGAATCGACCAGCCCAAATATCCTAGCCATGCCAAAGTGCTCATTACTTCCGAATCTATAATTGGCTTATTCGCCATCGTATACCATCCGCCCACTGCCCCCATGGGTGTTAATGTCTTTTCGAGATACAAGCTGGTTATAAAGTTCAGTACGACTGCCAAGGGCGTCCACAAAGAAAGAAAAATCATTAGCGTCAAAAACATTGTTATATACGCGACATCAAAAAACATAACCGCCAATATTGCCAGCATCCAAGCAATACTAACGATCATCATTGTTAATATCCCCTTTAATAGCGGAAGATACTTTTTAGCTAACTCTCCTGATACAGCAAAATTACTCTGAGCACTTCTTTCTGCCATTGCTGTTCCGTATGCCAATGCGGCAGGATCTATTCCGCTCGTCTTAGCAACATTGTTTAATCCATCACTCATCATATTCATCATGACAGACTGTCTTAGATATTCTGTGGATGTTTTACTTACTCCAAAATATAAACTAGCTACGTCTGCTGCTTTGTTGTCAAATGTAGCTGTATTTCCTCCTGTCATGAATCCAGACTGTGCGGCAACAATTGTTTTAATTTTGGTAAGCATTCCATTGACCTGAAGAGGCAATTGACTTGAAGCAGCTTGACAAGTCATTAGCTGACCACCTGGATTAGTAGCACTATAAATATTGCTCATTCGATTGGAGGTAGAAACTATAGAGCTGGCAATATCCCCGCTGTTAAAAATAGTATTAGGATTGAGCGTCCCGTCCATCATGTCAAACATTAAACAGTTTGCAATATAGTCATCAAGAGACTTTTGTACAAATGGATCGATCGAGTGCATCTTTGCCATATTGGAGTGAGCAACGAGAGGAAAACCTAGACCGGCATTTCTGTATTGTGTTGAGTTTGGCGTAGAAAAAGCTGTCTCCATTCCATCAGCTATTGCCAACTCCATTCCTGTTACAAGTTCAAGAGTTTTACCTACACCTATTGGCACTCCATCAACAACATTAGTAAATCCAGTAACCTGATCTTGAACCGTATGTCTATAAACTCCTCCGCTGCCTGCAGTCATAAAAGCAACGTAAACAAAAACTGTTAACAGAAAGAACTTTCCTGCCGCAAGTATTGGCGGTGAACGACCATCTAGTAATTTAAACATAAGAGTGAGCATCCCAAGCCCGCCCGCAATCTTTATCAAGTATCCGTCATTCGAGAATGCCGATACCGCCAAAAGTATCTCGTAGAACATTTCGCCATATCCCCATGTATATATTGTTCCTGCCATGAGGGGCAAAGGCAATAAAAACAATAGGAGTAATAATTTTTTAACCACAGCTATCCCTTTAAATCAAAGAATCATCTTTAGGTTAAATAACACGGCTGGAACAATTAATTCTCTAGGCTATAAAATTTCTTTTTACTCCACTTTTTATTAGTACAATGTCATATTCTTCAATACAAAATCCCTCTCCTTATAAATCTAAAATTTTTATTCCGTTACAGCAACACACTAAAGTGTGTAACATGCTGAGATCCGTTACGCGTTCTGCCATAATTGGCAGAAAATTAGCTATGTGTAACATATCTTAATCAAAAGTGTAACGGATCATTTTTTAACTATGCTAATAAACCCCATAATATAGGAGTTTGAATGATAAATATCCGTAACACAAAATATAAAAATGTGTAACAAGGAATTAGACAGAAGAAGTTGATTATGGAAATTATTAGCATATTTGCGTAACAGAACTAAGTTAATATGTAATTTCTTGTTACACTTTTCAATAATATGGGTGTATTTACCTGTTACACATTTTTATATTTTTTGTTACAGATTATACTAATACAAAGCCCTATTTTATGGGCTTTGTATTATATTTTGGTTACACTTTATAATAAATCTTGTTACACTTTTATGAGATATTCATCCATTTAAGCAATAATTCCGTTACGTTTTTTGCGTAACATTGGTAAAAAAGGAATACAACGTGACTTTAACTTTTGATTTACCGTCACTTGAAGATGACATTGCCGATTTCAAATCAGCCCTATATGCATGTGATATTGACGAAGCGGAGGGTGAAATTCTCGCCAAATTTATGTCAAAAGCGAGCAGTGACTATAAATTACGAAATGCCATTGAAGCGTACAATAAAAATAAGCAAGGGAAAATGCACAATCAGCTTCATAAATGCGTCTTGAAGGCGCATATCGCCAGTATAATATCAAGAGGCAAGGTTAATACGATGGCTTGCGCTTCCACATTGGTTCACCAATATGTCAACTATGGAAACATTACTAACCCTGCGTGGCTATTAAAGAAAGCAAAAGCCCTTGTTGTAGGATTTTCATCGTCAAATCGAATGAGGAGCAAAAGATTCCATGAAAGTTCACTTACCGCCTCCTTTGTACAACAGTTCCCTTTATGTAGTACATCAGCACTTGAGTACCTGCATTTCAACGGGAAGCTTGATCTAACAAAAGAGGACTATGAAATTCTTTCGACATTCTTTATTATCTTATCGGAACGCAGAGAGTAGTTGGTCTCATTCACACTAAGTATGAAGAATTATGAATATTTATGAACCAGTTAACAAATTAATCTAAATTCATAATATGTAATACTTTTATAGATTATTGTATTAATATTTACGAAATACGCATCTATTAATCTTAAAAATCTAGAGGATATGCCATGAGAAAATTTAGCCTTCTCTCTTCACTTATTCTATCGTCGGCCTTATCTGCACAAATATTATCCATTTCCTCTTCGGGTCAATATGTTTTAAAGAATGGAGAAACGCAAGACCATGGCATTAAAATTGCAACCGAATTAGCAAAACAAGAGGCCATTGAGCAAGCTGGAACAGCTGTAGTATCTCACTTTCAAATTGAACGTGGCAGTGATGGAATGGATCGTTCCACTCTTAGTGCCTCTACTTACGCCGCAGCACTTATTAAAACTAAGATCGAAAGCAAGTATATCGAAGGCAGTCTCATTAAAGTAAACATTATTGCTACTATCGATGATTCCAAAGCAGAAGAATACCTAAAGGGTGGCCCAGCCCTGTTTGATAAAATGACAGAACTCAAAACATCGAATGATGAATTAAAAAGTAAACTATCCAACAATCTGCAAGAACTCCAAGATATCGATAAGCGCTATTGCATTGCACTAAAAGGGGAAGTTGATCAAAACACCATTACCTCTTTGAGACAGCAGCTCCATGACAAAATCAAAGATACCGACAAACTTCTACAGTCTCTTGGTGAATATCAAACAAAAACAGGGCATCTCTTTATTGCCAAAGGTTCTCTCTTGCAAGAAGCACTCAAACAAGAAATCTCCAACACTGCTTATCGCCTTAACACCTCAATTGCCATCAACGCTATCAATAAATTCTTCAAAGAAATTCCTTCTCATATTGAAACGCAGATTGATCCTGATTCTGTACGAACAACTACCCTTAATGGCAAGACCACTGTTTCATTTAAAGTGTCACATTTCCCAACATCGGAGATAACTCCTTATTCTTATTTGACTCCCAGTGAAATTAAATCACTTGATGGAATAAAACTCCCCTACACACTCTCACCCGCTATTAATAAAGAAGGATTTGATAAAAATACACATAGTTATTATGATCGTGAGTTCACCTCTCTTCCTTGGGGAAATATTATTCCAGGCAAAGAAGATGCCAGCGTTTTTACTTGCGGATACGAGCCCATAACAATCGCTCAATGTGAAACTAATTTTTATGCGTCTTCAAAGTCTTTGGTTCTAGAGGTTGGAATTCAAGGAACATTATTCAAGAAGCAGATCCCTCTTTCTTCCACACATTTATTCGGAAGAGACCTTCGCAGTAAACTCTATTATGGAACCAAACACACTCTTGGCGCCGTTGGAACTTCTGAGATTACAATCTCAGATATCTCACTCAAAGACCTTGAAAAGGCAGATGATTTATATGCCCGTATTGTTGTTAAAGAGACAAAGGAGCTCAACACCAATGATGAGCATAAAGATCTTCTTTACGCGATCGAAAATAGAAAAGGTTCTCTTGAGTGGCCTACCTATCATTTCGATGCCCATAAAGAATCTGCGCCTAAAACGCAACGGGAAATCAAAGAACAGCAGTGGGACACAAAACTTCAACTTCAAAAAGAAATGAATGAAATTCACAGCCGATACGACCGTGTTGATCCTCCGGTGAAGAACTCACAGCCATGGAGGCACAATTGAATAGCTTCAAAACATTTTGGTCCGATTATCCCAATTGACACACTTCCAATTACATTTATACAACAGCTCCCAGTCCTCTTTTGAGGATTTTTGACGTAGTCTCCATGTGCTCGTTCCAATCAACGATTTCACACTTCTCAATCTTTTCAAAAATGTTGTCATACAAGCTTTGCTGGGAAAGTTTCTTGAAATGCGGAGATATGCTTGATTTTGTATTTTCTGTGAAATACGAAAAGAGTACACACGAAAACAATATATGAGGCGATACACCCGTCGATAGCATATTGGTTTGGAAAAACGCATCAATGATCTGCGCGTCCCTTTTTTCTACGTAAGCGATATCCTCTTTGGATAATTTTATTCTTTGCAGAATGAACATCACCGCTGATTCTAATTGCTTAACCGCTTTTGCAAGCTCTACGACTTCTTCTTTTGGAATATCTAAGTCTTTATCAGAGGTTGTTGTTGTTCGCTCAACCATTCCGTTCTTCTCCATGTGGAGCAGATTTATGGCTGAATAGGCGATCGTGTATGGCAAGAGTATGTTCTTGTTTTTCATGTGTGTATTTTACCCTCTTGGCGTTTGCTTCTACAAGGGGTTTGCATTTTGACATTTTTTGTTCTATTATCGCTATTGCGTCTTATGCTTTCACATGCGAATAATTGCCCTTAATGCTCATGAAGCTTCCAAACAGATACTACGTATCGTTTTAACCTCTGACTATCATCATGCCTCTTACAGGGGCAACTCTTATGGATTCATCTATGTCTATTTTAATGTTGAGAGATGTAGATTTAGCTTTGAGCCCATGCAGCGAAAGAATTCAACGGAACTGTTGAAACGGTATAAAGTTTTGGATGTCGATGAGGTATTAAAAATTACTGCTACAAAATATAAGTTTGATCAGATCGCTATTGGAGCAATCAACTATCGAAAGCTTATGACACATCGTGAGTTCTTTGAAATAACAAGGGAACATTTTGATTGGGTTTGATAGAAGTAGATTGGTATCTTTCTTTTTTTATCACTGCGGATTAAGTTCTGCATGTTTATCCTTTTCTGCTTACTTCAAGAAAGCTTCCCTTGCAAATTCGCTTATGTTGCCTTCATTCTTTCTCAACTTAAACTCCTTGCTCGACAGCAGCCATAAAATCACTCAAATCCATAGGCGTCATAACTGTCGATGATGCCGTTTCCATAAACTCATCTTGTGCCATCTCTAATCGCTTCCCTAATCTATCAATACGCTTTTTATTGTTTGGTTCTTCTAGTTCTTTATCTATGGTGTTAAATATTTTAGACATCGAATCGCCATATATCGCCATAATCAAAAACATATAGTGCGGGTTCATTGCCATTGAGTTCATTACCGAAAAGAGCATTAGGTGTGGTTTAAGCATTGGCAAATCTCCTGGCTGAGAAAAAGAACAACCTGCTCTAACTTCTTCGACTGAATCGAGATAATTTGCTTGGATCTCCTTTCGCTCTTCGTCTGTTCGGTCAGGTAACTTCATAATGACTTCCGAAAACATCTCTTTGTAAACATCGTTTAACACTGCAATGGAAGCTTTTGCGCGGTTAATCTTTTCAAAATTGGCTACTTTGATTTTAGGTAAATGTTCAGAAAGATCGGGCTTAATGTGTTGCTCTTTTTGTTTTACTTGCTCCTGCGTAAAGCTTGGCTTGATTTCGCTATTGCCTTTTTGGTTCGCAGAAAACCATAAAACCTCCGATATTTCCTTGTCTTTTTTGGCATACACTATAAAATTTGCGTAATCACACCCATCGGAGGATAAAACATCTTTTAATTCATTAAAAGTTTTTGCACCCCCTCTCTTGCCATGCTTTTTTGCTGTTTCAAGAATAAGTTCTCTATGTCTCCCATATCGCTTTTCAAGAAGACTTTCTCTTTTGTTATTCATAATAATGTCGCTTTTTTTATCGAAATTACGATTACAATGCTGATAAAACGTGTTGTAGTCGCAAACTTCATGAAGTTCCAGACGAGCCATAATGTTCTTCCATATTTTTGCGATAGATATCCCATTTTTAAGCATAGAAGATATCTCTTCATTGTATATTTCAATCTTTTTACCGATGCTTTTTCTTATTCTCATTATTTATCCTTTTTTGTTTATTGTGGGAATGCTGCCCTTGTCTCTATTCATAATTACAATACCTTCAGTAAAGCTCACTTATATAGCCCGACAAGAACCGTTCAATGACCCGTAGAGAGTTTTTTGAAATAGTAAGGGAGCACTTCGATTGGATCTGATTCTCTTCATTTCTTTTAGGGGGCAAGAAAACATCCGGAGTCATCACCTTTTATTCAAGCAAGTCATTCCATATCCTCTGTAGAAATTTTTAGCTCGGCGAGTTCAGAAAGAACGAGATAGTAATATTTCTTTTGTAAATTCTCAGGCAAAGAAGCAAAAACTTTTTGATATATTGCATTGCTGTCAGTCCTTTTTAACTTCACCACCTCCAAGGGATTGAGTCTTTCAGCTACGTTTCCTTCACTTATCAACTTCTCGTGGCTCCCGCGACTCAAGCATGGGTTCAGATATTGCAATAAATTTATATCATTTTTTAATGAGTAGCGATACGCGGCTTCAAGTAGAAGTCCAATTGACCCTCTTGATTTTGCCAAGCTTAGGGAACTTGAAGTAAGTCCCAATTTTTTAGCCAATTCTGTATAATTTTTTGAATTTGTTTTTTCTTTTAAAATCTCGACAATCTTCAAGGCCTCTTTAATCATTTTTTCTACCTCTTGTGTAATTTCTACTTGCATTGCATCTCTATTATCTGTCCGTTTTTTCGCATCAATTCTCTGTGATGAATTTCTTCTTCGGAAGGCTCTACCATTGTTAATAACTTACTGATTATTGCTTCAAGATTTGGATTATTTTTTGACATCTACTTTTTCCTTTTTACCATTTTCTTTGCATGCTCCCCACCTTGCTCCACTCCAACGTAAGAATTTAAACGCTTCATGTATATCAATATCCTCTTGGCATTCAAAACGGAAGGCATGGATGTCTCGCAACACCACAAGAACAGCCTTCCTGAATTTCTTCCAGTATAGATACGATTCTTGCGTCTGATCCAATACATCATTGATTCTCTGCGGTTTGCGCGGTGCATCTCTCTGTCGTGGCCGGTGCTTATTGCATACTAATCATGATAAATAGGATCTCTTTTAGCCCTGTACCATAAGTGATGAAATTGAGATCACATAGCGAACTGCGAGCCAGGGAGATTTTTTCTCTTACTAACAAATAACACGGGTATGGCAGAAAATTCTCGATTTAGTGCGTATTCTTATATTTATTCTCAAGTCCCCTGCTTGGCGTGAGTCACTGAAGGGATAAAAGAAGCGTTTGAATTTGTAGCCCATCTTTGTATCTCTTCTTGACTCATGCTCCATGAGCAATCAAAATACAGCTCAGAGACAACCTCTCTTCTAAAACGACGCGCGAGTCTTTCCGCTTTTTTTCTATTGCCAAAAGCGTGCATTAGTACTGTCAGGGCTGTATTGTACGAGCTTTGATATAAGTGTCCCCAAGACATCGCTCCCCCTATTGGAAGTAGCTCTGTTTTGTTATAAGCAACACGGTGTGTCGTTTTTCCTAGAGAGGTGGTAATGAACCCTGTATACATGATTGCCCTTTTGTTATAATTAGAGAAATACTATCTGCACAATGAGATATATGTAGATTATATTGCTTTATGCAATGCAAAACACAGCAAGAATTCAACCTCCGATGCCTTCCATTATATGACCTATATGGTTTCACTTAAAGTACTATAATTTCTCCATAGACGCACAGCTACCGTAAAATATATGAGAGTGCTTATGCAATTAGGGATGAGACATTACAATGACATAAATGTTGGAAGATTAATTGCCATACCTGAAAAAGCCTTGTGTGACACGATTCGATATGACCGAGGAATCGGAAGGATGAGTCAGGAAGAAATGAATAATTATTTGCATTACGACTTGCGTCTTGATGGGATTGAGAAACTGTCTACCAAATTGGAGTCATTCTAAACACTTAGGGTAACACTATGTGGAAAACTACTGTTTTTCGTGAACTTTTGAAAAAACAATATGTTCCCATAAATATAGGGCTTGTAGCTACGAAAACACTGTAAAAATAGTTTTCCGATACTAGGTCTTTCTTGAAAACCGAAGATGAAATATTTGAGATGTATCAAGGAGTACACTTTGGGAGACGGCCATAGTATATTCAAAAACTTGTTGGGCGTGTGCGTTAATTACGCTTTGCAATGCAACAATCTACTGTGATCTCTGGCATGATCAAATCCGACTCTTTCATTTGAGATACCATCAATAGTGGAACGTTCCAATAAAAGAACGATATTTATTCAATCAATATTTGAATAAATCTTTGGACAACGAGGATCAGCTTTCCCAAGTATATTGTTATATTGGTACCCACTACCAAGACACCCGCCCTTACAAATTGCAAAATAACGACATTTTTCACAAGTTTCATCCTCAACTTCTATTTGAAATGGCTGTTTGATTATTTTATCTATTGATTGCTCATACAAATTACCCATAGGAAAATTTTTAAAACATGTACACGAACAAACATCCCCATTTGGATAAATATAAACTTTTGCTGTTCCAGCTCCGCAATTGATTGCTGAATTAGATAATTTTATTGTCGAAAGAGCTTCATCGCTGATCCTATCTAATACGTCAAAATCATACATCGGAAATGCTACAATTTTATTTTCGTATTGTTGATTGCGCAAATTATAAATATGTTTATTCCATTCCAATGTATCAATAGTCATACCTGATGAAGCACGTCCTGCGTAGGTTGCACGTTTTATGGATATATATTTTAAATCTAAATGATCTAAAGAGACAAGAAATTCATCTACTTCATCAAAAAAATTTAGATTTACAACTGTACAAGAAACACTACTTGAAATATTCATAGAATTCAAATTTGTGAGTGTTTTAAGAACATTTTTATATGTACCTACTCCTCGAATTGAATCATGTACTTTTTCAATACCATCTAAGGAAATCTGTATAGATAGATTAGGATATTTTATCCATCGTTTCAAATTTTCAATTGAAAAAAAAGGGGTTAATCCATTACTATTGATTGTAATTTTAAGACCTAAATCTAGACTACTTTTTAATATTTCATCAAAGTCATGGTAAATGGTGGGTTCGCCTCCACTTAGAAGAACCTGCGCCATTGGAAAGGTTGTTTTAATATCAAGCAAAGCTTCTTTAATAACAGGCGTTTCACATTTTTCATCTCTATGCGGAGATGACTCCCTTATACAATGTGTACATGATAAATTGCACTGTTCTGTTAAAATAAAATAAAACTGTTCCATGATTACTCCAATTCAATATAAGGTCTTGCTTTTAACTTTAAATCAAATGGTTGGCTTGATTCAAACAATAAAAGTTCTATCAAATCATTTACAGCATTGTTATTAACATTTGATTGCATCGGTTGGAATGGTTCTCTAATATATGCTTCAAGAATTTCACTAAATTTTGCATTATTTTGCATTTTTAAGAACCAATCTTTAAGTGTCAAGGGATATAGACCAACAGCAAGGTGCAATGAATGCTGCTCTTCAGTTCTTGTAAAATGCCAAAGACCTCTTGGGCAATAGAAAATGTCTCCTTGCTCTAATAAAACAGATTTCCAGCCACTCAAATCATCTTCAATAACAGGTATTTTTTGGAAACGCATAGATTTTGATAGAATATGTTCATCTTCGCGGTAATACCATCGTTTACTTCCATGTATTTGTATAGCTATCACATCATGCCTATCAAAGTGCGGGTTAACTCCTTTTTTATTGCTAGCAGTGTAATAGCCATTTACATCAATGTGTGTATTCATCTCATTTGATAGTGAATCAATAAAATGCTCTAGGCTAATGCTATGCTCCTGAATTTTGTCAAAAACTAATGTACCACCACGAGCAATAGAATAAAGTATTTTTTCTTTATTTAGTAAATTATTTACATTGTTCGTATAACGATCACGATCATCGATTAAATCATATTTATGGATTGTATTATGATGATCTGTTACTCGTACCTTTGGATATAATAATTGATTAGTATTCAAGATGGTATTAAAATCATTTTTTGTAAAAATATCTTGAAATTTTTCTGGCCTACCTTTAATTAATAAAGGTTTTTTATCAAAATATTCTTCAATAAAATTATTTCTACTCATTTTTTCAAAAAGATAACTAAACGGTGCATGCATACAATATCCTAGATTGGTTTTTTAATAAGGCTTATGCCAATTTCTCTAAATTTATTGACTTGATTAATTGGTAATTGATCTTCAATATAACTAATATCAATCTCTTGAAGTGAAGGTAGATTAAATATCCAATCTGGAAATTTTTTTATTCTCGTTTTTGCCACACCGATAAACTTAAGATTTTCCATTTCTGATAATGTTTGTGGCAGTGCCTTAATTGGATTAGCTCCAAAATTAAGCCTTTCTATCTTGTTTTGATCTATTGGCCATTCAAAACTTTTAATTTCATTTCGATAGACACTAAGCTGTTTTAACTTACAAGATAAAGAAGAATCAATAACTACCTCCTGAATACTATTTTTGTGTAAAAAAATAGATTCAAGCATTTTTCCAGATTTATTAAGATTGAAATTGTCTATTTGATTTGCACCCAAACTAATCCAATGAGTCTGAGGAAAAATAGTCAATACCTGATCTAGCGTTAATAGATTACTGTTTAGCTGCAACTTTGTTATGGTTGATAAATTGGAAAATGCGTCAAGATAACCACTAGACATGTATGCATAATTGCTTATCAACGTTTTTGGTTTTAAACATTTAATCAAATTTGCAAGTTTACGCAAGCTAATTTTATTTATACTACATAAAAAATTACTACCATTCAACGTATCATCAAAACTAATCTGCTTTGAACTTTCATTCCAGTTAGGTGTGTGATTTAAAATTCTTGATATTTGATCTAATTCAAAAGCATTTTCACGCAAAGGCTCTTGAATTAAATCAAATATTATATTAGATATGTGTACGGCAGTATCATTTTCTAATTTTGTTTTTATAATTTTAAAAGAAAAATAATTTTTGAATATTTTGTGTAGTTTTAAAGAAAGCGGAGAGCTTTCCAATACAAACTCATCAGAAATATGCCTATCACCTTTCAGAACGATGATGATTCTATGACCCAAAAGAGAATGGGAACATAAAAACCTTTTTAACTTAATCTCTTCCGAAAGCACAAGATCATTATCACCCAAAATAGGTAAAATAAATATAATTACAGCATTCCGGTGAATGTAGTTAGCCCCGCTACTTTCCAAAGAAATAGCACCGTTTAAAATTTCAATTCCTTTTTCCACCATCTTGTCGGTAAAAAAATATTCTAAATTCTTATTCTGCAAAGCAGAAATAATTTGTATTTTGTTAGTTAACAAAAATAGTGTTTAAAATTGTATTTTAATCACAGTGGTCCGCTTCTTTCCAGTGACCAAACATCGCATTTAAATCATTCATTAAATCATTATCTATATCACTCAATCTAAGGTATTGTCTTTTGTCTTTTATGACTTCAACTTCTTCTACAAGCTGATCATCAATAATATTGTTTTCCATGATTTTTATAATCCTTTTATAATAATATTCTGTAGTTATAATACACTAAATTAACTTATGATTCAAAGTTTTACTAATAAGTGAATTAGAACGAGACTTCATACAAGCTCGCACCAAAGAATCACTTAAATCACGTAAAGACTCAGGGCTGATACTGAGGAAACCAAAAGGGGTTATTCAATCATCTATGTACGATACTGATGCTAAACGGATTAGAGAATTGGTGAATCTTGGTGTACCGATCAATAAAATTTCTAATCTTCATCTGAGATATGGGACGGCGAAGAGTTTGGGTAAATATGTGAAGAAACAAGAGACTACAGTTCTTGTTTCGTAATAAAATATAATCACCTATTCTATCGGAGTGGTATGGATTTCTACCAATTCCATAATTTCTATGAATGGATAATTATACTGTTTAGCAAGATCAGTCACAAAAGTAGGATATAAAGCTTGAAAATTATCGATTAGACGCTCGGCTGTATTGCTTGTATTAATTATAATTTTCTGCTTATCTATGTAGATACGATTAATTGAAGTATCGTGATGATTTTTTAATACTGCTAGAATTTTTACAAGAAAGTCATTTTTTATTGTTGCATCTATTTTCTCCAGCTCCAATTCCTCAAAAACGTCTTCTCTTTCACATATGCTAGGGCAAATTCCAAGTTCATGTTGATACTGAATAATTTCAGGGTCACATTTTAATTCATGGTGTATATGATAAGCGACATCTTTATTTTGTGCAATAGCTGTCATTAAAAATTCTTTATCATTTTGTAATTCACTTGAAGCCCATTTTAATAGACTTCCATCTTGTACAAGCGCAGTGAGCACAATCTCTCTATCATTACAGAACTCATCGGAAATATCGCACAGAATTTCTCCATGTCGTGCAACTGCGGCTAAAACAATTTCTCTGTCATTTTGAAGTTTATTTGAAGCACCAAATAGTGCCCCTCCATACTTCGAGACGGCAGCTAAAACAATTTCATGATCATTTCTAAATTTTTCATGACGGTAATAAAGATCCATATCATTATTTTGTATTGCAATAAGGACTGAGTCACGATCCATATTGTATTCTCCTTATATCAAAATGCCATTCTATGTAATCTCTAAAATATTGACAGATGAAATGACGCAATTTTGTACTATAGTACATGAATTTTAACCAAAAAAAGACTTAAATTTTCAACTACTTCACAATAAGTTTAATAGAGTAAAAACTTCTGCTGAACAACTGGTTTAGATAAAAAATATGACACACCTTGTCATAAAAAATAGCTATAATTTTTGAAAGCAAGGAATGGTATGAAAGATCACGATAAAACAGCATTTAGATTATCATCTATACTCATCAAACTAAATGAGGGCGAACATCCATCAATTGATGAGCTGGCTGAGGAATACAATGTTCACAAGCGCACCATTCAGCGTGACATCAACGAGCGCTTTTCGTACCTCCCCATCCAAAAAGAAAATAGCAGAATCTCACTTGACCCTGCTTATCTCGGTAAACTTTCTTCGGAAGAACTGCGTAGCTTCGCCGCGATTTCAGGTGTAAAGTCTCTTTTTCCTTCTCTGGGAAATATATTTTTACGTCGAATATTCGATGATACCGTTCGCAGTGCCTATCTGGTCAAAGGTCATCATTACGAAAACATAAGTGGTAAAGAAGAAACCTTCAAGCGGATCGAAGAAGCAATCATCAGTCACAAGAAAATGACCTTTTGGTATAAATCCACCCAACGCACCGTAGAGCCATATCGTCTCATCAATCAAAAAGGTATTTGGTATCTTGCCGCTGTTGAAGATAAACTAAAAAGTTTCTCCGTCACAAAAATGTTTGAGCCTCTCATTACAGGAGAAACCTTTGCCCCTAACCCTGCTATCACCGAAGCTATAGAACAAAGTGACACGCAGTGGATCGGTACGGAAACTAAAGAGGCAGTTTTTCAGATCGACAGTGAAGCCGCAACCTACTTTCGACGACGTAATCTAATTCCCGATCAAAAAATCGAAAAGGAATTGGAAGATGGAGGGGTAATCGTATCGGGTAGGTTTACGGATGATACACAGGCACTTAATATCGTAGGGTATTGGTTGCCTCATATTAAAATTCTTTCACCTAAAACATTGGATAATGAATTTTGCAATCGGTTAAAAAATTATATCACTGATGACATATCCTGTCGGGGGAGCAACCTATGATTATATCCAGAGACAAAAGGATGAAATAATAATGAAATCTATCGATAAGCTAACCACTGTAGAAGAAGAAGCTCTAAAAATCATTAAACATCATCAAATAATGAGTGATGATTTAAATCAACAGTATGATGAGATAAGTAATTTAACGAATCAAGCAATTGTAAAATCTGAAGAAATATTAAAAAAGTATAATATTCCATTAAAGACTATAGTTGATAGTAAAGTTTCTTCTTCAACGGCTTATGAAGCTAAAAACTCTCATCTAAAATCATGGGATGCACTTGTTAAGGGAGCTAATGCAAATATTGATAAAGAGATATCTTTTGAGGATGTTTTGACAAAAGAAGAAATAGAAAAAGTCCGTCATGAATATGCACAACTTAATGAATCATTTAACTCTATGCATCGTTTGGATGGTTGGGATTGGACTATAGCGGGAGTATCAGGTGTCATAGCAGCTCTTGTAGACATTCTATTAGTCCAAATGCCCAAACATAAAGGCTTTTTAGGAGCTGAGGGGCACGAGGGTGGTCCATTATCAAATTGGATGAATGATCATATTCACAATAGTATGTCTCCAGAAGAAATTGCTAAATTAGAAAGAGATAACTGGGTTCCTTATGATGCGGCACACAATAAAAATCTAAATATCAATATTGATGGATTAAACACGAGAACGCATAGGATTCAATCATTTGGACATGACCCAATTTTAGGATTTATTTTTGGTGTTAAAGATATTTTAAATGGTGAATTTTCTGCTATTGATATTCATGGAAAATTTATTACACAGGCCATTGATCTCAGTAGCCATCCTGAAATGCTTGGGATGAGTCTGTTTAATGCTATTGGAACAGTTATTGGGCATTTGAAATCAGATGTAGCCACGTCAGCAGGACTTCCAGCACCATTGATGGGATTGTTACAACTGATTCCTGGTGAAATTAACGGGCATACTTTTACAGAAATAACGCGTGGCATGTATGTACAGGGATACAATTTTAATCACTTTTTAGCGATGTCAATCCCGGTTATGATTATTGAAGTGCTTGTTCGTTTACTGTATTTTTCTAAAAGACATTGGAAAGATGGTTATTCTATTAAAGATTCAATACCTTTTGGGGATAAGCCGAAATTACAAACCATGCTTTTTTCAGCACATACAATCGCAACAGCTGCGAATGCCGGGAAAGTTTATTTGCAAGCCAACCCCCTTGCAATTAATTATCCGCAATGGATTGCTTTTTTCAAATATTCGATAGGTCAAATTAAATGGATTTTGATCGACAAGCCAAATAAACGCTTTAAGTACATTCAATGTGAGATAGACAACAGCTGGATAGAGATTAATACTGATTTAGATAGTATCATAAATAATACAAATATTAAACCATTCATTTTAAAATAAGTAAAGGAAATACATGAATTATCCAACAGTAGGAACCATTGCACCTATCGAAACTGTATTTCAAAAAACAGATGCAACAATAAACGATTTTTCAACGCATTATGTCGGTTACAGTGGTATGGAAGCTATGAAAGGTGTTGTTGTGGGTGGAGGTTTATTTAGTATATTTACTGCTGTTACTGCTACTATGATAACAGGTGCTATGCTGCCAATAATAGTAGGAGCATCTTTATTTGCAGTTTTTATGGATAAAGAAAAAAATGAACGTGTAACAAGACAAGAAAAGGAAATGCTTTTGCAAGAAGCTTTAAAAAGACAAAATATTGTTCTCGAGTTTTTGAAAGAAAAAGCAAAGATTAGTGCAGAAGAAAATCAACAATTAGAGCACACAATCTATCAATTAATAGAAATAATTAAAAAATTAGAAGCTGATTTGGCGGAAGCAAAGCAATAATAATTTTTATAAGGATAAAAAACATGGATAACAAAGAATTGATAGATTTTGAAAATGCGCAGGAAAAACAAGTAATTGGAATCATAGGCAGTGAAGAAAACGCCGTAAAAGTGGCTGAATTGTACCAAAAAACGTTTGGTTCGCTCTCTGAAAAATCAGAAGAACAATCGTTAAACGAATGGGTTGTAGGTGAACTTGCAAAATACCCCGATGTTTTTCTCTCAGCAGATGAGAGAAAACAAACGGCAGACCAGATCATCGAAAGCCTCAAAAGCTATAATCGCAACAGAGCTGAATTGGAAGAGACCGTACAGCAGGGTAAAACTCCTGAAAGTTGGATCGTCAAAAAGATCGAAGAATCGGCGGCTATCTCTCACGCGGATAATATCGGAGCGTATGCGCATAACGTCGATGAGCATCTAAAGCAGGTCAATGAAAACTTTTTAAAATATAGCGGATACAGTGCTGACCATAAAACGCACGGACTTGTAGCCGAGGATATGGCAAATCTTTCTGATGCCGTTAAAAACAGAGAAGTTATCCATGCAGGGACGAACAACGCTAAACACGGAGCAGACCGAATCGTAAGCGGTATAGAGATACAAACCAAATACTATGACACTCCGACGGCTACGGTCAATTCTGCATTTGAAAACGGTCAATACAAATACATCGGTTCTGATAAGCGTCCGATGCAGTTGGAAGTTCCGAAGGATCAATACGAAACTGCTATAAAAACGATGGAGATAAAAATCCAAGAGGGGAAAGTGGCAGGGATAACCGATCCTGCAAAAGCGAAAGAATTGATTCGCTCAGGTGAACTGACCTACGATGAGTCTATTCAGCAAGCCAAAGAGCTAAAAAAACAAAAAGATTTTCAAGAGCTGAACTGGGACAAGCTTGGTAAAACAGAAATTGCGAAAAGCATGGTTGCTGAAACAGGGAAAACAATGCTGTTTCACGCTGTTTTTCAAGGAGGAAGAATAGCAGGTCGGAGATTATGGAATAAAATGACTGGCAAAGAAAATCAAGAGCCTAATCGCGATGTTCAAGAATGGTTAGATGGTAGCTACCAAGGAGCCAAAACCATCGCTGTCCAAACCGCAGCAACGACTGCCGCAACAATCGCCGTGCGAAAAGGGTTAATCGACGCTATCCCAAAAGGAACTCCCGCAGGGCTGATTGCCAATGTTGTTTATGTAGGGATTGAAAATACAAAAGTCCTCTACAAAATGGCGAAAGGTGAGATAGGTGTTAAAGAGGGGTTGCTCAAAATGGAAGAGGTAACCATGTCTGCCGGAGCAGGAATTTATGGTTCTATGCAAGGTGCGGCAGCTGGCGCATCTATCGGTACTGTGATTCTTCCCGGCGTGGGTACTGCTATCGGTGGATTTATCGGGGCAGTCGTAGGTGGGATAGCAGGAAGTAGTGCCGGAGAATTTATCGCTAAAGGGGTACAAAAAGTTCGAGAGGTTGCTACTCCATTACTAAAGAAAGCGTATGAAGGGACAAAAGCTGTTGCAAAAGGATTATTTCATGGTTTAACATTAGGGATTTTTGCATGAGTAAAGAAATAATCGAAGTACATTATAATCAAGGATGTGATGGTATAAAAATGGCTTTTATTTTCAGTTGTCCAGGGCGATGTGAGGAAGAATGTAAAAAACCAGTTGTAGGAGAAACTGGTGCTAATTTAGAGATATTATTAGCTATGCTGAATCAACAGAACTTTACATTATTCCCATATACCGATCGATATAAATACAGAATTACAAATGTTTGGGCAACAGTGGAATATGTAGCCAAAACAGATAGGTCTGAACCAAAATTATCTGAAATTAAAAATCCATTAAATATTCAAAGAATTAAAGATGAAATTCAAAATATGAATTATGCTATCTTTTTTGGCAAAAAAGCACAGTCCGTTCTAAAGTCGTTAAACTTAACAGATATTAAAATTATTAGCGTTGAGCATACGGGAGTACGAGGTTTAAATTCAATACGCCAAGATATTTATGGAAGTACTATTATAAAAAGTAAATCTGGAAATACATTTAAACGAATAGAAGTTATTGCTCAAAAAATTATAGATCAAATAGGGAATATAAAATGATAAAACTAGTCAAATTTAACCTGCTCATCGACGGTCAACGATGCCGAATGATAGAAGACCTCCGTAACAACTTTAACCTTTTAGATGTGATGGAAGAATTCCAAAACGGCAAACTCGAAAAATGGCTCAAAGTCAGAAATTTTGCTGAGCAGTTTGAACTTGTTAAAGCTATCGATAAAAATAGTGCTTTGCAATTTATTGCACAACAGCTTTGTAATATTTTTGATGTGACTATCGTTGCCAATGATCTTACAAACGAATTAATGGTTATTGAATATCAAAAGCTCACTCAAGAACAGAAAGAAAATCAAGAGGCTGTGAAACAGATTTTCGATGAGTATTATCAAGAGAATATTAAAAAATTATTTTCGAATAAAGCGTATTTTGTTAAAAAAATTACTTTTGCCCAAGAAACAGCATCGACAGATTTTATTGAATTATTTTCAAATAATATACCAGTTATTGTCCTGGGACATTATCTCACTAACAGTAAGGGTGCCTTTGGCGGCTTTACTAGTGGTACGCTGTGTCATTATAAAGATGCTCAAAGAACAATAAATGTTGTTAGTCATGTTGCATCCTTTAATATTTCGCCTTCTTTATATCTATTTGACGGGTTATTAATGCGTTTTGAAAAGAAAAACAGTAAATATGATGCGATGATACTTTATATCATAGATATTGACGATAAATTAAATACTAAAACTGTTAAAAATGCAACTATTGAGCTACTCAAATGACCACTTTAGCCTCTAGAATCCAACCCTTTACCGATGCCCTATATCCCATCATATACATCCATTCCTACGAAGAACTAAAGATGGATGAAGTCATCCGTGAGCTTGCCGATGGGAATATCCACATCGATGAATGGGATTTGACTCACAAAGAAAGTTTGGTGGAGTTTTTAGAACCGTATGTGATGGGAACGGAAGATCTGGATGAAGTGTTTATTGTCCTCAAAGATGCCCATTCATTTTTAGACAAACACCATCCCGAAAACCAAAAAATTGTAGCGATGCTCAAAAAAATCGTCAATAAAATACTGGCGGATGAAGAGGCGTACGGCAATATCATCATCGTCTCTCCGATTTTGACGATTCCCGAGGAGTTGGAAAAATATGTTGCCGTTTTCAATGTTGATTTACCGACCTATGAAGAGATAAAACTATTTATTTTGGAGTTTGCAAAAGCGTATGATGAAAAGATTTCTCCTGAAGATTTGGAAAAGTTTGCTACCTATCTGAGAGGTTTAACGGAGCGGGAAATTAATATCCTCCTCAATATGGCGATTCAAAACGACGGAAAGCTTGGCGGTATTATCGATGAAACGCTGATCCTAAATGAAAAAAAGCAGATTATCAAAAAAAGCGGTATTTTGGAAATGATCGACACCCATGAATCGCTCGATAGTATCGGGGGATTGGAAAATATCAAACATTGGCTCACAAAAAAAGCGGCTATTTTTAAAAATATCAAAAAAGCGAGAGAATACGGTGTCGATACTCCCAAAGGGGTCTTCATTGTTGGAATGCCAGGATGTGGGAAGTCACTTACGGCAAAAGCGACGGCATTATTATTCGATAATATTCCTCTTTTACGTCTCGATATTGGTCGGTTGATGGGTAAATATGTGGGTGAAAGCGAGGGTAATATGCGCAAAGCCATCGCACAAGCCGAAGCGATAAGTCCATCGATTCTGTGGATTGACGAGATCGAAAAAGCGTTTACAGGCATCGGAAAAGGGGGAGGCGGTAGCGAAGTCGCTACACGACTTTTTGGATTTTTTCTTACATGGATGCAAGAGAAAACAAGTGATGTGTATGTTATTGCTACGGCAAATGATATCTCAAATTTACCACCTGAATTACTCCGAAAAGGGAGATTTGATGAAGTATTTTTTGTCGATTTTCCAAAAGTAGAAGAGCGTAAACAGATATTCGAAGTCCACATCAAAAACCGAAAAAACGATTCGATTCATTGGAAAGATATTGACATAAACGCTTTGGCTAATAAAACCGAAGGTTATAGCGGGGCAGACATCGAAACGGTGGTCAAAGAGACGATAGAAGAGGCGTTTATTGAAAACAAAGTTGTTGCTACAACCGACGATTACCTCAAAATTATCAGGGAGACCGTATCGATTTCTGAGATGCTACCTGAGCAAGTAAAATCTTACCAAGAAATAAAACAAAAATTTAAAATGAAACCTGCATCGAAATAATTTTATCTGACATACCTTGTCATCTGTCTCCTATATCATGCTAATAACGAAAAAGATTTTCGTAAAAACCGATTAGGGGATTAGCATGGAAAATGGCGCAAACATAAACGACGTATTATCCTTCATAAAAAACAATGTAATCAACAATGACATTCCAGTATCAAATGTCGATATGATTCAATTGTTGTATATTCACGTGAATGCATATCATACACTTGATGTAGAAGAACCCGTGAATCGCGATACAGAATTTGAAAATATTGCTGAACGCTATAATAAGCTTGTAGATCTCATTAATGATGGAATGAACATCATTTCAGACTATAAAGAAATGCTTCAAAACAAAATAACCAAAGAGCTGGATGCTGCCTTTTCGGTATTAAATAATCCTACATTTAAAACAGATTCATTGCTACTCCAAGCAGGTATTTTGATGCCTCTCAAACTAAAGATGGCGTATATTTCGACACTTGATGTTCAATCACAGCTACTTACTACTAATCTTGGTGATGCAAATGTTAACGATTTGGATGGGATGATCGAAACTGCTGAAGAGTATCTGCAAAAGATTACAAATGATTTTAAAATATTTATGCAATCAGTATAGTATTGGAAAAATAAGATGCTACCATGGATTTTAGGTGGGCTCATTGGAGCTGCCGTAACTGCTCTTATTGTTGAACTTGGCGATGGGATGATAGAGGTAAATGGAGAGAATGTTCATACCAATCTTGCCAAGCGTGGAGAACTCAAAGAGCTTGCGGATCGGCTCACTGCTGGATGTGGAGGAAATGATGCACTCGAAATCCAAAAGCTGTTTGATTATGTCACCGCCATACCGTATCGATCCGATCACACTAGTCGTCATCCTAGAGAAGTGCTCAAAACAAATTGGGGGGATTGTGATGACAAATCAAACCTATTCGCCTCATTATTGCGAGAACGGAGGCATAGTTATCGATTTGTCTATGTTCCAGATCATGTATTCGTCGTTGTACATGTCAAGAATGATAAAGCGATTAAGGCTTCAAGAGCAAAACTTATAATCGACGGGAAGAAATATTATTACGCCGAAACAACCATGACAGGAGCTCGAATAGGCGCATTCAATAATTATCGTCTGAAATCCATTGAAGGTGTCTATGACATCCGAAAAAAAGAATCTGTAGCAATGGAAAGAATCTCATTTAAAATCGGATGAGGATGACACACCCTGCCATTACATTCCATTACACTGTTACAGACCTTTTAAAAAGGCTAAAAAGAAACATCAAGGAGCAACACATGTTACCATGGATTTTAGGTGGTCTTATAGGCGCCGCTGTCACTGCAGTTGTCATGTACAATGAAGAGGAAAAGGAAAAAATGGAAGAGGCTAAGGATGAAATAGAAGAAACTGAGATTATCTTAAGTAAAGAGCAACAAGGTGTGGAGGAGTCGGTAGGTTATCAGACGTATTATAATACCGAAGCTCACGAATAGAGTTATGGTGAAAATGACGACGATGATTTTTTTTCATATTGGTGCGACTTTACGGATGTAAATTAGTCATACTAGCGTTCCAAGCTATTTTTCAAACACATATTAAATCTTTGTAATCTACTACAGAGAAGAGAATGAGAACTCGTTAAAAATACAGAAAAAGGAGCAACCTCTATGGCACAACTTTTAAAAACCATCGAAGAGCATATAGCCCAAGACCGCAAGCAAACCACTCTTTTTATCAACTTCAGCCATACCTACAATAAAACCCGTTTAGGAATCCCGTTTGAGAGAGATAATGAGCCGTTCTTTTGGCTCAATAAAGACAATGTCAACTGGGACAAACGAACTGAATTTCAAATATACATGGCGAAGAACTATCCGAATATCAACCTCACAGACGTATTTGATTCTGTCCCACCAGAATATGAGGTATGGTCGTTTTTGGGAACGATTGCGCTTGATGTAGAGGTCGAATCGTCTGAGTATAATGCAATCTGTAATGCTTACGAGAATCCCGACGGTTTCCCCAAATCTCTAGATGCTGTCATGTATATTATGACACCTGAAGAAGCCGAATTTCTCAACAACCAGAAATCTCCAAATGAAGATCAAAAATCACTATAAAGCGATTTCCCTCTACCGTATCAACACCTCTCTCAAATACATATTAAATCTTTGTAAGCCATCTATACAAGGAGATAAATCTACCATCCCCCCCATTCACCCTCATGATCCATAACCCCCAGGAAAACGAAACTGAAGTCGCACGACGATTGTTATCCTGGAATGACCCTTGTATATATAAAGGGATGCCTGTAGCTCTACTAATAAAACAACAAACAGTAACTAAAATATATTGAGCTTGGCATGATACAAAATAAAAATACTATCTAGGATTCGTTTAATTGAACAAATCACAAAAATATCTAGAAGCTCTCATGTTAAAGATCTTAATGGAAAGAAGAACTGGAAACGAATCACAATAGATGAGCAAATAGAGTACATAAACCATATGCTAGCGCTTCAAACATTAATAGCCAGCCGGTTTGTGTATATCTAGTTAATGACGTATTAGAGTCGTTATTAGAGCGATTAACAAATGTTTTCCACACACTCCACCCTACCCTACATTGAAGCTCAAAAAATCGGCAATAAACTATACGAAAAACACTATCGGAATGATATAATGATCGAATACTAAGATTTGAGGTTTTTCGACATAGCATAGGCCTATGAGTCTTAAATAACTGAATTAAATCATGAAACTCTTCTCAATAATTGCCGATATAGCTTCTAACTCCCTAAGGAGGATAAACTATGGATTCAATTAATTCGTCTATGGGTATGGGGCCGCAGATGTACGCTATGAAAAAAGCGATCGATACACAAGAACAAGGGATTATGAAACTCTTGGAAAGCGCCCCTGCTCCATCAAACAGCAATGCATCTCTGGGTGCAGAGCTTACAGGTCTGGGCCAAACTCTAGACATCAAAGCCTGACTTTAGCCTTAGGGCTAAGGTCAATACTGTTGTGATATACTCTCCACATGAAAGACATTTACGACCAAACCCATTTCAGCATTACTCACAAGTCTAAAATCATTGATTTCACCATAGACACCCTCCCCTCTGACGCACCTCTAGACAAAACATTTGCTATCCTCACAGCATGGAACCCTAACAATCAACCTTTGAGTCTTGAAGAGAATACGGTACGTAACACACAACTGTTTGCCCTGCTCATGGAAAGAGACTATGCGTTCGATATAGCGCTTGGATATTTGGATGAACATAGCGAAGAGAGTTATTGCATTTATGGGATAGATTTTGAAGAGGCAATTGATTTGGGAAAAATGTTTGATCAGTATGCTATATTTTACCGCTCAATGAAATGTGTCGGTTATTATGAATGTGCTTCCGGTGATGCGATTACCCAAAGGGATTTTCAGAGTCATTGACCCCTATGACTATTTGAGTTCCCCCCAAACGTTTCTCAGTTTTTGGGTGTAATAGATCAATGCATCTTCACGTTTAAGCCGTTTTGGTTTCTCTTTGATGTGCAATGTAGTGCGAAACTCTCCATTGATCATCTTAATGCTTGCTATCTCATCCATAACACATTCACCGTAGGTGCGCCCTTTTGCCGTTTCCATTTTAATGTGCGAATGAAGTTCTATCTCTTCCATAGATTACTCTCACCCTATTGCCGTATACTGTCTGGAAGGTTGCGATCTCTTTTAAGGGCATCAATAGCGGAATCTACAGCGCGTTTGAGTTTCAAAGCTGCTTTGAGCCCCTCACTGTCTTTGGTGATTGCCAACGATCCCTCTATTATGATCGTGTCTGTACCGTTTTGAATATGGAGATTGCCAATGGTAAATGTATCGGTATCGTTTTCATACGCCATAAAAGGTTGCTGCATACTTTTACTCTCCTATGGATATTTCTTTAGCGCAATAATAACACACCTCTAAGTCACACGCCCACTTTTTTAACACGATCCTATTTTGGTGCAATGAAGCTCATCATATTTAAAACTTCTAGCGTTTTCGTAACATCATAAAGTGCACTGTGATACTGCTCTTCATCAAACTCAATATTATAGAATTTGCACGTTTCCAATAGCTTCGGGTTTTTGAGATTTCCTCTGATATTCAAAGCTTTGACAATTTTCTTATTCTCTTTCATAGTGCAGATGTGATGATCAAACGAAACGAGATCACCTAAATGACGAAGTTCAAACGTCACATTATGGGCCACCAATGTTTTTGATCCTTTGCAAAAATTCACAAACTCCTCATCCTCTTCGAAATACTCAACATAATCAACATTGGCTCTTAATCGTTGAATTCTTTGAGGAGAGAGTTTATGAACTGCAAGCGCGTAAGGATTTACCTCATATTCAGAGAAGTAGTAGCGATGGAAGGTATCGGTAATGACATACACACCTGCTTCTCTTTTAATCCTGAATGCTGCAACTTCGATTACGTCATGGATATTGGCAGAGTTGGTTTCAAAGTCCAGAATGATCAACGGCTCTCCATGCGTGTATGAATTTATTTTAATCGCAATTTTACCCAGAAGGGGCAATCGATTAGTTTATAATGTCAGTAGTAAAATTTATTCTGCAAGGTCCTCAATGATACAAACACCTTTCCTAGCAGTCGATGGTATTATTGAAATCTACAGTGATGAGGGCGCTTTTCAGGGGATAGTGCTTATTGAGCGACTTAACAGACCTATTGGTTTAGCTTTGCCAGGGGGATTCGTAGATATAGGTGAGACCGTTGAGTCCGCAGTTATGCGTGAAATGAAGGAAGAAATTTCACTGGATGTTACCATTACATCACCATTGGGTGTTTATTCAGATCCCAAAAGAGATTCCAGGTTTCATTGTGTTTCGATTGTATATGTTTGTAACGCTTTTGGAACACCTATGGGTGCCGATGATGCAAAAGAAGCTTTCGTGTATCGACTTGATGCTATCCCTTACGATAAACTCGTATTTGACCATGCAAAAATTATCCGAGATTATTGCGTTGCGAAATATGAACGTACTTAAATACCTCAATAAGCATATCCCTAATATGTCAACTAACTTAAGCACTTTTATATATAGATAATATGAATAAGTCATATTATCTATATATAAATAGTGATTGTGCTATAATTTCTGCATGGACGCTATCGATATCCGTAATCAGATCAGCACTACAATTTTTACACACGATACTCTTACTGGTGTGTTAGAACCTCACATTAAAAACATTAATGAAAAAATTATGCGTATGGTAAAAAAAGAAGAGCTGACTCGTATCAAGCGAGGTCTGTATTGCATGGGATCTAAATATCGTATTCAAGAGCCTAATGCTATCAGTGTTGCCAATATCCTTTATACACCCTCTTACGTCTCATTCCAATACGCTTTGTCATACTATGGGATGATACCTGAGAGAGTTGATGAGATCACTTCTGCGACCCTAAAACATCCTAAGCTTTATACAACACCTATTGGGCGCTACAGCTACCGTAAAATATACGAGAGTGCTTATGCGATTGGGGTTGATTGGCATTACAACGAAACAGATGGGGGAAGATTAATTGCCACGGCTGAAAAAGCATTGTGTGACACGATTCGATATGACCGAGGTATCGGAAGGATGACTCAGGAAGAAATGAATAATTATTTAGATTATGACCTGCGTCTAGATGGAATTGAGAAACTAGATGCTGAATTAATCCGATCCATTGCCATAGCTTATCGCTCACACAATCTTCGCACACTTGCAAGTATAGTGTCAAAAAGGAATCTCCATGGCTAACACCCACCCTGCCCTCAAAAAGATGCTGGAGCGTTATGACTTATCAACCAGCACCGGAAGCTATGACGCACTAAGAGAAGTTTTACAAGAAATTGTTCTGCTAGGACTGTATGAGGGGGGATTTTTTAAACAATCATGAATATTAATCAACTCGATATCGAGGCAGCCAAAAAAGATATACGCCCATTCATTAAAGACTCATCAGAACTTGATTTATGGAGTAAAGATTTCTTTTTGCAGGTTATTCAACGATTGCGAGTTGAGTAATTATCCCTTCTCTATCGCGCATCGTAAAATATCCACTCCATATTTATCACGTAGTTTCGTAATCTGCTCACCCAATACACGTGATTTTTCATCATCCTCTCTGTCAAACAGGGAGAACGTTTTTGGTTTATGATCTATGGAAGTAAAATTGGAGGCCGATATCGAGATGCTGTGTATACCCATATGAAGCATATTGTCTATATTACCTATAGTCTCAACGGCAATCTTGCGCATCAGTGTTTCACTGAATGCTCTGTCGATCGTTGTAGATATACTAGAAGTGGCTCCACCATTGTATTTGAGTGTAAAATGATAGGTGGTTGGATTAACTCCCAATTTGAGAATAGTGTGTGATAAATGACGCGAAAGTATGATTACACGGCGTTTGATCTCATTTCTGTCCATGGTTGCTGTAAAGTTGCGTGATATGCCGATCGATTTACGATCATGGTGTGCGTTCACCTGCTCGTTGTCTGTGCCATTAATCCTTCTGATCAAGTCTTGACCCACCCTACCCCAAGAAAGAAGCATATGGGCCGATTCTAGCACCTCTCCTAACGTTTTTATCTTGTAACTACCAAGACGCTTTGATAATGCCTTTCCGATACCTGGAAATACATCTATACTCATAGGGGATACAAAATTGATTATTTCCTCTTTTGGTACGATAGTGATTCCATAGGGTTTATTATAATCTGTTGCAAGTTTAGCGATCCATTTAGCTGATGATGCCCCAATGGACATAGGCAGATCAAACTTCTCCAATATCTCTGTTTGCAATGTCGCAATAAAAGCGTGCAAATCTTCATCTTCAACCCATCCACTAAGATCTCCCCAAAACTCGTCAATCGAGTACTGCTCGAGGACTGGTATTTTAGTTTGAAGAAAGTCACGTAATTCACCTGAAAGGAGTTGATAGAAGAGATGATCTCCATGTACTACTAAAAGATCGGGACACATTTTTAATGCATCACTCAGTGTTGTTCCTGTTTTTATGCCATAGGGTTTACACTCGTAACTTTTGGCAATAACAATACCACTTATCCTGCCCTGTTCATCAGTAAACTCATCTTTCCATGAAGAGACATCAAACTCTTTGAATTGGCGTTCATGTTGAAATAAAGAATTAAATCCCCCTGTGCGCTCGGTCATAACGCTCTTGTGATCTTTAGTCGAGAAGATGGCTCTGTCCGTCCCTTTACACACAACGACGGGCTTTCCCTTTAAATAGGGGCTGCGTGTTCGTTCAGCTGACACAAAATAACAATCTAAATCTAAGTGAATGATCATAAGCGCCCCCACTGTATTTGGTCTAATATAAGTGCAGTATTGTAGATCAATTAATTCCATACTATTAAATTACTGTCTATTTGACATAAAAAGCATTTCAAAATGACATACATTCCCCCTACGCTGAGGGCTTCGTGCTATAATCTCATACAATTTACAAACAAAGGACACCTATGAACAAAGCACAATTCGTAGACTTGGTACAAAAATGTGGAGATTACTCTACTAAAACAGCAGCAGATGCAGCGATCACCGCAGTAACAGATGCAATCACTGAAGCATTGTCAAACAAAGAAGATGTTCAACTTGTAGGATTTGGAACATTCAAAACTGCAACACAAGCCGCTAAAGAGGGAAAAGTACCAGGTACGGATAAAACCTATAGCAAGCCAGCAACCACTGTTGCTAAATTTGCAGCGGGTGCAACGCTAAAAGACAAGGTGGCGGGAAAGTAATTTTCCCATCTCTTTGATACTCTCATTGCTTTGAGGGTAAGACTATTTGGGTTCTTAATACAAAAACCCAAACAGCCACAATGGTATTTTATTCCCGATCCCTATTTCTATATCATCCGCTGCTATGTAAGAATCAGGAATATTTTTAATTTGATCAAACCCTTTATTTTTGCCGCCTACTTCAAATACATACTTCTCATCCACTAAAAAATCTCCACGATCAAGATAATGTAAAGTATGGATAGCCGAGAGCTGACTTACAAAGAATGTTTCCCTTACTGTCCCTTTTTCATTATCCATACACAAAGCGTTAAATAGATTTGTGTTGCCTAAATACAGTTTATCAGGTTTACGAAGAGCATTAAACCTCTTTGCTTCATGGGTAATGTGGTGAATAAGCTCAGCACGTCCCAGATAGTCGATGTATTTATACAAAGTTGCCTTTGTTATACCTACCGTAGAGGCCAACTTGTCCACTGTCATTTCAAGCGGTTGTGAAACGCAAATCGTCAATAAAAGCTTTTTGAGTGTATCAATCTTATCAGGCTGGATACTGAACAATTGCCCAAGATCCGTATGCAAAATTGTATTGATTGTCTCTTGGATACGATCAATGTATTTATTTTTATCCTCAAAATAAAAGGGATAAACACCATTGTCTATAAACAGATCGTAAAACTTAAGTATCTTTTTCTCTTGGAGAATATTCATGATGCTGTGAACGATAGTTTCGTGATCCGTTAAAAGCACAGATAGCTCGTATTTTGGGAGGGAAATATTTTGAGAAATTTCTAAATATTCACGAAAAGAGAGTATAGGCAAATGGTACATCGAATACCGTCTGGCAAAATCAGCATTCGTAATTTTTATGGCACTTGATCCTGAAAAGAAGACTTTGATGTCTAAAAAATCATATACAGATTTTAATTGGGCTTGAAAATCGTGTGCTTCATGAATCTCATCAATAACAATCAGTTCTCCTCCCCTTTTACTGAACTCATCAATAAAATCAAAAAGTGATGTATTTTTAAATATGGGATGATCGCATGAAATGTAGAGTTTTTTCTCATCCTCCAGGGGAAGTGCTTTTAACACCTGCAGCAGTAAAGTGGTTTTTCCGACACCTCGTGACCCGTATACCCCTGTAATCTTGCTAGATGACTCCAATAAATCCTCATACAAAAAACGTTTATAATCTGGTAAAACCTGATGTAATTTCAACAATGAAAGTCGTTTGGCGTTTTGGAGGGTATTTATCATGGACTTTACCTACTTATACTAAATTAGATTAATGCATTATACTAGATTAATGCTTTTTAGTATATCAACGTAAGTGTAGCGAGCAGGGGGAGTAATTTCAGCTACAAGAGATTAACAGTATCTTCAAAAAATTTATCTTTTATACGGCGTTTATTTTTTCGGCCTGACCCAGATTCTAGCTCGGAAAGTTTTGCAGATATGTCTCGCTTTAGCAGCCCCTCTAATTCATTTATACGACCGAGTCCTCGCATGACTTTGATAAAATTTGAGAGGGTCGCTTTTCCCGTTCGCTCAAAAGAGGCATAAGAGGCGTGATTACCCAGTCCTCCAATATTGGCGACATCTGCTTGCTTTTTCTTTTGATCGATTCGTGTTTGATGTGCACGATAAGCCAGCACCAGAGAAATCTCATCATCAGTGAGAACACTGAAATTTTGAGCCTCACCGATACTATCTCGCAACTCTTGAATCTTATTTTTTTCGGCTTTCTTTTCAAGCATCTCAAATGCAGTAAGATGTCTTGATAATTTCTCAAGCACGCTTTGCTCTTTATCCATTATAAGACTCCTCCAAATGTTCTGACGGATACGCTGTTCATTACTTGGTCATATTTACTTTTAGGCAAATCATGTTCCTTTATCATCGCTGGCAATTCACTTTCTCGTAATGCTGACAATTGAGATATAAATTTGATTAATTCATCATTATTGATATTAAAATTCGAAGCACTTTCGAAAATATCATTGATATGTACAGCAGATAACGCTTTGCCTCGAAAGGACAATTGATGTTCCGATGTCTGCTTTTCGCCGTTGGAATAGGTCAGATCATAGGCAGGAGTTGCACTCCATTGTCCGGCGGGATTCATCATAAAAGAAAAATTTCGACTATGATCGTCTTGATTAACGAGCATGTAGTTAAAAATCATTTGCTTGAAAAGTTGATTGATACTAGCAGTTGCTCCAAGCTGTAAAGCGACACGAAACATATCTTCATAGTCGGTTTGCATCGGGTAGCTAAAATCTACATGGAGTAAGCCTGCAAGCGAATGGACATGCATACGATCGCCATGAATGTTATCAAACCGTTCCGTCACAAAATGACTTCGTCCGTCTTCCGTGTCAACTAGCTCACAGCGTGTCATATTAATCCCCGATTTTTTGGCTATAACGCTATAAATATATTCCAATTTACTGTAAACCGATTTTTTGGCCTTTTCGTCATCGTCATATTTCACAATCGCCCGCATAAACCCTTCGGGAAGGCTCCCATGATTATGCCCCATCAAAATATCTTTTGTATCCAGATTGATACCGACTACAGCTTTTGCCCGTGCACCGCCTGCGGCCGAATGAGCAGCAACAGTAAAATTATCAACAGATGCATTTGTGATAATTCCATTTTCTAAATTTTTACTAATTTCATACATCTCTTTAAGAGATACTGTTTCATCGATATCTTTGCTTCTTTGGGTAGGAGGGGCAAAGGATAATGCGCCTAGCGCTCGATCTGCGATAAATAAAAGTCGATCAGACACACTTGCACGTGAGCGACCAAGATATTTTAAAAAATATTCGTCTTGAATCTTTTTTCCAAAAACACCTGGCATTGCATCACTGATAAACCCAGCTACGCGATCTTGAAAGACAAGGCTCGATGTGTCAATTATTTCATCTTTCGAAATGCTTATCGGGCTGGCTTTGTGTGCCTTGGTCTCATACTGCTTTAACCAAACGTTATTACCGTCTTCATACATCTTTGCAACATCTTGGTCAAATAAGAGAATATCAATAGGAGATGTCATTTGTTAAAATCCTAATTATTAAAATACTGATATTTTACCATATTTTTATCAATAAAATACATTTTTTAATAATTTAATTTATAATAACCTGTGTTGTCATAACTCAGAGTATTACAGCAAAGTTATCACCAATTTATATGCAAATGACATATATGCCCCATTCCTTTACGACATCAACAGCTCAATGAGCTCTTCTCCCTTAAAGCTAACATTTTCATCCTCGTGTTCACCCTCATAAATGGTGTTTTGGATCGCTTGTTTTCTTTTTTGCAGTTCCAGTATCTTTTGCTCGATGCTGTTTTCAACGATAAGCTTGTACACAAACACGGCCTTGGTCTGTCCTATACGGTGTGCTCTGTCGGTTGCTTGATTCTCTACTGCGGGATTCCACCATGGATCATAATGAATGACCGTATCGGCTTCGGTTAGATTGAGCCCTACCCCGCCCGCTTTTAGACTTATGAGAAAAACATCCACTTCACCACTCGTAAAGCGCTCGATTGCATCTTCTCTTTTTTTAGTTTCACCCGTAAGCTTGGTAAAACTAATGCTATTGGCCACTAATCTATCCTCAATGATTTTCAACATTGACGTGAATTGAGAAAACAACAATATCTTACGCCCCTCTTGAAGCAACTCATCCAATAAATCCATCAGCAATTCCAGCTTTGCCGACTCTTTTACTTTTTTGGCCTCTTCTAGAGAAAGCAAGCTTGGATCGCAACACACTTGTCGCAGTTTTAACAGTGCATCTAAAATCGTTATGTGTGATTTTCCAAGCCCCTTGGCGTTGATTGCCTCGCGTACTTTTTCTTCCATGGTCACCCGTATCGATTCATACAGCTTCGCTTGTTTGGGTTCGAACTGAGTGTATTTTATAATTTCTGACTTGGCGGGGAGCTCAAGGACGACCGCTTCTTTAGTACGACGCAGCATAAAGGGTTTGATTCGTCGATTGAACTGCTCTTGTCGTTTCATGTCCCGTTCTTTTTCAATAGGGTTTTGATAAAACTCCCGAAAGAAGCTTTGGTTCCCTAAGAACCCTGGCATTAAAAAGCTAAAGATGGACCACAGTTCCCCCAAATGATTTTCAATCGGTGTGCCGCTGAGGGCTAAGCGATGCTCACAGCTGAGACCTTTAATTGAAATGGCCATTTGTGTTTTGGGATTCTTAATCTTTTGTGCTTCATCCAGAATGATGTACGAAAACTTTTTGACCCCTAATACCTCACTATCGCGTACAATGAGGGGATAGGTCGTCAATATCAAATCAAATTCATCTATTTTTTCAAATAGCTCGCTGCGATCACTGCCATGTAAAATGAGGACACTCAAATTGGGGGTAAAACGGTTGGCCTCATTCCTCCAGTTAGCGATTAACGACGTGGGCATAACAATCAGTGAGGGCTTGGTAAGCTTCCCCTCTTCTTTGAGTCGTGAGAGGTGGGTAAGCGTTTGAATGGTTTTTCCCAACCCCATATCGTCCGCCAATATCCCGCCGAATCGAAAGTCATGCAAAAACCCTAACCAATCAAGTCCCTCTTGCTGATACTGACGCAACGATGCATTCAGCGCTTTAGGCGGTGTTACTCTTTCTATGGCTTTTAAATCTCGAAGTTTTGAGGAGAGTTCTAAGATCTCTCGACTCCCCTTCCAGATGACGTTTTCATCCAAATCCCCTACGAGATGAGACTCATACGCGCTTAATTCGAAAGTCCCCTCTTTTGTCTTTTTCTCGAACAATTCAAAAATGGTTTTGAGTATCGGCTCCATCTCAGTTTTATCGATGGTTACAAATCGATTCTCTTCAATCTCTATGTTGATTTTTGAAGGAAGTGCCTCATAATGATTAAACTCAGCAATGATCGAAGCCAAAAGAGGAACCAGCGGGCGCGCCCTGCCCCCAAACTCCAAATCAAACGACAGGGAAAACCAGTCATTCTTTTCTTGCGCTAATACACTAACGCCCTCCGCCTCCTCAAAGCTCATAGTAAAGCTCTCATCAACCTCTATGATCCAACCTTTTGCTTCGAGTTCAAAGCGATGATGGGTTAAAAATTTATTCCATCTTTCCAGTGCCGCCTGCATAGAAGGCATCTGATGGCTTAAAAAATGAAGTTGTTTGTTCCATGGATGCTGGCTAAATCCAAAAGCTTCCAGCAGTTTAACAGCATCTGCCTCACCGTTTCGGTCCCGACTGATCTCGATCCGGCTCCCATTTTTACTCATACGATGGTTTTCCAAAAAAGGAAGGGGTTCCACGCTGTAACCGCTGTAGGAAAAAGTAAGACACAGAGAATGGAGCGTTTTTTCAGAGCTAACATGGCTGAATGCTCGCAAAGAAGGAACAAATGTAGAATTTATACTTATGATGTCGTATCCAGCAGGAGCAGGAAGCGCTGCAATGCTGCTTAGTTTTTCATAGACTTCTCCCAAATGCACATTGGCTATCACAGGGGCCTTCAGCATCAAAGCTACGGTATCATAGGCCAAAGACGACTCTATGGGTTGGATTGTATTGTCTTGAGCGCTTATGAGCATCATAGGGTGTGTTGGTGTGAGATATTGATCTTCTGTAAGATTGCAAACCAGCCGAGAGTGTTCTAAATCATTTGCTGTCCATTCGAAGGTGATGACATGAGCATCGCTTAGCATCCTCAACGGAGAGTCGTTTTGCGAAAAGAAACAGCGGTTGGTTTGTATCAACCTATTTAAAGCTTTATAGCCCAACGGACCCTTTAAAGAAATTTTGCTGGACCATTTCTCATGCAATCCCTGCAACAGTCCCAAAATAAGCCTATCATCTTCATTGATTATCTCCGTGAAGTAATGCCCGCCAAGGACGTTTTGCGCAGTGCAGCTGGTTCCCTTATTGTATTTCCCGCTTTTGCCTTTTTTGGTTTTTAAAAAGTGGACATCTCCGCTGGAACTCTTTTTTTCTTGATCATAGATACGGTAGATTAAAACCTGCTCGTTAATTTCTGGAATACTTGTTTGTGCATGTTCTTGGGTAATTGCAGCAATTTTTACTTTTTTAATCCATTGATTAATCAATTCAAGTGGATCCACTTTTTTAGGTTTTAAAACATAGGTTAAAGCTGCAGCAATGACGTGCTTACAATTAAAACTTACGGGACATGTACAGTTGCCATGAAGGCTTAACTTTCCCCACTTGCGGTACATTTCAATACTCTGGAAATAATCATCCTCATAGCTGCCTGCTACGCATGATGTAAGCGAAGCATACAGATCGTTATCATTAACGATATTGAGCTCTCTGACCATTCCATATTTGTAGTATTCTTTGCCCTTGGCAAAGTTAGCAGCGGATGAAGCTTGTTTAATATCTGACTCAATTAGTTTCATAGTAAGCGCAAATACACAGATGGCATCTAAATATCCTTTTATTGTTGATATTATAGCCTTTCAACTCTAATCAAGTCCGTAGAGTCGGTATGGTTATTAATCTCAGCCTTTTCACCAAGTTTTAAGACTAATACTTATGAAAATCACCATAGATGCTAGATACGACGACGCTTCCCATTCTTATCATTTGCAAACATTCATTTTACAAATAGATGTCTACTCAATACTACTACAAAAGATAATGGCTCACGGATAATGCTTCGAAATAGTGAGAGAACATTTTGACTAGTCGGAATAGCATTAAATAATAAGTAATTTGGTTATAATCTACAATAATCAAAACTTTTACTATTGGATGCTACATATGAAACGATATGCTTTTACACTTCTCGAGCTGGTATTTGTGATCATTGTAATAGGTATTTTAGCCGTAGTAGCTATGCCGAACTTCAAAGGCAATCCATTACAAACAGCCGCAGAACAAGTGGCTACCCATATTCGTTATACACAACACTTGGCGATGGTGGATGATAAGTTTGACCCAGCCAATGGAACATGGTTCCAAGGTAAATGGGCAATAGATTTATGTCAGCCAGCGTATACAATCTCCACGTTAAATGGTACCATGACCGCAACAGACCCACTAACCAAAACCGACATAAATGGTACGGCAGTTGAAGATTTCAACTTGGCAGACCAATTTAGCATTACAGGCATTGCCGTAGCAGGTGGTAATTGTCGTATTGCTTTCGATAATATGGGCAGACCGTATGGGTTTACTGCAGCAGGATTGCCTGCAACAGCATACGATGGAATTTTAAATGCTGATACTGTGATTACATTGCGACACACAGATGGCAACGCCACCATTACAGTCGTAGATGAGACTGGATATGTTTCGGTAGCTTATACTACTCCTTGATCATATTTAAAAATGTTCCCATGGACATATTTTTTAGTATCCTAGACAGTAGTATCTAAAATATTTCCGCTTACAGAGGTGATCTTTTCATCAATCTTTGCGAGAGCCTTATCGAGAGTTTCGTAAGAAATATCAGGAAGTTTACCTCCCCACAATTTCTCTGCTTCATTGAATCCTCGTATAATACCTTCACGTCCTGCTTTAAGTCTATTGGTATCATCTCCACCACCACTTAGAACGAAATCAGCGAGACGATTTGAGGTTTGAGTAACCCCAAAGAAGCCTTCCTCACTCACCAGCTCTTTGGCTTCGCTTGGGGTCATATCGGCGATTGCTTTACCCGCATAGCCAATCTCTTTAAAATCGATAGAGCTTAATATATCACGAACTTTGCTTGGGTCAAATGAAGCACTCTGGGCTTCAATATTATTAGACGAGTAGCTCTCAATCTTTAGGCTGTATTCAACCAAATAAGATTGAGAAAGTGCTTTGCCAGAAATCTCACCGCTTTTGATCTTCTCTTTAAAATCAGCTACTTCTTTTTCCTTTTCACCTAAAGTGCTGGATGAGTATGGATTTGCTGGACCTGATGTATCTATTTTCATATTGTCTCCATCGTCTATTTAGACCAAATATCGTCTTATTTCACATATTATAAAACATAAGGACGATAGTATTAACACTCGAATCAAATTATTAACAATAACGGCCAAGCATGGGCAATTCATTTCACTATTTAATTGATTTTAGAAAAAGGGGGCAGTAGTTTTCATCTAGGAAAGACTGTCTCGATGGTGGGGTGCTTTTACAGTAAATGTTAATAAAAAATCATACAAATTACACTACTTTTTTATCCAATACTCTCTGGCAAGTAAATAGTATGATAATTTCATACTATTTATGAAATAATAAGAAAGTCTTCACTGTGTGATTCTATGCCTCTGGCTCATTCGCCCCTAATTTTAATTTTGTCAGATTGTGGTCGTTAAAACGGATTTTCCACGCTATCTGTGGTGATCGTTTCAATTTTATCCGGAAGGTTTTTATCTCTTTTGAGTGCATCGATAGATGCATCTATGATTCGCTTTAGTTTCAATGCGTCATTTAAGCCGACTCGATCCCTTGTTATGTCCAGTGTTCCGTATATAGAAATCCTGTCGAGTCTGTTTTCAACTGTCAAGTCTTGTATCATAAAAGAATCGCTTTCGTTCTCATATGCCAAAAATGCTTTATTCATCATGTCAGAATCTCCTTATTTGCAAAGTTTTGAGCACGGAATGCCATCATGATTTCCATCTAGGCTTGATATTCCGCAGGTATTGAGATAAAACATTGCCTCTTCACAGCTGTTCATCTCGCGACATATTCGCTTGCTACCACACTGTGCGCTTACCGTTACGCTTGCGGCAGGTGCTTTATAGGGCTTTGCCGCTTGCGCATTACGGTCACTTCGCCCTCCAAAATTACTTCCGTTTGTCGTGGGTAATTTCATGGCTGTTTGTTTTGATGTCGCACTCATCTTTGGGAATAATCTGATTCCGGTTATTTCTTCGATTTTAGCAATACTCACAACTTCATAATCAGCACCTTGCGAGTTATCAACAAGATATGCAGCACCCTGCCCTGTTGATGGATCAAAAATTGCCTTATATATCTTTGCAGGCACCAGAACTCTTCCGCCTATACGCTGTAAATTTGAACCTATAAAGATCGGCCCCGATACAATATATATTTCGCCACTATCTTTGGCAAGATTTCTTGTCGCACCTTCAATTTTGGCCCAGATACCTCGATTATTTTCTTGATTTTGGGGGATCATGTTAGCAAGAGAGAAGCTTTCATGTTGCGCCTTCTCATTGGGCATATCAGCCGAAGGTGCCATGTGCCCTCTATCGAATCCTGAACGAGCGTAGTCTTCAAGCTCTGCGCGTTCATCAGAAGCTAATTTTTCTTCAGCATGGAAATCATTGGTTCTTTCAGAATGAGAGCTTAGGCCTGCTTTTGTGAGGTGCTCACCTGCCCATAATGGCGTTCTAGACACTCCAGAGTGCATTATGGCAAAAGACGAATAGCAAAGTTCTTTTGTTTTTGGTGTCAACTTAGGATTTAGAATGTCAGGTGCTTCCCCTCCAAAATAACTTCCACCACCGCACTTAGTGGGTGCCGACATCAATGATGAAGTTAAAATCGCTATAACAAATAAATATTTCACCATTTTCTCCAATTAATTCCCAATGCTTGTCTGTATTAGTGTGCAAGTTTCGGTTATCATATAGCATATCGAAACAAAACAATTAAATAATAAGCTTTCCAAAAGTATTCTGCCTTGTTCGCTTATCTCCAAGTCTTAATCAATATTACGATTTCACTAGCTTCCGTAATTGATAATTACCGCTCTACCCTACTTTGTTGCGATCAATTCAAGTATAGCATCAAGGTGAGATTGAATTTTCTCCTGTGAAGCCTTCGGAAGCTTCATAACGCCTCTTGCTTTGATTTTCTTTATCTTCTCATTCAGCATATTAATTTCATTCTCTATCATTTTTGGGCTGTCTAAATATTCCCCAACGATTTTGGCTGTTTCACGCTTACTGCTGCCCTCTTCTTCTACTCGCTTTAGTGCCGCCGCCAAATATTCGTCATTTCCAGAAAGCTTTTGGAGAAGTTGCGCGTTGGTGAACGATAGTCGATTTTGACTCAATGCCTCTTTTATGATTGGGTGCATTGCCAGCATTCCCAGACGATTAAGCAAGCCGCTAACATCGAGCTTCCCGGTTTTTTTCAGTATATCATTTATAACAAAATATTTTTCTTTTTCTTCATCTTTCAAATCAATCTTATTCGCATTATTGTTTTTGAAACGATAAAGCAACTTTTCTATTTGCTCTTGACTATCGCCGGTTGCCGCTTTTATGTAATCTATTACAGCTAACGTCTCATCATAGACACTTATGTCTTCGCGTTGCATATTTTCAGTAGCCATCAGCAATATAGCCATTTCATCACTGACATTATCAAGAATAATTGCAGGAATAGTTTGTCGATCTAAATGTTTAAATGCTTCGATTCTACGGAAACCTATTACACGCTCTAACCCTGACTCCAATTTTCTCAATACTACAGGGTAGATTAGCCCAACAGCCTCAATAGATTTTGAGAGCTCAACAATTGCCATTTTATCATGCCAACGACGATCATGATATTTTGGAGACAATATGGACGCAATTTCTACTTCTACAAATTGTCCTGCACCGTCTTTGATTTCATTGTCTATTTTGTCTTTAATATGTCCCAATTCATCAATTAATTTTGTTGCGTTTTCTTCAGAAACGTTTTTTCGTACGGGCGCTTTAGCCATGATTTATCCTTTAAGCGTTGAAATAATAGTATTTGACATTTTCTCTATTAGCAGCAAAATGTCTTTTTTTCCGGTATCAAAGCCTTCGATATAATCCTGCAGGAAATAGCGTACTGATTGAGCATTTGAGAACACGCTTCTTTCGGGTATTGCATCTAGCATTGATGACGGTATTTTTCCAAGATGTGTTAGTGCTTTTAAATATTTCATATAGCCAGTCATAATTTCCGCAAGCGTATCGTTATCGTCTTTTCGCTGCTTATTGTACATGGTCGGCAAAACAAAAATATGCTTATAGCTATTTTCATAATCTCCCAGAACTTCGTCCAGTATTTTTAGGAAACTGTTTGCTCCAGCGATAGCATTTGTTTTTGTTTGTATCGGTATTATAAGGGCGTCGGACGCAAGCAGAACGTTCTTAAATAGCGTAGTGACGGAGGGCAGGGCGTCTATTACTATGTAATCATAGTCACCTTTTATTTTCCCTAAAAACTTTTTCAACATAAGATCTTTTCCCGCACTTACACTTTCCGCAATAAAAGACATTGAATTTCCTGCAGATGGAATAAAGTGCAACTCATTGATAGGGACTATTGATTTTCCATTTTCGTCTTTAAGGATTGATGTAATGTCAAGTGGCTCAATAGTTTCTCTTTCAAAGATTTTGGAAATGCTGTCGGTTTTTCTATACTCATCCAGAAAGTCAGCGTCAAAGTGGCTTGGAAGATCAACCAGTTCAGTCAGTGTTGCTTGACCATCAAAATCAATTAACAAAACCCTGTGGGTCTTTGCTAAGTTTCTTGCCAAGATAGAGGCCATAGTGCTCTTGCCGACCCCACCTTTCTGATTTACTACCGATATAACTTCGCCCATTTGTCTTCCTTTTCTTATTTAGCCATCCTGGATGGCTAAAGTAGTTTTGTTCAGTCTTGTAGTGAAATTCACTAGAAATCAGAACCTAAGTAAAAAAGTATATCATAAAAATAAGCATAGTGGAATTAATTGTCAAAATAGTAGTAAACTATTCTAGCCATCCAGGATGGCTAATTAATTTGAAAGACTTTTCATCCAATCGAATATGCTGCTAAACCCAGCTTCCTTCATTGCTTCAGCCATCATTTCACCTTCAGCTCTCTTCTCTCTATTCTTTATTATCCACGGTGCCTCTTTGACCGTAGCCCCATATGAGCCTGACTCTAATCCTTTTTGGATCATTAGAGCAACTTCGGCCTCTATCTCCTCTTTGGTTTGTCCAGCATTCTCCATCATCATGATACGAGTTTTAATTTGTGGATCACTCTTTATCTTTTGCATTATGCTTGCTTTGTCAACTTTAGAAATGTGCACGACTGAAATAAAATGTTTTTTGAATTTAGCTGGAGTCGGTATTTGCTTCAACCAAAACTCCGCATCTTTTGTGCCTGACAAAAGGAAAGTGATTGCCATGGTAACATCTGCGCCACCATGAACATTGCTTAATTCCTCAACAACTGTATCCCATTTTTTTAGCTCTGCTTTCGTTTTAGCCATCCCATTTCTTTGAAGAAGTTCATGAAGGCCCTGGGGTTCTGCTTCTATCACATCATTGTTTTCTTCAACGACTTCGGCTTCAATAGATGGCAATTCTTCCATTCCGTCTTCGATTTTAAAAGTTTCACAAAATATCATTCTATCTTCGCGCGTTTTAAAATCAAATCTATTTACGTCACCCAAGCAAGGCTCTATCGTCATCTTTAGTGAATCATAATTGCTATTATCGATTATGATTGTTTTTGTCTTCGTTAACTTAAAATATAAAGGAAGTACTTTTGCAATTTTCTCTTTTTCATCTGCGTGACTTGTAAAATAGGGTAGGGTAGGGCTTAAGACCCCCATAGCAACCAGGTAGCTACTTTTGATATATTCTAATGACTCGGTTGCAGTAGAGCCGACAAAAGCGAGGTCCTTTTTGTCAATAATATTCATATAGTTTCTATCATAAACATATCTATCAGACAAAATAGGCTCGTCACGGATTAAAAATTCAAGTTCTTCGGAATCAGAAATATTTTGCAAAAAGTCTTCATAGGCTTCTTCGCGTGTCTTATTAAAGAAATCAAACTCTCCTTTGTTTACTAAGCTTCGGATGCCTTCATAAATAGTTCGCAATCCCCCTTGTGCCTTTCGACCACCCAAAGAAACGAGAGTTAAATAATATTCAAAGGAAACTAGTTCGGTTTCTTCTATCACCTCGTCGCGTATTCCCTGTAATACTTTTCGATCATATTCACTAATAACAAATTTAATACTGTAAAGAGTTTTCCCCTTCTTTTTATCGTGCTCATATGTGATATTTGTATTGAGTTCACTATTAATTTTATTCAATGAAGGAACAACGACGTCTCGTATGAAGCCCCCAAATTGCTTATACCCTGTGTTGAACTTTTTCTGTAAGTAATCTAGAGTTAAGTCTCTCCCTGAAACAAAAAGGTTTCCGCTAATATAGTCAATAATTATTTCGTACAATCTGATCGCATTTGGTGTAGATATTGCAATATACGAATCGAGGTGAAATTTGAGATAGCTTTTTGATAGAAACAAAATCATATGAATCATTTGGCGTGAGACAATAATCTCTATTTGAGCGTCACTTCCCGGCGTATAGCGTGAATGCGGAAACAAAACACCATTCTCTTCTACTTCTTCAATAATTCCTTTTTCGACATTAAACTTTTTTTCCGTCCAATTATTGAACTTTTCTTGTACTTTTTTGACATCTTCATAAAGACGATCACTTTTTACTTCCATGACCTTTGCGTAGTTTAGGATTGCTTTTGCGTCAAATCTGAATATTAATTCATCATCTGTAACTACTTGCGTGATAGTTTCTCTCCATGCTTTTTTTTCAGCCAAAGCATCAATATTTTTTTTCTTTATCGCATATAATCGCTGAGCATCTTCCTCAATTAAATCAGCCGAGCGTGATTTATTCCCTTTGGATGTTTTTTTAATGAAATTCTTTATAAACGATTCTTTGTAAATTTCACAATAATCCAGATAAAGTGCTTGTGCCGCCATGCCAATCTCCCGCTGGCGTGCAATAGAAAATAATTCATCTTGCACTCCTTTAAGAATTGTGGCACTTAATCTTTCAACAGAACCGCTACTTTTTTTATCTTCTTTTAGAGTCACATCTGCTGATGCGAACTCCGTACTTTTTCTAAAGTATTGGTCTTTCTCATTTCTTGTAAAGAAGATAACATTTTTTTCAGGCATGGTATTCCTCGCATATTGAACATGATAAGCAAATTATATGCCAACTATGCGCTTTATGCCATTTATAAATTTATTTAAATGTGTCTTTTGCCGTGATTCTCTTTGTAACAATGAGTCTTTTGCCAGAACTTTTCGGGCATTTAACACATTTATTGTTATTCAAATGCGCTTTAATGAGTATTTTGCCCTAATCTTAAGGCATTATTCTCACACTATGCGGCCTAAGTCTCATATTTCTATGGCCATACTATCACACATGTTTGGCATTTATCACAGTATTATCTGGCAAAGTACTCATCGCAAAACCATAGCTAGATACCAGCAGCACACACTTGACTGACAATTGCCTAAATAATTAACTTCTTTATAAAAACTCAATAAATATACACAAAAGAGCTTTGTTTACTTCATATCTCTAGCGTGAAACAAAAATATTTAACTCCAATAATGAGTACATTGCCAGGAAGAGCCATTATTTAGTTTATTTTGTAAAAAATATTTCAATTTTTTCGGCTAAATAGGAGTTTTAGTAAAAAACAATACTTTTCTATGAGTACTTTGCCTGCTATTTCTGGCATTTTACTCATCGAAAAGAAAAGTAAGCTATTTATTTGGGTAGATTGATTGTTCTACATGATCCTTGATCATTCTAAGTTAATTATTTGCTCCTATCGATGAGTACTTTGCCTGGTATTTCTGGCATTTTACTCATCGGAAAGAAAAACATGCCATTAAATTGGGTGCTTTATTTATTTTCGAGCAATTATTGCCCTTTCTAAGGTAATTAATAAGTGCTTTCAATGAGTACTTTGCCAGCACAATCAAGTAAATTACATACTTAGCTACTATTTATTTTCTTTTGATGGAATTTTTCTCTTTTTTTCGGGCATTTAACACATAGAAAGAGCTAATGAGCTGTATCTATGAGTACTTTGCCCGCAAATACAGGCAAAAAGCACATTGAATAGTAAATAATTTATTTAGCGTGAGTACTTTGCCCATTATTTCTGGCATTTTACACACAGAAAGGGCTTCTAAGTAGTATCTATGAGTACTTTGCCCACAAAAATAAGCAAAAAGGACACAGAAAAATCATTGACCTCCAACTATGAGTAAAATGCCTGAAATTATGGGCATTTTACTCATTGAAAAGGATTATAAATACTCAAATGAGTGATTCGCCGGTTTTGTCTGGCATCCTACGCATAGCTAATGGCATATCACACACTTAAGCATGGCATTTCACATTAATTAAATCGGCATTATTCTATTTTATATCGGGCAAAATACTCATTGATAATACTTACTTTTACTGCATAGCAAGGGGTCTGCAGGGAAACAGCATAACATCTAATAACTTCTCTATAAATCTTTAATAAAATTTATAATAAATAAAAACACTGCAATTTTCATTTTTTATACATGATAAATTACCTGCTTACTATTGCCAACTGTATTTGAGAATTTTATGTCTTAGCCGTGTTATTTGTCTTGTAGTAAATAAATTTTATTCAGGAGGATATAAATGGTAGATATTGGACATGATCCGGGTTATGGCTACAATAAATCAGCAGTTGATATTGATGGGAATATTTACTACGAAAAGGACAACAGTGTTGTAGCATGGAGTGCAGAAGCAAGCGTGGGAGCCATAAAATTTGAAGGGAAATATTGGCATGTTGGGAAAGCAGCATTTCTAAGAAAAAACCAAATAGAAATTACCAACCATGATATTCTTGAACAGTATCAACCTTTGTTTTTACTACACATGCTTAAAAAACTCGGAATCGATCCCGACTCTGTTGGCACAATAGCAACAGGGTTATCCCTTGCACACGAATCTAGAGCCGAATCATTTAAAAATAGACTCACATCATTTGAAGCAAACGATCGCATGTACCATTTCAATATAGAAATAGTTGCTCAAGCCGTGGGTGCAAAATATGTAATTGATGACTTTGATGAACGCCCCGAAAACTATGCGATTTTTGATATTGGATCAAATACACTCGATGCACTGGTTGTAATCGACGGTGAAATACAAGAGGGAAGCAGGTTCGGAACAGACAATAGGGGCGTATTCACGGTGGCAAGGACACTTCAACAACATTTAGTAGATATAGGGGTAGGTTCAGTTTCCCTACCTGAATCAATGAAAATACTAGAAACTGGAAGCATTAAGCTATATGGCGTAGAGCATGATCTCGCTAATGCAGTTGAAGAAATTAAAAGCAAATATACAAATGAGTTGATGTCATACATAGATTCAAGATGGAACAGTGAACTCAGGATATTGGATTCTATAATTTTTGTGGGAGGAGGAAGTCATTTTCTTGATGAAAACCTAATGCAGCCACATTTTATGATCCCTACAAATCCAGAATATTTTAATGCAGTAGGAAATTTGCGAAGTGTAGAGCGTACCCGTATAAGTGCTAAAGCAAAGGTGATGGCGTGAAATATGCATTATTCACTTTTAATGTTTGAATAAAATGGACAATATTTTGAATCTTAGAAATTTCATATCAGACATGCTAAATTTACTGTATTGGTATAGCGAAGAATTGACACTGACAGCACTTTCGTTAATGGCGCTAGTGATTTTATTTCATTTATCGCTATTAGTTTTGAAAATATCTAAAGATGGTTGTGATGAAGATGAATGCGAAACATTAGGAGCTTCTTAGTAGATTTATTCCTTTAGGAATGATCGTTTGTAATATGAAAAAATTAGATGAGACATTACATGCCATACGTGTACACTGATGTCATGACAAAATAAAAAAAAGATAAGGGATTTATGTGAAACGTATAACGATTAGCGTAAAAGGACTTCCAGAGGAGCTGCTAACAATCTTCTCAGAAGCAAATTGCAACATTTCATCAATCATAAATAGGGCGATTGTGGAAGCAGTAAAAAATCCATATTTTGTGCATGCTTTAGTGCTGGAAGAGCTTTCTTCAAAAGAAAAAGGGGATGAAATAATAAAAACTATACAGGATCGAATGGGCGCAGTGCCGGTCAAGCAAAATGGTAAACCAAATTCACGTACAGGGCTTTCTTTGTAGAATTTAAAGACCAGTGACGTATGAGATATAAATTTGTTCAACAAAATTCCCATTAGGGAAGATTTGAGAATGGTGTTTTTATGATGATGCTTAATATTAAAATAAGTCGGTCAGAATGCCTCGGGAAGAGGCGATAATTTATCATACATTCAAGTGAAAAAATCAATAATTGACTATATTAATTTTGGATCAATTACCGTAAACTCTTTGTCTAACCCCTCTAAAGCTTCTTTACTCTGTAGTTGTTGCCATTGTGCGTCATTGTTTTTAAAGCTTGATAAAACTCCTTGTCTGGCAGCGCGATTAACGTTGCTTTTTTCAACGGATAACATAACAAAAAGACTTCCATTTTTTGGATGTTCCCACGATCTTATTTGTTTAGAGTCGGTCAAACTGACTTTTGCTACTTGTTTGGATACTTGAGTACTCACTTTATCAGCAATCTCATTACTTGCTACGCCGGTAGATCTGGAAAAATGCTCAATTTTATCTTTAATTTCCGTTTCGATGCGCTGTGCAAGCACAGAGCGAGCATCCGCATTAGCCTCCCTCGATGTGTATCCATAGCCAATTTTTGACATTGAAGCCGAACCGACGCCATAATACATGTTGTCGGCGATCTTTTGATCGTTACCGCAAACCCAAGTTGGTGCATCCTCTCCTTGTACAACGCAATCAGTTTGTGCCTTTGCAATTTCAGGTTGTTTGGTTGAACATCCTGAAAGTAACAGCAGCGAAGCGGTACCCACAACAATTAAATGAATATTTTTCATATTTTACTCCTGTAATCTATAGCTTTGAAGCAGTTTATCAGAGCCAATATAAAATAGTTCTGATATGATATGTTTATAATATGTCTATTATATGCTCATAAATAATCATTAAAAAGGATTTGCTTTGGAACCAACAGATAATAAAAAAAGAACGACCGTCATTTTTAAAGGCGTATCAAAAAATATTGCAGAACTTATCATCGACAATGAAGTTTCATTAACAACGGTTATTTCTACCTTACTACATGAGGCGCTAATGAACGGTAGATTAGTAGACTTAGCAAAGCGGGACCTTGGAATAGATGAATATGTCAGTTTTTTTCATAAAGCAGAAGAGCTAAAAAACAAGCTAAAACGCTAGCTTGCTCGACTCAAAAAATAAGGTTATTTTATTTTTTGATAAAAAAAATCATGATAATAATGAAATAAAATAATGAAAATTAAATTTTTTTCCCAAACTTTTAATATCATGATAGAATAATACATATAAGATATTGTTTTGAAAAAAGATAAGCACTATTGATCTGTAACGCCTAAATATAAGCTATATGCGATATATAAACATAATTTAACACCAACACTCCCTATTATGGCAACTAGATATAACAGCATATTAGATAACATAAGATAATATATAATATGAATATTCTATGGTAAGATTCCGCCTTCAAAACACCAGCAAAAGAGTGAAGATGGCTTTATGGATTGATCAACAATGTTTTCTTGAAATCGGGCATTTCACACAAGCCGACAGAGAGGAATTAGCAAAATTTGTACATACCCTTACAGTAAAAGCAAGCAAAGGCTTGCGGGGTGATGTCGAAATAGAAGATATTGCTTCCACTTGTTTTTTCGGTATTTTTAAAGCATATAACGCTCACAAGAAAAAACTTACCGTGCCTCTTTGCTACAACTATATGCGTTCAGAACTTCGAAACGCATATTTTTCTACAACAAAGCGGTATGACGCATCTCATTACAACACTCCGTACGAGTGTAATCCTGATATCACTCTTGATACATTTTCAGAAGAAAATAGCAGTGAGTACAAAGATATGATTACAGATATTATGAGCATATTGACTGAAAAGGAATATAGTATTTTTGTAGATAAGGTGATTTATGGTTTTTCAATTGAAGAAATCTACGATAAACATAATATTACGTGTGCAAAAAAAACTTTTTACAAGCATGTAGGCTTGATAATGAACAAAACTAAGTTATACCTAGCTGCATAATGAAGCTGGCACAAAGAATAGGGGAAATTGCGTCCGTTTATTCACTGGAAACTCAAGACGTTGTTGAATTGCTAAGAGAGGCCACTTCGGAGTCGATTGAGCTGAGGAAGGGCGAAGATATAGGGGCATATTATAAAGACAACAATATAGTCTTTATCGTGAAAGAAAATATTAATCCTCTTCTTCGTTTAGATTATACATCTGGAAATGAAGCCGCAAGAATAATTGATATTACAAAAAATCGAAACCTCTATAAAAATATTCTTGTGAAATTTCAACAAAAACTTGAAGAATGCTCCGCAAGGACGAGCTTAATAAAAATTCTAGAGCTTAAAAAACATGGAAATGGTATCTGCAAAGGGGAAATTGTCCGATTCACACGAAATGGCTTCTTTGTGAAGACTCCTTATGGTCCTGCATTCTGTAGAAACAACCAGCAAGTCCTAAAGGAGGCTGAGATTGGATTGTATAAGCATGAAAAAGTACTCGATTTTTACATTAAAGATGCAAGAATCAGCGAGGGTAAGCTGCGTATAAATGTATCAAGAACGGCAGAAGAATTGACAAATTTTATAATCCAAGAGAATTTTAGTACTGAAGCCGTGTTATTTAACGTAAAGAGAAAGTGCGGAGTCTACGTCAGAATTTATCATGACGCAAGAATTACACCAAGTGATGAGATGACTAAAAAACTGCGCTACTTATTTGGTGGCGAGAACATTATCTATCGGGCGGTTTTATAGCTTTTTCCTAACAATAAATAGGAGAGTGTTATGGCAGGAGCTACGGGTCAGGGAAGCAACTGGCAAGGAGAAGATCATAGAAGTTCCCATGGTGGCGGTCAGCAGGGTGGGGCGGGCCAAAATCAATGGTCACAAGCGAAAAATCAAAATTTAAGCAAAAACAACAACACTGATAGTGGGGGCGGTGGAAATGGATACAAAAAGCCAAGAGGTGTAATAGATGCCGTTTCTGAAATACAACAATATTACGCCTTGGAAAAACAAGTTGAAGATGAATTACCTGCTGAGTATTTTACCATCAAGCAATCCCTAGACTTCTTCAATATTGGATTAAAATCCGCGTTCACTGAGGGAATTATATTTATTGTTCTTATCCCCTTCGTTATGGCATTGTACCCGTCATATAAGCTTTATTTTTATGGGCTTTCACTGAGCACAAATGAACAAATTTCTATGTATGCGCTTACATATGGGCACATTGGGGCAATGACTATGTTCTTGGCGGCAATGTCAAGATATTATTCAGGAAATCTAACAAAGAATGCAATCGTATCCCTTCTTTCTGGCCGCTCATCGGCATTAATCCTTAAAGCCTTTCTTGCGTTTGGCCTATTCAAATTCATGTACGTCTTTAGTATGACGAATCCTCAGCAACTATACAAGATAGCAGAGTCGTCGGTATTTGTTTTTAAAACACTTTTGAATGGTTACAACATAACACCAATGCAAATTTACTCATACTATTACCTTTCGGCCGCACCGGCATTAAATAAAGTTGCCTACAGCGTTATGTATTCAATGTTGTTTATGGCCATCCTTCCTTTTATAACACTTGTATACCGAGGATATTCACGGGAACTGGATGCTAAGAATGCCAAGACAGTTTATGAAAACTATTAAATAAGAGGGATGGTATGAATTTTTTTAAAGACGATGAAATAAAATGGCTAAATGGCCTTGATATGGCAGAAGACAATAACCAAAGTATTGACGTTGACTATGAAACACAATTGTTGAGTGATACAAAAACAATGCTAAAAATTTTCAACAGAGAGGTCTATGACAAAATGGTAGCTACCGCCGAGGTAAGTGCGTATCTTGGTGGAGCGATGGGCATTAATGAGATTCAATTCTATCTGGCGGCGCATTATGCCAATATTGGATATTTGGGCTTGCCAAATATCATAGGAAAGAAAGATTTTTTAACCCATGACGAAAAAAAAATATCCCATCTCCATCCAATGTATTCGCTTGAGTATATGCGCACTAGAAACTTAAATATAGCGGCTTATCTGGTGTATATGCATCATGAGCTTCCAAACGGAAAAGGCTATCATAGGGAGCAAAAGCTTTCTATGGATTGTGCATACCTAATTCATATAGCAGATAGCTTTGTCGGGATGCTATCACACAAAAGTTATCGCCCAGGGTATTCAAAAGAAGCAGCAATTAATACAGTTTTGCATCCTTATGAGCATTATGATACTTTTATTGGAGAAATTGATGTGATAAGAACCGCGTTAGGCAAAGTAAGTCTTGACGACCTAGGGCTTTAAGAGTGGGATGTTATGTTTGTGAATGGGCAAAGAGAAGATTCCTAAAGAGGCACAAAGAAAGAACGCACGGAAATCCCTTATTAGAGGAAGCCCTAGAAGAGTCTACTTTTGATGAATATTTAACAGAAGATATTTTTTTAGGCAAAGGTTTTTTACTGGAAGACCATAAGAGATCCAAGCTTGTCGATATCAGGCAGGAGAATGGAAATAGAGGAAATCATACATTTGTTTTTGGTAGCTCTGGCGTCGGAAAAACGAAGCTGATAGAGTCCACGCTGTGTGAAGATATTGTCGCTGGCCGCAATGTGGTAGTAATTGATCCAAAGGGCGGAGCGGATCTTTATTCAAGAATAGTTGAAGCCGCTTATGCGGCAAAGCGTGAAGACGACCTTATGTATTTAAGTCCAATCTTTCCCGATAAATCGATTACTATCGCTCCGCTGTCTCACTATTACATGGAAGAAGAGCTTATAAATCATGTTATGGCGGGTGTGTCCACTGAAAATGAATTCTTTTATGCGGCTTCTCTTGAGCTGAGCACTTTCATCATAAAGACACTTCTTTTGGTGAGAAAATATCTAAGATGCCATGAATCACTAACATTTAGGGAGATATCAAAGTATGTGGACTATGACAATCTAAACACTTTAAAAAAATCATTGGAAAGCATAGGGACCGTAGAAGCGAGACATTTAATATTGCTTGGAACGACAATACTCGGATCGGGAAAAGAGCATTTCTCAAAGCTCACGCCAACTCTTCGCGTCGCGTTAACTGAAATGACAATTGGAAATACCGGAAAGATTATAGGTAATGCCAAAGAAAATAATTTCATGGATCGCATTGAGAACGGCAAGGGGGTTATACTGTACGTTCAAACGGGGGCTATGCTTACGTCTAAAACTGCTGGAACAATCGCCCGAGTATTAACTTCAATGATTCAATCAATGGTAGGAAGACATGATGCTGCTGGCATAAGGCTCGACAGACCCCTTTGTTATTACGGCGATGAGTTTTCTAATATAGTGTACCGTGGCTGCGAAGACTTATTCAACAAGGGCCGCTCGGCAGGGGTGATGATTACCGCGCTCACACAATCGATGGCAGATATTGTTGCTGAGATCGGCGAAGACAGAGCGGTTAAGCTTTTTGACAATACCTCTACTAAGATTTTCATGCGGGTTAATGACTATGGCTCCGCTAGGCTTATTGCCATGTACGGGGGTATTAAAAAGAAACACTCGCCCATGCTCTCACTAAATGGCGGTATCACCAATAGAGAAGTTGAAGTTGATGTTCTACTGCCCGAGCATATTCTTCGGCTGGAAAAAAGAGAATATTTTTATTTTGGTTTTGAGGGACAATACAGAGGAAAGACTCCAAAAATCGGAAACCCTGAATTGAAGGTTACAATGCCTAATACAATGAAGGGAAGAGGGGAGGCTTTCCATATTTAAACATTATATTGGCTTCTTAAAAGAAGCATTTATTTTAGCGCTCCTGTATGTGACCTATGGAACGGTAGGCGTTTATTTTGTGGCTTATTTTCAATATGGATATGCGGCAAACTCGTTTGACTTTATGGCCTCATATTTTCAATATTATAGAACCTATATAGAAGCTGTCATGCTTTTATTTCTTATTGGTTTCACTGTTAAAATTAACTATCTATATGCAGAAATGGAGAAGCGAACAAACTGCCGCATTAAGACTGTGACACTCGATGAGCTATCAAAGATTTGGATAACTGCCGAGCGGCAAGAAGAGATCATGCGCATGAAGCTTATGGAAGAAGTAAATGAAGAGATGGAGGTGCGTAATGCTGTGCTTGCCACCATCATTTTTGAAATCAATTCATCTTACGATTTCTTTGATAAATACATAAAACCTAACTTGAGGTTTATTAATCTAAAAGAGCTTGTTGTGATTAGGGATTTGCTTGTAATACTTGAAAAAGAAGGCTCTGTTTCATCTGTTGCCAAGGCATATGGTGAGGATCCTGAAGTGATACGATTTAAATCAGAGCAGGCAGGGGATAGAACTTCGTATGAGATCTATGCAACATTTTCTCTCTACGATCACACGCTAAGGGTCGCTCGAAAAATACTGGATGAAATCAAAAAAGGGGAACGAGACGTAAATATTGGATGGGAATTCAAGATAGGAAAGGCTCTGGTTATTGCACTCGCGCATGATATTGGTAAAATTGAAATTATTAAGCATCTTAAGATATCTCAACCACACATTATTCGTGAAAAGATCAGCCACGCTGCCGTCTCTCAAAAAATGTTTCTCAGCGCGTTTTTTGACTATGAAGATGCATCTGAGATGGGAGAGTTGATTTTAAATCATCATACGGCACGAAAAGACCTTGACCACATAGGGGTTCACCTTGTCAACGCTGACAAGGAGGCCAGAAAAGAAGAAATGACTGTGTGGAACGAGCACAGTAGACATAAGACGATTTATGTCGACTTGTATCATAAAACTGTTGATGTTGGGGACTCAAGTAAAAGAAACGAGAGTGAAGTCAAGCCTGCTTACTCAATGCCAAAAGAGGTTGTTTTTGATGTTGTGGAAGAACTCAGAAAAAAAGTTCATATAGAAATCGAAGATGACGAAACAAATGTCGAAAATGGTGATGCAGAACAAGAAAAGACGGAGTCAATTCCTGATGAGAAAACCGTAAGTAAACAAGTAAGAAAAGAGATTGAAGCAAGGGAGCAAAATTTTTCATCAATAAATAGTTGCGAATTCTCCGTTGAAGAAGCCGAGATGCGTCTCTTTAGTCAGTTTGGATTGGATGATGCCGTCGAAACAGCAGCTTCTGAGATACATACAAAAGCCCCACCAATTAAAGACGATAAGGCATTAAAAAAGCCAAAAGAAAAGAAAATCTTAAAAGAGTATGGAGAGAAAGCAGATACTGTGCCGGTCGCTTTTGATTTTGGTTCAATAGAATCAAGGTTCAAAGAAGAGATTTTTTCGCGTTTAAATACACGCAATTCAAAAACATTCAAAATTGAATGCATCACCTACAAAACTAAGATGCTTTTATCTGCTGAGGCATTAAGAGGAATAATTATTAAATTGCTAATCCCCGAATCGTTTGACCCTATTGACTCTTATATGGCGTACGTCGTTGAAAGGCTTGCAGAACAAAAAATGGCGACAGAGGCTTCAATTTCTTCGAAAAAATATTATTCAACTTATTCATTATATGATGAAGCAAAAACAAAACACAAGTTTATCTGTATCTCAATTAGCGGAGAGTATTTGGATATGGGCTATGAGCAGTTAGAGATGAATAGAAAAAACAGTCACATTTCTAAAATTACAGTTGTGCCCTTTGGTAAAAATCATGAAACAGGATAAATTTGAAACAATTTAGAGAATTCTGAGCCTAAGTCGTGTTATTTAACAGTATAGAAATGGGATAAAGGGTGGGTTATGATAAAATATCACAAATTTGTTAAGGAATGTTTGTGCAAAAAGCTACCACCACTATCAAAATTGATTCAGGAGTTGAGGTGGAAATCAGCACAACACAATGTGTACATGAAAACGGGAAGCAGATGTCTCTTGATGCAAAAGATATCACTTTGTCGGATTACTTTGAGCTTGAAGAGCGAATTGAAAAAGCCATGGGCGTACTTCTGGACAAAGCTCGGACCAATACAAAAAGAAACCTCGTTGACGATAACCCAGCGTTTAGTGTAGACGATGACAAAGCCAATAAATCTATCACCCCCATCAAAGCAGAACCAACAAAAGAAGATTGATAAAGCATCTCTGAAGGGCTCAAAAGTAGTATTCGCTAATACATACGAAAGCAAAGCCTTACTTGAGCTGACCATTGAGGCTGACAGACTCTTTCGTGCCCTTAGGGGAGAAGGAGATATAGAAAAGTCGGCCAAGTTGATGAAGAAAGGAAGGTCTGTCATTTGCGGACTTTCTGATTTCATTAGTACCGTATCAAAAGAAACAGGGCATGGATTTGTTGAACCAGCAATAATCACTGAGCTTAAAAGAATGATGAAATAATGGATGATCAGATTGATGATCGTCTTTGTTGCATGGGGCTAGACCTTCTGTTGAGAGATGTTTCGGGAGTAGGGAGCATTAAATATAAAGTGCCATGCTTTATGTCGAAACACCATTGTATTAAGTACGGGCTCTCGCCCGCACTAGAAGCAGAGCTTTGGATTCTGCCTATAAAAACTGCTTGCGGTGATAACCAATACTATTATTTTACAGATACAACAACGGCAGAAATTGCTAGATCAACATTGATTAATGCTCTTGAAAGATATCACACACAGTGTTCTAATAAATTAGAAAAAATGCTTGACAGTGAATAAAATATATTGTAGTATATCGGCATATTTTCCCTATGGACCAAGACCTATCATTTACTTAATTCAATTAAGACGCGCAAACTACGCTAACGATAGTAAATCTTTCAGTGACACAAGATCATTGTAAAAATACCAGTTAAAATAAGACGATTGACCGAAAGGTTTAGAAGTCGTCGTTAAACCCCCTCAATTGCGGGGAAGCCCTAAAGAGTTAGGTGCTAAGTCAAGGCAGTGATGTTTTGATGGCTTGGGATAATGCCCAGGGTATAGCAACAATCCTAGCTATATGGGGCATGATTGAATGCGAAGCGTACACCTGATCCGTAGAGTGTTTCGCTTTCAGTCATGCCCCATAATGGGTAATCCGCAGCCAAGCCTCTGTTTAACAGAGGAAGGTTCAGAGACTATCGAAAGCGATAGGGCTGTTTGTTGGGCATATACTGTAGGTTGTTTTTGAATTTTCCTTTTCTTACCTCCAACGGATATATGCCTAGCAAACAGTCTTATAAAGCGAGTAGAGTAATCCATAGCCTCTCTTCACATTAGTCATCCTTCTTATCTTCCATTTGTTTTTAACACATAAACATGAAACGACAAGGAATGGACACTATGGACACAAATACAGAAAAGCTACGCAATGACCAAGGTCAACGAAATAACCGTGGCCCACAATTAACGCAAGAGCAACGCACAGAAAACAAGAAAAAAACGATCGTCGAACTAATCGACAAGAATCCAATCAATACAAAACTTATAACAACCGAACTTTCAGGCTCTAAACGTCTTGCTTATGCAATTGATGAGATTGAATCTGGAGAGCGTGATGTTCGTTTGAAGATGGGCAGCGATCGTTTATCATGGGAAAGTGCTCAAACGATCCTAGAAAGCATTAATTGGGCGCAAGACAAAGTAGAGTTTGCAATAGGGATCCTAAACGGTTACGGATATGGCACGTATCGCAGAGTAAATGAATCTCGCGATGAAGCTCAAGATCTGACAAAAGAACTTAAAACCACCGGAGTGGATCCGCTATCGGTCGCTCTTCGCCAACGGGCAGAACTTGCTATGGGTCACCAAAACGCTTTAATTATTACTATGAAAGCACGTATTGAGGAAGACCGTAACACAGAGCTGGCCTTCAAAAAATCTCTTGAATTAGCAAATGCTACAATTGCAACGCTTCGCATAAGCCAAGCAGATGAGCATAAAGCAACGAAAGCGGCGGAAGCTAATGAAAAGAAAATGGCACATGATAAACGGGTCAAAGAGATTGCCGATAAAAAAGAAAAAGAAAAAGCTGATAAGCAAGCAGCTCACGAAGCTCGGATAAAAGAGCAGCAAGATGCAAAAACTAAAAAGTTGGCGGAAGCAGTAAATCAACCATCAGACGAAACAATCAAAGAAGATAAAAAGACCGAAAAGAGTGCGTAATCACTCTCGCAGATGACTAAATAAGAGAAAGTGGATGAAATAGGGGGCATAACAATATTAGAAATTGGTGACAGATATAGAACGTCTCCGGCGTCTTTTTTTGGCATTTGGGCAAAGCGATTATGCATGAGAGTTTTCTCATACTGCCACCATTCTCTAATATTTTATGATGATATAGTCCGCTCTGTATTGAAAGATACAGCGGTCGGCTCTTTGCCGACGGTCGATTTATGGCTACGAATCGATGAACATAAAGGAAATTACTAATTTATAGTATTTATTGCAACAATTTAAAGCTGTTTAGAGCTAATAACGAGATTCTTAGAATATCGAAAACTATTAGCCCTAACAGCTATGGATTTTCTTTTTCTTTTGATCTCCTTGTTATCTCTAAAGAGCCTTAAAAACTCTACGGATCACTCGGCGTTTCCCCACTTAACAGTATTGTTGTCCTATATGGTTCAATCAAGCAGATGGGAGTTTTATGTTAGGAATTAAAATAACGGCATAAGAAACAATTCGAAAGAAAAGGAAATTGAATTTAATAAACGGCGTTGCCAACCTTCACGCTTGTGAATCCGAGTTGGCATCTGCCTACCCGTATTTTCATTTTTGACTGGTTGGTTATTTTTCCATGCACATGCAAGGAGTTTTAATGATTAATTTCAGCCAAGACTCTCTTATTGACATACTTTCGGGGCTATCCAATCAGGATAAAACACCGCAAGATGTTCTTTATGAGATGATAGATGAAACACGAGACTACTACCAAGAAGTCGTTTTAACCGGATCAACGATCAATAGTTTATCTATCAATCCGTTTTTTTGGGCCACTAAAGCACTTCTTGGTGTTTCATTCAATTCAAACATTAACATGGTTTTCGGAGATATATGTCATTCATTTGTTCAATTTTGTAATCAAAATAAACTTGATGATAGGCCTACCGACTTCAAAGAAGGATTGTTATTCGCTATCAAGAAAGGACGTATCTCTTATTACAAGAATATCCCGATTGAGAAACGACTTTCAACAAACAAAGATTATAAAAGCCTATTTGCAATTTACAAAGAAGTTAAAGTAATCTGCTCTCTTTTCTTCAAGAATATTCACCCAACAACTTCTCCAATCTCTGTAGAAAAACGACTCAAATATCAGCTCGTAGATGAAACAGATCGGCCTTTGAATATATTGCTCTCAGGACAATACGATTGGATGGAAGAAGGGATAATGGTTGATTTAAAAACGTCACGATTTAATATTATGAGCGAGACATTAGTAGATGAAACACTTGAAGAATACAAAGATGAATTAAAAGCACTTCAAAAGAAAATGGCAAAAGATGATAAAGAAAAGCAGCTTGAGCAAAACGTAAAAGACGCCAATCTAAAACCATCCAAGACAGAACTCCAAGAATCGCTTGAATTTCAAATCAAAGAATCAAATAAGATCCTAAAGCTAAAACGCCCAACCGATGAGGAAAAAGCCCAAGCTCAAGAAATTATAGATTCATGCGAAAAACAACTCGACGATGAATTCAAAAGAATTGCCACTGAACAGCAAAGTGCGATCTTTACAGCAGAAGTACAACTCAAAGCCTATGTTTCCTCGAAAGAAGCCCAAGCTCAAAGACGTATTGAAAAGTTAGAATTAATCATCCAGCCACTGCAAGAAGACTTGGAGCGACGACAGCACTTTAATGATTCAAAAATAGCAAAGAAAAAACACGGAAAACAGCTTGCCTTATACGCACTGCTTGAAATGTTAATCAACGGCCGAAAAATCACAACAGGTCGCGTCGTTTTATTTCTTAGAAACAAAATTCCCAGAGTCAGAGTATTTGAATTCAACATTGAAGATGAGATGAAAAGGCTTATAGGTGAAATATCCGACATTGTTGAACTCATTAACCTTTGGCGCTCCGGGACCCCCTCAAGAATATTATTTAGAGCTAATCATGATACATATATTGGATCAGAACTAATGAATATCTTAGAAGCAATTGAAGCATCAGAAGACTCGGAAGAAGAATTTGTAGCTTAACTCACAAATAGTTGTAAACCACAATAAAAAAACTCTTTTGCTTTGTGGTCAAACACTCTGCATCGGTCTTTTTTTCTTTCACGGTTTATTGTCCCAACACTAACACTCAAACAAGGAAAATATCATGCATAACTCAACATCAGTCAAGCAGCTCATCCAATCAAAAGTAGCACAAGCACAACAGGAGCCAGCGCAACCATCAGGTAGTACTATGGTTAAAAAAGCGGTAAACAATAATCTTTCTGTATTTTCAGACGTTGATTCATTTGCTGCCGCACAACGTATGGCTCACGCTCTTGCGTCTGCTGATTTTACCCCGGATACATTTCGTGGAAAAATTGCCAACTGCTTACTTGCACTGGAAATGGCTAATCGCATTAACAGCTCTGTTGTTGCCGTCATGCAAAACCTTTACATTGTTAAGGGTAAGCCAGCATGGTCGGGAAAATACGTTATCGCTGCCATTAATGCTTCGGGTCGATTCCAAACATCTTTGATGTACAACATGGAATATGACCCAGCAACAGGAGGCCCTATCGCTTGTACCGCTTATGTCCATGACAAACTTGGAAACAAATTGGAAGGACCTAAGATTACGATGAAAATGGCCAATGGGGAAGGGTGGTTGTCAAACTCAAAATGGACGAATATGCCTGACTTAATGTTTCGCTATCGCTCCGCTTCGTTCTTTGGTAACACTTACGTACCTGACATTTTAATGGGTATGCAAACGGTCGAGGAAATTGAAGATATAGAATACGCACGAATTGCTACACCTGACATTCATCCTCAAGAAGAAACATCCCTTGAACAAGCCTTATCAACGCTCAATGAAACAACAATGACGCCTGACACTAAGCCACAAGCCCACGTTGAAGAAACCATCGATGCCATCATTGAAGAAGTCCATCCTGTTACTAAAACACCTGATCCGATCGTAGAAACTAAAGCACCTGAAAGCGCCGAAGTAGAAACGCCTGAACCCGTTGTTGAAGTAATTGAAGAATTGATTCAAATGGATAAAGAGCCTAAGCAACAACTCGAAAGCGTACTTGAAGCCATCGAATTTGAAATCCCAACAAACATGGAAGAGCTTGAATTTCTCATGATCGACCTTGGTTTGGAAATGGACATCAAACAAAATGCCAAAAAGGCAAGTTTTGCAAAAGCCATTGGAGAGATTACACCTGCAAAAGCAGATGTATTGATCAAAATCGGCTTCAAACAAAAAGGTGAAATCTTCGTTTGCGATGTTACAGAATTTGTACTCAAAGATGAAGCTGATAGCCTATTTTAAATTATACCTAGTTGTCTAAATGACTCACCCGCAAAAGCCGGCATACCTGTTTCTCTTGAAACAAATCATGTCGGCTTTTGCCCCATGATTGTATGCCTGTTTTTGTTTTAAACAGAAAAGGAAAATACATGTTTTTTACATCACAACTACTCTACCTAATGGCCATGTCAACGGTTGTTCTTGCAGGATTCGCACAAGTCGGAATTAATATTCCCTTGCCGTTTTAAGAAAAGATAACTATCATGTCTGCATATTTAAACCCACAAAAAATTCATCAAGGAGGTAATGAGATGCAACAACACGATGAATACAACCTTGATGCGCTCAAAGCCATTCCTATTGAAGAAGTGTTAGAGTTTTATGGATGCGAATCAAGTGGAAAAGGACGTTTTATATGCCCCAACAACCACACAAAGAAAGCATACGTTTCGATTTACTCTCAAAATAACATTTGCAAGTGTCATAACTGTAATGAAGTTCAGGGAGATCCAATAGCAATCGCCAAATGGTTCAATAAGGGAGATTTTAAAGCAGCTTGCGAAGACCTACATGAAGCTTTTCGGATCCCTTTTGTGAATTCTACTATTTCACCTGTTGCAAAGTTTCCATTACCAAAACGTGTTATAGAAAAACCGAAATTGGAATATGTGAGATTTGACAACCAAAGAGAGTACACCAATGTCGATATCAAAAAATATCTTCCATCGTACTCAACATTCAAAGATGAACAAAAGTTGAAACTGGTTTATACGCTCATCTATCGCTTTTCAATGAAACGCAACCAAGATGAAAAATATGAATACTATGCTTCCAGAAAAATAGAGCCGAATCACTATTTATCGCAAATCGGATGGCTCTCGCCTGCCGACATAGCGCTACTTTGCGACACGCTCGAAAAATATTTCCCGCTTGAAGATTTGATACGATTCAAGCTTTATGGCGACGCAAGCGCAAAACGCCCGATGCAATGGAAGTATTTCACTAAAAATGGCTTTGCCGTGGTCCCTTCATTCGATCTGTATTCCGATATGATCAATGGACTAATGTTGCGACAAACACAATGCGATGCAACCGGACCAAAAGAATTTCAAGTCTCATGCACCGACATATCAACCCCTCTACCATTTGCTATGTCTCCGACGATGCTAAGAAGCAACACCTCTGTGTTTATCACAGAAGGACATATTGATGGCTTATCGCTTTCAAAACCGTTCGTTGCTTTCCCTGGTGTTCACGGCTATAAAGAAGAATGGTTGGGATTGTTCCAAAACAAAAAAGTTTATATTGCTTTCGATCAGGATTCAGCAGCCAAGGATAGTATCTATGGAACTGACGAGAGAGAAGGACTTCGTGACAAATTGCGCAAAGCCGGTGCTAAAACCGTCGATGTATTACATTGGGACGAATCTGACGGAGGCGACTTAAATGAACTGCTCAAAAACGGCAATCTCGAAGAAGCATTAAGCGAATATCGCTTCTAGCTTTTATTGCTCATCACTACTTAGTTTTCTTCTAAAACCACCTATCAACAAACGCTTTTACTACTGTCACATTGTAATTACTGTTAATAAAGATCGCAACACAAGCCAACGCTAGTGCCATAAATCCTACAACATACACGTGTGATGCAAAAGCAGATGCCGCAATAAGTGAGAAGATGAACAGGATAGCAATATTGATTTTCACGGAATAACTCCAAAAAATGACATGTTGCAATCATAACGAAAAATGAAAAGGAAAATTCATGAAAACTCAAATTTATTCAAATTCAACGGCTGGCTTCAAGGGTTTTACACACGCAATCGTGATCCCTTTAGGAATTCTCATTCTTTTGGCGATTTTTGATATCACACGACAATGGAGTGTTGTTGGTGCAATAACCTATGTTCTTTTTGCCTGTTTTATCTATGGCATTAAGCGTAACTATAACCATATGGATGAAAGTGCATCCGTGTTTTTTACTTTTGCACTTGTCTATCCCGCATTGCTAGGAATATTTTTATTCGTAGTACTAGTAGGGGCGGTAGCATGAGCCATTTCATTCAAGATAATCAAGTAATTGTGAAAACGTTTGATGGCAAACATGTTATGTTTATCAAAGGCGGAGATAACAATGTTACTTCTGGCGAAACTAACCGACGCTTATCGTATTGGTCAATGTGGCGTATCTTTGGCAACAAAGAACAGTTTGATGCTTTCGTAGAAAATGCAGTAAAAACAGACATACACGGCGGATCATGGCAGTTTGCTTCGTTAAAGAATAAACGCTTTAGCGGATACACCGAATATGAAAATCTAGTCTTTAAGCGTTTTGATAATGCATGGCAGAAAGCCTTGTTGCTTAATCGCTGCATTTCTGATGTTACGATTGATAATGTACGAGAGTTTGAACGAGACGTCGCGCAATTATTGCTAGATAACAAGTTCTCGCTCAAGGACCAAGACGGCTATGAATCTAAATCTATTGTTTGCTCTCGTTATCGTAAAGATGAAGAAGCAAGGATTAACGCAGTCGAAAACCTCAACTCGGTCACGGATAAGTATTTAGAAAAAGAAGATGGATCGTATCGTAGATATTGTTCACTTTGGTCAAAAACACCACTTTATGAATGTCTTAGAAGTTCCGAATTTTGTTCATTTACAGCATCACTATCAACAAGCTGGTTAAACCCATTTATTAGTATTATCGGATCATCTAATGTTCACGATATCACGAATGAGAACTTTTCCTTACTTCTAAACATAGACATTGTGCATCTAATCGATAATTATTGGCTGGAGCATATCTTTAAAAACTACCCAGTGCAGTTTAAATATCTTCTCGACAAAGACGACAGCCTACTATTCAAGCAAATATTGAGATATCAAGAATTGTTAGAACCCGAAAGCCACTCATATAAGCACATCCTAAAAAATGTCGCTTTGATTGAATCGTTTCTTGAAGAATATGAAAGCTACACAGAAATACGTAATGAAGTCGATGCTCAATTAAAAAACGAAGCACCTCAAAAATTCATCGACACATGGAATAAGCTAATCAATTATTGTTGGTATAAGCAAACGTGGTCAACTCTCCCGTATCACATGGCACATCTGAAAGAGTATATCGATCAGGGTGTCAACATTGATGAGATAAAGAGTGAATGCGAAAGCGACCTTCGAGAGATAATACAAAAGCATCGACATCAGAATAAGAAAAATCAAAAAGCGATCGAAAGAGGAGTTAAAGAAATTTTCCAACTTTATTTCAAGTTGCTTGATGATCTTACCATCGAAAGGTTTGTTGAATATTTTGGGCTTAAACTCCCAATTGCCAACAATCCAATTTCAAATCCAACATCTAATCCCTCAAAGACAATTAATGTTCCTTATACCGGCACGTTGTTTTAAGGAATGAACATGAAACCATTTGAACTAACCTTTAAGGCTGAATCGGTAGAGGTCCTTTCATTAGATTGGAATCAAAACCCGAAAAAGGCTGATCAAAACCTATGGCGCATTGGAATACGAAATGGAGAAACGCAAGCATTTGTTTACGTTCCAGTGTCTCGTGACACCCAAGCAACAAAGAATTTCAAATCATTAGTAGCGCCTGGCTCGATCATATCGTTTCACGGAACTATTGATAATGACCTCGTAATCGTCCTTGGATTCAAATTGATTCGTAGATCGACACAAGGGAGTTTTGATTTTGAAATAGCATCGTAAGGACTTACTATGCCAAAGATAATCATTAACCTGTTCAACGAGAAAGTAATCGATTGGTTATGTGTGCAAAATAAAGGGAATGAAGAGAAATCCGAAATCCCTACGCATTGACACCAAGCCACATTCAATTTCAATCCCAACCCTACATTATTCTAATCGCCCCCCAAAGCCACAACACCTTCCTGCGCTACTTAGACAGGAAGGCCGAAGCGGCAAGTTGCGCTAAGCATTTCATTACACAAGAACAATCATAAAAGAAAAGGAAAATCTTATGAAAACAGTAACAATCACTAAAACAATCATCGACCAAGCTCTTGCAGGCGTCACACCGTTTATTGATCAAAAAGATGAAAGTGCATCATGTGTTTTTATCTCAGTAATCAATGAAAAAATGGCAATCGAAGCAACTAACTACAGCGAATCGATTCGTTCAAAATCCATCCCATGCAAAGGTGAAGATGTAGATCGTTCAGCCATTGACGGAAAACGTTTGCTTCAGGTAATTAAAGCGATGGCTTCTGATGAAATCACGCTGACATTTGGAGACGATGAGTTAATTGTTAAACAAGGCCGAACACGCTTTAAGATTCGTATTATGACTACCAACTCCATAAAGGAGATTTCATTCCCAAAAGGTGATGAAATTAGTCTCAATGGTGAAGTCTTAAGGGGAATGGAGCGCATAGTGCATGCTATTGATGCCAATAACCCAAATCACAACTTCTGCGGACTCCAAATGGAGCTCCTAAAGAAGACAGTGGTTTTGGTGGGTACTGATAGTAAGCGCTTAGCGGCAGTTAAATATCCTCTCGAGTACACATGCGAAGACAAAAGTTTTTTGCTTCCAAAGCGATCTGTGTTGTCGATGGTAAAACTGTTTGGCGGAAACAATATCACCGCTTTCGCAGATGACGTTAATTTTACTATTGTAACCGATTCGCTCTCATATTCGACTCGTACAATTAACGGACAATTTCCTGATTGGCAGAAAATTATGAAGGCAAATAGACCAAGTATCGCACACTCGATCGTAATTGACACCACTTCGCTCGCAGCTCTTGCGACTCAAGCAGGTATCATCAATGAAGAGGCTGAGATTATCATTAAAAATGGAGAGCTGACGATGAATGCTGAAAATGCAAAATCCCAGCAGTCCATGGAGGCAGGATTCGCTGTAGGGTATGAGGCAAATGATGAAATCTCTTTTGGGGTAAATATTCGTTTCCTTGTTGATTATATAAATGCTGCCAATACCGACACGCTTACACTCAACTATATCTCAACCACCTCTCCTTTCTTTCTTGAAAGCAACAGCTTTATTGAAATTTTGATGCCAATCGTGTTAACGCAATCGGTATCAGTTGGAGAAGCGGCATGAGAATCGTTCTTGACCCTCATTTTGCCCATCAAGCTACCCAGCGCGGCGTAGATGTTTCTATGTTGTTGTTTCTGGATTGTTTAAAGCATGATCTAAAAAACCTACTATCCGGTGAAAGATTAATTAAGACACATAAGGGTTCTACTTTAGTGTTTAAAAAATCCAACACCTCCCAAACGGTCTATTTAAAAACCGCATGGACTTCTTACGGACCAGTAAACAATCAAAATTACCACGGAGAAAAACAATGTTAGAAAGTTACATAAAAGTAAAAAACTTCAAGTTGTCTATCCCTCCTGTGGAAATGACTGATGCTCAATTTATGAGCTCTTACGAGAAGGGGGATATTCTAAAAAAATGGGTTGCCTTTTTGTCAAATCATTTTAAGCCTACCCTCTTCAATAAAAAGCTTTACCAACACCTCTCAACACATTGCGGATACATCGCACATTACAACGCAGATGGCTTCTATGGAAACTATTTTGAATCTCCGGCTCAACTTCATTGGCTTGCCTTTGGTGTCAAGAAAAAACCATCAGAATATGACGGTTATTGGGTCGGTGGAAATCATGTTGGTGTCAATGCTATTGAATCTAAAGAAGCTTTCTTGCTGATTTATGAAGAGATCAAACTTTCTCGACGTGTTCATGTGAATGATGCACGACTAAGTGGTTTCTTTTGGATGTGGGAAAGCACTAGAGATTATATTTTTAGAGGCGATTACGGCGATCTAAACAGAGCTATGAAAATGGTTTATGAGGAGTATGTCGCCCAATGGGAAAGACTTGTTGAAGACGCTGAGCAAAAACGTATTCGCGAAGAAATCAAATTGCAACGGACAAGAGTAAACAAAACACTTGCCGATGCAGCAGAACAGCTGGAACATATCGAAAGATATGTACCTGATGAAATGCCAAAGAAGTCCGCTCAACTCTCTCTTCTTGATTTCTTGATAGATGATGGAATAGCGGTTTAAAAAAACGGAACAGAAAAGGAAAATCAATGGAAACAGCAAATCTAGGTGAATTAATCACCAACAATAAAGAGGTGTTCTTCAATGAACTAAATGATGTAATCAATCCTACTTTTAAGGGGTTGATAAATCCAATGGGCTATGACAATATGCTTGATCTTTTGATAGCTAAAATCAATCGCCCATTGTTTCCGCGCCAATCACGTCTCGTGGCTGCCGCAATGGAGCATCTTGCAACTTCGAAATCGCTTTTAATTTCAGCAGAAATGGGAAGTGGTAAAACCGCACAAGCATTGGGAATCGCGCTCGATAACAAATACCATGTGAATTTTATCATGTGTCCACCTCACCTTGTGAGCAAATGGGCTGATGAAATTAGAACTATGTATCGCGACGTTGAGTACCGAATCGTTATCGTAACCCGATGGAGTGATTTAACACCATATACAAAACGTAAACTCAAAAAAGAGGGAGTGAAATATTTTTTCATTGTCTCAAGAGAAACGTCGAAACTTTCTTATCCAAAGCAAGAGGCTTACGCAAAACGCTTTAAATTCATCGAAAAAGAGGTGACTCTTGACGGTGTACCTATGTATGTAAAAGTAAAGGTTGCTATTGCGTGCTGTCCTCGGTGCGGAACTGAGCTATCAGAAGGTAAAGATGAGACAAGTTCCTTGTCGGTTCCATATAAATGCACAAAGGTCTTTCTCGATAAAGAAGAAAAAGAGATCGGAAAATGTGATGAAGTATTGCGTCAGGTGGATAAAACCGCTTCGCCAAATCTTCAAACTCGGCTTTCGGTAGCTGAATACATAAAAAGACAATGGCCAAAAGGCAGTATCGATCTTTTAATCGCGGATGAAATTCACGAATACAAAGGCGGTGCAACTGGTCAAGGTAATGCATTTGCTCAAATATCTAGTGTCTCTAAAAAGATCGTAGGTCTGACCGGAACACTGCTAAATGGCTATGCTTCAAGTTTGTTTTATATTCTTTGGAGACTAAACCCTTCGTTGATGAAAAATCAACTAAATCTTGACTATAACCAAGTCAAACAATTTGTTCAAATCTATGGCGCTCATGAAGAAACTGTTGAAGTTCTTGAATCATCCGTTGAAGGTATCGTTACCAAAATGGGGAAAGTGATCGCTGTAAAAGAGAAACCAAAAATTTCACCTTATCTCCTCTCGCTCCTGCTTGATTTCACAATCTTTCTTAGACTCGATGAAATTAAAATGGAAAACCTTGCGCTTCCTGATTACGATGAAACCATCGAACTTGTGGACGTGGATGAAGAGTGGAATAAAAGATATATGAGCTATATCGCAGAGATCGCAGGACGTATTCGTAAAGACAAGCGTTTCTTAGGAAACCTTGCCAACGATGCTCTTTGCGTTCCTGATATGCCGTACTCCTTTCACACTGCGCAAAATGAAATTGTTTATTCGCCTCGTGTAGTTCGTTCGTCTTCTGAAATTCCTGCCTTGATTGAGAATATCAAAAAAGCGTCTCATGTGTCAGTCTATGAATCAGACATTAAGGTCCTTCCGCGTACCGGCAAAGAGCTTCGGCTTATTGAGTTGGTCAAAGAAGAGCTTTCGCAAGGTAGAAATTGTCTCGTCTATGTACACTTTAGCAATAAAGGGGTAGGGGATTCAATTGCGACAATGCTGTCTGAAGCACTAAGCGGATTTAAAATCAATCAATTGAAAGCTAATGTGGATGCAAAAAAACGTCAAGCGTGGATCAAGGCAAATCCTTGTGACGTATTGGTGTGCAACCCTGAGTTGGTTAAGACCGGGTTAGACCTTTTGGAATTCCCAACTATCATCTTTTATGAGACAAGCTATAACGTGTTTACACTAAAGCAAGCAAGTCGCAGAAGTTGGAGGATAGGACAAACCGAAGCGGTCAAAGTTATGTTCATGGCATATCGTGATTCTCCGCAACATAAAGCTCTTGAGCTTATTGGTGCAAAAGTAGCGGCGGCCAATTCCCTTGAGGGACGATTGTCGGGTGACGATGATTTGTCCTCAATGGGTGAAGATGACGACAACATTCAACTTGCTCTTGCAAAAGCCATCCTGAATGGGGAGTCTACGGCAAAAGAGATAAAGATGAATTCGATCAAAAGATTTGGAGACCGTGAGTGGGACGCGTTTGAGGAGTATTACCGAGATCGCCTAAATGCATTTAAGCACTCAGAAAAAATCACACCTGCGGTCAAATCTATTTTGGAGAAGAAAGAAGATTTACTCAAAGAAGATCCATTCGATTTGTTTGATGAATCAATTGCCACTCCAGTACCAGCCTCCCAACCAATATCTATGTCACTTTTTGGATTCGATGACGACGGTGAAATCAGTAATGACAAAATCGTTATCTATAAACGTATCAAGAAAGGCGGCAAGACGGTTGAGCAACGCATAGAGGTAACTCGCGCTGAGATCGATGAAATGGTTGGAGCTACTGAATCTGCACCTATGCAGTTGTCATTATTTTAATGTTGCCCTTGCGGTCGAGAAAAATCACTTCCGCAAGGAGGATTATTCTCTATCGATTCGGGCTGTTTTTAGAAATAAAAATCAAAGATGCACAATAGAAAAGGAAAATCTATGCAACAGTTCAATAAAAAAGACATAATCACTTATCAAGGAAAAGACTTTGATGTACGCGAAGGAAGCGGTGAGAGAAATTTCATTTTGTTTAATCATCGTGTTTTATACATCGAAGATATCAATCCTGATGAGATCGTATTAAAAGAGAAGTATCAAGCAAAAATGCTCTATGCGGGAGCGGAAGCTACTGTTTTGGCGTGTGTTAAAGATGGCGACAATATCGTTTATCTTGAGCTTGTAGGTCATGAGGATATGGTTAAGTCGATAACTTCGGTAATCATGCAAGGTCGTATCAAAATGAACGAACACTACCTCTCCTATACAGAAGGATATTTCAACGTACACAGAGGCGGAACACGACGGATGTTACGACAAATGGAGAATGGCTATGCCCACGCTATTTGTTATCACTCTCCAAGCGTGTCCGACACAAACTTTTCTTGCCTCCTTGGAAGTGACGATGATGATATACTCGGTTCTTTTAAGACATGGCTAAATCAGACGAATCCGCTTCCTTATCCTCCAGAACTTGTAGAAGACTTGCTAGGAAACCTTGCATTAAAAGGCAAAGTTGAAGAACTTGACTGTTACGGTCCAATCAAGGGGATAAAGATGGATAAACATCTCGGAGACAATGAATATGAAGCTTTTCAAGAAATTATCTTAGAAACCGCATGGGAAAAAGGGGTTGCTAACCGTTATGTCCCGCCGATTGTTGAGGAGACAAAACAAAAAGCTACCTTGCCAAAATCACCTCTTTTGTATCCACATCAAGTCCAAGCAATTTACGACAAGCTCGCAATCATGCCTAAGACTTATGAATTGGATGCAATTTCGCCAAAACCAGTAGGAGTCAAACTGTTTAACAGTTCTATGACTGCCTATGTTGTGGAAGCGGACAAGGGAGGTGTTGATGATGAACGTGAAGGATTGCAAACACAAACCTTTGGGTACTTTTATAATGAAGGATACCAAGAAGGGGAGTGGGGCTATATCAATGTTGATGAACTAATTGAATGTGGTTTTGAAATGGATCTCTATTTTGAAAATCAGTATATTGACGGCGGTGGAAACATTGTTGAAAAGGCTGCTGCATGAGAACGGTTCAACTATAACATTTAAGTAGATAAAAATAGTGTGTTATAATACGTGTAATAACACGGGTTATAATACCCACTAAAAGGATATCTTATGATAGCATATAGACAAGAAGAGATGATAGGTTCTACTGATCTCGCGAAGAGCTTTGGTGGCTTTATCGATAAGATAGCTAATCACAGTCTTGAGAAGATTGCTGTTATGCGACATAATAAGCCAGAAGCCATTATCGTGCCGATAGCTGACTATGAACGCATGAAAACAATTTCCGATTATGTCGAAGACATGGAGATTGCTTCAATTATACTCGAACGTGATCCAAGCGGTAACAAAGAGGGAGTTTTTGATTTTGATGCTTATCACGCAAAAAGGATGAAGAAGAGAGTCCATGTATAAGCTTAAACACTTCGATGAAGTTGAAAGTGATTTGGATGCACTTGATGAACAAACCTATGATGAGGTGGTAGGTTATTTTGAGAAATACAAAATAAATCCAATTGCTTACAGTCAGCCATTACACGAGCAAGACAAATTGGACTTGCGAGGATATCGAAAAACCTATGTAGCTAATGCGACATACAGAATTATTCTAAAGGTTCAAAACGACATTGCTCAAATCGTTCATGTGGTTGCAGTAGGTGAAAGAGATCAAAAAAAAGTTTACCTCGAAGCCTTCTTGAGAATTACAAAAAAATAAATCCCCTAAACTTCACCACAAAAAATGAAGCCTCTTAATTGAGGAAGGGATTTTTACGTCAAATTTTAATGTTTTCTCCTTTCTAGGGAGTTAGTTGCTTCGGCTACCTACTCCCTATGGGATAGGTATGCCTATTTCAAAAAGAAAAGGAAAAATAATGGCACGATTAGCCTCTGAAACAAAAATGGGATTTTATGCAACGTCAACAAAGACAATCGCAAAAATCATAGAAAAAACAATCGAATTCAAAGAGAACACGTTTGCGTTAGATTGCTGTTGCGGCGAAGGTGAAGTAATTGAAATGTTCAAAGAACAGTTTGGGTGCTTTAACTTTGGTGTTGAGCTTAACGACGATCGTGCAAAACTTGCAGAAGCTCGTAGTATTAACAAGGTGCTTAATGCAGATGCTATTAATGGTGTGCGAAAGTCAAACAGATGGGTCGGGTTTAACTTTCTGAACCCACCGTATGACTATGCCGCTGATGGCGAACGCTTGGAGCACAAGTTTATTGAAAGATGGGGTGCGACAACAATCGAAGGCGGAGTTTTAATGCTGGTCATTAATCCAAGCTCTGTTAAGACTGAAATCGCCAAGAAGTTAATTCTTCAAGGTTACGCCCCTTACTTCTCGGTATATGACCCTGAAAACGAGGACTATAAACGCTTTGGCCAATATTTTATTGTCATGAAGCGGGTACGTGAAAACTATCGCCACAACTTAGATCAGTTTTGGAGTGTGTTTAGCAATCCTGTGTCTCTTGAAGATTTATCGCTTGAAGAGCCAATCCGCCCAAAAGCCGGAGTACCTCCTCAAATATTTAAAGAAATCAATGTCCCATATTGGAAACTCCAAGAGATGCTTTCAAAAAGCTCTTTGAAAAAGACGTTCTTTGACGAACTCCGAAAGGGTACGTTAGATGGCGGTTCTATTGAGATTCCAAATGAAGGACAAGCGGCCATTCTTATTGCGGCAGGAAAGCTTAATAAGAAACTTCTACTCGGTAACGGTGAAGAGGTCATATTGAAAGGCACCGTCAAAAAAGAGAAGGTTGTGCGCACTTCAATGAATGATGATGGCGAAATAGACTCTGCAAAACGTACTGATGTTTATTCAACGGTTGTTTATGGCTTGAACACCACTCGTGGCTGTTTTATCAAGTACACATAACGGAGACTAGCTATGGCAGTTAATGTCTTTAGAAATCTTCACAAAAAAGGTCATTTTTCTATTACTCAAAGCGGAATGCTTCTCGCCTACGGTACTTGCATTAAATTAGTCGATTGCAAATTCCACATTAATGAGAATGGAAGAATCAAGGTGACTCAGCAACGCAAAAAAGGTGTTCATGCTTGGGTAAAAGGTGCTTTTTACGATATTGGAGAACATTCAGTCGAAGGATTTGATGAACTCTATTACGATCCATATTTCACTCTAGGCTTTATGTCAATGAGTAATGGTCATATTGTAAGAAGTGCCCAATCGGTAGTTTGTAAAAACAACCGTTGCTACGCAAAGGGGGTTGATTATGAGCCAATTACCCAAAGCCTTATTTGATGACCTAGGGGAGGGTGCTGAATCCAGGAATGGACCGAAGCTTACCGTTCTCTCTTTTGGTGCAGGTCAAGACAGTACGGCTCTACTATTGATGTATATCAACGATATCGAATTTCGCAAGCATTTCGCCCCGAATGACTTTATTGTTGTATTTGCGGATACAGGCGATGAGCATCAACACACATATGAGCATTTGAAACATATTAAAACCCCCTGCGAAAAGTGTGGGATCAAGTTTGTACATATCACTCCTGATATGGGTTATCACGGAAAGGGTTGGCACTCCCTTCGCGAACAATACAACACCCACTGCTCGGTCGGAAGTAAAGCGTTTATGAAAACGTGTAGCGTCCGACTTAAGATCAATCCCATTTATTCATATCTCGAAGATTACATTGCCGATACATACGAGCTTCCTCGCGGAAGAAAAAGAGCCTTTAAGGCGTTTTCTCGCATCTATGGAAAAATGAATATCCTTATCGGTATAGCGCATGGCGAAGAGTCACGTATGGCCGGAGAGTTTGATGAAGAGTGGAAACAAATGGCGCTTCAAAACGTCTATCCGCTTATTCAGATGGGAATGGATCGTTTTGCATGCCAAGAGATAAATAAAAAATATATTCAATACGAAGTTAAACCTTCGAATTGTTTGTTATGCCCTTGGCTTTCCAAACCTGAATTGCTGTACCTGTTTCGCTTTTTGCGAGATGACTACAACGATTGGGTTCGGATTGAACAAAACAAGTTCGCAAAACATGCTGATAAAGGTGAGAAAAACCTTGGCGTGTGGGCTAAGTGGATTAAAGACGAGAGTCGACCATACAGCCTAGAGGATGCTTTAGTGGATGCACAGAAAGAATTCGGACATTGGACGAATGAAGACTTGCACAACTACAAGATGAATCATGGATGCGTAGGTTCTAAATTTTAAAACTGAAAACAGAAAAGGAAAAACAATGACAAAAGTTACACTGGATGATGAAAAATACCTATTGGTAAAAAGTAGCTACTGCACGAACAATGCAATCGCAATCAGCGCGTATGAAGAAGATGGTGAACTATTTATGGATCTCACAACAAACACCGAAGACGCACGAATCCATTTGGAAAAAGGCGAAATTATGGTGAAAACATGGTCGGAAAACGAACCGTACATCAAGCCTTTGCTTGAAAGCGGTTATTTTGAGGACACAAAAAGACGTGTATCACTTGGAAGAGTTGAGGCACAGATTTGGAAAATCCTTAAAGTTATTGACGATGATAATTTTGTTGAGCAAGGAGGTGCAGAATGAACACACTAACCCCTATTCAAGTTGCAATAGCACTAGATGCTTATAGAAAAATCGAAGGACGAACATGGAAATGCAAGCTAACATCCGATTGGCTTGATGGTAATTATTACTATGTCCATCGTTCATATATACCAACACTACAGCGATTTCGCAATGAAGGTGGCCTTGAATTGCTTGATGTAATCCATACGGATATGCTGAAAGAGGAAATAGAGGCTGTTTTATTGCGATTTGAATTATATGACTTGCTTGATACTGCGGATTGCATCATTGTTGATGAGAGTCCGTTGCTGTCTTCATGGGAAATTGATGTTGATGGCATATTGTCATACAGTTTTGTTCCTGAGGAGAATTGCGATTCAAAAGAGTATGAAATAGAAATATCGAATGCAAAATCGATCGCCGTAGATGAAAACGGAAAGTGGCAAATAGCGATTGATAAACGTAAGTTTGAAATTACTTGCTTCTCACTAAATACATTGAGAGGTGTGGCATGTTAATCATTGATGACGACAATACGTGCTCTTACGATGCATATTGGCAGAGTGATTCTCATTGCACTTGTAGCCATCAAACAAAAAAGGCAAATAAAATGAATCAAGAAGCAATTTACATGCTATCAGTGGTTATACCAGTAGTTGAAGATTACGCACTTTTTAAGTTTAAAGGCATGCGCCCAAACAAAGCAACGGAAGCTATTTTATGGTTGCTCGCTACATTTACAGCAGGGTTAAACACCGTGTTTCTGTTGACAATGAAAGCAGGGGGTGTGCGATGAGTCAGTATTTAGAAGACGAGGATTTAGAAGATGAAATCGAGTGCGAATGTGTATTTGATGAAGATGAAGACCCGGACGAAGACTTCGACGATGAAGAAGAAAAGTCAAAAAAGAAAGTCAAAAAATCTCCACCAAAAACGGTTGATAGTTTATTGGCAGTTCTTCGTAATCAGTTTGATGAAGTGCTTTTTGAGACAAGAGAGGACGAATGGTTTCCAGAGATAACATATCAGCACCTAGAGTGCCGAAACTTTGTTTCTCCACAAGAAAACAAAAATCCTAATATTGTCTATGAAGTGTGGCTGGAGGTTAATATTTCAAATAGTACTTATAGCTCACGCCATAAAGAGTATCTCGAATACATAGCAGATAATATGAAAATGTTGCGAACCGATGATATCGCCTTCTTTGAACCTAAAAAAATGGTCAATAAGGGAGGGATATCTTCAATGAGCGATACAGGCATGCCAAGCGGTAGTAATTACAAACGACACTATGCAATGAAAAAACCTACGGCAAATGACTTTGTGGAAAAGATGAAATCTATTCTCACCTACGTTTTTGAGAACTCACCAGTTGATAAGAAGAACGACCGTTTCGGACGCTACGATGACTATTGGTTTGATACAGAAGCGTGGAGATGGGCAGATTTTGAAGAATACAAACAAGGGATCGAGCCAATCGTCCTTTTTCAGCTCTTTGCACACCCAATTCGAGCATACCTTGGACCAAGAATCGTTAAATACAGCGATATAAGAGAAGAGGAGTATGTTAATTACTGGATATGGAGTGACATGGAGCGTACTTGGCACGACAGAAACAGCTTTACTCATGAATTAGACCTCATTAATGAAACCGACATAGTTGAATGGCTCTATGCGTTTACAGGATGCCCACGCAAAGAACATGATCTATATGGTGATACCGTAGAGATGGTTGTGGGTCACTTACGTAACCGAGAGATACATAAGGAAATTGAGGATTGGTTTTCTCATGTGAAAATGTTAGCAATTAAAGCACGAAGCCCGAAAGAGTTAAAAGCTTTGCTGACAGATGGAATTAAATACGATGCAAACGGCGGTTTTGGCGGCGGAGGATTCTTGAGTCTATTAGGTTCGGGCGGAAACTATTGTCTTGACCATAAGATTGAATTCAATGTCAATATTGACCCTCGTTATGCACAGTATATTAATCTCGATCTTTCGCAATATAGCGTAAGTGACATAGGGGATAAAATTGTTATCTATGATGCACAAAAGCAAGACATATGGGAGTACGTGTTTAATCACTTCAATCCTAAAGTAAAAGTACTTGATTTGTTTTCAATATTTGATGATGAGCCTCAACAAGAAGCAGAGCCGATAGCTGCGGTAATATCAGAGCCTTTAGATGATGACGATCCATTCGCATTATTTGAAGAGGTTGAGATGAAATCCGCCTAAAAGGCACAAAAAGCGTGCTGCCAATAGGAGACTCTATATGGGTGCAACTATTGGATGACAGCAATTAAGTATGTATACACATTTGTTTTACTCTATATAACTATCCGTGGCTTTGATAAACTACAAGCCACTGAAATAGCATTGGGGTAAAAAATAACTATTGAATAATAATCAAATAAGGCTCAAAAGGCCTTTTTGCTGCGCCATAAGGCGGGCAAACCATAAAAAATGATTGAATTAAAGGCTTAGTGGAGTTTTTAGTTGGACTGTTTTGGACGATAGATGTTTTAGTGGAGCCTAGAAGAATATTTATGATGCTTAATCATCCCCGCTCCTGGAGATCTTGCATTTAAAAAAATACTATGCTAATTGATGTTCACACTAATCAATGTATTACGCGGTAAATTAGTATTCTAGTAATTAAAGTCAGGTAATCCAGCCATATGGGCTTATTTACATGTCGTAAAATATCAAAATTTAGTATTCGTATATTAGACAATTACGATAGTGTTTTTCATATACTTTATTGCAATTTATTGGATGCGTATATGCTTCATGATGAGTATGTACGAAAAATATTTGTTTTACATCATAGAGGAGATTCAAATTTTCAGTTTTTTACGAATGTATGTCGGAGTTTCCCAATCGTCTTCTGCAAGCTGAGCAGTCTTGATCGTCACGATTTTAGAACGGATTTGAATCAATTGGCTTTTGAACTCAGGCTTATAAGAGAATACCATCCCTTCCATCGCGTTGCACCACCCCTTGAGACGGATGAGCTCCTGCGAATTTCCCGCTTTATACGCCGCCATAAACTGCTTGTATCCATAGGTCAGTGAACGTATGAACTCATCTTCAGGTATCTCGATCATCCTCTACGCTCCTTCAGTGCTCTTATTTTTGCATTGAGCTCTTCCTCGCGGATATGCTTTTGGATATTTTGGTATTCGTTGACGAGGGTATCGGTGAGTTCCCTTTTCGCTTTGGCCACCGTCACTACTGCTTTAGGGGTGTGGCGTATAATGAATTTTGTAACCTGCCACAGGATTTTAAATGTAAGTTTGATCGCTTCAAAGAGAATAGATAGAAATGTAGTTTCGTTTTTCACGGCTTACTCCTTGTTAATGACGAAAATTTTGATCCAGGTATATTCATGACATCGTCTTTATTCTGTATTTTTCCAAAATCCGCTCTTCTTTGCTTCGCAGGTGCGTTTTGGCAAGAACGTGGCGTTTAGCATCATCGAATTTAGCCTGATCGATTCCAAACGGCGCTGTAAAGAGGGTAAATACCTTTTTGGCACTCCATCCCATCACGGTGATAAGCAATACGATCACACCCCATTTGACTGCCATCCAAGTATATTGGTGCTCTGCGGGGACATGAGACGAGAGATCGTATGCGATAAAACCAAACAGGACCAGCAGAGCCATTGATGCGACCAGCATGACTAATGCTCTTTTAGCATGGCGCAGCCGGTTCATCATAAAGAGGTATTTCAAAAACTTAAACATTTATAATCCCAGTACCGATGATAGGACTATCGCGCCTATCGATCCAATCGCCACACCCTTGAGAGTGCTGGACATTTCTTTGACCTTTTCGGCGACAAGCGCTTCGATGTCCTCATCACTCACCGCAGCTATATCGATCCCCTCGTTTTTGAGAGAGGTTGCTACCTCTTCATACGCCTTTTCACGCAACAGCGTTTCTAAGCTCTTTTTCCCCTCATCGAGATACGTTGAAATACTTTGCATAGTTTCCTCCTAAAATCCGGTTAATAAGCTCAAGGCAATACCGATCACGATCCCAGAACCCACTTTTTTGGTGTCGCTTTTGAGAACGCTGATTTCGGTTTCAAGCAGCTCTTGATACTCTAAGCTCTCTATTGATTTTGGATCGATCCCAGCTTTTTGGAGCCTTCCGTTCAGACTCTTTTGGGCGATTTTTCCGATCTCATCGTCAAACGCCTGGGTTGTTTTACTCATGATCTTCATTTGATGCCTCCGTTTTGTGATAGGTGTATTGTAGAGCAAACTATTGACATATACTGTCATTTTATAGGGTGATTGCCGACTGTATCACTTTTTGTCGGATCGTATCAATCAACTGCGGGAGGTGCTGTGCGAATTCGCCGGGTCCCTTATAAAAGGCTTGAGAATGCAGGGTCGTTGGTTCAAAGAGTGGCATCTTGCTGAGTAACGTTTCCAGCTCTGAATCCGGATTGACATCAGCGAAGCTCTCCAATAGATCGTCTCTGGAAAAATCAACCAGCGAAGCGAGTGTTCGGATGGCACTGTAGCCACCGTTAGGACGAGAATCAAACAATCGGAGTTCTGCTTCGATATCTTGCGCGTAGAAATTGAAACTCAGCTGCAGCAAGACCGTCGGTAAAACATCCAAATCGTTCTCAATAATCCCCAAGGTGCATTCAGAAGCTTCTACCGCTTTGGCCTCCTGGATGTCGGGCCCGTTAAATTTGAGATAGCTTTGAGCGATGATGCTGAATAATATCTCTTTAGGATGCTGATGTTCATAATCGATTTTTTGAACATGCCACATTTGTTGCTTCAAGATCCTCTCCAGCGCGATCATAACAGCGATGAGTTGGCTTTGTCCCTTGGGGGCTTTGATTACATTGACACTGTTGTCGAATTCAATGATATCAAACTCTTCTTTGGCGCTTTGTGTGTATTTCCCAAGCTTCCAATGCATCATCAGAGCATCGACGATTTTTAGTCTCAGCGAAATCATGAGATCCATGTTGTGCTGAAGCTGGGAGAGTAGCAGTGCATTTATAAACTGCTGTGGACCGTTTTCCCCATCGACTTCATCAAAGGAGTTATCCAAAGCCCTCGTATATTCATGTTCCTTAAAACCGCTATCGCGTACAAATCGTTGTGCAACATGATTTCCAGCACTTGCTGCATCGAGTTCTTCGAGTACGAATTGACGCGCTATTTCCAATGATGGAATTTTTTCATTAGTAAGTAGCATCAATTGCGCTGCAACCGTATAGATCCCCCTATCTTTGATCATTTTTTCGAGCTGTGTTTTTTTATTAGTGAAAAACATCATATTTCCTTGCATCGTGTAATTTGATGGTGACATAGTACGAGGCACTGAAACAATATTCTGTCAAATAAGAGTGATTTTAAGAAAAGTTAACGCTATTCAAGTCAGAATATTCTACAATACTCTCATGACTAACAGACAAAACAAATTATTTCATTTATTACGCTTAATGGGCTATATGCTCAAAGGCCGTGAGTTATATACTCAAGATGTGACACTCACGGATGAGCTGGGTGTAGATGAGCGCACTTTGCGCCGTTATTTAGAGGAGATCGAAGATAACTATGATGATTTGATTGTCTGTGATAAGCAAAACAAAATAATCGGTGGACGTAAAGTTACGGTGTACCGTACTATCGATCCCTCAAAGGACATCACAGATATTCTCAGCTTTTTTATCAACAACGATGCGCAGGGGATGGGGTGGCTTATGAAGCTTATTCATGAAAATAACCCTGATGTACTAAAAGGGTTCGATGATGACCAGAAGCGCACATTGCAGCGTCAGGTGAAAAAAGACAGAGACGTCGTTATGTTTCGCACGAATCCACTCGAAAATTTGATGGATACGGAAATAGACAAGCGTTTACGTGTACTCAAAAATGCCGTGAAAAATCATGAATACCGAAATTTCAATTACACCTATAATCAACTTAGTGAGATTTTAGAAGATCTCAAATGTCTCAAACTGATTTTTATGGAGAATAACTGGTATTTAGCATCAGAAAATGAAGAGCGGCAGTTCCGCTTGCTTCGTGTTGCTTTTATTGATCAGATTGAGTATTCAAAAAAAACAAGCTATCAAAAAAGCGTCCTGGAGCGCTATGATGATTTTTTCGCCACAATGCAAAACCCAATGAGCATCCCTTTTGTCCCTAAACAAACTGCCTTACTTAAAGCACATGGGCGAATAGCGATCTATTTCAAAGAGTCAATGAAGAAGTTTTTGGAATCCCAGACATTTATTCGTGAAGAAGATGATGGAATAGTATTTACCGTCGATTACACACAGCCGCTAGAAGTGCTTCCATTTATCAAAAAATGGTTACCTTATATGGAGGTTTTAGGGCCGAATGATCTAAGAGGTATACTTACCGAAGAGCTTCAAAAATATCTGTCCAGAAAGTAAGATATAAATATTTAATATCTTATGCTTCAATCCATTTTTGTGATTCTTGATCAAATTTTTTCTTTTTTCTCGGATTATTTTTTACAGTTGCAATTGTTGGAATAAATAAATCATTTTCTATAATTTCATCGATGATACTGATCAGACGTAAAGCTAAAATATTAATTTCCTCTTTGGTAATCTCAGTATTTTCATTATAGTGTGAATCCATATTACCGTATAAACGGATCAAGGTAGAGTAAATTTGTGTTCTACTACTAATAATTTTATTTTGATAAAGAAGCTGTATCGCTTCATTTAAGTCTCTTGGTTCAAACTTTAAATATGCTACAACTATCGGATAAAATATTTTTTCAAGCACTTTTCTCAATTTATTCCCGATGCCATTTGTGTCCATGGTGATTAAATCTTTAAAGGTCAAGGTGTTGATTGGTGGATTGAGAATATAATCATATTGAATAAATTTTGTAAAAAGTTCAGCTTCACTGATATTTTTACTTATTTCTTCTGATTCTCTTTTGAACTTGTCAATCAGATCTCGCTCTTTATCTTCTTGTCTTTTGATAATATGCTTTTCCCTCTTTTTATATACCCATAAAATTAAAAAACTAAAAATAGCGAATCCAATTGCGGGGCGACTTCGCTTCCAAAAGGTTTTTTCATCTTCTAACGCCTTTTTAAGTCCATCAGAATACGTAATTGATGCTATATCAGTAATAGAAAACGTCATACTTTTAAAAATTGAAAATAGAAAAGCTTCTGTATCCAAGTATGTGGAATACTGAAGTTGCGGTGGAAGTTTCTTAAATAAGATTAGTGTTATGTCAGTACCAGCAACAGTGTCTCGATGTTTCTTTTTTGGAATACATTTCCAGATAAGTTGTTTATCTGAATCTAGAATTTTAAAACTCCTATTGTAATTTTCAGAAGCCTCTTTGGCAAAAACTTTTGAAACTTCAATAATATGATTTTCACAAAGTTTTTTTGATAAATTACATTTTTTTTCTACTTCAATTACGGCTTTAATTTGTTTAGCATCTCTTTCTGCTGTTCGTTCAACATGACTGTAAAAATAATAATTATTTATTCCACTCAAAAGTGTAATCAAAAATATCCATGCTCCCCAGAAAAAATAACGGTTAGAGAAAATCATAATTCACCTTTGATATAAGAGCTTGTAGTCATTAAAAGGTTGTTTTCCAGTACTTCTTCGATAATGCTGATTAGCCGAAATGCTAGAACATTAATTTCCTCTTTCGTGATATTACTGTTCTCATTATAGTGTGAATCCATATTACCGTATAAACGTATCAATGTAGCGTAAATTTGTGTCTTGCTGCTGATTGTTTTATTGTGATAAAGTAAATGTATTGCTTCCTTTAGATCTCTTGGTTCTATCTTTAAATTTACTAAAACTATTGGAAAGAATATTTTCTCAAGTACTTTTCTAAACTTGTTACCAATCCCATTAGTATCAATGGATACCAAATCTTTAAAATTAATAGTATTAATGGGAGGATTTAGTATATGATCGAACTTTATAAATTTATCATATAGTTCAGTTTCATTCAAATGATTGTTAATTTTCTCAATTTCATTTTTAAATTCATCAATCATGAGCCGTTCTTTATTTTTTTGTGCAATTTCTAGCTGAACTTCTCTTCTCTTATATAGCCATAATATCAGAAAGCTAAATAGGGCAAATCCGATAGTAGGTCTGGTGCGGTGAAACATTTTTCTTTTTTTGAAATCATCAGTGGCACTTTTTATTCCTTTATCGTAAATAATTGGAATTAAATCGCTTATCGAGAATGTCATACTTCTAAAAACACTCATTAAAAATTCTGGAGAATTGAAGAATGTGGAGTATGAGATGTTTAGATTTTTTTCACTAAAATCAAAATTTATTTTTATATCTGAGCCTGTTACCGCTTTTCTGTCATAAAGATGCTGCCAAAGAATTGTTCCATTCGCTTCTGATACAGTCAGGGAATGATTATAAAATGATTTTCCAGAATGTGCTTTAATTAAATTCAGTATTGAGTTTTTGCAAGCAACATCGATTTTTTCATCATTCAGACACGATTGAGAAAAGATTGTATTTTTGAGTTGAGCTGCATTCTTATTCGAAGTATCTTCTACAAATTCATAAAAATAATAGTTATTAATACCTGTCAGTATTGTTACAAAAAATAGCCATAATCCCCAAAATATATATTTATTCGATAGTAACAAGAATATTTCCTATTTGTTATTTTAATTGATTTTAATAGATTTGTACTTAAAACCCATACTTTGCATAAATTGACAGGAATTGTCAATACGTAGTCGTATTATTCTCTTATAGAAATACAGGAGAATCCAATGAAAGTATCATATCACGCGGCAGAAAGATTTTTAGAAAGGGTTATGGGGAAGCAAGTGTATAGCCATGAAGAACGTATTAAAGCATACAGATATTTGGAGTTGATTATAGGTAATATAATTCCAAGTAGTTTCGCAAAACCTTTTGTGCTTCCAGGTTTTGAAAGTTTCCATGTTATACATAAATATGGTGTTGCGGTAACAATAATTCCAAAGGGTGATTGTTATGCTCTCTAAGATATTTGATGATAAACAAATCAATACAACAATTAAAGAGGCTGTTGGATCTTCGGTTTATCACGTAGTAATAGACGATTCGTATAAGATACCATGCTACAGCGACAGAGAATATTCAATAATAGCAAATCAAGGTATAAATAGAATAGTACTACTGCCTCGCTCTAGACAGTATTCGGAAAGTGAATTTATGTTGTCAAGAGTAACCGATCTTTCAAGATCCATGGATCAGAGAATTGGTTTTAGTAGAGGTACTAGGTGGAATAATTTAGTAAGAATATATAACTTTTTTGCTGATGAACTTGGGTATGATAAAATCACTGCTGAAAATTCACAAAAGAGTAAGCAAAAAAGTATACGAATGTGGGATGAAAAAACTGGTTCAGGAACTCGAACTGAAAATATGGTTTACATGTCTGATGGGGTGTGGATTGATGAAAAAGATTGTTGGTGGTAATTTAACAAAGAAATTTTCTATATACAACAATATTGAGTCCACTTAATTTGTGAATAAAATCTCAGAATGAAAATCAGAAGGAGAATGAAATGGAACTTAATTTTAAAGATAAGAAAAGTGCTAGGTTTTTTAAAGAACAGCATGGCAATGTTTCTAATAAGCAACAGAAAGAAAATGATATGGATTTTGACATAACAGAAGATTTTTTTTCAGCATCAAATCCAATGAAGCTTGAGAATTTAGAGCTAATGCATAAAGCAAAAGTAAAGAAAGCCGCTATATTACTGATTCATGATGATGAAAAAACTAAAGAAGCACAGCAGGATGATAAGTCAGCTATGGTAGCAGCACAATTAAATAGAATTGAAGCAAAACAAAGGGCAATGCTGGAAATATTGGAATGTTTTCCAGCACCTACTGTTGGTAAAGTTAAATTAAATAGCACAGTATCTGATGAGATGAATATCTTAAAATTGAATTTGGAACTATTTGGCTCAAAGCTAATTATATTATCAACCGAATCTGCTAATACGCAAATCAATTGTTTCTTGTGTTCACTTCAGAATATTTCAGAACATCTAGTGTCAAATTCAATAATTATTTTTTCATCAGACAAATCACCTATAAGTTTGACACTTGAACAACTTAATAAAATTGGGGTAGGTGATTCGCAATTAAATATATTACTACATGACGTTGAACTTGTTTTGAAAAATATTGACAAATTTTCAAAGATGGATATTTTTGAACGTAGTTATAATTTTGCAAATTTGATGCTTCAAAAAGGTTTGGTATTAAACGCCATAACGCTACTCAATGAAACGACAGGTATTTATATTATTCAATCGATTAAGAATCTTTCAAAAGAAATTGCAAGGCACACAGTCTTGGAAAATAAAGAGGACTCACATAAATTACATTCTCGGGCTAAAAACTTTTTTATATCAATATTTTCTGAACATAGAAAATCAAGCACATCGAGTCAATTGTTTCAAAATAATAAATCAGGCAAAGAAATAGAAGAGGAAATTGCTAGAAAATTCAAAAATATTCAGAATACATGGAGTCATAAAGGTGATGTAGGTATATTTCAAAAATATGCATACATTGTCGAGAGAGTGAGGGTGATAAGAAACTCCCTGGCGCATGGTAATACAGATATAAGCTTTAGGGAGTTAACTAGTGAAATACAGAAGCTAAATGATGACTTTAATTATCACGCTATAACAAAAAATCTTTTGAAATTATAAGAACTATCACGAAGGAGCGTTAGTTATTCTGGGGGCTGTTCAAAATATAATGAATCCTTAAAATCGAATCAGTAAATTCTATTTCTTAATTCCAAATTACTAAAAAAATCACGAAGATAAAGGGATCAAGAAGTGAGTATGCTAATATACAAAGTTTTGTAACTTACAATAGAGACTGGAAAAAATAACATTTGGTATGGGCGTGCGAAAATGGTGCTCACATTTAGAATTGCCGCCTGTTTAAATTGGCGTATTATTAAAAATTTATAGAGGAAATAATAATGCTCTGGATTATTATATTTATATTATTTATAAGTCTTATTTCATTTCTTTCAAATGGCAGTAGTAAAGTAGTAAAGCCAAAAGATTCTACTCCTATGAGCGATGATGAGTTTGAAGAATTATTTAAATTGATTGATAATCTTCCTAGCGATGTAAGTCATGATAAATCGATTGATCGGAAAACCGAGGAAGAATTTTATTCAACTACTGCGATTGGTAAACAGTTGGATATACAGCAGAAGGAAATCATTACTAAGTTTATTGAACTTAATCTTCTAAGACGTGATCACAATAACAAGCTTGAACTAACTATATTGGGCAAAAATATTGGAGGCGATTATAGACGTAATGGATCGGAAGCATGGATCGTATGGCATAAAAATATTATTAATCATCCATTATTAAAAGATATAAGAAAGCCAGTGCTCCTAGGTCAAAAACCCTCTGGAGATGAAGAAATAAACAATGATATAACAACCTATGGTTATTATCATCCATATCGAGGTGGTCAAAATCCTCTGTTCGACAGCTTCTCAGCAAATATTCTAGATTTCAAAAATAACAAAGAAAGTGCAGTAGAATACTTCTTTAAATTATTAATTAAAATTGATTTTGCTAATACAGAGGTAATAGTTATAATACCATCTCATGATCCCATAAAAAAAATGTCACCTGTCAAAATATTAGCACAAAAGCTTGCAAAACATTTTGGATGGATTGATGGCACTGAATGCCTTGTCAGAAAATATAAAATAGATAAATTAGCTTATGGTGGAAATCGAGACATAAATACACACTTGCAAAGCCTCAAAGTAGTGTCTCAGAGCTTGATAGCCAGAAAAAATATTTTAGTATTAGATGATGTAACAACGAGTGGTCATTCATTGCAGGCTGGTAAGAAATTAATTTTAGACTCTAAAGCTAAAAGCGTGAAGCTTTATGCGCTTGCAAAAACTGTTTAGTGCCGATTATAAAAATCCACATATTAAGCGTATGTTCCTAAAATACGAACAATATTTTCAAAAATTTAAAAATATAGGTATGGTAATTGTATGAAAAATAATATTGAAATATTAGCAATGTCCTTAATAAAAGGTATGGGTCCCAAATCAATTACTGAAATCGTTAAATTTATGCAGAAAAATAATTTTAAAAGTGTATTAGATATAGATTCTGACTTATTGCTCAGCAATGTTGCCTCACGCTATTCATCTATCATTGTTAATGAATTAAAATCAAATCATTTTATGGAATATTTAGATCATGCTGAAAATCAACTGGAATCCTTGTCTCATAATAACATTGATTTCATTACCTTTACAGACACTCGCTATCCAGCTATATTGAAATTAGCCGATAACCATCCAGTTTTTTTATACTGCAAGGGGAATATTAACCTATTAAGCCAATGGAACAACGTCGCAGTGGTCGGTACACGCGAGAATACTGAGTTGGGTGAAAAGATTACACGAAAAAGTGTTGATTTTTTATGCTCACATGATTATACAATTGTTAGCGGACTTGCATTAGGAATAGATTGCATAGCACATCATCAGGCATTAGAAAATAATGGAAAAACAATTGCTGTATTGGTGGATGTTAAAAATATACAACCAGCAAGCAATAGAGATCTGGCTAATAATATACTAGACAAAGATGGGCTATGGATAGCAGAGAATGCACCAGGAACAAGAATAGTTCCAGGTCAATTTGTTTCTAGAGATAGAATTCAGAGTGGTTTATCGGCAGCAGTATTTGCCATAGAAACAAGTATAGATGGTGGAACCATGCATGCAGTCAGAAATTGTCTCAAAGAAAATAGGCTTTTATTCTGTCCTGACCTTGAAAGGCTTGCGTACCCAGAATGTAAGCAAATTGAAGGAATTAAAGAGTTGCTAGTGCAGCAGAAAGCAATCCCATATTCCAAGGACAGCTACAATGAAGTGGCTGTGCGGATTGAGCAGATGATTTCACAATTGCAGGAGCCACAAAAGCAAGAGCAAAGTAGTCTTTTTGACTAAGTGTCTAATTTTTGATTTTGACAATACTATTATTGATACAACTTCACTCTTAGAATTCAGGAAAAAAAGAGATTGGAATTCTGCCATCGCTGGACTAAGTCAATGCATTGAGTACTCTGGAATTGTTGAAGCAATGCGATTGTTCCAGCAGCAAGGGGTATTGATTGCGATTTTTTCAAATTCGCCTAGAATGTATATTGAAAAAGCCATAGAGCTATTTAATATTCCTTGTGATTATCTTGTCGCTTATCATGATGTTAATTCTCATAAGCCTTCACCAGATGGAATTACAAAAATTGCTGAATATTTTTCCTTAAAGCACGACGAAATATTTTATATTGGTGATGAAGAGCTTGATTTTAAGACAGCTCAAAATGCTGACGTTGCATTTGCTGGTGTCAGTTGGGGGTCATTTTACGCCATCAATACAGTTTCTTTACTAGACGGTGAGCCATTTGAATCTATAAGTGAATTTATTCAATATCAAATGAGCAAAACTCTTTTGAAGCGTGAGGGTATTTATTATTATATAGGCTATTATCAAGACCCCATTAAGAATCGTTTACTTGATTTTAAAAGTAACAAATCAATTGCTATACGTGAATGGGATGCTATTTTAACAAAAAATATTGAGTCACTGCCTGATATTGATTTCATTGTGCGTGCACTTGGACATAATGAGCTTGAAGCACAAGACACAGAAGTGCCTTTAGATGTTATTGCTAAATCTATTGCTAATCAAACTGGTGCTAGTTATATACCAAAACTACTTAGAAAGCGTGAACGTACAAAAAAATCCACAACCATGACACAAGCAGAACGGGCTCGAGAAATAGATAAAAAATATTTTTTAAACCCTGAATTGTCTGCAAATCATCTTAACAATAACAGTTCACTATTGATTATAGATGATGTATATACAACTGGTGCGACTACTAATGAAATTATAAGAGCAATCCATGAGTCAATACCAACATGTAAATGCTACGTTCTGGCATTAGTGCGTACATCATTTGCATCATCGTTTACTGAATCAAAACAGGCTCACAATGAGAAATTACTTCAGGCGTTTATAGATTTAAGAGTAAATCGGTCAAAAAACAAATATTTTAACAAACCATATAGCGCTAATTATATTCATTCCAATCATAATTTTATGATTCAAAATTTATATGATAATACTCGAAATATCCCTTCCAGACACGCTCAATATATTCCTGGTATTTATATTCTTAAAAATCTTCTCCAACGTGGAAAACCGACGCTAATGTCAAAATATTTACAATCCCATCTAGGAAGTTTACATACAACACCATTCTTTAAGGATGCTCTTCCATTTATTGATTGTGATGTTCCTGTTTGGAAACAAACAATTCGAGGGGATAGTATCAATGAGCATTACCCAGCAAAAAAATTCCTAGAAAATTTGATTCCTAAGTATTTTAATGAATATACATTTATACAAGCCTTATTAATTCCAGAAATGCATATAAATGATATTACTCAAATGTTTTCAAAAGAATATGAAAACCAACAGGTTGATTTTTATTTACCACAAGCAGCACTAGTTATTGAGATTGACGGCTCTCAACACAGTGAATCAGTTGAGAAAGATCTAAATAGAGATTTATATTTGAAAAAATATGGCATTCATGTTATTCGCATAAAAGTTTATGACTTAAATTTAGAAAATGCAGTATTTATAGATAAAATTGAGCAAATTAAATCAAGAATTTCCCAATTAATGGGTTATCAATGTCAGCGAAGTGATACAGATAGCACCTTCATATCACTGAAGCTCTATCAGGAAGCTTATAATACAGCAGCAGATCTATCAGATAAGCGCTATGTTGCTTCAGCGGTAATGCGAATACAGCTAGTGCTGCTTGAATTACTAGAAAATGGAGTTTTGACTTTTGATAATGATTGGAATTTTGAAATCAAACTCCATGACGTAGTAGACTTTATAGAAATTGCAATTGAAGATCTTTTCTTATGGTTCCATCATCTGTATAAGCTCCAAAAAATTACTTTTGTCCGCCCAGCATATAAGATTTATTGTATTGAAGCATTAAAACCTTTTACGCCATCGAATACGACAGTAAAAATAGATTTTAGTTTAATGAAGCGCTATACGGATGAATTTAATAATAATGAGAATGTTATATTTGTTCGGACACATTATTTGGATGAATATCAATATTTCAAACCTGGAAATGGTTCAAGGCTTGAATTCGTAGCTTTTAAACCATATGATTATTTCAAAATCTCAACAACAATACCCATCAGCTATAAATTTAATTTTGGTGACGAGGGATCTGACTCCTTTAGTCTTTTGTTTATTCTGGAAAATGTTTTTTTACAAAATGCGCCCGATCTTGATTTTAATGAAGGCCAGCTTGCAATAATTGCTAACGCATTGAGTGGAAATGACACAATAGGGCTATTGCCTACAGGTAGTGGGAAGTCTGTCTGTTATCAGCTTTCTACGCTGCTACAACCTGCGATTAGTTTTGTAGTGTGTCCGATTAAATCATTAATGTATGATCAAAAAGCCGATCTCGATACAGTATTGTTTAGTCGTTGTAACTACATAACAAGCGATATGGATTCTTTTGAAAAAGATACAGTATCAAAAGAATATTCTTCAGGAAAATATTTCTTTGTATTCATATCTCCAGAGAGGTTTCAGATTAAAAGCTTTAGAGCAGAGTTTGCTAAAATTAATCAGGATTTTCATTTTGCGTATGCAGTTGTAGATGAAGTGCATTGTCTCTCTGAATGGGGACATGACTTTAGGACTTCATATCTAAATCTATCAAATACCATCAGTAAGTTTTCACCTGATTCAAAATATATAGGGTTGACCGCGACTGCTTCAGTTAATGTTCTAAAGGATATTCAAAACGAATTTGGCATTTCCCCAATGGATGTTAAAACACCACTTAATTACACGCGAAAAGAGCTTAGTTTTAATGTAATTGACGATGGTTTAAATAAAAAATTATCAATTAAAGAAACATTGGATGAGTTAAATGATGATCTCGATATTTTTAAGTCAAATGGTGCAGATAGCAAATGCGGAATTATATTTACCGCTACTGTAAATGGCGACAAGGGGTGCTATCCTTTATCGCAACATCTCTCAAGAGTATTTAATACAGAAGTTTTATACTATTCTGGAAGCGTACCAACAATAGACAAGAAGGCAATAATGCCTGATGCTCAATTTGATAGTTTTAAGAGAGACGTCCAAGATCGTTTTAAAAATAATGATTTCACACTTTTAACTGCTACAAAAGCATTTGGAATGGGAGTAAATAAGGGAAATATCCACTATACAATTCACTATGGGTTGCCTGCATCCATGGAATCATTGTATCAAGAAGCTGGTAGAGCTGGACGTGATAAGCATAAATTCGCAGACCAAAAGGCTCAATGTATAGTTCTTCTATCAAAAGAACCACCTGAGAATGACAGTATGTTGCAGCAACTATGGGACCCTAAAACGATTTTAGCAGAAATCAAAGAGTTGAGTAAAAAAGCAAAAGGTGATATTAATACCAATTTGTTTATGTTTTCAAGCAGTTTGGACACAATCAAAGATGAGTTCTTGTTAATTAATAAGATTTATAAAGCTTATTGCGAGGGGGAACAAAATTGCTTATCTCAAGTAGATAGTAGAAAGATGGGAAGCAATAAAGCAAAAGTTGAAAGAGTAATATATCGTCTAAATCAATTAGGAATAATCAAAGATTGGACTATTGAAAACTTTTATAGCGGATTATTTGAGGTTGAAATAGATACCAAACATTGCGATGAAAGTGTAAAGCGGACTCTTTTGAATGCTATACATAAATATGAAAAAGATTTTACGTTTGAACATTATGAAACTGAGGCGGAAAGTAGATATTACACTGTTTTATACAAAGATCCAAATAAATTTTCACCAATAGAAAAGTGCATATTGGTGCTACTAATTTGGTCGTATGATCATTTTGCATACAACCGTCGCCAGTCTTTAAAAAATGTATATGAAAATTGCTTGAGTCTTAGTTCAAAAAAAATCAACAAAGATGCATTTAAGCAAACTTTAGAAAATTATTTTAAATTTAATGAATCAAGCCATCTACTTCAATATATAGCTGATAACCCATATGATTATGTGAAATGGTTTGAGATATTTTATATTGATAATAATTTTATAGGTCAACAAAAGCTCATACAGGTTAAAGATCAGCTTAGTCGATTTTTAGAAAGCTACATGCAAAATCCAGGACTTGATATGATTAGCGGTTTGATAAGATTAATGCTAAATGACTTTGAGAATACAGATGGATCATTGCGCATGTCTGCTAGTATAGTAAAATTTAAAGATAACAATAAATTTAATTCTGACGACATATTAAATAAATTATTAGAAATTGTACGAGAGCTTGATGCGCCATTGAAGTCGCAAGTTTCTAAAGTATTACTACGTTATTTCAAGAACATAGATTTCAATAGAAGATTGTATGAAGACTTACAAGATGATTATTCGCTAGCTGTTATACTTGATGGTTATTCTAAACGGCTCAAAAACATATATAAAGGAATGGAAAGTACATGGCAGACTTAACAAAAATCGATGAAGTTATAACGGAGCTTGAAAATCAAGCTGAGAGTATGAAAAAGTTTGGAAATATTGTGACGGATATTGCCTCTTTGTCATCAGAGACTATATTGCTTTCTCAAACCGTAAGTAAGAATGCACAAGAATTTGTATCGTTAACGGAAAAATTTAAAATTATTATAAATGAGAACGAAGCAATGTTCTTGAAAATGCAGAATAATTTAGTGGATAAACTAAATGATCATCAGAATAATTTACTTGAACGACAAATTGCTTCAGCTGATGTTATGCAAAATTATCTATTACAAATAGACTCAATAGTTGGTGAATTTAAACACACAGCAGTAGCCAGAATCGATGAGCTGAAAGATGACAATAGAACATTTTTTAGGAATATTGAAAGCGCTTTTGACTCACGTTTTGATAAATTGCTAATCTCAATTCAATCAGATATAAGAAATGAGCTTGCTCATTCAATGAAAGATAATGAAAAAAACATTTCTCTAATGAGTGTGACATTATCAAAAGAAATAGATGCAATAAAAATTGACTTAAAAAATGAGATGAAGCAGCATAATAAAATTATTATCATTTCTATATTTATTGGTATGGTTACACTTGGAGTAGTGGCATATATGTTATTAATACAATGATCAATTATAAGAAAGTACAATGGTTTTAAAGATTAGCCTGATTTAAAATTTATTATGCCGTAAGTGTTAATTGCCACTAAAGGTTTGGATAATACACTGATTAAACGTATAATTATTCATTCTAAATACAAATAGCTTTCTTATGTGACATGATTTGTCATTCAATTACCCTAGAATTTCCACATAGCCTTGCTCGAGAGAGTAGATCTTCAAAAGATTGAAGATAACACCCAGATCATTTTTATAATTATTTTGCACTTGCAGGATCCAGTCAATAACACTTAGGCTATACAAGGAGCTTGAGATGAAAGAGATACTGATTGATATTTATGATTCCATAAAGCACAGAATTGCCCTATTTTCATCCTAATTCTTTTTATTGACGAAATATTTTAGAAAATATCTTTATGGATGTTTCGGTCAAAATGACAGTATTTGTCATTTCAATCCAGTATTCTTCTAGGAATCAATAAAAAGGAAAATACATGGGACTATTCGACTTTTTTAAAAAGAAAGAATCTAAGACAGCATTGGATCAAGTGTATGAGTTTGCCATCAAAGGGTTTAGGAATTTAGCAAATATCAATAATTGTGCACCTTCATCAAAAATATCAGATGATGAAATGATCAAAATTATGACCGAGGTAGGTCAAGCTTTTAGAGCCGCATCATTACAAAGAGGGGAGCGAATCGTAGCAGGCAATATGTTTACGATTATGCTTTATTTTTTTCAAGCGTATGAAGATTTTGGTGAAAGATTTTATGCTGAGCATCTGATTTATGAAGTTGATAAGTATTTAGTTGCAGGGCTTAGAGAAGGTTATAAAAATGATCTCAAACTTTTCTAGATTTTAGAAAAAGGCAAAATATAATGGTATTTTTAATTATGAATGAATCATCAGTTGGTACTGCCACCCTTGAATTTATTGCTGCGGATACAGTTATTTTGGTAAAGAATTTAAAAGATATAGAACAAAATATTATTGCAAGCATGTTAACGTCGCCAGATTTTGTTATCTCCTTTTCTTAAAGTGTCACCATTATAAAAATGGAGATTAAATATGAAAGTAGCCCGCATAAAAACACGTCAAACATGGGGCTTTAACCCTGTGCCTCGAAGAGTGCCTTCAAAGCAAGTATACAATCAATTGGACTCTAAACTAGAGTTGCAAAAAAAGTTTTAGCCACTCTCGATCTTCATCCAGCCTCTTCTTAATTATTCTCTTTTGCATTTTACTATAGCACCAGTTTTGATAGCCACTAATTACGTTATCACAAGAAATAAACTCGATATAAAATGACAGAAAATGTCATTACTTCGCTCTAGAATACCAACATCAAAACGATGGATGGAGATAGAGATGAAGACACAAAGTCAGAAGTTAATCAAAAACATTTTAGATAAATATGGGATTACTTCTGTTTATCACTTTACTGATGAAGCGAATCTTGAGACCATTGAAAAATATGGGCTGCAGTCTTTGAAAAATATTTTTAGACTAAATATCGATGTAAAACATTTCGGAGCTGAAGAGCTAAGCCATAATTTAGACCAACGAAAAGGTTTGGATCAATACGTACATTTAGCATTTATTCAAGACCATCCTATGTATTATGTTGCCAAACAAAGAGGGAATCTAAAAAATCCAGTTTGGCTAGAAATCGATAGTTCTATATTGTTCGAAGATGATACGCTATTTTGTGATAAAGTTGCGAATCAAACTAATGCCAATATTTTCGGTATTGACAAAATTACCAGATATATTGATTTTGACGCAATGATTTATGAAAGAGATTTTAACACCAAAAAAGAGGCTAGGAAAGCTGAAATAATGGCTCTAAACTTAATCAATCCAAATAAAATCAAAGGGGTGACTTATGGCAAATAGACCAATATTTATAGCTACCAATCAGCACAAAGAGCTTTTTAAAGAGGTGATCGTTGATTTTAAATTTTATAATGGTTTTGCACCATCTCAAAAATCAAAAAGCATTCAATCATTGCACGAGCATTCAAAAATATTAGGTTTTGAACGTATATTGGAAGTATCCACAAAATCAGATAACAAGTTAGGATGGCAGCTCAGTGCATTTAATCTGATGGTGGATTTTAATGATAATGAAAAAATTTCTCTAGAGTGTGCCTTTCAAGGGAGCAAAGTATTTGAGGGTAATATCCAACATGATGATTTATATTATGTTGAAAGCGTTAAGGCAAAAAAAGATGAAAGAATCCGAAACTCCGGTGATATTATTGGATTCAATTTTGATGGAGTGTTTTGGGAAAATAACCCAAGAACAGCTTTTTATGATTATCTCTATATTAATACACTCTACAGTAACAATAGGGATATCATTGAAGAGCTTTGCCAATTTGATGCTTTTTCAGATATTGAATTTAATCCAAAAAAATCGATCAATTGCCAAGCAAGAACATGTGCTATTTTGGTATCACTTGCAAGACTTGATTTGCTTGATAAAGCAATGTCTTCGAAAGATCACTTTATTGATATTGTCTATAAAAAAGAGTATAGACAATTGGAGTTATTTTAAAAGCACCTAAAGTGTATCGCAATACATTTGAGTAATATTATTGCATGTATTGCGATACATTCTCATCATAAATAGCTTTCTTATGTGACATGATTTGTCATTCAATAACCCTATAATTTCCACATAGCCTTACTCGAGAGAGTAGATCTTCATGATATTGAAGATAACACCCAAATCATTTTTATGATTTATTTTGCACTTGCAGGATCCAGTCAGTAACACTTAGGCTATAAAAGGATATTTTAGATGAAAGATACACTGATTGATATTTTTGATTCCATAAAGCACAGAAATACAATGGGGGTCGACGGAATAACAGTACAAAAATACGAAGCCATATTGGAGCAAGAACTTGAAATAATCGAGCGAAAAGTTAATAATGGAACGTATGATTTCTCTTTTTACAAAGAAAAAATTATTGCCAAATCTCCAACTTTAACACGAACTATATCTATTCCTACCATTCGCGATAAGATTGTTTTGAAATACATCAACCGTGAATTAAAAGATCATTTTAAGAGTGAGCTTGCTTACATTACACCTGGTATTGATATCGTCAGAAAAATCATCGATTCTAAAGATAAGTTCGAGTGTTATATTAAAATCGATATACAGAATTTTTTCCCTTCAATCGATCATGAACTGCTGATGCAAATGATTTCGCCAAAGATAAAAGATACTCCACTGGGGGAATTAATACAAAAAGCTATTGCACAAACAACGGTTCCTATGAAGATGCCAAAAGAAGATCGTAAAGCGTACGCCAATGAACAGGGAGTTCCGCAGGGGCTTTCTATTTCTGGGACATTGGCTGCTATGTATATTTCTGATATCGTTCATAAATACCATTCTGCCAAGGGTATTGAGATGTATATTTTTGTGGATGATCTTTTGATCCTGTGCAATGAAAAGGATGTTGAATCCTTGCAATCATCTTTGGAAAATGATTTCAACGCCAAAAAGCTTAGTATCCATCGCTTTGATGTAAGTTCGGATAAATCAAAAGTTGGTAGGACATCTGAAAGATTTGAATATTTAGGATATGTGTTTGACGGTCAAGATAGGACTGTCAGAGAAAAGTCTGTTCAAAAGCTCTATATAAATCTAAGTAAAGAATTTGCACGCTATCGGTATGGGGAATACACAATCCATGAATTTTATACTATCTTGAATATTCGGATTGCGGGATGTACAGTAGCTAATAAAAAATACGGCTGGATCGCTTATTATTCGTATATAAATGATTTGACATTGCTCAAACAATTGGATCGTTTCGTTTCGCAAAACTGTGAAAAAATTGATATTAAATACGATAGGAAGATAAAAAAGTTTTCACGGGCTTTTTATGAAATAAAAAAAGACAACAGCAACTATATTCCAAACATCGATAATCTTCCAAAGGATATACAATTTGATATCTTGGAAAAAATCAGTGATGATATTCAACTCTATCTATCAGCAGTGATCTGTTGAAAGTTAACCGAATTGACATGGGTTATATGAAGCCCATTAAATCAGCACCATGGAGGTATATCTCCGATATAAAAAGCTTAGACTCACTCTTCAGGGATGAAAATATTCTCTTTGATGTTGCAGTTTATCAGTGCAATTGTGAAGAATCTGAGCCTCACGCTATTATGTATCACCAGAACGATGAGTCAAATTATCAATGCGTTCATTGCAATAATGAAATTTTTTATGATGCAAATGCGATCTGTGGTGAAACACCATGGTATTCGCCGATTCAAACACTCTTCACGGATGAAATTCTTCTGGGACTGCTACCAACATCAACCTATGATGATGTTACACAAGTGACCACATTTCAGATGAATATTCATATCCCTTGTGAATACGATCTTATCCGCAACAAGTTTTATTATCGAACCAAGACACTTTATGAAGCGATTATTGCTCCCAAAGAGCCACTTGTTGAAAAAGTCTATGCTAATTTTGGTCTAGACAAGCTGTATGATCCTTATGATTACTTGTTGTATGGCGAAGAGCTCCCATCGCAAGAAGTTTTGATCAATCAATGCGAATTGTTGGTCCAGTATAAGCAATCTATTCTTAGGCATCTCAAGAGAGATACCCATTTTATAGAGCATACAGCAATCCAGCAATGCAAAAACATCAATCAAGCAGCACTGTTTATAGCATTTACGCATCTGAATGAATATGAATTTGTTTACTGGGCACAGCCTCACATGCTGTCTCTCGAAAAGAAATGGACGATTTTGGACGCACTCGATTTCGTAGCAAATCACAGAAAGGAAAAATCATTAAAAAAGGCAGTCTATTTACACTATAAAAATTCGATGCTAAAAGAAGATAAGTATGATTTTCGCTTCGTAAATGCAGTCGCGCAGCGGGTACAGGATGTCAATATCGCAATCAGGATGATCAAAATAAACCAAACACACCATTTTCACGGGGTTGATTATGTGATTTTAAATAGTTACATGACTTTTTTGATTAATAGATTCACACCTAAGCAAGTCGAAAAACTATTCCGTGATTATGCTAAAAACGATCTCTATTGGATAGAAGATACATTGACCCTATTTGAGGGGATTAGGGATGTTGTTGGTGATTTAGAAAAAATACCCTGTAATATCACTGATATCCACGACATGTTTATGAACGCTCTTCACACAGCTGGACTTAAAAACACTCTCTCCAAAATCACTTTCACCTATGGAGAAAAAATGCTCAAAGCATGTGGTAAATTTGATGGATTTGACATTCATCTACCACAAGATGGATTGGAGCTATACGCATGGGGAGGCATATTACATAACTGTTTGAGCACCTATTATAATCGAATTTTAAATGAAACATCTACGATTTTTGGTTTTTTTGAAGATGGAAAGCTCAAAGCGGCTGTCGAAATAAAAAACAATACCATCGTTCAGGCAAGTTCAAAATACAATCAAAAACTCGAAAAAAGGGATGAGGAGCGAATCATAGGATGGCATAAGCGGCATTTTTAGGCTCAAAAAGAGTATATGCTATGTGAATTCGTTCGATAAAGTGACAATATCTGTCATCCTTATTGAGTAATATTTACTTTTAAATTTGACTATGTAGGTTTTTGGAATCAAACCCACTTTGCCTTCAAGCCATAAAAAGTAAACAAAGGAAACACATGTATAACAAAGTAATTCTAATGGGTAATTTAACCCGTGATGTCGAAATTCGCTATTCGCAAGGTGGCTCAGCTATCGCTAAAACAGGTATTGCAAGCAGCCGTAAATTTAGCAGTAATGGCGAGAAAAAAGAGGAAGTCTGTTTTGTGGATCTTACCTTTTTTGGTCGTTCTGGAGAGGTTGCTAATCAGTATTTGCGCAAAGGCTCAAAAGTGATGATTGAAGGACGCTTGTCATTTGAACAGTGGACAGATGATAAAGGTCAAAAGCATTCTAAGCACAGTGTCATCGTTGAAACGATGCAGATGATTGATTCACGTTCGACTAATGCGTCAGTAGATTTGGAAAAACAAGAGACTTATCAGCAACCTGTACAAAATAAAACAAGAACTCAGGTTAGTCCTGAAAACGATAATCCGTTTGATGATGGAATTCGCGAAGAAGATATTCCTTTTTAAAACGGCTTTCCTAATCCATTACTAAATGACAGTTATTGTCATTAATACTCTCTACAATGACACTATCAAAATTAAAGGATAGGTCATGAGTGATTGGGATTATGGAAGAGAGAACGGACTTTGGGGCAATGACGGTATCCCTTATGCAGTGAAATATGCTTCCAGATCAAGTCGTTCCTACGATACAGGTACCTCAAAACAAAATCCAAAAATTAAAAGCTACAACTCAAGCGAACAACGTGCTTGCGATTGTGGTTTTAAAGCTGTGTATGAGGATGGTGCCTACAATGGACGATATTTTGTAAAAGATGGCAAAAAATGGATTCATAATCTCAAAGCACTCAAATCCACTTTGAATGTTTCAAGCGAATATCAATTGAAACAAATGGGCTACGATGTTGATGCTTATCGAAAATATAATATATAAGCATTAAATCTCCCATATGAAATACACCAATATATTTCACAAAACGAACATGTTAAGTGACACTTTCTGTCATTTCTTACTCCTATAATACCTTCTCAAACGATGCATAATTATGAAAACAAGGGTGATAATGAGTAAACAATACATTCATTTTAATGATGCTCAATCGGCACAGGAATTTGCTAAACAAAACCCTGGGACGGTTGTTGTCCGAAACGATACGGGTTTTGGCTATAAAATTAAAACAACCCAGGGCGATTTTCCCCAAGCAGTTAGGGAAAAATCACACAAGGGCGCCCCTTCTAATATTCTCGACTACCTCAATTTACATGTCATCTCTCAAGATGAAGCGAAACAAGAGATTGCACTTGCAATGTATTATCACCACCTAAAAATTCAAAAAAGTTTCCATAAACAAGTCAAAAACAACGGCCCATTGATGCTGATCGGACCAACTGGAACCGGTAAAACGTTTATCGTTCAAAAAGCGTGTGAATTCATGAATATCCTCTATGTGCATGTTGATAGTGCCTCCATGGTTCCAGAGGGAATTGTAGGGTACTGCATGAGTGATCTGATAGCAGATATTCTTAGACAATCAGATTATGACACGAATAAAGCAGAGCATTGTGTCGTCTTTTTTGATGAGATTGATAAATTGTTTGTGAGTGATAAAGCCTCTGAATATGGGCAAAAGATCGCAAATCAGATGCTGCGTATGATTGAGGGAGAGAAGCTGAAACTTAGTTCTCCTAAAAAAATTGGTGATGAAGTCTATACAGAGCTGGATACTTCGAATATGCAATTTATTTTTGGCGGTGCGTTTCAGTGGATACTTGATGATCGGGATGTGTCTGCGCCTACTATGGGGTTTATCCCTAATAAAATCAATATCAAAACAGGTCTTAGTATTGAAGAGTTATATGACAGCGGTGTTGCCAAAGAGTTTTTAGGGCGGCTGAGTAGCGTGGTGAATCTAAAAGCCTTGAGTGAGGATGATATTTTCAACATCGTAACCAAAAGTGCCAGCTCACCTCTGAAAAAATACGTAGAAAAAATCGAGATGCACGGTTGCAGCGTTTCAATATCCGAAACAACACTGCGCCATATTGCTTCAGCCACATCAAACCATCCTCTTGGGGTTCGTGCGATTGATTTTATTCTCAAGCGTATTTTCAAACAAGCTCTTTTTGATGCACCGAATGAACAGGGTAGAGAGTTTGAGATTGTATTTGAAAAATAAACAAAGGAGTTTGAATGGGCTGGTTGATATCTAAGATCATAGGTTTGGCGTTAATAGTCGCGGGGGTGGTATTGGAAGTGATATGGGTTGGCTTTTTGTTTGGGAGCGTTCTTGGAATCGTGCTATTGCTGATTTTTGCTCCTGCATGGTTTTTTGCGCCCTTAACGTTGAGTGTGATGGGAATTGCCATTCTCTCAAAATAGCATTAAAGATTATGCGTTCCCTGAAATGGGTTCCAACCATAATGTCTATACACAAGGAGACAATACATGAAAAGAATCATGAAGCTGTACGTTATTGCGCCTATGATCGGGATGCTTTTTTTTGCAGGATGTTCATCGCATCAAGTTGCAATCGAAAAAGCACCACCGGCAAAATACGAAACAATCGGTAAAGCTAAAGGGGAGGGAACAGGTTCTCTTGGACTAGCTGCCACTGCATACTATTTCGTTCCGATGGGGTTGAACTCTCGAAGTGGAAAAGCGTATGACAATGCAGTAGCCAGTGTTCCAGGAGCGACGGGACTCATGAATGTCACGTATCAAGAGGACTGGTTTTGGTGGATCCTCGGAACAGGCCGGACGGTTACGATCACGGGCGATGCAATCAAGGAGGTAAAAGAATGAAGCTGTTTAAACAAATTTTGAGTGTTTTTCTCATAACAGTATTTGGAGTATGGCTCAGCGGGTGTGCAGGCAAACCGATCACTTTTAAGAGTGTAGATCCTAAAATGTATGCAGATGTCAAAGAGAAAGGGCGAAAAATCACCGGATCTGCCAGTGGATTTCAGCTGTTGCTTTTTATCCCAATTGGCGTGAACGATCGTCATGAGAATGCATACGGTCAGTTATTGGCACAAGCAAATGGTGATTACATCACCGATGTCAATATTGAAGAGTCTTGGACGTATGGTTTTGTAGGAACATCTTACACAACAACGATCACGGCAACGGCTTATCCAAGAAAATAAACACTAAAAGCTTCCGCATTTTGCGGGAGAGCGTGTGAAGACAGACGTAAGAATTAAGATCTAAATCATCTATTAAATGACACATACTGTCACTACTTAATTTTACAATACTGCATCATAACCAAAGGATGTTGTATGAATTTCCCAAACTACGAAGAACAAACCCTAACCCCAATCACATTTTTATCTGATGATGGACGAGAGCTACTGTTTCAAGGTGTACATTACAATGTATTCATCGAAGGGTTGATGTCAAAAACGGCGATCGAGCAAAAATACATGAATCCATTTCATACTAATATTGAAGCAGTATATACGTTTCCGCTTATCTCTTCGGCTGTATTACTCAATGTCGAGATTAAGATTAATGACCGAACCCTAAAGGGACAAATCGTTGTGTCATCGGAAGCGGATGGACAGTACGATCAAGCAATGAATGAAGGAAACCGCGCGATCTTGGTTGAAAAGGACAGTGCAGGTATCTATACAGTCAAGGTAGGTAATATCCTCCCCAATGACACCATTACAGTGATCTTCGAATACACAGAGCTTTTATCCTGGAAACAAAACAGAATCAAACTCTCCATTCCCACGGTAATCGCTCAAAAATACGGCGACGCTGGACAGCTGAATATGGGCGGGATCAAACAACCAGTCTATTCGCCTCATGCCGAAAACTATTTCACATTTGAAATGTTCGTATCGGGGGTACTTTCAGATGCGCAGATACAGACTCCATCCCATGCGATGCAAATCAGCCGGACACCTGCGATGACCCACGTTCAGCTAAGTCAATCCGCTGAACTGATGGAGCGGGACATTACGCTGACGTTTGATACGGATAAAAACCAAGAGAGCCGTTCGTTCGCACTCTGTGGTAAAGGGGTCGAGGGATATGCCGCCATTGCATCGTTTTACCCCTCATTCGAACAGGAATATGCCAAAAAGCCGAAAAGCGTCACCTTCGTCATCGATTGTTCGGGATCGATGGAGGGTATATCCATTTTCAAGGCCAAAAGCGCATTGGCCAAAGCGATTGAACATCTGTGTGAAGACGATTACGTGAATATGATTCTATTCGGATCGCAGAGCAAAAAAATCTTCGAACACGAAGTTCAGGCTATGGATGAGAACCTCAAAATCCTTAGACGCTCCATCGACTATATCGATGCAGACATGGGCGGGACAGAAATGGAAAACGCGCTTGATGAAGCCTACGGCGCTAAAGATCCCGGACTTACAATTGATCGTTACATCTTCTTGATCACGGATGGTGAGATAACCGATCATATGGGCGTTATCAAAAACGCGATCATGAGCGAGATGTCACATTTCATTGTAGGGGTTGGGTACGCAACCGATGAAGCACTTTTGAGCCAGATTGCCGCAAAAACGAAAGGATCGTTTGAAAACATCGATCCCAATGAAAACATGGATACTTACATTCTTAACCTGTTCAAAAAGATCGATTCTCCAAAAACAAAAGAGATCAAGATCCAATGGCCGGCACAGAGTGGTCGAGAAATCGTTCCAAAAGTAGTGTACGAGGGTGATACTCTCTATGCTTATGCGCTATTCAACGAAAAACCGACCGGAGAGGTTAAACTCATATACGTATTGGATAACGGATCCATACATACCATGCGTACTTCCATAACTGAGGTTGAAATTCAAAAGATCCCCTCAAGTGTCTCGCGAATCGTTGTGCATGAAATCATGAACGCCATCAGCAATGAAAAACAGATTACACAGTATTCGCTGCAATATCAGCTTTTCAGTCAATACACCAAGTATATCCTCACCGATGAAGTAAGTGATGAGATGAAGCCGTTTTTACGACCAATGATTCATCAGGTGAATGTTCGCGTACATCGAGCTGGAATAGCCGGATCTAACCATTCTGCCGAGTTCCTGGACGTTCCAACTTTTATGCGTACTCCAACTGAAAAATTGATTGAAGATGGTGATGTAGAAAAGGTGCTGGCGATGGTGGAGCGGCTGCCGGGGTATTACGTCGAGATCGCGACACTGATGCTCAATCACTGGTACGTCAATAGCGGCAAAGTGAGGCTACCTGATTCGGTAAGAGAACTTCGTGGAATTGGGATCACCAGAAAAGAGATTATTGATCTGCTCAAAGACGCCATATTAGCGGTTTTTATCGAAGCTTTAGTTCAGCGGTTTATCCTTGAGTTTGATCTGAACGTGTTGGATGAAGATTTTATGATGGAAGTGCTCTGATTTCAGTTGTTTGGTCGTGGAGTCAACATTAAATTAATGCTAAAGCATATCAATAATTAACAGTTTCTGACATTACAAAAACATACAATTTAATGGTCGTTATATGGGTTCCCTGAAATGGGATCTAACATATATTTTAATAGGAGTTCAAATGAAAAGAAAAATTGTATTAGCATCTATGCTAGTTATCTGTAGTACAAGTGCAATGGCTGCAAAAGTTGGAGAGCAAGGGATTGGTATTGAAGTGGGCGCATTGAAAAGCAATGCGGTAAGTCGTGTGAATGGTGTTGAATCCAATGGTGATCTTAGTACCACCTATGAAGCATTGCGCTATGGGAAATATTATGATTTTGGTAGAGTAGGGGCGTCTGTCGGTCTTATGAATGAAGACAAAGGGACAGATGGTAAATTTGTTGCCCTAAGCTACGATTATATGTTTTACAACGATAGCCAAATCGTTCCGTTTGTCGGCGCGCATATGGGATACAGCTGGAATGAGGCTAACTATGATATTAAGCATGATGGATTCGTATATGGGATTGGAGTTGGTGCAGTTTATGAAGTGTCTAAAGAAATAGATCTTGAAATAGGGGCACGTTACTCTAAAGCTAACATTGATGGCAGTAAAGTAGTTAGCGGTACGAATGTAACTGTGGAAGTGGATAGTACCATGCAATACTATGTCTCTATTGGCTATAAGTTCTAGTCTAAAACAAATAAATAAAAAGGCATACCATGGAAAATATAACAATTACAGAATCAACGAGTGCTCGTGGAGCAAAGATTGTTGTGGTTGGTGTGGGTGGAGCAGGATCGAATATGCTTCAAGAATTGATCGGCACTGAGATTGCTGATAAGATTCAATTGGTTGCTATCAATACTGATGCGCAAGCTTTAGAGAAAAGTGATGCACCATATAAGCTTCAAATTGGTGAAAAATTAACAAGAGGACTGGGGTCAGGTATGAAACCAGAAGTTGGTAAAGCTTCTGCCCTCGAGAGCTACGACGAAATCAAAGCTCTGCTATCAGGGCATTGAGTTGGTAGGGGTGAGATACATTTGTCTTATCCTTACTAGTGTACGAAAAACTGTTGTTTACAACATTAATATTTAAATTTATGCTATTCTAGCAAAGTTTCAAACATATTCATATAATACTCTCTGGTATTAAATCCGAGCAGTATTCCATCCAAATCACTTCCATCATTGCCGCTAAATTGTGATACCAATAAATTGAACATAGGATCGTTCGGGGCAACATCTATAAAATAAGCTTTAGTAAAATTCCATTGAGAAATATTTTTACCATCAAAAACTAAAATTGGCTCTAAAATGATATGCGGCATTTTTTCTTGAAGAAAAGACCGAAACGTATCATCCAATGAAGGATTAGAGTGTGGAATGCCAATAAATATGATTGAAGTATTAGAAGACATGGTGGACCTTTATAGTGAAATTATGGGGGAAGTATAGGGGCGTAGGTAGACATTATTTGTCTTTAGGTCTATAATTCTTTTAGCTATACTTTGTGCAATTAATTATTGGAGAATAAAATGACGGCCTTAGAGGAAAAGTATTTTAATTTGGTATTTCAAGAAAAAATATGTACGTATGAAAGAATTGATGCTTTTAAAGTATGGGGAAAAGGGACAGCTAGCAATAAATTTGATTTAATTGATGACTTTTATAAACAAGAACTTGAGATAGATTTAAGAAATGAAAATAAAACAATACGTGATCTTAAAATACGATTTCAACGTTATCAAGAGTTAAATAATGCATATAATAACGAAGATAGAAAGAATATTTTTAGTGATCCAGATAAAATTGTAAAATGGTTTGAAAGTGAAGGTAATAAATGTGGTTATTGTGGAATATCACAAGATCAATTACATGAAGTTGTGAAAAAACGTAATGGAAATTTGACACTAAATGCAAAAAAGAAGCGCTCAAAAGGTACGCTTGAAATAGAAAGATTAAATCCATCATTAGAACAAGGATACCAATTTGGTAACATTATTTTGGCATGCCCATTATGTAATAACGCAAAAAGTAATTTGATTGATGAAGCTAGTTGGCGTGAGCTTTTTGTCCCTTCAATGCGAAAATATTATGAAAAAATATTAAAATAAGAATCATTAATTCCATAGAGAATAGGATGGCTTATTCTCGACATTTTTTGTCCACTTCTTTTCCTATACTTTGAGCATCAAGTAAAGGAAAAGGATTATGGACATACAAATACACCCTCTTAGTGACTCTAATCTGCATCAAGTCACTACGCTACGTGATTCAGTCTTTAAAGGGCTAGACATGTACGAGCAGGGAACGCTTCGTGCAAGTTTACATCCTGATAAATATATCGTATATAAAAAACTAGGAATTGATCACCTTGCGTATTGGGTTGCATCTAACCCACAGTCTTCTGACGTATTGGGCTTAGTAGGATTATACACGCAAGTGGACGATGAAGATGATATTGTCTGGCTTGGCTGGTACTGCGTTGACCCTCAATACCGTGGGCATAAAATAGGCTCAAAGCTTTTAGAATTTGCAATCACTGAAGCCAAGCTACGAAATAAACAATATTTACATCTCTATACAACAGCTGATGATGAATATGCGAGAGCACGAAAGCAATATGAAAAGATTGGTTTTAAGCATTATGTTACAAAATCATCGGAACTCTATTACAAGTTAGATCTATCAAAAATCAGATAAATAATGAGACATATTATGTCTTAATGAGTAGTTATAATTTCTTTAACAACTAACTAGGAACTTAATATGTCACAAGTGCTCGATACAATAGAAAGTCACATAGTAAATGTTCGAAAAAGAGATACAATTTTTATCACTTTTAATGAGGAATATGCCAAAGCATTTATGGGGATTAGAGAACCTGCCGAAGATGAAACATTTATGGATTGGTTGAGAAAAGAGAATACCAATTGGGAAAAACGTGAGGAATTTAAACATTTTATTGATGAAACGATGCCGCACGTTAAATTAACCGATGTGTATGATAATGTGCCGATTGGATATATTGAATGGCCTTTTTTGGGAACCATTGCGATTGATGTTGAAATTGATGGTTCAGAATATCATGCAATCAACAGCCGATATGAAGATGAAAATAGGGAACCTAAATCGCTTGATGCGGTTATATGGATTATGACTTATGAGCAAGCGAAACCCCTATGGCAAAAAAAGGAAGAGTGTCTGGAGGCAGAGTTTGATTAGTCAAGAGATGGAAATTGAAATAGATAAAGCCCGTGATCTAATTAGCAATGCCGATGCGATTTTGATCACCGCAGGCGCAGGGATGGGAGTAGATAGCGGTTTACCTGATTTTCGTGGAAATGAAGGATTTTGGCAAGCATATCCAGTAGCAAAGGCACGAGGATTATCATTTCAAGAAATGGCAAATCCGGAATGGTTCGAGAGTGATCCATCACTGACATGGGCATTTTACGGTCACCGCTTGAATCTTTACCGCGATACTGTTCCTCACGAGGGCTTTAAGATGCTTCGGGAGCTGTGTAAAGCCAAGGATGATGATTATTTTATTCTCACTTCAAATGTTGATGGGCAATTTCAAAAAGCAGGTTTCGATCAGGATAAGATTTGTGAAATTCACGGAAGTATTCATCACTTGCAGTGCACAAAAGACAAAGATCACGGTATCTGGTCAGCTGAAGATGACAACGTCATGGTAGATATGGAAATATTTCAGGCTTTGGTGCCATTACCCGTTTGTCCTGTATGCGGCGCATTGGCTCGACCAAACATTTTGATGTTTGGTGACTGGGACTGGATAGGCTATCGCAGTGATATGCAGATGAAACGATTCGGTCGGTGGAAAATCGATTTGATGAATGAAAAGAAAAAAGTATGTGTGATCGAAATCGGTGCAGGAACGGCGATTGCCTCTATTCGTCGAATGTCTGAGAGTGCAGCTAAGCAATTTCACACACCACTTATTCGAATTAACCCGAGAGAAGCACAAGGTCTTCTTGGTACGATCAAACTTCCTATGGGAGGATTGGCGGGAATAAAGGCCGTTCTTTCTCACTAATAGACAAATTGTGTCTTGATGCATTGATAAACTTCTTTTTATAACTTAATAAGGAATAGTGCCATGAATGACAAAATAATGTATTTGATGACTTTTATCGGAAAAGAAACCGTTGATATTGAATTGCTAAATGATTTTATAGATGCCTTGTCTACGAATAAAGATTGCGACATTCCGCTGGATAGATATGACATAAACTGGATTTTAAAGGGATCGAAAAGAGCTGAAATAATTGCCGCTCAGAATCAGGGGGTGTTTGTAGCATTTAATACTATGCAAGAAGTGCTGCATTCTTTGAGCGATAGAGAAAGAGAACTTTCTGGAGCGATAATACATTTTCGCACGAATCCTGAGTTTCCTTTTATGGAGATCAGTTCTGCTATGGAAGTCTTTCAGCAAAGTTTTGCAGATATCTCTGAAGTAATTTTTGGAACTACCACCAATAAAGATTTACCGCTAGACTTTGTCCGCATTACTATTATTTGCACTGGCATCGAGAAGACAAAAATGTTGGCGGCTAATAATGTTTACTAATGAACGAGATTGCATGCATTTTTATTTTGCCAAATATGACCATGAAATTGCGATTGTAGTAATCGATCTAGTTGCGGAGCATATACAAACATTAGCAGGCAATATTCCTATTTATACTACATTCAAGGATGTCCCTGAAAATGTTACCTCTATAGCAGTCGTCGCACAATATCCTATCGATGAAGCGTTGTTGCCGCAAGATAAATCTATCTCATATACTTTTATCGGCTACAAAACATTTATCATGCCATCAAGCCGATCAGCAGTTTCAATATGCGTTGAAGATGATGAGTCTATGCAAAGTGTCTTTGAAGCTATCTGTGCTTCTGAAGAGAATACTCAAGTTACTAATCTTGATCCGCTTGAACCTGACTTGAACGGTAAAAGATTTTATCATATCGCTGATATACCGCTAGAAGAATTAGAGCAATTTAATTTTGAAGACTTGGAAAAACTCGAGTACCTTTGGTTGCATCAACGCTCAATTCTAACTTTTGAATCATTAACTAGTACCAATGCTTGTGTTGCAGCGCTGCCGAATTTCCTTGGACATACAGGAATTAATATAGATAAAAATCAATTACGTATTATAGGTGTAATCAAACCTGACGAGCGTCTTCATGCACAATTTCCATTGGAAGGTAAATTTGCAGGGGTTAGCATTTGCATTCGAGTTGGAGATATTGCTAAAGAATCATGCGACGCTATAGTCAATTCAGCAAACGTATATCTGCAAAAAGGAAGCGGAGTTTGTGGAGCTGTATTTAATGGCGCAGGACCACTGTTAAAGCTCGCTTGTGAAGTTCAAGCGCAAAAATACGGAGGAAAGCTTGACGTCGGTGAAGCGGTAGTAACTGAGGGCTTCAATCTCAAAGCAAAATACATAATTCATAGTGTTTCACCAAGATGTATGTTTCAGTGGAATGATACGATTCAAAAAGCCCTTTACAATGCTTACAGCAAAATTTTTGAAAGTGCTGAAAGAGAGGGATTTGAATCAATTGCTATTCCTGCGATGGGAATTGGCAAACATTATTGTGATCTTGACCGATGCGTAATGATTGCGATGTCAGTACTAGATGAGTATTTATATCGTTCAGAGAAAAAGCTAAAACGAATCATCTTTGTCTTATCGGATGAAGCTATAGCTGGTAAATATTTGAGCTATCTGTCTCACTCTGTGCATTCCGAAGAAGCAAAAGATAGGATGAGCCATTCAAGCGGTTTTGAAGAGAAAGGAAAATTTGATCGAGCTTTACAATACATGCTGGCACAAAATTCAAAATTTAATACCAAACAACTCAAACATATATTGAATATTTTCGATCCAGCATTAGTTGATCGTATTACCACTCGAAGAGAGTGCATACGCACCCTCAAATATATTGGTAAAAGTAGTGAACAATGGACTAATGGCAAGATTTACCAATCACTAACATTCAATGGATCAACCTATGAGGTTATAAATGATAATGAAGAAATAAGCATTTTAGGCGGTACTTATTTTGAGTGGAAGCAAATAGACAAAGGTATATGATGAAGAATATTAGCACTATCGTACTGGAAAAATTGAAAGGCGAGATTACACCTATTGAGTATAAGCGATACATTACCTCTCTTTGCTATGATGAAGAAAAATCTACCACTGATTTGGTTATTTACACTGCACCAAATGCATTGATTGCCAACTGGGTTAAAACAAAATATTCAGATTCCATCGCTCATCTTTTTGAGATAAAAACAGGTGTTAAGCCTGTCGTATCAATCATAGTGAATACGCAAAATGTATCAGAACTTCCAAATATTCCGTTGAGCAAGGATAATAATAGACAAGATGCCCTTTTAAATCCATCCTATACCTTTGAGAACTTTGTGGTGGGAGGATCAAATAAGTTCGCATTTCTTGCTGCTAAAAGCGCAAGCAGCAAGCCAGGTATTGTTTATAACCCGTTATTTATCCATGGTGGTGTTGGTTTAGGAAAAACGCATTTAATGCATGCTGTAGGCAATATCCTGCAAGCTCAAGGTAAAAATGTCATCTACACTTCGGTTGAAAATTTTCTCAATGATTTCATGCGTTATTTGAGGAACAAAACGATGGAGAAGTTCAAGGATAAGTACCGAAAATGCGATTTATTGCTGATTGATGACGTTCAATTTTTGAGTGGTAAGATCCAAGTTCAGGAGGAGTTTTTTCATACTTTTGAAGCACTCAAAAATGAAAACAAGCAGATTATAATTACCTCAGACCAGCATCCAAGTAAGATTATCGGACTTGAAGAAAGGCTCAAAAGCAGATTTGAATGGGGATTGGTTGCCAATATCCAACCACCTGAGCTCGAAACAAAAATTGAGATTATCAAGAAAAAATGTGAAATCAATCGAGTTCAGTTTGATACAGATGTAATCAACTACATAGCAACGGTAATAGAGAATAATACTCGACAAATCGAGGGAATAATTACCAAACTCAACGCATTTTCGCAACTTATGGGTGTTGATATTACGATAGATTTTGTTAAAAATATTTTGCAAGATCAAATAGCCGAAAGACGTATTGATATTACTATCGATCTTATCATGGAAACGGTAGCCAATGAACTAAATGTCAAAGTCAGCGAAATACGTTCGAAAAGCCGTAATAGCAATATCGTATATGCACGCCGTATTGCTATTTATCTTGCGCGCACGCTCACCCCCAACTCAATGCCACAGCTTGCCCAATATTTTGGAATGAAAGATCATACAGCAGTTAGTCATACCATGAAGAAAATTAATGAACTCATAAAAAACGATGAGGATTTTAAAATAAAACTTGATGAGCTGACTCAAAAAATATCAATTAGTAAATCATAATAATCAAATCAAGACATAAGCGTGTCTGTCAGACTTGCTATTCTTCATATTATATAGGCAAGGATAATGAATGAATTGGAAACTCTATCTCGATGATATACGAACCCCAGCTGATGCTACGTTTATAATCGCACGAACAGTTGCGGATGCGCAAGAGTTGATACGGACATGCGGTGTTCCAGTCTTTATCTCGTTTGATCATGATTTAGGAATCGATGACAAGGGTAATTTGTTGCCTACGGGCTATGATTTAGCCAAATGGCTTGTTGAGATGGATATGGAAGGAGTAATAATATTACCGGATAGTTTCGATTTTAAAGTCCACTCGCAAAATCCGGTAGGGGCTAAGAACATTCGAGAGTATTTGATAAATTATCTATCTTATAAAATTAAAGATGACGCAAAGGTTAGCAATGTTTTTAATGCTTGAACGAAACGGACTGGTGACTTCTCCAAAAATAACGACTGAATACGACATTATTCAATTAATTCAGTCAGCCTATCTGGCACTTTCTGAAAACAGATTACGTGATGCAACTGAATATACGACCAAGGCAATGGATCATTGCGACGAGATATATCAAGATGATGGGAACAATTGGAAAAAATACTTTTTACAGAGTCTCTCTGTATTTATAAAGAGTTTTTATCAAGGTGTGGGCATTGATGAAACTGTAGATCTGTTGAATTCACTCTATTTGACAAGTCAAGATTCGGAAAATCTACTTTTGTCTCCCATAGTTAAATCTATATTCGAGAATCTTCCCCAAAAGGATTATCGCTTTTCAGAGAAAAAACAAGCGTTTGTAAAAAGCACTTAAGCTGGCTATATTCTTACAATTTTGATACATATATAATACAAATTTGATACAAATTGAGGTTAATGTATCAAGTTTGAAATTTGTAAATGTTTATACTCTTTAAAATGTTTTTTTTAATTGTGTATTAGTTAGACTACCGCGTCTTTGACGTAATAGGTAAAGGAAATATAGATGTTAAAATTCTTTTTATTATTAGTAATTCCCGTGTTGGTTTTTGGATTTGATATTCAAAAAATGATTGATAAAAATGCGACAGAAACACAATCGTATAGCGCGTTTATAAAAAAGCATGGCACAGCAAAATACCATATGTGTAAAAATGGCATCTTATTTGAGATTGCGCATAATCCATATGAAAGTGCGTCTAAAGAAACTATGGTACGGAATTTAATGTTGAATCCGATTAAGTGTGAGAGATAAATTAATGGAGAAAGAAAATGTCCAATATTAATGAAAAAATAAGTAAAACCACTGACTTAATTGATGGTGTACTCGGAAAATACCCAACAACTGATTTGGAACAAAAATTTGGAAAAATGTTCTCAAAAGATATTGAAAAAAGTATTGATAATTTAGAGAGAGTAAAGTTTGAAATCAACAATAATCTTTATTTTCTTGTTATCGTTGGTGGTGTAAAGAGCGGAAAATCATCACTCATAAATGTTCTGTCAGGCAAGAAAATAGCCACAACCGCACAAGGAGTTGAAACAACATCTCTCCCATCTATTGTGTCGTTTGATAAGGAGAAGAATAAAATTATTGTTTATAAAAAGAATAGCTTTTCTGGTGTAGATGATGAGAACTTACTGAATGCTATTATTGATGATATCAAGGGGTTTAAGCATTCACTTAAAAAATACCCTGGGTGGGGTAAAATTGAAGAAGAGGAATATGATGAATCTAACCTCTCAAAATATGTAGCAAATTTTAATAATCCTGACCCAGATATTTTAATGGTAAACATACGCATTAAGCCTGAAATTGACTCATTGATTCAGAGTAACATTGCAATCATTGATACTCCAGGTATTGATGGAGTTAAAGCAACGTTAGGTGGCACAAGAGATGGAGACAATGAAGGAACTTCGGGTTTGATGTTGATTAAAAGATCTGATTATATTTTATTTGTACAAAGTTCAATTACACCTATTACTTATCAGGGGATAAAATTTTTAGATAAATTGGAAGCAACCAATCAAAAACGTAAAGCATTGTTGGTGCATAATACTTTTGCTATCAATCATTGGCGTACAGAAATCTCAAATGAGATAGAAGAGAAGCAGATAAAGGAAGGCTTAAAAGCATTCAAAAAGTATGATATTTCTGTAAACTCAAAAAGTGTTGATTTAGGAAAAGCACAAGACGGTTTATTTAAAGAGTATGATCTAAAAGATTCCTTAGAATTTTCAGATTTGCTTGAAGAATCAAAAATACAATCACTAAAAGACGATATTTTAAACAATATTGAAAATAATGGTAAAAATGATCATTATACTACACAGATAAATACAAATCTTAGGAATGACTATAATGAAATTAAACAAATAATTGATCACTTATCAGAAGAGTTTAAAATAAAAGTTGTCAAAACAAAAAAAGAGTTAAATGATAGCTTTAATACGATTATTAACTCCATCAACGAGATTATTTCAGACAAAGAGGCACTAGAAAAGAAACTAAAAAGTAATTATCCAGAGAGTGGATATAACCCTCCTGCCTATTCATCTGATGAGAATGATATGAATGACGATATGAACGAACAGATTGATAAGTTGTTTAAACACCATGGAGAATCTTTAGATTTGGAAATAGAAAAATTTAGTGGTCACCGTGGTATCAATGAGCAGCTTAAAGTTATTGTTGATAAAAAACAAAAAGAAGTGATAAAGGAAACGCTGGAAGAAATAAGCTTTGTGGAATTTATCAATGAGAAACTTAGAGGAAATATTAAAGAGAATAAGCAAGTCATTAATGAAATTATGGATGAAGTTGGTCACAAGAGTGATTGGTGTTCACAGTATACTTTTGATAGTAAGATTCTTAATAAAAATATTTATGAAATTGAAGACTTTTCTGTGGTTTATAAAGAACGCTTGGGTGGATGGTGGTTTGATGATAAAGAGAAATTCGATATCTCTAAAACAAAAAAATCTTTGAAGAAGAAATGTAATGAAATTATGTATAAGTTCACTACATTTATTAAGGATGATACAATTGAAAGCTTGAAAGAAAGCCTGACTCAGTATAGAGACGAAATTTTAACATTGAAAAATGAAACTCTCGAAGATTTTGAAAATAAATATTATCAAAATGAATTGACATATATAAATAATGCCAAAGTATTTAAAGACACCATTGGTGAAATTAATCGGGAGATTATCAATGTCTAATAATGTAAGAGAAAAAACATTATTTGATAAAATATTTTTATATATGGGTCTATTGGTTCTTTTTATTTCTGTTAACTTTTTTGTAGATATTTATTTATCCTTTGTCCAGCTTCAAGAAAATAATTTGCTTTTAGCATATTTATACATTGGATTTTATGTAGCTGCAGTTACGTGGATTGCTTATTATGTTGTTGGTTTTTATAGAGAATATAAAAAGTATGATATTGTTGATGAAAATCTTCAAAATGACTATAAAGATTGGAAAGTTCAAGACTACCCATCTTCTGAACGAAAAATCGAGATTGTTAAGAAAATAGCCTCTCTTTTAAGTAATTCTGATTCTTTGGATTCTACAGATAGAGTAAAATGCAAAGATATGATGGATATTAAAGAACTGTATAGAGAGAAAGATGAATTGGACGTCCTGCTAGATAAGATTAATAAAAAAGCAAAAGATATAATAGTTGAAGATGCGGTTGCTGTTGGAGTGATGACTTCAGTTGCACAAAAAACCTCTCTAGATATGCTAATAGTACTTGTTAAAAATATCTCTTTAATGCGAAAGCTATTAAGAGTTTATGGGTATAAACCATCAACTGTAAAAACGATGTATCTTATGAAAAAAGTGATCGAGAATATTGCTGCAGCTGGAGCAATTGAAAACGCAGATGAAATCTTTGAAACTGTGACAGATGCTGGAGCTGGGCTAGCAGGAATGGTAGCGGGTGGAATTGCTAATGCCTTGATGATGCGTAGAGTGGGAAATGAGTGTATTAGGCTTTTAAGCCTAAAAGATCCTGGAAAAGTTGATATCAAGAATGTAGCCGGAAAATTATTAAGTAAGACTGGTGGAGCATTATCAAAACTTGCCGACAAATTCCTAGGCAATGCTAAGGAGGTACTTTAAATGGAAAAAATACTTGATTTAATGGATAAATACTAATGATTGAGTTTGGAATATATGGTCTGATAGTTGCATCAACAGTTTTATTATCTTTAAATGTAATGTCTGTATCTTTTCATTTTAGGCGTAATGAAAAATTTGGGTTGCTGAAAAATTATTTTTTATTATAGTTATCTAGGAATTCATCTATCAACTTTACTTTCCTTTTTTTAGCTAATCCTTGGTGTAATTTGATAAGTTTTTTGAGGTGCGAGAATATTCCTCCATCTAAAGCGTTAGTCGTATTTGGCATTTTAAATCCTTTGTGGTTTTTGTATGTAAAAAGATACGGAAGATTGGTTGAGAGGCTCCGATATGCGGCAACAAGTTTGGCGTGTGTTGAAACATACTTGAGAGTGGTAGGGTTGAGAGTTTTTTCGTCAAGAAAAGCTTTGTGCTTATCGTGCCATAGGGATAAAACCTCAGTGAATCGGGATTGTGTCGTTGTTGGAATACGCCTGCATAGTTTAAGCAGTTCGATAGAGGCTTCCAGTTTTGGTCTGCTGGTCAGATAGCGTTTTACTATGGCTACTTGATGGAAATGGCACATCTGAACGGGAATATCACCAAAAGCCTTTGCTACGCCCCTCTTGCCATCGATAGTAACGCCTTGAATCACGAAGCCTTGCTCTGATAGATATTCTACTAACTGCTTATAATCATTTGCAGTTTCACTATCGATGTGCTTACAAGCTACGATCTTATTATTCAGGACATCCTTGAATACGAGTGTTCCTAGCCTATCTGATTTTTTACCGTGAAATGTAGCATCAGCTACAAGGGTGATAATTGAAGGATTGATATGTCTTGCTTCAGGTTCAAAGGCATCGAGTTGCTTCTTGATCCATGGGATGCTTCGGTCATATTTGTTGGAAAGTTGTTTGAGGGTCTGTTTGCCAAGCAAATACTCTTTGAACAGTATTTTTGAGAGCCTGATCGGTCTTCTGGAGGATGAAAAACTATGCTTACAATCACAGCAATAATATCGTTGGATATTCCTTCTTTTCCCGTTCTTTTTGACCTCTAAACTTTTACACTTTGGGCACTTCTTAGTGCTTTTTTACAATCCATTTTAAAAAACCTTTTACAAACCCCGATAGTAGCGTAGTTTTCTCAGGTTTTCAGCAATCCGAATTTTTCATTACGCCTCATTTTAAAGAAGGTTTTGCGAAAGATGCAACAAAAAAAGATTCGTGGTTAAATCGAAGATTTAAAAGTAGAATATTCTCTTCAATTATAATTTCTTCTGCATTTACAATACTTTCTATTGTTTTTATCATAAATATTTATGATCTTTTAATCGCATCAAGTAAAGATATAATTTGGTTTGTGAACATTGTATTTATGCTTCTTATTGTTTTATTTACACTAAAAAGTTCTTCTTACCGGATGATTGATAATCAAGCGAATGAAAAAATTAAACGTTATTTTAACAATTCGATTAATGCTTTTGGTTTTGCTATATTATTTTCATTCATTTTAGCAGTTGTTTATTATCAATTCGGGGTAGTAGAACAAGTCCATAGTCTTGCTGAGTATATAAAAGGGCACTTATCAGAAGACGAAAATTTTACATTGTATACATTTTTTGAAATGTTAACTGTGATTAAGGCATCATTTTTTCATTATCTTCTTCAATACATTGATGTGACAATTGTAAAATATATATTTGCTTTTTTAACATTCACACAATCTTTCTTTTTATTTTACTATATGTCAATTTTAGTCTCAACAATCAAGGATTTACCAGTTATTGAAGATAAATCAAGAAATTTATTAGCTCCATTAGTAATATCATTGATTGTACTGATTATATTTCATATGTATCAGACAGAAGCTATTGCAATACCTAAAGATATGGTGCTATCAACTATCAAGAATGAGCAAAATATAACTAACAAAATAAATGAGAATCAAAATTTGAAAGCTGCAATCAGTGAGTCTCGCGTAAATATTGAAAGGGCGGAGTACACCATTAATAATTTACAAAAAGAGATTGATCGTTTGCAAAATGCGAAATTAAGTACCATTGGATTGATTAAATGTTCAATACCATTAGTTGAATGTAGAGTAAAAGATATTATTAAAAAGTAGCAACATCTACTACCTTTAGTTTCTTCAGGGAATAAATAGGTGTATTTACCAATACAAGTCAAATTATTCCTCATCTTGTAAGGAAGTTTTAGAAGCTTTTTTTGAGATCATAAGTACCATTCCTATAGCGATAGATGACGCGAGCATGGATGAACCCCCATAGCTTAGAAATGGCACTGCAATTCCCTTAATTGGAATCATACCGCTGATTCCATATGCGTTGATTATAAAAGCAAAGGTGATCAGAAGACCTACACCAAGGCTAAACAGGTAATAGATATTGTTTGTCGAGCGTCCGGCAATTTTAAACAGACGAAAGAGTACAAATACAAAAAGCATCGTTACGACAAACACCCCGATAAAACCGAACTCTTCAGCGATACCAGCAAGAACAAAATCCGTGTGCACTTCACTCAAAAAGCCTAGCTTGAATGTTCCCTTACCAAGTCCTGAACCAAATATTCCTCCATTGTAGATAGCATTAAGCGAATGCCCAATTTGATAGGGCTCTTCGGCATTTGGAGTTCTTAAATACTGTGCGATGGATTCTGGGAATATGGCGAGGATAGTGTTTTGTGCGCCATCCCACCACGCGGCTATACGATTGATTCGATTCTCTGAGGTCAGGATAACTAACATAAATAATGCAGTTGATCCGAGAATTAAATAGCTGAAGAATAGGGCACTGCTGCCTGCGAATAGGAGCATTATCGCAAGCGTGAGAGCCAACACAACAACTTGTCCCAAATCATTTTGCAAAAAAGCAATCAAGAACACTGCAATGAAAAAAATCGAAGCATATGGGAGGAAGCGTTTAAACTCATCTATAATATGTATTTCATCATGATGAACAAACTTGCGTGAAAAACTCCATGCGAGAAAATAGACAAACCCAATTTTAAAAAACTCAACGGGAGCGAGTGAAAATCCTGGTAGTTGTATCCACCTCTTCGCACCTCCCACTGAACTTACCAAAGATTCGGGCATAAAAGGCATAGTAATCATAAGTACGAGACCAAGAACAAAGAGCATGATTCCAAATCGATGTATCCAAACATCAGGATTTAGTCTAGAAAGTATCCACATCGTAAAGATAGAAATACATCCTGTAATGAGTTCACGCATGACAAAGTGAAAGTCGCCATACTGGTAATGAACCACTGCATAGGCAGAGAGGGTATATGAACAAATAATACCTATGGTTATTAGTGCCGTTGTAAAAAGGAAAAGTTTTTTATCTGTATTCATATATGGTTACCACATGCCTTTTGAATAATATGTGGTATTGTCATATAAATTATGGACACAATCTGTCTTTTATTTGAAAGATTCATTTAAGAACACAAAAAACTAAAGACAAATAATGTCTATATAACCTCTTATACTACGAGCATACACTCTCAAGGAGCTTTTATGATCGACACAACCCTCAAACTAACTATTTCAGATACTTACCACATAGAACCAGAAAGCCGTGATCTTGTTGCAGGATGGATTCTAACAATGATTTTAAAACTAGGAGGCCATAAAGAGTTTATATCAGATCGTCATATGAGTTATGATGACTTGATTGATTTCTTTGGTCTTGATGCCTATCGTGATGATTACGATAGGGAAGATCGCCCGATTATTATAGGTGCACTCGATGATCTTAAGAATACTATCGATGCGATTAGTCCTAAAAGTACTTCAACTATTCTCGAAAAGAATATCAACAAGTTATGTAAAATTATTGAGCTTACTGCCATAGAGATTGATGTTTTTCGATTTTGTATCTATTTACACTATTATGAACTTCTTGAAAACGGGGCTCGTCTTTTAAATGACATGACAAGTGATAAATTTGAGTACTGTCTTTCAATCATTTTGGGACATCCGCGTAAAGCAATAAAAGAGGTTTTTTCTTCCAAATCGACATTAGTTAAAAATTCATTTCTATCCATTGATCGAGGTTCTAGTAGTTCAATGAGAAGAAAAATTGATATTGCCAGTAATGGTTTCGCGGACAAGATGATGTCATGTGATGATGACATCGAAGAGATGATACGTGATGTGGTGCGTCGTTGTGAAAAGACTACATTGACACTTGAGGATTACCCTCATCTCTCGCAACAACTTGAGATTTTAGTACCGTACATACGTCATAGCATTGAGAATAAAAAAAGTGGGACCAATATTTTGCTTTATGGCCGTCCAGGTACAGGGAAGACAGAGCTTGTAAAAGCGATTGCGCAAGAGATTGATATGAGTCTGTATGAAGTCAGCTACGCAGATGATGATGAAGATCCGATTGAGGGAACCAAACGTTTACGTGCGTATCGTACGGCTCAAAGTCTGTTTGCTCAAAAGCCAATTATCTTGATGTTTGATGAGATTGAAGATGTGATTAGCGCTGAGACGGATGGGCTATTTGGGTCAAAAAAACGTCAAAGTAACAAAGGCTGGATTAACCGTATTCTTGAATCTAATTCGATACCTACCATTTGGATCACCAACAGTGTCCACTCTATGGATGATGCGATAGTGCGACGTTTTGATATGGCGATCGAAGTACCCATCCCACCTAAATCCAAGCGACGAGAAATTATTCAAACACATTCACAATCTTTATTGGAAACAAAATCCCTTGAAGCGATTGCGGATAATGAACACGTTGCTCCTGCCATTATCACTCGTGCTGCAAAAGTTATGGAAGCAATCAAAGATCAGACGTCTGATTCGTCTAAATCTTTTGAAATGCTGATAGATAACACATTAAAGGCACAAGGGTTAGGCGGAATCAATAAAAAAACAGAAGGAGACCTTCCGGTCTCTTATGATCCTAGCTATGTGAATACGTCTATGGATCTTACACAGCTGCTTGGTGGTATTAAAGACAGCAATAGTGCTCGCCTATGTTTGTATGGTGTCCCAGGAACAGGTAAGAGTGCGTTTGGAAAATGGATTGCTCGTGAGCTTGATAAGCCATTTTTACTCAAAAAGGGTTCGGATTTAATTTCAATGTATGTTGGCGGAACAGAGAAAAATATAGCTAGAGCTTTTCGAGAAGCCACAGATGAGGGCGCGGTGCTGGTATTTGATGAAGTGGATAGTTTTCTGCAAGACCGAAGAACGGCAAAAGCTTCATGGGAAGTGACGCAGGTCAATGAGATGCTCGTACAGATGGAAAACTATGAAGGTATTTTCATCGCCACTACCAATCTAATGAGTGGACTAGATCAAGCATCATTGCGCCGTTTTGATCTCAAGCTTGAGTTTGGATATCTTACCGGCGAAAACGCACTACGTCTGTTTGAAGCAGAAGCACAAATGCTCGGTATTGAAGCTATTGAGCGTTCTGTACGATCAGCCGTAGAGTCATTTGACCGTTTAGCTCCAGGAGATTTTGCAGCGGTACGTCGGCAGAGCAGATTTTCGCCGATTGTAACTGCTGATGATTTGTTTGATAGGCTAAGGGATGAAGTAGCTATCAAGGAAGACGGTGCAGAGAAAAAGATGGGCTTTTTGAAATAGGCCTTGTTATGACAAAAGCAATGACTATTAATAATACACATATAATTGGTTCAAGATCAGATCATGGATATGTTGCCAAACTCTTTGAAAGCAGATTGGATGATTGCGGAAATGTGACCCTTGATCTGATATTTAGGAGCCGATTTGTAGATGGGGTCCATAGTGAAACGAATTTAAAAAATAGATTCGTGAGTACTCAGGATAAGATAAAGCTCAATGAAAAACTTGTTGAACTGATATGGGATGATTTAGAAAAAAATAACCATTGGTTTTGCACTGTACCAATGCTGAAATCATGCAGTGTGTCTGACTTTTTTGAATACTGCAAATTTTTTAATAAACATCAATCTTTTAGATCGATCGAGTTTTATTCATTGTCATTTTTTTCATCGCATACTTACAGCCCTTTGCGTAAGCGTATTGAAAAATATAAAAAGTTTGAGGATCTTATAGACTATATCAGCTATGGACATCGCGAAAAGTCTGTTCGATTGGCACTGTATCGAAATTATGAAACATCAATACGTTGGATGAAAAGATATGATCCTCAAGCTGACATAATCATCTGCCGAAGTTTTGATGATCCCAATCTCATCTGTCGCTTAATCAATGCACCAGTTAAATATGAATTATTCGACGGTATTAGTATGACATATGCCATACATTTTTTACGTTGGCTTCAAAAATTCTATTCGCCATCTTCAATTGTTACATCTATAGAGAGTAGTAATTTACGCTCCGGTAGTTTATATACACCTATGTGGGTTAATACAATGCTTATGGTCAACCGCTTAAGCATAACAAGCGCATACGCATTTAACAAATATTTTCAAAAAGTTAAGATGAATGCCAGGTCTTTGCATGATGAATTGATGCGAATTAATACGATAACGCGCATTGAGCAAACTAATAATAATATTTATGCCTATGCGCAAGCAGAATACCAAGTGGAAATTAGCATAGAGCATCTGCAATTTAAATTGGTCAAAAGTACTTTGGAACTCTACGATTGGGGAGATATGCTGCAGAACTGTTTATTCGGTTTTAATGAGCGTATCATAAATAAGCGTTGTTTGATAATTGGGGTGTATATTGATGATGTTCTGACGTATGCAGTGGAGTTTGATGGAAAAACTATTCTTCAAGCATATGGAAAATACAATGAAGACATACCCGAAAAGGATATGGAATATATTGAGAAATGGGCAGACAAGGCATTGGATTGTTTAAAAAATTGTATATATGGGTCATTGATATCGAATCCACATGCAGTTGCTGAAATTGAAGAACAAGACGATGATTATATTGATGATTTATTATTAGATGAATTTGAAGAAGAAAAGGAATGTTGATGACGAAGATTAAATTATTATATCAATTTCAAAGAATCAAAATAAAGTTTATACGGCGATACGTAAATAGCCGATACTTTGATGCTATAAAAACAAAGGACCATAAAAAACTCAAGCAAATTGCCAGATTGTTTCCCCGCGTACTTAAATCAAAAAATACACTTGGCTTAACTGGTCTAATGCAAGCAGTGGCTTCACGAAACTATGATGCAATCACATATTTACTAAATAAAGGTGTCGATGCAAATGTAATGGATCGGGACGGATGGACTGCAAAAGCATGGGCGGTATTGCTCGATGATTTTGAATCGATGAGGCGCCTGAGAGGGGTGAGTGTGTTATCTCATTCGTTGCACAATGATTTATCAGGTTTGGCAATCGTCGCTATAGGATCAGGAAAAATACTTTTTAAGTGACTAATTAAAGACAAATAATGTCCATATCTCTTTGTACACTGCGAGGAAATAATCTCAAGGATGTACGATGAAACTGAATTATCAAATGATTAAAGATCTATGTCTTCAATCTAGCCAAACAAGAATTGAGTTAACACGGTCACAGACACAAGTTGAGTTTGATATGTTGGAGCTTTTTATTGCAGAGGTTGAAAAGCTGGAGGACATCACTTCAAAATTTGTTAAATTAGAAGAAGTTCAATCAGATCTAGAATGGATAAAACAATACTATGAGCAGCAAGAGTGGGATTGTGTTACACGTTGGCTGACCAACATAGACAGTTCGCTTCGCGAGATGTGGTCGCAATATATTGAGCAAATTGTTGCACTGAAAAAGTAGTTAAGTTTCATCTCAGGGCAGAGATCTCAAATTTTTATACAATCCAGTCACATTATTTCAAGGAGTTTCCATGATATCGGCTACTTATGATGTTGAATTTACCCTCGAAGAGATTTCACAAGCGCTTAATATTCCAAAAGAGACCTGCCGCCAAGTTTTATTGATGGCATTACGCAAGCTTTCCTCTTCTAAAAATAGAAAAAAACTAGAAGAAATTGCTGAACTGTTAATGATGATTGAGGGGAAATAAACATGTCTTTACATACTGAAAAATACGGTAAGGATTTTGTGATGCAAGAGCTGCTTAATTGTGGTGGTAATGTATCTTGTATTTTAATAGCGCTTGATAAATTAGCGCTCTATGGGTGTGATTTTACGCTTGGAGAGATAGGTGATGTGCTGCATGTTACAAGAGAACGTGTTCGCCAGATCGAGGCAAGTGCAATCAAAAAATTAAAACATCCGAAAGCAGGAAAGGCTATTCGTGCCTATATGGTATCTTGATCTAATGTCTGCACAAATGCAAGATAAACTCGAATATGAGGGCAAAAAATATTCGATAAAGGAAACAACGCTTAGTGATCTAATTAAAGGTGACTTTAGGAATAGCTCACCGTTAGAACAGTATTTAGTAAATAAAGATTTCAAGAAGTACTTCACCTCTGAATATGTAGAAATACATACTGCAAATTGGCGTGGTTATCTATGTGATTGGGAGATTGATAAGCAGGGGTCTTTATGGTTGAAAGCTTTTCACAGTCGATCAAAAGTGCTGAGAAATGTTAACCAGCTGTTGGGAGTCTTACCAATTGGATCACAGCCAACAATTTGCCGTGATATTGATCTGCTTAGAGCAGAAGTGAAGCAGCCATATATGCATGCAAGCTGGTTTAGTGGTGTTATTTATGCCAGAGAATTTCTAGATTATGAAGGTGCAATCAATGGGTTATGTATTGAAATAGAAAATGGTTTTGTCATTAATTCTACACCATGTCATATTGGATCATACTATGGACGTCCTCTTAAAAACTATATTGAGGACTGAACGTATTATCTTGCTACAATAAGTAAAAAAATTATTGCAACTTACTCTGGAGAATGACTTAATGAATGATGTATTAGTATTAGGGATTGATCCTGCACCAGCTAAAAAAACAGTGATTTTTGATGGTAAAGAATTCATAATTAAAGATCATAATGAATTAATTGAATATCTAAAAGATCATAAAAATGTTTTGATTTGTTGGGATGCACCACTTACAGGTCCACATGGATGCAAGAAGAATGTCACGAATGCATTCTCACAAAGGCCAATTGAAGCTTTTTTTACCCGCTCACATAAAAAGTATGATTTTAAAGTTCCTAAAGGCATAAGTGTAATGGGCTATTCTGGATGCCCACACTGGGCTATTACAAAATCAGTGCTTGGACTGCCAATAATTGGGAAATATGAGCAGGAAATCAAGATGCCTTTTATGTTAATCACAAGTAAAGAAGAGAATATTATTAAAAGCGTAGTTGAAGTTCACCCAGCTGTAGCAATATGGTTGTGGTGCAAAGAGGATTTACCAAAAGAGATGACTTGGTTATATAAAAGCGATAGAGTAACCTTTGGAATCATTTTAGAAAAATTAGCAACTAAAAAGATTATAAGCACTGAGATAAAAAATATGTTCGATGCTATCCTTGAAAAGAATAAGGCTAAAATCCCTGATGATTATTTAGATGCTTATATCGCGTGGTATTTAGGAAATCAATTTTTACATAATACACCAATCCACCCTGTTGCATTAATTGGTAATGTTAACACAGGGGCCTGGCTTCTACCTAATATTGATAATAGACTTGCTAGCGCATTCGATAAGTTTATAAAAGAAAATGAATGCGAATAGTGCATTCATCTTTTCTGATTTAGTCAAATTTTTTATATAATCGGCATCGAGACTGCCCCATTATCTAAATCCATCTTCGCAGGTTTCATATCAATAGTTTCATAAATAATTTGTGCTGTACCATAGGCGGGACGGTCAATAAATCGTGTGAACTTTTTTTGGAATATTAGATTTATGATTCCTGTTGGTCCATTGCGCTGCTTACCTATAATAATCTCGGCATCTTCTTCCTCTTTCTCCTGAAATTTGTTTTCATAAGGCTTGCCGTCTTCTAATGCTTTTTTCGCTCGTTCTTTTTCCTCAGCATAAAGATACACATCATTTCGGTAGACAAAAAGTATAATATCAGCATCTTGTTCGATAGCACCAGACTCACGAATATCACTAAGCATCGGGCGTTTGTCGGAACGAGATTCAAGTGATCTATTGAGCTGTGAGAGGGCAACTATTGGAATTTCCAGCTCACGTGCCAGCATTTTGAGTCCACGTGAAATTTCACTTACTTCTAGGTGACGATCTTTGCCGCCTGTACCGCTCATAATCTGTAAGTAATCGATGACAGCGAGTTCGATTTCTGGATGACGGCTTTTGAGCTTTCGGAGCTTAGAACGAAGCTGATTAATATTTACTGATCCGTGATCATCAATAAAGAGTTTTGAGTTGTTCATCTTATCCATGGCATCATTAAGGCGTTTACTCTCATCCTGATTTATATCACCGACACGAAGTCGTTGTAGTTGAATAGAAGTTTGAACACTTAAAAGTCGCAGCATTAACTGTTCAGCTGGCATTTCAAGAGAGAAGAAGGCAACACCTTTTCCTTTATTGATAAGGTTTTGTACCATATTGAGCGCGAATGATGTTTTCCCCATCGCAGGACGCGCCGCAATAATTACTAAATCACCTTTTCCAAATCCGGTAGTTTTTTGATTTAGTTCCGCATATCCTGTATCGACTCCAACAAGTACTGAGTCGCCGCGAGCTTTCATCTCTTCAATGTACGCTCTTGTGTCAGTTGTAACGCGCGGCGCATCTTTAAAGTCAGTTGCCTGAGAGCTCTGGGTGATTTCATACAGCTTTTTTTCCACCATATCGACTATATCTACGGCATTTAGATCTTCTTCCAGTGTTACACGTTTGATATCCGTAGTGAAACTTAGCAAGTGCCGTTTAAGAGCTTTGTCTTTAATCTCTTGCATATAGGCTGAAATATTGGCAATAGGATTAGCAGTCAGAATTTCAACCATCACGCGCTCGTCAAATTTATTCCGACCAGAGAGTTCTTTTTTTAGGAATTCTTCATCTATTGGTAGATCACGAGTTGCTAGGGAGAGCATTGACCGGTATATTTCTTGATGAGCTACCAGATAGAAATCATCTGTTTTTAAAACAACTTCAATATCATCAAACTGTGCGGGATCGAAAATAATAGAGCTAAGAACCGAGCGCTCAAATGCTAAATTATAGAGTGTTTCTTCCACATTATGTCCTTCTAAATAAACTTACGACATAGTAGTTAACAACAAAGACATATTCTGTCCATTAACTAAGTTATAGTTTTTTAGTACAATGTATAATCAACAAATAAAGATATAAGTGAAAGTTTCAAGATGAATTATGAATTTATAGCGATGATTTTTGGAATTATCGGCGCATTGGCAGTATCCAGAGCAGCGGTTGTCCAAGAGACTGAATATGCTCGAAGTCTATGGACAATCGGCGGTGGGGCATTTACTGTTTCAAATATTTTACTTTTTGTAGTTGCAGCGAATTTGGGTCTGAGTACTATGGCCATTCAATTGATATTATTTGGTATGACGAGTGCCTTGATGTTACGCACTCATTCATCATTATCATTGGCTATATTGTCAGCAACGGCGATGATGGTTACGACAGCACTATTCTTTTCAGTATTTGCGGAGGAATTCACAATAGGATTTGATATTTTCCCATCATCTTTAGCCATCATAGGGTCATTTTTAATTTCGTTTAAAAATAATCGAAGTATAGCCTACGGTTTTGTGATGTTTATTGCAGCGGATTTACTCTATTTGGTTGTGGCAATAATGAATGATTTACCATGGTTCTTTATTCAGACGGTTGCGTATTTGATATTCTCAATTGTTGCATTAAAATACATGCATATTGATTTTAGATTTTGGAGACGTGAAGTGACTTTAATAGATTGATTCTATATTGGCAATATACAGACACAATTTGTCCCTAATACAGCTATAATAATTGCATAATTATTTAAAAGAGGTACCATGGCCATCTTAGCCGATCACGGATCACGCGGTAATCCACTTCAACACAAACGCCACGCAGAGATACTAGAACGTCTCGAAAATGGGGAAGAACTCTCCATAGGTGAACTGGCAAAAGAGTGGGGCGTAGATCCCAAAACCATACAGCGTGATTTTGACAAACTCAAACAGATCTATCCTGGGCGCGTAGAGCGTGGTGAGGATAAAAAGAAATATCGAAAACCTATTAGCCGACGTGCTCAAAACGATGGCGATATGGTTCTGGAAATGCTGGAGAGCATGGTCAAAGACATGGGGGTGGATTTTTATAAAAAAGCTCATCCGTTACTGGAACGTTTGCAACGCCAGATTAAATCGCCTTTTTATACTCGTCTTGACGTTGAAGATATTGGCAGTAAATTTGACATCGTAATGAAGCTTGAAAAAGCAATTGATCTCAAGCGTGAAGTAACACTCTCCTACACCCCTTATGGCGATAAAGAACCCAAAGAGTATACCAATGTCCAACCGATCAAGGTAATCGTTTATGAGGGGTTCTGGTATCTCTTGGCACAGCATGGTAAATATACTAAAAAATTCTATTTAAAAGCAGTACACAGCTGTGACCTTACAGATACTACGTTTAAACACAATCCTAAAATTATAGATAGTCTTGAAAATTCAATCAATGTTTGGTTTTCTACATCTGCGGAACCTTATGAAGTGATCCTTTGGGTTGATCCAGAGGTGGTGACTTATTTTGAACGTAAGCCGATTGTGAAGAATCAAAAGCTTTATAAAAAAAGTGATGGTAGTGCGGAGATGGTGCTTAAAATCACAAGTGAAGAAGAAATTTACCCTATTTTGAAATTTTGGATGCCAACACTACGTGTTATCGAACCTATATGGATACAGGAAAAATTTACGGAGATGTTGACTGATTATCTAGCAGGGATATAGAAAAAAACTAAAGTGTAATATTTATCTCGTGTACTATTTACTTTGTATGATCTATTCCTACTTTAGTATACCTTGCCAATGGGTCGACATTTTTGTCTTTCCAATCCCATCCATTTGGCATACTACTTTTGTAATTAGATAATAACTTGTCTTCATTTTTTGTTAATGCTCTTTGACCTGCTTGGCAATATATATCTATAAGTGTATCAAGCATACTCATATCTTTACTTTGAATCATGATAATAATTTCATCAACTATTACTTTTACAGGAATTGCATGCTCCCAAATATCTTTTTTATTTCCAACTTTTGGAGCTACTTTCCTAAATAATTGTGCTTGATTGGCATTTAAAGACTTGATTGTTTTTATTGAAAATTCTTCGTCATGATAATTTGCCAATAATTCAACATATGATTTCAACATCGAAACATGGTCTTTTGTAATTTTAACTTTTTCTGGTCTATTTTTATAAAATGGCATACTTGTCATACAAGCCAAGTCTTTCATTATTGAATATCCAACTTCCGAATCCGCATCTTTTATTAAGTCTAAAATCTTCAATCTAAATTCTTTTGTTTCCGGACTATTTCTTTTTTCTTCTCTTTTTTTACTTAACATACTTTGCATAATAATAACACCCCAAATTCTACTTAAAGTTTCTAATATTTAATTATTCAACAAATATTATAGCAACAATATTACTAGATAATTAAGACATAAAATGTCTATATGATCGACTATCATTCACTCAACCAAAAAAAAGGAGTTGAGATGGCTTTTAGAGACATTGGAAAACTAAAATTTCCAGCCAAGCTTGATAACAAAGAGGTCTATATTTTCGTTGACACCGACTTTAAACGAAAAAATGAACCCATTTTTGTTCTTGCGGCTTTATCAAATAGCCGATATATTCGTGGTCTGTATGAACTCAATCATAAGACTATCGAAGAGCAAATTGTTGCCGTTTCACGGATTATTCGGAACAATTATGAGAAAAATAGTGGAAAACTTGAGTTATGGGGAGAGATCAAACGGTATCATTATCATTATAGCTCTGATTTGCCTGCTATTGTATTTGATATTGATGGAACTGTTATAGGTAAATCATCTTTTACCGAATCGCATGCTGTTCTTTCAATTGGATGTAAAGATATTTCACCTCTGCTTTATGCGAGTAGATGAAATCGTACCATTTAAGTGAAATTATATTAAAATCAATACAAAAAGAGACATGATGAAAATTATCATATTAGACACCGAAACTACAGGGGTTGCAGAAGCTGACCGTATCTGTCAGCTGGCTTATCTAGTTGTAAACGAAGCAGGGCAGGTCGAAGAGATTCATAATGAACTGTGTACACCACCGCTCGCTATTGGATTTGAATCTATGGCAATTCATCACATCACGCCTGAAATGATTGCTGGTACTCCTGTCTGTGTCGATACCAAAGCATTCTCACGTTTGGTTGAGCTCAATACTCCCGATAATCTCATGGTTATCCAAAACGCTGAATTCGATTTGGGCATGCTTATCAAAGAGGGATTTGAGTCACGCATGAGACTTGTTGATACATTCCGAGTATTGCGTGCCAGCTATCCACTGGACACACCACATGGCTTACAGTTTAAGCGCTATCAATGGGGGCTGTATCACAAAGAACAAGCTCTCATCGATGAACTAGGTGTTGAGATCAAAGCACATGATGCTCTTGGTGATGTAATTGTGCTCAAACACCTCTTCGAAAAACTCAATGAAGATTACACGATTGGCTCGATGGTTGAGTTGTGTTCTGAGCCGATCATTCTCGAGTTTGTCCCTTTTGGCAAGAACAAAGGAAAGCGCTTTGAAGAAGTTGCGCTGAATGCACGAAATGACCTGCGTTATATGCTTGACAACTTTGATCTTGACGGTGATTTGAAAGCAACGCTCACACATCATCTAAACGCTACAAGAGCTAATGTTATTATCACCATAGGTTTTGGTAAGTACAAAGGTCAAACACCAGCCCAAGTGGCTCAAGTCGATCCAGACTATTTGGTTTGGCTATTAAACAACGCAGAACGTCTTGATTCAGAGACACGTGAAGAGATCAATAACGTTTTGAATGCGTAATCCCAGAAAAATATTTGATGACAACATCATGTTGTTTTGTGAATATAGGGATTGTTACATCAATGTCACAGAGAAATGATAGAATAGATTACAAAGAAGCAAAGGTATGAGTAGTGGGATATGATTTATCAAATAAGCTGGTAGTAGCGGTGTCCTCAAGGGCGCTGTTTGACCTTGAAGAAGAGAATAAAATCTTTGAAGAAAAGGGTCTTGATGATTATTATAAGTACCAGCTTGAAAATGAAAACAAGCCACTTAAAAAAGGGACTGGATATAGACTGATTGAAAATCTATTGAAAATCAATTCCTATTTCAGTAGCGAAGACAAGCAAGTCGAAGTAATTATCCTCTCAAAAAACAATGCCGCTACAAGCTTGAGAATTACCAATGCAATTAATGAGTGTAACCTGGATATCGTCAGATCAGGCTGGACAAGCGGGAATGACTTGTCTACGTACCTAAAAGCGTTTAAAGTAGACCTTTTTCTATCGGCGAATGATGCAGATGTGATCAATGCGATAAAAGGCGGAGTCGCTGCAGCTAAAATCCTACAATCACATGAGGGTGTTCATAACTCGCTTGGAGATCAAGTCAGAGTTGCCTTTGACGGAGATGCTGTTTTATTCTCAGAAGCTTCAGAGTTGGTTTACAAAGAACATGGACTTGAAGCCTTCATAGAACACGAAAAATGCAACAAAGACAACCCGATGGAAAAAGGGCCATTTGCAAAATTCCTTCTTACCATATCAACCATACAGAAAAAGTTTAAAGATAAAGAGTCACCGATTCGTACAGCGCTAGTTACGGCTAGAAGTGCCCCAACTCATGAGCGTGTCATCAAGACGCTAAATACGTGGGGAGTGAGAGTGGATGAGGCTTTCTTCTTGGGTGGATCTGACAAGTACGAGGTATTAGAAGCTTTTGGTGCGGATATATTTTTTGATGATCAGGATGTACATCTAAATCTCTCATCTTCAGTAGTTCCTAGTGCGAAAGTGATACACGAGAGCATTGAAGCATTTGAATAACAGTTTAAAATAAAGCAACTCGTGATGGTATGATTGCTTAGAAGCAATGTGATGTGGTTCAAAGAGTGATGAGTGAAATTTTAAATACTAAGGGCATTACATAATGGAGTTATTTATATCAATTCAAGATCCAAGGCAACGACCGAAAGGAACTAGGGACTCTCTTGGTTTTGAGCAAATATGGACATTATATGGACGTAAGATAATTAGCGGCATCACAACTATTACAAGTTCCCTAGATAATTTCATAATAGCTTTACTTGGTTTTTATCTTAGTGAAGAGAATACTAATAATGAAAATAGCCAAGAAAAGGCTCATTTTTTTATACGATACGAACAATTAATGGCTTATTTAAGATTGGATAAAAATCCAAATTCTAATGTATTGGGTATCAGTAGAGCAAAAAAAAATATGCTCGATGGTAATGAAAGTTTGTCAATTACAAATCAAATTCTTAGTAGTCAATTATCATATGGTTTATGGGGTTTGTATTCTTCTGCATTAGCAGATGTCGGTCTTATAAAAAACAGAGTACCGACTAAACAAGCTGAAGAAATAATTGGTTCAATAAAAAAGAAATATCCTAGCTTAATCAAGTATATTGTAGAAAAATCCAAAGATGAGCACTTCGGTAAATTGAGATATGAAAAACATAGTGATTCATTAGCAGAAATACTAAACAATGAAGATATAAAAAATAAAATGCTTGAAATATTGCTTCAAAAATCAAGTTTATATCAATATGTTTTAAATGATACTTATCGGACATATGATGGAAAGATAAAGTATATTAAAGAGCTTATTGAAGATATTTTAAATACTTCAAATGATGAAAATTTGCTAAATGATATCCGCGATATAGAAAAAATTGATTTAGTTATGTTAGTGGCGAATAAACTATTTAATGCGATTAGACATAGTAACTACGACGGTCAGAGTTTAGACAATTTTGTTGAGCATATCTCTGATATCAACTTTCCATCTCCTTTAACGCTGCCTGTAAGAAAAGAAAAGCTTAGAAGTAAAGTCGAATTAGAACATTTTGTGAATTATTTAAATACGAAACAATACAAAGAGGCGATAAAAATACTTTTACAAATTAATGTGAATATTATGAAAGAGAGAAATAGTATTCCCTGGGTAGAGCTTAACGAAGATATTTTAAAAATTAGAGTCAAAACAAGTGATACTATTGAAAAAGATGAACAATTTAAGGGTATGGAGTATAACTATTTTATCTATTCATATCTAAGTATCGCAACAAATTTAAAGACAGACGATGAATAATACTATTACAGAATATATAACGAAAGAACTGAAAAATAAAAAAATTACGCATACTGTATTTACTACGTATAATTTTGAACCGGAGTTCTTTGAAACAGAAATCATACCTCTTCTTTTTCAAGAAGATATATATTTTTCAAATCATCCTACTGTGAAACGATATCAAGTAAAACAAGTATTAGAACGATCTGGAATAGGTATTGAACTTTTCTATGATAAGAATATTTTTTCATCTGAAGAAACTCCACAGATGGAGTATTACCATCAAGCTATCAATCATTTAAATGGAGCATTTCACCCCAAAGTCATGTACCTTTTATTTGAAGATAGTGATGCCAAGCAGAGTTTATTATTATATGCTGGTTCAAATAATATAACTAAGGCGGGCTGGTGGGATAACATTGAGACAGGAAACTATATACTTATTAATAATAAGCATGCTATCTCTAAAACAACTCATGAAAATATTGAAAAATCATTACGTTATTTAAAAGAACAACAGGTATTCGAAAGTTCAAATAGTAGTATTGTAGCTATTAAAAAGTTCTTGGAAAATAATGTAAAAATATCTGAATCAAACTCAACTCATTTTTATTTTCAAAGCGATAAAGAAGATAGATGTAGACAGTTTTTTGAAAAGTTTTTATCAAGCAAAATCACTCATGTTGAGATTGTTTCACCTTTCTTTCCAGATGCGGAGGATAGTAAATTACATAGAGAAGTGTTTCCAAAAACATATCACATAAAGATGCTACTTCCAAAGAATCAACAAGATGAAGCAATGTGTACACAAGCATACTATGAATACTGTAAACGTGAAAACATAGTCTGGTCTAAGTTTAGTTCGAAATTAGAAAGAAATTTAGGTATAGATAAAGATGCCGAGGGAAATAGCCCTATCTATCGAAAACTTCATGCCAAAATATTTCATTTTTATAATAAACAAAACAGCTGGTTTTTTACAGGTTCTTTTAATTTCACATATAAAGCATTAAATGATAATATAGAGGCAGGATTCTTATTTAAAAATGATTTAAGATCAGATACTTTACTTGAAGAGATTAATGGTAATGAAGTTTTCGAACTAAAATTAGAAGATATTGATAACCCTACTGTAGAGGGAGAAGAAGAAATCAAAATAGCTATATTATTTGATTGGAATTTCAAAAAGTTGAAAATTGAGCTAGCCGAAGAAGTAGCTACACAAAAATTGGTTTTGTGTGATAATGCTGGTAATGAATTACAAACTATAAATCTCAGTGATAAATCAATAAGTCTAACGGAAATTAGTGCTAAATTATTATTGTATCTCGAAAAAAATTCCTATATATACATATCAAAGCAAAGCATACTCATTCAACATATTAATTGGCAGTATAAACCGTTCACATTTTGGGCTATGAGTATCAGTGAAATTTTAAGTATTTATTCTGGATTAAATATTAATGAAAAAGAAGATCGATTTATCGCTCATATGCTTAAAGAGTTAGAAAAACAAGGTGCATTATATGAGAGTTCTGTAAATGATATAAGTATAGATGAGAGGAATTTTTTCAGTGAGTATTCTGAAATATTTTACTCTTTTAGAAAATTAAAGGCTATCTTACTTAAATCAAAAACTGAGAATAATCACAACATACTTGAATATTATTTTAGGATGCAGTACCCCGACTCATTTTCATCTGTGGTCAAAAAAATTGTAGAAGATAGCGAGCTTGATATTGCAACAAAATATATAGTTGTTCTGAGTTTAGAAGAGATTTACAATGAGGTAGAAGAATATAAAAATTGCGATGAATTTAAGAATTTAACAAATTTAAAAGAAACAATAAAGCAAAAAATTGGAGAAAAGGATCCTGAGCAAAAAGATTTTCTAGAGTGGTTTGAATTCGAATTTATGTTTAAACATATAGCCAAGGAAAAGACAAATGATTGACATAGGAGAAGCCAGAGAACTTATTGATTTTTCAGGAGACAATGTGCCTTTAGAACTTGCTGAAAAACAACTGCAGTCAACTGTGTCTTTATATAATATGATACAAGCTGGTGGACTAGGGTATTTAGCAGATGAAGTAGGAATGGGGAAAACATATGTAGCATTAGGTGTAGTGTCATTAATGAGATATATCAATCCAAATTTAAAAGTTCTTTATATATTGCCTAAACAAAATGTTTTAGATAAGTGGAAAACGAAAGAATATCCAAGTTTTTTAGAAGGTAATTTTAAAGTCGAGAATCATAAGGTCAAATCATTTGATGGAAAACCTGCATCACTTCAAGTAGAATGTAAAAATTTAATTGATTTAATTAAATATTCTTCGGCGGGATATTATGGGGACTTTTTTATAAAAATGTCTAGCTTTTCATTTCCTCTTTCTGGCGATGGTTTTAATAATAAATTAAACGATTTGAAAAAACTAATTCCATCTGCTGTATTAGATTTTGATGTAAATGATAAAGATGAAGTGAAGCTCCAATATTCAAAAAATATCAATAAAATTTTGCCTTTTTTTGACTTAGTGATTATAGATGAATCTCATAACTTTAGAAAAAGCATGGGCAGTAGTAATCGAAATGAGTATATGTCTATTATTTTAGGAACTAATAAGAAGTATGACACTATCAAAAAGATTAACAATGTATTATTATTGTCTGCTACACCTTTTGATAGAGATATTCAACAATTAATTAATCAACTTGAACTAGTAGGTATGGATAAGTATGCTAATGAACTAAGAGATGTGAAGAATAATAGAGAGGAAACGATAAAAATATTAGAAAAGTTTATGTCACGGCGTTTAAATAATTTAAAAATAGGTGAAGAAACTTACACTCGCAATCAATATAGGGTTGAAAGAAGAGAAGAAGCTGCTATTAAAATAGAGCAAATTGATAAAAAACTAATTGTTGCATTAGTACAAAAAAAAGTAGGTGAGTTATTAGATGATGACAAGTTTAAAGGTCAATTTCAAACAGGTATGTTAGCCTCATTTGAAAGTTATCTTCCAAGCTCAAAAAAAATAGATATTACTATTGAGCCTGAATTTGATGCGACGCAGGATGGTGATATAAAGAGTGCTGTAGATAATGGTATTATTAAACATTTACATGACTCATATACTAAAAGATTTAATCAGACATCTCTTCCCCATCCAAAAATGGATAGTGTTGTTCAAGAGTATGCGAACGATTCCTTTACTAACGGTAAAAAACATATTATTTTTGTGAGAAGGATTCAAAGCGTTACAGATTTAAAAACAAAGTTTGATAAGTATTATGATGAATGGCTAGAAGCATATTTAATAGAAAATATAAAACGAAATAAACAAGAAGTCAAAACGTTATTAGTAGCGTACAAAAATAGTAAAATTTCTAAAAAATCTGATGTGGATGGTGATAATCCTTTTAATACGTTTTTTACATACTACTTTAGAGGAACAAACTATAATAAAAAAGGGGCTCCTTCTGATATTAGTGAGCGTCTAAGTAGTATACGCAGAAATGATAGCTTGATTAACACATTTGAAATAAATTGGTTTCACGCTCTAAAGAAAGAGGCTTCTCTAGATGATTTACTTTTAGAAGTGAAAAAGTTTTGGAAAGAAAAGTCTAGTTATTATAAAGAAAAAGACGGCTACAAGAAGCTTACAAACAGTGAAAAATTTCATATTATTCAGATCTCATATTTAAATATTGTTGGAGAGCACGATAAATCTAACTACTACAAAAAACTTTACAATATACTAGAGGTTGAAAATAAAATTGATATTGACGTAAAAGAAATTACCAATTATTTAGAAGAAAACACATTCTTTTCGAATAAAAGTGAATTGTTTATTAATGATTTTTTATATAGTAATAATATAGAGAAAATAGATTTTATTACTAAACTCATTTCCTCGACACTTCGTTTAGGACATGGAATAATCGATATGTTTATAGCTTATACGAACAGTCAAGATAGATTTTTAGATGCTTTTGAGGCGATATTAAAAAAACAAAAAATTAAAAACACTAAGTTTAGTACTTACAAGCAAATATATGATGTTCTAGAAAATATTGATTTAATTATTCGCAATAATTTTGCTCAATTTGAAAGGCAAGAAAAGACATACAATCAGTTTCTTAGTGATGTATTGTCTCCGCTTGAAGCTATTGCTGGTGCACGAGGTGGAAGTGGTAAGAAAAGTGTCATTGCTAGGAAATTTCGAATGCCTGGATATCCAATGATTTTGATTAGTACAGATGTTCTACAAGAAGGAGAAGATTTACATACATTCTGTGATAGCGTTGTGCATTACGGACTGGCAAATACTCCAATCGCGATAGAACAAAAAAATGGTAGAGTAGATAGAATTGGTTCCTTAGGGCAACGAAATTTACAATCAAAAAAAGAAATACAAGAGGATGATAAGCTAAAAGTATCATTCCCCTTTTTAAAAGAGACTGTAGAAGTCGTACAAATTCATAATTTGGCCCATAATTTAAATGATTTTATAACTTCAATTGATTCATTCGAAAGTCAAAAAGTAAACATTAATAATGATGCAAATGATCTTATAAGTTCTATTCCAAGGCAATATACTGGAAAACTTCAAAGTTCTTTTAAAAGTGTAAAACATGTAGTTGTTAATCAAGCGGCTTCTGAAAGATTGGCGAGTATTATAGAAAAAGATAAAAAGCTAGTTTCGTCAAGTCTAGACAATATAAATGAATTGATTCCATTGGGGCAAGCTAACTATAATATCGATATTGCCAGATCATCTTCTGAGTTCCTGTTACATGTATATGATGAGGCTATAAATGATATCCATGTAAAATTTAATTCAAAACAAGAATTATTAGATTACATGCATAGTAGATATGAAGATATTTATCATAGAACGATTATCAGTGAATTGAGTTATCAAGGTGATATACCAAGTTGCACACTAAAAAATAATATTGAGATTCTAATAGGTAATAAAGAAATTACCAATAAGTTTGAAGTTGATGAGGTTTTTGAAAGAGTTAAGTCAACATATCTTGAAGATACAATATTTTATCCATTAGAAAATTTATTAAAGATTGCAACAGAAAGTCCTATTACGGAATATGATTTTATACGTAATCATCATGTTAATGTAAATATAGTACACATAAAAAATCATATAGAGATGTTGTTTACTTTTAGTCAATATGAAGTGGTCCGTCAACAGAAGGTTAATCTTTCAGTAGTTGGTGCATATGCTCTTTTTACTTCTAGAGCTACTGAAGATAAGTTTATTGATCAATTTGACATGAAAGAGATAATCAAATATACATGGGAAAGAAATGGAAAAATAGATATTGTTGAATTTGTAGTCAATAAAGAAAATGCTATTGTTGGAAGAGTTGTATTCCCTTGTAAATATATTCATAACAAAGAGATTCTTTACAATGCATATATATTAGCTTGTGAAGCTGACCATCTGGAGCAAATATTACACAAAGATGATAGATTTTAATAACTATAACATATAGAAGGAACAACTATAATGCCAATACATTTTATGCTAGCCCACGACGCTCAAAGCGGAGCAACAATACGAGAACAGTTTGCACAGCTCGATGCTCTTAACGTTAAGGTTGGGACTTTTGATGTTTTGCTCGATTTATTGCTCGAATATTGGTTGATTCCTTTTTCTGATGAGGATGAATGGCGTACTAAACTTTCCCATACAGCTCTTATTATGCACGATTCATTTTGGTCGAAGAGTATTAAAACGGATGAAAAGAGTGTCGTTGACGAGCTTGATAAGAGTTTGCAAGTACTTCTTAATGCTTTGCCCTTGGATGTTGATAGTTTACCTGCTATAGAGACTAACACGGCTCGTTATTCTCGATATTACAATGATCTGCTTATTTTGCATAGGGGTATGGGAAATATTTTCCCTTCGACTCTTCTAAAAGCCCGTCTATGGAGTGCTAGTTCAGGACTTGATCCCCTTGAAGATATTGTGGTTTATGCTGACGACTCACTTCAACTTGAGGCTTGGCAATGGGAAGTGGTGAGAAAACTGCAAGAGCAGTCTTTGGATAAGTCTTTTCAAGAGCTCTATACTCAAACATTTACTCCAAAACTTAACAGCGAACATGAAGATATACGTTATCTGCAATCTATTTTATTTTTAAATGAACTCCCTGCAAATCCTCCTCAAAAGAACAACTTACAATGGCTTATTGCCCGCGATGTTCAGCAAGAGGTAGAAGTTGTAGCAGGTATGGTGCAAAATGCTGTGAAGTCGGGCTCTTCTTTTGATGATATAGCTATTATTATCCCAAGGGACGGTTGGTATAAAGACTTTTTAATTCAAACCTTTAGCAGCTTTAACATTCCTCTTTCTCGTGCAGGTCAGGTCGAAGAGTATGCCGATCTTGGTACGCAATGGATCTTTGATGCACTTCAAGCACAGGATGAATTTTCTGCTCCAATGCTCTTTGCATCACTTGTTTCATCACCTTTAATGCCTTGGTCATATAATAACGGCCAGTACCTTGCCGGAGTGGCTTTAGACAATAGTTGGAGAAATGATGATGGCAATATTAAATCCCATATATTAGAAAAGTTCACAGAAGAAGCTCAAGGTTTACTTCTTGTTATTATTGACTGGCAAGAACAAAAAAAATCTCCATCTCCTGACAGTTTTCTTGAAATACTGGAAGGACTTTATCCGCTGCTAAGTTCGAATGAAAACATCAGACTTCACAAGCAGCGTTATAAAACTCTCGTAGAAGAGTTAAAGGGCTATCTGGAGGCATTCACGAATGCCGAGATTAAAGACCTTTCCAGTCAGGTTCATCCGTATGCTTTGCAGGAAAATTCAGATCGTACGGCATACTTAAAGAGTGTTCATGTGGTTTATGAGGGCGATTATCTAATCCAAGAAGTAAAACACCTCTTTGTTCTAGGTTTTAATGACGGGCATTATCCACGCAAACTTGAAAATGTAGGTGTTTTTTCTAGAATGAATTGGCAGACATTGGCCGGTAAGTTGAATTTGTCTTTAGCGCCACAAGAGCAATTTTATAGGAATGCAAAAGCCACTTTTAAACGGCAATTGCAATGTGCAAATGAAAGTATTACTTTTTTAGCCAGCGCCTTGGATCTTCAGGGAAGTCATCTTGCCTTGTCTAGTTCACTGAGCGACATGGCTTTTTGTTTTCATGATGGCAAGGGTGATCTTCAGCCGGAAGAGCTTTTGATCTTTCTGGAAGAAGAAAAAAAGTTACCATTCTTCTATGCTCAAAACGACAAAGGCGAGATACATGAGCCGCGAACGCTGATAACAGAAGAACTTAACTTCGCGCAAAATATCTTTGAACTACGTAAAAATGATGATGGTTCTCTCAGACCGGAATCACCAAGCAGCCTAGAAAAGTTAATGATCTCACCTCTGGGATGGTTCTTCTATAGACAGGATCTCGAGCCAAAGACATGGGCTGTGCAGGAATTGGATGTGGCAACGCAGGGAACTATTGCGCACGGTGTTTTTGAAGACTGCTTCTGTCCTACGAATCCAAGTCATGATCTAAGTGGTATCGGGGCCGTTATAGAAAGAAGAATAGAGCAGTACGCTCCATTTCTGTCTCAAGCACATCGACGATTGGATTACGAACAGTTGCATTCATCTATTTTAAAATCTGCAAATGAGTTCAAGGCCTTGTTAACCCATTGCGAGGCAAGCGTTGAAAGTACAGAACGGCAGCTGAGGGGAGAGATCTTCGATATTCCTGTTGCAGGCCGAACGGATGCCATCTTGAACATAGCTGGAAAAAAACTTGTCCTTGATTATAAGAAATCGGGAAATAAAAGTCGTATTGCACGAATGAAAAATGGGTATGACCATCAACTCTTTTTGTATAGGGTCATGCTCACCGATAAAAATGCTTTAACTGCCTACTATACGATGAATGATGCGACTTTGGTAGTTGACCAAAAGATGGATTGTAAAGAGAACATCTACTTGAACATTGTAGGCATAGAAGAAGAGTGTACAGTGAATGCTGAACTATTGCTACAAACACGTATAGCCGAGCTTATTAATGGGGATATCAAACTCAATAGCAGCAACGATAATAAACTTTGGGAAGATCGAGGTGTAACGGCTAAATACAGTCTTGACAGTTCACCTCTTATTAAAATATTCATGAAGCCAGAAACAGAGGAAGTCGAATGAAAATTGATTTTGAAGAACTCAATATTATCTCTGCGGGTGCGGGTTCAGGCAAGACCTATACGGTACAAGAAACACTTGCTACTTGGTTAAAAGAACATCAAGAGAAGGTTAGAGCTGATAAGATATTGGCTGTTACCTTTACTAATATGGCCGCCAGCGAGATGCAGACTCGTATAAGGGCTGCCTTGCTGAGCTGTGGAAACATGGATGCAGCGATGAAGGTGACATCTTCTCAGATTTCTACAATTCATAGTTTTGGCCAGAACATCATTCAGTCTTTTGCGTATGAGTCCGGGATGTCTCCTCGTGTTCGCCAATTGAGCGAAGCGGAAGAAAAAATCCTCTTGCAACTCTCGCTTAGCTCTCATACCCAGATCAATAAAATCTTGCAAAAACTTGAAGCTCTTGGATACAAGGGCAAGTATAACGGCTCCGAGTTTTCAACAGCGCTGGATCAACTACAGTCAAGAGTATTGCAAATCATCAACTCTTTGCGAACGATTGGTGCGACAGAGTCAAAAGCTGAGCAGTATATTAGTCTGCTTTCTGCTGAGACCACTGCTCTTTATGGAGATGTCGAAGATGCACCAACGCTTAATAAAGCATTGCATGATGCCGTAAAAGCTTTACTTGGAAGTTTTCAAGAAAATATGAAAGAAAAATATGGGGGAAATACTACTGCCGACAATGCTTTTACAGCTGATTATAAAGCGTTGAAGAAAGCTTTGGATATGGAAGCGATTAAAAAAGATTGGGGACTCTGGCAGTCACTTAAATCGCTTCGAACGACAAAAGTAGATGACCAAGATTATGTCCGCTTGGCAACAAATGTCATCGATGCCGCAAACAAACTTCCTTTGCATCCCGGACCACTTGAAGAAGCGATTGCACATATTCAAACTCTTTTACAAATCAGTATTGATACACTGCAAAATTATAATGAAGCGAAACGAAAAAATGCCCTGATGGATTTTTCGGATATGGTTCATCTTGCAAATTCAGTGATGAATGAAGATGAGTGGATTGCGGAGATTGCTTCGACATATGATTGTCTTGTCATTGACGAGTTTCAGGACACTAATCCTATACAATTTGCCCTTTTGTGGAAGTTTAGACAAAAAGGTTTACCAACACTTATTGTTGGAGATTTGAAGCAGTCTATTATGGGTTTTCAAGGAGCTGATTCTTCGCTTTTTGAATCACTTATCGGTGAAGCGGGTGCGACTAAACATGAACTTGAAAACAACTGGAGAAGTACACCGGCATTAATGGCGTGGATCAATGCCATGGGAAAAGGTTTGTACAAAGAAAGATATACACATTTGACACCTATGGCAAAGTATGAATCAAGCTTGACTCCATTGAAGATTATTAGCTTTAACGATGATAGCTGGAGTGCAAATGGCAGTAAGGATGGATCGAAGAAAAGTTATACACAAGAGCAGTACAGTGTCATCAGTCAACAAATCAAGGAGATGATAGCGGCTAAAACAGTCATCTTTGATAGACATACTAAAAAGCCGCGAGCCATTGAACCTTCAGATATAGCTATTCTTGCGCCAAGCCACACTATGCTTGGCAGGGCGGCAAGCTCGTTACGTAAGAATGGTATAGAAGCACAGATAAAACAAGATGGATGGTTTAGCTCTAGGATAGTTCAAATTGCATTTTATGCACTCTCTTATCTTGCCAACCCCTTAGATAAACATGCAGCTCTTTACCTCTTGGTTACAGAGCTGGGTGACTTGTCTCTTCAACATGCGTTAGATATGTATTTAAAAGATAAAAAGTTCACGCATCCGCTCATTGTAAAACTTGATGCAGTTTGTGATGAGACGCAAACATTAACGCTTTCACGACAACTTATTACTATGATCGAAGTCTTGGAACTGTGGGATTACATCTTAAAACATGATAATAGTACACAGCAAAGAGCCAACTTGTTAAAACTAATAGACCATTGTTCTGAGTTTGAATCTTTACAGTTTGAGTCATTAAATGCGCTAGGCATATACGGTCGAAACGTCAATAGCTTTTTGTCATGGCTAAGTATGAATGAAAACGATGCGCAGCCAGCTCCTAAGTCAATCAATACCGAAGCTGTCCAACTTTTAACCTGGCATGCTTCTAAAGGATTGGAATGGCCGGTAGTCATTGTGATGGGGCTAGAAAGGGACAAGAGTCCTTCATTGCCGGACATATCTCTTGGATATTCTGATGAGACTCGCAATGATCCTCTTGAAAATACATACATTCGTTTTTTTACAAAATTTCATGATGATAAAAGCAATGAAGCTTATATCAATGTCTTAGAGCAAGATGCGCATAAAACAACGGAAAACTTACTTTATGTTGCGATGACCAGAGCAAGAGAGCAGCTTATCCTTTCTTGGCCTTCCTATGCTCAAGAGAAAGTAGGTGAATTTAGTTTTATGCATAAGCTTATAAATAAGTGTAATATGAAGGTAAATTCTGACGGCATTGAGATGAATGACTTACAGCGGGAGACTGGATTTTCCGAGTCAGTGATCGCAGCAACACTTCCAGAAGAGTTAGACGAAAGTAAAATGACATCATCCATTAAGTATGGACGTATAGCGATAGAGATGATGGATGAGATCGAGAAGATTCCATCACAAACATCTCCCTCAAGCACAGAGCAGACAGGCCTTAGCTTTGATATGACAAAACTCACTACCAAGACTTATGGAGAGCAGGTTGATCTATCAGGGATTAAGTTGAGTGCCACGGACTTGGGTACGGTTATTCATCACTGTTATCATGCTCTTTTAAAAGATTTGTCCTTTAGCGATAGGCTCTTTGCTTCATTGGATAAAAAACTGTCTTACAATGTATTGAATCAATTAAAAGAACAAGCCATTGCTTTTAAGTGCTACAGTAAAGACGAGCTAGAAGGGCTTGCTGTTCAATGCGAAGTGCCGCTTTTAAGTAAGACGCAGCAGGGGAGTACCGTTAGTGGGTCAATAGATCTTCTTCTTGAAACCAAAGAAGGGTACTGGATAATTGATCATAAAAGTGACAGAGTTGATAACTTCGAAGAACAGTTTGCTCATCACTATCCACAGTTGGAAGCATATGCAAGGTTTACTAAGCTTGATAAGCCATTGCTAGGACTTGGGATCAATTGGGTTCGCAGCGGGATGATTAGTTTGATTAAAGTTTAGTAACCTTTGTGTATCAATAATTCATATCTGCAAATGATTAGTTTCTATCGATAGGATTAAATCCAAATGATTCGAGTCCTTTATTCCATTCATCTAGCATCCTATGGGCAAAGTCTTTGATATTTGGATGTGTTTTAACATAATCGAGCATTTCACTAGCTGCATTCTTAGTGGCTACGGCACAGTGATCAAATATCTCTTCGATTTCTGCTGTAGAGAGTTTACATGTCTGCTTTCCAAATCCAATATAAGTTTTTTTCTTCCACCAGATTTTGCCGCCGCTCATATTCAGAGCAGGCAGATCCTCATTAAGATAGACCGTTGTGCATACGACATCGTAAATGGGTGCCATTGTGGCATCAGTATAATCTTCATCGTACAAGATGGCAAAGTTTTTTAGATGAGCATCGCCGTTTCGTAGATAATGGTTCATCACAAGAGATTTAAATAAAGTTCGCAAATTTTCAAGCCTTGATTCAGGAGCAGTGTTTGCTTTGAGTGCTTTTGCAAGGTCTTCATAATTTGCATGATATTTATCAATTGTCCCTTTACCCAAAAGTACACACCCGTCTTCAAAGCCCAGATAGCTACCGTCGTCTTTAAGATCAAAGCGTTTCATGATAAACATAGAGCGGTTTTCTGAAAGTTTATATTCGGGAGTAGGCAAGCCTGCTAATCGGACCGCCTCCATGCAAAAGAACTCATTGAATGCAAGTTCAGGATATTCTTCTCCCCATGATTTGACAATATATTCTTCGGTTGTGAGGGTATTTTTATCATTGATTTGAAGCAATATTTTGGGTTGAACCCCAGAAACGCCTGATCGGATTGCAAAACGATCCATTAGTCTCTCGAACAGTACATGCGTATCGTCATGCAAGATCTCATTTAGGGTTATAGGTTCTTCGTTATCTTCGGGAAGACCATACTTAACTCGCCCTATCACATGCGGACCAATCAACTCAAGTAATCCAAGATCATCCATTTGTTTTATCTTCGCAAATCGTTCTCGAATGGTTTCTTTTAAGGTGCCCTCAGGGAGGTTCATTTCAAATATCGGATGAAGATGGGTTGAGCCCCAACTTTCAGTACGAATCGGCATTGTCACAGAGACAGGAAGGGTCGCTTCTGCTGTGTAGGTGAATATATGTTTTTCACCTTCTTTGGCCAATGTACCTGCCCTCTGGGTATTGGTATAAATGTTAATACGTCTCTCCACGCTGTAGCTCCTCTAGCGTTAATGGCCGGCCCTTTTCTCTGAGTACCATTTCTAATCCGAAAAGTTCAAGAACTTCACTTACTTTAGTGATTCCCACTTCCTCGACAAACCCATCTTCCATACGACGGTAGGTATTAAGGCTTATGCCGGCATATGTGGCCGCTTCAGTTTGATTCCACCCTTTTTTCTTTCGGGCTTCGATAATGGTTTGGCTTAGATGGTTTAGGCTCATTGGTTGTCCAAAATATCAATATACTGGTTATTATAGCAATATATTAGATAAATTACCAATATATTATAAATAATTGTAAAAAGCAATTTGAAAAAAACCACAACGTTTCTGTTTCTCGCCCAAAAATAGCGATAATGTATAAGTTGTTGTAGAAAATGGGAAACAAATGATTACGTGGATAATAAAGCCCTAGCCAAAGAACGGCGTTATAGCATTAATTGATCTAGTATATCTATTATCTTACTTTTGCATTTTTTAGTTTTTGTTTCATCATCAATTCCGGATTGTTTTTAACATAGCTATTAAATGTTGTGTTTGTGGAGGAATGTCCTAGATCCAGAGCTACTACTGCAAGCTCTTTGCCATCAGCTATTTCTTTTGTTGCGTAGCCTCTTCTGATAATATGCCTTCCGCTCTTTTTAATGCCCATCATATGTAGCGCCCATGTCACAAAGCGGTACATTTCAGAATCGTTCATCTTTTTGTTGGTTGCCTTTCCACTCTTGGTTGTGCTTGATAGCACGAAGCTATGATCTATCAGAGCACCTCTCATATGTACTATGAATGATTCGATATCGTTTTTATGGATAACTACCTCTCGGTATTTATCGCCTTTTGTCGTATGATATTGAATGGAATAAAAAGGATGGACTTTGCCTTCATCGTCTTCAAGCGAGATGTCTTGAATGTGTTCCATTTTAAGAGAGAGCACTTCATCACTTCGTGCACCAGTTAAGCAGTAGAGTAAAACAATAGTAGCATCTCTCCATGCTGAAGCTGATGAGCTTTTTGGTTTGTATTCTTTATGCATGTAGGGCCATTGCCGCATAAAGGCAATAAGTTCCTCCATCTCTTTGGCTGTCAAATAATCGGTATGACGCTTTTGTACTTTGATTTTAGTGAAATGTTTGAAAAGAACAGTGAAATCCTTTTGTTCCTTGTTGTTTTCTGCAATAAAGAAAAGGAGTTGCTTTAAAATAGTTAGCCGATGAGACAGGCTTTTTTCATATTTGTAAATTGTAATAAGGGTGGCATCGTTTTTCCCGCGCTTTGCGCTCTTATTGGACATGACCTTTTCATAGTCCTCTATAGGAAGGTGTTTAAAAACGAAGTCATTTTGTGCAAGCTTCTCTTGGTACCACATAAGATAATTGTTGACGAATTTTGCCGTCATATCCTCGATATCCATTACATCTTCATACCCATGACAAAACTCAATAAAAGGGGAGATCGCTTCACGGTAAGACTTAACAGTTTTCGGACTTACTCCTTGAGTGTTCTTGTCGGCTATGTATCTTTCAAGCCAAGCCTCAACGTCATTGGAGAGTCCACCGCCCGAGTGCAACTCCCACTCAGCTAAATCGTCTTGAAACTGTTTTGAGCTCATATAAGCCTCCCATGATGATTTTTCAAGCTGCTAAACTTTAAAATGCAGTTAATAGAATATATTCGATGCAATGAGAGTTAATATAGAGATTATGCTAATAAAATCTATATAATAGAAGATTATTGGAGTATATAGTCACAATATGACTTCGTGTTAGACTATATAGTCATTTAATCACTAATATATGCATATTTCTGGCTAAATAAATGATAGATGAGCTAATTAAAAAATGATAAATACGCATATATTAGACGAATTATAGCCTATTTTACCTATAAACACAAGATAATATTATATTATCATGTGTGATAAATAGCAATAATTATTGGGTATATCTGCCATGTACAAACAATTAGAAGCAATCTTACTGTCTTTTAAATTGTTAATTATCCATTAGTATATGCCTATTTTATGGGATTGATGTACAAAAACTAGAAAGCATTTAATTAATACAACTTCTGTTTGATCTAGACAACTGCTTATTCAGGCTAAAGCTTATTGTGGCACTAAGGAGTTATCATGTGAATATAATATATTAAAGTGACTATCTTGACATATATAGTCATATAGGTATAGAATACAATCATAATTAGTACATAAAGGTCTAAAAATGTATTGGAATGTCTTTTATAGGCAGTCATTTAGCCTTGGAGATAAAGTTTGCGTTGCCGTGAGCCTCTTTGATGTTGATGATGAGAGTTTAGTAGTTGAATTGTTTGAAAAGAATTATGTTGGAGCAGATTTGGTCACAACATCCTCTCATTATTCGAGAGAATTGGCTTACAAGCAAATATATGACATGGGTGATGTTATTAAGTCCCATGGAGAATTTTACGTACCATCCTTAATGTGCCCATCTTGTAAGCAAAATCCAGTAAACCCGTCTAGTGCGGATAAGGAATGCAGTTTTTGTCAGTATGAAAACGGTGAAACAGAAAAAAGAAAGCAATACATCGCGAAAGAGGATTTGTATGATAGATAAAATTGACAAACGGGTTTACCTTGGCAGAGACACCTATGAACAGCTTATGAAAATATCATGTGATCTCTGTGAAAAAGAAACCAATGATCGTGAAAAGCTGGGGAAAGCAATTGATTATATTCTTGATGAGTTGGAGAAGTTGCAGCAAGAATTAATAGTGCTTGATCCGAAAACCAAGGAGCGCATAAGCGTTTTAGTAAAAAACGGAGTTTATGATGACAAGCCGCGCGTCGTGTCTGATGCCGTAGAGAATCTTTATAATATAAAACGCGAGGTAATCATGGAAAAGATCCAATCTTTATAAAAATTGTACGCGATAGTCTCCAGTTATGATAAAAATATATTTATAGTTGTAGAATTATAACAAAAATGTATTTTAGACCTTATTGCTTTTACGTATTATTATGTATTTTCTGGAGAAAAAATGTACAAAGATATAGATATAAAAGTTGAAAACATTTTAAGATACCAAAAAGAAGGTTTTACGCTGCATACTGATTGGAAAGATCCGATGTGGAATGAATTTTCAAATTTCTTCAAATATGCCATAGGTATCAATGGAAGAGACATTATTTACAATGATGAACACAGAAAAAGATTTAGAAATTATTTTACAATGTATAAGAGAAGAATTGAAAACCTGAACAGTTTGATTGGAAACACAATAGTTTTTCTAGATGAGGATCTTGAATTTAACCCAATCAAATATATGGAAAACCTGATCATATCGATTCTTAATCAACAAGCAAGCGTAGAAGATGTTCTTCAAATGCACCTGGACGCCCTTTCTTGTTATTGTTCAGCAAAAGATGGAAAGCCCGTACTTCTTTATATGCCTAAAGACTGTTATGGAGAAAATGCCTTGAAGCTCCGACTAAGAGAAAAAGTATATGAAAAAGCCCTCAAGAAAGCGCTGCTTGCCGTAACATGTAGGGTGGAAAATCCAGAGGATTTTTTATTTGTATCTGATCCAACAAGGAAGCACATATTGGACTTGCTCAAATCTGGCGTTGATAGAAAAGAAATTAATGGTGCAAGAGGGACATTGTTTGGTGCCTAGCGAAGCTTACTTGCTGTTTTGTCTATGATAAACATTTAATATCTTAGTACTTTAGATTACAAAAGATATATTCTATTAAAAAAAATTGTCCCCTAAATGGAGACTATTTATAATGCATTACGTTGAAACTACTCACTTTATAAAAATAGATTCACTACCATACGAGGTAACGAGTAACGATTTTTTAGCTCTCGTCGCTGCCACAAAAACTAAAGATTTTTCTTTTAAAAGTTTTTCTTCCTCTATTTGTGACTCATCAGATTTTTCAGATATCTCTAAAGGGACTACGCCATGATTCATACTAGCAATTATCACATGATCAAAATCAAGCCCTTTTACTCTGTGCATTGTCGCAAGCCTGATGCCTGTATTTGAAATATTGTCTTTTGTACTTCTTGATATTTGAATAGTTGGTATGTTCTTATTGGTAAAATATGCATTATAGCTATCTACAATTTTTTGGGTTCGAGCAACGATACAAATTCTGCCATTAGCGTCCTCTATTTTTAAATTATTGATATAGCTATCTATGAATGCCACTTCTTCTTCGTAGGAGCTAAAAGAGTGTATTTTAGGTGCTGGACCGTGATACAGTGATTTGTAATCACTGCTGCTGTCAATGCCATCATCCATGTCATCTATATGCTCGCCAGTTAAAAGTGACATTGCCCACTTTCTGATCTCGTCTGTGGTTCTGTAGTTCAATTTTAATTTTTTGCTTCTTCCAACTATTTTAATACCACATTTGCCAAGTATAACTTTATGTCCATATATCCTTTGGTGGGCATCTCCTACTAAAAACATATCATTTTTTGATTCTTCAACAATATCTCTTATCAGCATAAATGATTGTGCGCTAAAATCCTGAGCTTCATCTACAATTATGGAGGAGTATTTTTCATTCATTTTGCCATCAGCAATTAATATCCTTGCATCTCTCATTGCATCACTTGGCTCTTTATAATGTTTCGAAGATAAATTAAGCCTGTACTCTTCAAAAACATCCCATATAAGCTTTCTTTGGGCACGATTAATTCTTGTTCCTCTACCTGCCCTTGGGGCTTTTATGTAATCATTTAAAGTACTAATAGAATTTGGCTGAATAACCCTTTCCCATTCCTCTTTAAAAAAGCTATCTGGTAAATCAAGCTCATTTGATTTCAAGAGTAAAGCATTTTCCCATAAACTGTTTGTCTTAGTATCATAAACGATCTCATTTTTATAGCCATTTTTTGATAAAAACTCATACACCCATTGATCTAAGTTTTTGACTTCAATTTTTTCAAGCGTCTCTTCATCACATATCTTTTTCAAATTTTCAAAAATATCTATTGCCAAATTTTTTGTATATGTCGTAAAAAGTATTTTACGAGTGTCAAATAAGCCTATTTGCTTTGCTAAATATTTTGCTCTATGCATTGCTACTACAGTTTTGCCAGTACCAGCTCCACCTAAAACTCTTACAGGTCCGTTATAATCTTTTTCTATTAGCTTTCGCTGACTTGGATGTAAAAATATTCGCCACTTTTCAAGAGGAGCATTAAGCATATTCATAAGCTCTGTGTCATTTTCTTCGACTACATAAAAATTTCGTTTCGAACTATCGTTTTCCAAAGCTTTGGTAAAGTTATTGGTATCAACGGTTGCATCTTCATTTGAAGAGTATAAATAATTATATACATCCTCAAAACCATCACCCGCTAAAAGGTAGAATAATCCCTCATAAACATCTTCCGGGAGATATTTTCTAAAATTATCCAGTTCATCTTCATTGTCAATATTTTTGATATGTTCCAATAGATCATTGCTTACGCCAAGTTTTAAAAGCTCTTTGTCTTTGAATTGACTAAAAAATGATTCATTTTTTGTTTCTTCTTTTTTTGTTATATTTTCAATTTCATGTTCAGATTGAATAATTTGTAAACTGCCTGTCTGAGCATTTACTAAACATTTATGTTTCTTAGCCCAATCGTATGCTTCATCATGTTTATCAACCCATAGTAAAATATAGACATCGTCGTTGGCTGGACTCATTACTATACATCTATATGCGCTATCTATCCTAATTGAGTGCATATTATCTGAGAAATGGAGTTTTTCGTAATTTAGCCCAGGTGATTTAGGGTTATTTTTGAATTTTTCGACTAACTTAATTGTACTGTTGAGCTGTGTTTTAGGTAATTTAGCAAGTGCTGTGAAAAAATCAGATGATATTGCTACTCTCATGAATCAATCCTTTGTTCTAATGCGTGTATTAATTTTTCTTCGTCTTTTACACTGAAAATATCCCAACCGTCTATTGAAATAGCGTCTTCAAGAATTACGGCTATTTTAAACTCCATCCAAATCAGCTCTGCTTCACAAATAACAGCTCCACTGACATCAACGATTTCTTCACCAACACCAGGTATGGGAAGATTGCTATTTTTAGATAATGTTTTTATTAAATTTTTCGCTTCGTCTTGAACATCTTCATAGACAAATTTCCAGTCAGCATCAGAGTACTTGCTGTCATTATCGCGAAAATCAATCACGTCATACAAAGATTCGTCAATACCAATGGCTGTAGTAAAAAAACTATTTTTTAGAAACTGAATCAAGTTATACATCCTCAGGATTCCCGACCAGGATCTAAAGTCTAATTTCACAAATTTATCTTTGATGTGTAACACAAAAATATTATTTACAAATTCACTTTTTAATAGTTCGTCATGCGCTGCTAAAGATATGATTGAAGTTTCACTATCATTAAATTTACCACCAAAATACTTTTTCTCTAGATTGATTATTTCATTTTTGATATCGAAACTAATTGATTTAATAAAATAATCTTGATTTATATCAAATGGATCTTTGATCATTGACGCTGATATCATTCTTGAGCGTTTTTCCCACATGAGAAGTTCTTTACTTGTCAGGAGCTCTAGAAGTAGCTCAAAGCTTGTAAAATTCAAGAAGCTTTTACTACCACTGTACATTCTATTAAATAAATCTGTATTAATGTATGTTTCGCCTACATAATTTTCAAATTTATAGTTTGACTTTTTCTTATCAAACTCATCAATATCTTCCCATGTTAGGGACCACACAAGAAAATTACCACTTTTAACAATGGCCATTCTTTGAGCACTATCTTGTGCTACTCTATTCTCATGGTAAGCAAAACCATCCGTAAACACTACTATTGGCTTCATATTCTTATTTCTGATTGGATAAATTATAAAGTCGGCTTTTGAATAAACTTCAACTCCATTTGCCGATGTTAATTCAATTTGCTGCTCTATTTCATAAGAATATTTTTCTTTATTTGCATCTGATAATTCCAGTTGATACCCTGTTCGACCCCGGGAAGTTATAACTTGTTTCCAATCAGTGCTTATGTTTTTTAATTTTGATAAAAAGAGTTCTTCTAGGACACTCTCACTTAAACTGTCCGAATTAACATCGCTAACACTTTGTACTTTTTGTATGCTATCTCTTGATATCAGAATGTTTTCTATAATCTCAATTGCTTTTCTTTTTGAAATTAATGGTCTGTCGAAATTATTCTTATACGCATAGATACATTTATAGCAGCCATCTTTATTGTGGACAGTATTGCATTGACAATTTTTTAATTTTACCAAGGCAACTTCTAAAACTTCAAAAAGAGGTTTTTCATCTCTCATAAGCTGTTTGAGATAACCCGTTCCTCCAGGAACTGTATCGTACAAAATAAGGTACCTCTTTGCCATTTCATCTTTAGAGTCTATCTCATCATATATTCCAACCTTTAAATGCTCTACAGATCCTTTAAAGTACTCCTTAAGACCTAATTGAAATGACGCAATCAAAGAATGAAGCTTTTCATCATCAATATTTAATGATGTGATCGGAAGCATGAGCCTAATGGCTTCGGAGTTGAATTCTCTATATAAATACAATGATTCAAAATAATTAGCGGGATCCTTTTGGTCTTCAATATCGCAGACAAATGAATGATTTCCTTTGAACTTCTCATCAAGAGGCTTGCCAAACTGTACTTTTCCACATGACCGACATATTACAAACCCTTTTCTCGGTACCGATTTACCAGCTATACTTATATCATTACCTATTGTGGTTGTTTCTCCAAAGTTAATTTCTTTAAAATTCACTTTTTCTATAAACTCAAACCCAAAAGCTGTCTCATCACTAACAACAGCATAAGCATCTTCTATATGTTTTTTTTCAAAATTTATCAGTAGTTGTTTGTTGAAAAATAGGATATCTCTTTGGTCTTTATCGTCGCGTAAACGGCTGCTTTTGTCATCACTTGTTGCAAGGACCTGTCTCATCCTTAGAATCTCTTTTTTTTGCCCATCATCACCAAACATTTCACTGCCACATTTGGGGCAGGAATTGAGCTGCTCATTCGTGATACGTTGGGTATATGAACACTTGTCACAAAACACCCAAGTCTCTATCTCTGAGGCACTCATATCTATTTGATCGATGGTAACTTTTCTACCGCCAGCATAAAAACTATTATTTGGTGCTAATTCACTAATAGCGCTACTGCCAGCTCTCTCGTATTCATACGTATAGGTTTCATACTTTCCACCGCTTTCATCTGCTTTAATATCTTTTTTTCTGTATATAACAGATTTAAGAATTACACCGCTTTCTGGAAATGCGTAGTTCGGCAGGAGACCCTCATCTGCGAAAAATTCGAATGTTTTTTTTCTTTTTAGAAGCATTAGAACCGATTTGAGTCCATCTAGCTCCGCTTGGATTTTATTAGCCACTTCTTCATGGTCTTTGTCTTTTGCTTCTTTATTCTCATGCTCTTTTAATCTGTTTTTTAATGCATTTATCTGACTTGAGAGTGATTTTTGCTCCTGAATTATCAGTTCAAGCCTATTTAGTATTAAAAAAACCAAACCATTCGTTTCATTTACGCCCTCAACAAATTCCGTAAGTCTTTTAATGGAGTTCTCTTGCAGTTTGTTTTCGTACAAACCGAAAAAACTTTTCAATATGCTTGCGCTGCCTTTTTGAATAAAATCAAACAAGGTGTAAGGGAACTTATCTTTTTGATTTTTTTCGACATTGTTTAGAACGGTAATGAGTCTGTGTGGTAATTCTTGATTGGTAATGTTATTTTTACTTACCCAATTGTCTATGCAATATGCCAAGAATTGTCTTTGTAAAATTGCTGAAGCATCTATATATACACCAGGGGCATCAATACTTCCTTGCATGATCGCATTTGGTTCTTCATAGAAGTAAAGATCATGATTGCTTGCATTGGCTATGGTTACATTAAAAGCATTGCCATCTGTTCTACCTGCCCGACCTATTCTCTGTAGATAATTAGCACCATTTGGCGGAACGGAACATAAAACTACGGAGCTTAAGTCACCTATATCGATCCCCATTTCCAATGTAGGCGTAGCACTAAGCAAGTTTGGTTTCCAAGGCTCATTTGACTTTCGTTTTATGAAATCATTTTCAACCTTTTCTCTTGCGCTTCTTCCCAAAAGTCCAGTATGTTCTCTAGCTACGACTCTTTGAAGGTCTCCATTGGTATATAGAAGTTTATAGTAGCTATCCTCACTAATAAAGTTTTCGTAGCTTCCGGCACACTCTTTTCGCATACACTTCATATTATGAGCTTGGTGAGTATGTTTGCCATCAATGCATAAAATATGCTTACAAACAGTGCATCTAAATTGTTTTGTATCGGCTGTAATAAACAGTTTTTCAGGATTTAAGCCCCAAATCAGCTTATCTTGAAAATCTGTTTCTAACATTATTTTCTGTTTTACCAAAGCATCAATAATTGGTTTATAAACTATAGCTGTATCTGGAAGAAGTGCGCTCTGGTCTAGAAAGTTGTACATTAACCATCTATCACACCAAGTTGTTTTTCCCTTGTTGGTAACTTTGTCAAAAGACTTAAAGCTGCCATTTGTTAAAAATCTTGGAATAGAATAGCTTGTTCCAAACTTTGGCATATAAACCATTCTTGTACCAATATTATTGATTACATAGGTGTCTCCACCACTTGTAATGTATGGCTGTAGGTGATCACTATAAATCGCTCCAGACTCTTTTAGATAAATTACAAATCCTAAAACAAATTTTTGTAATTCTTCTTTGGTAACATCCCTTAATAGTTCAATTTCATTTTTCATAATTGGCAATATAGTATCTACAACATTTTCTAAGCCGTCAACATACAAAGTTGAAGCAGCGCTTCTTTCAAGTGTCCTGCCTATGTGAGATTTATAGCCATATTCACTATGAACCATCCAATCGATTCTTTTATTGATTAGATCCACTAGATTTTTTGAATCATTTAGTTCATCTGTTTTCACTAAATTGTCGTATTCTCTAAGCCATTCCATGTCTGGAGCTATAAGCGTTGCAGCATATTGCTTATCATCTTGAAAGATGCTTTGCCAATACTTACTAACTACATCGCTAAAATCAGTTAAACAGACTTTACCGCCATATGCATCAAGCGCTTGCTGTAGTGCGCTTCGTATTGTAAACTGATAGCTTCTTGCTCCAAAAAACCCTGCCCTTTGTGCAGCATCTTGAACGCTATCTGAAAAAGCAATGAGCTTTTTATCATCATTATAATTGCTGGTAAAGTTTTGTCCTATTAGAACACTTGTTAAGCTAGCAGCACGAGAACCTAAAATTGTTAAAGAGTTTTTTGAATTACAGAAAGGACAATTACTATGGCTTTTACCTTTTGAGTCAATATTGTTTGGTTCATAGACTTTAATACCGTTGTGCTCATCATCTTTATCAAATATTTCTATTCCGCTTTTACTGATATAGTAAACATGCCCAGTTAAATCATGAGCTCTATCTTCTATCGGAAAGAAAAATTTTACTCTGCTGTCATGGCTAAAGAACGCTTGATAAAATAGATCTAGATCACTTTGAATCTCCCCATTACCGGCTTTTTTAACTCCACCCCAGCCAGTTGCATGACAATCCCGACAATGGATAACTGGATAATGAAGTTTAATTTCATCGGGCTTTAAATCATCCGAATAGGTAAGCATTGGTTTCTCATCAAGAGTAGCCACCATACGAGCGAGTTCTCTCAACCAAACTTGTACTCTGACAAATAGAAAAGGCGGATAGTTATTACCAACCTTTTCATTCTTAGCCCAGGAAGTAAGAGCCAAAAGTGAGTTGATCATGTTTTCAAAATAGTTGTTCGAGCTTTTTATTGGGATCCTTCTTATGAAAGCATCTATAACAGAATCTCTCGATTTGATGTTTCCATTTAAAGTATCAAGCAGCAGTTTAAAAAAGAAAAGCTTCTTTAATTGATTTCCCAATTCTACTTTAAATATATCAGTATCTACATCATCTACTGGAGTATTAAACCACACCTCATATTGAGCTTTTATGTAGTCACTCATATTCGTATAGTTTCTAAAATCTAACTCTTGAAGTTGGGAAGGCTGAGGGTAAAAATGTATATACTCATCAGAATCTTCAAAAAATTCATTTGTAGCTATTCTGTATTCTTGTACAACAGAATCTTCATCAAACTCTTCACTAAAGATATTTGAGGCAAATTCTCGTATCTCTTTAGTCCCATCACCGCCTAATGTTGCTGATGTACCTATGCAAGCCAAGTGACCTTTTTTGACCCCTAGCTTTGCCCTGAGTCTTCTCATTAGAGAAGCTAGATCTGTCCCCTGCGCTCCATCAAATGTGTGTATCTCATCTACGGCTATAAATTTTAAGACATCGCTTTCAATATTATGCTTCCAAATCTTTTGATCACGAGGGCGCATGAGCATGAAGTCCAGCATTTTATAGTTTGTAAGAAGGATGTCTGGCGGATTGTCCCCTAGAATATCTTTATCGGTTATGACATAATCTTTTGTCATTGTTTTGTTTGGATTTTGGTCGCCACTTCCAATATAAAGCCCTACTCTTAACCCATTTAAAGCAGCTGTTTGCGAGATAGTTTTCGCGAATCTTTTGGCTTGATCTGTGGCTAGAGCATTCATAGGATAAATAATGATTGCTTTTATCCCTTTGGTGTCTTTATTTTTAAAACAATAATCCAGTATTGGGAACATAAAGGACTCTGTTTTACCAGAACCTGTACCTGTAGCCACAAGCGTAGGTTTGGGATCGTTTCCGCCAAGTCGCTTAAATGCCAACTCTTGATGATAATACGGTTTGAAGTTTACGTCCAAAATGTCTGGAAAATAATTAACATCAACTGCGCCTTTTTTAAAAGGAAGTGCAACAGAGACATAGGGTCCTTTAAAAAGGTTGCCTTCTTCATTTACAAAGTTATTCATCATTTCAAAAAATGCTGGTGTACTGCTTGGGAAGGTAGTTGTTAAAAAATCTTTCGTCCCTTTAATGAGCTGAGATGCTAAAACCGATGGTATCATAGTGCCCTTTCGTAATAAATATTTTTTTCATCTAGTCTTTATTGCTTTCATTAAATAAACTACTCGCAGTTGATCCATTCATCGTTTGATCGAGCAGCGCGATAAATTTTTCCTCTTTTAACATCTCAATGCTGACACCCTTAAAGTGACAGATCAATTGTATATCTTGTACTATAGATTCTGCGTTTGGCAATGCAGAGCTAAGCAGATGGTCGATGAAATGCTCAGCGGTTTTATCATCTACATTATCATGATATTTTAATAGCTTTTCCGGTGGATTAGCCTTTAGAAGTGGAATATAATACGCTATTAGAGCATTCTTCGTCGTATTGAGTTCAGTCTTAAGCTGTTTATGGATGGACTGCTGCGCTTGCTTGACCTCTTCTTGCAAGACACTAATGGCTTCGCTAAATTTGTCTTTTCTTTTTTTTCGGATCATGGTTCCGTAATTTTTGATTGTAAATAAATAATCGTTTCGAATCTGATTTCGTCCGTCTTCAAGTTTTTTCAGCTCATTGACAAAAGAGTGTTCTCCACTAAAAAGTTTCGCGCTGCTACTCAGTATGTCTTTTACTTTTTCATCCATTCCTAGCTGGGTTAGTTGCTTTGGAATCGAGATTTTTCTACTTCCAATACGTATTCCTTTGAATTCCAGTTCGACAAATTCGACATCGAAATCAAGTGCTCTTTTGCTCTCTTCTTCATTTTTTATTGCTTGTTGCTCTTCCTCTAACTGTTCCATGACATCGGGGACCAAAATCGTTTCGCCTAATTCGGGTTTTAAATTATTTGGGACCGGCTCATTGACGATTTTGGCAGACAATGACTCTATTAGACGGTCTGCTTCAAAGACAGACACAGAATAACTGTTTACGCACACAAATGCATCGGGAATCGTTGAAAACAGCCATCCTTTATCATCTACGACGAGTGTTCCGATAGCAAAAGCGTCACTGACTCGCAACATGACATTGTTGGATATTAGCAGTTTTACTGCATCCATGTGTTGTGTGGTACGACATTGCGTAGGATCTTTTTGAGCAAATACTATCTGCTTTGAAAGTGCTTTTGATTGAATGATACTGTTCGCCAACTCCAAAGTTAGAGAAGGAATGGCCAGTATGATTATCGATTCAGACTGCTCTATAAATGCGGCGATTTCTTTTTGACCAAGCGAATTGAAATTATGTCGATTCGATGATAGATTCATTTTGACCCCTCCATTATTTTTCCACAAATCCATATCTAACATCAGCTGTAACATTGCGATACGATTCATAGGTATACTTCGCTTCAAACAAAACCAAATTTGTCCCACCTGTCAAACTGCTATCAAATAAAAATCCATGATACCCTCTAGACCAAATAAACTCCGCCATGATTTGGGTGGGGATATATACAAGTAACTGTTCATTGCTCAAAATAGGTTTTGATATATCAGCGATAAATTCTGTTATGAACTTTTGCTGGCAATAAAGTCTTTCATTAAAATTGTCATCAAAATAATCCAATGCCCGTTTCGTAGAAGCACTCCTAAAGTCGATAAAACGCAATCTTAGTGGTACTAGAAATGTCCCTATCGCCACATTAACAGAATGCTCAGGTCTAATTTCTGCCACAGCAGTCGTTTCATCAAACGCAAAGTATCCATACGAAATGCCTACTGGGCTAAATCGATTGTTTTTCGCATCTTCAATAGGAACTTTTCCCAGCTCTTTGGCTGGATTGATATCGATATCTCTTTCTTCTTGAAGATAATTTATTTTTCTGGATCTGTAGATATAAGTTTGATCACTATACGTCACCAACTGTCCAAAAAATATATCAAAATCTGACAAAGTCTCCGTTACACTAAATTCAGGATGGTCGAAATATCGTGCTTTATGTTTCACGTTTTTACAAAACTGCTCCCACTTGCTGAGACTGTACCCATCATCATCTTCAAAAAAACATCGATGCTTCCATACTGTATGATACGGGGATTCAAAATAATCAAAATACCCATCAGCAATATTAACAAAAGGTCTATTATCGACGATAAATCTACCAAGTTGATTATCAGAATAAATATCATCACATACTTCATCTAAATCTAATAACCCTGCTAAATCATTAGGATCGTCACCTCTTTCAACATAACTCCGGGCACTTCCACCCAAGCCATGAACATTTTCATGAATATACAGCTTTTGAACGATATCTGCTAGTTTTTCTGCAAGTAATCTCTTCCCTAATAAATAGACTTCATACTCTTCATCAGGATCACTTTGAACTCCGCAATTCAGACATTGATCATTGCTTTGCTCTCCATTAGATTCAATGTAGTTACGAATTTTTTGATCATCAAAGCAGTGATTACATATCATAACTACTCATTAACGATAACTCCAAGATTTACTCCAGCAACTTCTTTCAAATAGCTATCTGTGACACCTAACAATGTCATGATGCTGATATTCGTGTCATTTTTAGAAAGCCCAGGCTGAACAATAAAAATTTCATACGTCATCGGCTTTTTATTTTTGGCAATTAACAATAGTTTTTCTAAATCTTCCTTCGAACCTTTTTCTATCCTACTTCTTTCATTTCCATTTTCTTTTTTAGTTTCTCGCTTTAAAAGCCGTTCAATAAAGTCGAATCCACTTTTATACTTCCAATTGATAGATTTTTGAGCTTGCCCACAAACTTCATAAAAATCAGATACACGTTTACCTACTGTATCTCCATGAGCATATTTTAGATGATAAAACTGAATACATATTTCATTTTCATTCTCTTTAATGGTGACAACATCAGCTATTTCTCCTGGACCATCATCGTCATAAATAATGTCAAAATCATCAGCTTTTAAAATATCAATTACTTTGTACTGTATTGAATCAGTTGCTAAAGGATATACACCTTGTGACTCTTTTCTTATATCAACACCAGCCCAATTCCAATCTATTAAATTTTCATGCGAATAAGGATGGATAAGTTGTTTTAACTCAACATATTTTATGCCCTGAAGAGATGAACCGTCAGCAAACCATATTATTGGATTATGATCATTTAAGTAATCTGCAAAAGAAAGTTTCTTGGTACCTATAATTATTTCTACAGATTCAGACGAAAGCTGTATAAAGCTAAAGTCAATAGATTTTTCACCACTATTCGGATCGATTGAATAAGTTATAGTTTGTTCAAACGGTATGTTATTTGATGGTGTTACAAGAGAGAATAATATTTTTCCTTGCTGAGTGCTATCAACTTCTAATTCTAAATCGATCGCGTTTATGTATGTTCCATCTATATCAATACCTTTTTTAGTATCAGAAAAATCATAATAACTTTCATCCCAATCTATACAAACAGGAAATTTATTCGGAACAGTGTCAATAAACTTTGGTACCAGTGTATCTTTTAATATTTGATTGGGGTCAATATTTGGATCAGTTATTTTTTCTCCAATTACATCACACCATTTTTTATATTCTTTTAAATTACCTCTAGCATAACTCCAAATTCTTCCTTTGTATGAACAACCAAGAGATATTTTAGAGCCAGCGTCATAGCCTGAACCAAAAACGAATGCTCTTTGAGCTTTTGATTGTGCAGCACTTGATAACGCTTCTTCGATATCAGTACCAGTTAACATTCTGAATCTTATGTGTTTGTTCAACCACTCTTTAAGACCAACATTTTGTAGAGAAATTCTTGATATGTTATGGAAAACTTTGAATACGTTTAGCTCGTTTAATAAAACTGCATCATTCCCTAAAATATTTGTTGCAACATCTCGATACAAACTTGATTTGTCAGAACTGTGAATATACAATAGCTTCTTCGTATCATCATAATATAGAACCATTAACTTCCAGTGAAGCTCATAAACATCTTTATAATTAACCCAATCCATGTCACTTGTCTCAGCATATATCGATACTAATGTATTTTCAGCAGCATTCAAATAATCAAATTTGTATTCAAATTTTTCGTATCCAGTCAAACCATATTTAAACTTTGACAAATCATAGGTTGAAGAATTATTTCTATAAATAACTGTGCTTAAAGCCATACGAATATTTTGAAAAGGTATATTTGACTCATCTACATTGCTAAAACCTCTGATAAACGCATCAAGTTCTATTTTTTCATCAGTTTGACCAGTACTAAGATTAGCAAGTAGCATATTCCAATCGGCATCCCGAGCATAAAGTTCTGCTAATTCTTCCTCAACTTTAGCATCTGCTAAATTTGCAATAAATGTTGCATGACCAAGGTTATCATCAATAGAAGTTCTAGTAAATCTACCTGCAAATTGTAGGGTTATAGGTAAGCTTTTGCGTATATCATGAAAAGCAGCTATTTTTAATTGCGGAAGATCAAAGCCCTCCCCTAACATATCTACAGTTACAATTATTTTATGTTCACCGTTTACGATCGAACGCATTCGCTCATTTTTTCCAGTCACAGAAGAGTGGATAAGCACAGGCTTTAATGTTGTAAACTCTTCATATAATTTGAAAATTTCTTCAGCTCTATTTTTATTTTCACATCTCGCCATTAAAATATGATCGTAACCTTGAGCAATATCACTATTTAATTGTTCAACTGCTTTTTCAGCAATTAATTTATCTCCTTTTTGTAAATCATACTCCCGTATAGGAACAAAGTTAATTGGCTTGAAATAACCTTGTTCTTGTGCTTTTCTCAATGGAAAATTGAAAATTATTTTTCCATCTAATCTTTTTCCATCATTTCGAAAAGGAGTTGCAGTAAATTGTAAAATTTGTTTTTTTGAAAATGAATTCCTAACACGAGACCAAGAAGATGCTTCACTATGATGAGCTTCATCTATAAAAATATATTCAAATTGACTAGATAATAATGTCAATTCATCACTTGAAAAATTTGCTAATAAACTCATAGTAGTTACGACAACATTGCTACTATCAATAAACTCATTTAATTCTTGAATATTTGAAAATTTTTCTTTGATAATACCCACCTTCGGGTATAGAGCATTATCATCAACGATTCCAAACTTTTTTAAAAGTCCAAGTGAATAAAATTTATTAAAAATTTGTTCTCTTAGCGCGTCAGACGGAACTGTAATTAAAACTTTCCTACAGCTATTTGCAATCAATGCAGCCATCATTGTTTCCGTTTTTCCAGTACCAGTTGGCATCACAACTATTCCCATGTCATCTGAAACTTTTACATGACTCAAAATTGAATACAATGCCGCTATTTGAGGCTCTCTTAATCCTTCGACACTTCTGCTTAAGTTTTCCTCTTTAAAATTAAATTTATCAATCCAGGAATCTAACACTTGTTCAGTAGTATAGGTATTATCTAATGGGTGTTTCAGCCACTTTACAAATCTAATACTTTCACTTAGTAGATTCTCTTCAGTTGCCTTTTTGTCTACTTTTAATACATAATCAAAACCTTCAGGACAATTGTTTTCATCCTTGGCTAAACAATATGTATGTGAATCGGATTCAATAATAGAATATCCATGATGATTCGATACAAACCTATATTCGGTTACTTCACCGGATGACAAAAATTGTTTAACAATATTTTTGCATCCAGCTTTTTGATAATAAACTTTCTCTAATATAGGTAGTTTCAAACTCATCCCTTCACTCCCTGTCTCTCAAACTCAGCCCAAGCAATCTCATAATCCTCTTCCCGATTACACTTAGCAAACGGTGCCTTATAGATGATGGTGCGCTCGATCGGGCCACCGGGCATCGTGTCATCGATGATGGTTCGGTGGATCTCACCGTCACTCATATCGATCACATCTTCCCAGCCTAGTGGTTTTTCTTCTCTTTCACCATTTATGATTATTTTGTATGGAGGGGCTTTTTTGTCTGCGTTTCTTGGTAAGCCTACTCCTGTTAAGCCTTTGCTGACTGTAAAAACGATACGTCCGTTCATATCGTAAAATGTTTCGTTATCGTTTTGTTTAAGCACTGGAAACTGAATGCGGTAGATGGTTTTTAGCTCTTCCAGTGTGAGGCCTAGTTCTATGGCTACAAGCACATCTATCTCAACCAATGCAGCTCTTCTTTCATAGTCGGTTCGCAGCGCCACATGCCGATTCCAAGTTGGTGCTAAATCTTTAAAAAAGTTGTGGTTCAGTCTTGGGTCACCTTTTTTTGTCCAACTGTCAGTTTTAAAATATTCTTTGAATTGTTCGCTCCAGAGTTGTGTGTAGTTGATAGTAAGAGAAGATAAAGACAATATTCTACTAATCATTTGACTATTTATATCAATTAAAGGAAATGTCTCCAACATTTCAGGCCACAAATCACCTTTACCAGAACTTTTTACAATAAAATCAGTAACTAAAGAACTCATTAGAACTTGTAACTTTAATAAGTCTATTGTATCTTTAAATACAAAACTAACAACAGCATTTACATGAAAAAAATCTTTTGGTGCTATTGATGATATGGTTGTTCTTTCTACTCCTGTATCTATTCTTCTTCTATGAATATATCTATAAAATTCAGTTACATTTTTTTTACCATTTCCAAAATCAACAGTCGGTATATAATTCTTACTTTCATTTAAAATTGGAATATAATTAGTACGTGGAATATAATTATCATCAATTATAGTTAAATCAATAATATCATAATGGCTGTTTTGTGTACACTCGTTTCTAGGTGTTTTATAAAGTGGATTACTAACAAAAAAATGAGGACCTGAGTAAATAAAATCTTTTGGGCTATTTACAAAAATGGTGTTCCGTTTAATTAAATTATCTTTTTGAGCTTCAGATTCACTAAACATAAATGTATAAAAATAGTCATTTTTTATACTATTTAGTTTCTTAGAATAATTTGCAAATTTTTCTAAGACATTAATAATTTCTACTGTATGTATTACTGGAAGTCTTGCAAAAGTGTATGGTGTATTTTCATCATCAAATAATTTTACAAAAATGTTTAACGTATCCTTATTGACATATATAATTCTATTTTTATGCCCTTCAATATTCCAATTATTTCTATCGTCTTTAATTCCACCGGCTATGTTGACACCTGTATGTTCAAAACTTGAATCTATTGTTTTCGGTATAAATAGATTTGACATAGATTTAAAACCTATGTCTTTATTATTATTTTTAAAAATATTTACACCATATTTCCTAGTGTGACTTACTTCTTGAAATAGCATTAGCTCATTTTTATATTGAAAATGATATTTAAGTCTTTTATAAACCTCATTTCTTAGTGCCCCGCCTTTTGAGTCGTCATATATGCCCTCAGGATATAAATATCCATTTATTCCTGTATAATTAGCTATTTTCCAACCAAGAGGTAAAAAACATTTGTATAAATTTGTTTGCATTCCTTTTAATAATGGATAATTGCTAAATGAATTTAAAAAGTTTTGTGTTCCTTCGCTTATTTGATATTCTGAAATATAATCACTAATTAGTTTTACATATTTGATAAATGCTTGATCTCTTAAGTTATTAAGTTGTGTAGCAGTATAGTTTCTTATATCAAATATTGGATTGGTTTCACCCATTATGCCACTTTCTTCCCATCTTACTCTTAGCCAAGGTGGATTCCCAAGTATGAGGTCAAAGCCTCCATTTTTGGCAAACACATCCGAAAACTCTAACTCCCAATGTAAAAACTTTTGTGAGGCACTTACGTTTTGAACTATTTGAAGTCTCTTGTTTTTAGCTATCTGCTCATGAACATCTATGAAGCCTAGTTCTGTTATTTGAGTAAGCTTGATGTCGTCATCTATCGTGTCACTAAAGAGGTCTTTGTCAAAGTCCATGACGATGTCATCTCTTTTTTCCACCAAAAGTGAGATATCGTTTAAAAACTGCTCTCTCGTGGGCAAAAACTCTGCTTTATCTATAGGCCAAAACCACAAACTACACCAGTAGTCCATCACTATTTTGAGTCTCACATATGGGCTTGAGCTTTTGACATCTGCTGAGAGCTTCTCTTGTAAAAACACCGTGTCTTTATACTCTATGTTGGTTTCTTGCTTTTGTGCCTTTGGTTGCCCCCATACATGCAGAGTGTCTGTTGTTTTTTTCTTCATGTCATAAAGATGTCTTGCTTGTTCTTGCCAAAGTTTGTCAATGGCTAGAGAGAGCTTGAGGAGTTTGTCTACTTCGCTCTTGGCATGGGGCTTTATGAACTCTTTACGCCATTTCTCTATGCTCGCTATTTCTTCTTTTTTGAGTGATTTTACTACTGTGTCGGTATAAGAAGCCATTGCTTTGTCACCGAGCAAGAAGTGATATACTTGTGAGTCGATCATTCTTCCAGCGCTCTTTGTTTCGTCTTTGTCATCTAGTACTGTTACGAGAGGCAGCTTGGTTGGGTCTTCAAACAGTGAGCCTTGTTGTTGACCCAGTGTAACTTCTCTCTTTTTAGTGAGCCAAAGTGATTTTGGAGTCAGTCTTTTCGGAGCATCTTCGTACCAACTCAGTGCTTTTTTCTCAGTAGTGAGTTGATGTGTTTCATACACTTCACGTCTCGCACCTATGAGAGAGTTGCCATTTTCAAGCTGAAAACCAAACCATGGCACAAAACTTCCCGCCAGGGCGTTGAGCCAAAGAGAGATTTCTGCGAGTTCTACAGCGGTTGGGTTTAGATCCACCCCGTAGACATTGTTATCAGCAATGTGCATTTTTACTTTTTGAAGTTCTGAGACATAATCGGCATGCGCAATTTTATCACCTGACTCTACTTGTTTTTGATGCAGATACGCCTCTGAGAGCTGGTTGATGGCTTCGTTGAGAAAGGCTGCGCTTCCCATGGCTGGTTCGCAGACGGTGAGCGCCAAGATCTCATCAGCTTTTTTCCCTATTTTCCCGTGTTCGTCTATCTCTAATAGCTCTTTTAGCGCATATTTCACAAGTGATTTTGTGAGTACTTCAGGTGTGTAGTATGAGGCTGATTTTTCTCTGTCACGACCTGCTAGACGGTAGATAAACGAGCCTTTTTTATAGGTCCGTATTTTCCCATCATCAAACACTCGCTCAGTATCTTCATACTCATGAAGCTGTGCTTCGGTGACGAAGTAAGCATTTTCTAGTTCTGTAGGGTTTGAATCTGCTTTTTTAACCTCATACAGCTCTTCTTTGGCTATGAAGCCTTTATAGCTTAACAGTGCCTCATATACAGCGCCAAGCTGATTGATCCCTAGGTTTGCGTAGGAGATACGACCTCTGCCTTTATTTCCTTTTTTCTCACGACTCAAACTAAGACTTTGAATAATCTCTTGCCAGATATGATTTCGTAAGCTCACACCATTGAGTATGGGTGTTTTAGCTGGATCAAAGAGGTGTGAGCGTAGCGGTGAGATGGCAAAGAGCTCTTTACCAGTCATGTTTGCTCTATGGCTTACTCTGCCGTTATAAATCATGTCAAAGAGTAAAGCGATACTCTCATGGAAGTAATGGCCATTTTTATCGTTATCAGTTAACAGTGGCATAAGCTCTAAATCTCTTAGGCTCTCTAGCGAATACCCTTTTGCAAAACTTTGAGATTTTGAGGGGATAAAACCTAGCTCTGGCCGTGACTCAATGTAAAACAAAAAGAGAAGTCTGTACATGTAGCGTAAAGACTCTCTGGTGAGGTTCGCTTCTAGTTCTGGGATCTTTAAAAAATCAGAATTGTTTTTGGTGTGAAAATAAAGTGCTTCATTGCCTAGAAGTTCTACAGCACTTCGTAAAGAATACTTCAAATCCTCGGTGACACCAAAGGCATGTTTATGCGAGTTTTCATCAAGGGTATCGAGTAAACTTAGGCCATCTTTTGGCGCAAGCGATTCTTGGTGAAGTAAAACGGTTATGGCTTTGAGTGTGCTGTCGTCTTTTCTACCGAGTATCTCTTCAATGTCGAATCGTATGTATCTTTTTTGTGCCCATTTCGCTCTTTCAATAAGCACGATTTGATAAGGTGAGACGAGCATCACCCATCGTGGAGGCTCTGAGAGCGTGAAGATATGCGAAGTGATGATAGCATCAAAGTTTAACTCACCATTGTAAGTGTCAAGCTCTTTGAGTTGCTCTTTTTCTAAAGTTGTTGTTAATACATCACAACTCTCACTGCAAAAACTCTCAACCATCCATAGATAAGGACTGCCGTCTGTTTTGTAGACACTGGCAAGGACAGGGACTGCCAACTCACCTAAATCTTTTGTAGTGTAGGAGTAACTGTAACCGAATATATCAAGAAATGATTTGTAAAACTCTCTTGATAAAGCGAGCTTATCTGAGTTGCTGTTGCTCTTTTTTTGAAGCTCTTTTAATAGCTCAAAATAACCTGCCCCAACACCTCTTAGCTTTTTAAATGGTGTTTTATAAACTTCACTTTCATTCTCTTTTTCCTGCCAAGCTGTTATCTGATCTTTTATATCCCCTTCAAATATTTCGTTTAAATAATGGTTTGTATAAAATTCATTTTCATTTGTTATGCCGATTAGATTCATTTTGTACCTCTTAGTACTGCTATAACTTGGATATACGGCTCACGCTCTATCTCCATGGTCTCTTTTATCCAGTTATGATAATCTTTAAAGATTTTATCAATCTCTCTTTGTCTTTCTACTTTTTTGGACTCTTGATCAAAGTCCATTTCAAGCTGTCCCATGTGTCTAACTTTCAATCTATCTAATTCATCAAGTTGTTTTAACAGTTCAGTACTCATGGCATCATCATAACGATCTCTTTGGACTTGTATGTATTTTGTACCCTCTTGAATAGCTACTGGCAAATTAGCCTTTATGCTCTCTAGCTCATAATCGATTGCACTGTTTGGAAACTTCTTGGTGTTTAGCTTTGTTTGTTCAAGTACATCAGACAGGGTCAATACAGAATCAAACTTATTACCAACAAATTTAACACCGATCCACTCGTCAATAACGGGTTGTGCTTTTTTATTGGGGATAAGACCGCTTATGATAAAAATTTGCTCATTTTCTTCTAAAGTATTCAAAGTAAGTACAGGCGCTTCTTGTCGATTGAAATTACTCAGGAGTTTGTCTTTTATCCACTCAAGAAGAGGATGCTGCTCCCAGAGGTAATGAATATTTGGCCACGCTGTTTCATTTTTTCTGGAGTTTTTTATCTCACTATTGATAGTTTTTAGATCATTCGATAAGATAAAATGCCATTTATCGGGGATTACCTCACTTGGCAGCATTTTAAATCTGTATTTTAAATCTTCAAGTTCTGATGCATAGAGTTCAATTCTGTCACCATCAAATCTTGCATCAATTTTTTGAAATTGTTGGATGTATTTTAATGCGTTAGTGGTGTAGGACAGATCATCTTCGTAAAGAGATAGTGATGCACCATACTCAATAACTGCAACTTTTGGCTTTTCTTCCATTGATTCATTTAATGCTGCAAAGAAGTCAAATTCCGAGTCTTCGATATTGGCATCAAGCTCTTTTTCAAACGTATCAGCATCCTTTTTAGTCTCCATTGCATTGGCAACTATCTCTTCTTCTTTTTCAATGCTGTATACATTCATAAATGCACTTGGATCGCCAATATTTTTAGCTGCTTGATCATCTTTTTTTATCAAAATATCTAAGATTCTGTTATCGCCTTTGAACTCTTCATCCGTGGATGACGTTTGCATGTAATAAATCTCTGGTTCTTGCTCTTGACCATATCTATCAACCCTACCGTTACGCTGCTGAAACACCATTAGCGACCATGGAATATCAAAGTGGATCAGTCGGTGTGAAAGGTAATGAAGGTTGATACCTTCACTCGCTACGTCAGTGGCTATAAGAAGTTTTACTTTGGAGTCTTCTTGCCCAAAGTCTTCGACTATTTTATTAACCTCGATATCGCTCATAGACCCCGTCATAGTGACCAATTCATTGTCTTTTAGCTTCAAGTCCTGCTGTAGGTGTTCTTTTAAAAATTCAAGCGTTTTAATGCGCTCTGTAAAGATGACTATTCTGTCATCAGGAGCTTTTTTCCATTTCATCTTTTTATTTATAAGCTCTACTAACTCTTGATATTTTGAAAAACTATTGTTATCTACTTGTTCTAGCTTTTCGAGTAAAACTTCAAGGGTATCGATGTCATCACTGTAGTCTTCGTCAAGTTTTTCTATTTTTTTGATTCTGTTTTTAATCGATTCAATACAAGCCAATGGGGAGGAAAGAAGCGATTTTACCAGTGTTGTTCTAAACAGTTCGCTTCCTGCTCTTTTTTTACTGTCAAGTGTTTTAAATGTCAGCTTTGAAATATAGTCAAAAACATCTTCTTCATACATTGAAGCATTGGATTTGATGGTGAATATCTTTCTTTCTTTAAATTCATCCTTTACTTGATCTGCGATGTCTTTTTTAAACCTTCTAATTACCAGACCTTTATCTTGGAAATCATCAAGCGTATAATCATTTGGATTGGCAATAGCCGTTGGGTCAAGCATATTCAAAAGTGAAGCGAAACTCTTGGCACTTCCATCATGTGGGGTAGCTGAGAGCATTATCAGGGTATCACATCTAGAAGCAATTCTTTTTGCTAGTGTTGATTTTTGAGAGCCTGAGTTTCTATCTGCAACGTTATGGGCTTCATCGATGATAATAATATCCCAATATGACTGTTCTATATAGGAACGATACAGGGCTTCTTGCTTAAGGGTGTCAATAGAAATAATGGATTTGTCATAGTAGAAAAATGGGTTCATGTTGGCTGGAATTTTATTTCTAACTCTTTGAATCCCTTGGGAGTCTAAACGGGTAAGCGGGATAGAGAAGCGGTTCCAGAACTCTTTTTGAAACTGTGTTAGCATGCTTTTGACAGCAAGAACAAGTATACGTTTGCCTTTGCCTCTTTTTATAAGCTCAGTGGTTAATATGCCTGCTTCAAGAGTTTTACCAAGACCAACTGCATCTGCCATCAAAATTCTTTGTCTTGGTTGTGCGAGTGCTTGAAGTGCCGGTTCAAATTGATACGGCACACTGTCCATGGCAGCATGGTGCGCCCTATGAATTTTACGATCTGTTGGAACTACATCTTTTAAAAGAGACTCAATGTATAGGAGTGACTGTTGATAAGAACTTGATTTGTCTATGATAAATTTTGTTTCTAGTGGGTCAATAATCTGAATATTTTTTTCATACGTCGTTAAAAAAATGGTTTCTTTGCCTTTTACAAAATTAGAAATACCGCTACAAGTCAACTCATAACCATCATCAGCTAATATATCTGCTCTTCTAATAACCCATTCTGCATCTCTTATAATTACTCGTTGACCTGGTGTAAAATTCATATAGTGTCTCTTTTTTCAAAATAGTTTTGATTATACTGTTATAAGTGTTATGACTGTATTTATTATCTCAATAGCCCTTTGCAACAGAGTACATGTGAATACTTCCATTGCAATGTGGATAATTCAAGCAACCAAAAAAGGAATAGTCACTATGACCTTTCTTTTGTCGAGGCGTTACGTCTGCATTGCAATCAGGACAAGAAAGCTTATAAAGATCTTTTACCAAAAGAGCTTCACTGCGTCCAATGTATTTAGTGTCATGACATTTTGAGCATTTCAATACTGTGCTGGATCCTTTATTATAAAGCATATAGTTACCACCACATTTACTGCAGTTTAAATCAAATGTTGATGCTCTGTCCATTTCATCAGTGTCAATAAACTTTTCTAATGCCACACGTTTGAGAATTTTTGCTGCTTTATCAAAAGGCAATGCAATGAATTTATCATGTTCCTTCAAAATTATATTTTCATCGACTATTGCCATATTTGGAAGTTTATGAGTATTTTCAATATCTCTAAATGTCACCTCTCTGCGTTCACTGCTTGGTATACACCCTGGACGAGCTATATAGTTTCGAACTAAACATTTTGATTGACGGATAGTATCGTAGAAATAGCGGTTACAATCAATATCTACTATAGTGAAATCTTTAGTTGGCGTAATTTCATCAGAAGATTTTAGAAATTTTATTTCACTTAATATCTGATGAGCATCAATAATTTTAAAATGTTTAGTAAAATATACATGAAGTTTTTTCCACAATGCTGATTCTTTTTGAAGTTCCTCAATCATCTTCATGCTGGCGATAATATAAAGTTTTACTTTTGCTCGGCTCATTGCAACGTTAATAAGGTTTTCAGTAATTGATGTTGTAAAGAACTGATGAAAATCTTTTTTATTGCTTTTACTATGAGTTGTTAAATCAAATATTACAACATCAGCTTCAGAACCTTGTGACTTATGAACCGTTAAAGATCGTCCTTTTGCGGAGGGTCTATCCTGAAAAATTGCATTAAGCATGTTTTGCTGAGGGCGGAATGGACTGACAATAAGAATTTCTTGTGTTGTGTAAATATCATTTTGTAAAAGATTATCAATAATAAATAAAGAGGCGGGATTAAAATAGCTTCCATCAGCTACAGAGAAGTATGTGTCACAATAGGATGTATTATCGATATTGATTAAATTTAGCGGATTGATTTGCTGATCAGTTGTTCCACACTTTAAAAATCCACTATAAAATAACTCACTTATGATGGTTGAAATTTGTGCCGTCATGCGGTATTGGGTATCTAGCAATGCAATATACATAGGCAAAGTGCTATTTCGGGTAATTTTAGTGGAAACATCCAAATAATCGAATATACTCATTTGAAATAAACGATTATTTTCATTAAGCACAATAGGAGGGAGCTGACGAAAATCCCCTAGTAAAACAAGATTACGATTGCTTTTACTTGATGCTACAAAGATGTAAGGCAGCGAGACCATTGATGCTTCATCCACAACAACCAAATCAACATTGTCTAGTTTTGAATATTTTGCTGAAAGATTAGCTAGTGTCGAAAATGTCACTTTTTTTGGTTTATCAATATACAGTTTTGATTCATGTGTGTAGCGATGTACCAATTTATTATTAGTATTGCCAAGACGAACAATATCATCTTTCTCATCGTCAAAAAGTTCATTATCGGCTGTCTACCTACATTTAGGGTTTTCTTCCCATCCGTTTTAAGATTGGCTTAAAATCGCCTCTTGAGCCCTTCAGAAAATATTATGCTTCCAGTCTAATCTTGCCTGTAGCGTATTGATGCACTAGCGATGAAATTATCGTTTGATATGGAATACCCGTTTCTTGCGCTTTATTTTTTATCGTAGTTACATCTCCGAGGCTTAGACGGATTGTAATATTTTTTGATTTAGATAAATACTCCTTAGCCGCCATTTTGGCTAATGCAATCTCTTCATCAGCATCAATGCTTCGAGTTAGCTCACCTTTTTCAAGAGCGTTTAAAATCCCCATTTCTTCTGTATCAAACATTATTGTCTCCTTTGTACATTTTTTTAGCTTTTCGGCTTGGGATGATTGTCTTTAAAAATAGACCTTCATCATTGCGAACAAATGGAACGAGATAGACATAATCCAATGCTTCAACAACATAGATTTTTTGTCCGGGGTAGTTCACTTGGTCTGGGTGATCATATACGTCCAAAACTTTTCCCGAATCTATTGCTGAAATGATTTCTTCAAATCCAATTCCTCTGTTTTGTTTGAGGAGCTCATTTTTTTCTTTTCCATAAGTAATCAAAACAAACCTTTATAATATACATACAATGTATTATATAACAATAAAAGTAAAGTACAGATGATTTTTTATTCATATATGTATATTATTCAATTTTAGATATAGTTTATAAAACATAGAATAATATACTGATTAAGAAACACTCTTTTGTGTTTTAACGGATATCAAATCAGTTGTATCATAAACGAAGGTTTGTGATACAACACAAAAAAGGATAAAAATGTTTATCGGATACGCGCGGGTTTCCAAAGCGGACGGAAATCAGGTTTTGGATTTACAGATCGACTCACTTAAACGAATTGGAATTACAGAAGAGCAGATTTATGTTGACAAGGCTTCTGGTGCTAAAGACGACCGACCAGGACTTGAAAATTGTATGAAAGCATTGAGAGAAGGAGACACTCTTATCGTTTGGAAATTAGATCGTCTTGGACGAAATCTAAAACATTTAATTTTGACTGTGGATGAGCTTTCCAAACGCAATGTTGGTTTCAAAGTTCTCAGTGGACAAGGTGCTGATATTGATACGACAACTCCAGCAGGGAGGATGGTATTTGGTATTTTTGCTGCGTTGGCAGAGTTTGAACGCGAACTTATCCGTGAACGCACCATTGCAGGACTCAACGCCGCGCGTGCACGTGGTAGAAAAGGGGGAAGAAAATTTCAACTCACCAAAGCTCAGATCCGATTAGCACAGGCAGCAATGTCGAATCGTGACACATCTGTTTCAGAGTTATGCACCGAACTGGGTGTGACCCGCGCTACACTTTACCGGTATGTAGGACCCGACGGAGAATTAAGAGAATTTGGTAAAAAGGTTTTAGGAGTCAAATAGCCTAAATATTTATATTAAAACTCTATCGGAGGACAAATGACGTATCTAAAAATACTCAATCATTCCCAGAAAAAGGAGTTTGAATCTCCGCCACAGATCAGTGACGAGGCACGCAGTGAACTTTTTACGCTTCCTCGATCCATGGGACTTCAACTTGACTCGATTGATAAAGATGTTAACAAGTTGCATTTCATAGTAATGTACGGGTATTTCAAACTCTTTCGCGCATTTCATGGGATGTCATCGTATCACCAAAATGACATCGACTACATTAGCAAACGATATGATTTACATGCCGATATACAAATCCCTAATCAAAAGACGCTTATCCGCTATAAAAATATAATACGTGAACATTTCGGATTTCTATCGCCGGATGAGAATCTTCGCAGAATACTAGAAGTCGAAGCCCGTCAACTTATCTCTCAACTCTCCAATACAAAAGCACTATTTTACGCTTTGGTTGAAAGTGCAGTAGCAAGCCGATACGAAGTCCCTAGTTATACCTTTTTGGTTCGAATCATTACTGAGGCAATGAACACACATAAGCGGCATATATTCGATCAGCTCAAATCTCTTTCCAACCATCAATCTCTAGGTACGCTGAATCTGTTTTTGGAAGATGATGAAGTTCATGCTGGACGTTACAGCCTATCACGTTTCAAGAAGCTGTCACATTCCTTAAACCCTGCAAAAATTAAAGAAGCGGTAAGGACCTTCTCGACAGTTCGAAACATTCATGCGGGACTATCAGAGATTATCAATAAAATCGACCTCGATCCAAATATGGCGAGGCACTACGCACTCTGGGTTGAAAAAAGTGACATGCACCAGATCCTCCGAAAAGCCAAACATAAACAGCAATTTGATCTGATCTGCTTCGTGACGCACCAAACGTATATGCGGACCGATCAGCTCTGTGACATATTGGTTCAATCGGTACAAAGTGCTAAAACCTCTGCGCTGAGAGAACATCAAAACAACTATTTTTTGCAGCGTCAATCACGTTCCAAAGCCTCTGGTGAAATGGCTGATCTACTTAAAAACCGTCTTCTTCCAAAAGTTTATTCAATCAAAAAGACCCTTGCTTCCGATATCGGCACCGAACAAAAACTCCTTCTGATTCAAGAAGAAATTGATGCAATGATCGCCGATGAGCAGGAGAAGAAAGCATTTTTAGAAGAGCATGACGATCTAAGCGATCATACAGGTTATCATGCCATCCTTGAGGAGCGCTCGCGCCGTCTACAAAATCGTACTTCCGAGATCATTAAGGCGTTGGAATTCGATGAAAAAGAGTCCGATAAGTCGCTTCTAAAAGCTATCGCATTCTTTAAAACGACCGGAGGAAACATTACCTCTAAAATACCGATGGAATTTTTATCCGAAGAGGAAAAAGAATCACTAAATTCCAACAACACCGAGGAACCGTTTCGGATATCACTGTATAAAATGTTTCTCTTTATCGCCATCAGTGATGCGATTAAATCAGGTACCCTCAATCTCAAATACTCCTACCGCTATCGGGCTTTCAATGATTATCTGATCGATTTTGTCGAATACAATAAAACCAAAGAGACACAACTCGAACGACACGGGCTGATCCCACTCAAAGACTTCGATTCTGTGTTAAAAGAACTTCGTGGTTCACTCGATTCAATCTATCGAAATGTCAACGCCAATGTTACCAAAGGGATCAATGAATATTTTCATCCCAAAGGAGATGGCTCATTTATGGTGACTACTCCCAAGCTGGATAAAGATGAAGAACTCGAAGGGCTTTATACCTATCTACCCAAAGAGAAGTTCATTCCACTAATCGATGTGCTTCGTTTAATCGATCGCTATGCTATCTTCAGTGCAAAATTTTATCACCACTCTCGTACCAGAAGTTACAAAGCTCCAAAAAATAACGCCTTATATGCGTCGATCATTGGATATGGCTGCAACATTAGCATTGCAAAGATGGCCAAGATATCTAAAGGGATAACGATGAGTGACATCGACCATATACGAACTTGGTATTTGAGTAATGACATGCTTCAAGAAGCCAACGATGCGGTGATTGAATTAACTGAAGCACTCGATATCACAAAGTTATTTCGAAAAAATCAAGAGCGCAACCATACAGCCAGCGACGGTCAAAAGTTTAATGCATCTGTTGATTCGCTTAATTCCGGGTATTCGTTCAAATACTTCGGTCTTGGTCGTGGGGTAAGCCGCTATAGTTTTGTGGATGAATCGCACCGGTTATTTTATACTACTGTGATTAATGCCAGCGAGAGGGAAGCAGCATATGTGATTGATGGACTGATGCATCAGGAGGTGATTCAAAGCGATATCCACTCCACTGATACTTTCGGATACAGCGAGGTGGTATTTGCACTATCACATCTATTAGGATTTACCTTTGCGCCGAGGATCAAAAACTTTAAAGATCAACAGCTCTATGCATTCGAACCTAAAAAGCTTTATCGGGACAATGGATACACTCTGCTGCCGGTGAAACAGATCAATACCGCTGTTATTGATGAACAGTGGGATCAGATACTTCGACTGGTCATCACAATTAAAGAGAGGCGCTCAACTGCATCTCAGTTGCTTAAACGACTTACCTCCTATTCGCGCAAGCACAAACTCTACCAAGCACTTCGGGAATTCGGACGTATTATCAAAACGCAATTTCTTCTCAACTATATTGATGATGTCGGACTTCGTCAGCAAATTGAAAAGCAGCTCAATAAAGTGGAAAGTGCAAACAAATTTTCCAAAGCAGTTTTTTTCGGAAACAGTGGCGAGTACTTGTACGCGACCAAGGAAGAGCAGGATATAGCCAGTAACTCTCTTCGCCTGATTCAAAACACAATTATCTGCTGGAACTATCTCTATATTTCAAATCTTCTTGCCAAAGAAAAAGACGAGGAAGCCAGAAATAAAATCATCAAAACTTTGCAAAACGGATCAATTGTGCACTGGCAGCATATAAACTTTTATGGGGAATATGATTTTACGGAACGACAAAATGAAGGTGATGAATTTGATATTGAAGCTATAAAGTGTTTTTCAATAGAAAAGTACTTGCAGAAAGAAGAAAAGAGCTTGTAGGGCAAATATGAGCGATTTTAAGCTAACTTTAAAACGGATGGGAAGAAAACCCTAAATGTAGGTAGACAGCCATATTTGAGGGAAAGTTGTTTGAGTGTCTGTTTACCTAGTAAATACTCTTTAAAAAGCTTTTTGGATAGTCTCTCAGGTCGTCTGATAGATGAAAAGTTATGCCCGCAATCACAGCACTGATAACGCTGAATTCCTCTTTGAAATCCGTTCTTTCTTATCGATATTTTTTTACACTTTGGGCAACTTTTACCGCTTTTTTAAAACTCATTTTAGATAATCCTTTTCAAACCCGCATGGTAGCAAAGTTTTCAAAGGGTTTCATCCACTCGTTTTTTTCATTACGCCTAAATTTCAGAAAATACCCTTTCACGAAATCAATAAAGAATCGCGTTTTTTCTCAAAAAGTGTCCGAATAAACTCCGTTATAGGTGTCCGGATGCAAACGTTTTTAGTGTCCGAATCAAAACGTCATGGGTGTCCGAATGTCTCCGTTTTTTGCACTTTATTGAGATTTGGAGTGTTTTTATACAAATTCTTCAAACTAATGGTTTTAGATATGATTTTTCGGATTTCAAAGCTAAATCAGTCTGAAATTTATAGGGTTCTTTCACAGTCTCATTTGTTTTCCGTCTAAGATTAAGTTCCAATCAAAAGCACTTCTGTACCATTCGGAGTATTTTCTACATCAGATAATGGAGTAGAAACAAGGCCGTTAAAAATATACTTATATGGGACAGCGATAAGCAATAAGTTTACAGAGGAATATTCAAAAGACCTCCAGCTAGAGATTGCTAAACGACGGTATGAGTCATATGAGGAAAGTCTCTAGCTTACGTTATTCAAGTCAATAGGTCTGAAATCATCAAATCAGCCGTGGGATTAATGGCGTGATAGTGTGAATTCTTTGCACATCCGTAAGTTGATAGCATGATGAATTTTACATCATATTTTCCCTTGCAGCCGTGTTTTGTAAATACTTCGATTTTATTCTTTATTTTATCCGCATAGTCTTTATCAATCTCAAAAGGTTTATTCCAAAACTTGCATTCAACTATATCATAGACTCCACCCTTGTATTCCACTAGAAGATCTATCTGTGCCCCTTTTTCCGCGTCAGTCCCAGTGTGGCTCCAATACCCGTAACTAACAACAAGGCCTTTAGTTTGTCGAACCTTTAGATATAGATCAATATTAATTAAACATGCAGTTTCAAAAGCAAATCCTGCCCAAATAGTATATTTCTGAGTGCCAATAATGTTCCCAAAATAAGGCATATTAAGAGCCACTAATTGATTATTAGTGAATATACTCACCCAACTATTATAGAATAATACAAAAGGGTCAGAGATGATGTATTTTGAGTTTATTTTTGCACCAATCTTGTTGACAGCAAGGATAAATCCTGTTTCGCATAGCTCCTCTAGCGCCTCTTTAAGTTTTGCGCCAATGCTTCCTCCAATTTTATCAATGATCTCGCCCTGCGTCATACCGCTCTTTTTGTCTCCAAGAGCCTTTATTATCTGTGAATAGTAGGGTGCTTTTTTATCAAAAAGAGATTTAAAAACTTCAGCGTATTCCGCATGCAGATGGCCTCCGATATTAAATATTAGATCATCTACATTTTCGGAGATTGTTTTTCTTGGATCAAGATAGTCTAGGTATTTTGCGACACCTCCAAAAATCATATAAGCCTCAACAATACTCTTTTCATCAAGATTAAATCCAATTTTATTGATTAAATAGTCTTTCGTTTCTTTAAGATCAAAAGGCTTCATCGCTATTTTAATATCAAGTCGCTGGTATAGCGGCCCCTTGCTGTCTTCAAATAGCTTATTTTTTATCCACGATGAATTTGAACCGCAAATAATCATTGTTATTTCACGATTATTTAAAGCAAAGTCATTCCAAAAATACCCAAGCGCACCAACAAATCCATCTTTCCCTTTTTTATCAATCCACGGCACCTCGTCTAAAAAGACAATAGCCTTTTGTCCTTCCTTTTTTACTTTTATCAAGGTATTTTTCAAAAAATTGAATGCCTGCGTCCATGTTTGAATAGGATTGTTAGGTTCAACATTAAACCAACTATTCACAGCATCCACGAAGTTTTCTATTTGGGATGGCCCGTTTAATGTATAGGAGCCAGTAAAGCGAAAAAATAGGCACTCTTTGGTGTGGTGTGTAAACATGTGGTTTATCAGGTATGTTTTTCCGATTCGACGTCTTCCATAAACGGCAATTAGTTTTGCTGTGTCAGATTCACAAGCTTCTGTTAATATTTTTAGCTCTTTTTTTCGGCCAATCATGTAGAAACCTTTTAAATAGTTTTCATATTATAGTCTTATTTTATGAAAACTACTAGTATAAAATATAAATATTTTCATTTTAAGCCCAATAAATATGAAAATATGCATTGAAAATAGCAACTTTTTTCTAAATAGTTCACCATAATATGAAATAATTACTTCTGCGGTAATGAGATTGTCTTTACAGTTGAAATATAATGAACCCGAATGTCCCCGTTTCTTGCACAGCATTAAACAGCTGCGCTTTTCTTATATTCCGAAACATACCGCAATAAAGTGCTTCGTCCGATCTCGAATTTATCTGCTATTTGCTGATTAGTCATACCATCGTTTTGCATCCCGATGGCTTGAATCACTTTTTCACTATTGAGCTTAGATTCTCTCCCGAATTTCACACCTCTCTTTAGCGCAGATGCTATACCTTCTGCTTGTCGTTCAGCACGAAGGTCAGTTTCAAAGGCAGATACAATTGATAACAATCCAATCATTAACCTGCCAGCACTGCTCGAAGTATCCAAATCTTGTTCGGTTGCTTTGAAGGCTACTCCTTTAGCGTTAAGGGTATCTATGATTCCATGTAAATCTTTTACCGAACGAGAGCATCTATCAAGACGGGTAACATAAAACTCATCACCCTCTCTGCAAAAATATAAACAATTTCGCAATTCAATCCTATTTGTGGTTTGTGTTCCAGACAGTTTTTCTTGAAAGATTTTTTCACATCCTGCTTTTGTAAGTGCCTCTATTTGTGATTGTAAATTTTGTCCACTCGAACTAACACGTGCATATCCAACTTTCACGTTCAACTCCTTGCTATGTATATTGTAAAGTCTTAGACCTAAAGAGATATTATAGTGAGATACTTTTAGAGACAGCTATTATTGGGGAATATTAAAAATTTATGTTGTGTATCGAAAAGTGTACTTTGCGAGATAGATATAAAGGTGTTGTGGGAGTTTACTGAAAATGAGTGTTTCAGATTTATTTAAGCAGGGGGGGTACCTTTGTACGGAATTGCCCGAAGTAGTGTCTTTACCCGACAAAAAATCATGGCTCAATTAAAGCACCTAAAAATTATTTTCTAATCTATCTGAAATTTTATTACAATATCCATGCCGGAGATCGATTGGGAGTGGAATTTAATATTTCCCTTTTTTGCTATAAAAAAGTGGTTTTTAAGTGAATTTTTGCCATAATCCATAATAATCCATAATAATCCATAAGGTGCTCTATTTATATGATCAATATTATTCTTTGTGGCGGTAGCGGAACACGTCTTTGGCCGATCAGTCGCACACTAATGCCCAAACAATTTGTAAAATTTTTTGACGATAAATCTCTTTTTCAGTTGACTGTGGAGCGTAATAGTTCTATTTGCTCAGGTCGGTTTATCGTTTCCAATAGCGAACAATATTTTTTAGCCCTTGACCAACTAGGTGAACTTCACCAAACAGCACAGAAATACCTCCTGGAACCCATCGGACGTAACACCGCGCCTGCAATCGCATTGGCCTGCCTGGAGCTCGATCCAGAAGAGATCGTCCTCGTAACCCCAAGTGATCATCTGATTAAAAATCAATCTGCTTATAACAAAGTAGTCGCACGTGCAAAAGAACTTGCAGGGCAAGACTATCTTGTAACATTCGGTATCACCCCTGCATTCGCTGAAACAGGCTTTGGCTATATCGAAGCCTCAGGCGAAGAGGTTCTTAGTTTCAAAGAAAAACCCGATGCACAAACCGCAGAAGAATATCTCAAAGCAGGTAATTATTACTGGAACTCAGGGATGTTTTGTTTCAAAGCAGGCATTTTCTTGGATGAGCTTCAAAAACATTCTCCAAAAATCTATGATACATGCGTAACAGCATTAAAAAATGCCAGCACAAACGACATGACGAGAATCAAACATGAAGACATGCTTGCCATCCCCGAAGACAGTATCGATTATGCCGTGATGGAAAAGAGCGACCGCGTCAAAGTCGTGCAAAGCGATATCAGTTGGAGCGATGTTGGAAGCTTTGATGCCCTCTATGAAGAGCTACCAAAAGATGAAGATGGCAACACCGCATGCGACAACCACATCAGTATTGACAGTAGAAACAATCTCGTGTTATGTGATGGGCGTAAAATTGCTACTGTTGATGTTGAAGATCTTATCATTGTCGATACTGGCGATGCACTATTGGTATCCAAAAAAGGCTCATCCCAAAAAATCAAACATGTCGTAGCCGAACTCAAAAAACGTAATACTGAACTCCATAACATTCATCTCACCGCTCATCGCCCGTGGGGAACTTATACGATCCTAGAAGATACTCCTGGCTACAAAATCAAACGTATTATGGTCAAACCTGGAAAACGGTTGAGTCTGCAAAAGCACTTCCATCGAAACGAACACTGGACTGTCCTCAGCGGAACAGCTACAGTAACTGTTGATAAAAATACCTATTTAGTTCAGCCAAATGAATCCACTTATATTAAAGCGGGGCATATTCATCGGTTAGCGAATGAGGGGAAAATACCGCTCACGATCATTGAAATACAGGTAGGTGAATACACTGGTGAAGATGACATAATCAGAATCGAAGATGATTTTAATCGCGAAGGTAATAAATGAATACACAAAAAGTAGCCTTTATTACTGGTATTACTGGCCAAGATGGTGCGTATCTTTCCAAACTATTATTAGAGCATAACTATAAAGTTGTTGGGCTACTTAGAAGTGCGCATGACATTAAAACGGCTGGATTGGATTATTTAGGAATTACATCGCAGATAGTATTTGAAGTGTGTGATTTATTGGATCTTTCAAATATTATCAATATTATCAACAAGCACAAGCCGTCTGAAATTTATAACTTAGCCTCCCAAAGTTCAGTTGGAGAATCTTTTAAGCATCCAATAGGTACGCTAACTTTTAATATTATATCGGTTGCCAATCTATTAGAAAGTATTAATATCACCGATAAAAAGATCAAATTCTATCAAGCATCAAGTAGTGAAATGTTTGGATCTGCAAATCAACTTCCTTTTATTGAACAATCTATTTTTCATCCAGTAAGTCCTTATGGGATCTCAAAAGCATCTGCACATTGGATAACCGTAAATTACCGAGAGTCTTTTGGGCTCTTTACGACATCTGGTATTTTATTCAATCACGAGTCCGTATTGCGCGGCAATCAATTTATTATTAAAAAAGTTATACGAACCGCGTTAAAGATAAAAAAGGGTACAGAAGATATTTTGGAAGTTGGGAATATTGATATAAAAAGAGATTTTGGATATGCACCAAAATATGTCGAAGCTATGTATTTAATGATGCAACATGATATACCTGACGACTACATTATCGCCTCCGGACATAGTCTTACAATTCGTGAAATCATATATTACATTTTTGATAAGCTGGGGATCAGTCAAGATAGAATTAAAGTCAATGAAGCTTTCTTTAGGCCTAATGAGATAGAAGATATTTATGGCGATGCATCAAAAGCAAAAGAACAGTTGAATTGGGATTACGAAATGAGTTTTTTTGAAGTTTTGGATATCCTAATAGAAGATGAATTAAAAATACAGGAGAACAAATGAGTCATAATAAAGTAGCATTAATCACAGGAATCACAGGTCAAGACGGGAGTTACCTCGCAGAGTTCTTACTCAAAAAAGGGTACATAGTACATGGTGTCAAACGCCGGACATCGTTGTTTAACACAGACCGTATTGACCATCTTTACCAAGATCCCCATGTTGATAATCGCAACTTATTCCTTCATTACGGTGATATGACAGATTCTATGAACCTTACACGTATTATCCAAGAGGTACAACCCGATGAGATCTATAACCTCGCCGCGATGTCCCATGTAGCTGTCTCTTTTGAAACCCCTGAGTATGTCGCCAATGCAGACGGCACAGGAACACTGCGTATTTTAGAAGCGGTCAAACTTCTAGGACTAGCCCAAAAAACCAAAATTTATCAAGCATCCACATCTGAGCTCTATGGAAAAGTCCAAGAGACCCCACAAAGCGAAACAACCCCTTTTTACCCCCGTTCACCGTATGCAGTAGCCAAGATGTACGCCTACTGGATCACCGTAAACTACCGTGAGGCATACGGGATGTTTGCTTGTAACGGTATCCTATTCAATCACGAGTCTCCGGTTCGCGGTGAGACCTTTGTTACACGTAAGATCACCCGTGCCGCTTCTAAAATCGCTCTTGGTTTGCAGGATCAGCTTTTCTTGGGTAACCTTGATGCCAAACGTGACTGGGGTCACGCAAAAGACTACGTTCGTATGATGTGGATGATTCTCCAAGCACCGGAACCTGAGGACTGGGTTATTGCAACAGGCGTAACCACAACCGTACGTGATTTTGTCCGTATGGCGTTTGCCTATGCCGGAATCACGTTGGAATTTCATGGTGAGGGTGTGGATGAAAAAGGGTACGTTGAATCGTGCTCTAATCCAGATTATCAAGTTACTATCGGTAGCGAAGTCGTGGCCGTTGATCCACGCTATTTCCGTCCGACCGAAGTCGACCTTTTACTAGGTGATCCGACCAAGGCCGAGCAAAAACTCGGCTGGAAGAGAGAATACCAACTCCAAGAGCTAGTAGATGATATGATGAAAAGCGATCTCAAACTCATGACAAAAGATGTGTACCTCCAAGAAGGTGGCTACAAAACGATGAGCTATTTTGAATAAGACAGCATAAGTGCCTAATGTTTTCCGAGACATCTGGGCATATCGTTTTTTCATTGTCAGTTCTATAAAAACGGAGTTTAGATCACGCTTTGCCCGCAGCAGTCTAGGCGGTGTCTGGATGGTATTGCATCCACTAGCGCAAGTGGCTATTTACGCCCTCGTACTCTCAGCCGTCCTTGCTGCCAAACTTCCAGGTATTGACAACCAGTATGCGTATGCCATTTATCTGATGGCTGGGACACTTGGGTGGTCACTTTTTGCCGAAGTATTTGGACGAAGCTTGGGAGTATTTGTTGATAATGGCAATTTACTCAAAAAAATGGCATTTCCAAAAATCGCGCTCCCTCTCATCGTCACGGGCAGTGCATTAGTCAACAACCTTCTTCTTTTTGGAGCAGTATTGGTCGTTTTTGGGATTCTTGGGCACATGCCTACTCTTATGCTCTTGTGGTTACCTGTTCTGATCGCTGTAACGCTCGCATTGGCACTCGGACTAGGTTTAGCGTTAGGTATTATCAATGTTTTTATGCGCGATATCGGTCAGATCGTCCCGATCATTTTACAATTTTGGTTTTGGCTCACCCCCGTAGTGTATGTCTCTTCTATAATACCAGAAAAATATCACCATCTTATAATGCTCAACCCAATGAGCGGGATTGTGATGGGATATCAAAATATCCTCGTCTATGGTAAAAGCCCTGATCTACATACACTTGTCTATCCCGTAATAATAGCGGCTGTTGCCCTGAGCTTAGCTTTATTTATGTACTTTCGTGCGAATGAAGAAATGGCGGATGCACTATGAGTTTACCAGTTTTAGAAGTCACCAACATCGGCAAAGCTTATCGCAATTACGGCAGTGAACTATGGCGTATCCTCTCGTGGTTTGGTTTACGCTTCAAGCCGATTCATGAAACATGGACACTCCAAAACATCAGTTTCTCCATAGCTGCGGGTGAAGCAATCGGCGTTGTGGGGCAAAACGGTGCAGGTAAAAGCACCTTGCTCAAAATCATCACAGGCACCCTCAAGCCCAGCACTGGCAGTGTCACGGTACGAGGCAAAATCGCCGCAATCCTAGAGCTAGGGATGGGATTTCATCCTGACCTCACAGGGCGACAAAATGCCTACCATTCAGCAGGACTGATGGGCTATACCAGCACACAGATTGATGCAGTAATCGATCAAATCGAAGCATTTGCAGAGGTCGGAGAGTATTTTGATCAGCCGATGCGCACCTACAGCAGCGGTATGCAGATGCGCGTAGCATTTGCTACCGTAACAGCCTATCGTCCAGAGATTCTAATTGTCGATGAGGCTATGTCTGTCGGGGATGCCTATTTCCAGCACAAAAGTTTTGATCGTATCCGTCAATTTCAAACGGCGGGGACAACACTTTTGCTTGTATCTCACGATCGTAGTGCAATCCAAGCCATCTGTGATCGTGCTATCTTGCTAGAGCAAGGACGGATACTCAAAGACGGTGAGCCAGAAGAGGTGATGGATTTTTACAATGCCCTCATTGCAGACAAGGAAAATAATAAAGTCGAGCAGATCAAGCTGGATAATGGCAAAGTTCAAACCATTTCAGGTACAGGTGAAGCAAAAGTCGAGGACATCGGACTTTATAATGATAAGGGTGAAAAAGTCGAGTTTGTCGGCGTCGGTGATCCAGTAGAATTACGAGTGCGCATCAAGGTTTATCAAGATATACCCGAGTTAGTACTTGGTTTTATGATCAAAGACAGATTAGGACAATCAGTATTTGGGTTAACATCAAAAGATTATGGTATTCAGCATACAAAATTAATTTCAGGAGAAATATTAAATTTTGTATTCAAATATGATGCTAATTTTGGTGTTGGAAGCTACTCAATTGCTACAGCATTAGCATTGGGTAACACGCATATTGAAGGAAATTTAGAATGGAAAGATTTAGCACTTGTTTTTAATACAGTCAATATAATAAAAAATCAATTTGTAGGTTCAAATTGGATTGAAATTGAAGCACATTCAGGTAGATATAATGATTAAGCAAAAAGTGATTGATTGGTTTATTCAACAATTAAAGAACTCCTCTATATTTAATGAGCTTATAAATCTTAAAATGCGAGAATTTTATAAAAATGACACATTAACCCTTTATAGAGTATGGGGGGATGAAACAAAAATTTCAATTGGTCAGGGCGTTCAAATAAATGATGCACTGATAAATACAGTATCAGGTATCGTAAGTATCGGTGATTACTCTTTTTGTGGACATGGAGTTAGTCTTTTAACAGGAACACATGATATTTTAAAAAATGGAGCAGACCGACAATCGAGTGTGCCTGCAAAAGGAAGAGATATTATAATAGGTCGCGGCGTATGGATTGCATCACATGCAATTATTTTAGGTCCATGCGAAATTGGTGATAATGCTGTTATAGGGGCCGGTTCACTTGTAACAGGAAAAATTGAAGCGGATACATTGTACGCTGGTAGTCCTGCTAAATTTATACGACAAATAGGTTCCATTGATGCAAAATAACAATTTTTACCGAGCTTTTGAAGATAAGCACCGAGGAAGTCGAGGGCTAATTAAATCTCGACTAGAAGTTTATCTTCCCTTTGTTGAAAAAATAAAAGAGTTTGATTCAGAGCCAAAAGCTATTGATCTAGGATGTGGAAGAGGAGAATGGCTTGAACTTTTGGCTGAACATGGCTATAAAGCACAAGGTATTGATTTAGATGCAGGGATGTTAGAAGCATGTCAAAATAGAGGTTTTGATGTCACCCAGAAAGATGCTATCATCGCACTTAATGAATTAAAAGATGCAAGTGTCTCTATTCTTTCAGGATTTCACATTGTCGAACATTTGCCTTTTGAAGTATTACAAGTCTTAGTTCAAGAAGCATTGCGGGTTTTAAAGCCAGGCGGCTTGCTCATCATGGAAACACCAAATCCAGAAAATATTAAAGTAGCTACGGCTAATTTTTATTTAGATCCGACACATATTCGCCCTATTCCATCTCAATTACTCTCTTTTTTAACAGAATATTATGGATTCGGACGGACAAAAGTATTGCGCTTGCAAGAGTCACGAGAATTGTACGATACAAAATTTATCAATCTTTCACAAGTCCTTAGTGGCGCAAGTCCAGACTATGCAGTCGTTGCACAAAAGCAAGCAGATAACGAGCTGTTATTAAGTTTTGATGAATTGTTTAGTAGAGAATATGGATTGTCTTTAGAAACTTTAGCAAATAAATTTGAGGATCGGTTATTGAATATAGAAGCAAAAGCTAATGAAGCTACAAACAAAGCGAAACAAGCACAAGTACAAGCTAGTGAAGCAAACGTAAGAGCAATTCAAGCTGAACAAGCAAACATAAAAGCTGAACAAGCACAACAGCAAGCCCATGAAGCATGGCAACACTATCATATGGTAGTTAATAGCCGTTCATGGAAACTCACGTATCCTCTCCGACTGATCGGTAAAACAGTGAAATGGTTCATCCGTGGAAGCATCGCATGGCTCACTTTTTCACCTAGCAGCAGACCACGCAGAATCATTAAAAATTTAGCATTAAAAATTAAAAATCATATCAATGCCCGTCCAAAACTAAAAATGAAGATTATCACTATCGTGAACCGCTTTCCGACGCTCAAAGCCAGACTCAAAAAAATCGGGCAAGATAATTATTCATTACCAGAGAATTCAAAATTGAAAATTGAAAATTCAGCATTAAATTACTCTCATCTTTCTCCACGGGCAAAAGAAATATATCATCAGCTAAAAACTGCCATAGATGAAAACAAAAAGAGTACGAAATGAGAATCGTTATAGACCTTCAGGGGGCACAAACAGAGAGCCGTTTTCGTGGGATTGGTCGGTATTCACTCTCTATCGCTCAAGCAATAGCTAGAAACAAAGGTGAGCATGAGATCATCATAGCTCTTTCAAGTCTTTTTCCTGATACTATCGACGACATAAGAGCTGCTTTCGAGGGCTTGCTCCCTCAAGAAAACATCAGAGTGTGGCACGCTCCAGGACCTGTACGAGAATGTGAAAGCGGTAATGAATGGCGTAGAGAAGTTAGTGAAGTATTGCGAGAAGCTTTTTTAGCAAGCTTACACCCTGATGTGATATTACTAACGAGCTTATTTGAAGGTTTTGTGGATGATGCTATAACAAGCATCGGTAAGTTTGACACCACTACAAAAATAGCAGTTATTTTGTATGATCTAATCCCTTATATCCATCAAGACAAATACCTACTTCACAATTCACAATATTCAGAGTATTATCTAAACAAAATAGAGCATTTTAAAAAAGCTGACTTATTGCTGGGGATATCTGAAAGTTCTTCAAAAGAAGCTGTGGATTACTTACATTTTGCAGAAAATAGTGTCATAAATATCTCATCTGCAGTAAGCGATATCTTTAAATCAAAAGTTTTAATACCCGAAGAAAAACAACTACTCAAAAGCAAATACAACATCACTAAAAAAATGCTTACCTACGCTCCAGGCGGTTTTGATGTACGAAAAAACTTTGAAAACCTTATTCAAGCATTTGCCGCATTGCCCCAACATTTAAGGGCAGAGTATCAGCTCGTGATAGTCAGCAAGGTAGATGATGGTAATAAATCCAATCTCTATAATATTGCAAAAAAGGCTGGATTAGCCGAGCATGATATGATTATTACAGGCTATGTTTCTGATGATGAACTGATCGCGTTTTACAGCATATGTGAATTATTCGTTTTCGCTTCCACTCATGAAGGGTTCGGGCTTCCGGTACTCGAAGCGATGAACTGTGGGGCGGCAGTCATAGGCTCAAATGCTACAAGCATCCCAGAGGTAATCGGACTCGAAGAAGCTCTTTTTGACCCACATTCTGTAGAATCCATGACGAAGAAGATACAACATGCTTTAGAAGATGAAGACTTTAGAAAAAGACTGAAAGCACATTCGCTCATACAAGCAGAGAAATTTTCCTGGGATGAGAGTGCAAAAATTGCTATTGGGGTGATGGAAAAGATAGAAGAAGTAAAGAATGACAAGAATATGTTGACGCATAATGATTTATATCTTCCATTGGCTACTATTTACAACAAATATCAGCTTAATGATGATAGCTATCTTTTACATCTTTCAAAAATGATAGATTTGAATCAGACAGTAGATGAAAAGCCTACATTATGGATCGATATTACACAACTTCGTATGGTTGATTACGGTACTGGTATACAAAGAGTTGTCAGAGCAATTGTCTCAGAAATTTATGGAAATTTACCTGCGGCTTATTGTGTTTGTTTGGTCTATTTAGAACATAACATTGGATTATGGCAATATCACCGAGCCTTTGATTTTGAAGCTAAATATTTTAACGGTGACCCATCGAAAAAAAACTGTATTATTGAACCAAATATTGGTGATATATTTTTAGGTTTGGATCTTATAAGCAAGATTATCGATGCAGAGAATCAAAGTTTACTTAGCAACTGGAAAAATCGTGGAGTTAAAATTGTCTTCCTGATTTATGACATTTTGCCAATAATTCACCCTGAATGGTGGCCTGATGGTGGAGATGCTATACATAGCCGTTGGCTTACCACAATTACAAAAGTTTCAGATCAACTTATAAGTATTTCAAAAGCAGTATCAGATGATGTTGAAGCGTGGGTGAAAAAAAACCATCTATCACGACCACTGCAATATAATTATTTTCATTTGGGTGCCAATATAGATAACAGTATGCCCTCATTCGGATTACCTGAAAATGCACAAATTATTTTAGAACACCTGAAGTCAAAATTGACTTTTTTAAGTGTAGGAACTGTTGAACCACGAAAAGGGCATAAACAAACTTTACTAGCGTTTGAAAAGTTATGGGCTCAAGGTACTGATGTAAATTTTGTTATCGTAGGAAAATTGGGCTGGAGCATGGATTATTTTGCTGCTAAAGTAAAAAACCACCCAGAATTAAACAAGCGCCTCTTTTGGCTAGAAGGGATCAGTGATGAATATCTCGAAAAAGTTTATGCTGCATCGACTTGTCTCATAGCTGCCAGTGAGGGTGAAGGATTTGGATTACCGCTTATTGAGGCGGCTCAGCACAAACTTTCGATCATAGCCCGCGATATTCCTGTATTTCGTGAAGTGGCAGGAGAGTATGCTTATTATTTTCCCAATGATAATAACCCATCTGTATTAGCAAATATTATTGAGACTTGGCTTGAGCTACATAAAACAAATAATCATCCAAAATCTGATGATATGCCATGGTTAACATGGGAAGAAAGTTCAAAAAAGCTATTAAAATGCATCTTTGATCGTGAGGAGAAAAATCATGAATAAAGTTTTGAGTAACAATATTATTAGCATCATTTTTATAAAAATTTTGATTTTAGTTCTTTTCTCATCAGCCTATATGAATACGCTTTTTCTCCCTTTTGTTGATTTTTTTGCACAAAATGGCAATAACCCTTGGCAATATTACTATCTACATAATTTAAACCTAGATTCTTTCCCTTACCATGGGTTAATGCTTTATATTTTATCTCCCTTTATGTTATTAATAAACCTTTTTGAAATTGAAAATCAATGGGTAATTAATTTTATCTTCAAACTTCCTCTTTTACTTGCTGATATAATTTTATTAATGACTCTTTTACGGTTCTTTCCATCAAAAGAAAAGAATGTTATTTTATTTTATTTTTTAAATCCAATTATTCTATACGCCATTTATATCCATTCACAATTGGATATTATCCCGATGGCATTTTTAATGCTTGGAATTTATTTTTTAACTTTGGAACGATTGAAGATTTCTGCCATCTTCGTCGGATTAGCACTTGCGACTAAGCTTCATATATTAATCGCTTTACCATTATTGCTTTTTTATCTTTTCAAAAAACATACTTTCAGCGATATGATATTTTACATAGTTATAGCATTAGGCACGTTGCTATTTTTAGATCTTCCATTTATATTTAGTGATGGTTTTATTCATATGGTGTTGATGAATCCCAAACAATCGCTTTTATTTGATTCATACTATAAAATAGGCAAGCTAGAATTATTGCTCCCAATATCCTCTATTTTGATGGTGTATTTTCATTTTTTTAACCAAAAAAAGGTCAATTTAGACTTATTGTTTTTCTATTTTGGGATACTTTTTACTGCAACAATATTTTTTATCTATCCCGCTCCTGCATGGTATGTTTGGCTAGTTCCTTTTGTCTCTATCTATTTCATACAAAACGATAACGAACAAAAATCGCAATTATTGTATGGGGCATTTTCTGCAACTTACCTTGTCTTTTTCTTTTTCTTTTATCAGCCAGAATATAACGCCAATTCAAGTCATAAGTGCAACACCTATGCTTTTTAACTTGCTTCCAAAATCTTACCATAAAACACTTCAAATGGTGTCTTGAATCCTAGTATTTTTCGTGGTCTATGATTGAGTTTGTCAGCAACGGCTTTTATCTGTTCATCCGTAATATCTTCTAGTGAACTTCCTTTGGTAAAATATTGTCGTATCAGTCCGTTGGTATGTTCATTTAGCCCTCGCTCCCAAGAGTGATACGGATGGGCGAAATAGACGTTAACTGCTAGCTCTTGTGCCATAACGCTATGGTAGGCAAACTCTTTGCCGTTATCAAACGTTACGGTATGGAGATGCTCTTTAAACGGTGTAAGCATATCCACAATAGCACCTGTGACGTTGTTGGCACTTTTGTTGGGAACTTTTGCAATAAGGGAAAATTTCGAGTGCCTATCGACTAAGGTTGCCAATGCTCCTTTGTGATTTTTACCAATAATCAAATCACCCTCAAAGTCCCCGATACGGCTCTTCTCTTCGACGATAGTGGGTCTCTCGTCAATAGAGATGCGTCCGATGATTTGACCCCTTCTGTCGGTACTTCCATAGCGCTTTTGATACTTCTTGTGTTTATGTCTTAGGTGTAAGTAAAGCTCTCCACCAGCTTCTCTATCACCAAGGAGATATTGATAGATACTCTCGTGACTTATGCTGTTTCCAAGCTCAAGCTTCAGTCGTCCACTGATTTGCTCAGGAGAACTATCGAACCGTTTTAGCTGATCTACAATAAACTCTTTCACTGTATCGGTAAGACGAATGGCTTTTGGCTTTTGAGCGTGACGCTGTGTAGCTTTTTCCTGGGCTTGTTTAGCTCTATAGCCTTTGAGTCCAGTGTTGCGTTTAATCTCTCTACTAATGGTTGATTTGTTTACCTCAAGGTTGAGGGCAATAGCTCCTTGACTTAAACCCTCTTTTTTCAAAGCATAAATTTGGTATCGTTGCTCTTGGGTTAACTGCTTATATTTCTTCAAAAGTGCCTCGCTTCATCTTGCTGGATAAAAAAGGTACTTTAGTGCAGTTAACCTTTATCTCCAGTGACTCTCACTGTTGCACTTATGACTTGAATTGGCGTAAAGATATCCTTTTACTAAATCAAGAAATAAATTTAAAAGTAGAAAATCATAAGCTTGCAAATATATTTTTCACACTTTTAGAATCTATGCTTTTGGCTATTATGTACGCTTTTTACCGATATGGGATTAAAAGTAACTCTATCTATAAAAAATACACCAATCTAACGATTGGCATAGGTGGTGACAGTGGAGTTGGAAAATCATCGTTATTGGGAAATATCACTTTATTGCTGGGAAATAAATTGTTACAAATAGAGGGTGACGGTGAACATAAATGGGAAAGAGGAGATGAAAATTGGTCCAAATTTACACATCTTGATCCTAAAGCAAATTATATTCATAAACAAGCCAACGCCATTTATGATCTAAAGCATAATCATTCTATTTTTAGAAGTGAATATGATCATCATACAGGAAAATTTACTCCTCTTCTTAAAATAGATCCAAAAGAGTTTATTGTTATTTCTGGGCTCCATCCCTTTTATTTGCCAAAGCTTAGAAAAATGATTGATTTAAAAATATATTTAGATACCGATGAAAGATTGAGACGACATTGGAAAATTATCCGAGATACACAAAAAAGAGGTTACAGTGTCGAAAAAATTATTGAGCAGATAGAGGCAAGAGTCGAAGATACGATTAAATATATTTATCCTCAAAAAGCTTTTGCTGATGTGGTCATTAGATTTTTTTCGATTAATGAAATTGATTTGGGTAATGATGCACAAAAAATTGGACTCGGATTAAAAATTACAATCGATGCGAGTATCCATTTAGAAGAATTGTTAGATAAATTGAATTGTGAAACCATTTGGGATTACAATGAAGATCTACATACTCAATTTATCGAATTACACGATGAACCAAATATTGATTATGAGATAATTGCACAGGATTTAATACCAAACTTGTATGAAATAGTAGCCGTAGATGCTCATTGGGAAAATGGGTATGATGGATTTATTCAACTTATTGTGTTAATGATGATAAGCGAGAAACTGAAAGAGGATGGTCGATGAAGTATAAGGGAATATTATTAGATATTGATAATACTATTTATCACTATGAGAGTTGTCATAAGAAAGCAATTCAAGCAGTTTTTGAAGCCGTGCGAATTGAAGCAAAAATTGATAATTTTGGAGATGCTTTTGCAAAAGCTCGAAAAAATATTCATACTGAATTAGCTGAAACTGCTTCATCTCATAATAGACTTTTATATTTTCAAAGAGCCTGTGAATATGTAGGGATCAATCCGCTTAGTTGGGCAATGAAGTTTTACAATGTCTATTGGGATACTTTTTTGGACTCGATAAAGCTTTATGATGGAGTTTTAGAGTTTTTAGAAATGGCTAGTCAAAAATCAACCATTTGTTTTGTTACTGATTTGACTGCACATATTCAGTATAGAAAAATAGAAAAACTTGGCTTAGCAAAATATGTGAAACATATTGTATCCAGTGAAGAAGCTGGGCGTGAAAAACCCCATCCTTATATGTTTTTATCTGCCTTGAATAAACTAAATTTAAAACCGAATGAAGTCTGCATGATCGGTGATAGCTATAAAAAGGATATTGCAGGAGCTTCAGCTTTAGGGATTCAATCAATTTGGCTTAATACGGAAAGTCAGCAAGAAAATCATAATAATGATCTTGTTACGGAAATAAAAGAGTTTAAAGAAATCTTGGAGTTATTATGAAAGAAATCAAAGATTTAGTAACTCTATCCAAATTCGCAGGTGAACGGTTTGATCTAGTCCAAGCTGGTGGTGGGAATAGCTCTGTAAAACTCGATGATGGCACGATGCTCATCAAAGCTTCAGGCTTTTTACTAAGTGATGTGGAAGAAAATAGTGGTTATTCAAAAGTTGTTACGGCACAAGTTGCCGAGATTGTCAAAAATGAAGCGATAATTAAAAGCAATGACAAAAGAGCTAGAGAGAGCTTAGCATCGATCCTTGTGAAAGAAGCGACAGTGGATGTTCAAAATCGCCCTTCTATAGAGACATTGCTCCATTCATTGCTTTATAAATACACGCTTCATACTCATCCAATTGTAGTCAATATGATTGTCAATAAGACGGACTGGAAAGAAGTTCTAAAATCAATTTTTAAAGATGAAATTGCATTAGTAGACTATCAAACCCCAGGAATAGAATTGGCCTTGGAGCTTTACAACGAGATATCACTATATGCAAAAATTCCAAAAATTATCTTTTTACAAAACCATGGGTTAATAATCACGTCTGAAAATAGTCAAGAAATAAAACTTTTGAAAGAATATGTGCTCACTAAAATAGAGAGTTATCTACAGGTTGATATGAGTAAGTATAAATTAACCAATACTGTATCAAGTTTAATTAATCAGATAGACAATCAAAACTATATTTCATATCTATCAAGTGATATGGATTTGAATATATATCTTTTAAAAAACAAATCGTTATTTCGAACAACTCCTTTTTGCCCTGATTCATTAGTTTATTGCGGGATTAGTGCGGTTGAACTTAGTAATTTAGATGGTTTAGAAACTCTCCAAGAATATAAAAATAAATTTCACGAGACTCCAAAGATACTAATCTACCAAGACAAGCTTTTTCTCATTGCCCAAAATATTAAAAAAGCAAAAGAGATCGAAGAAGTGCTGAAATTTCATATTATGGTACTATCACAAAATAGTGAAAATACCAACTTTTTAGAGTTTGAAGAATTAGCTTACCTTTCCAATTGGGAAGCTGAAAAATATAGACAAAAGATTTAGGAGAATAGTATGCATATTGTAGTACCCATGTCAGGTGTAGGAAATCGATTTATCGAAGCCGGATATAAAGAGCCAAAGCCTTTAGTCGTTATCGACGGTAAACCGATCATAGAACATGTATGTGACCTTTTTCCAGGGGAAAATAAATTTACTTTTATTTGTAATGCGAAGCATTTAGCAGAAACCAATATGAGAGAAATCTTACAAAGTATAAAACCTAATGCCAATATTATAGAGATTGAAAATCACAAAAAAGGTCCTGTATACGCTGTCCATTTAGTCGAGGATTTGATCGATGACGAGGAAGAAGTGATCGTCAACTATTGTGATTTTGGAACCTACTGGGATTATCAAGATTTTTTGAAACATACACGGGACAGAGATGCAGATGGAGCGATCCCAGCCTATAAAGGTTTTCATCCTCACATGCTCGGAAGTACCAATTATGCATTTATGCGAGATGAACAACAATGGATGCTTGAAATCAAGGAAAAGGAGCCTTTTACCGATAATCGAATGAATGAATATGCTTCCAATGGAACCTATTATTTCAAAAAAGGCTTGTTTGTCAAAAAATATTTCAATGAGTTGATGGAGAGAGATATTAATCTCAAAGGCGAATATTATGTAAGCCTTGTTTTTAATCTACTCATCCAAGATGGCTTAAAAGTATCTATCTATGATGTTCAACATATGCTTCAATGGGGAACTCCGCAGGATGTTGAGGAATACAATAGTTGGTCTAAATATTTCAGAGATGTAATAAATGAAAAAGAAAAACCGGCTGCAAAAGAAAATAGCATAACCTTAATCCCCCTTGCAGGTCGTGGCAGTCGTTTCGCAAAAGTGGGCTACAAAGATCCAAAACCTCTCATCGAGGTTAGTGGTAAACCAATGATTATTCAGGCGGCAGACTCTTTACCAAAAAGTGAAAATCATATTTTTGTAACACTGCAAGAACATTTAGATAATTACCCTTTAGAAAATGTATTAAAAGCAGAATATCCAGATGCTAAAATCGTTCCGATCAATGAAATAACGGAAGGGCAAGCAATTACATGTAGTTTGGGATTAAAAGATGTGGATAGTGAAGCTTCTTTATTAATAGCAGCAACTGATAACGGCATGATTTATGATAAAAAGAAATACCAATCTCTTATAGAAGATGAAAATGTAGATGCGATAGTGTTTACATTTCGACATCATGTATCGAGTAAGAATAACCCCCAAATGTACGGATGGGTCAGAACAGAAGGTGATAATGCGACAGGGGTATCCGTTAAAGTACCTGTTTCCGATAATCCGTACAATGATCATGCGATTGTAGGGACTTTCTATTTTCGAAAAGTTAACTTTTTCAATGAAGCGTTACGGAGTTTATTAGACAAAAACATCCGTGTCAATAACGAATATTATGTCGATAGCATGGTAGGTGATCTTATAGCTTTAGGATATAAAGTCAAAGTTTTTGAAGTAGATGATTATATCTGCTGGGGTACACCGGATGATTACGAAACGTTTGTCTATTGGCAAAGTTTTTTCCATAAAATATCATGGCACCCATATTCTTTGGGAAAAGATTCAACAGTTAATAATTCAAAGATTGACGAGTTGGATAAACAATATAGAACATTTGAGCAAGAGTATCGATGAGTCAAATCAAAAAAGAACTCAAAAGATTTTTAGTAGCTGGACTTAGTGCTGTAGGTACTGACTTGGCGAGCTATTATCTATTGCTAAATTTTTTATCCCATGATGTGGCAAAAGGAATCTCATTTCTTCTTGGAACCATTGTCGCGTATATCATCAATAAATATTGGACTTTCGAAAAACATGAAAAATCCTACAAAGAAATACTCAAATTTGGCATTTTATACAGCGTGACACTTGGGGCAAATGTAATGACCAATAAAATAGTTTTTGAGATGACTGAGATAGTGTTTTTAAGCTTTTTTATAGCCACGGGTGTTAGTACTGTTCTCAATTTCATTGGGCAAAAATGGTGGGTTTTTAAAGGATGTTGATACAAAATAAATCATACAATAATGACTTACAAGCTTTGCGTGGTCTCTCTATATTATTCGTTGTATATTACCATATAGTGGATATGGTTCCAGGTTTAAAGGCTTCAATGGGTTTTTTTGGTAATTTTTTTCATGGTGCATATGGTGTCGATCTTTTCTTTGTCATTAGTGGATATGTGATTACACGTAGTGTGTATCGCAATATAGATCATATTGGTCGTGTAAACTTGCGAGATGGCTTCAGATTCTGGACAAGAAGAGTATTTCGTACAATTCCACCTGCATTAATTTGGTTAGGATTTGTTTTGGCTATTGTTCTTGCTACTGGATGGTTCGGTAGTGATGTAAATAATATTGCGCATGCGAAAGCCGCTTTTTTACAATATGCCAATATTTTTTTAATATCTTGTATTGATAATGGCACGTGTGGTATTTTTGGGTATTATTGGACTCTTTCTACTGAGGAACAATTCTATTTATTATTACCATTGCTAATGCTGTTGCTAACAAAGCGACAGCTTGCATGGATGATGTTATTAGGGGGTCTTATCTTAACTATACTTTTTAGTGAGGTACTTGCTCTAGCGAATCTGAAATTCAATCTACTCCATTATTTACCAATTCGAGTAGATGGTCTAATGCTTGGAGTAGCCATAGCATTATTTCAAGGTACAAACTTTTTTCAGTATACCCAAAATTATTTTCTTAAAAATCCGACTGTCACTCTTGGTGTTATTTTTCTAATGCATCTACTCCTATGGACAAGAGGTACACCATGGGGAATTCCAATTATTGGAGCCTACATAATGAACGGACTTATTGCTGCTGTAATCGTATATATTGGTGTTATGGATAAGGGATATTCAGTTTTTTCTCCAGTTGTTCGACCAATTTTATCTTTTTTTGGGAATATCTCATTTTCTTTGTATCTTTCACACATTATTATTATTCTTTTTATACAAAATTATCTTTATACTCATTGGAATCTGCTTCCAATTGATATTGGTTATACTATCTATCTTCCGTTGTTGTTGTTGTTGTTGTTAATTGCTGTTTCGTACGGATCATATCGTTTTATTGAATTGCCTTTTCAACAAATAGGTAGAAATTTATCAAATGTTTCCTCTAAGAATCACCAACAACAAAATTCAAATAGTATACATAATATTACAGGAGCTTAAATGAAGTTATCAATAATTGTACCGTGCTATAACGAGGCTAAAAATATTCCATTGATTTTAGAAAAATTCGATAGTGTTATCAGCAGAAATGACATAGAAGTTCTGTTAGTCAATAATGGTTCTGCAGACAACTCTCAAGAAATTTTGGAAGAGTTAGTGCCGCAGTATTCTTTTGCACGAATTGTGGAAGTAGAAGTGAATCAAGGATATGGATTTGGTATTACATCAGGCCTTAGAGAAGCAAACGGAGAGTTTATTGGATATACCCATGCCGATATGCAAACGGATCCGGCTGACCCTATTAAAGCCCTCGATATTATTGAAAAACAAATGGATCCAGTACAATGTTATGTCAAAGGGGATAGAAAAGGGCGACCTTTGTTTGATCAGTTTTTTACGACAGGAATGAGTCTCTTTGAAAGCTTGTTTCTTGGAACAAAACTTTGGGATATCAATGCACAACCCAATATTTTTCATAGAAGCTTTTTTGATAGTATCAAAGAAAGTTGCCCTAAAGATTTCTCTCTTGATTTATATCTACTTTATATGGCACAAAAAAAAGATTTGCAAATTATCCGATTTGATGTTGTTTTTCCACCACGTCTTCATGGCGAATCAAGCTGGAATACAGGATTGGCATCAAAATGGAAGTTTATAAAGCGGACAATCGATTTTAGTGTCAAGCTAAAAAAGGAGCTCTAATGGAATTTATTGCTCATAGAATTAATACTATAGAAGAGCTAAAAAATATCCCTAATGCGTATGGTGTAGAGCTTGATTTAAGAGATTTTGGAGATAGGCTCGTTTTACAGCATGATCCATTTAAAGATGGTGAAGATTTTGAAGAATATTTAAAACATTACCAGCATGGTACGATGATATTAAATATTAAAAGTGAACGGATTGAACATAAAGTCTTAGAGCTGATTCGAAAATACAAAATCAAAAAATATTTTTTTCTTGATAGTTCATTTCCAATGATATATTTATTATCCAAAAATGGTGAAAAAAATATTGCGTTACGCTTTTCAGAATTTGAAGGACTTGATACTATTTTAGCTATGGCTGGTAAAGTGGAATGGGTATGGGTTGATTGTTTTACAAAACTTCCTATAGATAATTATAGCTATAATCTCTTGCGTGAAAAAGGATTTAAACTGTGTTTAGTTTCTCCTGACCTACAGGGGCAGGGTGAAAAGATTGATACCTATAAAAAATATTTGGCAAAAGAAAACATTATTTTCGATGCGATATGTACAAAAGTTTATCATACAGAAAAATGGAGTTAAAAGATTATGCAAATATTAAAAAACTATAAATATATATTGGCAGTTGTGTTTATTACATTCTTGGTCGCTTTTAGTTATATCCGTATTTACACCGTCACGGAATTAGGCGGAGATTTCAACAAACATTTTTTACCTGCCAATATGTTTGGAGTTCCCCAAGCCCTGAAAGATCAAGGATTAGACACTCTCTATAAACTTCCAGAGCAAAGTGGTTGGGATGGTCAATTTTACTATTATATTTCAAATGATATATTAGGTGTTAGCGATGTGCCGAAACACTGTGACGCGGATGCGTACCGCTATCAAAGAATAGGATTGCCCTTGCTCGCCAATATACTAGCAAAAGTGACTTTCCAAGATTATACGTCTCCTGCAACATATTATATGACGAGCTTGTTACTTATTTTAGCTGCCACTTTCTTTTTCGCAAAGTTTTTATCCGACAGAGGCTATTCTCCGTATCTGAGTTTGTTTTGGTCATTAGGGCTTGGAACACAGCTCACACTTTTAAATGGCTTACCGGATGCAGCTGCAGATAGTTTAGCACTTTTGGCAATTCTGGCATATATTTACAACAGAAAATGGTTATTCTCGATTTTAATTCTTTTTGCTTCACTTTCTAGAGAAGCTTTTGCAATATTTCCAATAATGATTTTATTACAACAGATGTATATAGCTTATAGAAATAAAATGTTTAATCCCTTTTTATTTATAAAAAATGAAATTTCTGTGATTATTCCTCTCGCATTTTTTGGAGCATGGCGTATTTATATCCTGAAACATTTTTTAATGACGCCTTCTGAGCAAGCCGCAAATATACTTGGATTGCCATTGGTTAGCTTTTTCAAATACTTAGGGCTAAGTTTACAGTTTAAGCATCCATTAGTTCCCAATAGTTGGAGTGAGCTTATTGGTTTAATTTATTTTATAATTTTACTTTCGATTGCAGTGGCTGTGATTTGGTCGGTATCTAAAAAAATATTGCATGAAAGAGACTACGCTAACAAATTATTGCCCATAAGTAGTGGATTTATTATTTTAGTGTTTTTGTATCTTTCATTTGGAGATACTGTTATGATGCACCATACAGGATACATGAAAGCGTCAACTATATTTTTCTTTATGATTCCTGTATATTTTACTATGTCGACGAAGAAGTTTCCAATTTTGCTATTTCTATTTTTTCTATTCGGATTAATTAATTTCAATAAAGAAATTATTAACAGAATACACCCAAACAATATTGCCAATCATGCGCTTACGGTTAGAACTTTTGATATCACAAAATTTCCAGAAAAAGTAGAATGCTTAAGTGATTTCAGCTATGAAGTAAAAATTCTTTCTGAAAAAGAAATCGGAAATAACAATCCAATCAATTTGATTGTACAGAAAATGCTCGGTCATAACAAACAAAAATTATTGACAATAGAACTCAAAAATACTTCTACTGAAATATGGCCAATTTCTAAAGGATTTGGGATAGTCAATATGAGCTATCACTGGGTAGCAAAAGATGGTGTAACTGTGGTGCAAGATGGGGTGCGAACAATGCTACCTCGTGAAATTAAAGCTGGAGAAAAAATTGTTTTGGATATGATAGTTGAGTTTCCAAGTAATAGTGAAAATTTAATTTTAAAACTAAGCCCTGTACAAGAAGGGTGCACATGGTTTATACAAAAAAATAAAAGGAAAATAAATGCTACTAAATCGAATTACTAGATGCTTCGGAGAAGCTGATGGCGTCTTTGCTGGACATCCGTCTGATGAAGAATACTCATGGGAGCTATTAGGGCACTGTCTAAAAAATGGAATATCCCTCAACAATGTGCTTGATGAAGCAGAAGTGTTTTTGAATACAAAGACAAAAGATGAGGCACATATTAAAAAACAGCTTAGCAAGATAAAAAAGAAATTTTCTCCTTGGATAGAGTAGAAAGGATTTTAATTTATGAAGGCTTACGTTAATTCAGTTGGAATTATTTTCTCAACAATAGGGGCTTTGTTGGTTTGGCATTTTTTAACAGAGCTCAATTTTGCTGATAAAGAAGCTTATATAAGAGGAGAAGGATCATTGGTAATCCCAAGTCCTAATGACAAAGATATTAAACGATTTAAGCGTTCAGTTTTTTTATCAAAAATGGGCTTAGGCTTTATTATTATTGGTGGTATTCTTCAAATTTTGAGTAACCATTTTTTTGATTAAACATTAAATAAAGGAGCATTATGAAAAAAGTAATAGTAACAGGAATTACAGGACAAGATGGAGCCTATTTGACGGAACTGCTACTCGAAAAAGGATATGAGCTATATGGAACGTATCGAAACTCGGGATTGAGAAGCATCCCAAGATACACTGTTGAGTATGTATGAACTCTAGAATCGTTATCGATGCCCTCTCCCTTTTGGGCTCTCTAAGCGGGATCGGAAGATATACTTATGAAAATGCAAAAGAATTGGAGCGGTTAAATAACACCCAAATCAATTATTTTTATGGGTATATTTCGGACAAACTTATAACACCATCCAGCGCACAAAGTGCAAAATCCCTACGATCGTGGATCGTCAAAAATCCTTTCCTAAAATCTATTATTCGCACTATTATGTTTCGTATTTCTGGGATATTAGCACCTCGTTACAATCTATATTGGCAGCCTAATTTTATCCCAAACCACAGTATCAAAGCCGATAAAATTGTTGCAACAGTACATGATTTTTCATGGGAGATTTATCCTGAATTTCAACCGGAGGAACGGGTAAAATATTTTCAAAAATATTTTTATTCATCAATCGAAAAATGCAATCATATCATCACGGGTTCACAGTTTACTAAACGAGAGATCATGCAACGAGTAGATATTTCACCCGATAAAATCAGCGTCATTTACCATGGTGTAAATCATACAGTTTTTTATCCGCGTACGCTTAAAAAACCTGAGCAAAAATATATTTTAGCCGTAGGAAGTATCGAGCCGCGTAAAAATTTGAAAAATCTCCTGCTGGCTTATAGCATGTTGGATGAAAACTTTCGAGATGAATATCATCTCATTTTGGTTGGAGCATCAGGTTGGAGTAATGACGAGATTCTCAATGATATAAAAAATTTGAGTAAATGGGTTCACTATAGTGGATACGTAAGTGATGAGGCATTGGCTGAACTTTATGGTAATGCTGCTTTGTTTATTTATCCTTCTATTTATGAGGGTTTTGGAATCCCGCCTCTTGAGGCAATGGCTTGCGGTGCTCCTGTCATCGCTTCTAATGCTTCCACCCTACCTGAAGTGTGTGCAAATGCCGCATATTATGTTGATCCGCTTGATATTAAAACGATCAAAGAAGGTATAGTAAAAGTGCTAAGTGATGAAGAGTTGCAAAAAACGCTTATAGCCAAAGGACTGGAACACGCCAAAGAGTTTAGTTGGGGAAAAAGTGCTTTGCAACATCAAGCTGTATTTGAGAAGGTATTAGCACAGTGAAAATAGCTATTATTCATGACTGGCTCACTGTTTATGCCGGAGCGGAAAAGACATTAGAGCAGATTTTGACCCTATATCCGGAAGCTGATATTTTCACTATCGTCGATTTTCTCCCTGAGAAAGATCGAGCTTTTTTAAAAGGGCATGCGATTACGACCAGCTTCATCCAAAAACTCCCTTTTGCAAAAACAAAATATCGATCTTATCTACCACTGATGCCTCTCGCCGTAGAACAGTTTGATCTCTCCGACTATGGCCTAGTATTATCCAGTTCTCATGCGGTAGCAAAAGGGGTCATTACGGGTCCAAATCAGCAACATATTTCTCTTTGCTATTCACCCATACGATATGCTTGGGATTTGCAACATCAGTATCTAAGAGAAAGCGGACTGGATCATGGGATAAAAGGATGGTTTGCTAAATATCTCCTTCACAAGATTCGATTATGGGATGTTCGTACTGCAAATGGAGTTGATCACTTTATTGCTATCTCAGAGTTTATAGCACGTCGTATCTGGAAAGTCTATCGCCGTGAATCGACGGTAATATATCCACCTGCAGATGTAGAGGCTTTTGAACTTTATAGTCAAAAAGAAGATTTTTATCTCACCGCATCACGAATGGTTCCATACAAAAAAATCGATCTGATCGTTGAAGCCTTCTCGACAATGCCGGATAAAAAGTTGATTGTTATCGGTGATGGTCCTGATTTTGAAAAGATTCGCTCCTATGCAGGTGTCAATGTAACTTTGATGGGGTATCAGCCATTTGAGGTGCTGCGAGATCATATGCAGCGTGCTCGTGCCTTTGTTTTTGCAGCCCAAGAAGATTTTGGTATCGCTCCCGTGGAAGCGCAAGCGTGTGGGACACCAGTGATAGCTTTTGGCAAAGGTGGTGCATTAGAGACGGTTGTTGATGGTGTAAGTGGAATATTTTTTGACACTCAGAGTGTTGAGAGTTTGTGTGAAGTGGTAGAACGATTTGAAACGATGGAGTTTAACGCTACAGACATTTCCAAACATGCACGTAAATTTTCAGAAGAACGATTTTTAGCCCAGATGAAGCTGTTTCTTCAAGAAAAACTAGAGAAGTGATCCAATGAAAAATTGGATTAATCGCACTACTTTGATCGTATTTGATCTTATTAGTATTTTCATCGCAATCATTCTCTCATTTGTTTTACGTCAATGGTGCGATTGCTTCAAGAGGTCTGCTCCTGATGATCTTGACCATTACCTCCATTTTGGATTGCTCTATGCTGTGATTATTACTTTACTCGCAGTGGAAGGTATCTATTCCAAACGGTATGATTTTTGGCAAGAGATGCAGAGGATAGTCAAGGGGATATTTTTAGCTTCGATTATTGCGCTAGCCTTCTTGGCGATGACTAAACAATCTGAAAGTTATTCACGATTTGTTTTGATCGTTACCTTTGCCATTACTGCTTTTATTTTACCGTTGCAAAAATATTATCTCAAACGATTACTTTTTAAAATAGGCACATGGAAGCATGAGTCAAGCATAATAGGGGAAGATACATTTTTTACAAAACATGTATTTAAAAACCCGTATCTTGGATATGTCCTAACCGACATAAGCAAGGCAAAAACCCTATTTATCTCATCCTCTATAGGGATTGAAGCTCTTGAAGCGCATTTGCATGGGGCGCTTATCCGCAAGCAAGAAGTTGTTTTTGTCCCGCTCGTCACTAATTTTGATTTTTCAGATGCCCATATTGTTCATCTCTTCAATGCCCGCAGTAATCTTATTATTGTTGAGAATAATCTTCTTAACAAAACAAATCAATGGATTAAAATAATCCTAGATACCTTTATTTCTATACTGATATTTCCCCTGCTATTGACACTCATTGGGATCATTGCCTTACTCATCAAACGTGAAGATGATGGAAGCATTTTTTTTAAACAAGTTCGCTTAGGTAAAGACTCAAAAGAATTTATTTGCTATAAATTTCGTTCTATGCAGGAAAACAGCGACAGTTTACTACGGGATTATTTAGTTCAACATCCCGAAGAAATCAAAAATTATGAGATTTATCACAAATATGACAACGATCCGAGAATTACTACAATCGGAGCTTTTCTACGTAAAACATCATTAGATGAATTGCCTCAGATTTTCAATGTACTCAAAGGGGAGATGAGCTTAATGGGTCCACGTCCCTATATGCTCAATGAGCGTTCCAAGATGGGCAATAACATTGATATCATTTTGGCTGTAAAACCTGGGATTACCGGTCTTTGGCAAGTCAGTGGTCGCAATGATGTTGATTTTGCCAGCCGTGTTGATTTGGATGTCTGGTATGTTCGAAACTGGAGCGTCTGGAATGACATTGTTATTTTGATTAAGACGGTACAAGTAGTGCTTGGAAGAAAAGGGGTAAGTTAATATGACAAAGCTTTTTACACAATTTTCTTTCAATAAAATTTTTTACTATTCTAGTTTAGCCTTCGCCTTTGCCCTCCCACTTTCTCGTGCGGCGGTGAGTTTTTTTGTCCTTTGGTTTATTGCCCTTTTTATAGCACGTAGAGATTATGTAAAAGCATGGCAATGGATTAAAACATCTCGCGCATTACTAGCCATGGGAACTTTTATCGCCTTCATGTTTGCCTCTGTGCTATGGTCTAGCCAAACGGATGAAGCGCTCAATCAAATACGGCTTTACAGCTATTGGATCATAATACCTATACTTGCAGTATCGTTAAAAAAAGAGTGGCTTCCTTACATCATCACTGCATTTATAGGCGGTATGTTTGTTAGTGAAATCATTGCATATGGTATGTATTTTGAATTATGGACTTTCAGAGGTCATGGCTCGGATTATCCTAGCCCTTTTATGTTTCACATCCACTACAGCATCTATTTGGCAACAACAGCAATTATTCTCCTAAGTCGAATTTTATCCGATCGCTATACATGGCGAACCAAGATCCCTATGTTACTATTTTTTCTCACTTCTACCGGCAATCTCATGATCTCCACAGGACGGACAGGACAGCTGGCATTTTTAGTAGCAATGGCTGTTACCGTCATTATTCACTATCGCCTCACAATCAAATCCTTTTTGATTTTTATGGCGCTTAGCTCGTTTCTTTTCGTCGGCGCATACAATACAATTGATCTCTTTCAAAAACGTTTTGATCAGGGTCTTTCGGATATTCGACAGTTTCAAGAAGGAAATTTCGATACCTCATGGGGACTACGTGCCGCTTTTTGGATTGTAACCTATGATATTATTCGCGAACACCCTCTCATAGGTGCAGGGGTTGGAGATTACAAACTTGCTGCGACGGAAGTATTAGCCAAAGACAACCACAGCTTTAGCCCTGAAACAATCGCATGGTGCCAGAGCAACAACTCACACAATCAATACTTAATGATCCTTGTACAAGTGGGATTAATTGGATTTACTCTCATGATTTGGATGCTTATCGAACTTTTTAGACTAAAAATTAAAGATCCAGAACTCAAAGAGTTCAGCGTATTGGGTCTCACAGTTTTTATCGTATCCGCCTTATCGGAATCATTATGGACGTTGCAGTTTCCAATTATTTTATTTATACTTATCGTATCAATCTCGGTATCGGCAAGTTTATCACCAAAGAAAGCAACATAGGATGTATTTTTAAATAGAATATATCTTATGTTATCTAAAGTATATAATGTCAAACATATATGATTGACTTTGTCTTATAAATATATGTATACTCCTATAAGTTCTTGCAGGTGAATGTCATCTGCTATGCAGGAGAAACATGTATGTATCTTAGAGTCAGTGATCAGCGTTTTGCATTAGACAATAATCATGATGTAATTTACCAAGATACTAAGATGCCACATACCGTGATTGTGGACCAGTATGTCTGCTTGTTTGATAATGAGTGGCGCATAGTCGAAGAAGTTTGGGAATATCTGCACAATAGACTTCATATGAAACATTTAGCCTTCAATTCGGTAATTACCAAAGGTACAGACCTAAAGCTCTACTATGACTTTTTGAATCAATATAAAATACAGTACACCTCAGTCTCACAAAAAACAATTAACGATTTTATTGCCTGGTTGCTACAATCACAAAGTCCTCGCACTGCAAAAACAGTCAATAGGATTATCTCGAGTATCAAAGATTTCTACAGATACCATGAATCACTTCATAAGGTCAATAACCCTTTTAAGAGCACCTATGAGGCTATTAACAACCCTGCTCGGAAAAATAGCAGCTTTTTTGCACACACAAAAAATACCATGACCACCTCAAGTATATATAAAATCAAAGAGTTTGATCGCGGTATACGCGTACTCTCCAAAGAACAGATAGAGACGATTTTAAGCGCTTGCACCATGGAGCGTGATAGGCTTTTATTTGAATTGTTGCTGTTTACTGGAATGCGTATTGGAGAGGCACTGAGTCTTGACATACATGCAATCGGTATTTCAAAAATTTCTTCAAGTGTTCAAGAATTGAGTATGCATTCGAATGAGAAAGACCATCAAAAAGGTAGCCGTTACCGTCAGCAAAAGTCTGGGACGCGCGATTTGTTTATTCCCACGGTACTAATGGAAAAACTCTCCGATTATTACGAACGTATTTGGCTAAAAATCTATGAAACCAAAGAGATGGAACATGAGTTCTTTTTCGTCTCTGAATTTCACAATAATCTGGGTGAACCTTTGAGTTATCAAGCGGTGTGGGAGCGATGCCGCTTGATTGGTAAAAAGACAGGAGTCTTTTTTACGCCACATGATTTCAGGCATACCTATGCCACATTACTTGCTCGCAACAAAGTAAGTATTCATAAACTAAGAAAGCTTTTGGGACATACTCATATCGCATCTACGGACATCTACATTCAGATCGCGGATAAAGAACAGATTATTGAAGATCTTATCCCGTTTTTTGAAAGCTATGGCGTGATTCATGAATGATCTTCTGACCTTCAGCATTGGCGGACGCATCAAATCGGTTGATTACAAATCTTTAGTCCCCTGTAACGTGGCAAAACTCCACTGCGAATACATTCTACAGGCTCAATCCTTACAGCTCAAATCACCATCTTCCTTATTTACCGAAGCAACTATGATCCGGCATCTTTTCCATTATATGGAGTCTCGTGATTTAACAGCTCTGTCGCTGTTTACCTTGACGCAGATGCAAGAGTTTTACACCTATTTACGTACACTTACTTCCAAAACAGGGAAACCTCTTTCTAAAAGTTCACAAAGACTTGCTTATACTTTTTTCAAAAACTTTTCCTTGTGGCTGCAGGAATACCACCCCAAAGAGTCTCCTCCTTTAAATATTTTTCAACGTTCCCCCTACAAGGGGAATAACGATCATCTCAAAACACATTATTTTTCAGATCATGTCCTTGAGCAGATAAAAAAGGCAATAGTGATTGAATCAGATATCTACACAAAAACCTATCTTCTTATCTCTTTGTATTACGGGTTACGTTCACTTGATACGATGTCCTTAAACGCCGATTGCTTGATTCCCAGTGATAAAGACGGAAAATACGATCTTCGCTATATTGATCATAAACAAAAAGAGGTCGTTATTATCCCAGCTATCGCCTCTCCTGTGGCTAGGGCAATCCAATCGCTGATTAACCATACGACCCCTTTACGTACAAATAATACTATTGAGGCACTTTTCATTGATACACATTCTAATGGATTGGTAATAAAACTCAACTCATATCAAAAAACAAGACTGGATCGATTTACTAAATGTCATAACATCACGGATGAGAGCGGTAATGCGGCGAAAGTCACTTCTCATATGTTTCGCCGTACCCTGGCCACAAATCTGCAAAGCAGCGGAGCCTCTCTAGAAGCGGCGCAGGTGATATTGAACCATAAGCACAAGCGCACAACACTCAAACACTACATAAAAACCAAGAGCGAAGACTATATTGAACAAATTTCTAAAACCATTGATTGCAAAAAACGGAGACATTCGGACACCCATGACGTTTTGATTCGGACACTAAAAACGTTTGCATCCGGACACCTATAACGGAGTTTATTCGGACACTTTTTGAGAAAAAACGCGATTCTTTATTGATTTCGTGAAAGGGTATTTTCTGAAATTTACTACACTGCCTGTTTAGTTTGAAACAGGAGCGTAAATGAGGAATATACGGATGAAAAAAGTTAGAGAAGTATTACGGCTTCATTGCCGTATGAATCTTTCGATTCGAAAGATAAATGGTGCTACAGGTGTACCTCGCAGCACAGTTCAGAATTACCTTGCACGCTATAAAGCTTCAGGTATCGACATCAATGATGTTGAGGCCTTGCTTGACGATGAACTTTGCTTTAAATTATTCCCCGAAGATCGTGCACCCACCAAACCCGGTAAACCGCTTCCCGATATGAAATACATTCACAGCCAACTACAGCAAAAACGAAAAACAAAAGTTACCCTCATGCTCTTGTGGGAGGAGTATCGAGCACAACATCCCAATGGCTACGAGTACACCCAGTTTCGAGTTCATTGGACACGCTACAATCACAGTTTAAATCCTTCCATGCGTCAGATTCATATCGGTGGCGAAAAGGTGTTTGTGGATTACAGCGGATTAACTATGCCCCTCTATGACATCAAGACGGGAGAAATTGCTAAGGCTCAGATCTTTGTCGCGGTGCTTGGTGCCAGCGGGTATACGTTTGTTCATGCCAGCGCTTCCCAGAAACAAGAGGACTTTATCTACTCTCACGTACTTGCGTACACCTTCTTTGACGGAACTCCTCGCGTTGTTGTTCCTGACAACCTCAAGTCCGCCATCATCTCAAACACTAAAAATGGGATTGTGGTCAATGAAACCTATGCAGATCTTGCCCGACACTATGGTATGGCGGTAGAACCTGCACGCCCCTATAAACCAAAGGACAAACCCAAAGCAGAACAAGGGGTGCAAGGCATACAACGCTACATCCTCGCACGCTTGCGTCATCGTAAATTCTACGATATCAACGAGCTCAATGATGCTATAGGAATATTGTTGGACGACTACAACAATAAGATCGTAAAACACCTGCAGCAAAGCCGTACACAAATGTTCGAAGCACTTGATAAGCCTCATTTGCGAGAATTGCCGGCTAACCGATACAGCTATCGACAGTTCAAAGCGGCACGGGTCAATCAAGATTAGGGTACAAATAAAAATCTGTACCAAAGCGGACACGGATCCTTTATCAAAGCTTAATCCTGCTTTTCCCCTCGTTTTAAACCATTCTTCTTCATCCAGTTATACAAATTTGCTTCTGTAGTCCCATATCGACTTGCAATAAACTTTTGAGTAGATCCATTTGCAAACAAAGCTTCTATTTCAGGCTTGAATTTATCTAGTTTACTTTTACCAGGACCTTTTGGACGTCCTAATTGAATCCCGCTTTCTTTTTTAAATCGTAAAGCTTCTTTGGTTCGTGAGGAGATAAGATCACGTTCAATTTCCGATGCCATTGAAAAAACCATTGCCATGACTTTGCTTTGAATGGAACCATCTAAATGCCAATCCCCTTTTACAGCATAAATTTTAATTTGCTTTTCTGTCGCGATTGAGAGTATCTCCATAATTTCTAACATACTTCTTCCCAACCGTGAGAGTTCACTGACGATCAAAACATCATCTTTTTGAGCATCTTGAATGATCGGGTAGATTTTTCTCTTTTTCCAGGAGACTTTCCCTGATATTTGCTCTTCCACAAATTCCACATGTCCTAAGTGCTTTTCATTTGCTAATTTTAAAATATCCGATTTATTTTTTTCAATGTCCTGATCGATCGTGGAGATACGCAAATAGGCAGTTGTTTTCATGATAAATAGCCTCATTTAATGAAAAGGATTTAATTTGTTTAATTATAGTGTAAATAGTATCGTTTATTCAATGATATAGACAATAATAATTAGGCTAAAATAAACGTTCATTTTTAATATAGGAAAATCATGCCAAGAAACGACTTGCTATCCAAGGATGAACAAAAAAGATTTGATACGCCTCCTCAATTTACAAACGCACAAAATGAGTATTTTTTCAAACTGCCCATAGAGCTACAAGAGAGACTTGATACATTCGACAACGATACCAGCAAGGTTGCTTTTATCCTATTGTATGGCTATTTTAGGGCAACTTACATATTTTTTAAACTTGACTCCGCTCCTGTAAAAGATATAGACTTCATCAAAAAAATGTATTCGTTGCATTATGAAACCGATACTCCCCCTAGCGTGCGAACGCTTAGAAGACACAAAGTGCTTATTAAAGAGTACCTTGGTATACGCGCTTATGACGAATCTATTCATCTAAATCTTACAAAAGAAGCGGAAAACCATGCGGGAAATTTTCTTCACCAAAAAAAGATTTTTTACGCACTGGTTGATGCCGCTAAGAATTTGAGGATAGAAGTACCAAGCTATACGCAACTCAGCCAAATCATATCAGACGCGCAAAATCTTCACAAACACGAAGTGCTCAATAAGCTATCAGCATTCATGCAAGATGATCGCCTACAAATTCTTGAAGAGTTTTTAGACAAAGATGATAACTATAAAAATCGTTACGTAATCATGCGCTACAAACAACTTGAGCACTCCACTAAAACCAAAAAGATCGCCGAGAGTCTCGTCCGATATCGCACAATCCAAACCAAATACAGTCAATGCCAACCCATCATCAGCTCAATCGGTTTAACTCCTGCAATCGCCCAGCATTACGCTCGTTGGATTGAAAAGAGTCAAGTCTTCCAAATAACAAATAAAAAAGACATCGACGTCTATTTCTTGCTCCTCTCATTTATCTATTACCAATACCTAATCCGTAATGATAATCTAATTGATCGATTCATTAGTGTTGTTCAAAGTGCAAAGAATTCGGCTACAAGGGCTCAAAAGGAGTTGAGCCACGCGCAAGCTCCTGCTAAAAATAAAGTCATTGAGTCTTTACAAAACAGTAATATATCCATTATCAACACCATTGCCGCAATTACAAAGGACGTTTCTCTTACTGCCCTTAAAAAGGTGGAAAAAATTGAAAAAGTACTTGAAGAACAGACAATACACATCAAATCCATTATGAGTGAAAATGACGGAATCGATGCTATTGGCAACAGCTCCTTTGATGTTATCGAAACCAAATCGATCTCCCTCCAAGGGAAACTTTCTGGGATACTCAGAGAGATTGAATTTGAAGATGTATCCTCAAATAAGTATTTAATTGAAGCAATCAATCATTTTAAAACAACCGGCGGTGCCATCACAAAAACTGCACCCGTCAAATTTTTGGAGCCTGATGCGCAAAAAGCTCTTACCGATGATGGGAAATTCAGGGTATCCCTGTACAAAGCCCTCCTATTTATTGGCGTGAGTGACGGAATTAAATCGGGGACACTTAATCTCAAACACTCCTATCGTTATCAGAATTTTGATCATTATTTGATTGATAAAACAGAGTGGATAAGCCACAGAGAGAAGATATTAGAGCTCAATGATATGCAACATTTGAAAGAGATAGAACTATTTTTGGAGCCTATCCGGCATAAACTCAATCAATCGTATGCCACGACAAATGAACGTATTCGTCAAGAACTTAACACCGATTTCACATCTACCGCCGATTCATTTCATTTGAAAACACCATGCGTTGCAAAAGAAGATGAGGACGATACAATTGCCTCCTACCTGCCTCATGAGAGTTGCCTGTCTATCATTGATATTCTAAGCTCGATCAACCATATTACCGGTTTCTCTAAGCATCTAAACCATTTTAACCCGGCCGTTAAAAATAAAGTGGATAGCCATCTTATTTTCGCTGCAATCTTGGGATACGGCTGCAATATTGATGTCTCAAAAATGGGTAAAATTTCCAAAGGCGTTAATCAAAACCAACTTGATACTGCCAAGATTTGGTACTTTACCGAGGAAAATACTATAGAAGCGAATGACCGCATTATAGAATTCATGAACGATTTACCCATCATCAAACTGCTCAAGCACGATCAAGAGATAAACCATACTGCCAGTGACGGCCAGAAGTTCAATATGAAAAGTTCCATCGACTCGGTGAATGCAGGGTATTCATTCAAATATTTTGGCACTTTAAAAGGGGTAAGCGTCTACACATTTATTGATGAAAGCCATCGTCTTTTTTATTCTACCGTAATCAATGCAACTGAGAGGGAGAGCGGCTATGTGATCGATGGGCTTATGCATAACGATGTAGTCAAAAGTGATATCCATTCAACGGATACCTATGGGTTTAGCGAGGTAATTTTTGGATTGACCCATTTGCTAGGTTTTTCTTTTGCTCCAAGGATTAAAAATTTCAAATATCAACAACTCTACAGCTTCAACAGCGTGAAAGAGTGTCAACAATTAGGCTACACGCTATTGCCAAAACATAAAATAAACGTGGAGTTGATTCAGGAATATTGGGATGATATCCTCCGATTTATCGCTACTATCAAAACGAAAAAAACGACCGCATCTCAGCTCTTGAGACGGCTAACCTCATATTCACGGCAACACCGTCTGTATGCCGCACTCAAGGAGTTTGGAAAGATAATCAAAACAGACTTTTTGTTAACATACATCGATGATGTCGAACTTCGACAAAGGATCGAAAAGCAGCTCAATAAGGTGGAAAATTCAAACAAATTCTCTAAGGCAGTATTTTTCGGAAACAACTCAGAGTTCCAAGTCGCTACCGCAGAAGAACAAAACATCGCCAACAACTGTAAACGACTTATCCAAAACTCAGTCATTCTATGGAATTATCTGTACATGAGCCAAAAAATAAAAGAGGCAAAAAAGTCAGAAGATAGAGAGCGGATCATCAAAGCAATAAAAAACGGCTCTATCGTTCACTGGAGCCATATCAATTTTTATGGAGAGTATGATTTTACACGTCTCGATAAACACAACGAACATCATTTCAATATTTCAGCACTAAAAGATCTTGACATTTCACACTGAACACTTTAAACTGTACGGAATAAAACCGAGCGTGAGAGAAGCATAATGGAAAACTTTCGTGACAACAATTATGGATATCCTCTTCCCTCAGCAGTCATTGAGCTGATCGAAGAGTTCGAAGAAGATGAAGACGAAGAAAAAATGGAATGTTTAGGTAAGATTCTTGATCAATGTGACCATACTGACCTTCAAATTCTACGTGATTACGAGAAGCTTTCGCAAATCATTGAAGACTACTTCGAAATGCTTTATGAGCCGGACATTCTTTTAACCAAATTGGTTGATTATTCTCG